>Ga0315338_1000090_pt1 | contig 415328 bp, 301 predicted proteins | sample ASW8metaG_FD_204518 | JGI IMG/M metagenome (GOLD analysis project Ga0315338, IMG submission 204518) | Ammonia-oxidizing marine archaeal communities from Monterey Bay, California, United States - ASW #8 | ecosystem: Environmental > Aquatic > Marine > Coastal | place: USA: California | collected...
GTCCTCGCGGCCCGCGAGCGCATTTTGCCCGCGGACCACCCCGATCTCTTGGGCGCCCGAGCGAACCTGGCCAACTCGATGGAGGCCATGGGCGATCTGGCCGGGGCCCGCGCCCTCTTTGAGTCCGTCCTCGCGGCTTTCGAGCGTATTCTGCCCGCGGATCACCCCGATCTCTTGCGCGCCCGAGCGAACCTGGCCAACTCGATGGAGGCCATGGGCGATCTGGCCGGGGCCCGCGCCCTCTTTGAGTCCGTCCTCGCGGCCCGCGAGCGCATTTTGCCCGCGGACCACCCCGATCTCTTGGGCGCCCGAGCGAACCTGGCCAACTCGATGGAGGCCATGGGCGATCTGGCCGGGGCCCGCGCCCTCTTTGAGTCCGCCCTCGCTGGCTACGAGCGCATTCTGCCCGCGGACCACCCCGAGCTCTTGGGCGCCCGGAACAACCTGGCCAACTCGATGGACGCGATGGGCGATCTGGCCGGGGCCCGCGCCCTGCTCCCCGCTCAGGTCGGCGGCATGCGGATGCGTATCCTCGCCTCACTCGCCCTCGCCCCGCGCCAGGCGCGGCAGACCGTCGCAAGCGAAAGTCATCGGCATTCTGAAGTGCTTTTCTTGAGCTCATCCGCGGGGTCCGAGCTCGAGCGAGACGCGTTCGAGTTGACAGAAACTCTACGCCTCGTCGCTGCAGAAGCGGCGCGTTCGCTCGCACGCTTCGAGACCGATCCAGAGCTTGCTCCCATTCTTAAGAAAGCGGGGCAAGTCCGTGGCGAACTCAACGATCTGGTCGCCGGGTCAGGGCGAGATGAATCTGGATCCGAGGGACTGTCTGCCGAGCTGACGAGGCTCTCACTGAAGCGCGACGCGCTCGAGGGCGAGGCGAGTCGCCTGTTGGCGGAGCGTGGAGTGGTGACAAAGCCCGTCAGCTCGGAAGCGCTCTCTGCTGCACTCGTTGCGGGCGATGTGGTGGTCGGCTACCGACGTATCTCACTCAGGCGTGTGGACGAATTGAGCGGCGAGACATTGGATGCCGCGGACCACCTGCTGGCGCACGTCTTGACCTCGGAAGGGACCCTGAACCGCATCGACCTCGGTCCCGCCGCAGAGATAGAAGGGCTTGCGAGCGATTGGCGCGCGGCACTCGGAGCGCCGCTAATGCGTGGCCTCGGCCTGGAGGAGGATGAAGACGATCCCGAAGCCCGGGTGGGTCGTGAGCTGCGTGCACGGATCCTGGATCCTGTGCTGGCCCTGGCGGGTGAGGGTGTCCGGCGCCTCTTTATCTGTGCGGACGACCTGCTCTTCCTTCTGCCGTTGGATGCACTTCCCCATGATGAGAACGGCGACGACGCGGATGGTGAGAAACGCCTCGGTGATCGTTTGCGCATCGTGAACGAGGTCTCCTTTGCTCGGCTCCTGGCGCCGGCATCCGAGCTCGAGGGCGCGCCCTCGCTCCTAGCCTTCGGAGGCGTCGACTACGACGCGCAAGGAGAGGTTCCGGAGGGGCTGGTCGCGTCGTCGGCGCCCATCGATGCTGGTGACGCGGACGTTCCGGAGCGTGCCGACGGGGAGGAGGACCCGGCCGCCGAGGAGCCCGACGAAACGAGCACCTCCCGCAGCGCGTACCCCGAGCGCTTTCGAAAGCTGCGCCAAGCACGCTACGAGGCCGAGGCCACCGCGGACATCTTCGAGGAGGCCTTCGACATCGAGGGCAGCTTGCTCCTCGCTGAGGACACGACCAAGGCCGCGCTTTTCAATGCTGCGCCCGGTAAGCGTTACCTGCACCTCGCGACCCACGGTTGGTTCGCACCCGAGAGCGTCCGCTCGACCGAGGACCCGCGCCCCGAGGAGCAAGGTTTCACTCGCATGGGCCTTGAGGACCGCGTCACTGGCCTTGCACCGATGACCCTGTGCGGTTTGGCCCTCGCTGGCGCTAATAGGGGTAGAGACTCTCTCGGCCGCGTACCCGGAATCCTGACCGCCGAAGAACTCTGCTCCCTCGACCTCTCTCAATGCGAACTCGCCGTCCTCTCCGCCTGTGAAACCAACGTCGGGATCCGCCGCGCGGGCCAGGGCATCCAGTCCTTGCAATCGGCCCTCTACGCAGCGGGTGCACGCACCTCGATTACGTCCCTCTGGAAAGTCGACGACGCCGCAACCCGGCGCTTGATGGAGGCCTTCTACGACAACCTGTGGGTCCAGGGAATGGGCAAGAGCGAGGCCCTGTGGCAGGCCAAGCAGACGATGCGCGACGAAGGGGATCCGCCCACACGCTGGGCTGGATGGGTGCTCACCGGTGATCCGGATTAGAATAGGGTCGTGATGCTTCCCACCCTGCTCACCGCCCTCCCGCTCCTGCTCGCCCAGGGATCCGAACCTATCCCGGCGTCTCCCTACGATCGCGTCATCGAACTCGAGATCACCGAGCATGACGAGCCCGCCATCGAAGGCCGCGGGGGCACGGCCATAGCCGAGTACGAAGTCGAGTTCGACGGCACCCTGCACATCTGGACGACATCCGAGCTCGATCTCTTCCTGCAAGTCGACGACGCCGCCGAAGCCCGCCCCCTCGCATCCGATGACAACTCGGGCGGCGGCACGACGCCATACATCGCACTCGACGTAACAGGCGGGGACTGGCTAGTCATCCTGATAGCCGGTGACCCGGGCGTCACCGGTTCCCTGGCCCTGTATCTGATCGCAGCGGCCGAGACCGAGGCAGGACGCGCAGCCGCGAAGCTCGCTCGTGACACACTGGGATCAGCAAGCCGACTGGCCGATGAAGGCCAGCAGACTGCGGCCCGGGATCTCATGGCACAGGCGTTGCCAGAAGTCATGAGTTCCACGGGTTTGGGTCACCCCGAACTCGTGCAGGCCCATGAGGACCTGGCAGCATCGATGCACGCCATGGGCGATCTGGCCGGGGCACGTGCCCTCTATGAATCGCTCCTCGCGGGATACGAGCGCACCCTGCCTGAGGATCACCCCTATCTTCTGAGCGTCCGGCAAGATCTGGCCAACACGATGCACCACATGGGCGATCTCGCCGGCGCCCGACGCCTGCGTGAATCGGTCCTCGCGGCTTGCGAACGTAGTCTGCCGGCGGATCACTCCCTTCTCCTGTACGCCCGGCACGGCCTGTCCATTTCGATGAGCTCGATGGGTGATGTCGCCGGGGCACGGGCTCTGCGTGAATCAATCCTCGCGAGCTATGAGAGCAGCTTGCCCGCGGATCATCCCGATCTACTCGATGCCCGATTGATCCTGGCCGCATCGATGAAGGAGATGGGCGATCTCGCCGAGGCCCACGCTCTCGAGGAATCTGTCCACGCAGCTCGCGAGCGGAGCCTGCCCGAAGACCACCCCGACCTCTTGCTTGCCCGAGGGAACCTGGCCACCTCGAAGCACGATATGGGCGATCTGGCCGGGGCCCGAGACCTGCGTGAATCTGTCCTCGCGGCTTGCGAGCGCAGCGTGCCGGCGGATCATCCCGATCTCTTGCACGCCCGCGCGAGCCTGGCCTTCTCGATGCACGACATGGGCGATCTGGCCGGGGCGCGCGCCCTCTTTGAATCCGTCCTCGCGGCCCGCGAGCGAATTCTGCCCGAGGGTCACCCCGATCTCGTCCACGCCCGCGGGGCCCTGGCCTACTCGATGCGCTCGATGGGGGATCTCGTCGGATCTCGCGCCCTCTTTGAATCCGTCTTCGCGGCTCACGAGCGCACCCTGCCCGAGGATCACCCCGAGCTCTTGCGCGCGCGCGAGAACCTGGCTGCCTCGATGCACGCCCTGGGCGATCCGGCCGGGGCGCGGGCCCTCTATGAATCCGTCCTCGCGGCTCATGAGCGGACCCTGCCCGAGGATCACCCCAATATATACCACGCCCGCGAGAACCTGGCCCTCTCGATGCACAGCATGGGCGATATGGCAGGGGCGCGCGCCCTCTATGAATCGATCCTCGAGGCACGCGAGCGCACCCTGCCCGAGGGTCACCCCGATCTCGTGCGCGCGCGCGAGCACCTGGGCGCCTCGATGCACCTCATGGGCGATCTGGCCGGATCGCGCACCCTCGTTGAATCGGTCCTCGCGGCACGCACGCGCTCCCTGCCCGAGGATCACCCCAAACTCTTGAACGCGCGCGAGAACCTGACCGTCTTGATGCACGACATGGGCGACCTGGCCGGGGCGCGCTCGCTGCTCCCAGCCCAGATCGACGGCATGCGGACACGCATCCTGGCCTCACTTGCTCTCGCCCCACGACAGACGCGGCAGACTGTCGCAAGCGAAAGTAAGCGGCATTCCGAGCTGCTTTTCTTGAGCGATTCAGCGGGGTCCGAGCTCGAGCGAGGCGTGTTCGAGCTGACAGAGACCATGCGCCTCGTTGCTGCAGAAGCTGCGCGATCGCTCGCCCGTTTCGAGACGGACCCGGAGCTGGCGCCGATCCTTCGAGAGGCCGGGGAAACCCGTCGCGCACTCAACGATCTGGTCGCGGGATCCGCGCGTGATGAGAGTGGATCCGAGGGACTGTCTTCAGAGCTGACGAGGCTTTCACTGAAGCGAGATGCGCTCGAGCGCCAGGCGAGTCGCCTGTTGGCGGAACGCGGAGTGGTGACCAAGCCTGTAACTGCGGATGCCCTGAGTGCCACACTGGTTCAGGGCGATGCCGTGGTCGGGTACCGGCGCATCTCACTCAGAAAGGTGGACGGGTTGAGCGGCGAAATGCTGGATGCAACAGACCACCTCCTGGCACACGTCATGTCTTCGAATGCGACCCTGATCCGCGTCGACCTCGGTCTTGCTTCGGAGCTCGAGGAGCTTGCCAGTGCATGGCGCGCGGCGCTTGGAGCGCCGATCAGCGGCCACGGTGCCCTCGATGGGGCCAGTTCGCCCTCCGAGCCGGGAGCGACCCTCGCGGACGCGTCTCGTGGAATCGCGATGGGCGCTGATTCAGACGAAGGCGCGCCGGAAGCTGCTGAGCTGGATGTTGGTCGTGTCCTGAGGAGTCGCATCCTGGATCCCGTTCTGGGCAAGGTGGAGATCGATGTGAAGCGCCTCTTCGTCTGCGCCGACGATTTTCTCTTCCTTTTGCCCCTCGATGCCCTCCCGTTCGATTCCGATGGGTCCACGCGTGTTGGCGATCGGATCCAGATCGTGAGCGGTGTTTCTTTCGCGCGATTGCTGGCACCACTGCCTCCGAACGCCGGCGAGCCCTCGCTGCTCTCGGTAGGTGGAGTCGATTACGATGCAATCGGGGCGGTGCCGGAGGACCTCGTGGCGGTCTCCGCGCCGATCGAACTGGATGGGATCTCGGAGAGCGGCGATTGGTCGACTCGTAGCGCGACCGCTGGAGGGTTTCAGAACCTGGTTCAGGCTCGCCACGAGGCCGAGGCTATCGCGTCGCTCTTCGAGGACGTGTTCGAGAGGACACCCGGGCTCCTGACGCGCAAGAAACCAACCAAGGACGCGCTTTTCGAGGCTGCTTCCGGAGTGCGCTACCTGCACCTCGCGACCCATGGTTGGTTCGCACCCGAGAGCGTGCGTTCGAGCGAAGACGCGCAGCCGGAGGGGGAGGGCTTCGCTCGCATGGGTCTCGAGGATCGTGTCACTGGCCTGGCACCGATGACCCTGTGCGGTTTGGCTCTCGCTGGCGCTAATAAGGGTAGAGATTCCCTCGGCCGCGTACCCGGAATCCTGACCGCCGAGGAACTCTGCTCCCTCGACCTCTCCCAGTGCGAGCTCGCCGTCCTCTCCGCCTGTGAAACCAACGTCGGAATCCGCCGCGCGGGCCAGGGCATCCAGTCCCTGCAATCCGCGCTCTACGCCGCGGGTGCCCGCACCTCGATCACGTCTCTCTGGAAAGTCGACGACGCCGCAACCCGGCGCTTGATGGAGGCCTTCTACGACAACCTGTGGGTCCAGGGAATGGGCAAGAGCGACGCCCTGTGGCAGGCCAAGCAGACGCTGCGCGACGAAGGAGATCCGCCCGCGCACTGGGCTGGCTGGGTACTCACCGGCGATCCGGATTAGAATAGGGTCGTGATGCTTCCCACCCTGCTCGCCACTCTCCCGCTCCTGCTCGCCCAGGACTCCGAGCCGCTACCTCCGAGTCCCTTTGACCGTGTCATCGAGCTCGAGATCACCGAGCACGACGAGCCCGCAATCGAGGGCCACGGTCCGACCGCCATCGCCGAGTACGAGGCCGAGTTCACGGGCACGCTGCACATCTGGACGGAATCCGAGCTCGATCTCTTCCTGCAAGTCGACGACGCCGCCGAGGCGCGTCCGCTTGCATCGGACGACAATTCGGGAGGCGGCACGACGCCGTACATGGCGCTCGCCGTCAAACGCGGAGACTGGTTGATGGCCCTCGTTGCCGGTGCTCCGGGCGCCACTGGGCCCTTGACTCTGCATCTCATTGCGGCTGCCGAGACTGAGGTCAGCCGCGCAGCTTCGATACTGGCTCGTGAAACACTGGGAGCAGCTACCCGCCTGGCGGAGGAAGGCCAACGGACGGCGGCCCGCGACCTCATGGCGAAGGCGCTGCCAGGAGTTATGGCCACCGTGGGCCTGAGTTCCCCCGACCTCTTGCGCGCCCGATTGAACCTGGCCAACTCGATGCACGCGATGGGCGATCTGGCCGGGGCGCGCGCGCTCCATGAATCGGTCCTCGCGGGCTACGAGCGCAGCCTGCCCGCGGATCACCCCGAGCTCTTGCGTGCCCGAGGAAACCTGGCCAGCTCGATGTACGAAATGGGCGATCTGGCCGGGGCGCGTGCGCTCGAGGAATCGGTCCTCGCTGCTCGCGAGCGCAGCCTGCCCGCGGATCACCCCGACCTCTTGGCCGCCCGATTGAACCTGGCCAGCTCGATGAAGGCGATGGGCGATCTGGCCGGGGCGCGCGCGCTCCATGAATCGGTCCTCGCGGGCTACGAGCGCAGCCTGCCCGCGGATCACCCCGATCTCTTGCGTGCCCGAGGGAACCTGGCCAACTCGATGTCGCAGATGGGCGATCTGGCCGGGGCGCGCGCGCTCAGGGAATCGGTCCTCGCGGGCTACGAGCGCAGCCTGCCCGCGGATCACCCCGATCTCTTGCGCGCCCGAATGAACCTGGCCAACTCGATGTCGCAGATGGGCGATCTGGCCGGGGGGCGCGCGCTCAGGGAATCGGTCCTCGCGGCTCGCGAGCGCAGCCTGCCCGCGGATCACCCCGACCTCTTGGCCGCCCGATTGAACCTGGCCAGCTCGATGAGGGCGATGGGCGATCTGGCCGGGGCGCGCGCGCTCTATGAATCGGTCCTCGTGGGCTACGAGCGCAGCCTGCCCGCGGATCACCCCGATCTCTTGCGTGCCCGAGGGAACCTGGCCAGCTCGATGTACGAAATGGGCGATCTGGCCGGGGCGCGCGCGCTCAGGGAATCGGTCCTCGCGGGCTACGAGCGCAGCCTGCCCGCGGATCACCCCGATCTCTTGCGTGCCCGATTGAACCTGGCCAGCTCGATGAGGGCGATGGGCGATCTGGCCGGGGCGCGCGCGCTCCATGAATCGGTCCTCGCGGGATACGAGCGCAGCCTGCCCGCGGATCACCCAGACCCCTTGGCCGCCCGATTGAACCTGGCCAACTCGATGCACGCGATGGGCGATCTGGCCGGGGCCCGCGCCCTGCGTGAATCCGTCCTCGCTGCTCGCGAGCGCAGCCTGCCCGCGGATCACCCCGAGCTCTTGGTTGCCCGAGGAAACCTGGCCGTCTCGATGGACGCGATGGGCGATCTGGCCGGGGCGCGCGCGCTCTATGAATCGGTCCTCGTGGGCTACGAGCGCAGCCTGCCCGCGGATCACCCCGATCTCTTGCGTGCCCGAGGGAACCTGGCCAGCTCGATGTCGCAGATGGGCGATCTGGCCGGGGCGCGTGCGCTTCTCCCCGCTCAGCTCGGCGGCATGCGGACGCGCATCCTCGCCTCACTCGCCCTCGCACCGCGCCAGGCGCGGCAAACCGTCGCAAGCGAAGGTTATCGACATTCCGAGCTGCTATTTTTGAGCGAATCGGCGGGACCCGAGCTCGAGCGAGGCGCCTTTGAGTTGACCGAGACCATGCGCCTCGTCGCTGCAGAAGCTGCGCGTTCGCTCGCACGCTTCGAAACGGATCCGGAACTGGCTCCGATTCTGCAAGAGGCAGGGGAGGTTCGTAGTGCACTCAACGATCTGGTCGCCGGGGCCGCGCGCGATGAGGCTGGGTCAGATGGGCTGCCTGCTGAGCTGACGAGACTCTCTCTGAAGCGCGATGCTCTCGAGCGCGAAGCGAGTCAGCTGCTGGCGGAGCGCGGAGTGGTGACCGAGCCCATCACTTCGGAGGCGCTCGTTGCCGCACTCATTCCGGGCGATGTGGTGGTCGGCTACCGGCGCATGACTCTCAAGCACCTGGATCCCTCGACCGGCGAGGTCCAGGACGCCGCGGACCACCTGCTGGCGCACGTGTTGACTGCGGAGGGGACCCTGAACCGCATTGACCTCGGTCCTGCATCGGAGATTGAGTCGCTTGCGAGCGAGTGGCGCGCGGCACTCGGGGCTCCGCTCTTGCGTGGGCTCGGCCTGGAGGAGAATGAAGACGATCCCGAAGCCCGGGTGGGTCGTGAGCTGCGTGCACGGATCCTGGATCCGGTGCTGGCCCTGGCGGGTGAGGATGTCCGGCGCGTCTTTGTCTGCGCGGACGACCTGCTATTCCTTCTGCCATTGGATGCACTTCCCCTTGATGAGGGCGACGACACGAATGGTGAGAAACGTCTCGGTGATCGATTGCGCATCGTGAACGAGGTCTCCTTCGCTCGGCTCCTGGCGCCGGCATCCGAGCTCGAGGGCGCGCCCTCGCTGCTAGCTTTCGGAGGCGTCGACTACGACGCGCAAGGAGCGGTTCCGGAGGGGCTGGCCGCGGCGTCCGCGCCCATCGATGCTGGAGATTTGGACGTACCGGCGCGGGCCGACGGGGAGGAGGATCTCGCACCGGAGGAGGATGCGGCCGCCGAGGAGTCCGATGAAACGAACACCTCCCGCAGCGCCTTCCCCGAGCGCTTTCGAAAGCTGCGACAAGCACGCTACGAGGCCGAGGCCACCGCGGATCTGTTCGAGGAGGCCTTTGAACTCGAGGGCAGCTTGCTTCTCGGCAATGACACGACCAAGGCTGCGCTCTTCGAGGTGGCTCCCGGCAAGCGTTACCTGCACCTCGCGACCCACGGTTGGTTTGCGCCCGAGAGCGTCCGGTCGACCGAGGATGCGCGTCCAGAGGGGGAGGGGGTCACTCGCATGGGCCTCCAGGACAGGGTCACCGGTCTCGCGCCGATGACCCTGTGCGGTCTGGCCCTGGCTGGCGCTAACAAGGGTAGAGACTCCCTCGGGCGCGTACCCGGGATCCTGACCGCCGAGGAACTCTGCTCCCTCGACCTCTCCCAATGCGAACTCGCCGTTCTCTCCGCCTGTGAAACCAACGTCGGTATCCGCCGCGCAGGCCAGGGCATCCAGTCCCTGCAATCCGCGCTCTACGCCGCCGGCGCGCGCACCTCGATCACATCTCTCTGGAAAGTCGACGACGCGGCGACCCGGCGCTTGATGGAAGCCTTCTACGACAACCTCTGGGACCAGGGCATGGGCAAGGCCGACGCCCTGTGGCAGGCCAAGCAGACGATGCGCGACAATGGGGATCCGCCGGCTCACTGGGCTGGCTGGGTGCTGACCGGTGATCCTGAGTGAGATGGGGTCGTGGTGCTCCCCGGCCGTCTCGTGCGCCTCAACTGAGGGCGTCAGCCTTTGGCGGTGACTTGCTCCGGTCAGGTCGTGGAGCTGGAGTCGCGGTCCCGATGAATCCCTGACGGCTGCCCCTGCATACTGGCTGGTATGAAACGTTACCCTGGAGACGCCCATGGGACGTGAGAAGATCATCGGTCTGCCGCTCGCCGGGATTTCGTGGCCGCGGATGGCGACCTGGCCGCTCGTGCCGGAACGTCTGCGCCACCGCACCTGAAGTCTAGCAATGGGTTTGCCCTTTCATCGATGGTCCGGATGGCCCTCGCGGGCGGCGCTGCTCGTTGTGGCTGCGCTGCTTTCCGGCTGTGCCAGCTTGCCCCGCGAGCCCAAGAACCCGCTGGCCTACGAGGCGGACTGGGGTAGGGCCAGCGCCACCACACCTGAGGATCTCGCTCGCCTGAACTTCGCGGTGGAGCACGCTCGGGACGTGCTCGGGCGCCTGCCGGGCTTCGTCGATCGACCCCTGCGCTTGCACATGGTTCAGGAGCTCGAGCGTCGCTGGGCGGGACTGACCGTGACCCGGGACGACGGTAGCGGGTACGTTCTGATCGACAAGGGGACCGAGAATCTGCCGTCCATCGTTGCTCATGAGCTCGTTCACTTCTACTTCCGGGAGTCGAACGCGCGCTTTCCGCAGCTCGTGCAGGAAGGTATCTGTGAGCTCCTGGCCCACCGTGTCTTCGAGGACGATCGAGCCCGGGATCAGCGCTGTATTTCGGCCGCGCTCAGCTATCTCAAGCGCTACACCCTGGAGGTCGACCTGTCGGCGCCCGCCGCAATCCTCGGCTTTTACTACGAGGACGTGCCCACCATCGAGGCGGCCCTGCAGCTGGACGCGCGGGAGTATCTGATGGCCGACGCGCGTGCCCTGGATGCGTTCTACGGGCTGGGCTGGATGATCGTCGCCAATATTGGTTACGAGGAACTATTCAGCCTGGCCGAGCGCCTGGATGCGACCGATGCCAGCCAGGTGTCGCCGAGCACGATCCTGGCCGCGGCCGGCATAGACCCGTCCGACGACACCACGGTCCGGCGCGGTTTCGCGCGCATGTTTGACCTGCCGGGTGCCGACGGCGACGCGCCGATCGTGATTCACCTGTCCGACTGAGCCGCCTGCCACCTTGAATGTGGCCCTCAGGGCCGGTCGAGGCAGCCCGCGTCGAGTGGCAATACTCGCGCGGCGCCTGACAGATCGTTGCTGACTTCCCAGACCATGTCGCCGGCTGAGATCAGGGCGCAGCCCGGCTCGGGGGTCGCATCGAGGGCCGTTGCGTCCCAGGCCAGATTCGCAAAGTCCGCCAGGCCGGCGCCCGTGACGAAGCCCGTGCTGGGTCCGATCACCGGTCCGTAGACGACGTTGCCCACGAAATCGACGCCGGTCGTTCCGTTGATGAAGCGCACGGATTGGGAGTTCTCGCTGTAGATGGCGTTGTTGGCGAAGGTCATGCCCGTGCGACCGGACCAGTCCGAGACATTCACGGCGCGACCCGAGTTGATGACCGTGTTGTGGATGAAGGTCAGGTCACGCACGTTGCCTTGATGGTCGTGGCTTCCGAAGCCCACACCGCCATTGACGATCAGGTTGTTGCGGACGAGGGCCTCGCCCTGGACCTGGATCACGTTGTCGTTCGAGTTGTAGCAGGTGTTCCGTTCGACGGTGTTGAAGGGGTTGCCGTCGGTGCCGTACAGCAGTATGCACGGGTAGTTGCAGTCGTGAACGAGGTTCTCGACCACCCAGTTGCCGAAGGATCCCTGCTTGATCTCGATCCCGTCGCCCTGACTTCCACCGCAGTCGTAGACGTGGTTCTGGGCGATGATCGAATCGCGCATCACGTAGACCGAATTGTTCGCGCCCAGGTACATGCCCTCGCCGGTCCCTGCGGTGTCGTGGATCTCGTTGCGGGTGATGTAGAGGTTGGCCGTGTCGCGGGTGTTTGCCGTGAGCGCCGCCTCACCGATGTGGTGGATGTGGCAGCGGTCGATCCAGACCTGCTCGCAGTCGTACAGGCGCAGACCCGCGGATCCGCCGGTGATCTCGAGCCCCTGCAGGGCCAGGTAGCGTGCTGGCCCGGACGAGCCCACGTTCAGAACATTCTGGCCGGCGTTCGGGCGCGTGATCACCGGGGTCTCCGCCGGCTTGGCCGCGATCCAGATGGGTGCGCTCGCGGTCCCGACCAGGTTGATGGAGGTCAGGGAGTTGATCGAGTAGGTGCCGGTCCCGATCTCGAGTCGCTGGCCCGGGGTCAGACCATAGATCACGCTCTTCAGAGCGGCGCCGTTCTGGACATCGGTCAAGCCGCCGTCGTACTCGAAGGTGATCGTCTCGGACGGTAGCGTGTTGCTCCAGGGAGGCAAGTAGGGACTGGCACCGATCTGGGGCGTGGTCTGGGCCACAGGCGAGGGGGCGCTCTCACTTCCGGCCACCGTCGCTGTCACCAGGTAGCTGTAGGTCTGGCCGTTGGTGAGCCCGGAATGGGTGGTCGGGCTGAGGGCACCGGTGACTCGATTGCCCGTGGCCACGGTCACCCCGGGCGCCGCGGCCCAGTAGACGTTGTAGCTGCTCGCGCCGGGCACCGAGGTCCAGCTCAGGGTGATCTCCCCATCGCCGGCCAGGGCGGTCAGGATCGCGGGTGCGTTGCTCCCCGATTCGGATCCAGGTCCGGGCCCCCCGGAACAGGCCCCGAGGACTGTCAGCCCGAGGCACAGGCTCCACTCCAGTGCCCACGCCTGCCTGCGCGCGGCCCGGCTTCGATCGATCATTTGCTCCATCCTGTTATTGGGCGCCCTCGGCGAGAGAGGGCCCCCTGGATCCTCGGCCCCAGATGGCAGGGTTCTTGTGGAAATCGCGATTTCAGCGAAGGAGACCCGGCCCCCGGGGCACCTAATGGGGTCCCGAGGTCTCTCTGAGGGCTGCACCCGCCTCCTCAATAAATTCAAGTCGACCATGAAGAACCTGCACCGCGTCCCGTCGGCCCTGCTGGCCATCACATTCCTTCCGGCCGGCGCCGGACCCGTCGACATCACCTACGCGCCCGATCCGGGCACGCGCTGGCACAAGACATTCGAGTGCAGCACGATGGTCGAGTGGGACGAGCTCAACGTCGTGATGGCGGGCCAGGAGGTCGACTCCCAGTTCCTGCCGCAGATCGATCTGGAGTCGCGGGACACCGTTCACATCGAAGTGATCGACGAGCTGCACCAGGTAAGAAGGGGCCGACCGACACTGGTGCACCGGACATACGGTGAGGTCCGGCGCGAGGCGGAGGAGGACATGGAGATCGTGGGCATGGGCGGTGTAGAAACTGCCGGAAGCCAGGGAGAGGGACGCAGCCCGCTCGAAGGTCGTACAGTTGCATTCGAGTGGTCGGATGATGGAGAGGACTATTCGACGACCTGGGTTGGCAGGGAGGCCGATGATGACTTGCTCGAGGGCCTGGATGGTGATCTGGAGCTGCTCGCCTGGCTGCCCGATGATGCCGTCGAGGTGGGCGATAGCTGGACCCTGCCCGCATCGGTCATCGGCGGATTGCTCCAGCCGGGGGGCGAGCTGTCGATCGAGCTCGAGGGCGAGAATGTCGAGACTTTCGAGACCAAGGGCGATGACGAAGGCTCGATCGATGGGGAGCTCACCCTGCGCTTGACCGATGTCAAGAATTCGGATGGCGGTCGCCTCGCGATCGTCGTGGTCGAGGGTGAGGCCACTTCCCAGCGAAGCTATCCGGGAGACCTGAAGGACGTCCCCGTGGCCGAGGGCACGACCACCGTCACGGACGAGGTCGAGTACGAGCTCGAGGGCGAGTTGAGCTGGGACCTCGGGTCCGGGATCTTGCGCACCTTGGAGATCACGGGAGAAACCCAGATCAAATCCCACGCCATCAAGGATGATGACCAACCTGGGCCGGCCTTCGAGTCCATCGCGACGCTCATCGGAGAGGTCACCTTCAGCATCACTGTCGAGCCGGCCGACTGACGCGCGGCTTTTCCGCCAGGTCGTCACCCAGGCTGCATGTGTTAGCCTGCGGCGGCGATGCGGTACCTCTCCCTCGCGCTGACGCTCGTCTCGATCGCCGCCCTGGTCCTATGGCTGGGCCTGGCGCTGGCACGCTTCGGCCATCCGTACGAGCTGGAGTGGATGGAGGGCGGCATGCTGCACCACGTGCAGCGTCTCCTCGAGGGCGAGTCGATCTTCGTCGCTCCCTCGCTGGAGTTCATGGCCTATCCCTACACGCCGCTTTACGCCTACCTGGCGGCACTCCTGGCGATTCCCCTGGGCGCGGACTTCCAGACTCTTCGACTTATCTCGATCGTGGCCACGCTCGCCTGCTTCGTGCTCCTTTATGGCATCGTCCGGCGCGCATCGGGCACGCGTCAATCGGGCCTGGTCGCTGCCGGCGTCCTCGCCGCCGCCTACGACTTCACGGGCTCCTGGTTCGATGTAGCGCGGGTCGACAGCCTGAGCTTGTCCCTGGTGCTCGCGGGTGTCTTCCTGGCCCAGGAAGATGATGGGCGCGCCCGTCCGACCTGGGCCGGCGTCCTGCTCTTCCTCGCCTTTCTGGGCAAGCAGAGCGCCGCTGGTCCCGCCGCTGGCATTCTGGTCGCATTGCTCGTTCGTCGGCGGCGTGAGGCCGTCCGATTCGGCCTGGCATTCACCGCCCTGGTTCTCGCGACCAGCCTGCTGTTCGACCGCTGGAGCGATGGCTGGTATCGCTGGCACGTCTTCGACCTGCTCGCCGGCCACCCGCGCCATGCCCCGGCCCTGCTCGGCTTCTGGGCAGAGCTCGCCGGTGGCCTGGGTCTGGCCTTCGCCTTTTCATTCTGGATTGGAGCGCGCCACTGGCGTCGTCCCGGCGCAGGCCGCAACTCGTACTTCCTGATCGTCGCACTCTCGCTCGTCCTGACGGCCTGGGTCGGGCGCATGCACGTCGGGGGCTACACGAACACCTTGATTCCGGCCGCGGCAGCGGGGGCTCTGCTGGTGGGTGTCAGCCTCACGCGCGCCCTCGACCCGGCCACGGAGCCGGTCGTCTGGCGCCGCGCCCTGGCCCTCTGCGCCCTGCTCCTGCAATTCATGCTGCTGGGCTACGATCCGCGCCCGAAGGTCCCGACCGAGGCGGACCGTCAGGCTGGCGAGCAAATCGTGTCTACCCTCGCGGCGGTCGAGGGCGAGGTCTGGGTGCCTTCCCACGGCTACCTTGCGCGGCGCGCAGGCCACGGCTTCGGGGCTCACACGATGGCCATCACGGACCTCTTGAAGAGCGCCGACCACGGGACTGCCGGCGCATTCGTCGAGGAGCTCGTCGGGGCCCTCGCGGCCCGGCGGTATCGCTGGATCGTGCTCGACGATCTGACCTGGGAACAGGAACTCGACGCGCTGACCGCGTACTACGCACGGACCCGGGTGCTCCTGGATCCGAATCGACCGGATCTGTTCGCGCCACGTACGGGGGAGAATCTGCGCCCGCTATACGTCTACGAGCCGCGCCTCGACGTCCGCTGAGCCCTGGCGCACGGTCTGTGCGAGGCAACGGATCCAGTCGGGATGCTCGCCGACCGCTGGGACTACGACGAGCGATGCACCGCCCGCGGCCTCGAAGTCCGCGCGCAACCGGATTCCGATCTCCTCGATCGTCTCGAGGCAGTCGGCCGCGAAGCCCGGCATCGTGATCAGTACGTGGCGGTGCTGGTCGGCGAGGTCGGGCACGAACTCGTCGGCGTAGGGCTGCAGCCAGGGGTCGGGGCCGAAGCGCGACTGGAAGACCATCTCCCAGTTCGAGCGGGGCAAATCGAGGCGCTGTGCGAGGGCCCAGGCCGTGCGTCGGCACTGTTCGAGGTAGGGGTCACCCTGGGTGACGTAGGACTCGGGGATGCCGTGGAAGCTGAAGACGTGGAAGTCGACGGGGCTCGTCGCGCGCGCTTCCTCGATCCGCGCGGCCAGGGCGTCGATGTAGAGCGGGTCGTCGCACTCCGGAGCGATGCATTGCAGCACGGGCTGAGCCCTCTTCTCGGTGGCGAGGCGGTAGGCCTCGGCCTGGACCGAACCGGTGGTGCTGTTGCTGAACTGGGGGAACAGGGGCAGTACCACGATCGGGGAGCAGCCCTGGCTCTGAAGCTGCGCGAGGCCGGCCTGCATGCTGGGTGAGCCGTAGCGCATGCCGGTGCGTACGACGAAGTCAGGGCCGAGGTCGGCGCCCAGGCGCGCGGTGATGGCCTCCGTCCCGGTCAGGAGCGGAGAGCCGTCGGGCGTCCAGACCATCGAGTAGGCCTCTGCCGAGGCTCTGGAGCGAAAGGGGAGGATGATGACGTTCAGCACGAACTTCCACAGCCACGGATTGACCTCGACCACGCGCGGGTCGGAGAGGAACTGGCGCAGGTAGCGACGCACTGCGGCTGGAGTGGGGGCGTCGGGCGTGCCCAGGTTGACCACCAGGACACCCGTGCGGGACGGCTCACCTTCGTCGGGTGGTCCGGAAAGGTGTGTGTCGAGGGGGACGTGCGGCGGAGCGAAGTAGATCCACGAGCTGGCGAGCAGGGCGACTCCGATGCCGACGTAGACCGCACCGATGACCGTGAAGCCACCCAGCGAGCCACCGGCGGCAGCTCGTCGCAGGAGGATACCCAGGCCCATCATGAGACTGATCACGAACCACATGCGGCCTGTGAACAGGGACCAGGCCGGAGCATTCCTCAGTTTCCTGATTCGCTCGCGATTGCGCTGGGCGCTGCGGCGCAGCACGTAGTGACCCTTCAGGGCACCGATGCCCAGTCCGATGCTCGCACTCACGAGCAGGGTTCTCGTGCTGCTCTCCTCCGGCGGGCCGGCTGCGGATTGCAGCATCAGGATTCCGCGGACGACCAGCATCAGTCCGACGGAGAGCCAGATGACTCCGGCAGCGATCTGAAGGGTGCGGGCTCGAAGATTCACGATCGGGGGCGTCAAGGTTGCTTGACGTCGTCCTCAAAGACTCCGGTCTGTGCTAGATCGACCTCGCCGGCGTCCGTCCACGCCTCCCAGGGGCCCTGCCGTCGTCCCGCGACAAAGGCGCCACGACTTCGAAGCTGGCCGTTCTCGTGCCAGAAGGTCCATGGACCATCGCGCTCCGAAGCGCGGGTGTCCGGATTCCACACCCGGGCTCCCTCGTCCTTGCGCTGTCCGTTCTGAAACCACTGGCGCCAGGTGCCGACCCGTCTACCGTCGGAATAGGATCCCTGCTCACGCAGCTGCCCGTTTTCATACCAGTAGGACCAGCTGCCCTCCTCCTGGGTGGGCGCGCCCCGGCCCTCGAAGCGCAGGACACCCTGGTGTGGCCAGGCGCTGCGCTGCTCGCCGGTGCAGGCGCCCGCCATGAAGCAGAGGAGCACGAGTCCGTATCGGGCGTTCTTCAGGCGAGGGGGCCGCACCAGATCAGTGGATGAACAGCATCTCGCGGTACTTCGGCAGGGGCCAGAGATCGTCCGCGACGAGCTGCTCCAGCTGGTCCCCGTGGGCCCTGACGGCGGTCATGGCCGGCACGATCTTGTCGCGATACTCCCGGGCGAGCTCGTGTGGCTGCTGGGAGCTGGCGGCGAGCTCATCTCGAATTGCGGTCAGTGCGGAGGTCGTGCGCTGCAGGCCCGCGATGTGATCGCTCACGGTCTGCAACAGTTCCCGCTGGGGCTGCACGTCGACGCCCTCGATGACCGATTCGACCTTGGAGATGGTCTGGGCGAGCTGGCGCTGGAAGGCCAGGCTGGCGGGGAGGATCATCGTTCGCGCGATGTCACAGGTCGTGACGGCCTCGACGTTGAGCTCGCGCCAGTACTTGTCGTTCAGCACGTGCACGCGAGAGAGGGCCTCACCACGGGTGAGCACCTTGTACTTCTCGTAGAGCGCGACATTCTCGTCCGAGGCAAAGGTCTCGAGTGCGTCGGGCGTCGTACGCTTGTTCAGCAGGCCGCGGTTCTCGGCTTCTGCCTGCCACTCTGAACCGTAGTTGTCCCCCCCGAAGAGGATGCGCTTGTGCTTGGATAGCATCTCGCGCACGACGGACTGGATGTTCTCGGTGCTCGGACCTCCGGCCTGCTCGATGCCGTCGCAGATATTGTTCAGCGCCTCGGCCACGATCAGGTTCAGCAGGGTTGCCGGGTAGGCGACCGACTGGCTCGACGCCACGGCCCGGAACTCGAACTTGTTGCCGGTGAAGGCAAAGGGCGAGGTGCGGTTGCGGTCAGCCACATCGCGCGGAAGGTTTGGCAGAGCCGTGACTCCCAGCCGGATCGGTTCGTTGTCGCTGGTCCCGACGTGGGTCCTGCCCTCGATGATGGCGTTCAGTACGGCCTCGAGCTCCGTGCCCATGAAGACCGACATGATCGCCGGCGGCGCCTCGTTGGCTCCCAGGCGGTGGTCGTTGCCCGCGGACGCGATCGATGCGCGCAGGAGGTCCTGGTGCGCGTCGACACCCGCGAGTACGGCCGTCAGGAACAGGATGAATTTCAGGTTCTCGTGGGGCGACTGGCCCGGGGCCAGCAGGTTGTTGCCCAGGTTGTCCGAGAGGGACCAGTTCAGGTGCTTGCCGCTTCCATTGAGCCCATCGAACGGCTTCTCGTGCAGCAGCAGGCGCATGCCGTGTCGCTCGGCCACATCGGCCATGACCTCCATGGTCAGCATGTTCTGATCTGCGGCGACCGAGATGTCCGAGAAGACCGGGGCCAGCTCGAACTGAGAGGGCGCCACTTCGTTGTGGCGTGTCTTGACCGGAACGCCGAGCATCCAGAGCTCGCGCTCGAGCTCCATCATGAAGGAGAGTGCACGTCGGCTGATCGCGCCGAAATAGTGGTCGTCGAATTCCTGGCCCTTGTGCGGCGGCGCGCCAAAGAGCGTGCGTCCGCAGCTCATCAGGTCGGGACGGAGCACAGCGAACTGGGTGTCGATCAGGAAATACTCCTGCTCCGCGCCGGCGGTCGGACCGACGCGTGTGACCTGGGACTCTCCGATCAGTTGCAGCAGCCGTACCGAGGCCTTGGAGATGGCCTCGCAGGAACGCAGGAGGGGAGTCTTCTTGTCGAGCGCCTCACCGGTCCAGGAGCAAAAGGCGGTCGGGATGGTCAGCGTGGCCCCGTCCGCGGTAGTCCGCAGGAAGGCCGGCGAGGTCGGGTCCCAGGCCGTGTAGCCGCGGGCCTCGAAGGTGGCGCGCAGCCCGCCCGAGGGGAACGAGGATGCGTCCGGTTCACCCTGTACGAGCTGCGTTCCAGAAAACTCCAGGATTGCACGGCCATCCGACGTGGGCTGGATGAAGGAGTCATGCTTCTCCGCCGTCAACCCGGTCATCGGCTGGAACCAGTGGGTGTAGTGCGTGGCGCCACGCTCGATGGCCCAGTCCTTCATCGCCGAAGCGACCGCGTCGGAGATATCGGCGGGCAAGGCCGCGCCGGCCTCGATCGTCGCGCGCAGTGCTTCGTAGACCGGACCGGGCAAGCGCGAGCGCTGGACCTGATCGTTGAAGACGTTTATCCCGTAGAACTCGGGAAGCCGGGTCTCGCCCTGTAGCGGGGCCTGTACGCGGTTCTCGAGCGAGGCATCGTTGGAGATGGACTGAACGGCTTCTTGCCGGCTTGTGGCGTTCATTCGGGGGTTCTCAGCAGGGGGTCCGGGGGGGGCCGAGTGCTCGGTTGATCCGAAAGTACCGCGGCTCAGGCCGCACATAAAGGATAGTGGGGTCCCTTTCGCTTCCGGCGTCGCCGCGCCGTTGCTCGACATGGGGTCGGGGTGGCCGGCGGCACAGGCCGGTGAGCCTCCGGCGGGCTTGCCGGGCCCCGGGCGGGCGCCACGGGGCCTCGGCGCTCAGGAGCGCTGCGCGAGCAGGCTCTGGACCAGGCGCTCGTTTGCCTCGGCCAGGGAGACCTGTTCCCGGTAGCCAAAATCGCGCCGGGCCGGCTCCATGGAGTAGGAGTGCGAGGTGGCCAGCTGGGCGGCGACAAAGCGCATCATGGGCGGCTCGCCATCCAGGCGAAGGGCGCGCCAGATGACCTCGAGCAGTGCACCGGCGCTGCGCGCGACGCCGAGCGGGACCCGTCGGGTGACGGGCGCAAGGTCGAGGCGGCGCAGAAGGGTATTGATCCAGGGCCAGAGCTGAACGGGCTCGAGCTGGGCGATGAAGTAGGCCTGGCCGGCGTGGGGGGCCCCGGGCTCCAGCCGATCGGCAGCGCACAGGTGGGCGTGAGCCGCGTTTTCCACATAGGTCAGGCTGACCTCGTTGTCGCCCGGACCCACGATGGCGAGCTTCTTCGCAGCCGCCTTTGCGAGCAGCCGCGGGACCAGGTGCGGGTCGCCGGGGCCGATGATCAGGTGTGGACGCAGGGCGCAGGTGAGCAGGTCCCCGGCGTTGGCCGCCAGCACGGCTCGTTCGGCCCGGGCCTTGGTCTCGGGGTAGGGGGAGAGGAATCGGGCGGCGTAGGGCAGGTCGTTCGAGGCGTTGACGTGGCTCTTTCCGTCGAAGCACACGCTTGGAGACGAGGTGAAGACCAGGCGCCCGGTGCCCGCCGCCCGCGCCGCTTCGATGACATTCTTGGTCCCGACCACGTTCGTCTGCTCGAAGTCGGCGCGCGCACCCCACACGTCGGTCTTTGCCGCGACGTGGAATACGCAATCCGCGTCTCGAAGTGCCCCGTGTACGGCGCCGGGATCGCGCAGGTCGACGGATTGCTGCTCGACGCCGAGTTCGTCCAGCTCGGAGTGGTGCGAGCGCGAAATGGACAGCACCCGGTCGCCGCGTGCTGCGAGTTGCCGGACGATGGCTGCCCCCAGGAATCCGCCTCCGCCGGTGACGACGGCATTCATGAGAGCTGCTTCTCGGCCCAGATCTTCAGGTCGCCGCGGTGGATCTTGGCGTTGTGGCGCACGTCGACGGGAAAGGCGCGGTGGAACAGAAAGGTCTCGAGGTCCGCTGTCACCGGGCTCTTGCGCGCGATCGAGACCAGCTCGGCAATGAAAGTGTCGGTTGCCAGATGGTCCTCCGGAAACTCGCCCGGCATCGGCTCGACGATGAGCACGGGCTTCTCGTGGCCGGCCTCACCGGCACCGACCAGGGCCGTGCGCCTGACGCGCGCGTGCACGTTCAGTACGTTCTCGACCGGGATCGGAGTACGCAGCCCGGCCTCGGTCTGCAGCCGGTGTCCCTTCCGGCCATGCAGCCATAGCCGTCCCTCCGGGTCGAGCCGACCGAGGTCTCCCATGCGGTGCCAGGCGGGCGTATCGGGCTCGGTCGAGGCGATCTTGGCCAGGGTCGTGTGCTCGGGAGATTCGGCATAGACCTGGGTGACCACCGGGCCGCGCACGCAGACCTCACCCACCTCACCCAGGGGTACTTCGCGCTGCTCGTCCCAGGTTGCGATCGGGCCGTCGTCGATACCGATCAGGCGCAGTTCGATCTCCGGCGCGACGCGCCCGACGCATGCACCGGCGCCGTACACGATCTGATGCATGAGCTCGTCCTCGATCTCCTCACCGGATACGGACGAGACGGGGAGACCTTCCGTGGCCCCGTAGGGCGTGTGAACGTCGCCACCCGGGGCGAGCAGGGGACGCAGGGCTGCGATCAGCGACGGCTGGACCGGGGCGCCCGCGATCAGGATTCGCTGCAGGCCAGCCAGTCGTCGACCGTGGGCCTGGCACCAGGGTGCTACCCGTTGCCAGATGGCGGGCGAGCCGAAGCTGGTGGTCACTCCGTGTTCATGGATCGTCGCAACGATCGAGGCCGGGTCGCAGTCGGCCGGGCGGCTCGGATCCATGTCGGGAAAGACGCTCGTCATCCCGAAGGCGATGTTGAACAGGGCGAAGAGGGGCAGGCAGGCCAGATCGACCTCGCCCTCCTCGAAGGAGTACAGGCGCTGCAGGTTTCGGACCTGCGCGTCGAACATGCCGTGCGTGTAGAGCACTCCCTTGGGCGGGCCGGTGCTGCCCGAGGTGAAGAGGATCGCCGCCGGCGTGTCCGGGCCGGCAGTCCTGCAGATGGGAGTGTCCTCGGCCGTGCGCAGCAGTGCCTTCAGGGACGCGTGCGTGCGCGGCAGGCGCGGCCCGACGCTGATGGCGAGCTTCACGGATGCAAAGGCGCGCGGAAACAGCAAGCGCGCCAGGTGAGCGCGCGGAACACCAACGAGGACCTGGGGTCGCATGCGTTCGATGCAGGCGAGCAGGGCGCGACGGCCCATCCCCGGATCGATCAGCACAGGTACGGCGCCGAGCTTGAACAGGGCGTAGGTGATCGCGATCAGGTCGATCCCAGGTCTGACGAAGAGTGACACGCGCATACCGGCGGTCACTCCGCGCGCCGATAGGGCATGGGCTACGGCATTCGAACGAGATTCGAGACCCGCGTAGGACACGCGCTGGCCGCCGGCGTCGATCACGGCAATGCGCTCGGGTGCCTGGCTTGCGCGCTGGGGCAGGAAGCGCGCGACATTCGCTGACTCAATCTCCTGGGCCAGCATCAGGTGCGCCCTGATCCAGTCGAGTCCATGAACCGGCGGACGGTCTCGATCGCCTCCTCACCAGCGTCCTCGAGCAGGTAGTGGCCGGCGTCTTCGATCGCATGCACCTCGGCCTGCGGGAAACGTCTCTGCCACTCCACCCGGTAGCGAGGCGTGAAGCACCAATCTCGCTCGCCCCAGACGATGCAGGCCGGGCGGTCGGCCAGGACCTCGAGGCCCTGGCCAATATCTTCGAGGGTCCTGAAGGAACGATGTCCGGGAGACATCGGGATGTCGTCCACGAAGCGCCAGGTGGCGATGCGATTTGCATAGCTGTCGTAGGGGATGAGGAAGCCGCGCTTTACCTGGGGGCTGAGTGGCTTCTCGGACGCCATGAAGGTGGCTGCCGCGGCGAATGCGTTGAATCCCTGTACCGCCCAGCGGCCGAGCAGGGGAGTGCGGCAGGCTCGGATGCGCCAGGGCATCTTCCTGGAGGGAAAGGCCGCGGTGTTGAGGATGACGAGGCGTTCGACGCGCTCGGGCACGCGCAGGGCTGCCCCCATTCCGATCGCGCCACCCCAGTCGTGCACCATGAGCGTGATCCGGTGTAGATCCAGCTGCTCGATCAGGCGTACCGTGTTGGCGACGTGCGCCTCCAGGGTGTAGCTCCAGTCCTGGGGCTTGTCGGAAAGGCCGCAGCCAATGTGATCCGGGGCGACCACGCGCATGTCAGGGGCAAAGGCCTTGATCACGTTCCGGTAGAAGAACGACCAGGTGGGGTTGCCGTGCAGTGCCAGCAAGACCGGGCCCGCGCTCTGACCACCCTCGTCGACGGTGTGCATCCAACCACCGTCAACCGGCAGAAAGTGTGGCTCGAAGGGATAGTCGTCTCCCAGGGCTTGCGCGACGCGTCTGGCCTGTGCCTGACGAACCTGGAGGCTCGGAGCCACGCTGGCCTCGGGGTGGGCAGTGTCGGGGCTCATTCCGTGACGTGCCAGCGCACGCTCCAGTCGTCGCCGGTCGTGTGGACCGAGAGCACGTGGCTAGCGTCGATGCGCTGATGAACGAGGCAGGCCTCGCCGGCGTAGTCCAGGAGCACGCGCTCGGTCCCCATGGGCTCGACCAGGACGCAGCGAGAAAGGGCGCCGAGGCCAATGCCGACGCTCTTGAGCACGGCTTCCTTCGCGGTCCAGACCCGCGCAAAGGTGAGCGGATCGATGTTTTCGGCGTCGGGCAGGAGGTCGCGTTCGGCGGGGGAGATGAGAGCTTCGACCAGCTCGCCTCGCCGGCGCTCGATACGCTCCACGTCGATGCCGACGCGCGTGCGCCCGACGATCGCGGCGGACCACCAGGCGTCGTGGCTCACGGACCAGTGCCAGCCGTCCCGGGGAAGGGGCACGTGGTCGACGTCCTTCTCCCAGGGGCCGTCGACGGCACCCGAGAGCTCGGCGGAGATCGACAGGGCCTGGCGCGCGCCACGGCTCTGCGCTGCCACGCGTTCGATCGAAGGGCGCTGGGGGTCCTGGTCAGGCGTGGGCAGCATGACGACCTCGAGGGTGGAACTGGTCGTCACGATGTTCTGTTCACCTGTCCGACGATGTCTTCATCGAAGTAATTCACTCCCATTCCAGCGTCCACGACGATGCCCTGGGCGTTGATGCCGGACGAGCGATCGGAGAGCAGGAAGAGTGCAGTGTCGGCCACCTCCGAAGTGGCGACGCCACGTTTTCGAAGGGTCGCCTTCTCGGCGTAGAGATAGGAGTCGAGGTAGCCCGGAATGCCGGCCGAAGAAGCGGTCTTGAGAAGGCCGGCTCGCACGGCGTTGAAGCGCACGTCGCTGAATCTGCTGAAGCTCTTGGCCAGGAAGACGACGCTCGAATCGAGCGCGGCCTTTACCGGGGCCATGTACCCGTAATTCTCGGCTGCGAGCGAGGTGGTCGAGATCGAAATGGTGACCACGGATGCCTGTGGCTGAAACTGCTCACGCAGCGCGTTTGCCAGGGCGACGAGCGAAAAGCACGAGACATCCAGGGCGTCGAGGAAGTCCGCCTTTGGAGTCTGATGGAATGGCTGCGGGCCCTCCGAGTAGTTCGCGAAGGCGATCGAGTGGACCAGTCCGTCCAGCTTGGTGTGCGAGGCGCTCAGCGTGGCGGCCAGAGCTTCGATCTGATCCGCTTCGCGCACATCACAGACATGCACGTCGTCGCTTCCCGATAGCTTGCGGACCTGTTCGGCGCGTTCCTCCGTGTGGACGCAGTAGATCACGCGTCCGCCCTCATCGATCAGGCGGCTGGCGACGTGCCAGGCCACACTCTTCTTGTTGGCCACGCCAGTGACCAGGATCGTGCGGCCATCGAAGCCCAGCTTCATGTGCCTTCTCCGCTACTCGCCTTGGCGCTGGGAGCCATGGCGAGCGTGAACCCGATGCGTGCGACCGTGCCTTCGTCCGAAGTGATCGTTGCGCTCATGTAGCGCGCGCTGGCCATGGCACGTTCGAGAACCACCTCGGCCCGGATGGATGTGCCCGGTCGCACGATCTTTCGAAAGCGGGCCTTCTCGATGCCGACCAGCACGGGTGTCTGCTCCTCCGACCCGGTCCACTTCTCGTCGCCGGACTTGATCAACAGGATCGCGCCGCTCTGGAAGGCGAACTCCGAGATCAGGACGCCGGGCAGGATAGGCTCCTGGGGGTAGTGACCACGGAAGAAGTCCATCTCGGCGTGCACATCCCAGCGCGTGACGACGCGCGTCTCCGCTTCGAATTCCTCGATGTCGCTCACGAACAGGAACGGATCGCGGTGGGGCAGCAGGCTCTCGATCTCGGCCTGGATCTCAGAAACCACCGCTCACCTCCAGGGTTGCACCGGTCACGTACGAGGACTCTCTCGAGGCCAGAAACAGGGTTGCGTGGGCGACCTCCTGGGGCGTGCCAAAGCGGCGCATGGGGACACTCTTCTTGTACTCCGATACCCTGGCCTCGGGCAGGTCGGCGAGCAGGTCCGTCTCGATGAAACCCGGCGAGACGCAGTTGACAGTGATGCCACGTCGTGCCACCTCCTTGGAGAGTGAGCGCGCCAGCCCGACCTGGCCCGCCTTCGAGGCCGAGTAGTTGCCCTGGCCCTCGAAGCCGAAGCGGCCGGCAGGCGATGTGACGAAGACGATGCGTCCGTAGCGTCGGCTGACCATGTTCTTGACGGCGAACTTGCTCATGTGGAAAGAGCCGGTGAGGTTGGTCTCGATCACGCTGGCCCAGTCCGCGGCGCTCATCATGGCCAGAACGGAGTCACGCCGTACGCCGGAGTTGTTGATGAGCACCTGGATCCCGTCCGGCGCAAGCTCATCGAGCTCGTCCCAGAAACTCTCCACGGCCCCGTAGTCGGCCACGTCGAAGCGATGGGTCGACAGTCGCCCGGCGTGGCCCGCAGCCTCGTCGCGCAGGGCCGCGGCAGCCTCTTCATTCCCGCGGTAGGTCGCGAAGACGCGGGCTCCAGCTTCCAGGAATGCCATCACGCTGGCCTTTCCAAGGCCACGCGTACCGCCTGTAACGATCACGCTTTGATTCTCGAAGGCGTTACTCAACTCACGATCTCCTGCAGGCTGGAAAGGAATGCGTCGACTCGATGCGCGGTGATTGCGCCGTAGTTGGCGGCGCCGAGCCAGCCCGACATGATGATGCCGACGCTGCCGGCATGGTATAGGCCTTCGACCTGCTTTGAGAGCTCCATGCTGTACTTCAGGCCCTCGAATTTCGTCCCGAAGGACGAACCGGCGCGGTGCTGGGTGTAGAACTCGAATGTACGCGGCGTGGCGGCCTCCACGTGGTCGACCTTGGCGCGGCTTCCGGGCACGTAGCTCTCGAGCGCCTGGAGCGTCTCCTGGATCAGGCGCTCCTTGTTCTGCTCGTACTCCTCGTCCGAGAGGGTGGCCCAGTCCTTGTGCAGTGCATTCGTCGAGCTGACGACCGTGTAGCGATCGGTGCCGGGCCTGGTCTGCGGTCCGTAGAAGGAGAAGGTCCGGCTCTCGCCGTGCATGTCGCACAGCGAGGGCGAGTGAAAGGTCGGACGGGACGATGTGAACAGGAGGTCAGTCTCGACAGGGATGGTCTCGCCGGAGCGGATGCCCATGTAGACCTGGCAGGAGGACGAGTTGAGGCGCACATTCTTCGCGCCGCTGGCGAAGGTTTCGTCGAAGTGCTCCAGACCCACGAGCTTCTCGAGCGTGACCTTGAGGTTGGCATTGGAGATGACCACGTCCGCCTCGAGGACGCGGCCACAGGCTTCGATGCCCCGGGTGCGGCCATCCTCGACCACGATCCGGTCGACCTGTACGCGCGTGAAGAGGTCCACCCCCTGGCGCTGGAGCTCGGCCTTCATCTCGCGGATGAGCAGGTCGGTGCCTCCCTGAAAGGTGAAGACGCCCTTGCTCATGAAGTTCGAAAACACGATTCCATAGCTGATGGCCGGATCCGCCAGGCTGGACCCGTTGGCGTAGGAGATTGGCTCCATCAGCAGGCGGTGGACGTCGTTGCGGCCCGGGAAGAACTGCTCGAAGAGCTCGGCCGTACTGCGGCCGTCGTCGTCGTAGAAGTCCATCGCTCGCACGTGGTCGAAGAAGGCCTCGACCGTCTTGCGTTCGATCCCGAATACCTGGACCAGCTTCTCACTGAAGTCCACGCGGTCGAAGGTGGTCTCGAAGGAAAACTGCGGATTGTCGAAGCGGACTCCTCCGAGCTGGACGATCGAGTCCGCGATGGTCTTGTTCCAGTACTTGCGGCAGGTCTTCTTCATCCCGAATGGAAAGCCGTGCAGCGAGACATCGAACAGGTGCCCCCCGCGGCGCTTGAACCAGGTGGCCATGCCGCCCGTGTTGTAGTGCTGCTCCAGCACCGCAACGGAGTGGCCTGCACGGCCCAGGATGTTCGCGGCCGTCAGGCCAGCCAGACCGCTACCGATGACGATCGCGTCGTAGCGCGACTTTGCCCGCGCGAGCGGTGAGCCTTTCAAGCGGGCCTTTCCAGCGCTGCTGCCGAAGTGGTACTCGCGCGCGCCGCTCATCGGAATTGCCCACTCGCCGCCAAGGCGTGCTGGTTGGCCATCGCCACGCCGCTGAGCATGGCCCCGACGATGCCCAGGTAGCCCTGGTCGGTACCGCACAGAAACAGTCCATCGAAGGTGGTGCGTCCGTCGAATCGCTTGTTGGGACTGCCGTAGACCGCACCATTGAGATGGCCGGTGAACTTCTGGATGGTGCGCGGTGTGAAGGTGTCCGTGAAGACCTCGTGCCCACGCACATCCCCGGCAAAGGGTTGGATGGCGGCCATGCCCTCGACCAGGGCGCTAGCCTTCTGGGCCTCGTACTCGTCGTCGTCAAAGCCATTCCAGAGGCCTGGATTTGCCAGCAGGGTCAGGCGCAGGCTGCCGGGCATGCCCTCTTCCTGGCCCGCGTAATTGTCGGGACAACAGATGACGCCACTGCGCAGGTCGATCGGACCCTCGGGAACGTCGTACACCAGGCGCTCGCTGGAGTTGAAGAATACGATCGTGTCCGGGTTTCCAAGGGCCGCGCTGGGTTGGTCGAGAATCGAAATCGACTCGACGAATGAGAGCTGGCCCGTGTCCTGGTGTTCCCTGTCTCGGTCCGGCTCCTGGCCGCACAGGGCACGGGTCTCGACGGCGCCGGCCGAGGACAGGATGCAATCCGCTTCCAGCACCTCGCCGTCGTCCAGGACGACGCCCGTGGCGCGCTTCCCGTCATGCTGGATGCGCTCGACCCCGGCGCGCATGCGCAGCACGCCGCCGAGCTCTAGGTAGCGTCCGCGCAGGGCGTCCAGGATGGTCTTGACGCCGCCGCGTGGCCTCGCGAATCCCTCCTCGTAGAGGCTCTTGAAGAGCACGATGAACTGTGCCCAGCCCAGGTCGTCTGGTGTGGGGCTGCCGTAGTAGCAGATCGGCAGCAGGAGCATCTCGATCAGCAGTGGGTCCGAGAAGTAACCCGCAAGCACCTCCCGTGCCTGGAGCGCGCCACCTGCAGGTGAGAGGGTCGGGTAGGACTCGATGTCGCTCGTGAGCCGGTCGAGGCCCTGAAGCTGGTCGGGAAAGCTCTCCGATATCTCGCCACGCAGGAGAGAGAAGTCGTTTCCGAAGGCCAGGCGTGTCTCGGGGAAGGCGATGGCCGATTGGCTCTGGACACCCAGCTGCAGGTCGGCGAAGGGGATGCGCAGCTGGCGCAGGACGCGCGCAAGGGGGCGGGCCTTGGCGCCCGGGCTGCGCGGATGCATGTAGTTGGTCAGGGCGTGCAACCCAACATCGAGGCGGCGTCCGGCGCGCTTGTAGAACGAGTTGAGTCCGCCCCACAGGGAATGCCGTTCGAGGATGAGCACGCGCTGGTCGAATGTCGCCAGCCGGATCCCCGCGGCCAGGCCGCTCATGCCGGCGCCGATAACGATCGTGTCGAATCGGTCGGCGCTGGGCATGGGGCGGCAAGCTCGAGCTGGGCGCTCAGACGCTCAGCTTGAGTTCCTTTTCAGCCAGCTGGGGCGTCAGGTAGGTCACGCAGCCGTTCATGGTTGCGAGCTCCTTGTAGTCTTCCTCGGGGACGCGCACGCCGTAGCGCTTGCGCAGCTCCATCACGATGTCGAGAAAGTCCATCGAGTCCAGCTCGATCTGCTCGCGCATGCGGACATCGGGGTCCATGCCCGTCAGGTCCTCATCGGGCGCGATGGTGTGGATGATGTCTTCGATGGCTTCAATGATATGTTCGCGGTTCATCGGTGGCGGTCTCTGCTTTCAGCCTTGGAGGCGCTTGACGATGACGGCGGAATTGATGCCGAGCATTCCAAACGCGAGGTTCAATATGGTGTCGATGCGATCGACCTTGAGCGGCTCGTTGAGGACGAGTCCGCGGATGTCGCAGTCAGGGTCGAGGTTTTCGACGTTTATGGTGGGGTGTACGAAGCCGTCATCGAATGAGGGCAGGTTGCCGGCCAGCTCGAGTGCGCCCGCGGCTCCCATCGAGTGGCCGATGAAGCTCTTCGTGTTGTTGACGTGAATTCGTTCGGAGTCGGCGAAGACGGCGCGCAGGGCATTGCATTCCTGCACGTCGCCGAGGGGGGTGGAGGTCGCGTGCGCATTGACGATGTCGATCTCCCCGGCCGCGAGTCCCGCCCTGGCCAGGGCAGCGCGGATGCACTCGTTCTGGCGCTCTGCGAGGGGAAGGACGAAATCCGTCGCGTCCGAATTGACGTGGTGTCCGACCACTTCGCCGTAGATCTTTGCTCCCCGCGCCTGGGCGTCCTCGAGCCGTTCGACCGTGTACAGGCATCCGCCTTCGCTGATCACAATACCATTGCGGTCCTTGTCGAAGGGGCGCGAGGCCTTGGTCGGGTCCGCGTGCTGCGCCAAGGCTCCCTCGGCCCTGAAGCTGGCAAAGATCCCGAAGGTGTGGATGCTCTCGGAGACGCCACCCGCGATGGCCAGATCCACCTCGCCCAGCTGGAGCATCTGGACCGCGTGAATCAGACCCAGATTTCCGCCCGCGCATGCGCCGCCCAGGGTGTAGGCCGGGCCCGTGATCTGCAGGTTGAGCGTGATCTCACCCGCGGGGTTGTTGGCCACCGTCTGAGGATTGTGGTGGTGTGACCAGAACGACAGGTCGTAGTCGTACTTGGACACCTCGTGCACCTGATTCTCGGTCTCGACATTGCCGTGTTCGGTGATACCGACGTAGATGCCGATGCGCGCGCGGTCGCGCTGCTCGATGTCGAGCCCGGCGTCCAGCAGGGCCTCGTTGGCGCAGTAGATTCCGATCGAGCCCGCCCGGGTGCCGCGTCGCAAGGCCTTGCGCTTCTGGTGGCGTAGGGGATCGAAGTGGCAGACACCTGCGATCGTGTCGCCGACGTAGCGAATGTGGTAGGGCTCCACCCCCGACTTGCCCGCAAGCAATGCTGCGCGGTACTCGGCCAGGTTGTCGCCGTTCGGGCTGGTGAGCCCGACCCCCGTGATCACCACGCGCGGTAGGCTACTCATCGCTTTGCGAATCCTTCTCGGCCTGGGCTTCGGGCCCGATCTCGGTCGGGTCCGCGCTCGCCTCGGGCTTGCTGAGTTCCTCGATGCGTCCGATCAGGGCGTCCGGGTCGTCGACGACCTTGCCGTCCTGGCTCATGATCTTGGCTGGCACGGTCAGGCCAACCCGCAGGGCGGTGTTGATCGCCTTCGAGAGCAGGCTCGATGGGTTACCGAGGGCCGAGGAGACGGACGAGAAGACGAGCTGCATGACCGCTTCAGCGATCTCGCAGGAGGAGATGATCGAGCGCAGGGTCACGGCGCGCGGGTCAAGCTTGCCGTAGCGATCCTGTACGTAGGAGAGGGTCTGCGCGGCGCCCTGTTTGAACTGACTGAAGATCACCTGTTCGCGCCGACGCATGACGGTCGCCGCGATGCTCAGGGTGTTCCCGACTGGGCTGTGGATGTGGCAGCGCCGGCCACTATCGAAGCTCGAGCTGATCGCGCCCCACTCGGCGAGCTCGTTCACCGTCGTGCTCGTGGCACCCTGTGAGATTCCGAGCACGCTGGTGATCTCCTTGTTGGAGAGGGGCTGCCCGGCCAGCACGAGCAGGCCCCAGATGCGGCCGTGAATGCGCTTGAAGCCGAAGCTCTTGAAGAACACCTCGAAGGTGGGCAGCTGGTCCAGCAGGGGCTTGTCGAGGCCCTCGAACGGGGTCAGCGCCGTTTCGGTTTTGGGGCCCATGGGAGTGTCTGCTGCGGGCGGATGTTCATGAAATCAGATTTTTCTGACATCCGTGCCGGATGGTGTACCCCAGACCCACCTTTTGATCCACCCTCAGGCCCCAAAAACACCGTTCTCCCTGATATGGCCCGGGAGCTTGGTGCGCTCAGGCCGGGCCCGCGAGCCGCTCCTGCAGCCAGCTTCCGACGGCCTCGATCTCCTCGACGCAGACCTGGTGTTCCATTGGATACTCGTGCCACTCGACCTGGTAGCCAAGCCCCAGCAGGCGCTCCCGGGCTTCCCTGCCCCGCTCGTAGACCACCATGGGGTCCAGGGTGCCGTGGGCCTGGAAGATCGGAACGGAGCGGTTGGCCGTGCTCAGGTCGCTCTCCAGGTCCTCTTCGCCGGCAAGGTAGGTGGAGAGGGCCATGATGCCCGCGAGGGGCTCGCCATGGCGCAATCCGTGGTGGAGCGCGATCACACCGCCCTGGGAGAAGCCGGCCAGGACGATGCGCTCGCTCGGAATGCCTCGTGCATTCTCCCGTTCGATCAAGGACTCGAGCTGGACTGCGGAGCGTCGGATGCCGGCCATATCTGGCTGGCGCTGCAGGTCGACTGCAGTCACGTCGTACCACGCGGGCATGACCATGCCGCCATTCACGGTTACCGGGATGCTCGGTGCGTTCGGAAAGATGAAGCGGACCGCGCATTGGTCGCCCAGCCCCAGCATCGGGATGATCGGTACGAAGTCGTTGCCGTCCGCGCCCAGACCGTGCAGCCAGATTACGGAGAGCTTTACTTCGATGCCGTCCGCCGGACCGATCTCGACGCAGGGCAGGAGCTGGTTGTCTTCGGAACTCATGAATCTGTTTGCTGCGCGGGTTCTCAACACTGGACGGCGAGCATGAGGCAGTGGAGGCCGCTGCCGATGCCCTGCATCACGACCTTGTGGCCTTCGTGAATGAACCCGACCTGTTCCGCGAGGGCAAATGTCAACGGCAGCGAGACGGACCCGATGTTGCCGTATTCTTCGACGGTGGTGAAATCCTTTGCGTGGTCGAGGCCGAGGGTCTCGAACAGCAGGCGCTTGTGCGCACTGCCGACCTGGTGAGTCACGATGCGATCGATTGTCGCGGCGTCCCAGCCAAACTCATCGACAAAACCCTCCCAGGTCGTGCGCGCCAGGGCGTTGCCGGCCAGCAAGAGTGCCTCCGAATCCGTGTCCATCAGTGGGCCGGAGCCGGACTTCTGGGTGCCACCCGAGCAGAGCTCCACGTGCTCTGTAGCGGCGCGGATCGTTCCGCCGAGGAGCTTGCGCGGGACGCGCGAGATCGATGCCGCAGTCAGGACGAGTGCGGCCGCACCCGAGCCGATCGTGAGCGAGGCGTAGGCAGCCTTCATCTCCTTGCGCCCGATGTTCGGGTCGTCGTTCAGCATGCGCACGGTCTCGTCGACCAGCCCGCGGCCGTCTTCGCCGGCGACGACCAGGCCAGCCTGGATCTCACCCCGTTCGATCTTGTCGGCCACGACGGTCATGGCGTTGGCGAATCCGAGACACGCGTTCGAAAGATCAAAGGCCTGGCAGCTGGCCGGCAACCCGAGGTTCGCGTGGACGACGGACGCGGTCGCGGGTTCCATGAAGTCTCGGCAGACCGAGGCGTGGATCAGGCAGCCCAGCTGGGCCGGATCCACGCCGCTGCGCTCGATGGCGTCGCGGCCCGCGGCGGCGGCCACCGCGCTGGGGCGCGTCCCGGGGGGCCAGAAGCGGCGCGTGCGGATGCCGCTCATGAGCTCCAGGCGACCGACGGAGAGGCCGAGGCGCTCGTAGAGGGCGTCCGTGCGCCGCTCGAGGGCCTCGGAGGTCACGACCTCCTCTGGCAGGGCGTGGCCGAAGGCCTCCAGGTGTACGGATTCGTAGCGCATGATCGGTGGCCCCAAAATTTGGCGGGGCGAGGATACTGAATAGGTAGCCCTGCCGCCCCCCGGATCCGGCCGCTGATTGACGCCGCCAGCACCGAGCGGGCACTCTATGGGATAGAAATGACCGCACTGACCATCCTGCACGTGGATATGGACGCCTTCTACGCGTCCATCGAGATTCGGGACAATCCGTCGCTCGCCGGCTTGCCGGTCTGTGTCGGTGGCCCGGCGTCGGCGCGCGGTGTGATCGCAGCGGCAAGCTACAAGGCGCGCGAGTTCGGTGTGCACTCGGCCATGCCGACGGCCCGTGCCCAGGGGCTGTGCCCCGGCCTGGTCCTGTTGCCACCTGACTTTGATCGCTACACCTCGGCCAGCCGCCACATCATGGAGGTCTTCCGGCGCTACACGCCGACAGTCGAGCCGCTCTCCCTCGACGAGGCCTTCCTGGATACGTCCGGGTCCGAGCGACTGTTCGGCGATGCCATCGAGATCGGGCGCATGATCAAGCGCGACATTTTGCGCGAGACCGGGCTGGTCGCTTCGGTCGGCGTCGCGCCGACCAAGTTCCTGGCCAAGCTAGCCTCCGACCTGGACAAGCCGGATGGCTTCCGGGTGATCCAGGTCGATGAGGTGCGCGATGTTCTCGATCCCTTGCCGGTCTCCAAGATCTTCGGTGTCGGTCCGCGTACGGCCCAGCGCCTGGCGGCCCTGGGTGTGACCACCGTGCGCGACCTGGCCGATCTCGATCGAAGCGAGGTCGGGCGGCGCTTCGGAACATCCGGACTGTGGATTCACGACCTGGCCCACGGCATCGATCCACGGCGCGTGACGCCGCGGCGCGAGGAGAAGTCCCATGGTCTCGAGCGCACCTTCGCCGAGGATCTCACGGACCGAGCCGAGCTCTCGACAATCCTCCTGTCGTTCTGCGAAGAGGTTGCCTTCACCCTGCGTGACAAGGGCTTGCGTGGACGCACGGTGACTCTCAAGGCACGCTTCAGTGACTTCAAGACGGTCACGCGCAGCAAGACCCTCGACCTACCTACCAACCTTGGACCGCGCATCTTCAACACCGCGCGCGAACTCCTGGATCGAGTCGAATTGCGCCCCCTGCGCTTGCTTGGCGTCCAGGTATCGAAGCTCGAGGACGTGCGCCAGCCCGCTCAGGGGCAGCTCTTCAACGGCGTCCCGAGCGCGCGCGAGGCGTGGCTCGCGTCGAACGACAAGCTGGCGAATGCTACCGCTAGCATGGACAAGATCCGGCGCAAGTTCGGGCGCGACACGATCATGCCGGCCAGTCTGCTGGGGCGGAAACGCCCGCGCAGCCCGGGCACCTCCGGCGGCACGGGTGGCCTCGACGACGGGCCCGAAGAGCGGTAGTGCTTGGCGCCGAGCCGCGCAAGGCCGAGGCGGCGTGGGGCACCCAACGCAACATCCTAGCGGAGCCAGAGCTCGGCCGTTGTTATCCCGAATTCCTGCGTTCGGTGTAAGCTTGGTAGGCGTTTGATAACGCCAGGTTTTTGATGCTCAGAAAATGTAAGAAAAACGCCGTCTTTCTCGATCTATCCTTGGCGGCGGCGGTCTAGTTTGCTTGTGCGCGAGTCGTGAGCCCCGTTACACAGGGGAATCCGCCACGAACCACCAGATCCGCATCCGCTCGACTCGCTCGTCTTTCTCCCGCGCGGCATCCGCGCATGAACCCGGGTAACTCCCACTACTCGCAGTGGCGATTCTTCGCCGCAAAGGAAGCATCCATGAAATCAACGATCACATTGGCCGCAGGCCTGCTCTTCGCCTCCACCGCCCTGGCCCAGCCCGCCATCCTGACGACTGTCGATGACGGCGGTAGCGGTGGTGAAAACGGGGCGGCCGTCAGCGCTCAAGTCGACAAGCTCCAGGCCGCTGTCCTTGCGGGCAACCTCTCGCCCCGAAGCTTCGACGCCGTGAAGACCGAGATCACCCAGATGGGTGAGGGTATGAGCCAGACCAACCCGATGGCCGCCCAGCTCGGCCAGCGTCTGACGCGCCGTCTGGCCGACCTCCAATCGCGGTCCCAGACCGGCAAGGCGACGGCCCAGGACTTTGCGATCCTGCGTGAGCAGGTGATCGACACCCGTATCGACTACGCGATCAGCCAGATTGCGACCTCCGCAAAGGCATCGAGCACGAGCCCGGAGCAGTTCGCCCAGGTCAGTAGTCTGCTCCAGGCACGCGGTGCCGCGAGCGTCGATATCGATCCCCAGGGCGCCGAGAGCAACCAGAGCGTCATCCTTGTAGTGTCGAACATGCAGAAGAAAGCCGGTGTCGGCGACGTGTCCCTCCCGGACATCTCGGCCCTGCGCTCGAGGCTTGCGGAGGCACGCCTCGATCGTGCCATGACCGACCTTCAGACGCGCGCCGTCACCAAGGTCGCGAGTTCCGAGGACTACCTACGCCTGAACGAGGTCCTGGCTGATCGCACGAAGGTCATCGGGACGCCGGCTGCCAAGCAGCTCGAGTTGACCCTGGCCGCCGCTATCGGAGAGCTGAAGGCCAAGGCCGCCACCGGCCGCGTCACCAAAGCCGACTTCAGCCCCCTCCAGACGGACATCATTGCGAAGGCCCGCGAGGCTTCAGGCCTTCAGGCCAGGTAATTCCAACGCCTCAATGGAAGCGCCCGGGGCCCACATCACGTGGGCTCCGGGCGCCTTTTTTTGGGCGGCTGATTTCGATCAGTGATCGTCCATTACATAGCTCATGAAGGACATGCCGATATCCTCGAACTGGTGCGGGCGCGGCACTTCGATCGCGTCCTTGATACACACCTGTTCACAGAGCTTGCATGAGACGCAGTTCTTCTCGATGACGATGGCGACCTGGCTGGTCTGGGGCATCGAGTAGACGCTGTTGTCCTCGAGGGCCTTCATCTCGAGGGCCTCGAACGGGCAGACATCGACGCAGAACTCGCAGCCGGTACAGAGTTCTTCGTGTACCAGGGCCTTGGGGACTTGCTTGGGCTTGATCTTCTCGACCAGGACTTCCTTGCTGTCGTCGATCGCGTCGAAAGGACAGTAGACGCCGCAGACCGAGCAGTTGATGCAGAGGTCCGGGTCGATGAAGTAGCGCTCGCCGCTCGAGATGGCATTGGTCGGGCACACCCGCTCGCAGATCGAGCAGGAGGTGCACTTGTCCGTGATGAAGTGTGCGCGCCATTGCCACGCGTCCATCTTGGCCCGGTCCGTGAAGACCAGCATCTCGATCTGACCGTGGGCGTCGTGGCGGTACTTCAGGCCGACGACATCCTTGTTCGGGAACTCCCACGTGGTCGTGAAGCGGCCCGGGAAGGAACTCGATGTGTGGGTCAGCTTGCGGATCTTGGCCTTGAGGATCTTGACGTCGGCCTTGTCGCTGGGGGAGATGCGCGGGACCCAGGCCGTGGCGGCCAGGGTGTGGCCGTCGAGAACCACATGGGTCCGGTATTCGGGCATGGTCTCCGGCGCCCCAAACCGGAAGCGGTCGCGCACCGCGGGCACGCGCGTCGGCAGTTGCAGGGTTACCTTGATGTAACCGGAGTGCTCCTCGACCTTGTAGTCACGGCCATAGCGCCGGTCGCGTTCCTTGGTGTCCTCCGGAGCGTCGCGGTAGGGCGCCCACCTGGCCTCCCAGCCCGCAACTTCTTCGAGCTCGATCTCGAGGATGGCCGGGGGCAACTCGCCCGAGAACTCGATCGCGCTCGTGGGGCAGATGTCGACGACGGTGCGCGCGTTGTAGAGGGAGGACTGCTGGTCATCCAAGGTGTGCGCCTTGGTGTCGTCCCCCATATAGAAGACCTCGGGGAAGTCCTGACAACATGCGTCACAGGCGATGCACAGCTCGGGCACGACGGAGAAATCTCCGGCCTCCTGAGCGGTCTTTTCCAGTGCGGTTTCGGCCATGGCTCGAACGGGAGTCCTGCTGGGTGGGGTTCCGGGTCCCGCCAGGCTGCGGGCACCAGCTCCGTTCTAGCACGCTCCCGGCATGGGTACAATCGCCCAATATCGGGCTGAATGGTCCGTAGGGGCCAGCACCTGGCCGGGTGATCGGGCCCGACCTGCAGTTGCGGGGCCGTCCGGCGAGTCTGGGCCCCAGGATGTCTCAGCCCACTACATGCCGCGGGGCGGTGCTCATGTCCTCACGGCTGAGCAGGTAGTAGGGCCCGTGGGGGTCCGCCAGGCGTGTCACCCGCGCGCGGAAGACGTGTAGCTCGTCCCCGACGGGCTCCGGAGCCTGCATTTCGAAGGCCGGGCGCTCGCCGGCCAGGACCGACTGCAGGCCTCGGGCGAACAGGCCCGCGTCCGTATCGGCGTGGCGCGCCGCCTTGTCGCAGACCAGCTGATAGTCGGCCCCGATCTCACGGCTGTGCAGGTCCGAGTCGTTGTCGACGCCCTGCTCCTGCCAGGCCCGGTTGACGCTGTGGATGCACCCATTTCGGTCCAAGAGCGCCACCGGCGAGGGCACGGCGTCGATCAGGTCACAGGTCTCGAGCAGGGTCAAACCGGACGGACTCAGGTGCATGGGCTTGGATGAAAGGGTCACTCTGTCTCCTTGCGCGGCGTTCGAAGACGTATCGGCACCGCCCCTGGTTTCCTTAAGGATTCCCGCCCCGACGGGACTGCAGCCCAAAGGTGAGAATTCGGGGTCAGTGGGCTTCGAGCCAGTTCTTGCCGTGCCCGAAGTCGACTTTCAGGGGCACGTCCAGGGGCACCGCGTTCTCCATGCAAGTGCGCACCAGCTCGCGCGTCTCTTCAAGCTCGGCCAGGGGCAACTCGAGCAGCAGCTCGTCATGCACCTGCAGCACCATGCGCCCCTTCAGTGATGACTCGCTCAGGGCCTGCTCGAGGTCGATCATCGCACGCTTGATGACGTCGGCGGCCGAGCCCTGAACGGGCGTGTTGACGGCGGCATTCTCCGCGAAGACGCGCGTGCGCTGGTCCGGTGCATTGATGTCCGGGATCGGGCGCCGCCGCCCGAGCAGGGTCTCGACGTACCCGTTCGCTCGCGTGGCCTCGAGGGTCGCGTCGATCCACTCGCGCACCTTGGGGAAGGACGCGAAATAGCGCTCGACGAAATCCTTGGCCTCCGTCAGGGTGAGGCCCGTTTCCCGTGCAAGGCGCTGCGGTCCCATCCCGTACAGCAGTCCGAAATTGATGGCCTTGGCGCGCGAGCGCATCTCGCGGTCCACATCCTCCGGGTCGACCTGGAAGACCTTGGAGGCGGTCGAGGCGTGGATATCGAGGCCGGCCTCGAAGGCGCTCGCCATCGAAGGGTCACCCGAGAGGTGCGCCATGATGCGCAGCTCCACCTGGCTGTAGTCCGCCGCGAGCAGGATCCACTCGCCGTGCTCATCCGGTTCCTTTGGCACGAAGGCCTCGCGCATGCGTTGCCCGCGCTTGGTGCGCACCGGAATGTTCTGCAGGTTCGGATCGCTGGACGACAGCCGACCGGTGGCTGCGGTGACCTGGCTGAACGAGCAGTGCACCCGTCCGGTGCGCTCGTTGATATGACCGGGAAGGGGATCCACATAGGTGCTCTTGAGCTTCTGGGCGGCGCGATACTCGAGCAGGCTCGCGACGATGGGCACCTCGCCATACTTCGAAGAGAGGGTCTGGTGATCCGTCGCCCAGCCGGTCTTGGTGCGCTTGGGACGCTTCACGCCAGCGTCCTCCTGGATGCAGAGCTTCTCGAACAGGATGGCGCCCAGGGCGCGCGTGCTGTTGACGTTGAAGGTCTCACCGGCCAGGGCGTGGACCTCGGTCGCGGCCGCTTCGATGTCGCGTGCGAGGTCCCGACCGAGGTCCTCGAGCACCGTGGTGTCCAGGCGGATGCCACGCCGCTCCATGTTGGTGAGCACTGGCACGAGCGGCATCTCGAGGTCGTAGAAGAGGGAGGTGGCGCCGCTCTCCTCCAGCTCGGCCTCCAGGATGGCCTTCAGGCGCCAGGTGACATCCGCGTCCTCGCAGGCGTACTCGGCCACCTGCTCGACCATCACCTCCGCCATGGTGACCTGCTTCTTGCCCGTGCCGATGATCTCGCTGGTCGGGATCTTTTGGATGTTCAGATAGTGCAGGGCCAGGAGGTCCAGGCCATGCCGGCGGGAGGCGCCCGCAACCGTGAAGCTGGCGATCATGGTGTCGAAGTCCATCGGTGGTACGTCGAGACCCTGGCCCGCAAAGACCAGTGCGTCGTACTTGCCGTTCTGACCTACTCGCACCAGGTCGGGGTCGACCAGCAGGGGCCGCAGGGCTTCGAGCAGGGCCTCGGGTCCTGCGGGCAGGACGGCCGGGCTCTGGTTGAACGGGACGTAGAATGCGCGGCCCTCGCTCGCGCTGAAGGAAACGCCGACCAGCTGCACGTCGAGCGGGTGCAATCCGGTTGTCTCGGTGTCCACGGAGAAGGCGCCCGCGCTACGCAACTCGGTGATCATGGCCTCCAGCGCCTGTGCGTCGCTTACCAGCACGTAGTCGCGTTCCACGTCAACCGATGGAGTGCCCTCGGACAGTGTCTCCTTCAGCAAGCGCTGGAAGTCGAGTCGCTGGAAGAGGGCGACCAGAGCCTCGTTATCGGGATCCGGGGCCGGCAGGTCGGAAACCGCCGGTTCCAGCTCCATGTCCGTCCGGATCGTCACCAGGTCCAGGGACATGAGGAGCTGCTCCCGATCGCGCTCGATGTGTTCGCGCGCCTTGCCCTTGACCTCGTCCAGTCGATCCAGGAGCCCGGCTACCGAGCCGAACTCGCTGACCAGCTTGGCCGCGCCCTTTTCACCGATGCCCTTCACGCCCGGGACGTTGTCCGAGTTGTCACCCATGATGGCCAGGACATCGATGACGTGATCCGGAGTCGTCCCGAATTTCTCGGCCACGGCCTCGACGCCCTCGATCACCAGGTCGACATTGGGCTTGAAAACGTTGTAGAGCTGCACCTTGTCCGACACGACCTGCATGAAGTCCTTGTCGCCGGTGACGATGAAGACCTCGAAGCCCGCCCGTTCCCCGGCCAGGGCCAGGGTCCCGATCACGTCGTCAGCCTCGAATCCGGGCACCTCGTAGATGGGCACACCGTGTGCCGTGGCGACCGCGCGCAGGTCGTCGAACTGGCTGACCATCTCCTCCGGCGCCTTCTGACGCGTGCCCTTGTACTCGGCAAAGGTCTCGTGCCGGAACGTCTTCCCACGCGGATCGAAGGCGATCGCGATGCGATCCGGCTTCTCCACCTTGAGGATGCGCCGCAACGTCATCGTGAACCCAAAGGTCGCACCGATCGGCCGCCCCTCAGGAGTCGTCAATCCGGAGCGGGCGAGGGCGAAGTGCGATCGATAGGCGAGCGCAGTCCCGTCGAGCAAGAAGAGTCGCGGCATGCGCGCAGGATACGCATCCAGAGGCCGCCGGGCATCCCTGTACATGGACATCGCTCGATACGGTCGCAGCCCGGCCTCCGGTAGCCACGTCCTTCCCCGTCACCGACGTACCGCGAGTGGGGTCTGTCCTCATGTGCAGGTTTCTTCGGGAAGGCGCGAGGCACCTCCTCGCGCCGCCTACGGTCGACGCCAGTCCGAGCTCGGCGTCCTGTACCGAGTCCTCTCCGAGCACCTGGCCACCTTCCGCGTGCGTCTTGAAGCCGATGAAACCCGCGCAGGGCTGAAGACGGCTCTACCGCGCTACCATGGCAGGCCCTTTGGATGGCCTATCCGCTCCTTATTCGCGCGCCACGATTGGGCGCGTAGTCGGCGAACAATGGTGCGACTCGGTATTGATGGGCTCACTCGCTCGACCGGGTGAACTCAGGCACGGGGCCCTCAATTCGATGCAGTCGACCACTAGCGTCGGTTCTCCACGCCCATCTCCCAAGGTCGTCCTCAGGCCGGAGCGCGTCCTTGAACCGGGCACCCGTCAGATCGGCATCTGTGAGGTGGGCACCCGTGAGGTCGGCCTCCACGAAGTCAGCATCCGTGAGATCGGCGTTCAAGAGGTCGGCATCTGTGAGATCGGCGCGCCAGAGCTTGGCATCGGTCAGGATGGCGTGCCAGAGCCTGGCGCCCGTGAGGTTGGCCTTCCAGAGGTGGGTACCCGCGAAGTTTGCACCGTAGAGATCGGCACCTGTGAGGTCGGCCTCCAAGAGGTCGGCACCCGCTATATCGGCGAACCAGAGACGGCCCCCGCTAAGGCGAACTCCCCGCAACCAAGCGCCCGAGAGAATGACGCCTGACATGTCGACGCCCTCCTCACAGAGCTTTCCCAGAGCCTGTATACGGCCGCCGCTCCCCCCTTGTCCGGCTGCCGAGTTTATTACCAGCCAGGCGTCGCGTTGGCCGGCCAGCTTCCGGGCCGGTGCCTCCATAAAGTACACAACCACTGCAATCAGGATGGTGAGCTTAGCCAGTCGATCCAGGACATCGATGAAGGCCAGACGGTTCAGCCAATCAACGAGCGGCTCGAAGCAATTCGCCTCGAGCCACCTGCCAGCTCGTAATGGGTGGCCAATCGCAAATCGGATTCCTCCTAGTGTGCGACTGGCAGCCTCACGGATGCCCATGCGAGAACTCCTCTTTCTCGATTCACTGCGACTTGAACGTCTCGCAGTCTACGGGGTGGGCCGTAGGGCCGGGAGTGCTGAGTATCGACTGGTGCAAAGGGAACACCGATGACCGCCCATCGGTCAACTCAGAGCGCCCGGGGCCTGATACTCATTGATGCCCACGCTCTAGTAGGAGGGGAGCGCGAGGACCAGTACGGGGCACCGCTGGACTGCCACACCTCGATCGCGGAAATGTGGGCGGCCTGGCTGCGCCGGAAACCTGGCCTGGAGTCGATCAAGCTCACCGCGGAGGACGTCTGCTGGATGCAGGTGCTGGTGAAGGCTGCGCGCGAGGCACACGCCCACAAGCGGGACAACCTGATTGACGCTATCGGGTATCTGGAGAACGCCGAGGAGTGCCGCCTGGAGAGAACCAGGCGGGAAGAGAGGGAGCGTCGAAATACAAAAGAGGAGGCGCGATGACGGACAGCTCTCTCGAGAAGCTGACGCCGAATGACTTGTGAGCGTAGGGCGGCCAGCGGAGAATCACCGAGCGACCGACCCCGAGGAGTTGAAGGAGCCCACCGATCCATGAGCAATACAATCCCGACTAGTCCCGAGGACTTTGAAGCCCGCGCTGCGGCGCGACTCGATGGCCTCCTCGACGATCTCCAAAGGTCCCACGATCGTCGCGTTGCGGTCGTAGTCTCGGCAACCATAGAGGCGCAGCTGGATGGGATGTTGCGGGCGATGCTTGCCCCGTCAGCAGCGACCGAGACCGGACGGCTGTTGGGATCAAGTGGGGCATTGGGTTCCTTGGGTGCAAAAACGGACCTGTTGGTCAGTCTTGGCGTTCTGAGTTCCGAGCTCGGACGGGATATCGGTCGCATCGCGCGAATCCGAAACCGTATGGCCCATGCGGTGGGAATCGATTTTGATGACGCAAGTTGCCGCGACCTGGTCACGCAGCTTGCCAAGGACCTCGGCCTCGCGTCGTACCAGCCGAGGCTCTCAAAGCCGGAGTGCTCCGCGGCGCACGTAAGATTCGGCCTGTGCGCGGCGGGGGTTATCATGGCTCTTGAGACCGTAATCCCGACGCGAGCCTCGCGGAAGGACCCCGAGGCCATTTACGGATACGGAAAGACCTCCGACGATGGATGAGGCCCGCGCTCAATCCCTGGCCGCCGAGTGCCGCCGCGCCCTCAGGCTCCACGAGAACAAGCCCTCCATCGTGATCTTCTTCCCCAAGGGGGAGCGCAAGCCGAAGGGGGTCCCGAGAGGGGAGAAGCTGTGCGTCAACCCGATGGGTGGGCGCGTGTTCCGGATGCGGGCGGATGAGGCAGTACGGAGTCAGGACAACTTCCTCCACATAGGACCTATGTGGAGGAAGTTGTACTGACTCCGTACCCTCCCCGTGAACCTGGCATGGAATGGACAACGAGAGGGGGACTTCGTTCCTTGCTCAGTACGTCCGCCGCAGACTTCGCTATCATCAGCATCGTGCTGCTCGCTCCGCTCCTCTATCTGGCCGCGGCCATTCCTCTACAGGACGACGCCCCGCCTCCCGCCTCACCCTTCGACCAGGTCGTCGAATTGGAGCTCAGCGCTGAGGATCCCGCGCTGATCGATGGGCAGGGTCCGACGGCCGTCGTCGAATACGAGGTCCAGTTCGAAGGCACGCTCCATGTTTGGACGAGTCAATCGGAAATCGACCTGTATCTGCAAGTCGACGACGCGTCCGCGATGCGAACGCTTGTCGCAGACGGCGATTCCGGTGGTGGCACGACCCCCTACGTTGAGCTCGAACTTGCTCCGGGAACTCAGCTGGCGATCCTCGTAGCCGGGACGGTTGGATCCAGCGGGCCTCTTGCGCTCCACTTCGCCGCAGCTCCCGAAAATGCCACCACGCTCGCTGCAGCGGCAAAGGGTCGCGAAGCTCTTGCAATAGGGCGAAGCCTGGCGAGTGAAGGCGACCAAGCCGCGGCCCGCGATGTCGTAACCGGAGCCATCCGTAAGCTTGTAGCCGCCGCCAGTACTTCGCACAGTGGCGTGCTCGCGGGCCTCATCGCCGACCTGGCGTTCTTTTCCCAAGGCGAGCTTCTGGAGTTCGAGGCGAGCAGGGTGGCTTGGTCTGCAGTGCTGCGGCATGCAGGAAGGACACAGCCTAGTAGTCATAGGAAGCTCCTTCGATTTCAGGCAAATTTTGCCCTATCGATGAGCGCCCAGGGCGATCTCGCCGGCGCACGAGCGCTCGAGCAAACGGTGCTAGGAACTCTCGTGCGCACGCTACCCGAGGATCATTCGGACGTCCTTCAGGTTCGCACGAATCTGGCGGCAACGATGTCCAAGATGGGCGATCTGACAGGTGCTCGCGTACTCGAAGAGGCCGTGCTGGAGGCCCTTGAGCGCACACGGGTCAATGGTGACCGTGCCTTGGAGAATGCCCGGATGAACCTGGCAATAACGATCCTGGAGCTGGGTGAACTCGAGGAGGCTCGGACGCTCCTGCGGAAGGCCTTGGACGGCTATGAAGGCAGTTTGCCCAGCGACCACCCAGCAGTCCTGGGGGCGCGAGGTAACCTTGCTCTCTCGCTCAAGATGCTTGGAGAGCTGGCGGGTGCCCGTGCGCTCGAAGAACAGATCCTTGAGGTGTACGAGCGGACGCTTCCCAAGGACCATCCGCGAATACTGGGCGCACGCGACAATCTCGCCGTCTCAATGCAGAAGATGGGTGACCTTGATGGCGCCTATGCCATGCGTGAATCTGTGCTCGACGTGCGCAAGCGGACGTTGCGCCGCGACCATCCCGATCTTCTGATCGCCCAACAGAACCTAGCTGTCTCCATGATGATCATGGGCGACTACAGCGCAGCGCGAGTGCTCCAGGACGCCGTTCTTGAGGCGCGCAAACGAACGCTTCCCGAGTCCCATCCCGACCTCCTACGCGCGCGTCTGAACCTGGCGAATACCTTGCATGCCATGAGCGACTTCAACGGCGCGATGGCACTCAGAAAGGCTGTGCTTGAGGTCAGGGAGCGCACCCTTCCTGAAGGTCATCCGCAACTACAATACGCGCGAGCCGCATTAGCGCACTCAATCTCCAATGCGGGTGACCATCAAGGCGCGATCAAGCTGCGGCAGGCAATTCTTGAAGCGTGCGAGGATTCGCTTCCAACGGATCACCCAGATACCCTAAGCGCGAGATCAAGCCTGGCCCTCTCGATGTTTGCGACGGGCGACTTCGCTGGGGCATTAGCTGTTCATGAGGCTGTGCTTGAGGCACGAGAACGCACGCTGCCTGAAGGGCACTATATGCTGTTGAGGGCCCGCCACCATGTCGCCGCGGCCAGCCTGGTGATAGACGACCTGACCCGGGCCTCTTCGGTGTCGACCGATCTCATGCACGGCATGCGGGCCCGGCTGCTCAGGTCGCTTGCCCTCGCTCCGCGACAGACCGTCGGAATAGTAGCGGATGAACACCACCACCTCACGGTCGCAACACATGTCGGTGAGTCAGTGAAATCTGGGCTCGCCGAGCAGGTGTTCGAACTCAGCGAGACGATGCGAGCGATTGCGGTTGAAGCCGAACGTTCCCTCACACAGTTCAAGGCAGACGCGGAGCTCGCTCCAATCCTGGACGATGCCACTGCGATTCGAGGTGAGCTGAACGACCTGGTGGCGGGTGCCCACTGGGAGCCCCTGGAGCCTCGGGACGTTTCGAGCGAACTGTCGCGTCTCTCTCTCGCGCGCGATGCGCTGGAGCGCAGAGCGAGGCGGGTTCTCTCGGAACGCGGCGTCACGACCCGATCGATCGATATCGAGAGCCTGGCGGCGGCGCTTGGCCCTCGGGACAGAGCGGTCAGCTTTCGCCGCATGAGCCACTGGGTATCGGGTGGCACCGAAGGTCCATGCGCTGGCGGTGCCGACCACGTGAAGGCTCAGGTCCTTTCTCCGGATGGATCCCTGGCCCGACTCGACCTCGGTCGCGCGGACGAACTTCAGAGGAGCGTTAGCGCTTGGCGCTCCGCCCTCGGTGCCCCCCTCTCTGTGGGGCAGGCCAAGGCCGACGCGCTCGCGGCTGAAGACGTCCGAGAGACGCGAGGCATTGGGAGGGTCAATACGCCGAGTGCCTCCGAGCTAGAGGCCGGTCGTCGCCTACGGAGGCAAGTCCTGGATCCTATTCTGAAGGCTGCCGGATCGAAGGTTGAGCGGATATTCGTCTGTTCAGACGATCTGCTATTCCTGCTGCCGTACGACGCGCTCCCACTAGAGCCCCAGGCCGGGTCGGCGGGTCGAGTCGGTGACGCCCTCCACGTCGTGAACGAGGTGTCGTTTGCCCGCCTGGTTAATGGGGCTCCGCCGAGCAGGTCTCAAGCCTCGCTCCTGGCACTCGGAGGTGTAGCCTACGGTGAGCGTCGCGCGGTGCCCGAGAGCACGTACCTCCGAAGCGCCTGCGGCCCTTTCGCCGACATTCCGGAGAGCGCACACGAGGTCGCAGCAATCGCAAGGCTCTTTGAGGGCACCACCCAGCTGGATGCCGAAGTGCTGACTGAGCACGAGACGACCAAGGCCGCCTTGTTTGCTGCAGCCGGCCAGAAACGCTACGTGCACATCGCTACCCATGGCTGGTTCGCGCCCGAAAGCGTGAAGGGGATGGTGGACGCACAACCCATTGAATCCGAGCGCATGAGCCTCGAGGAGCATTTCAAGGGCTTCGCTCCCATGACCCTCTGCGGCCTGGCTCTGGCAGGTGCCAACTACGGCCGCGATGCTCTGGGGCGCGTGCCGGGCATCCTCACTGCCGAGGAACTCTGCTCGCTCGATCTTTCGCAGTGCGAGCTTGCGGTGCTCTCCGCCTGCGAAACCAACGTCGGTATCCGCCGCGCGGGCCAGGGCATCCAGTCACTGCAAGCCGCTCTCTACGCGGCGGGCACACGCGCATCGATCACCTCGCTGTGGAAGGTTGACGACGCAGCGACCCGACGATTGTTCGAGATCTTCTATACGAATCTCTGGGTGAAGCAGCTGCCCAAGTCCGAGGCGCTATGGAGCGCGAAGGTGACGCTGCGGGAGGAGGGTCGTTTGCCACGCGACTGGGCCGGATGGGTCCTAACTGGCGACCCCGACTGACTGCGCCAGTCGAGAGATACCAGGGAGACGGGTCGTTCCTGGCTCAGAACGTCTCTGGAATGGAGGCTCTGACCACGGTCGCCTTGCCGCTCGACGCGACGACACATGGCGTCCAGTACTGGGTACGGAGTCAGGACAACTTTCTCCACATAGGACCAATGTGGAGGAAGTTGTCCTGACTCCGTACCCGCTTGCTCGCGACGCGCCCGACTAGCTCGCGCACGGGCGTGTCGGCGTCGAGCGTTTCGACTACCGTCCGTGGCGTGCGCAGGTCGTTCGCCGTGATCCGGTCGAGGTGCAAGGCATTGCGCACCCAACGGTGCTCCTCCGGACGCACTGCTCCGTGGTGGGCCGCCATGCGCGAGACCACCTCGACCTCGTCCTCGCTCGGCCCATGCACGACGCCGGAGAGCCGGCCCATGGCGCGCTTGACGATCCAGACGACCGGCCAGACGCTCCAGATCATCACCTGCAGCGGCGGATAGGAGTTTCAAGGGGCCTGCGATGGTAGCACCGTTGAGCATGATTGGGCACGGGAGCGGCACCCCGTGCCATCCCTGACAGTCGAGATCCTCTCGAACAGCCGGAATTCGCCCTCGTGCACCGCCCGAGTGCGTCGTCTCGAGCAAGTTCGCGGACTCCAGCTACTCCCCCCCCACTGGACGGCACCAAAGATGCCGAGATCGCCGGCCCCGAAACCGGGACGCCCGTCAGAACTCGAACGCCATCTGCGGCGGCGGGCGCGCTGCAGCGAACGGCGGGCAATCGAACGTTGACGAGCGGTAGTCCATCCAGCACAGCCCCAGCGGCGCTCTTCCAACAGGGTGCACATCCCGAGAGGGATCGTATTGGGCTGAATGGACGTGCGAGGTCGACGTACAGCCAGTGCATTCTGATCCACCTGTTCCACGTGGGCCTCTGCCGGACTCTAGTCCGACGGTTGCTCCGTTTGTAGACCCAAGTGCTTGCCGATTGTTCGGCGTGCTATCCTCGGTCAGAAGCAATCCGGGACTTGCGATTTGGGAGCGTTGCATTCTGCATGCAACGCTAGATGGAGGTGACGATGGAAGAGAACGAGAGCCTCAAGGCCGGCGTCGTGCTTGAGTGCTACAAGATGCAGGTGGGGCGGTCCGAGCATTTCGAGACTCAGCTGCTTTCGGTTGTCCGCCTTCATTTTACACTGGTGGCGGTCTTGCTGGCGGTGGCGGGTTTCGACAAATCGATTGTCGGCACTGATGACCTTCTCGTCGGGATCGCCATCTCCTTCGTGGGCCTAATGGGGCTCGCCTGCGTCCGCACATACAGTTATCGGGCCCTTCGCCATGGCCGCACCGCCCGCCAGTTCCGAATGAGGCTAGATCAGATCCACGAACTCGATTTCGATTCCGCGCGGGATGCGGGGAAGGTGGAGGCTAAGAAGGAGCTGGGCATCTCTTTCGAGCCCTCGGTGCGGAGGGTTTGGAGGACGTCCTACTATGCGGTCATTCTTCTCGGCCTCGCGCTCACCGTCGCTGCCGCAGTTGCCAAGTTTCAATAGCCTGAACACAGAGGCTCGACGGCGGCCGGAGCGAGTGCGGGAACAGCCCTACCATCAATCAGATATTCGCCGTTCTATCAAGGTGTTCGGCAGTGACGTCGTTTTCGCCAAAGCAGGTGTTCGCGGCCCCTACGCTACGAGCAGGAGAGGCGAGAGGCCCGGCTGCGTGCCCCGATCGTCGCCGTCTCAGGTGGGGGCAACCGTATTCAGCGGTAGGTCATCGAGTGCTTCGGTGACGAGAGCCCGGTCCTGAAAGAGCAGACAAGAGGGGGCGCTCAGATTGATCGATGACCAGCGCAAACGGTGCACAGCTATTGGCAAGCGGATCGAGCGGCGCTTTTGGCTGCCGGTGGAAACGATCGTGCCGCCGGCCACGCTTCTCAGATGGCGCAACTGGCTGATTAGGGTGTACTACCCCAAATCCTCAAGCGAGTGATCGGGTAGGGTGCAACTATCCGAACGAACGTCGATCGTTGCCGAGTTGAATCGGTGAAGGGTGGATTCGGTGAGTGGCATGCTGCAAGTTGCTGCTCTGGCCCTAAATTGCGCTTGGTCGCATTCTTACGCCATGGGTTTTTGTGAATCTTCGCACCCGCAAGGCGTAGTCAGAAACGCGACCCTGTGGATGCGCGTTCGGCCGATTGGGCCATTGTTACGGCACGCCGCGTATCCTAAGGGAGGAGACCGGAGGACGGGGATGACTATGGGATGTGTATTGGAAACTTCGAATGCCTGGGGCGGTTGGCGGGACGAGCTTGAAGGACAACTTGACAAGGCTGTGGAGCGGCAGAGAGTTGCACGGGAGGGGTTCCTCGGAATTGCCAAGCTGAATCGCGACGCCCGGTCGACGTGTATGCCTATGCTCCGCCCCTTCTTTGCGGTGTATGCGGACAAAGAGCAGGCCCGCGCTGATGAAATCCGGGAGAGCGCGGTCGGCGTTCTCAATGAATTCGATCATGCGGCCGGGGGCGTCGGGAGCCTTGCAGGTCTCGTGGGGACGCTTGTGATGCGCCAGGAACTGGATCTCGTCGACGTGGTGCTCGATCAGTTGGAGCGGACGATGGACGCCGTGCCAAGATTCGTCATATCGGGAGGTTCCTCAGTACGGGAGGGAGCGCTGGCTCGTGAGATTGAGTTTCTCCTAAAGGCGTCAGCCATCGCTGGTGGCACGGCGGAAGCGATCGAGCACGCGGGTCACGCAATCGAGCTGGAAACAGAGGAGATGATCTCCCTTGCCGAGTCTCAGATGCCCGCCGGCGCCGGAGTGGCGCTTAGCCGGCTATCGCGCGAGGTACGCGATTCGGCCCATGAGGAGTCCCGCGACAACTTCTGGCGCGCAATCGTCAATGCGACTGGGTGGGTTGGGGAGTCCACGATTCCAGTTCTTGCAGTGGTCATGAAGGCCTGGGCGAGAATGCGTGAGGCAGCTCGAGCATGCGAGCTTGAATACACCGGTCGGAACGACGTCGACGTTGTTCACGAGACGCGGCGGCGTTTCGCTGCAATTCGCGAGCTCAGGGAAACGGCTCGTGAAGTTCTCGTCGAACTGCAGGGAACCCGTTCGGAAGCCTCGGCATAAGCCGGTCGAGCGCTCGTGGCTTCAAGGCGCGGGCCATTGCGCATCAGGCTACCTCCGCCTAATTGGCACTTATCCAGCCGCGAAGGATGAACATACACGGAGGAGCGTAACTCGTCGCCCAATTCGATGCTGTCCTGGGCGATAGCGGCGTTGGAGATACCAACTCGGCGGAGCACCCGTGCTGTCCATTTATTGCGTCGCCGGCCAATCGGAGTCCGTGCAAGGACTTCCGTCCACCCGAGGGGCATCTTCTCGGCCGTGACCCGACCACGGTGGTCCATCAAGACAGACCGGTACCGCCCAGCTCGTCGCCCCGGCCTCGTGCAAAACGTCAAGCTGAGCGGCGATAGCACTTCAGCAGCCCTCTGGGTGGCACACGGAGGCGAAACTCTCCTGTTCCGGGGGCTCTCGACTGTCAGGAATGGCCTGTGACCCAGCTTCTGCGCCCAGTCCCTCTCAGCCTCGCTACAATTGCAGGCCCCTTGGGCTTCCTATCCGCCAGGCCCCTTGGGCTTCCTATCCGCTTGGGCTCGATGAGATACTTCGCAGTTACCCTGCCATGACGCCCGGCTCACCCACCAGCCACGGCAACAGCCTTTCTGTTGCGCTGCATGAGCCGGTCGCGTTCGGTGAAAACGCATCGGGTGAGCTGTTCATTCTGGATCATCGCCCCAATCCGAACAAAGGGCGACTCTTTCGCATCATTCCGTCGCCGTGAGGATGCTGGCACGTTTCTAGGATGTACCGTGCCAGGAACGAAGCCGCGCAGGTCGGAGAGCTTCGTTCCTGGTTCAGTACTTTCACCAGGTTGCTCGCTCGTTCGTACCATGGCAAGCCGGTTCGGACTTGGCCACCGTTTCACCTGGAGGGGTTCATGAAGCTCGCCTTGCTCACCATCTTCGCCGCAATCAGTCTCCCGGTCACCGGGCTGGCTCAGACCCTCGCGGACGACCTTCTGCAGGAGGTGGAAGGCCTGTGGGCGGGGCTGGAAGGGAAGTCGATCGGAGCGGAGGTGTGGAGGGATAAGAAACGCTTCGTGTCGCTCTACGACGACGTCAGGGGGCGCACCCACCCGAGCGCCGAGGACTACGAGCAGGCACTCTCGGCGCTCCGTAAGCTCGGGAAGAAGAAGCGCAGGGACGAGCACTTTCAATGGCGCGCGCACGAGCTGGCGGCGCACCTGCTCTGGGACAGCGGCGAGCGCACGGAGGCGATCGAGGAACTCGAGGCCACCCTCGACGCCTACCCGGACGAACGCTATCCGGAGCCACGAAAGCACAGCTCATATCAGCACATCGCAAACCAGCTCGCCTGGTGGATCTGGGAGGAGCAGGGCATCGACAGCGCCGAGGAGTTTGCCCTGACCCGGTTCGTCCGGGACCGCAAGTATCAGTTCTTCTATCTCGATGGCTGGAAAGAGCAGTATGCCGACCAGGGCGACGAGGCCCGGTACGACGGCCTCGTGCTGCGTGTCATCGATGGGTACCGGACGAAAGCGAAGAAGGACCGCAAGCTGCGTGACTTGTACAAGTCCTACCTCGCGCAGCTCGAATCCCTGCTGCTGGCCGAAAGACACACGGTGGGGGGCGACGAGCGGCGGACGTACTACCTGCTCAGGCCCGCGAACCTGGACCCGAAGACGATCCGCCAGCTAGTGCTCGTCCTGCCCGGAGGGCACGGCCGGGCGAAGGAGTTCCTTCCCTGGCTCTCGTCCGTCCAGGCCGCGGTCGGAGACGACTACGTGTTCGCAGTGCTTTCCGCGACTCGGTGGAGCGCAGAGCAGGAGGAAGGCGTCGTGTGGGTCACCGAATGGTGGCGAGGGCAGAGCTACGAGGACGTTGCGTTCTCGACGGAGGACTTCATCCGCTCGGTCCGGGATGACGTGCTATCGAAGAAGCCGTTCAAGGTGGGGGAGACGTTTCTCTTCGGCTGGTCGTCCAGCGGACCTGCCGTGTACGCCGCTGCGCTCGAGGAAGAGGCCCCCTACGCCGGCGCGATCGTTCACTCGTCCGTTTTCAAGCCGGGGCAACTCGATCTGAGTCACGCCCCGGGCCGCGCCTTCTACCTGCTCCAGGGTCGAGGAGATGAGTTGACCGCGTTGGTCTGGGCGCAACAAGCCCGGGATATTCTCGGCGAGAACGATGCCGAGGTGCACCTCGAGGTCTTCGCCGGAGGACACGGTTTCGGTCACCCGAACGCGGTGATCCAGATCCGTCGAGCGCTGGACTGGCTGCGGTCCAGAGCCGGCAGGTGACCCGTGCTTGTACCGGATGTACCGTGCCAGGGACGAAGCTGCGCAGTTTGGTGAGCATCGTTTCCTGCGCCACCTCGGCCTGCCCAGCGAAGCTCCACCTGTGGGTACCGAAAATGCTGCGCACGCCCCCCAGAGCCCGTTTGAAAGGGCTTTCTAGCACCGTAGCAGTGCTCGGGTTGCGCGTCCAGTGGAGACCTCGGCATCATCCCTCGATGCCGGATCTCGCCATTCTTTTCCAGATGTTCCAGTTCGTGCTGAAGGACCGGACCCAACTCGCCCTGGAGAACATCGCCCTTCGCCAGCAACTCGCTGTCTACAAGCGGGCCGTCAAGCGGCCCAAGATCGAGGACCGCGACCGCATCTTCTGGATGTCCGTCATGGGGATGCTGAAGGAGTGGAAGGAGGCGCTCGTCTTCGTGCAGCCCCAGACCGTGATCAAGTGGCACCGGAGGGGCTTCAAGCACTACTGGCGTCGGAAGTCGAAGTCCAAGCCCGGTCGTCCACCGATTGGCATCGGTATCATCCACCTCATCCGCAGACTGTCACAAGAGAACGTGCTCTGGGGAGCACCGAGGATCAAGGCTGAGCTCGCGCTGCTCGGTCACGAGGTCGCCGAGTCCACGGTGGCGAAGTACATGGTCCGACCCAAGAAGGACACATCGTCGCAGACCTGGAAGACGTTCCTCGCCAACCACATGGACGTGACCGCGGCCTGCGATTTCTTCGTCGTGCCTGCGTTGACCTTCAACCTGCTGTACGGAATCGTCGTCCTGTCCCACGACCGACGGAAGATCCTGCACGTGAACGTCACGGCCAACCCGACGGCGAAGTGGACGGCGCAGCAACTCATTGAGGCATTCCCGTACGACTCGAGGCCCAAGTTCCTGCTGCACGACAACGACAAGATCTACGGCTGGGAGTTTCAGCGATGTGTAGAGGCGCTCGGGATCGACGAGGTGCAGAGCGCGCCGAGATCGCCCTGGCAGAACCCATACGTCGAACGCGTGATCGGGACCATCCGTCGCGAGTGTCTCGACCACATCATCCCCGTGAACGAGCAGCACATGCTCCGAGTGCTCCGCGAGTTCGTCGCTTACTACCACGAGTCGCGGATCCACCAGTCCTTGGATGGAAACGCCCCGGAGCCCCGCCAGAGGGAGATCTTCGGCGAGGTGGTCGCGACACCGGTCCTCGGCGGACTGCATCACAGCTACTCGCGGACGGCCGCCTGAGAGTGCAGGGTTTGGGCTTGCTTGGTGGGGGAGAGGTATGCCCGGGACTTGCTTGCGCCTGCCTGGTTCGCTGGTAGATTGCATCCCGATGCCGACTTGGAGAGGGTGCGCGGCGTTCTCGGTATGGACAGGCGGCATTCAGGTGCCATCCAGTGGGGGAGATGTAGCTGGAGTCCGCAAACCGGCCCGAACCGAGGCACTCGGTCGGTGCACGAGGGGGAAACCCGCCGGTTCGAGAGGCTCTCGACGGTCACAGTTGCACCGGGTCGAGACGCTTGCCCTCAAGATGGCTCTATCGCGCTACCATGGCAGGCCCTTTGGAAGGCCTATCCGCCATTCAGTCCCTTCAATCCGCGCTCTACGCCGCCGGCGCGCGCACCTCGATCACGTCGCTCTGGAAAGTCGACGACGCGGCGACCCGGCGCCTGATGGAGGCCTTCTACGACAACCTGTGGGTCCAGGGCATGGGCAAGAGTGACGCCCTGTGGCAGGCCAAGCAGGCGATGCGCGACGAAGGGGATCCGCCCGCGCATTGGGCTGGTTGGCTACTGACCGGCGACCCGGAGTAGAATCGGGGAATGATGCTCCTCGCCCTGCTCGCCACCCTCCCGCTGTTGCTCGTCCAGGAGTCCGAGCCGATACCTCCGAGTCCCTACGATCGGGTGATCGAGCTCGAGACCACCGAGCACGACGAGCCCGCGATCGAAGGGCGTGGCCCGACGGTCTTCGCGGAGTACGAAGTCCAGTTCGAGGGCACGCTCCACGTCTGGACCACATCGAAGCTAGACCTCTTCCTGCAGGTCGACGACGCCGCCGAGGCGCGTCCGCTCGCTTCGGATGACAACTCGGGAGGTGGCACGACGCCGTACATCGCGCTCGAGGTCCAGACCGGAGACTGGCTGGTAATCCTGATTGCCGGTGAACCGGAGGCCACCGGTTCTTTGACTCTGCATCTGATCGCGGCCGTTGAGACCGAGGCCGACCAAGCGGCCGAGAAGCTCGCCCGCGAAACACTGGGAGCAGCTACCCGTCTGGCGGATGACGGCCAACGGACTGCGGCCCGGGATCTCATGGGGAAGGCGCTGCCAGGAGTCATGGACACCGCGGGCCTGAGTTCCCCCGATCTCTTGCGCGCCCGATTTGGCCTGGCCGTCTCGTTGTCGCGGATGGGCGATCTGGCCGGGGCGCGCGCGCTCGAAGAATCGGTCCTCGCGGGCTACGAGCGCAGCCTGCCCCCCGATCACCCCGTGCTCTTGGCTGCCCGGGGCAACCTGGCAAACTCGATGGACGCGATGGGCGATCTGGCCGGGGCCCGCGCCCTGCGTGAATCCGTTCTCGCGGGCTACGAGCGCATCCTGCCCGCGGATCACCCCGAGCTCTTGCGCGCCCGAGTTAACCTGTCCGTCTCGATGCACGCAATGGGCGACCAGGCCGGGGCGCGCGCGCTGCGTGAATCGGCCCTCGCCGGCTACGAGCGCAGCCTGCCCGCCGATCACCCCGCTCTTTTGCACGCGCGAGAGAACCTGGCCGTCTCGATGCACGAGATGGGCGATCTGGCCGGAGCGCGCGCCCTGCGTGAATCCATCCTCGCGGCTCGCGAGCGCATGCTGCCCGAGGATCACCCCGATCTCTTGAGGGCCCGAGCCAGCCTAGCCATCTCGATGAGCGCGATGGGCGCGATGAGCGATCTGGCCGGGGCGCGCGCCCTGCGTGAATCCGTCCTCGCTGGTCGCGAGCGCATTCTGCCCGCGGATCACCCCGCTCTTTTGCGCGCGCGAGAGAACCTGGCCGTCTCGATGCACGCGATGGGCGATCTGGCCGGCGCCCGCGCCCTGCATGAATCAGTCCTCGCGGGCCTCGAGCGCATCCTGCCCGCGGATCACCCCGACCTCTTGGGCGTCCGAGCAAACCTGGCCATCTCGATGGGCGCGATGGGCGATCTGGCCGGGGCGCGCGCCCTGCGTGAATCCGTCCTCGCTGGTCGCGAGCGCATTCTGCCCGCGGATCACCCCGACCTCTGGCGCGCCCGAGCAAACCTGTCCATCTCGATGCACGACATGGGCGATCTGGCCGGGGCGCGCACCCTCGAGGAATCCGTCCTCGCTGGCTACGAGCGCATTCTGCCCGCGGATCACCCCGACCTCTGGCGCGCCCGAGGAAACCTGGCCGTCTCGATGTCCGATATGGGCGATCTGGCCGGGGCCCGCGCCCTCTATGAATCCGTCCTCGCGGGCTACGAGCGCATTCTGCCCGCAGATCACCCCGACCTCCTGCTCGCCCGAGGAAACCTGGCCGTCTCGATGCACGCGATGGGCAATCTGGCCGGGGCCCGCGCCCTGCGTGAATCCGTCCTCGCTGGCTACGAGCCCATCCTGCCCGCGGATCACCCCAATCTCTTGCTCGCCCGAATGAACCTGGCCGTCTCGATGCACGCGATGGGCGATCTGGCCGGGGCCCGCGCCCTGCTCCCCGCTCAGGTCGGCGGCGTGCGGATGCGTATCCTGGCCTCACTCGCCCTTGCCCCGCGTCAGGCTCGGCAGACCGTCGCAAGCGAAAGTCATCGGCATTCTGAAGTGCTTTTTCTGAGCTCATCCGCGGGGTCCGAGCTCGAGCGAGACGCGTTCGAGTTGACAGAAACTCTGCGGCTCGTCGCTGCAGAAGCGGCACGATCGCTCGCACGATTTGAGTCCGATCCAGAGCTGGCCCCGATTCTGCAAGAGGCGGGAGAAGCTCGTAGCGCACTCAACGACCTGGTCGCCGGGTCAGGGCGAGATGAAACTGGATCCGAGGGACTGTCTGCCGAGCTGACGAGGCTCTCGCTGAAGCGCGACGCACTCGAGCGCGAGGCGAATCGCCTGTTGGCGGAGCGAGGAGTGGTGACCCAGCCCGTCACTGCGGGAGCGCTCTCTACCGCACTCATTGCGGGCGATGTCGTGGTCGGCTACCGGCGTATCTCACTCAGGCATGTGGACGAATTGAGCGGCGAGACATTGGATGCCGCGGACCACCTGCTGGCGCACGTCTTGACCTCGGAAGGGACCCTGAATCGCATTGACCTCGGCGCTGCTGCGGAACTGGAGGAGCTTGCGAATGAGTGGCGCGCGGCACTCGGAGCGCCGCTCTTGCGTGGTATCGATCTGGGCGAGGATGAAGGCGATCCCGAAGCCCAGGTCGGTCGTGAGTTGCGTGCGCGGATCCTGGATCCGGTGCTGGCTCTGGCGGGAGAGGATGTCCGGCGTCTCTTCATCTGCGTGGACGACCTGCTCTTCCTTCTGCCATTGGATGCGCTTCCGTTGGATGAGGGCGACGGGGACGACGCGGATGGTGAGAAACGCCTCGGTGATCGATTGCGCATCGTGAACGAGGTCTCCTTTGCCAGGCTCATGGCGCCGGCTTCCGAGCCCCAGGGCGCGCCCTCGCTGCTCGCGTTCGGGGGCGTCGACTACGATGTGCAAGGAGCGGCTCCGGAGGGGCTGGCCGCGTCGTCCGCGCCCATCGAAGCAGGTGATGGGGAGGAACCGGCACGCGCAGGTGGGGAGCAAGACTTCGTGCCGGAGAATGGCGCTAGCGCCGAGGAGTCCGACGAAACGAACACCTCCCGAAGCGCGTTCCCCGAGCGCTTTCGGAAGCTGCGACAAGCGCGCTACGAGGCCGAGGCCACCGCGGACCTGTTCGAAGAGGCCTTTGAACTCGAGGGCAGCTTGCTGCTCGGCAAGGACACGACCAAGGCCGCGCTGTTCGAGGCCGCCCCCGGCAAGCGTTACGTGCACCTCGCGACCCACGGTTGGTTCGCACCCGAAAGCGTGCGTTCGACCGAGGACGCGCGCCCCGAGGGGCAGGGGTTCACTCGCATGGGGCTCGAGGATCGCGTCACTGGCCTGGCGCCGATGACGTTGTGCGGCCTGGCCCTCGCCGGCGCGAACAACGGCCGCGATTCACTCGGGCGCGTGCCCGGGATCCTGACCGCGGAAGAGCTGTGCTCGCTCGATCTATCCCAGTGCGAGCTCGCGGTCCTCTCCGCATGCGAAACCAACGTAGGTATCCGCCGCGCGGGCCAGGGTATTCAGTCTCTGCAATCCGCGCTCTACGCCGCCGGCGCGCGCACCTCGATCACGTCGCTCTGGAAAGTCGACGACGCCGCGACCCGGCGCTTGATGGAAGCCTTCTACGACAACCTGTGGGTCCAGGGCATGGGCAAGAGTGACGCCCTGTGGCAGGCCAAGCAGACGATGCGCGACGAAGGGGATCCGCCCGCGCATTGGGCCGGTTGGGTGCTGACCGGCGACCCGGAGTAGAATGGGGGAGTGATGCTCCCCACCCTGCTCGGGACGAGTCCGGGCTAGCGCTCCAGCAGCGCCAGCATGCGGTCTCGGACGGAGGTCATCTCGACCACGCCGTTCGATGGCTCGGGGCCGCAGACGCCGAACGGGCTCGAGGAGACGAAGATCGGGCCGTCGTCCGTCTTGTCGGGTAGCCGGCCGTGGCTGCCGTGCACGAGGGTGGCGTCGACCGGGATGACGTCCATCAGGTAGCGCATGCCCGAGAACTTCTGGGCCAGGCGACGGGCGACGCGCAGCTTGGGGAAGGCCAGGCTCGGGTCGAGGAACATCTCGCACGGGTCGTAGCCCGGCTTGCGGTGGATGTCGACGGTGCGCGCGAAGTCGGGCTCGGCGCCACCCTCGGGCCAGTAGTAATAGGTGAACCACGAGCGCGGCTTCGCGATGGCGATCAGGTCCCCGGCGTGCTCATGATCGAGCCCGAAGGCGGCGCGCTCGTCTGGACCGAGCACGCGCTCGACGCCGTCGAGAGCCTCGAGGGCTTCGCGTGCCCGTCGACGTCCTTCGTCCGAGCGCGTGTAGACGTGGGCGACCTGATGATCGCAGACCGCGAAGGCCTGGCTGCCGAACACGTCGAGCACGTCGCCGTTCGGAGTCTTGCGGGCTTGTAACAGGCCGGCTTCGCGCAGGCATCGATTGATGTGGACCGGCGTGTCGACCGGCGTGATCCACCGGCATCCTCCTGGCGCGACATGATCGTGCCAACGGAGTTGGCCCCGGTCGTCGAGTCCCGGGGTGCGGAGGCGGTGGGGGACACGCCACTCACGACGAGCGGCCCCGCGCCAGCGCCCGGCCCGCCGGTCCCGCACTCTCCTTACCCGAGCCGCTACTCCTGGTCAGAGCTCATGCGCCGGGTGTTCGGGATCGATGTCCTTGCCTGCGAGCACTGCGGCGGACGGCGCCGGTTGATCGCGCTGATCACCGACACGCTGGTGGCACGCCGCATCCTGCGCCATCTCGGCCTGCCCTGCGAAGCTCCACCGCTCGCGGCAGCGCGCCCGCCGCCGCAGATGGCGTTCGAGTTCTGACGGGAGGGGCGGCATTCAGGTGCCGTCCAGTGGGGGAGATGTAGCTGGAGTCCGCAAACCGGCCCGAACCGAGGCACTCGGTCGGTGCACGAGGGGGAAACCCGCCGGTTCGAGAGGCTCTCGACGGTCACAGTTGCACCGGGTCGAGACGCTTGCCCTCAAGATGGCTCTATCGCGCTACCATGGCAGGCCCTTTGGAAGGCCTATCCGCTCGTCTTCGTGCCCCGAACCGCGAGCAAGTCCTTGGCCACCCACGGGATGCCGTGTAGCACACCGCGCGACTCGCCGGCCGCGAGTTCCTCGTCGAGCCTGCGTGCCTGGGCCAGGGCGCGCTCCTCCGTCATGGAGATCACACAAGCGAGGTCCTCATCCATGCGTTTCAGCCGTCCGATGAACATTTCGGCCAGTTCGACGCAGGAGACACTGCCCCCGTGCAAGGCGCGGTGCAGCCCTGCAATGTCATCAAACGCCAGGTCCTCGACGTCACTCGGACTGACAGGCGGCATCCCGTTACGCGTCAGGGGCTGACGCGTCCGCCGGACCACTTCACCTCCCACGTGCTGCACGCGCTGGGGCAAGAAGTACAGCGCGGGCTCGATCGCGTTGTCGAGCGGGATGGTGCGCAGAATCTCGAAGCTCGCGAGGTTCTCTCGCACGTCATCGAGCATGAGCAGGATCTCCTCGTCGGTGAACGAGGCGCCGATCACTCGAGTGGCAGCGGAGATGGACTCGGGCGAGATCGCCGATCGAACATCGGGTTCCTGATGAGCGATCGCGACGACGAGAGCTAGCGCCAGCATGATTCCTCCTTGGTTTCGGATAGCAGCATACCGCTCGGATCACCAGTGAGGACCCAATACGTCAAAGTGCAATATGGCAACGTTGACAGCACACCCGAGCTTCACGTCGAAATGTCTCTTAACTGTGTCCTCTACCGGTCGACTTAGAAACTCGCCCTGCGCTCAGTCGGGGTTTCCAGTCAGCACCCAACCAGCCCAGTCGCGCACCTGTGCACCTTCGTCGCGCAGGACCATCTTCGCCTCCCACAAAGCTTGCCCCGTCGGTTGCTTCTCTTCCCACAGCTTCGTGTAGAAGAGTTCCATCAAGCGGCGTGTCGCCGCGTCATCCACCTTCCACAGGCTCGTGATCGAGCTTCGAGCACCCGCGGCGTACAGCGCTGCCTGCAGCGACTGGATGCCCTGGCCCGCGCGGCGGATGCCGACGTTGGTCTCGCAGGCGGAGAGCACGGCCAGGTCGCAAGCGGAGAGGTCGAGAGAGCACAGCTCTTCGGCTGTCAGAATGCCGGGGCGGCGGGCGAGAGAGTCGGGCGGGTTGTTGGCGCCGGCGAGGGCCAGGCCACAGAGGAGCATCGGGGCCATGCCGGTCACGCGCTCCTGGAGTCCCATACGCGACCAGTCGCCGCCGCCGGGCTCCTCGTCGAGCGTGGACTTGATCGCCTCCGAGGCGAACCATCCGTGTGTTGCCAGGTGCAGGAATCGCTTGCCAGGCGCGTGTTCGAAGAGCGCCGCCTTGGTCGTTTCCTTCCTGGTCAGCACCACCGGCTCCACTTCGAGCAAGTCCTCGAAGAGTAGGCCTGTCGTCTCGGCTTCGATGCGCGTCTGCAAGAGCTGTGAGAAGCGGTCGGGCAGCCTGCTGCGAGACGTTGCGGGATCCGCCTGGTCTGTCTCGGTCGCTGGGTCCGCCTCGTAGTCCACGCCCCCGAGAGCCAGGAGGCCCGGCTCCGCCTGGGTGGACGCACTCGACGAGATCAGCCGCGCGCATGACACCTCGTTCGCCACGCTCCAGCGATCCCCCACCCTTCCCTCTTCATGGGGCAGCGCATCCAGCGGAACCAGGAACACCAGGTCATCCGCGCAAACGTAGAGCCTGCGCGTCTCGTCCCCGAGCTCGGACAGGATCGGATCGAAGAGGCGTGCACGTAGCGCTTCACCCGCGACCACCTCGCTGTCGTCCTCCCCTTCTTCCAAGGTCACGCCACGCATCAGAGGAGCCCCCAGAGCCGCGCGCCACACCTCGACGAGATCCTCCAGCTCCGTCGCTTCCCCCAGATCGATCCGGGTGAGCGAACCATCGCCAGTGAGCGCGTGGGCCAGCAGATGTTCTCCTTCGCCGTTCCCATGGTCGATCCGTCTGTACGTGACCAGGGCTGCACGTTCCTCCATCCCCTTCACGAGTCGATCCACCTCGATCGGCTGCATCACGACGCCACGCTCCGCGAGCCGCTTGCTCGCCTCCCGCTCCAGCCGATCCCTCTCCTGCATCAACTGCGTCAGCTTGGAGGAAAGATCACCAGAGTTCTCGTCCTTCGAGCCCAGCGCCAGATTGTTGAGCGACGCTCGAATGGATCCAGCTTTCTCCATCAGCGCGGCCACCTCCGGATCCTCGCTCGCTCCAAGAGCCCGAGCCGCTTCGCCCGCCACCATGCGCATCGTTTCTTGAAGCTCGAACACCGGCCGTTGAAGCTTCGGGCCCCCGGATCGGCTCAAGAGAAGGACCCCCGCAAGCCGATCGGCCTCGGCTCCGACGGCCTCCCTCGCTTGACGGGGCGCGAGGGTGAGCGAAGTCAAGACGCGCTCGCGCATTCCGGATGTTTGCGCGGGAAGGAGCGCGCGGGCGCCGAGGAGATCGCCCATCGCGTACATCGTGTCGGCCAGGTTCAACCGGGCACGCAGCAGGTTGGGGTGGTCTTTGGTCAGCGTGCGCTCGTAGCCCGCGAGCACCGATTCCTCGAGCGCGCGGGCGCCGGGGAGATCGCCCATCGCCCCCATCGTGATGGCCAAGTTCGACCAGGCACGCAGCACGTGGGGGTGGCCCTCGGGCAGCGCACGCTCGTAGTCCGCCAGCACCGACTCTTCGAGCGCGCGGGCGCCGGGGAGATCGCCCACCGCCTTCATCGTGACGGCCAGGTTCATTCGGGCGGCGAGTAGGTCGGGGTGGCCCTCGGGCAGCGCGCGCTCGTAGCCCGCCAGCACCGATTCTTTGAGCGCGCGGGCGCCGGCGAGATCGCCCATCGCCTCCATCGTGTTGGCCATGCTAAACCGGGCACGCAGCAGGTCGGGGTGGCCCTCGGGCAGCGTGCGCTCGCGAGCAACCAGCACCGACTCGTTCAGCGCGCGAGCGCCCGGGAGATCGCCCATCTCGTACATCGTGTTGGCCAGGTTCAACCGGGCAGCGAGCAGGTCTGGGTGGCCCTCGGGCAGCGTGCGCTCGCGAGCAACCAGCACCGACTCGTTCAGCGCGCGGGCGCCGGGGAGATCGCCCATCTGCCGCATCGTGCTGGCCAGGTTCATCCGAACATGCAGCAGGTCGGAATGGCCCTCGGGCAGCGTCCGCTCGTGAGCCGCCAGCACCGATTCTTCGAGCGCGCGGGCGCCGGGGAGATCCCCCATCTCGTACATCGAATTGGCCAGGTTCATCCGGGCACCGAACAGGTCGGGGTGCTCGGAGGGCAGCGTGCGCTCGCGGGCCGCACGGAGCAGACTCCTGACCCCATGTGTGGACTCCAGATCGCCCAGTTCCTCGGCCAGGAAGCCCAAGCCAGTAAGGATGCTGGAAACTCGATGGCTGTGCTCAACGCCGGGCGTCGCCCTGATTGCCTCCACGAGTGCCCGCATCGTCTCGCGCGCGGAGTCCGTGTCCCCGGATTCTTGGAGCCCGCGGATCTCGGCAGCTCTCTCCTGAACGGTGGTCGCCACCTCGAGCGTGGCCTCCGTCTCTGGCGAAGCTACGGCATGGAGTTCGAGAGGACCGAGCTCACCGCCCATGGCACCCGCGATCAGGATAGCCAGGTAGTCCCCTTCTTCGACTCGGAGCTCGGCATAAGGAGTCCCGCCCCCGCCCGAGTTGTCGTCCTCGGCGAGTATGCTGCTGTCCATGACGTCCTCCACCCGCAGATAGAGGTCCAGCTCGGAACGAGTCCACAGGTGCAGCGTCCCGGAGAACTCCACGTCATACTCGACCACGACCGTGAGACCACCGCTGTCGATCAGCTCCGGATCATCCTCCGTGAGCTCAAACTCGAACACCCGGTCGTAGGGTGTCGGGGGAACGTTGCCTTCTTCTTGTCCCAGGCAGACGAGCGAGACGAGGAAGTGGAAAAGCATCGCGCCCATTCTACGGCCCGACATCAAGAGCCGCAGCTCAACATCGGAATGTCGCTCGACGGAGGCCTATACCAGCCGAGTTCGATACTCTCTCCGTTCTCAGTCCGGGTTTCCCGTCAATACCCAACAACCCCAGTCGCGCACCGGTGCACCTTCGTCGCGCAAGACCTTCTTCGCCTCCCACAAGATGCGGTGCGAAACCACAGTTATCCGCTACCCATCGTCTGCGGGCCATTCAACCCCGGGCAAAGCCGCGGCGTCGCCCACGATCCGGCGCGCCTCGCGCAGGCCCGAGACGAGCGCGCCATGGACGGTGGCGTAGACCAGCGGCGCCGTCGCCTCGCCGGCGAAGAGAAGATGCCCGCCCACGGGCTCGCCCAGAGCGCGCATGTTGTCCGAGCTCGAGCCGATCGGGAGGTAGCTGTAGGACCCGAGAGCCAACGGGTCGTCGCGCCAGCGCGTCACGTGCGTGAAGATCGGGTCGGGAATGTCGGCGCCGAAGATGTCGCGCAGCGCCCCCATGGCGCGCGCCACGATTTCCTCGTCGTCCCAATGGTCGAGCACGTTCCGTGCGCTCCGACCGCTGCGGCGGACGGCGCCGGTTGATCGCGCTGATCACCGACACGCTGGTGGCACGCCGCATCCTGCGCCATCTCGGCCTGCCCTGCGAAGCTCCACCGCTCGCGGCAGCGCGCCCGCCGCCGCAGATGGCGTTCGAGTTCTGAAGGGGGAGTTCGGCATCTCCGGTGCCGTCCAGTGGGAGCGGTGTAGCCGGAGTCCGCAAACTGACCCGAGACGAGGCCTCTGGGCGGTACACGAGGGTGAAACTCACCCGTTCCAGGGGGTCTCAACTGCCATCGATGGCTCGGGGCGACAGTCCCGCTCTCAAGGCGGCTCGACCTCGTTACGAATGTAGGCCCTTTGGATCATCTATCCGCCTTCCGGCTCTAGACGTCGACGTCTGTACTGTGAGACTGACCGAGGCAGCCCCACGATTCGGCAGGCACGACGCTCACTAAGCTCATGTGCATCTTGCACGTGCCGAGCTGCCTGCGCCCCTGGCATAGGCGTCGGATTTTGTCCTGACTCGGTACCCGCGGTACCCGATGGGTGATCCTGAGTAAGATGGGGCCGCTGTGCTCACCCTGATTACTACCCTCCCGCTTCTGCTCGCTCAGGACTCCGAGCTCATCCCGGCGACGCCCTACGATCTCGTCCTGGAGCTCGAGCTCACTGCCGATAGCGAGCCGATCGAAGGCTCCGGCCCAGGGGTGGTCATCGCGTACGAGATCGAGTTTAGCGGTACGATTCACATCTGGACCAAGTCCGAGCTGGACCTGGTCCTTCGAGTCCGGGACCTGGGGGGACGTCTGCTGGCAGAGGACGACGTCTCCGGTGGCGGTGACACGCCCTACATCGGGCTCGGGGTCGACAAGGGTAACTTCATTGATGTCCATGTCGCGTCGAGAAGCAATGCCGACTTGGGCGCGCTGGAGTTGCACCTGATCGCGTGCCCCGAAACCGAGGTCACGCGCGCCGCGGCGGCAGGGGCTCGGGAAGCCCTTCAAGAACTGGGACGCCTCATGGCCGAGGGAGATCGCCTCGCAGCTCGAGATCTCATGGGAGTCATCACGACGGAGATGATAGGTACCGCCGGGGCACCAACCAGCCAGGCATTGACAGAGGCCGGAGAACGCCTGGCCAACTCGATGCACGCGATGGGCGATCTGTCCGGGGCGCGCGCGCTGCGTGAATCGGTCATCGCGGCCTACGAGCGCAGCCTGCCCGAGGACCACCGCGGCCTCCTTACCGCCCGAGAAAACCTGGCCAACTCGATGTACGCGATGGAGGATCTGGCCGGGGCGCGCGTGCTGCGTGAATCGGTCCTCGCGGCCTACGAGCGCAGCCAGCCCGAGGATCACCCCGATCTCCTGCGCGCCCGATTCAACCTGGCCAACTCGATGCACGCAATGGGGGATCTGGCCGTGGCGCGCGGGCTGCGTGAATCGGTCCTCGCGGCCTATGAGCGCATCCTGCCCGAGGATCACCCCGATCTCTTGTCCGCCCGAGTCAACCTGGCCGCTTCGATGTACGCGATGGGGGATCTGGCCGGTGCGCGCGCGCTGCGTGAATCGGTCCTCGCGGCCTTTGAGCGCAGCTTGCCCGAGGATCACCCCTATCTCTTGTCCGCCCGAGTCAGCCTGGCCGCCTCGATGTTCCGGATGGGGGACCTGGCCGGTGCGCGCGCGCTGCATGAATCGATACTGGCGGCCCGTGAGCGCAGCCTGCCCGAGGATCACCCCTATCTATTGTCCGCCCGAGCCAATCTGGCCGCCTCGATGCACCTGATGGGGGATCTCGCCGGGGCTCGCGCGCTCAATGAATCGGTCCTCGCGGCCTACGAGCGCAGCCCGCCCGAGTATCAGCGCGATCCCTTGTCCGTTCGAGAAAACCTGGCCAACTCGATGGACGCGATGGGGGATCAGGCCGGGGCCCGCGCGCTGCGTGAATCGGTCCTCGCGGCCTACGAGCGCAGCCTGCCCGAGGATCACCCCGATCTCTTGTCCGCCCGAGCCAACCTGGCCATCTCGATGGACGCGATGGGGGATCTGGCCGGTGCCCGCGCGCTGCGTGAATCGGTCCTCGCGGCCTACGAGCGCAGCCTGCCCGAGGATCACCCCTATCTCTTGTCCGCCCGAGAAAGCCTGGCCACCTCGATGGACAATCTGGGGGATCTCGCCGGGGCCCGCGCGCTCTATGAATCGGTCCTCGCGGCCCGTGAGCGCGGCCTGCCCGAGGATCACCCCGTTCTCTTGCGCGCCCGAGTCAACCTGGCCACCACGATGGGCGATATGGGGGATCTGGCCGGCGCCCGCGCGTTGCTGCCGAAACTCGTCGCGGGAATGCGCGCCCGCGTCCTCGCCTCACTCGGGCTGGCCCCTCGTCAGTCGCGGCAGACAGTCGCCAGCGAGAGTTCTCGGCATTCCCAAGTGCTCTATTTGAGTGAATCGGCGGGATCCGAACTAGAGAAGAGCGTGTTCGAGCTCACCGAGACCATGCGCCTCGTCGCCGCGGAATCGGCGCGCTCCCTGGCGCGGTTCGATGCCGATCCCGAGCTAGCTTCTATTCTGGACAAGGCCAGCGAGGTTCGTCGTGCGCTCAACGATCTAGTCGCGGGAACTGGGCCGCAAGAAGCGGATCTGAACGAGATCTCGACCGAGCTGACGGCGCTCTCCCTGCGGCGCGATCGCCTGGAGCGTCGGGCGAGCAAGCTCCTTGCCGACCGTGGGGTGGTGACGCGGCCCGTGGACACGGTCGCGCTCACGGCCGCACTGGCTTCGGGCGATGCGGCTGTCGGTTTCCGGCGCATTGCTCACTGGTACGTGAACGAGGCGAAGGGCAGGATCGAGGTCCGTGGGGACCATCTGCTCGCGCATGTACTGGCCTTCGATGGGGAGCTGGCCCGGATCGACCTGGGCCCGGCTCTCGAGCTCGAGGAGCTTGCCGGCGCATGGCGCAGCGCGCTTGGAGCCCCAATCTTGCGCGGCGTCTCGCTCGCCGGCGGCGATGACGAAGATCCTGAGTGGAAGGCGGGTGGCAGACTGCGCGCACGGATCCTGGATCCGGTCCTGGAGCTTCTTGGAGGTGACGTGGAGCGGTTATTCGTTTGCGCGGACGACTTGTTGTTTCTGCTGCCCCTGGATGCGCTGCCGGGTTCGGGAGATGGGACGGGCCGTATCGGCGATCGGATGCGCATCGTCAATGAGGTGTCCTTTGCCCGCCTCTCGGCCCAGTTGCCCCCTGCCGATGCTGCACCGTCATTGCTCGCGATTGGCGGCGTAGATTATGACGCCGAAGGCGCCGTTTCCGCGAGGCCTATCGGATCATCCGCTCCGATTGAGGCGAGCGGAATTGGAGACGGTGAACAAGAGCTCGATGAGCTTGATCCTGGCGATTCGAGTGACGGCCGCGCATCGCGCAGCAGCGTTCCTGATCGATTCGAGAAACTACTTCAGGCCCGACACGAGGCGGAGGCAACAGCCGAACTATTCGAGGAGGCGTTCGATACCGAGCCCACGTTGCTGACGCTCAAGGAGACGACCAAGGCGGCGTTGTTCCAGTCCGCCCCTGGCAAACGCTACTTGCATCTCGCCACGCACGGCTGGTTCGCTCCCGAGAGTGTTCGCTCGACAGAGGATGCGCAGCCAGACCAACATGACTTCGCGCGCATGGGCATCGAGGAGCGGGTTATCGGCCTGGCCCCCATGACCCTGTGCGGCCTCGCGCTGGCAGGTGCCAACAGAGGTCGCGACTCGCTCGGACGTGTGCCCGGGATCCTCACCGCTGAGGAACTCTGTTCCTCGGACCTGTCCCAATGTGAGCTGGCCGTGCTCTCCGCATGCGAAACCAACGTCGGTATCCGCCGCGCCGGTCAGGGCATTCAGTCGCTGCAATCCGCGCTCTACGCCGCCGGTGCTCGCACCTCGATCACCTCGCTCTGGAAGGTCGATGACGCGGCCACGCGCCGCCTCTTCGAGGTCTTCTATAGGAGCCTCTGGATCGAGAAGATGGGCAAGGCCGATTCGCTCTGGCGGGCGAAGATGGCCCTGCGGGATCAGGGCTACGAGGTGCGGGACTGGGCTGGTTGGGTACTCACTGGCGATCCTGAGTAAGATGGGGACGAGATGATTCCCACCGTGCACGTCACCCTAGCCGTCCTGTCACCCGTTCCAGGGGGTCTCGACTGCCATCGATGGCTCGGGGCGACAGTCCCGCTCTCAAGGCGGCTCGACCTCGTTACGAATGTAGGCCCTTTGGATCATCTATCCGCCCGCCGTTCTGGGTTACCCGGGCCGCCCGAAGTCGAGATGCCAGCCGCCGGATGAATGGAAGTAGTTCGAAGACGAGCTGGGTCCGGCCCTAACGCCAGGAGGGTCATGCCGCCAACAAGTCCAGAGCGTCCATTCACGCGTCAATCCACGATCGAGCTCCGATTTGCTGATTCGGGTTTTCCACCATTCTGCATCGCCTATTGGGTGGCTTTGGTCACGCGGCGCCGTGCAACTGCCACTCTCGTCGCGTCTCTATTCGTGATCGTCGGGGCAGACTCGGCATTGGGGCAGGACGCGAGCGGCTCGTCTGCGGCCCTCAGCGAGACGCCCTTGGGCCTCTGGTCCTGGAGCCGGAATGAGCCGGTTGACTCCATCCTCGTCATTGTCGAGCGGGACCAGGGCGGCCAGGCGCTCGATGAGCGAGAGCAGGTCGAAGACGAAGCGGGTCGTGCCGTCGCAACAAGGGATGAGGTAACGCGCTCCCTCTAGCGGCCTGTTCGCGCTAGCCCGTGCGGGTGCCGATCAGGCGTTGCAGCTCGCCTGTGAACTGCTTCGCGCTGCGCACGTAATCGCGTTTGAAATACAAGCGTATAGATCCCGGCTGAAATCCCGGGAAGTCCATGAAGGTGCTCATCGTGCGCCCGCGCAGGCGCAGCTCGCCACCACCGAACCAACCGGATTTGAATTCGATATCCAAGACCTGGGTCAGGGGGATGCGCAACTCCTTGGGAGCTGATGAGTACAGGTCCAGACAATCGCGCGTGCGATACTCGAGAAACAGCTCTCCCTCATCGATCGTCACCAGGCCGTAGATCTCCGCCAGGCCGCCCCAGCTGTCGCTGCTGTTGTTGAAAGGCAAACGGTCGGCGATTTCCTCTACCCCGCTCCACACAGGGCGTCCGGCTGCTGACTGAGCGCTGTCCGCCGTGGACAGGGCATCGAGCCGCGCGCCGAGCTCGCCCGCAGATTGGATGCGACGGGCGGGATCGCTCTCGAGGGCGCCGCGCAGGATCTCATCGATCTGGTCACCCCACGGGTGGCGCTCGGATGGCATGGGGAAGGTGCCCACGGGCAGCTCGCCCATCAACATCTCGTATAGAAGCACGCCCAGGGAGTAGACGTCCGCACGCTGGTCGACCGACCGCGGCGCGTGCATCTGCTCGGGCGCCATGTAGTGCGGCGTGCCCATGACCTGGGACGAGCGGGTCAGGCGCCAGTCCGGGTTCGCTGCATCCTCTGTGCCCACCAGACGCGCGAGCCCGAAGTCTACGATGCGCACGCCGCCCGAGCTGTCCATCAGGATGTTCTCGGGTTTGATATCCCGGTGAACGACTCCCTGATCATGTGCATACTGCACACCCGTGCACACCTGGCTTATCAGGCCCAGGGCGTCGGCGCCATCGAGCTGCCCGCGCTCCATGAGCTTGCGCAGGGGCGTTCCGTCCACGTACTCCATCACGAGGAAGTAGCGCGCCTCGCGCTCGCCGAAATCGTGCACGGTCACGATGTTCGGGTGGCTGAGCTTGGCCATGGCCTGAGCCTCGCGCAGAAACCGCTCGGCGAAATCGGGGCGATGGGCGAGGTCGGGGGTCAGGATCTTCAGCGCGACGTCGCGACCGAGGCGCCTCTGGCGCGCTCGATAGACCAGACCCATGCCACCACGGCCCACGAGTTCGAGAATCTCGAGCTGCGGGAAGTCGCGGCGTATGTCCGCCAGGGGCGGGGTGTTCGGATCGGCTGCGCCGGCGGGTGCGGGTACCGCGGGACCTTGCATGCCCTGCCGTAACATGCAGGGGGCACACATACCGCTGAGGGCTCCATTCGCGGGAATGGCAGCGCCGCAGGCCTGGCAGATGGGAGTGTTCGTCATGGGGGAAATGTCCTTTCTCACCCTTTCCTCACGGGTGGAGCGGCGAGGGTTACGGGCATTCAGGACTTTTTCGCGAGGGATTCAAAGAGGCGCCGCAGCTCGTCCTCGACGTCCTCGCCCGTGGCCAGCGTGTCGCTGATCTCGCGCCGCAAGAGCTCACCATAGCGCTGACGCAGCCGGTGTACTGCTACCTTGACGGCACCCTCGGTCGTACCGAGGACCTGGGCGCGCTCGCCGTGCGTGTGCGCGCCGCCGTCGCCGGCCAAGCTGTCCTTGAGCTCCACAAAGACGGCTGCCTTGCCTGCGTCCTCGTACTCTGCCCGCAGACGCACGAAGACGGTCTCCAGCAGCGTGTGCGCCCAGGCGCGCTCGAATGCACGTTCGGGATCGAGCTCACCGCCGCCCTCATTCGCCAAGCGCTCCTCCGCCGGAATGCCGTCCAGGGCGAACACATGCTGCCCACCGCCGCGCTTGGCCGCACCATCGCGCTCGCGCTCGTTCGCGGAGTAATGCTTGAAGCACGCCAGTAGAAACGTCCGGAAGCGGCCCCGCTCAGGATCCGCGTTGGCCACATCGCCCTTCTCGATCAGGCGTGTGAAGAAGCCCTGCACCAGATCCTGGGCATCCTGCGCAGACGCGCCGCGACGCCGGGCGAACGCATAGATAGGGAACCAGTAGCTCTCGCACAGCGCACCGAGGGCGCCCTCATGCCGGTCGCTGTCGCTGCCCGGGACACCGGCCGCAGCGACCATGCTCCAGCGCGTCGTCGCGAATCCCGCGCCGCGCCTGGACAGCGGCGCGTGGGATGCGTCGTGTACGTTGTCCGGTGAGGTCATGTCGGCAGTGTACATCGATCGGCCGATCCGCATCGGGTATAGGCGTCGCTGGACGCTGCATTACCCCAACAGCCCGACGAGGGGAGAAGGCGCACAGCCACTCCTGGCTCACAGACGATCGCCGCTCATCCATTTGCCGGAATCACCGGGGCTCCGCGCGCTCGACTAATCGACGTCGTTCAGATACGCAGCGTATCGCGTTCCCATCTGCTCGCGGGCCGTCTCTGGTAACGCGCCCGGGCTGATGTGGAAACGTGCTTTGAACTTTGCCGTGGCGTGCGGAGCCAGGGTGTCCTGGAAGTAGGAGCCGAAGCGCCCGTAGTCCCGGTAGGCCGTCCTATCCATTTATTCGGCCGCGGCGTAACCGTCGCCAGGGCAGGCGTTTGCGAGCGCCTACAATGGGGCTATGCAAGCCGAGTACCACCCGCTTCAAGTCCTGCTCCTCACCGTTTCTGGGTGGGTGAATCGCCACCAGCAGCACGTTATCGAGTACCTCGTCGAGGAGAACCGCGTACTGAAGGAGCAAATGGGCGGGAAGGTGCCGCGGTTGAATGAAAGCCAACGCAGGCGTCTGGCGGCGAAAGCCAAGGTCCTGGGACGGCGGGCGCTCGATGCGGTGGCGACGATCGTCACGCCGGACACGCTGCTCCGATGGCATCACAGGCTGATCGCTCTGAAGTGGACCTATGCGACGACGCGTGTCGGCCGACCCGGATTGATGAAGGCCATCAAGGAACTCATCGTCCGCTTTGCCCTCGAGAACCCGGCCTGGGGCTACTGCCGGATCCAGGGCGAGCTCAAAGACGTCGGGCACTGCGTCGCGTCGACCACGATCGCCAACGTGTTGAAGGAGAACGGGATCAAGCCTGCACCGGATCGACCGTCGTCGTGGCGCACGTTCTTGAAGTCCCACTGGGGCGAGGTCGCTGCCACGGATTTCTTCACGACCGAGGTATGGACTCCCCGTGGTCTGGTGACTTTCTACACCCTGGTCGTGATCGACCTGAAGACCAGGCGAGTTCACATCGCGGGGATCACGACGAAGCCTGATGCCGACTTCGTGGCGCAAGTCGCGCGAAACCTGACCGATGTCGTCGACGGCTTCCTGTTGGGGCATCGGTTCCTGATCTGCGACCGCGACACGAAGTTCACCGCGCAGTTCAAGCGCATCCTGAAGGACGCGGGCATCGAGGTCGTGCTGACTCCGAAGCGCGCGCCCAACTGCAACGCATTCGCGGAGCGGTTTGTGCTCTCGATCAAGTCGGGGTGCCTCGGCAAGATGATCTTCTTCGGCGAGCGCCGGTTGCACGAGGCCATCGGGGAGTACATCGAACATTACCACGCCGAGCGCGCTCATCAGGGCCTGGGCAATTGCCGTATCGAGCGGAGCTCGGTGGGGGACGGCGTAGTCGTCTGCGATGAACGTCTCGGTGGGTTGTTGAAGTGCTACCGCCGCGCAGCCTGACGAACGGTTGCGGTCGGGGCGACTAGTTGGGCGGTACCGGTCTACCCTGACGGACTGACGTGGATGGTTCACGGCCGAAATCATGCCCCTCGGGAGGCCGCAAGTCGTTGCACTGACTCCGATTGGGCGTCGACGCATTATGTGGACAGGACGGGTTTTGCGACCACCATATTTTGCAGCCCGCTTGCGGTGACTGCGTCGGAGGCCAGCCTTTTCCCCCCATCAGGACAGCTTCCTCCACATAGGACCTATGTGGAGGAAGTTGTCCTGACTCCGTACCCCTGGCTTTGATCAGCAGCGCGAGGATGCTTCGCTTGATGGTGAGAGGATTGGGCGATTGGGCATCGCCCGTCGCGCCACCGGCTTCCGCGCTGACTGCGGGCTCTGGGGAGTCCAAGGATGCGGGGTCGCGTTCGGTCATGGGATTCCGGGGTCGCTGTTTCCTGGGCACGGCTTTCTAACACCGAATTGCAGGGACCGCCATCTTGGCAGGCCATCCGCGGCTCGTCGCGACCGGATCCAGGGATCAAGCCGTCGAGAATTGTGCCGTTGACGGTGCCAAGGACCGTGTTTTGAGCGGCGGCCGGAGCTTCTGGATAAGACGAACACGGCGTCGCCGTGGGCCGGGCTCGGAAATCTCGAAAACTGTGATGGAGGCTTCACGGGACTTGCGCCTAGGGGGGAAATCGGACGACCGCTCGTCCCCAATCGAAAGATGACCCAAGTGAAGAAGACCATCGTATGCCTTGCTCTCGCGTCTCTGAGCGCCGTTTCTGTGGCCCAGGACGGCAATTCCAGCTCCTATTCGGCCGAGACCTACGGTGAGGCCTCGGGTGACACGCCGCTGCGGGGCCTGGGTCTCGTACTCGAGCTCGTGGACGGCGAGTCCTCGGATCCAAAGCTGCGCCTGTTCGGCGGCCCGGCTGGCCAGGCGGCTGCCATTGTGCTTTCGACCGAGGCGGCGCGGAGCGAAGGGCCGCGCGGGTCGACGCTGCTGGTCGAGGATCAAGGGATGACCATCAAGGGGACCTTTGACTCCCGCGGCTACTTCGAGGTTCCGGTCACGGGGCAGGCGGCTTCGATCGGCAACTTCCACGCGCAAGGCACCCACGTCGGTATCTTCGATCTGGCGGGAGACGGCCATCCCCTCAAGCAGTATTCGAACGGGCTGCGCGTGTTCCCGACGGCGGAGGCCGATTTGCTGCGGGACGCCGTGCAGGATTCCATTGATGCGCGCCGAGCCTGGGAGCTGGGCGACGGCGGGCGCCTCGTCGATGAGGATCTTCACGTGCTCATGCCCGAGCGCCAGAAGCCCCTGGGGGCGAATGCGACCCTGGCCGAACGCCTGCAGCGGTACCTGAACTCGGCGGGAGACTCGACCAAGATCAAGCTGCACGTCGAGGCCAGCGCCAAGCTGGGCGGCGAGGTAGAGGTGGAGTTTCTGATCGAGCGCACGGCGGCCGACCTGTACGAGGTGAAGGTCTCCGCCGATGCAGCGGCCACGGCGGGCTTCGAACTGGCGGAGGGGTTCGGATTGGGCCTGAAAGCTGGCGTCGGTGCGCAGTTCGTCTACCGCTTCTACTCGGCGGAGGGCGCGGCGCGCGGCCTCATGGGCATGGTACTTGGACGCAGGGGCTCGAAACTGATCCACGGATCCTCGGCTTCCGGGGGCGATCTGGACCTCGACGCGCAGCAGAAGGTGCAGGCCCTCGAGCTGTCCGTTCAGCTGGCCCAGGAGAATCAGCACGAGGCCGAGGCGATGCTCTGGGAAGTCCTGGATGTGGCCGCTGACGAGGCACGCTCGAGTCGCAATCAGGCCCGCACGAGGCTCAAGAAGGCCGAGTCCAAGCTCAAGTCAGCTCCCCCGAAAGATCGCCCCTACTGGGCGCTGCAGGTGTCGGTTCGCGGCGGCATCCTTGCGACGGCCGAGGCGCACTACCAGGCCTGCAAGGTCGCTCGCAAGCAAGGTGAGGAGGCCGTCGAGATCGCCCGCGTCGCGATCGAGCAATACCGTGAAGAGCTGCGTTCGGTGCTCGCTGCGGCGGCGCGCCTGCATCGGATTGGCTCGGCAGTCGCCCAGTTGAGCCTGTACATGGCCGACCACTTCGCCGGAGTGAGGGTGCGCGCCAAGGGATCTCTTGGGGGCCAGCTCGGCATCCCCTTTCCCGTGAAGGTCGCCTTCTGGGGCCTTGGGGTCGAAGGGGAGCTGGAACTCGAGGCCTCTGCGCTTTTCGAGGACTTCCGCAAGAGCGACGGTGCCCCGCGTCGGATCACCGTCACCGGTCAGCGCGAATTCAAGACCACGTTGGTGGCCACGGGCGCGGGTCCGGCCGCCCAAGTCGGCGGCGGTGGCGAGTACCAGCACAAGCGCACGGCGACAGTTGTGGAGTCGTTCGAGCTCGAGCCGGGTGTCGGATACCGCTCCAACGGGATCCAGATCTCCTTCGCACGTGACATTCAGATGCGTGCCTGGGCGGGTGCCGGGTCGACCGGTGGTGCCATCATCGGCGGTGGCTTCGGTCGAAAGCGGACGGTTGCGCTCGGCAACGCCATCGATATCCACGAGGGACTCGACCTGGAGATGTTCACGGGACGCGACGCCCTCGACCTGCTGGGTGATACCGAGGTCGGCGTCGCTCTGCAGCATCGCCGTGTGACCACGGTCGAGCACGACTTCATTCTCGGCATCTTCAATGTCGGCGGTGGCTGGAAGCTCGATATCGAATGGGCGGACCAGGGACGTCAGTTCTCGCGGTCGAACACGATCCGGGCGGCGGTCGAGAATGTGCTGCACCGGGCCGACCAGATCCTTCCGTGAAACATCGGCTTGCTTCGTGGCGAGCACCATCACGTACGGAGCCAGGCTCGATCCAACCGGTCGAGCCTGGACGTCCTTTCCAGATGATGAGCTACCGAGATCGAACAACTTCCACCGGGCGCGATACTGAGGGCGAGCGGAGCTGGGCCGGTGGACATCGTCAGTCTCGCTCTCCTTCTTCTCTTGCTCGCAGCGGCGGTCGGGGTCCATACGCGACGACAGCCGCCGCGCCAGCGCTCTGCCCGCTCAACGCCCCCGCACTGGTCCCTGGCGCGATGGCACGACGCACTTCGTCTTTGACCCGCTCACGTTCATCGAGCGCCTGGCGGCTCTGATTCCGCATCCGCGCGAGCACCAGCTCACATACCACGGGGTGCTCGCACCGGCATCCTCCTGGCGCGACATGATCGTGCCGACGGCTGTGGCCCCGGTCGTCGAGTCCCGGGGCGTGGTGGCGGTGGGGGATATTCCATACGCGACGACAGCCGCCGCGCCAGCGCTCTGCCCTGTGGGTACCGAAAAAGCTGCGCACGCCCTCCAGAGCCCGTTTGAAAGGGCATTTGAGCACCGTAGCAGTGCTCGGGTTGCGCGTCCAGTGGAGACCTCGGCATCATCCCTCGATGCCGAATCTCGCCATTCTCTTCCAGATGTTCCAGTTCGTCCTGAAGGACCGGACCCAACTCGCCCTGGAGAACATCGCCCTTCGCCAGCAACTCGCTGTCTACAAGCGGGCCGTCAAGCGCCCCAAGATCGAGGACCGCGACCGCATCTTCTGGATGTCCGTCATGGGGATGCTGAAGGAGTGGAAGGAGGCGCTCGTTTTCGTGCAGCCCCAGACCGTCATCAAGTGGCACCGGAGGAGCTTCAAGCACTACTGGCGTCGGAAGTCGAAGTCCAAGCCCGGTCGTCCACCGATTGGCATGGATATCATCCACCTCATCCGCAGACTGTCACAAGAGAACGTGCTCTGGGGGGCACCGAGGATCAAGGCCGAGCTCGCCCTGCTCGGTCACGAGGTCGCCGAGTCCACGGTGGCGAAGTACATGGCCCGACCCAAGAAGGACACGTCGTCGCAGACCTGGAAGACGTTCCTCGCCAACCACATGGACGTGACCGCGGCCTGCGATTTCTTCGTCGTGCCCACGTTGATCTTCAACCTGCTGTACGGATTCGTCGTCCTGTCCCACGACCGACGGAAGATCCTGCACGTGAACGTCACGGCCAACCCGACGGCGAAGTGGACGGCCCAGCAACTCATTGAGGCGTTCCCGTATGACTCGAAGCCCAAGTACCTGCTGCGCGACAACGACAAGATCTACGGCTGGGAGTTTCAGCGATGTGTAGAGGCACTCGGGATCGACGAGGTGCAGAGCGCGCCGAGATCGCCCTGGCAGAACTCCTACGTCGAACGTGTGATCGGGACCATCCGTCGCGAGTGTCTCGACCACATCATCCCCGTGAACGAGCAGCACATGCTCCGGGTGCTCCGCGAGTTCGTCGCTTACTACCACGAGTCGCGAATCCACCAGTCCTTGGATGGAAACGCCCCGGAGCCCCGCGAGAGGGAGATCTTCGGCGAGGTGGTCGCGACACCGGTCCTCGGCGGACTGCATCACAGCTACTCGCGGACGGCCGCCTGAGAGTGCAGGGTTTGGGCTTGCTTGGTGGGGGAGAGGTATGCCCGGGACTTGCTTGCGCCTGCCTGGTTCGCTGGTAGATTGCATCCCGATGCCGACTTGGAGAGGGTGCGCGGCGTTCTCGGTATGGACACCCCTTTTGGCAACGGTTTTCGCTGCGTCGGCGCGGGGCACCGCCTCCCGCCCCTGGCCCGCTCCGATGGAAACGGCGATGCGACGCTCTCGGTCGACCTGACCTACGGAGCGATCGCCCTCGATGCGATGCCCGGCACGGATCTCCACTTCCAGTTTTGGTACCGCGACCGCAACGGCGGCGGTGCCGGCTTCAACCTGACGGATGGGATCACGGTCCGTATGCAGTAGAGGGTCCGCCCGAGGTGAGAGCTCGCGTGGAGCGACCGGCGCCAGAGGGCTCCGGTCGCTCTTCTTCTATCGGTAGCGTCACTTCTGATACTTCGCGTGGGCGGCCTCGCGGGTCGGGTGCAGCGGATCGACCACACGCGCGAAGGCGGCTTCGAACCGGCCTTCCAGGACGTCGATCTCCATGTCGGCGAACTCTTTGAGGACGCCGATCAGGTCCTTCCGAAACGCCATCTGGTGGGCTGCCCGCTCTTTCTTGGCCAGCTCTTCCAGGTTCGGGGGGGACTCGAGCTTGGCGAGCAAGACCAGGCGCTGCATCTCCGCGATGTGCTCCAGAGCCTCCTCCGTCGAGTTCCCCTGCAAGGCCATGGCCGTTGCCTTCATGTGGGTCTTGAGGCCCTCCATCGCGGTGAGCAAGTCCGTATCGGTCGCGGCTGCTGCCGAGGCCGGCATCGGGCTCGGCGAAGCGGGTGCAGGGGCGACGGCGCTCAGGACCAGGACCCCTCCCAGTACGAGGGCGGCGAGGGACAGGGTGCGTTCGGTCGTCGATGATAGGGGCTGCATGGGTTCTCCGTTGGCAGGGGCTGATTCGATGTGGATTTAGCTCCAGACAGCCGCGAGTTTCCGATCGCATCCCATATGGGACGAACCAGCCGGGTTCTGGGACGAACGACCGGCGCTGGAGGGAGTCGTGCAGCGCGGGTTGCTCTTCTTGAACGGCCGCCTAGGGCTGCGAACGCTCCACTGCAGCGCGATACTTGCGCCCCAGTACGAGCCGGGTGCCGTCGCGCAGGATCGCGACAGGCTTGGGGCCGCTCGGACGGAACTCGACCACCGCGTCGCAGCGCGCGAGGGTCGAGCGGTGGATGCGCACGAACCGATCGACCCCGAGCCTGGCGTGTACCCGTCCGAGAGTCTCCCTGACAAGGTGTACCGTATCGCCGACGTGGAGCTCGACGTAGTTGCCGGCGGAGCGCACCCAGTCGATCTCCGCCGCCCGCAGCCGCAGCGTGCCCCGTCCCGCCTGGAACTGAAGCCAATCTGCGCCGGCGGGGACCGCGGGCGGGATCTCCACAGTTGGCAACGCGGCGGTTGGTTCCCCGTCGAGCGCGGCGGACCGCTCCGTCCGCCACCACCACCCCAGAATCAGGATGCAGTAGACGGCCATGCCCGGCACGAAGCTGAACATTGCTGGGCTCGACAGATCCAATCGAAAATCGGCACCGAAGCGGTAGGAACGCACCAGCGAGGAGAGCAGCGCGAACACACTGATCTGCACGAAGGAGACGAACGTGCCAGCGCCGATGTGGAGCAGGACGCCACGCACCAGGCCGAGTCGAGCAGCCGAGAATCTTGTCGCAAGCCAGAACGTCAGCGGGGCCAGGGGCAGCCACGGTAGCCACTCCATCAGCCCGCTAGCGAGACCGTCGAGGAGCGTCGTGCCGATCCCGAATGCGCCGTGCAAGAAGTAGATACGCAGCCCCGAAATCAGCCCGAGGACCAAGGTTGCGCCCAGCAGAAAGCGCCATGGGAACCACCCGCGTCGGCGATTGTCTGCGTCCGTCGATAGGAGCGTTGCGGTCGTCATGTGTAGCACCCCGTACGGGAACCAGGAGGGAAGGCCCCATGCCGGGGAGAGGGTCCTGGCCGTGTCGCGGCGAGAGTCGGTGGAATCCGGACAATCTGTAGTCGGGGTAGCGACGACGGTTGCAGGTACGGGGCGTTTGACTAGATCGGCGGCGCCCGCTTCACGGCCCTCAATTGCTGTACGCGGGTTTCCGTCTCGAGCTGTGCTGGTGGGACGTGGCCCGATTAACGCGGCCGATCCGGGTGACCGCAAGGTCTCGCCACCGTCTTCGAGACCGAGATGCCGAGACCGAACGACTCCTACCGGGCGCGATGCCGAGAGCGTTCCGAGACGGGCCGGTGGAGAGTGTTCGATCTCAGTACTTCTCTCGGAGCCTGTCTGAAAGTGACAGGAACGAATCGTGCGGAGAGGATGGATAGCGAATTGCAGACGGCTTCGTACCTCGCTCTTCAAACAGCCAGATGCGTTCGCTCATCTCCTCCGTAAGCACGAATTCGCCATGATTCCTCAAAACCGGCTATGGTAGTCCGTGTACCAATCAACTCGCTTCCCGGGAGATTCCCATGATCGCAATTCCGTATCGAATCGTGTCCATCCTCGCGGTATGTCTGCTGGGCTCAGTGATCGTGTCGGTCGCCGACGGCCGACAGGGAACGGTCATGGCCCAGAGGGTTCACACCCTGACCCCCGGACAAGCAGAGATTCTGGGCCACATGAGCGTCGTCTTCCTCGACGACGGCCAGGGGGGCACGGTCAAGACCCTGCGCATCGAGGGCCTAAACGTTCAGATCGTAAACGGAACCGGCACGACCGATGGTGCGCCGGACGGTCTTGGCAATCTCATCGTCGGCTACAACGAGCTTCACCCCGTCGAAGACGACAACCGCACGGGTTCTCACAACATCATCGGTGGGGCGAGGAACAGCTTCTCTTCGTACGGTGGGTTCGTGGTGGGGGATACCAACTCGATCTCAGGCCTGTGGGCCTCGATCAGCGGCGGGCGCAAGAACGTCGCCTCCGGCTCCTACTCCTCTGTCGGCGGCGGCGTAGAAAACACTGCCACATCGAGCTACTCGGGGGTTAGCGGAGGGGAGCTGAATACGGCTAGCGGCATTTCGTCTTCCGTCAGCGGAGGGCGTCTCAACATAGCAGTCGGCCCCTACTCCTCGGTAACCGGGGGGGGCAGCAATACCGCCAGCGGCAGTCAATCCTCCGTCAGCGGGGGGCAGGACAACATGGCAGTTGGCGGGTTCTCTTCAGTAACCGGGGGGACCGATAACACGGCCGGCGCCCACCGATCCTCCGTCACCGGCGGGCAGAATAATACGGCTAGCGGCGTCTACTCGTCGGTCAGCGGGGGGCGAGACAACTCGGCCAGCTATTCCCTTTCTTCCGTTAGCGGCGGGTTCAACAACACAGCCAGCGCCATCTACTCGTCGGTTAGCGGTGGGCGGAACAACACGGCTAGCGGTTCCCAATCGTCGGTCAGTGGCGGACGAAACAACATGGCCAGCGGCAGCTATGCCTCGATCGCCGGCGGGCGGGGAAATACAGCCAGCGGCAATCACTCCTCGGTTAGCGGCGGGCACAATCGGTCCGCCCTCTATGGCTATAACTGGAGAGGCGGGGCCTATTCCTCGAACAACTGAAACGACAACTTGAACCCCATCCGTTTAGAGGTGGTTTGGTGTTGTAGGTCTAGTCTCTCGGCGTCTCTCGTTGCGTACGGGCACGCTCGCGCCAAGCGCTCGCTTCTGCGGCGTTGTCGCGCCCGTCATAGAACGCTGCCACGCGCTCGGCGGATTCCGCGATCAGCTCAGGGTCCAGGGCTTCGCACTGCTGTCAGCGGCGACATTCGGGACTTTGACGTACGAGTTCTCGTCAACGCCAAGGGGCCCTGATGGGGCGATGGGGCGATGGGGCGATGGGAGCTGTGGGGCGGCAGTGGATGCCGGTCTGACTGATAATCGGGGAATGGCCCGTCATCAGCAGACCTACGACCACCGGCTCCGCGAACTCGTCCGGCAGACCGGCGACTTGACCATCGCTACCAACGCGGGAGTTCCTCGATCAACAGCTTCCGGGTGGCTGCGAAGCTCCGGCCGCACCACTTTCACGGTGGACGCGCTGTCTATGGATCAGCAGGCCCTCCAGGCCGAGGTGCTACGACTGCAAGGTCACGTCGAGAAGCTCAGCGCGATCGCCCGGATCCTCGTGGCTACGATGCATGCGCTCGAAGTCGACCTGAGCCGGCGCCGTATCCCGGACGGAACATCGAAGCTCACGATCGTACGTGCCATCGAAGGCTGCGGGGATGTGCTCAAGCTGCGCAAGGCGCTGGGCTTGATCGGGCTTTCGCCTTCTCGGTTCCATGCATGGAAACGCGCTGCAGTGCCGTGCGACCTCGATGACCACTCGTCGTGCCCGAAGACTTCACCTCAGCGCGTGACGTCGAGCGAGATCCAAGCCATCAAGGATATGGTCACGGCTCCCGAGTTCCGGCACGTTCCGACAGGCACGCTCGCGGTCCTTGCACAACGAATGGGCCGGGTCTTCGCATCAAAGACCACCTGGCACCGACTAGTACGAGAGCGCGGGTGGCGGCGTCCCCGACTTCGTGTGCATCCAGCGAAGCCGAAGATCGGAATCCGGTCCGAGCGCCCCAACGAAGTATGGCACATCGACACGACGATCATCCGCCTGGTCGATGGCACCAAGGCGTACCTGCACGCGGTCATCGACAACTACTCACGGCGCATCTTGTCCTGGCGCATCGGCGGGCGATTCGATACCGGAAACACTGTTGCTGTTCTCCTCGAGGCGTGCCAATCATCCTCGGCGTCTGAACCGCCGATGGTGCTCGTGGATGGTGGTGTCGAGAACTTCAACAAGAACATTGATGAGCTGATCGGCTCCGGGTTGCTTCGCCGTGTCCTTGCACAGACAGAGCTGCGTTTCTCGAACTCGATGATCGAGGCGTGGTGGCGGGCGTTGAAGCACCAGTGGTTCTTCCTGAACACGCTCGACAGCGTCAAGATGGTGGAAAAGTTGGTCAAGTTCTACGTCCAGGAGCACAACCAGCGCCTGCCACACTCCGCGTTCCAAGGTCAGACGCCCGACGAGATGTACTTCGGGAAGGGCGCCGATGTTCCGGACGGCCTGGCGTCGGCGCGCAAGGCCGCGAGAGATGAACGGCTTGCGGTGAATCGGGCTCTTGCCTGCGCCGCTTGTGAGTCGAGTTCCAAATCAGACGCAGCGTAGACCCCGAGGTCCGAGCATGAACGTGAGAGTGGGAGCCGTGAGCCCATGCGCCACGACTGTGTGTCGGCCCTTCGGGCATTGGGTGCGTGGAATTTCTGCCCAGGCCACCCAGGCGCCGGTGACGAGAACTCGTCGCCAAAAGTCCAGAATGTCGCCGTCCGTAGCACTGCTGGCTCCGCGCCCAGGGAGGGTCGCTGCAGTAGGGGATGACTACTTCGCGACCGTTGGAAAGTGTTCGGTCTCCGTGCCGCCTAGCGCCCCAGCGCGATCGGCTCAAGCTGCTCGAAGGCCATGTCGATCGGGCCGCCCGCCCAGTCGGCTTCTCGACCCAGGTAGAGCATCCGCCGCAGGCTGCGTGCGCGCTCGAGGTATTCCGCGGCCTCGGCCTGGTCGCCCTCGAGCGCGTGTCCGGCGGACCTCACCAGGTGCGCAAGGCACCGGTAAAAGCGATCCCCATAGGCCCTCTGTTCGAGTTCTCGCGCGGCCCGTATGGCGCCCTTCCCGTTGCCGACGGCTGCATAGGCCGTACCCAGTGGCAAGCAATAGTCGGGGTATTCCCAGTCCGGGGTCGGCTCCAAAATCCTGATCGCGCGTTCCGGCTCCGGGTCCACGCCGGGCGGCAGGAAAACCGTGAATGCGAACAGGGCCCGGGGCCAGCGAGAAACGTCTACGGTGCCTCCGATCCAGCTGAAGTACTCGGCGCGCGACAGCTGGCCCGCCATTACACGGGCCAGCTTTGCAAGGTCGAGGTTGCTGATGTGTCCAGGCTCTTGTTCGAGGGCGCGGTCGAAACATGCAATCGCCCGATCCCAGTGGCCGGCCTTGAACCAGTTGACTCCAACTAGCCGTAGGTCCCAACGATAGCCCGGAAACCTTGCCATCGCCTCGTTGGCGACCCTGGTGACCTCCACCGCGTCGCCGACAGCGTCAAGCGCCCGAATGAGGTAGTCGTAGCCCCCCGGGTAGTCTGGCTTCAGCGCCACAGCCGCTCGTGCGTACGCGATCGCCCTGTCGCGACCCAAGACGTCCTGCGCATGGAGGAGGCTCGCCTGAGCCAGGACATAGAAGTTGTCCGGGAAGCGCTCCGCGGCACTGGCGGATACGCGCAGGCACGCCAGGTACTCATTCAACTCGGAAAGGGCGCCGGCCAGGAGCAGCAGACTGGCAGGAGCGGCCTGGGCGACATTCTCTGGTCTCGCCATGTCCAGAATCAGCGCGGCGTCACCGGCAACGAGTGCCTCGCGAGTCGCTCGGCGCACGGGGTCCGGATCGAGATCGAGGCCAATCCCAGTCAGGAGGGCGATGTCGTGGTCGTCCTCTACAACGCCAAACTCGACCCCGGAGGTCGTACTCTTGCGTCGTAGGATCCTGGCCCAGCCATCGAATCCCAGCGCCAGGCGGATTCCGAATGGCGTGTCGCGGTAGAGTGCCAGACTGTCCTCGACGTCCGGCGCCTCGAGGTCGATTCCAAATTCGCGCAGCGCCGCACGGTAGTTGCCATTGACCTCCTGTGAAGTAGTCGTATTCGTGTCGAGGCCGTAGTTCATCTCGGCCTCGTCGAAGAAGGTAAACAGCTGACGTTCCGCGGCAGCGGCTGCTAGCCGTTCCTGTTCTTTCCTCCAGCGCTCGTCGGTCGAATCGAGGAGCGCGTCTGCACGCCCGCGTAGCTCGTCGCTAGCTGTGCCGGAATCCACAAGCCGCAGTGCCCCCTGAGCGGATTCGAGGGCGCGCTCGAATTCTCCGGCGCGCTCGAACTGCAGGACCTCCGTGCTGATCTCCTCGAATGCGCGGGTCAGTTCGGTCTCTCGCTCGCGTCGACGTTTGTCGGTCCACCACCAGCCACCGCCACCTCCGCCGACTGCGAGCACCAGGAAGAGGCCCGCGAACACGACTAGCTGGGTCTGGCGCCGGGAGCGTTCCGCTTTCAAGCGTTCTTCGTGTGCGCGCTCCTCGAGGCCGGCCAGGTGCTCATGCACCGCGCTTGCTACCTCTTCTGCGTCCCGAGGTCGTGCGGCCCTCGAGGGAAGCAGCGAGGCGAGGCACAACTTCTTCAGGTCATCGGCAGCACTCGTGGCCGCTATGCGTTCACGTGCATCGTCGAGCTCGGCAAGCGCAGCCTTCTGGACGACGTTTACGCCCTCGGCCGCGATGTACGGCGGAGAACCGGTCAAGATCTCGCACAGGATAGCGCCCAAGGCAAATACATCCGTACGCTCGTCCAGTTTTCCAATCTCGCCCTGCGCCTGCTCGGGTGACATGTAGGCGGGGGTGCCGAGCACGTTCCCGACGATCGAGTCGGACCCGGACCCAGGGCCACTGCGCACCGTCGCGATGACGCTCAGCGCCGTATCGCGCGCCTCGACCTCGTCCGCAACCCCGCCCCGCCGCAGGACCTTGGAGAGGCCCCAATCGACGACTTGCACCTCGCCGAACGCGCCCACCATGATGTTTGCCGGCTTCAGGTCGCGGTGGATCACGCCCTTCGAGTGGGCGTAGGCCATCGTCTGGCATACGGACTCGAACAGGCTGAGAAAACGCACCCGATCCTCATCCAGTGACTTGCGACGGGCGAGCATGGCCGCCAGCGTGCGTCCCTTGACCAGCTTCATCGTGAAGAATGGGCGCTCGTCGGACATCAGCCCCAGCTCATAGACCGGCACGATGCCGGGATGCTGTAGCTGGCCCCCGATCTGGGCCTCTTCCACGAATCGTTCGACCACTTCCGGGCGCTTTGCCAGCTCGGCATCCGCGACCTTGATCGCCACTTCGCGCCCGAGCTCGATGTCGTGACCGCGCAGTACGACCCCCATCCCGCCGCGAGCAATCTCGCCCAGGATGCGGTACTTGCCCTGGTCGGAGGCGGAGAGCTCGTCCTGGAAGGTGCGTGCCTTGGGGTCGATCAGGGGCGCGCTATCATCGCCGCCTTCTTCACTCAAGTTGAGCCGCGGCGCGCGACCCGTGCGACGCGCGATCGAGTCGATGATCGAGTCCCCGGGCGAGGGCTCGGGGCGTGGAGCAGGGGGGGGAGTGTCTGACATGGTCCTCAGCGTCCGATCACGATGGGGCCGGACGATACCACGGTCTGCGTACAGCCTCCCAGGTTTCACGTTCATCGAGCGCCTGGCAGCCCTGATCCCGCACCCACGTGAGCACCAGCTGACCTACCACGGCGTACTCGCGCCGGCGTCATCCTGGCGCGACATGATCGTGCCGATGGAGTTGGCCCCCGGAGTTGAGTCCCGGGGCGCGGAGGCGGTGGGGGACATGCCACTCGCGACGACCGGCGCCGCGCGAGCATCCTGCCCGCCGGTCCCGCACTCTCCTTACCCGAGCCGCTACTCCTGGTCAGAGCTCATGCGCCGGGTGTTCGGGATCGATGTCCTTGCCTGCGAGCACTGCGGCGGACGGCGCCGGTTGATCGCGCTCATCACCGACACGCTGGTGGCACGCCGCATCCTGCGCCACCTCGGCCTGCCCAGCGAAGCTCCGCCGCTCGCGGCAGCGCGCCCGCCGCCGCAGATGGCGTTCGAGTTCTGAAGGGGGAGTTCGGCATCTCCGGTGCCGTCCAGTGGGGGCGGTGTAGCCGGAGTCCGCAAACTGGCCCGAAATGACGCCTTTGGGTGGCCTTTGGGTGGCACACGGAGGCGAAACTCACCTGTTCCGGGGGCTCTCGACTGTCAGGAATGGCCTGTAGCCCAGCTTCTGCGCCCAGTCCCTCTCAGCCTCGCTACAATTGCAGGCCCCTTGGACTTCCTATCCGCAGCCGATACGCCACGCCCATGGGGTTCTTGCCGAGGCTTCCCCCGCGAAGTTCGATCTCGAGGCAGCTGCCCGGCTCCCAGGCCTTGACCTCGCACTCGTACTCGACGATCTTCTCGCCTCCCTTGATCCCGACGCGGCTCGTGGCGCCTACGCCTTCCATGTCCCCGGTCAGCCGCTCGTTGCTGACGATGTCGGTGTTCCAGAGCATGATCTGCTCGGGTTCGACAAGGAATGGCCAGAGGTCATCGGGTGCGCAGTCGATCTCGATCGTCGTCTCGTTGAACACGAGGTCTCCTTCGTCAGCTTGTCCAGAGTCTACGGGGTCTCATGGGCGAGGTGCCCGGCCAGCTGAGGGCGCAGAGGAGAGGCCCAGGCGTCAAGCCTGGCGCGAGCCAGTGCAGTTCGGTATCGCTCAATCTCCGGCGCGTCCTGTCCGCGCACGATGACAGGCCCCGCGGACGCCGGATGCGCGACTCCCGGTCTTCCTGTCTCCGGGGCAGGAACGCAACAGGGCGAAGTGCGCGCGTGGTCGACCAAAGCGGTTCAGGAGGGCTGGGTGCCGCCCACAGAGGGACAGGTACGGGGCCGCGGCATTTCACTACCCACAGTCCCCACCGCATCTTCCTCGCGCCATCGAGCCGGTAGCGAATTGCCGCGGCGCCGTACTTCCCGTTACTGTACTCCGCGGCAAAGCCATGACCTCCAAGGACCTCACCGCAGACCAGATCGCCCGGGCGGCCGAGGGTGAGAAGCAGGACCTCGAGCTGCTGCTACGCCAGCTCGAGCCCGAGCTGCGGACCGGCCTGACGATTCCCGCGCGCTGGCGGCGCAGCCTCGACCCCGACGATGTACTGCAGGTCTCCTACCTCGAGACTTTCCTGCGCATAGGCACCCTGCGCGATCGAACGCCTTCCGGCCTGCGGGCCTGGATGCGGCGCCTGGTCCAGAACAACCTGACGGACGCGATCCGCGCTCTCGAGCGCGACAAGCGTCCCGATTCAGGGCGCCGCGTGACTGTCGGTCAGGACGGCCAGTCCGCTCGGACCCTGCTGGGCATGATCGCCGCCGACGCTCCCACTGCGGGCCTGCGCGCGTCGCTAAAGGAACAGGTAAGAAATCTGCAGGACGCCATCCGCCGCTTGCCCGCCAGTTATCGCACCGTCGTGCAGAGTGTGGACCTGGAGGAGCGCTCCGTGGCCCAGGTCGCCAAAGAGCTGGGACGTAGCCCAGGCGCCGTGCACCTCCTCCGTTCACGGGCCCACGACCGACTGGCGGAGCTTCTGGGGGAGACCTCGGCAGATTAGGGAAAAAGATACGAGAATCAATGTGCCTCACCTGGCTTGCCGTCGCCCGGTAGGTTGAAAGAGGCACCACCGATGTCCTCACCTGGAACTCCTGAATCCAAACCACCTCCGGCCCCCGACCTGCCCGATCTGCCCGATCTAATCGGGGCTGCGCGCGCGGAGTCGGATGCGCCCGGGGTCGATCTCTCGCACGCGGCGCCCGGCGAAGGCGAAGGCGACGTGATCGGCGGGTACAAGCTGCTGCAATCCATCGGCGAGGGTGGCATGGGCTCGGTCTGGATGGCGCAGCAGTCCGCGCCCATCCAGCGCAAGGTGGCGCTCAAGATCGTGAAGCTCGGGATGGACACCAAGGAGGTCGTCGCGCGCTTCGAGGCCGAGCGCCAGGCCTTGGCGATGATGGATCATCCGCACATCGCCAAGGTGCTCGATGGCGGCGCGACCGATCACGGTCGACCGTTCTTCGTCATGGAATTGGTGCGTGGCACCCCCATCACCGACTACTGCGACAAGGCCAAGCTCGCCTTGCGCGAGCGCCTGGCGCTCTTCATGCAGGTCTGCGGCGCTGTCCAGCACGCGCATCACAAGGGCATCATCCACCGCGACCTCAAACCGTCAAACGTGATGGTCACGCTCTACGATGGGGTCGCGGTGCCCAAGGTGATCGACTTTGGAATCGCCAAGGCCACGTCCGGAGAGTTGACGCGCAACACGCTCTTCACCAGGTACGAGCAGATGATCGGGACGCCGGAGTACATGGCGCCCGAGCAGGCGGAGCTCTCCGGACTCGATATCGATACGCGGGCGGACGTGTACTCGCTGGGCGTGCTGCTCTACGAGTTGATGACCGGGACGCTGCCCTTCGACATGAAGGCGGCGCTGCAGGTGGGCTACGACGAGTTGCTACGCACGATCCGCGAGGTGGATCCGGCCACGCCATCGACGCGCGTCTCGACCCTCGGCGACGAGGCCAGCCCAATCGCCACCAAGCGCCATGTGGAGGCTGGCTCGCTGGCCAAGAGCCTGCGCGGTGACCTCGACTGGATCGTGATGAAGGCGCTCGAGAAAGATCGCGCACGACGCTATGAGACGCCCAATGGCTTTGCGATGGACATCGAGCGCTACCTGAACCAGGAGCCGGTGATCGCCGCACCGCCGAGTGCGTTGTACCGCATGCGCAAGTTCGTGCAGCGTCGCAAGCGCACGGTCGTGGCGATCGGAGCGATCGTGATCTTGGTCATCGCTGGTTCGGTGGGCACAGGCATCGGCTGGTGGCGGACGCAAAAGGCGAACGAGAGCCTGGACACCGCTCTCGGCGAAAAGACCGCAGCCTTGGGTCGCGAGACGCTGGAGCGCGAGCGCGCCGAAGAGAACGAAGCTCGGGCGTTGCGAGCGGAAGCGGATGCCAGGGCCGAGGCCTTGCGCGCGACCGCAGCGGAAAATGAAGCGAGCGAACGGGCCGAGGAGCGCGACCAGATCGCGACCTTCCAAGCCGAGCGGCTAGCGCAGATCGACGTCGAGATGATGGGGGTGCGTCTGCGCCGCTCGCTGCTGGCGGCCGGTGGAGACGATCGGCTCGCTAGTCTGAAGAAGGACCTGGCGGGCTTGAACTTCACCAGCATCTCGCTCGAGTTGCTGGAGCAGAGTCTCTTTGCAGAAACCACCGCATCGATCGACCGCCAGTTCGAGGGTCAACCGTTGGTGCAGGCGCAGCTCTTGGCAACGATGGGAGGCGTGCTGAGGAAGCTCGGGCTGTTGGACTTGGCCATGGATCCGACGCAGCGTGCGCTGGGGATTCGCCGGGAGAAGCTCGGTGACGATCACCCGAACACGTTGACCGCGATCAACAACGTGGGAGGCCTGCTCTCGGACCAAGGCGAGCTGGCTGAGGCGAAACCCTTCTTTCGCGAAGCCCTCGAAGGCTACCGCAGGGTTCTGGGGGACGATCACCCGCACACGTTGACCGCGATCAACAACATGGGAGACCTGCTTCAGGGCCAAGGCAAGCTGGCCGAGGCGGAGCTCTTCCATCGCGAAGCCCTCGAAGGTATGCGCAGGGTTCTGGGGGACGATCACCCGACCACGTTGGTCGCGATCAGCACCATGGGAGTCTTGCTCCGGAGGCAAGGCAAGCTGGATGAGGCGGAGCACTTCCTTCGCGAAGCCCTCGAAGGCAGGCGCAGGGTTCTGGGGGACGATCACGCGCGCACGTTGCTCGCGATCAATAACATGGGAAGCCTGCTCTCGGCCCAAGGCAAGCTGGCTGAGGCGGAGATCTTCGTTCGCGAGGCTCTCGAGGGCAGTCGCAGGGTTCTTGGGGACGATCACCCGGACACGTTGACCGCGATCAAAAACGTGGGAGGCCTGCTCTCGGACCAAGGCGAGCTGGCTGAGGCGAAACCCTTCTTTCGCGAAGCCCTCGAGGGCAGCCGCAGGGTTCTGGGGAACGATCACCCGGACACGTTGCGCGCGATCAACAGCATGGGAGTCTTGTTCCGGGGGCAAGGCGAGCTGGCTGAGGCGAAACGCTTCTTTCGCGAAGCCCTCGAAGGCAGTCGCAGGGTTCTTGGGGACGATCACCCGGACACGTTGGTCGGGATCGGCAACATGGGACTCTTGCTTCAGGGCCAAGGCAAGCTGGCCGAGGCGGAGCTCTTCCATCGCGAAGCCCTCGAAGGCAGGCGCAGGGTTCTGGGGGACGATCATCCGGACACGTTGACCGCGATCAACAACATGGGATACCTGCTTCAGGGCCAGGGCAAGCTGGCCGAGGCGGAGCCCTTCTATCGCGAAGCTCTCGAGGGCAGGCGCAGGGTTCTGGGGAACGATCACCCGGAAACGTTGACCGCGATCAACAACGTGGGAGGCCTGCTCTCGGACCAAGGCGAGCTGGCTGAGGCGAAACCCTTCTTTCGCGAAGCCCTCGAGGGCAGCCGCAGGGTTCTGGGGAACGATCACCCGGACACGTTGCGCGCGATCGGCAACATGGGAGTCTTGTTCCGGGGGCAAGGCAAGCTGGCTGAATCGGAGCCCTTCTTTCGCGAAGCTCTCGAGGGCAGGCGCAGGGTTCTGGGGAACGATCACCCGGAAACGTTGACCGCGATCAACAACGTGGGAGATCTGCTCCAGGCCCAAGGCAAGCTGGCTGAGGCGGAGCCCTTCAATCGCGAAGCCCTCGAGGGCAGGCGCAGGGTTCTGGGGGACGATCACCCGGACACGTTGACCGCGATCAGCAACATGGGAGGCCTGCTCCGGAGCCAAGGCAAGCTGGTTGAGGCGGAGCCCTTCCATCGCGAAGCCCTCGAAGGTATGCGCAGGGTTATGGGGGACGATCACCCGAACACGTTGGTCGGGATCGGCAACATGGGAGTCTTGTTCCGGGGGCAAGGCAAGCTGGCTGAATCGGAGCCCTTCGCTCGAGAAGCCATGGAGGGCCGTCGCAGGGTTCTGGGGGACGATCACCCGAGCACGTTGCGCTCGATCCAGGAGTTGAACACTGTACTCGTGAGGTTCATCCTCGATGGGCGCACCGGGGACACTTCAGATCTCCTGGGCTCGCATCTCGCGGATCTCGGCGAGTTGCTGCTCCTGCAAGGTGAGTTCGAGCAAGCTGAGGAGCAGCTCTCCGAGGGCTTCGAACTTCTGGCCGAACAGGCTGGTGGCACGCACTGGCGTTCGTCCGCTGCCCTGAGCGGCATGGGCGCGGCCATGGCAGGACAGGGTCGGCATGCGGAGGCTGAAGCGCTGCTCCTGGAGAGCGCCGAGACCTTGATGGCGAATGACTCGTTGGCCAAAGGACAGCGCTACATGGGTGTGGAGCTTGTTCCTACGGCCATCCAGCGGGTCGTCGATTTCTACGCAGCCTGGCAAGCAGCCGCGCCCAACGAAGACCATGACGAACAGGCTGCCGAATGGCGCGCCCGACTCGCGCAATGGAAGCACGAGCAAGGTCAATGAGCGAAAGCGAAACACCGGCACCCGATCTGATCGGAGCTGCGCGCGCGGAGTCGGATGCGCCCGGGGTCGAGCTCTCGAATGCAGCGCCCGGTGAAGGCGAAGGCGACCTGATCGGTGGGTACAAGCTGCTGCAATCCATCGGCGAGGGTGGCATGGGCTCGGTCTGGATGGCACAGCAGTCCGCGCCCATCCAGCGCAAGGTAGCACTCAAGATCGTCAAGCTCGGAATGGACACCAAGGAGGTCGTGGCGCGCTTCGAGGCCGAGCGTCAGGCGCTGGCGATGATGGATCATCCGCACATCGCAAAGGTGCTCGACGGCGGCGCGACCGATCACGGTCGACCGTTCTTCGTCATGGAATTGGTGCGTGGCACCCCCATCACCGACTACTGCGACAAGGCCAAGCTCGGCTTGCGCGAGCGCTTGGCGCTCTTCATGCAGGTCTGCGGCGCGGTCCAGCACGCGCATCACAAGGGCATCATCCACCGCGACATCAAGCCATCGAACGTGATGGTCTCGCTCTACGATGGGGTTGCGGTGCCGAAGGTGATCGACTTTGGAATCGCCAAGGCCACGTCCGGAGAGTTGACGCGCAACACGCTCTTCACCAGGTACGAGCAGATGATCGGGACGCCGGAGTACATGGCGCCCGAGCAGGCGGAGCTCTCCGGGCTCGACATCGACACGCGGGCGGACGTGTATTCGCTGGGCGTGCTGCTCTACGAGTTGCTGACCGGGACGCTGCCCTTCGACATCAAGGCCGCCCTGCAGGTTGGTTACGACGAGCTTCTACGCACGATCCGCGAGGTGGATCCGGCCACGCCATCGACGCGCGTCTCGACGCTCGGCGACGAGGCCAGCCCGATCGCTGCCAAGCGCCATGTGGAGGCTGGCTCGCTGGCCAAGAACCTGCGCGGTGACCTCGACTGGATCGTGATGAAGGCGCTCGAGAAGGATCGCGCGCGGCGTTACGAAACGGCCAACGGCTTTGCGATGGACATCGAGCGCTACCTGAACCAGGAGCCGGTGATCGCCGCACCGCCGAGCGCGATGTACCGTATGCGCAAGTTCGTGCAGCGTCGCAAGCGCACGGTCGTGGCGATCGGAGCGATCGTGATCTTGGTCATCGCTGGTTCGGTGGGCACGGGCGTGGGCTGGTGGCGGACGCAAAAGGCGAACGAGGGCCTGGATGTCGCTCTCGGTGAAAAGTCCGCGGCCTTGGGTCGCGAGACGCTGGAGCGCGAGCGCGCCGAGCAAAACGAAGTCCGGGCGTTGCGAGCGGAAGCAGAAGCCAAGGCTGAGGCCTTGCGCGCCGCCGCAGCGGAAAAGGAAGCGAGTCAACGGGCCGATGAGCGCGACCAGATCGCGACCTTCCAAGCCGAGCGGCTAGCGCAGATCGACGCCGAGATGATGGGGGTGCGTCTGCGCCGCTCGCTGCTGGCGGCCGGTGGAGACGATCGGCACGCGAGCCTGACGAAGAACCTGGCGGGCTTGAACTTCACCAGCATCTCGCTCAAGGTGCTGGAGCAGAACCTCTTTGCAGAAACCATCGCATCAATTGACCGCCAGTTCGAGGGTCAACCGTTGGTGCAGGCGCAGCTCTTGATCACGATAGGAGTCGTGCTGAGGAAGCTCGGGCTGTTGGACTTGGCCATGGATCCGACGCAGCGTGCGCTGGGGATTCGCCGGGAGAAGCTCGGGGACGATCACCCGGACACGTTGGGCGCGATCGGTCACATAGGAGTCCTGCTTGAGAGCCAGGGCAAGCTGGATGAGGCGGAGCCCTTCCATCGCGAAGCCCTCGAGGGCAACCGCAGGGTTCAGGGGGACGATCACCCGCACACGTTGGGCTCGATCAACAACATGGGAGCCCTGCTCTCGGGCCAAGGCGAGCTGGCTGAGGCGGAGCCCTTCTTTCGCGAAGCCCTCAAGGGCCACCGCAGGGTTCTGGGGGACGATCACCGGCGCACGTTGAGCTCGATCAATAATTTGGGATTCCTGCTTCAGAGCCAAGGCAAGCTGGCCGAGGCGGAGCCCTTCTTTCGCGAAGCCCTCGAGGGCAAGCGCAGGGTTCTGGGGAACGATCACCCGGACACGTTGATCGCGATCGGTAACATGGGATACCTGCTTCAGGGCCAGGGCAAGCTGGCTGAGGCGGAGCCCTACCTTCGCGAGGCCCTCGAGGGCAGCCGCAGGGTTCTGGGGGACGATCACCCGGACACGTTGCGCGCGATCGGTAACATGGGATCCCTGCTCCAGTCCCAAGGCAAGCTGGCTGAGGCGGAGCCCTTCTATCGCGAAGCCCTCGAAGGCAGGCGCAGGGTTCTGGGGGACGATCACCCGGACACGTTGATCGCGATCGGCAACATGGGATTCCTGCTCTGGAACCAAGGCAAGCTGGATGAGGCGGAGCCCTTCTATCGCGAAACCCTCGAGGGCAGCCGCAGGGTTCTGGGGAACGATCACCCGGACACGTTGATCGCGATCGGTAACATGGGATACCTGCTTCAGGGCCGGGGCAAGCTGGCCGAGGCGGAGCCCTTCTATCGCGAAACCCTCGAGGGCAGCCGCAGGGTTCTGGGGAACGATCACCCGGACACGTTGCGCGCGATCGGCAACATGGGATACCTGCTTCAGGGCCAGGGCAAGCTGGCCGAGGCGGAGCCCTTCTATCGCGAAACCCTCGAGCGCAGCCGCAGGGTTCTGGGGAACGATCACCCGGACACGTTGATCGCGATCGGCAACATGGGAGGCCTGCTCTCGGACCAAGGCAAGCTGGCTGAAGCGGAGCCCTTCTATCGCGAAGCTCTCGAGGACCAGCGCAGGGTTCTGGGGGACGATCATCCGGACACGTTGATCGCGATCGGCAAAACGGGAATCTTGCTCCGGAGGCAAGGCAAGCTGGATGAGGCGGAGCACTTCCTTCGCGAAGCCCTCGAGGGCCAGCGCCGGGTTCTGTGGGACGATCACCCGAACACGTTGCGCTCGATCCAGGAGTTGGGCACTGTACTCGTGAGGCTCATCCCCGATGAGCGCGCCGGAGACACTTCAGATTTCCTGGGCTCACATCTCGCGGATCTCGGCGAGTTGCTACTGCTGCAAGGTGAGTTCGAGCAAGCAGAGGAGCAGCTCTCCGAGGGCTTCGAACTTCTGGCCGAACAGGTTGGCGGCACGCACTGGCGTGCGTCCGCTGCCCTGAGCGGCATGGGCGCGGCCATGGCAGGACAGAGTCGGCATGCGGAGGCTGAAGCGCTGCTCCTGGAGAGCGCCGAGACCTTGATGGCGAATGACTCGTTGGCCAAAGGACAGCGCTACATGGGTGTGGAGCTTGTTCCTACGGCCATCCAGCGGGTCGTCAATTCCTACGTAGCCTGGCAAGCAGCCGCGCCCAACGAAGGCCATGACGAACAGGCTGCCGAATGGCGTGCTCGACTCGCGCAATGGAAGCACGAGCAAGGTCAATGAGCGAAAGCGAAACACCGGCACCCGATCTAATCGGAGCTGCGCGCGCGGAGTCGGATGCCCGATCCAGGGCCGGGTTGCCCTCGGCCCGGACGCTGGCCGGCCGGTAGACCGCTACCGAAGCCCGCCACCCGACACTCCCGCCTTCGAGCCCGGGTCCCTGTGCACCACCGAGGACGGGTTCTCGCTCCACGCTCGCGTACACATAGACGCCCACGACCGGGAGCGCCTCGAACACCTCTGCCGCTATATCACGCGCCAGGCCATCGCGACCGAGCGCCTCTCCCTGTCGCCCGATGGCAAGGTCGTCTACCAGCTTCGTCGCCCCTGGCGGGACGGGTCCCCTTCGAGACGCCCAAAGGGGCGTCTCGATCCGCCTTCGGCGGACCGGGGCTTACCCCACGCACTTCGTCTTCGACCCGCTCACGTTCATCGAGCGCCTGGCAGCTCTGATTCCGCGTCCACGCGAGCATCAGCTCACGTACCACGGCGTGCTCGCGCCGGCATCATCCTGGCGCGACATGATCGTGCCGACGGCGGCAGCCCCCGGAGTCGAGTCCCGAGGTGTGGAAGCGGTGGGGGACTCTCCACCCGTCATGACAGACACGGTCCCGCCTGCCGCGCCATCGCCCTGCCCGCCCAGCGGCCCCGTGCCGGTCCCGCACTCTCCCTACCCGAGCCGCTACTCCTGGTCAGAGCTCATGCGCCGGGTCTTCGGGATCGACGTGTTGAGTTGCGTGCACTGCGGCGGACGGCGCCGGTTGATCGCGCTGATCACCGACACGCTGGTGGCACGCCGCATCCTGCGCCACCTCGGCCTGCCCAGCGAAGCTCCGCCGCTCGCGGCAGCGCGCCCGCCGCAGCAGATGGCGTTCGAGTTCTGACGGGGGAGTTCGGCATCTCCGGTGCCGTCCAGTGGGAGCGGTGTAGCCGGAGTCCGCAAACTGGCCCGAGACGAGGCCTCTGGGCGGTACACGAGGGTGAAACTCACCCGTTCCAGGGGGGCTCGACTGCCATCGATGGCTCGGGGCGACAGTCCTGCTCTCAAGGCGGCTCGACCTCGTTACGATTGTAGGCCCTTTGGATCATCTATCCGCCGGACGAGTCCTCGAAGCCCGAAAGCCGCCGCCATATGCTGGTCGGATCCTCCTCCCATGCCTCTCGCCACCGGTCAGACCCTCTCCTTCTACACGATCCTCGGCCCCCTCGGTGCCGGGGGGATGGGTGAGGTCTACCGCGCCAAGGACACGCGCCTCGAACGGGAGGTCGCGATCAAGGTTCTGCCGGAGGAGCTCGCGGACGACGACGAGCGGCTACGGCGCTTCGAGCGCGAGGCCAAGACGCTGGCGTCGCTCAACCATTCGAACGTGGCCGGGATCCACGGGGTCGACCAGGACGGTGACGTCTGCTTCCTCGCGCTGGAACTCGTACCCGGGGAGGACCTCGGAGAGAAGTTGTCGCGCGGTGGACTCCCCGTCGACGAGGCGCTCGACATTTGCCGCCAGATCGCCGAGGGGCTCGAGGCGGCGCATGAAGCCGGCGTCGTTCACCGGGACCTGAAGCCTGCCAATGTGCGAGTCACGCCAGACGGTGTGGTCAAGATCCTCGACTTCGGACTGGCGAAGCCGATCCATCCGAGAGCGACGGGAGAAGGGACGTCGACGGCCGAGTCGGATAGCTTCCTCGTGACCGAAGAGGGTCTCGTGCTCGGGACGCCGACGTACATGAGTCCCGAGCAGGCGCGCGGCAAGCCCGTCGACCGCCGCACGGACATCTGGGCCTTCGGCTGCGTGCTGTACGAGTGCCTGACGGGGGAACGCGCGTTCCGGGGCGGATCGTTGACGGACATCCTGGCGGCGATCGTCGGGGAGGAACCGGACATGTCCCGCTTGCCGCCCATACCGGCGAGCGCGCGCGCGCTCCTGCTGCGTTGTCTGAAGAAGGACCCGCGGATGAGGCTGCGCGACATCGGTGAAGCGCGCGTCCTGTTGCAGGCGGGTGACGTCGAGCGAGACGAACCGCCGACGGCGGAGCCTGCACAGGCTTCGCGGTCCCGGGGAGGCCTACTGGTCGCTGGTGGGGTGGTCCTGGGCGCGGTGCTCGGCGCGCTCCTTCTCGAGACCATGGGCGGAGAGAGCGAGAGTCCCGCGGAACTCGCAACGAAAGGGGCGCCGCCGACCCGCGTTCGACGCTTCGCGGAGCCTCCGGTACTGGACGAGGAGGGCGAGAAGCAGCCGTGGAAGGCGACCATGCTTTCCCCGGACGGGAATTACCTCGCGGCCTTGACCCCGGACGGTCGCGTCGTCCGGTCGCTCGATTCGCTCGAATCCACGGTGATCCCGGCCAAGCGCGACGCAACCTGGTCGCCGGACAGCAAGTTCCTCGCCTACGTCGACGGCAAGGCGCTCATTCGCGTGACACCGCAGGGTCAAAACCCGGTCCAGATCTTCTCCGCCTCGAAGGACACCGAGAATCTGGGGGCGATCACCTGGCTGGACGATGGTCGGATCGTCTTCACCTCCATGGGTGAGGCCGGCGTCCGCCTGTTGTCGATTCCAGAAGGGGGAGGGCCGGTGACCGAGGTGGCTGTCATCGGTGAGAACATGACGGACGGGCACATCCACGGGATCTCCGCCGTCCCGGGCGGGCGCTTCGTCGCCGTGATGCACAGCTTCTTCGGTGACACCTTCACCGTTCTCACCGAGGGCGACTCCGGGATGCGTACGCTGTTCACGCTGCCGGGAGAGAACATCCTCGCGGCACACTGGGTGCCCGGGGACTACCTCCTGTTCGAGCGCGGCCCCGGCGAAGAGGCCGACGAGTTGTGGGCCGTGGCCCTCTCCATGGATCCCTTCGAGGTCAGCGGGGAACCGTTCTTTGTTCAGGGTGGCGCACGCAACGCCAGCGTCTCGACCGACGGAACGCTGTCCTTTGTCGAGAAGGGAAAGGGCCCGGAGCACCAGCTCGCCTGGTGGAGTGCCGACGGCAAGCTGGAGCCGATCGGGCCCGTACACAGCAGGGCGATCGGCTCGCCGTACCTCGCCGAGGACCTGGGTTGCATTCTCTACGTTGTCGGGGGCTCGTTGCCCCTGGAGCTATGGAGGTACGACCTGCGACGCGGCATCAGCACCGAGGTCTCGACCAGGAACCCGAACAATCTCTGGGCGATCAGTATCCCGGACCGCGGGATCGCCTACTCCGTGCTCGACATCACTCCCGACGGCCCGTTCGTGAGGACGTACCTCCTTCCGGCAACTGGACGCGGAGAGCCCGAGCTCTGGCTCGAAGGGGGCGTGATGGGCGTCACGGAGACGCACGCGCTCCTGTCGGTGATCAGGGGCGACGACTTCGACCTCTTCGTCCACGATCTGACCACGCTCGAGCGGCGGAGGCTTCGTGTCGGCAGCCAGGAGGTCGGGGGCGGATCCATCTCTCCGGATGGACGATGGGCCCTCTTCACCGGTGCGAAGCAGGAGTTCCTCACGCGCTTTCCGAGCGGAGAGGGAGAGTGGCAGGTCTCCACCGAGAGTGGGTTTGGACCGGCGGTGTTCTCTCCCGACGGCTCCGAGATCCACTTCGTCAGGGGCAAGAAGCTCTATCGCGTGAGCTTGCAGACGGACCCCGAGGTGGTCCTGGGCGCGCCCGAGCTCATCGGCCAGGCGGACGAAAAGACGAAGCTCTTTTCGGTGAGCGACGAAGGCACCGGCCGTTTCATCGCGGCCCAATCCCTGGGGTCGGTCGACGAAAACATCGTCGTGGTGCTCGGCTGGGCCTCGGCGATCGCCGGGCGCTGAGCCGGCCAGCACGGGTCTGGCCAGACCGGGATCGTCGTGCGATGGTCGAGGCGGGAAACGGTACCCTGGCGCCACTGGATCGACCCTCCGGGCCCCGTGGAAGGGGGGGCGGCCAGTTTTTTGGGGCCGCGGCGTGAGTCGTCTCGGCGTTCTGCGATTGAAAGGGGAGTACCCACCCTCAGACCCGGACGATCCCATGACTTCACTCCGCTACGCCCTGACCCTGCTCTTCATCTCCGTCGGCGCCACGTTCAGCCTGGCTCAATCTCGGCCCGGCACGAGCCCCCGGCATACGGCACTACACCAGGGCCGGCGCTCACTGGTCGAGCGCGTGACCCACCGGTCCGAGCGGGCGTCGGAGAGGTCGAGCGCGACCTCGCTGGCGGCCGCCGCGCGGGATGTGAACCAGCGTCCCCCGACCGTGGCGACCGGCGGGGCGGGCGTCGGACCGGCTTCTGCACACCAGCCGGCCATTCCCGTGGGTCTCTGCGCCGCCAGCCTGCGCGACCAGGCCCAGCCGGGCAGCTGCGTGCAGGCCTCGTCGTTGCCGACTCTGGGCACACTGTTGCCCCTGGGCCCGGAGCTCAACGTGGATCCCGCCGGTCATGTCGGCATCGGGACGCTCACGCCCCAGCACGCGCTCGACGTCGCCGGAGACCTGCAGGTGAGTGACCGGCTGGCGGTCGGGAACGACGCCCACGTGGGGCAGCAGGGCATCTACAAGGGCCTGTTCGACCTCTCGGCGCGTATGGACGACTTCTCGCTCTCGCCGAACTGGACGCCGCTGCGCTCCTACATCACGCTCGACCCGTCCCACGACCTGACCGGTGCAGACGCGACCTACATCTACAGCCACGACATCGAGGTCTTCACGGAGGAGAGCAACCCGCACGACCTGCCGTTCATCCACGGTCCCTTCATCCGCTCCGCACACTTCGGACCGGGCTTGGTGAACACGCTGATCGGCGCGACGATCGGCGCCACGTCCGAGGCGGGCCACGTGGATTACATGAACGGCGCGACGGTCTTCGGTGCCGGGACGCAGTCCGGCACCGTGGACGAGTGCTCCGCACTGGAGGTGCTCAGCGGTGCCCAGGACGGGGGCACCGTCGGCAACGACTACTCGATCTACGTCTACCGACCCCTGGAAACGGGCTCGATCCAGACGCACTACGGCCTGTACCTCGAGGACCAGGTCGTCGCCGCGACGACAAACTACGCGATCTACTCCGACGGTGGGCAGGTCTACTTCAGGGACAACGTCGGAATCGGCACCGATGCGCCGGCCTACGCGCTGCAGGTCGGCGAGCCGGGAGATGGTAGCGAGGCGCGCGCCAACGCCTGGAATGTGCTCAGCTCGCGCGAGTACAAGCGCGACATCGAGAAGCTCGAGCTCGAGCAGTACGAGGACGTGCTCGCCAAGATCGAGGCGATCGACGTGGTGCGCTATCGCTACGTGGACGACGACCACACGCACCTGGGCGTGATCGCCGAGGACAGCCCGAGCGAGATCCTGGCCCCGGACGGCAAGGCCGTCAGCCTGGCTGACTACTCGGCCTTCTTGCTGGCGGGACTCAAGGCCCAGCAGGCCCAGATCGACGAGCTGCGCGCCGAGTTGCAGGAACTGCGGCGGCGCTAACGGCGACGACCCGTGAGGGCGGAGGAAGGTGACGGACGCCGTATGCCGTGTCGTAGGACCTCCTGCAGGGCCACCTCGCGCTCGCGGGTTGCAGAGAAAGCGGCGAACAATGGTGCGACTCGGTACTGGTCACACGACCTCGTTACAATTGTAGGCCCTCTGGATCATCTATCCGCTTTCGGATCCCGCCCTGCCACCCCTCGTTCTGCCAGGAGCCTGCGCCCATGTGTCCCCTGTCGACCGCCATCTGGGCGCTCCTGGCTTGCCTCCCCCCCGGCCAGGACTCGCCGATGCTCGTCGTGGGCGGGCGGGTCGAGGGCGTGATCGAGGACGGCGACGCGGTCGTCGCGACAACAACGCTCGACGAGCGCTACACCTTCGCCCCGACCATCGGCCGCATGTACCGGGTCGAGGTTGCCGAGTCCGGGCCGTATCGGATCGAGCTGCGCTCGTACCACTTCGACGCGTACCTCGTGCTGCACGATTCGACCGGAGCCTTGCTGGCCGAGGACGACGACGGGCTGCTGTTGACTCACGCGCAGCTCGCCCTCGAGAAGCTCGAGGCCGGGAAGAGCTACCTGCTCCAGGCCTGTGCCCTGCACGGAAGGCGCGGGCCGTTCGAGCTCGAGCTCCTGTCCGGGCCGGCACATGAGCTCTCGCCGGCCGAGAGAGCTGAGCACGAGCTCGCCGACATGCGACGCGGGGCCCTGGTGCTCGAGGAGGTCGAGGGATCGGGGAGCGAGTACTTCGCCCGGGCCCTGGGCATCTTGGGCTGGTGGCTCTACAACACCGGACGCTACGACGAGGCGCGGGAGCCGCTCGTGCGCGCCCTCGAGATCCGCGAGCAGGTCCTGGGCCCCGAGCACCTGGACGTCGCCTTGAGCTTGTTCCATCTGTCCTACCTCATCTGGCAGGTCGGCGACTTCAAGGGGGCGCGGCCGCTGCTCGAGCGCTGCCTCGCGATCCGCGAGCAGGCCTTCGGCACACAGCACGCGGCCGTTACCCTGACCGAGAACGACCTGGGAGTTCTTCTCTCGCTGCTCGGCGACTACGAGGGCGCGCGGGCGCTCCACGAACGCGCCCTCGCGAGCCGCGAGCGGGCCCTGGGCACCGAACACGCGCACGTCGCCGATAGCCTGAGCAACTTGTCCAACGTGCTCACGAGTCTCGGAGACTACGAGGCCGCGCGGTCGCTCAACGAGCGTGCCTTGGCGATCCGGGAGAAGGCCCATGGCCCCGAGCACCCGGGTGTCGCCGTGAACCTGAACAACCTGGGTTTCCTGCTCGGGAGGCTCGGCGAATACGAGGCCGCGCGGCCCTTCCACGAGCGCGCCCTCGCGATCCGGGAAAAGGTCCTGGGCCCCGAGCACGTGGACGTCGCCCAGAGCCTGGGCAACCTGGCCTACCTGCACCGGGAAGTCGGAGATCTCGGGGCCGCGCGCCCCCTCTTCGAGCGCTCCCTGGCGATCCGGGAGAAGACCCTGGGCCCCGAGCACCCGCGCGTAGCCACGGGCCTGAACAGCCTGGCTCTGCTGCTCACCGAGCTCGGCGACTACGAGGCCGCGCGGCCCCTCCACGAGCGCGCAATCGCGATCGCCGAGATGGCCCTGGGCCCCGAGCACCCGCGCGTAGCCACGGGCCTGAACAGCCTGGCCCTGCTGCTCACCGAGCTCGGCGACTACGAGGCCGCGCGACCCCTCCACGAGCGCGCCCTCGCGATTCGGGCGCAGGTTCTGGGCCTCGAACACCCGCTCGTCGCGACGAGCCTCGACCACCAAGGGCGCCTGCTCCTCCGGCTCGGTCGGCTCGACGAAGCCCGTCCGATCCTCGAGCGTGCCCTGGACATCCGGCGCGCGAGCCTCGGCCCCGAGCATCCGAGCACCGCGCGCAGCCTACGCCACCTCGCCCTGCTCGCGCGCGCCGAGGGCGGCACCGACGAGGCGCTGCGCCTGCTCGAGGAGTCGCTCGCCATCGAGGAACAGAGCCTCGGCCAGGAGAATCCGGTCACGGCCGAGGGTCTGCACGCCATGGCCCAGCTTCTCCTGGACGGCGATCGACCGATCGCGGCGATGCGCATCTGCAAGCGGGCACTTGAGTTGCGTCGCGAAAAGCTCGGTGAGCAGCACGCCAACGTCGGTCGCAGCCGGCACCTGCTGGGCGCGATCGTGCTCGCAGGCGGCGAGCCCGACGAGGCGCGGGGCCATCTCGAAGCCGCGCTCGAGATCCTGCGCGGCGCGCTCGGGGACGAACACCCCGACGCGGCGGCCTGCACGCAGACGCTTTCGGAGCTTTTCGAGCAAGCGGGCGAGCTCGAGCGAGCGATCGAGCTCGACCGCGAGGTCTTGCGCGTGCGCGAAGCGCAGCTGGGCGCGAGTCACGTCTCGACGCTCGAGTCCCGCGCGCGGCTCGGGCGCCTCTGTCTCGCAGCGGGGCAGCTCGACGAAGCCCGCACGCAGCTCGAGACGTTGCTCGCCGCCCAGCAGGCCGCGGGCCTGCTGCCCGAGCACGCCGCACTGCAAGAGACGCGCGCCGGGCTCGTCGCGGCGCTCGAGGGCCTGGGGCTGGGCGACGAGGCCACGCGCCTGCGCGGCGCGGCCCGCGAGGGCGTCGAGCAGGCTCCGATCGTGACGGTGCTCGTGCCCGAGGGTTCGCCCGCACTGGTCGACGAGCGCCGCGTCATGGTCGACGTGCTGGTGGTCGACCCCTCCGGCATCAAGGACGTAACGCTCGAGCAGGACGGCGAGGTCGTGGCCGCCTCCTCGCTGGCGGGTGTCCTGGAACTCGACGAGACCGGACGCCGCGCGCGGGTGCGCTACCCCGTGCGTATCCCACGCGAGACCAACGAGACCTACACCAGCCTTACGGCGGTCAACCTCCGCGGCGTCGCGAGCGAGCCCGAGCGCCGGCTGATCCGCTTCGAGCCCAAGACCCACGAGCTGTACGTCCTGGCTTTCGGCGTCTCGGACTACGAGGACGACTCGCTCGACCTCGCCTACCCGACGAAGGACGTGGCCGACCTCGTGGCCCGATTCGAGCAGGAGCAGGGCCGCTTCTACGACGCCGTGCACGTGCGGCGGCTGCAGAACGAGGAGGTGACCCCCCCCGCCCTCCGCCGTGCGCGCAGCGAATTCCTGCGCAAGGCCCAGCCCCAGGACACGATCGTGGTCTTCGCCGCGGGCCACGGCGTGCGCACCGAGGACGGCGACTACTACTTCCTGACCGCCACAGCCACCCCGGCCGAGCCCTACGACGGCGTGGAGCGCGAGGTGCTCGAGTCGCTGGTCACCTGGAAGCACCTGCACGCCGCGCGCCGCGTGCTGCTGATCGACACCTGCCATTCGGGCGAAGGCCTCGAGGGCGCACGCGGCGACCTGCGCGGCATGGCGGTGTTCGACCAGGTCGAGGTCGACGTTGCCGTCGACCGCGCCCGCGGCGGAATCTACATCCTGGCCGCCAGCGCCGACGACGGCTTCGCGCGCGAGCGCGAGGGCAACGGCCTGTTCACCCGCGCCCTGCTCGACGGCCTGGCCGGAGCGGCAGACACCGACGGCAACGGGGCGGTGGAGATCGAGGAACTCAAGGAGTACGCCGCCGCCGCGGTGCACGATGCGAGCGGCGGACGCCAGCGCCCGACCGTCCCGACGATCCGCGGCGGTGAGAACTTCTCGCTGGTGAAGGTCGGCGAGTAGTGACGGCGAGCGAGACGTCTGCCGTCGTCCCCATTCCCTGCGCCACCTCGGCCTGCCCAGCGAAGCTCCGCCGCTCGCGGCAGCGCGCCCGCCGCCGCAGATGGCGTTCGAGTTCTGACGGGGGAGTTCGGCATCTCCGGTGCCGTGTACTGGTCCAGCGACTTTCGGGTGCCATCCAGCTTGCCCGAAACCCCGTAATCGCAGGCAGATAAAGCCTTCTCCCCGTTCTCCCTCGACGGACTTCCCAGGAGGACCTGATGCCAGCGAAAGCCACCTCAATCACGCTCCCATTGCCCAAAGCATGGCGCCGCGTTACCCGGGTTGGCGTCTTGCACGCGATCTCCGTCGCGTCGATGGCCATGACGTCGGCCTGGAGCAAAGCGTCGCGCTCGACAAGGCAACAGGCCCTGGCTGAGGCTGACCGGCTTCGGCGCGAGGTCGCACTCCTCACGGCCGAGCTGGAACTGAAGGACGCCAGGTGGGCTCGTCTCACTGCTCGCCGGCGGCCTTTCTACGGACCCATTCAACGCATGCGAATCCTGGAGCTGAGGGCAGCGCGCGGATGGTCGAACAAGCAGGTGGCCGATCGATTCATGGTGACCGAGGAGACCATCGCATCCTGGATGAGGCGCCTTGATGAGGACGGCGAGGCCGGCCTGGTTCGGTTGGCAGAGCCCGTCAACCGATTCCAGGACTTCGTCGCGTATCTGGTGCGATACCTCAAGCAAACCTGCCCTCACCTCGGCAAGGAGCGGATCGCGAAGATGCTGGCTCGAGCTGGATTGCACCTGGGGACCACGACGGTGGGGCGGATGCTAAAGCGAGATCTCACCGAGGGCGATATTGCGATCGAGGAGCCGGAGCCGGCCACTGGCCGTGTTGTCACGGCAATGCGACCTAATCACGTCTGGCACGTGGATCTGACGACCGTTCCCACGAACGCGGGCTTCTGGCTTCCGTGGGCGCCATACAGCCAGTTTCAGCGCTGGCCCTTCTGCTGGTGGGTGGCGATCGTCGTTGACCACGCTTCGAGGCTTGTCGTTGGCTTCGCAGTCTTCAAACGCCGGCCGACCTCGTTCGAGGTCTACTCGTTCATTGGCACCGCAATCCATCGCTCGGGCGCGAAACCGAGATACATGATCTCGGATAAGCGGATGGAGTTCGACTGCCAGGCGTATAGGGATTGGTGCCGGCGAAGGGGGATTCGGCCACGGTATGGCGCGGTGGGGAAGCACGGCAGCATTGCGCTCATCGAGCGCTTCATTCGGTCCATGAAGTCCGAGTACACGAGGCGGATTATCGTGCCGTTCAGTTTGAACCAGATGCGCGGTGAGCTTACCTGCTACACGACCTGGTACAACGAGCACCGACCGCACACAGCTCTGCTCGGACGGACTCCGATGGAGGCGTACCGGGGCCTCCCCGCGGCGAACGAAGCGTCCAGGATTGAACCTCGTTCCAGATGGCCGCGGGGGAGTCGATGTGCCAGTCCGGTAGTCCCGGTCCACGGGAATCGCGGCGAGCGTATTGCCTTGGTGCTCAACCGATTCGAGAACCGTACGCACTTGCCTGTCGTCGAGTTTCGACGGGCGTCCTGATCCGAGAGAGCAGTCTCCAGTGCTGTGCCCGAGGCAGAGGTCTGTCTATCTGGTGCGAACTGATGCCTAATCAGGCCGTGAAATGGCTCGCAGTGGCGCCCGGAAGTCGGTGGACCAGTACACCTGCCTGGTTCCCTGGTAGATTGCATCCCGATGCCGACTTGGAGAGGGTGCGCGGCGTCTTCGGTATGGACAACCGTTCCCCTACCATTTCATCCGGAGGGTACGGATTACGTGGCTCTGCAACGGCTCGGGAATATCTAACTCACGGGCCAGCTCAGTCCATCGGGAGAATGCCTCGAGCACTTGCTCGAGGATCACGTTCTCGCGTCCTCGCGGCAGTCCCGCGTAGTCGGCGAGTTGCTTCAGGTCGCCGACAGTGAAGTCGTTTGTCTTGCCGCCGATGCTGAGCTGGTGGTTGCGGGTGAATTCGCTGCCCTCGGCGTGGCAGAGGTCGTAGGCGGGTGACAGGTCCCAGGCGCCGGCGCGGTCCATCATGAACGAGATGTTCTTGACGTGGTCGTCCTGGTTGCAGCCCACCAGGTTGAACACGATGCGGCGGAATTGCTGTTCGAAGGAGGCCTGGGGGACGCCCAGCTGCCTCATGGTCATGAAGACCTGTTCGTAGCTGTGGTGGCCGCTGGCGTAGTAGTCGAAGTGGGAGATGGCGGCGAGGGTTTGCATCTGGCGCTTGCCACTCTCTTCGTCGCGGTCGAAGCGGCGGGTCATGAAATGGCTGCGGCCGTTTTCCTGGAGCATCCGGCACTCGGCCATCTGGATGCCGCACTCCAGGGCCACCTGGTGATAGCTGTACTCGAGCAGCCCGTAGCCCGAAGGGTCAGCGACGCCCCAGTCGCCGTTGAACTCGACGCCGTCGAATTTGATCAGCCAGTGCTCGAAGCCTTCCTTGAGGGGAACTTGACCGGATCGAACGGCTTGGGTCTTTGGATCGAAAGCGATCACGGCCTTGGCTCGTGCACCACCCGCGGATGTGCCGACGCTGAGGATGTCGAGCAACGCCTCTTCGCCCGCGCCGGTGTTCAGCTTTGTGTCGAGAGCCTCCTTGCTCGCGAAGGCCATCGACGCGAGTTCGACGAGTTCCTTGACGTCCAGAGGGCGGTCTTCGGGTGAGGAGGAGCGGTCCGACGGCTCGAACTCCAGCGCCCCCATGCCTCGAGCACCGGTGTAGCACAGGCGGTCGACTGCGTTGAACGAACGCGGGTCGCGACCCGTTCGTGCCAGCCAGACGTCGATCAGCTTGTGTCCGTAGCGATCGGGCAGACTGTCGGCGATCAGACCGGGCAGGCCGTGGAAGGAGTGGGGGGGCAGGTCGGTGAACTGGTAGATGTGTCGCGCCTCGACGGGCATCATCAAGGGGGCCAGCTCGATGCCGGCGGTGGCGAAGTCGGGGTCGTACTCGAACCGAGCGAATCGCTCGCCCGGATCCATCGAGACGTAACCGACGGCAGTTCCCCAGAGCATCACGGTGGCTGTGGTCATCTAGCGCTCATCTCCCCACGCGAAGCCGCTTCCGCTGGACTCGCCAGCGGCAGGGCGGCGGCGCCGACGCGCCTTTTGCGCTTGGCTCATCGGGGACGCGAAGGCCTCCGGCAGGAACCCGTCGACGGCGGCGTCCATGCCCAGGGCCTTGAGGATCTTGATCCAGGAACCCAGGTTGCTGTCGCGCCCGTCCTCGATACGACGCAGGGTGGCGACGCCGATCCCCGCCGCTTTCGCCAGGGCGTCCTGGGAATGCCCCTGGGCCTTTCGGACCTCCGTGAGTCGGCGACCAAGCTCGTCGAGGATCGTGGACTTCGGAGTGAGAGGGCCTATCTTCATAAGATCATATATGATCGTTTTCGTAGCCAATCCAGCTCAATTCGATCATTTATGATCCTTTCATTAGAAAACAATCATAGATGATCGTATATCGACACAAATGGACCATATCCGATCACTTATGATAGCATTGGGGCCACGATCCGCCCTCGACAAGCCGAGACGGGCTGTTCCCGGAACGACCTAGGGCCCCCCACTCGGGGCCGGGTCCGGCAGCTTGATCTTGGGGGGCATGCTCAATGCGAGGCCCAGGTTCTCCACCAGGTCATGGCGATTGAAGGCCTTGCGCTCGATGAGCTCGATCGTGTCCGAGGCGCTCGGGCGGTGCACGAGGGGGACACCCGCCTGTTCGAGAGGCTCTCGACTGCCAAGGATGGCCCGCGTCGATACTCTTGCCCTGAAGACGGCTTTACCGCCCTACCATGGCAGGCCATTTGGATCGCCTATCCGCTTCCGGATGGCTGTGATGTGTCGATCTCCCTGGACACGGCGCTCGCCAACCTCGAGAGCGCTCACCCGACGATGACCTCGTTCTTCCCGAATGCGTTTAACTTCTATGGTGGGCAAACGGGAACGTGCATCGAGAACGGCGGCTTCAACGGCGTGCAGATGTTCGAGTGCGGCAATACGCTCAACACGAACATCGGCAGCCTCATTCCCTACACGATCTCGACCGTCCAGGCAGCGAGCGCCTTTGGTTCGGACGGCAAGTACTTCACGGCCAAGTACGACGGCATCTGGGTCATGGTCGCAACCGACTGCGCCATCGACACGTTACAGCTGGGCGGGCTCACCGGGGCCGGAGGCCTGGGAGTGGTCGATGGCCTCGAGCTGCCGATCACCGTCGGTGGATCCCTCTACACCGTCAATGTGAAGCGTGTCTACGACACCGTCCATCCATCCGTCAACCAGCTCTTCATCGTTCCCGGCGACGGCACCGGGGTTACACATACGTTCCCGAACGACACGAGCAGCGCCGATCAGACTCTGGAGGGCCTCGCAGCGGTGGACCGCCTGTTCACCGTCGTCGTCTCACGCTACGGCCTACCGGCCGGTGGCGGCGTGGGGAACTTTGGATTGCCGTTGCGGCCGATCGGCGCCCAGGAGATCGCGCGCGAGCTGATTCTCAACATCCCTGCGCCGGCTTCCCCGGACGATGACGGAAACGGGATTCCCGACAAGTGTGAGTAGCCTGGCGATACGCGTCCCGCCGTTGCTCTGCCGCGGCGCGGGGCAAGCGACGAGCGAGCCAGGCGTCCGAACTTGTCGTCGCCGTTGGTAACCACGAGGACGTCGGGTGCAGATGCCCGGCCGACGAGTATTTCTCGTCGGTGCCGATGTTGTCGCCGCCCTCGCGATCGCGATGGGGCGGTGAGTCGCTGTTGACCACGGGATGCGACTCGGCTTCCAAGTCGCGCGCCTGTTGGAGAGGCTTGCGGCAGCGGGCGGCGTACGAGTCCGCGATGTGAGGGGCCGCGCTGCGTCAGGAGGACGCGCGAGCCTCTTCTTGCCGGTCGGCCACGAGTTGAGCGAAGGTCGCCCGCGCGGCGGGTGGCTGGTCCTTGTCCTGCTTGCCCATCGCGGCGATCAGGTACCCAAGGAAGAAGTCTTGGGCAGCCCGTCGGCGGGGCGGGCGCGTGAACTCCCATGAAGCCGGGTCGTACCAGGACTCCGGGTGTCGCATGGCGTCGAGCAAGTCGACGATCTCCGACGTGATCCTTGTGGCGGCCTTGACGTAACGCTTGCTCCAATCCTCGGCGACTGCGAGGTCGCTGTCGCCACGGTGCGCAAACAGGTGCAGCAGTAGCTTGCGACGCACGAGGATCCGGTGCCACCCCTGGCTCGGGTCGCAGTCACAATGGAAGGCTTTCTCGAAGCTGGCCTCGGCGTCCTGCAACGCCTGCTTCAGCTTTCGCTTGCCGAAGAGCCGGCGGGGCAGGTGGAGGCGGAGGAGCATGGCCTGGGCGTCCTCGGGACCGCCAACTGCGTCGCCGGTGCTCGCCCGGGATTCGGTGGACTCCGTGCGAGGTTCCTCTTCCGTGGCGCACAACGGCACCGCGGCTGCGTTCTCTTGCGGGATCATTGCGCGCCTCCTCTCTCGTTGCTGAGGAGGATAGCGGTTTGCCGGGGCCCCGCCATTCCTTTTCGGAGTAGGCGGTGGAGCGTGCATTTCTGCGGCTCACAGCCCGTGCCAGAATGCGACTTGCTGGAGGTCCACGGTGCGTGCGCCGCGCGTGATACGAACCAAGCTCGAAGTTGCTCTGGGAGCAGCTTCGAGCTTGCATCGGTCGTGAAGGCGGCGCGGTGAGTGTCAGGCCACTTCGGGGTGTAGATCGAGGAGTACATGGTTCTCGGAGAGGGGTTCGGGCCCGCGCGGGCCACCTGGGACTTGCGGAAGATGACGATCGAATTGCGGGGCGGCGTCGGGCAGGCCAGCCGCGATTCCGAGAAGGGCGAAGATGGCGAGGATGCTAATGGCCGGCAGGGTTCGCTCGGCGATCGCATCGAGGATGCGCCGAATCGAATCGGCGATGCTGATGATTGATTTCATGACGATGGTGGTGTGTGTGCGTTTCGAGGCTGGCACCTGTTGGCGCCGTCATGGGAAGAACGTGACGGAGTCGCAACGCGTTGCGGTCTTTGCTGGACAAACAGTGCGGCGGTGTATTGCCAAACGCAGAGAGCCTCTCCCGAAAGGGGAGAGGCTCTGGAAACGAGGCAGCTTGAATCGAGGTTCAGCCGAGCAGATCCTCAAGATGGAGAGGCAGCTCCGACCGCGAACCGAGGTCCACGGTGTCGAGCAGCTGCAGCGCGTTCGCTTCCAGGACGAGCGGGGCCGTGACGGCTTCGTTCGGCATGAGGGCTACGGCGTCCATGTCGATGATGTCGTTGATGATGACCGTCAGGATGATGATCGCGATGATGGCGATGATCCCGATGGGAGAGAGGATCCGCCGGATAAGAGAAGCGAGAGTGAAGTTGGATTGCATGGTTCTTCCTTTGGTTGAAGGGGCGACCGAAGCCGTCTTGTTGTCCGCCCTGAGAACGCGGCCCGCCCGGAAAACGTTGCGCAGTCCGTAGAGTTTTTCTTGTCGCTCTGGACGCCGAGATCGACGCGGATACGAAAAAGCCCCTCCCGGCGGCGGGGAGGGGCTAGGGCGGCCGGCTCGTTTCGAGCGCGGGGCAGTGGGTCTACACGAGCGGGAGCAGCGTATCGACGCGCACCAGACTTTCGGAGACCTGGTCGAGTTCGCCGAAGTTCATGTCGAGCAACGCTACTGGGCTGGTGAGCAAGAGCTCGTTCGTGAGCAGCTCCGAGCTGTCAGGGAGGACGAGAGTGGAGAGGCTCAGGACGAGGAACGAAGCGGCGGTCAGGGCGTATTTCATGGCGGTGTCCTTTTCTTGGTCAAGGGTCGAGAACGAGCAGGAGGAGCGATCTCTTGCTCGCCACATGAACGCGACGGGACCGCGCAGTGTTGCGCGGAATTCCGGGATTCGTTCAGTCGTCGACGGACCAGGAGACCTGGTCGTTATCGTCGAGTTCGACTTCGTCGTCGAAGACGAAGAGCGTGACACCCATGGCGAAGTCGGTGACGAGGTGAAAGTAGAGCCCGCTCGCGGAACGGTGCAATGACGCGACCCGTCCGCGCTTCGTGCGGAGGCTCTCCTCGTTGTGACGGGAGCAGACCGTCGGGACATTCCCCCAGTCACCGTGGAGGTGGCGATCCACTGCGGCGCGAATCTCGTCGTCGGTCAGTTCGGCCTTGGCCCGGAACGTGACCTGGATCCGACCCGCGTCGTCCTTCCGCAGGTGTCGTGCGCCATCCGACATGGCGGTCCTATCGTCAGGATCTCTCAGGACCCTTTGGGACCGGCTACAAGGATTTGGTGAGTTCCCCGGTTCAGCCCAGTTCTTCCGGAAACTCCTTCCCAGGGGGGGGAAGATGTTTCCTGGTCGAGCCCAGAATCTGGTCCGCGAGCTTCTTCAGCCCAGGATTGTCACGGAGGTAGGCCGTGGTCCGGCCCAAGATGCTGCGGGTGGCCGGGACCGTTTTCCCGAGGGCCTTCGCAATCTCGGCGTGCTTGAGGCCTTTGACGTGCTTGAGCTCCCAGACGGCTCTGTAGTCACTGGGAAGCTGCTCGAAAGCCTCGTTGAGTTTCGTCGAAACGTCCTCGCCTTCGAGGTGGTCCACGGGCTCGTCCTGCAACGTCCCGTCGAAGTCGATCTCGAGCTGTGACTCGTTATCGGGGAGGTTGCGCTTCTTGCGCAGATGAGTATCACGCAACCACTTCAGGGGGGTCATCATGAAGGCGCAGGTGGGCATCATCTCCGACTTCTTGGCCGTGAAGACCAGACGAATGAGGTACTCCTGCTCGACTTCCTCCCGGTCGGCGGGCTGCAGGCCCGCGAGGATCTTACAGGCCGCCGGGGTCTTGAGCGCTTCCACCGCACTATGAGTGAGGGCCTCGATGTCGGATCGGGTGCCCGTGCTCCGATGGAATGCCTCCGCGAGGCGCTGGGCACGGTCCAGGCTCCTCGCCTCGCGCGCCTCGGACTCATTCTCGATGGACTGCTCCTCGGCCCCGCATTCCATGGACTCCTCCGGGTCCTGAATCTCGCCGTCGGAGGTGTCCTCCGAAGCCTGAGCGCCCCCATCACTCAAGTTGTGATCGTCGCGGGGATGCAGGGGGGCTCGCTCGGGCATGCGGAGGGTCTCGTCTAATGGGAGCAGTCAGGCACTGAAACTCAAACGCGATGCCAGAAGCGGACGTAGCGGAGAAAACTCGACATTTGTTCGTCGCGGCAGACGTTCGCGCGAGGTGTGCTGATGGAGGCGGTAATCAAACGCATGGGCTACCTGTCCTCGCTCGCCGATTCGCGGATCGTGGGCTGCACGCGGCAGTGGTTCGAAAGAGCGATCATTTCGCCGTTGTTGATGTCTCGCCGGTCGTCGACCTTCCAGCCCTGATCGATCAGCGATTCCAGCGCCTTCTGGGCAGGTTCGTTGCAGCCGCCGGAGATGAAGATGCAGCTGCAGTCGGCATCGGACATCAAGGGCTTCACCCTGACAGTCGGGGCGGCGGTGGCGATTGGCCGAGTGAGCCCAGCGACGCCTAGCGTCTCGGAGCAGGCGTTGGCTGCGGTGTCCTGCTCGCAGCAGGCCTCGGTCGATGCATACTGGCGGGATAGGTGGGTGACTTGATGACCGAGCATCATCTCCAGTCGACCGGCTGCGTCGTCCCGGATCGGGATGTCCGATAGCGTTTCAGGGGATTCGTTCGGTGTGTTCAGGAGGTCTGCAATGCGTTCCTCGTAATCCGAGCGCACCTGAGCGAACAAGTTGCGCTGCGTCAGGAGCTCCACTTCCTTTGAGGACTGGCCAAGTGCGAAACCGCTACCACCGACGACTGTACAGACGAGCAACATCGCCACAGCCATCAAGGGAACGCCCAGGGAGCGCCTATGCCCGGGACTCGAGGTGGGCTGGGGGCTGGAGGTGGTGACAAACCGATCCAGGAATGCGCCATCGAAGTCACCGGCGCGGCTCGCGGCGATGCGAGCGAACTCTCGGGTCTGTTCGTCGTCTGGAAGCGTGCTGTTGATAAGCACACGGCAGAAGTCGCAGGACTCGACGTGACCGAGTAGGTCGCCCTCCAGTTCGCGCCCCTCTCGGATCTCGTCCAGCTCATGCGGCTGCAAGCACTCCATGTCGTTCCAGGTACTGCCCTCGACGGTCTCGTCGTCGGCTTCGTGTCCGGGGCTCGGGCGGTCGTGGTTTGAGCTCATCACGTGCTCCTCTGAATGGGTGGCAGGCGGTCAAAACGTGGCATCGCCGCCCTAAACCGGGTGCCTGCAGGCCTTGTTACGACTATCTGCAGAAAACGACTGCGGCGCCCCGAGCCCCCCCTCCGGGGTCCCTCCCGGGGCCAGCGGGCCTGCTCAGTGCCCCTGCATGCGGTCGAGCCACTCGCCGAGCTTCTTTCGAAGGCGCGACGCCCGGACGCGAGCGTTCACCTCGCTGATGCCGAGCGTGGCGGCGATGTCCGGGTAGGACGCGCCTCGGATCAGGAGGTCGAACAGCTCCCGCTCGCGGTCGTCCCCGAGCCGGGTTCGCAGGGCCGCGAAGGTGTCCAGGTCCTCCATCTTGGCAATGGGGCTATCTGCCGATGGATGGAGCACGGTGCCTGCGAGCCGCTCAGGCGTAACCACCTTGAGGCGGTCGTAGGTGACGTTGCGGCAGATTGACCATACATAGGAGAGCAAGGCGCGTTCGCTGGGCAGGCGCGCGAACGGGCGGTACTGCACCAGGCGCAGGAAGACCTCCTGGACCAGATCGTCGATCGACGCTGCGTGGCCTTGCCACGCCCCGGAAAGGCGTGCACGCACGAAGGGATGGAGGTCGCGGTAGAGCGCTTCCCACGCAGCCTGGTCCTTCGAATCCTGGATGAGCGCGGTGTGGTACTCCGCCCGGAGACGATTGGAGGCGCTCACAGTTCCCCCTTTCGCCAGGTGGTTAGCGCGTCGCTGAGGGCAGCTTGCTGGATGCGGAGCGGGTGGTCGACGACCTGCCCCATCCGGGTCCATACCCTGCGGCGGGTCGCGTAGTAGAGCTTGGAGACTCTCTCCTTATTCTTGTCCTCCTCGTGCAGTTCGAGGTGCGCGCCTATGAGCATTTCCGTGTGCTCCCGGAACGAGCAGGACACCTCGCCAATCTGAGTCCAGGACCACGTCGCGTCGTCGAACTCGGCAATCGCCGACTCGCTCTTCGCCCCGCAATTGCCGCACAAGCCTCCGAATCGGCGGTACTCCTCGTGGGAGAGGCCGAGGAGGTAGGGCATCCAGACTTTCTTGGCGTGGCCGACGTGCCCGTTTCGGACTGCGTTCGAGTGCTCGTGCTTGAGCGGGAGATTCCTGACGCCCGCCTGGGTCGTCTTGAACCCACTGGCGCCGGCACATCCCATATGTCGGATCCAGAAGGGGACGGCTGCCAGGCGGGCGACCCAGTCCCTGGACCCCTGTTCATTCTGGACGCTGGCGACACTTTTCTTGTCGAAGGGCCGCTTCCAGTCGTACCCACGCTCGACGACCGTCCCCCAGAGCAGGAGCCGGTCGACCTCAATGCTGTCGGTGCTCTCATGCAGGAGCCGGCACATTATGTAGGAACCAAAACTGTGCGCGATGACGTGCGGGGCCTGGCCGTGCCCGTGGACTTCGGTCTCGCGGTGGATCTTGCTCAGGACTTCCTCCACCGCCTGCTTTCGACGATGGACCGGTGCGGCGAAGGTTCGGTAGCTGAGGTACGTTGCTGCCAGCCAGAGCAGCACCTTCCATTGCGACTCAACGTTCCAGAGCCACCAGATTGCCCAGCTGACGCCCCCCAGGAGCACCAAAGACCCAAGGTCCAGAACGTTGTTCAGGAAGCCGGCTCGCACGAAGTGCGGATACCTCACCTGCGCATAGGTGAACCGGCTGCTGATGAGCGAAGACACCTCCGCCTGCCACTCGCCCGTGGAATTGACTCCATGGACGGAGATCACCAGCTTCTTCTGGCGGGACACGCTCGCTAAGGGAGGGGGGGAACCGGGGTAGAACGGAGCGCATTCTCGCCGCCGCAGCCGTGGGTCCCATTGTGGCCGCGCGGGACCCGCTGGGGGGATCAGAGTGCGCCAGTCCCCCTAACGCGACCTGGAGTCGGATCCGCGACGTTTTCTGGGATCTTTTCTCGAGCTACGTGGCTTCTCGCCAGGTCCTCACCGCCACCTGACTGACCCCCGTCCCCTACGAGATTGAGTTACAGCGCTGCTAGCAACGGAGACATTCGGGGCTTTTGGCGACGAGTTCTCGTCACCCGCGCCTGGGTGACTTGAGCAGCGATGCCATCCGCCCATTGCCCGCATGGGCGAAATAGAATCGTGGCGGCCAGGGCCCACCGCCACCTCACTCACCCTCATGTTCGGGCCTCGGCGTCTACGCTGCGTCTGACTCAGGACTCGCCTCACAGGCGGCACATGCCAGAGCCCGATTCACCGCGAGCCGCTCACTCCTCGCCGCCTCGCGGGCCGACTCCAGGCCATCCGGTACGCCTTCGCCCTTCTCGAAGTACATCTCATCGGGCGTCTGACCTTGGTACGCGGAGCGTGGCAGGCGCTTGTTGTGCTCGTGCACGTAGAACTTGACGAGCTTCTCGACCGTCTTGACGCTGTCGAGCGTGTTCAGGTAGAGCCACTGGTGCTTCAGCGCACGCCACCATGCCTCGATCATCGAATTCGAGAAACGCAGCTCTGTCTGCGCGAGGACACGACGTAGCAGTCCGGAGTGGACCAACTCATCGATGTTCTTGTTGAAGTTCTCGACACCACCATCTGCAAGCACCATGGGCGGTTCAGGTGCCGTGGATGACTGGCACGCCTCAAGGAGAACGGCCACCGTGTTCCCGGTGTCGAAACTGCCACCGTTGCGCCAGGACAAGATGCGGAGCGAGTAGTTGTCGATGATTGCGTGCAGGTACGCCTTCGTGCCGTCGACCAGGCGAATGATAGTCGTGTCGATGTGCCACACTTCATTGGGCCGGTCTGAGCGGATACCGATCTTCGGCTTCCCTGGATGCACGTGAAGTCGGGGACGCCGCCATCCGCGCTCCCGTACGAGTCGGTGCCAGGTGGTCGTCGATGCGAAGACCCGGCCCATGCGTTGTGCAAGGACCGCGAGCGTGCCTGTCGGAACGTGCCGAAACTCGGGAGCCGTGACCATATCCTTGATGGCGTGGATCTCCCTGGACGTGACACGCTGACGTGAGGTCTTCGGGCACGAGGAGTGATCGTCAAGGTCGCACGGTATGGCGGCACGCTTCCATGCATGAAACCGAGAAGTCGAAAGCCCGGTGAAGGCCAGGGCCTTGCGCAGCTTGAGCGCATCCCCGCAGCCTTCTATGGCACGTACGATCTTGAGCTTTGATGATCCGTCCGGGATACGGCGCCGGCTCAGGTCGACGTCGAGCGCATTCATCGTAGCCACGAGGATTCGCGCGACAGCCCGGAGCTTCGCTACGCGGCCTTGCAGTCGTAGCACCTCGGCCTGGAGACCCTGTTGATCCATTGAAAGCGCGTCCATCGTAACCGTGGTGCGGCCGGGCCCACGCAGCCACCCGGAAGCGGTGGATCTAGGGGCGCCGGCGCTGGTAGCGATGGTCACGTCGCCGGTGTGTCGGACAAGTTCACGGAGTCGGTGGTCGTAGGTCTGCTGATGACGGGCCATCCCCCCAGTATCAACCGGTCCGGCCCGTGTTGCTGCGCTGCCGCCTTCGCGGCCCCATCAGAGCCCACCAAGGTGTCGAGAACTCGTGCGTCAAAGTCCCGAATGTCGGCGTTGGCAGCACGGGTGTCTGCGAGAAGGTACGGCGTCGATTCCGGGCGCTGGAAGCATTATCGAAGTCCCCTCAAGACGGCGATCTCCGGATCCCGAAAGGAACGAAGGGCACGAATGGCTCTCCCGCAAGCCCCACAACCGCGCTCGGTGCGGGATCCCGACTCGACATGGCCGACAACATACGCAAGCGGCACCGGCGCCGCGCAGGATTTACCATACTGGAGCTGCTCGTCTCCGTGACGGTCTTCACGATCGGTATCGGGGCCGTATCCAGCACCCTGGTGGCATCCTCGTCCCTCAGCAAGTCCACTCGGGAGACCAGCCTGGCCCTGGAGTGCGCCCAGAGCGCGATGGAGTCCACCCGCGGCGAGGAGTTCTCCGAGGCATTTGCGCGATTCAACTCGACCACGATCGATGATCCGGTCGCCGGAACATCACCGGGCAGCCTGTTCGGGATCGATGCCCTCTCCGTACGCGACGGCGATGCCGACGGCGCCATCGGCGCGATCTCCTTCCCGGGGAACGGCGTCCAGTTGCGCGAGGACACCGTCGACGCCGAACTCGGCATGCCCCGTGACCTGAACGGCGACGGGGTCATCGATGCACTGGATCATTCCGGAGACTACGTCGTGCTTCCCGTCCGGATTCGAGTGGAGTGGACCGGCCAGACCGGGAACCGCGCCCTCGAAGTCGTCTCTCTCCTGGTGGACTCGTGATGGTCCCGCACATCGGTCCGAGAGCGGGCTTCACTCTCGTCGAGTTCGCCGTCGCGACGGCGCTCCTGGGCGTCATCAGCGGGGCGATATTCATGGCTACCGATTCCAGCGGCAAGTCCATCCGCACGGGCTCCGTGGTGTCCTCCCTGGAGAACCGTGGGAGCGTGGCCCTGGATCGCATCGCCGAGGAGCTCTCGCTCGCCGTGCGTGACGACGTGCTACCGGGGGCACCCGCGGCGGAAGCCCCCTTCCACGCATCGCAGCTCGACTTCCAGATCAGTACCTGGGTCTCGCCCAACGTGATCCTGGGGAACACGGCGCGCATCGGCTTCGAGTACACGCCAGACGAGCCCAACGACGGAGTGGACAACAACGGCAACGGGCTGATCGACGAGGGCCGCGTCGTTCTCACCACGGATGTGGGTCTCGGCAGCGAGGGGCGCCAGGTCCTGTGCCGCGGCGTCAGCGAGTCCTTCGAAGGGGAGGTCTCGGGCAACGGTCTCGACGACAACCGGAACGGACTGCGCGACGAGGGAGGCTGCTCATTCGACTTCGACGGGGACCGGGTGACGATCCGTCTGACGCTGGCGGCGACGGACAGTCAGGGGCTGGTCATCTCGCGCACGTTCACCAGGACCGTCGCATTGAAGAGGTAATGCAATGAAGAAGACAATCGGCAGACAGTCAACGCGGACTCCTGAACAGTCCGGGCTCCGCAGGGAAGAAGGCAGCGTGCTCGCAGCGAGCGTTCTCAGCCTCTCGATGCTGATCATCCTGGTCACCGCCTTCCTGGGGACGGTGCAGCAGTCCAGCGTGCGGCAATCCAGCGCGGTCAACGACAAGGAAGCCGACTACCTCGCGCGGGCCGCAGTCGCCGAGGCGATCACGGCGATTCGAGCCGGCGCATCGGGAGGCATCGCTACCGCGGGCGACCCGGCCTACATGGGTGCCGGCGTGATCTGGGTCGAGACGACTGACCTCGGGGGCGGTCAGACGCAGGTCGTCGCTTCAGCCATGAAGGGGAAAGGGCGCTCCTCGTACCAGGCGATCGTCGAGACGACGGGTGGATCGCTGTGGTCTCGCGGGGTCTCCTCGCTCGCCGACATCCTGATCAAGACCGACGGCAAGTTCGATGCGTACGACTCCGACCTGGGGACCTACGCCTCCCAGATTCTGCCGGGCAACGACTACGCCCTCGGGGGAGTCACGCTCGCAACCAACAGCGACATGAGCCTCAACAGCTCGGACATCCACGGCGACGCCAATCCGGGTCCGAGCGGGACGCTCACCGCCGCGGGCGGTGTCACCGGTTCGACCGCCCCGCTCGCCCAGACGTTTAGCCTGGACCCGGTGGCTGTCCCGGCCCTGCCAGCGGGCGGCGCGCTCGTGGTTCCCAACAACGGATCGGTCACCCTGCCTCCGGGAGACTACCGGTTCTCGTCGGTCGACGTCGGCAAGGGCGGGGACCTCACCATTCAGGACCCGTCCACCGTCGTGATCGACGACACCTTCGATATGGCCAAGGACGCGGTCCTGACCGTCGGCGGTAGCGGAAGCGGCGTGAACATCTACGTCGGCGGGGATATGTACCTGGCCACCAAGACGACGATCCTCACGCCCGACGAGAAACCCGAGACGGTGGGCTTCTACTTCTTCGGCCCACTGGGACAGACCGTCGACCTCCAGCCACACTCGAACTTCTTCGGGACGCTCTACGGGCCGAACACCTATTTCGACATGGGGACGAAGGTCGACTTCCACGGCGCCATCGCTGGCCGGGAGATCTACTTTCAGCCCCACGCGCGTTTTCACTTCGACCTCGCCCTGACGCGCCTGGGCGGCGGCGCCACGCAGACCAGCCTCCTTCACTGGGAGGAGACGGCCTTCCCGGTCCAGGAGCACCTCACCGATCGCCGCGACCCGTTCCGGGTCCTCGGCGTGAAACGCGACAGCCTCCGCTCCCCCGCGGCGGCCTGGCATCCCTAGCGGTCGACGTGCGATGAACAGAGCTTGCTTCAGACCCCATGCCGCCCTGCTGCTGGTACTGACGGTGCTACTGGGGGCGTCATCCGCCGCGGCCGATGCGCGCTCCCGGCGTCCCGCAACGGATCTCGGCCCCAGGATCGCGGACCTTCTGACGGCCCCCGCGAGTTCGTCCTCGATCGAGGGAGTGACCGCTGCCGGGCTCGCCGACCTCGGGGCGGAGGCGATGCCGCTACTGTTCAACTTGCTCGTGACGCAGCGGCTGCCGCTCGGCGACGGGATGCAGGACGAACGGGACACCACAGCCGATCAGGAGGCCGTGGTCCTGGACGCCCTCACCCGGGCTGAGGGTCGCACCCTGCGCAGCTTCCTGGAGCAGCACGCCGACGGCTCGATACGCGAACGGCTCACGGTCCTCGCGCTTCTCGCCGAGATCGGCGACCACGGCGATGTGGAGCTGGTACTCCGGGCCGCCTCCGGGCCGCCGCAGGCCGGAATCCAGCGGCAACTCGTCACTACGACAGAGTGCATCTTGCGCCGTGACAGTCGAGCGTACATCGGCCTCAAGCGGACCATCCTGCGTGCGCGCGTGGCCGTCGCCTGCGCCCTGGTCGAGGCCCTCGTCGCCGTGCCCTGCACCAGCAGCATGGAGACGCTCTCGCCCATCCTCGGCTTCGAGCCGGCCCTCGACGAGCTTCTCTTGCGAAGCATCGGTGAGATCGGATGGCGCTGCAGCGCGTGCGTCGACGATACCGTGCGCGCGAACGTCCGCAGGTACCTGCTGGTCACCGACGAGGACCTCGTGCATGAGGCAACTCTCGCGGCAGGTAAGCTCCGGGACCACAACTCCATCCCATTCCTGGTCGAGCTGCTCGACGCAGAGGACCCGCTGGTTCGCGAGAACAGCCTGTGGTCCTTGCACAGCATCAGCGGGTTACGCTTCTCCTCTCCGGCCCGCTGGAAGGTCTGGGCAGACGCCGAGCAACAGTGGTTCGAGGTCGAGGCCCCCCGGTGCCTCGAAGACCTTCGGCGCGACGACCTGGGCGCGATCGTCCAGGCCCTGAACACCCTCTCGTCCCACCGCTATCGGCGCGACGACATCGCGGGCGAGATCGTGGACCTGCTCGGCGACCCCGACCCCGAACGACGTCGGCTGACGTGCCTGGCCCTGGCCCAGCTCGGGTCCCCAGCTCCGGTGGACAGGCTGGTCCGGCATCTGGAGGACGAGGACGCCGAGGTGCGAGAACTGGCCTGGCTGGCCCTGAAGACGATCACGACCACGGACCTCCCCAACGACGCCGCCGCCTGGAGAGAGTCCCTATCCACTTCCTCGCGTGCCTCGCAATGACCACAGCCCATCAAAGACGAAAGAAGAAGCTGATCGAGCCCGGGCTGCAGTTCCGGCTCGCCTTCTTCATCTTCCTGGCCGCGTGCGTGTCGACGCTCGCTCAGACCCTCACCCTGAGGCACGAACTCGCCCAGGCCGGAGCCACTCTCGGCAGGGACGCCGGCCTGCTTGCGCAGCGCGTGCCTGACGTCCTGTTCCAGAGTGCGACCATCACCCTGTTGCTGCTGTTGCCCGTCAGCCTGACCATGGGCATCCTGCGCATGTTCAGGATCGTCGGACCGGTCTACAGGTTTCGCGTTCACCTGGGCCAGATCGCCCGCGGAGAGAAAGTCGGCCCGTGCGCCATCCGCGCGTCGGACGACCTTCATTATCTGAAGGAGCGTCTCAACCGGTTCACCCGGGCGCTGCGATCCGACGAGGACGCACCATCGACGACCGTGAGGGAAGAGGAGCAGCCGGAGGCGCGCCTGCAATTGAGACTCGCCGGCACGTTCCTGCTCGTCGCTCCGCTCACCGTGCTGGTGAACCTGATCGTCGCGACCAACGTCCTCGGCCGCCTGGCTCCGGAGCTTCCCTTCGACGGCTTCGCCCTCAAGACCCAGATTCCGGAGATCGCCCTGGCGAGCTTCATCAACGCGTTCCTGATCTCCGCTCCCCTGACGATCGTGATCGGGATCCTCGCGACTCGAGGGGTCCTGCAACGGCTGCGCGAGGTCCGCACATTCCTGGATGGATTCCATCGCGGCGAAGACGTCGAGCTGTCGAACGTCAGCCACCGGAAGCCGCTCCACGGTCTGGTCGAAGTCGTCAACGAAGTGGCCACCCTCGTGCAGGAGCGAAAACTGCACAACGCGTCGGCCCCGAAGGGTGCAGAATCTCGGCCGAGCACAACTCGTTGCCGAGCATGATCTTGCCCGCTCACAAGCTCTGCTTCGGCAACGAGTTGTGCTCGGCCGAATATGTGCACCCTACGGGATGGCCTTCGTCGCGTAGCGCCTGCTTGGCCTGCCACAGTGCAAGGAAGCGCCGAGCCAGAGCAAAATCCGACGGGCGTTGCCCATTGAGGTAATCCGACACCCGTCAGATTTTGCTCTGGCTCGGTATATCCGCCCCGATGCCAGGCCATCGGCCCTGCCGCGGGTCAGTTGAGTTTTTCGACCAGCTTCTCGTCGACCTTCGCCACGACGGAATTGAAGGTACCGATGGCAAAGTTCAGCTTGTCAGCCGCCTTGCCAAAGTCCGTGTCGGCGCCGCTGGCCCCGAGCCCGAGCCCGAAGTCGACGGCCTCGCCCAGGTAGCCCATTCCCTTCACCACCTTGGCATGGGTCGTGGCCTTGGCGAGCGCATTGAGATTCACATCGGCGTCCACACACCACTGTCGCCGGGTCTCGACCTGCTTCAGATCGGCGGGGATGTTCACGAACAGGGCCATGAACTGGTGCCCGAGGTTCGCAAACGCAGCGCTGGCCTCGACAACTTCGCGGTTATTCTGCTTCTTGCATCCCTTGGCGAGCTGCTCGAGCATTTCGCACAGGCCCTGCAAGTCCACGCCCAGAGCATGGATCTCTAGCTCGACACCGTTGTACTTGTCCTTTGCGAGCTTGGCCTCGTCCTGCGCCGCTCCGATGCCCTGGAATAGGGCGTCGCCCAGGATCAGTTTGAGAAGCTCGACGCCCCCCTCTTTCGCCGTATTCGCGGCCTTCGAGCTGCCCTGGTAGTCCACGACGATCTTCTTGTACATGCTCAGGGCGTGCAGGTACACGTCGTCGGCATTGGCAATCGCGTCAGCGATCGCCTTCGCGAGAGCCACGCACGACTTCATCAGTTGCCAGATTCCGATGACACCTGAGAACCCAAACGAAAGAGGAGAAGTCGCGAGACCGGCGAGCCCTCCACCGATGCTCACGACCGCGAGGGTGATCTTCGCGCCGCACTGGATCTTGTAGTTTACGTAGTCGCCCTTGAGCGTGACGTACTTGTCGCACGCCGCCAGGACGGCCTTCTCGGATTCCGACTTGAGCGAGGATCCGGCGCGCTCGAAGAACTTGGTGCATTCCTGATACGCAGCCACCACCGAATCCATGTTCTCGGTGGCGTATGCCGCGTCGTATGCCTTGACGAGCTCGACGCCCTTGGCGAGGACCTTCTTGTAGGGATCTGTTGCCGAGAGTCGAATCTTCTGCAGCAAGAGCTGGTCATACTGCATCTCGAAGTAGACCGGGCACGGCACCGTGACGGTGATCGCAACCTGGAATTTGCAGCCGCCGAACGGGAATTCGGACGCCCCAACCTCGCTCTGTATGGAGCTCAGGATGTCCTGGTCCATGATCTGCATGACGCGCGGAGTTCCGTCGTCGGGCAGCTTGTCCGAATCCGCGCACTTCTTGAGCAGCTTGGTCATGACACCATTGACTGCTCTCACCTTCGCCTTGGTGTCGCCCAGATTCACATACGCCTTCGCAGGATGCTCAGCACCTAGACTCTCGTTCTTCTCCAGTTCCTTACCGATGCCGTCGAGAATCTTCTCAAACTTCGATGTGTCTTCATCGGCACCGAGCAACATGGCGACGTGGAGGGACGCAGCCTCGAACTCACGCTTCACCTTGCCGAGGCGTCTCGCAAAGTTCTTGGGTCCGCCCTTCGCCCGGTCGACGATCCTGTTGAATACGGACGGTGTCATTGCAACTTTCAGGCTGAAGTGGGTGCGAGTGCCGGTGGCAACTCGCTCGGAATCTGTAAACGCGGATCAGACCGCGACCGTGGCAATGCAGTTCAGGCGATCGCGGGCTCGAGAGATGCGATGAGCGGTCGGCTGAGATCGAGATTCACTCCCAGCATGACCTGCCCGTCGAGATCGCGAATCACCGCGTCCTTCTCGATGTAGTTGACCATCGCGGCAGCTTCCTCGCGCGTCTTCAATGACTTGGCGAACTGCTGTCCGATCTTCTTGAGCTCGCCGACGGCCTCGTTGACCTCCTCGTCGCCGGTCGACTTGAGCGCCTTCTCGAGCTTGGCAAGCTGAGTGAGGGCAACCTTACGAGCCTTCTCCCAGGGACCGAAGTCGGGCTGGCCGTTGGACGCTCCAGCTTGGCCGCCCGTGGGGGCCGACTTGATAACTGCGGCGAGCTCCTTGGCCCGGGTGGTAGCCTGGTCGATGTCGCCAAGCTTGCGCAGCTTGACGATATTCTCGAGCAGGTCGCGAATGCCGCTGTGATCTCCGGGCAGTGAGGCAATCGCAGATTTTGCCATTGGAACGAGTTTCTTGATGAGCGCGTCGAGAGGCCCGGTGTCCTGCTGAGAGTCGGCTTCCTCGCCTTCATCTCCCCCGGCCGACTTGATCTTGCACCCGAGCTTCAGTCGCTCGGCGGTCTTCGCTGACGACTTGACCAGCACAGGCGCAAGGTCCGCGATCTGGTCGAGGTGTTTTCCGTTCTTGGTGCAAAGACCCTCCTTGCAAAGGACGCCGTCCTTGCGAAGAGCTTGCATCGTGATCTTGCTCTTGATTCCGATCAGGAAAGCGTGCCCCTTGTAACTATTGGAGAATTCGACCTTCTTCTTGGTTATCCAGATCGGAATCTCGCCGTCGGGTGCCAGTTTCAGGCGCTCCTTGGTGTACTCGCGATACTGATCCCAATCTTCTAGCGTCTCGGCTGTCAGTTGCAGCGCCATTTGTCAGGGTCTCCGTCGTGAACCAGGTGCGATGTCCGAACAGTTTGCGGCGATATCACGCAGCGGGCCGATGGTAACAACGCCTCCCGATCTTGAACAGTCCACCGCGAGGCGAACGCTCGAGGTGGCGCAGAATCCGATGGTCACCAGGCGAATGTCCGGGAATGAGCCAGGGGACGTACCGAACCAGATTCACCGCCGCACACCAAGACGTCATCAAGAGCCTCTCCATCCCGCTAGTTTCCGGCCAGGCAGAGCGTGCGTCCGGTACCGAGTCAGGGCCACTTCCTCTCGATGCTCCGCGCCCAGCACTGATCGGCGGAGTCACCGCTCGAATTGGCAGTACTGCCTGGCATGCAGGCCCGGCGCGACGAGCCACGCTCGAGGGCATGACATCATGTAACCGGGAATCGCGCCCATGAGCCCTCGGTCGGGAGGGAGTTGTCCTGACTCCGTACTTTTCATTACTCTCCAAGCCCTCGCAATTCGGATGTAGAGATTGAGAAAGAGAATCCCATGAAACCCTCCCGATGGCTCGGCCTGTACCTGCTCGCGCTTCCGTTTCTGGGTGGCTGCCGATCCAGCACGATATTTTACGCAGACTTCGAAAGCGATACCGTCGGCCAGGCTCCGGCCACATCCCCACCGGGGAACCCGAAAGGTGACATTCTCGGTACCGTTGGGGCGACGGTTGTCGAGAAGCTCGGTCTGCCCCCGTCGGTCGTCAATCGCAAACAACTTCACCTGGTCGCCGACGCTGACCCGACTTCGGTCAGCTGCACCTTCAAGCGAAACAAGAACCTGACCAAACCATTCTACGGCGGAGGCAAATTGGTCGTGATCTGGAGCGGCTGGACCTTTGATCCGTACGGTCGCCCGATGATCGTCGAGGCACAAAACAACGAGGGAGAGGCAGTAGCCCGCATCAAACTGCACGATGGAGCGTTCGAGGTAGAAGGCGCCCCTGGCTTTCAGAATGGATACGAGGGGGGAGACCCGCATACCGCGAGTTGGTCCTTCGACCTGACTAGCAAGAAGGTTTGGTTCACGGTAAACCTCGGCGAGAAGGTCGAGATGACCAAGGAGATCGATCTCCTCGCTCCGCTGAAGGGCGGCCTGAAACGCATTCACTTTGGCTTCGCCGCTGAACCCGCGCCGCATTCGGAGGGGTCGTACCACTTCGAAACCATCAACGCGACCTGGGCGCGGGCCAGCAACTGAGATGGCCGACACGGGGTTGTGGTGTCAAGGTGCGAATCACGGAACTCCCAATCTACGCCACCGAGAGCATTCGTTTCACGCGAATGGATTCTGGGTGCGGTGCATCGGGGCGCCCCGGTACGCATGCCGTCATCCGGCCTGAGGCTATTCCAGTTTCACTGAACGTGCGAAAGCGGACTCGGCAGCCCATTCGGGAGGAAGTTGTCCTGACGTCACGAGACGACTATTCTGGTGCTCAGACGCGTCGTCAGCACCCCACCAGGAGAATTCAGACCATGAGAATGAGCGCCCCTATCGCAATTGCATCCGGCCTGCTGGCCATGGCCCTCGGTGCATGTGTCGGTACCCCTTCCGCCCCGCCGCCTTACGAGGGCCAGGACCTGGTCGGCGAGGTCGACGCGGACATGCTCATCGGCAACTGGTCGGGTCGTCTTCTCAACGCGCCCAGCGGCCAGGAGAACAACGGGTTCACGGCCACATTTAGCAAGGACGGCAAGGCCATCTATCGGATTGACGACAAGCAGAGCGGCATGAACCTGATGTTCGAGATGTCCGGTTCCTGGTCGATCGACGGGGAGCACGTCTTCATCGAGCTAGATTCCTTTCGCGAGGTCTCTGGCAATGCTCTGGGAGGCATGATGGCCAGCATGATGAATGGGATGCGTGATCAGATGAACGGCAAAGGGAATGTGTTCGAGTCCACATCCAGCCGCCTCATCATCGTGGGCGATGGGGGCGAGGCGAACGAGTTCATTCGCCAGCCCTGATACGGAGTCAGACACCTTGTCTTTGTCCAGCGAAAGCAAGGTGTCTGACTCCGAATCTATCGTGTCCCTGCCCGCCGACGCGCTCCCATGGCACGCATCAAACTCAGCCCGAATCAACCGTGCCCGTGCTGTTCGGGCCTGAAGTACAAGCGCTGCTGTCGCCCCTTGCACCAGGGCACCGCAGCGATCAGCGCCGAGGCGCTCATGCGGTCCCGTTACGGGGCTTACGCCGCCGGACTCGCGGCCTACCTCATTGCCACGACCGACGCAATCGGCCCCCTGGCCCGCGCGGATCGAGATGTTTGGGAAGCGGAGATCCAGGCCTTCTGCGACTCCGCGGACTTTCCGGGCATGGAGATTCTGGACAAGGACTCCGGCGATGACGTGGCCCACGTGCGTTTCCGGGCACAGCTGCGGCAGCAGGGCCAGGATGCCAGCTTCGTGGAACGCAGCCGTTTCGTACGCCGGGATGGCCGATGGCTCTACCACTCCGGAGACATCGAGGGGTGAGGGTTCGCGGCTCGGTACATCCGCTCCTAGGCGTCCGTGCGTCCGACGTAGAGTTCCTTGCCTGTCTCGAGATCCCGGTAGACGTCGAGTCCCTCTTCGTGGCGCAGCAATTCCAGGGACTCCGGAACCCAACCGTCGCTGACGTACAGGAATCGGGATGACAGGGACTTCTCGTAGGTCCACTCGTCGGGCAGAAAGATGCCCTCGTTCGATCCGGCCAGGCGACAGGCGGCGATCTGCTTGCGCTCGTGTCCGTCCAGATTGACGCGCCCGAAGTCCGCCCACTCGCAAGGTGTGTCGAACCCGCGCTGCTGGTCGGCGATCGCAAGATCCAGTGGCTGCCCGTCGGCCAGATGAACAAAGCCGATCTTCTCGAGCCCGCCGATAAACGCCATCGCTTCTTCGATGGTCATGAAGCCGAGCCGAGCAAGCTCACCGTCGGAACACAGGGTGCCATCCGGGACCGTGTCACGGAACTCGGACCACCCGCCAGGAAACTTTGAGTTGATGGTGCTCACCTTGATGATCACCGAGATTGCTTCGACGAGTACTGCCATGATGTTCTTGGAGTCGGAGGGTCTTCTCTTTTAAAGGTAATGCTCAAGCATTTTCAGCAGCTCGTCGCGCTGGTCGCATGGTGGACAATACCAGGCCCGCAGAATCTCCACCACATACCGAAATTGCCGGTTCCCCCGATCCCTTCCTCTGGAGGGAGTCATCATGGCCGGTCGGCATCGGGGGGAGTCCGTCGGTCGGTAGTGTGGCCGCAGGGGCGTCCACGTTGCCGCCGGGCCTCGCCACCATCGCAGGCCTCTTGCAATACCTACCCGCTCCGGCTGAAGTTGAAGGCTGATTCCAAACGAGTGTTCAGCTAGAGCGCGGCATGGGACCACCCGCTGACCTTCCTCCCTCGTCAGAGACCACTTCTCCGAACTCCAACCACGATCCCCAGTGACTACAGGTCCCATTCAGAAGATGCGCGTCGAGCCCAGCTCGCCCGTACAGTATTTCCTCCCAGTGGGGGACGAGGAGCTCGCCCTGAACCCTCTGATCGGCAATTCCATTCAGATACGTTACACGGGCAAGATCAACTGCATCGCCTGTGGTCGTGCGATCAAGAAGAGCTTCGCACAGGGTCACTGCTTCCCCTGCATGAACAGCCTGGCCAGAACCGACGGCTGCGTGATCCGACCGGAGACTTGCCACTACCACCTGGGGACCTGTCGCGAACCCGAATGGGGAGAGACGCACTGCTTGACCCCGCACACGGTCTATCTCTCGAACACTTCGGGAGTGAAGGTCGGGATCACGCGTGGACTGGACCCACTCACGCGCTGGATCGACCAGGGCGCCACTCAGGGACGCACGATTCGAGTGGCCAAGGATCGGCTGGAGTCAGGTCGAGTCGAGGTCGCCCTCAAGGAGTACCTGGCCGACAAGACGAACTGGCGCGCGATGCTCAAAGGGCCCGCGGAGACGGTCGACCTGCGGGCGGAGTTCGAGCGCGTGCTCGCTCTGCATCGGGAGACGTCGGGGAATGAAGCCCTGGCGGGCGAGGCGCCTACGGAAGAAGTCAGCGCGACTCTCGAGTACCCGGTGCTCAGCTACCCGGAGAAGATTCGTTCGCACAACCTCGAAAAGACCGATCTGCTCGAAGGCACATTGGTCGGCATCAAGGGGCAGTACCTGATCCTCGACACTGCCGTGATCAATATGCGCAAGTACGGCGGCTACGTGCTCGATTTCGCCGGAGATTGAGTGCGCGTGGGCGCTCCGTTGCTGGACCAGGCATGACGCGGTACACCAAGCCGTTGTAACGCGAGATGACCTCACGCGAACGTGCGGCGATAGGCGCCGTGCGGTTGCCGGGCTTCTTGACGATGAAACGCTGGGTTCCAGCGATCGAATGGGCGCCCGTGTTGTCTCCAGGTCAAAGAGGGTTTTCCCCAATTGAAAGTGCGTTTGCCCTGGCGGACGTCCATGCCGAATTGCGCAGATCATTGCCCATGCGCCAAATGGAGTGACTCTGAGCGAAACCGCTGGTTGCCGATACAATGCCGGCACTTACCCCGTTGAGTGAGTGCGACCGCTGCCCGACGACCGGGCGGCGTGGGAATAGAGGCGAGCAATCCATGGCGAGACGGACCCAAGGCCGCAATGACGTTTCCGATCGAGATGCGCGGGTGCTTGCACGAAACTCCACGGAATTGACGCGGCGCGGGCTCTTTGGGCGCAGTCTCGCGAGCGGCCTGGGAGTGAGCCTGTTTGGCGGCCCGATCGCCATCGCGGCGGCTCGCCCGTCGGGCGGCGCCGCGGATGGGTACGGGCCGCTCGGGCCAACCGACGCCAACGGCCTGCAACTACCGGCCGGATTCTCCTCCCGCATCGTGGGTGTTACCAATCAACAGGTGGGCTCGACCGGGCACGTGTGGCATTCCAGGCCCGATGGTGGTGCCGCCTTCGCGGCTGACGGCGGCGGCTGGGTGTACGTCTCGAATTCCGAGGAGGACGACGGTCTGGGTGGCGTAGGAGTCCTGCGATTCGACAGCGACGCAAACCTGATCGATGCTTACTCCATTCTGACCGGTACATCGCGCAATTGCGCGGGCGGGCCTACCCCCTGGGGTACCTGGCTCTCGTGCGAGGAGAACAGCATCGGCGAGGTCTGGGAATGCGATCCGCTCACACCTGGCTCTCAGGGAGTGGTGCGACCCTGGATGGGCAAATTTCGCCACGAAGCTGCAGCGGTCGATCCCGTCCATCAGCACGTCTACATGACCGAGGACCGCGGCGACGGGCTCCTGTACCGCTTCATCCCCTCGGCCTACCCGGACCTCTCGGCGGGTGTGCTGGAGGCCGCCGAAATTCTGGACCCGATGGGTCAGGGAGCGATCACTCCAGGAGAGGTGCGCCCGCTCGCATGGCACGCCGTCCCTGATCCCACCGTGTCACAGGGGACGTCGACGCGGCTCCAGGTGCCCGACGCCACATCGTTCGACGGCGGCGAAGGCGTGTGGTACGAATCCGGGGAAATATCCTTTGCGAGCAAGAGCGACAACCGAGTCTGGCGCGTCAACACGGCAACGAATGAGATCAGCATCCTGTACGACCTGGCCACAACCACCATGCCAGAGCTGTCGGGAGTGGATAACCTCTGTGTGACCGAGTGCGGCGATGTCTTCGTCGCGGAGGATAGTGGAAACATGCAGATAGTCGCCTTGACGCCCGCGGGAAACGTCAAGCCGATCATGCAACTCAACGGCACTGCCGACTCCGAGATCACCGGCCCTTGTCTGTCCCCCGACGGACAGAGGTTGTACTTCAGCTCACAGCGCAATCCGGGAGTAACCTACGAAGTCCACGGACCATTTCTCGGTCCGCGGGTCGCCGTTCCGGCGATGGGATCCTTCGGGACGGCTCTGTTCGCCGCGATGGTCGCCGGCGCTGGCGCATGGACCCTGCGAGACCGAGGTGCTACGGAATCAGGTCAGTCGCCGTAATAGTGAAACGGAGTCAGACACCTTGTCGTTTTCCCGCGACAGCAAGGTGTCTGACTCCGTATTCCCGTGGTCATCATCTCACCGCTTTGGCTCTGGCGGCGCCGGCGACACCGCAGAACGCTTGGTGCTTCGTCGGTGAGCGAACCAGAAGGCCACGGTGAGCGCTCCGAAGATCGTCAGGTAGCTCGCGGTGCCAATCGCCCGGGCCTGCTCCAGGTCGGCTGCCTCATCGATCATGCGCAGGAGACCTGTCTCAGCTCTGCTTCCGGCTGACCAGCTGGCAAAGTTCCAGGCCGCGTGCAGGCCGATGGGGACTGCGAGTCCCCGGGTGGCGATGGCGCTCATGCCCCAGAGCAGGCCGCCGGGAACGACGCCCAGGGCGATGGTTCGCAGGTCCCAACCGTAGGAGAGATGACTCAGCCCGAAGGCCACGGCCGTGAGGCACACGGCTGGCCATGGACCTGTTCTTGCCGTGAGTCGTCGCAGCGCGTAGCCACGAAACCCCAGCTCCTCCATGCAGGCGGTGGAGAGGAAGCGAGCAAAGTAGATTGCGGCGGCCATGGCTCCGACCCCTGGCACCCACTCGAAGCGGATGGGACCCGCGAAGGTTGCGACGATTGCGATGTGGACTCCGAAGGACCCCACGCCCAAGAGGAAGCCGATCGAGAAGCGCCCCAGACTCGAAGGGCGCGGCGTCAGGTCGAGGGTCGTGCGGGGCTGCTTCTCGATTCGCATCCGAAACCGCGATAGCGCGACCAGCCCTCCGCTGCTGATGAATCCCCACGCGGTGAGTTGCCACACCTCGGCGCTCATCGTGCTGGCCGTGGCGAAGCCCACGACTAGCGTGATTGCTACGTATCCAAACCAGAACAGCAGCACGGAGGTGATGACCCCCTGCCCCGTCTTGCTCACAGCCTTGACCTGTCCGTCGTTCAATTGTCGTGGTTCCGTGGTACGGAGTCAGACACCTTGTCTTTGGCCAGCGACAGCAAGGTGTCTGACTCCGTATGCCTTCCGCGAGCTTAGGGTGCGGGCACGGAGCATGGGAGCCTCCCTTGCGGTTCCCGGCGACCAGTGCCGAATTTCAAAGCCACTTCATCGGCGATGGGGGACTCGCTTTGGATAGATGGGGGGGCGAGGGGGCGGTGCACGAGGTGGAAACCCGCATGTTCGAGAGGCTCTCGACTGCCAGGGATGGCCCGCGTCGATACTCTTGCTCTGAAGAGGGCCCTACCGCGCTACCATGGCAGGCCCTTTGGATCGCCTATCCGCCCACCTGGATCGGGTTCGGCGTTTCGATCAAGCACCTGAGCACGATCGTCAGGCGGCTGGGCGGTCGATTGAGTAGCCTTGAACGGGCCGCCGAGAGGAGCCGGGATGTGGACAAGCAACATCGTGAATTGAGGAACAGCTCGATGTCCGGGGTCCGGCCGGACGCCTAATACATTCAGGAGGAAGTAGTGAGCACCGAGTACTCTGAACTGGCTGCGATCGAGATGGAGCGGCATCGCGAGCAGATGCTTTATGCCGATCGGCAGCTGGCCCACGCCGGCGACTTCGAGACGGTCGCGAGCAATCTGAAGAAGAGGAGCTACAAGCGGCTCGTCGTCGGTTGCGTAGCGGCGCTGCTACTCATAAGGGGGGGAGGGTTGAGCGTGATCTGGGCCATCGTGATCCTGCTGAGCTGCGTGCTGGACTACTCCCATACGAAGCGCACTCAGGAGACCATTCTTCGCATGAAGGCGGCGACCGACGAGGGCAATGGAGCGGCGGAGCCCGGTGCGACCGGGTGATCCACCCTTTCGCGTCCTGTCCATAAACTCGGACGTGGCGTAACCACAGCCCGAATAGGTACTTGCGAGACCCTGCAATGGGGCAATGCAAGCCGAGTACCACTCGCTTCAGGCTCTGATTCACGCCGTTGCGAGGTGGGTCAACCGGCACCAACAGCACGTCATCGAGTACCTCGTCGAGGAGAACCGCGCTCTGAAGGAGTCACTCGGTGGAATAGTGCCGCGGTTGAATGACAGCCCACGCAGGCGGCTGGCGGCGAAGGCGAAGATCCTGAGCGGCGAGTACGGATTCGGGACAACTTCCTCCACATGGGTCTGACGTGGAGGAATTGGCCATGACTCCGTACTTGCGCTGTTTCTCACGCCACGGGGACCACGCGGACCACGCGAATCCGGCACCGGCGGATCGGCGGGATCTTGGAGGTCCCAGATCACCAGTTGGGCGATTCCGAGCCTGAAAGTGGCTTCGGCTCCCAGGGATCGTGATAATCGGGGCACCGAGTCGACGTTTGCCGATCGGAATCGAATACATGCCATCGAGGGGGGTAGATCGTAGCTCGTGCCCTCCGACTGTCCCCCGCTCGCAACTGCGTGAACAAGGTGCCCTGAGGGTCTGACTGATATGGATGGAATCTGGGACTGGATCAGTGGCTGGTCGAAAGAGCATCTGACCGATTGGACCATGACCAAGCTCTACCTGGCCTGTGCAGTGGCCGGTGGGAGCGTGCTGATCGGCCAGACGGGCCTCAGCCTGTTTGGTCTGGGCGGTGCCGACGACGTCGACCCCGATATCGACGTCGACGACCTGGACGGGGCCGACGGCCTGCACTTCCTCTCGCTGCGCGCGTTGGCTGGCTTTCTGACGTTCTTCGGGCTCGTTGGATGGGGCGGCACGGCGTCGGAGTGGGCCCCTGCGGTGACGGTCCTTGCGGCCTTCGGTGCGGGCTCGACCGTGATGGTCATCGTCGCCTTGCTGATGCGCATGTTCTCGCGCATGCATAGTGAGGGCAACCTTCAGCCGGAGAGCGTTGTCGGGAGCAACGCCGTCGTCTACCTGAAGGTGCCAGGCCATGGCGCGGGCAAGGGCAAGGTCACCGTGTCGATCCAGGGGCGCAGCATGGAGTACGAGGCCGTGACAACCGGAGATGAACTTCCCACTGGAAGTGAATGCCGGCTGGTGCGGATGACTACAGAGGGCACGTTCGAGGTTGTTCCGCTCGGCCAGTAGCACAGCTCGTGCGTACGGCAGATAGACCGCATCAAAGGGAGAAATCATGTTCCATACATCGCTAGCGATACAAGAGACCGTTCTCGGCCAATCGGTCCCGTGGATGCTCACGGCCCTGGCCGTCGTATTTGTCTTCTTTGGCCTCCTGGTGGCTTTCGCGCGGCGTTACAAGCGCTGCCCCAGCAACCGAGTCCTGGTCATCTACGGCCGCTCGAAGAAGGGTCGCGTGTCGCGCACACTGCACGGCGGCGGCACGCTCGTCTGGCCGTTGCTCGAGGACTTCGAGTACCTCTCGCTCGATCCGATGCAGATCGAGATCCCGCTCGAGGGCGCACTCTCGGTCGAGAACATTCGCGTCTCGGTACCCAGCGTCTTCACGGTCGCGATCGGCACGGATTCGGAGGGCATGTACAACGCATCGATCCGGCTCCTCGGCCTGACCGCCAAGGAGATCATGAAGCAGGCCGAGGACATCATCTTCGGCCAGTTGCGCCAGGTGATCGCGTCAATGAAGATCGAGGAGATCAACAAGGACCGCGACGTATTCCTGTCCAGTATCCAGGGATCGCTCGAGCCCGAGCTGAAGAAGATCGGCCTGGTGCTGATCAACGTCAACATCAAGGACATCACGGACGAGTCGGGCTATATCGAAGCCATCGGCAAGAAGGCGGCCGCGACGGCGATTCAGCAGGCGCAGATCGACGTCGCCCAGCAACACAAGCTCGGAGCGATCGGTGTTGCCGAGGCGGAGCGCGAGCAGCTGATCAGGGTCGCGGACGCCAACAAGTTGCGCGACATCGGCACGAGCAGTGCAGAGCGTGAGCGCGCCGTTAGCATCGCGGAACTCGACAAGGAGCGCGCGGTGGGTGAGCGCACCGCGGACTTCCATCGCGAGTCGCTCGTACGCGAACAAGAACAAGAGATGCGGATCTCGGTTGCGGACGCGAACGCCAAGGCCGTGACAGGCGAGAACGAGGCGAAAGGCGAGGTGGCCAAGGCCAACGCCGACCTGCGTGTTCAGGAAGCCGACGCCTTTGAACGTGCGGAGATTCGCCACCGGGAAGCCCACGCGGCCGTGCTCGAAGCTCAGTACCGGGCCGAGGCGCGGGCAGCCGAGGCCGAGGGTCAGAAGATCGAGGCCGAAACCAGGGCGCAACTCGAAGCCAAGTCGCGTGCCGAGAAGGCCAAGACGATTGTCGACGCGGAGGCGGACGCGGCGAAGCGTAAGATCGCTGCCGAGGCGGATGCAGCCGCCATCTACGCCACGCTCGAAGCGCAGGCACGAGGCGAGTTTGAGATTCTCGCCAAGAAGGGCGATGGCCTGCAGCGCATCGTCGAGAGCTGCGGCGGAGCCTCGCAGGCATTCCAGTTGATGATGCTCGAGCACCTGGAGCAGCTGGCCGAGACCGCTGCAACCGCCATCTCGAACGTGAAATTCGACAAGGTCGTCGTCTGGGATTCGGGCAACGGCAACGGCAAGGGGGCGGGCAACGGAGCTGCAAACTTCTTGCGAGGTCTGGGGTCCTCACTCCCTCCGATGCTCGAGATCATGAAGGACGTGGGCGGCGTCGAGATGCCAGAGTTCTTCGGCAAGCTGATGTCGGGGGATGAGCCCACGGTCACGATGACACCCAAAGGGGCCGTCGAGGAGGGCTCCGAAGGCGACGACGAGACGGCGCCTGTCGAACCCGGTGATACGCGCGAAGTCTCGTCCGGGATTTCGGAGGCTACCGAGGATGGGGCAGCCGGTATGGAGACGGCTGACTGACTCCGTATTCATTCCCAACGGCCATGGGGATCAGCTCGACGACGTCATGCGAGTGATTCGATTCCAGTAGGAGGGGCGTCCTGGCCACCGTATCCCGCGGCCAGGGCGCCAACCTGGGCCGGGGGGCTCCAACTCCTGACGTGATAGACTCCCGCCCATGATGGACAGAGGGGAGGAAGTCTCGGACGCCGGCGAGCCACAAGGGGCCCTACCTGCCCGCCCGGACGGCCGGAAACCGTCGGCTGGAGGGGCGACCTACCGGTTGGACGTGGAGTACGACGGGACCGGATTTCATGGCTGGCAGTTCCAGAAGAATGCGCGCAGCATCGCCGGCGAGCTATCGCGGGCGGTGCAAGAGGCGGGAGGAAAGCTACGGGAGCTGGGGGGCTCGGGGCGCACCGATGCCGGTGTGCACGCATTGGGCCAGGTCGCCTATCTGAGACTCTCCGCGGTGGCCGACCCGGAGCAGCTCCTGTCCGGTGTCAATGGGGCTCTTCCCTCCGGAATCCACGTAACCAGTCTCGTGCGCGCAGCCGACCGCTTTCACGCTCGCCACGACGCTGTGCGGCGAAGCTACCTCTACCAGATACTCCGCCACCGGACTGCTTTCTCGAGGCGCTACGCCTGGTGCGTCAGCGAGAGACTCGATGCCGCCGCGATGGCGAGCGCCGCGAAGTGCTTCGTCGGGCGCCACGACTTCAGCAAGTTCTGTGAGCGCCCCAATGCGCAACCCAGCACGATCGTGGTCGTGGATGACGTGCAGGTGGCCGAGGTCGGCGAGCTGATACTCGTTCGGGTCTCCGCGTCCCACTTTCTGTGGAAGATGGTGCGGCGCCTGGTCGGTTCCCTGGTACAGGTCGGGACCGGGCGGATGGCGCTCGAGGACCTGGGTCGGCTGGTGACCGAGCCCGATACGCCCCTGGAGCCCCCGGCAAAATCGACCGCGCCGTCCTCGGGGCTATTCCTCGAGCGTGTGGAATATCCCGGGGAACCGGCACCTGACAAGGTCCGCCCCGCATTCCCGCGCAGCGTCTCCGGACCGCCGTCTCCGCTATTCCTGGGGAAGAGTGTACCGCGCAGATAAAGCGGACGCGTCCTAGAGCGGTGTCGTCTGTGAGAAGGCCCCTTCAGTCAAGGGGCCTTCTCACAGACGACACCGTATGCGCCGGTCAATCCTTCGCGTAGATGTTCCCTAGCCAGCGCGCCGCGTACACCCGCCGTTCGCGGTCAGCGGGCTCGTCGTCAACGGCGAGGGCGGAGAAGGAGCGATACCCTTCGCCCGGATCCGGAAACTGGACCCCGAAGTCGATGAACCGTGCGCCGTTCTCGCCGGCCCGGAAGGCATGGATGTTGGCCCGGGTACGGGTCAGGGACGATGTCCTGCCCGGTGTCAGAAGACAGCTCGAGACCTCGCGCACATGGAAGTCCGTGTCGCGCTCCTCGCCGGGCTCCGGGGCGGTTCCGGCGAGCTCGTAGTGCTGGACCTGTGCCTCACCGCGGACTCCCATCGATAGAAACGACCAGCCGACGTGGTTGTGGGCCGGGATCACGGCTCCGGGATCCAGGTCGAATTGAAGTACCAGGAACGGCATCTGGACGGCGACCGGTCCACTGGCCACGCCGTCGGCCTGGAACGAGACCTGCTTGCGTTCGGGGAAGCCGGCGGGATCCAGGCGGGCCAGATCGGCGCACAACCGGTGGAGAAACTCATCCTCGTTGGGCTTGTCCTGGCCGGCGTGGGTCTCCGTCTGGCGGGCCCAGCGCTCGAGGAACGCATCCACCTCGTCGGCTGCGGACTCTCCTGCTCGGCTTGTGCGCTGGATGACGGTCAACGCGGCAAGACCCAGAGCACCATGAAGGGCCATGCGACGGGAAACGTGAACGCCGGGAGGGTGGGCTTGTGAATGGCTCATATCGGCTCGAGGACTCGGTATGGAAGTGGCAATCGGCGGAGAGGTGAGGCGATCGGCTCTCCAGAAGGTGGCAGCCAATGCCCGCAAACGACCCTGCCGGTGAAGAAATCCGCCGGGACCGGATCAGGAATGAGGGTACGGGCCGGTGGCTCGGCTGCTTGTAAGAGCTATCCTCATCTCCACGAGCACATCGAGCGGAGTGATTACGGCTAGTCTAGCTCGTGCCTTCGTCTTTGACCCGCTCACGTTCATCGAGCGCCTGGCAGCCGGGTCCCCTTCAGAGCGACCCACCGGGTCGCTTCGATCCTGCTTCGCGGGACCGGGGCTTAACTCCCGCACCCACGCGAGCACCAGCTCACCTACCACGGCGTGCTCGCGCCGGCATCATCCTGGCGCGACATGATCGTGCCGAGAGTGGTGTCCCCCGGAGTCGAGGCCCGGGGCGCGGATGCGGTGGGGGACACTCGACCCGCGACGACGTCCGCGGCTCCGCCCGCCGCGCCATCGCCCGGCCCGCTCAGTGCCCCCGTGCTGGTCCCGCACTCTCTCTACCCGAGCCGCTATTCCTGTTCGGAGCTCATGCGCCGGGTGTTCGGGATTGACGTACTGGCCTGCGAGCACTGTGGCGGACGGCACCGGTTGATCGCGTTGATCACCGACCCGCTCGTTTCACGTCGTGTCTTGCGCCACCTCGGCGTGCCCAGCGAGGCTCCTCCGCTCGCGGCAGCGCGCGCGCCGCCGCAGATGGCGTTCGAGTTCTGACGGGGAGGCTCGGCATTCAGGTGCCGTCCAGTGGGGGGGGATGTAGCTGAAGTCCGCAAACCGGCCCGAAACGAGGCGCTCGGGCGGTGCACGAGAGGGAGACCCGCCTGTTCGAGAGGCTCTCGACTGCCAAGCATGGCCCGCGTCGATACTCTTGCCCTGACGACGGCTCTACCGCGCCATCATGGCCGTCCCTTTGGATCGCATATCCGCTCGCTTGGTTGCAGGATAAACCACGGAAGGAGTCGGACGCACATTCACGCGGCGTTAGCACGTGTTGCCCGGGCGGACCGGGTCCGCCGCGGCGTTTCGGTGCGAGGATGCCTCTGGCCTCCAGCCCATTCCGCACGGAGCTCTGATGCTTCGGAGGTGGAGTCCCGGGACTCGGCCGCATGTCTGGCCCGCCCCAGGATCGGAAGAGCAGGGCGAGCGCGGGCTGCGGCGGCGGACAGGATCTGCAAGGGGGCTGCCATGGTTGCGACCTTGATGGGTATTGCAGGCGGATGGAGCAACGATCAGAGGAAGGCTCGAGTCGGCGCGTCAATGAATCCAGCGACCCGGAGCGCGATACGGGGCCGCCAATCGAGCGCAGGGATGGTGGCGAAGGTCTCCGGCTCGATTTAGGGGATCCCCTCATGACGTTGCTCGGATCTGGACGACAGCGTTATCGCTGTCCAGGCAGCAGGCCAGGTCCGATGAAGCCCTTCGCCAGCCCTACCAAGTCGCGCTACGCGGCCTTTCCCGTTCCCGCCTTTCGCGAGGGGCAAGAGCTGGAGTTTGGAGATCTCCCAGTACGAGTATCGGTGAGACCCTGGCAGCGGTTGGCGTGGCTTTGCTTCGGCCTCAGCGGGTTCATCACTCTCGGGGTCATCATGATCTACCTCGAGAACAAGTACTGGCTCCTGGAGAGAGAGCGTGACCTGCGCCACTTTCCCGCCGTCCTGACCGGACTCTCCATCGTTCTGCTCGCCTGCGGTGTCTTCGCCTGGAAACGCGTGGATGAGGTTGAGTTCCGCGCCGACGGCATCAATGTCCGACGCCGCGGACTTTTTGGCACGGACGCGCGGTCATCTCCGATTTCCGACTTCGTGGGAATCCGGGCGACCCATCGCTACATCGAGGACTACGAGGTCACGAGCGGTACCACCTACTGGTACGTGGTGCTCGAACAGAGCGACCCCGCATTGAACGTGAGCCTGTTCTCGAAGTCGCGCGATGAACTGGCCGACCACTCCAGCAGCAAACCGCCGGGCGATCGAACGGACTGGACCGAGCGCATGAAGGAGGTGGCGAAGCAGTGGAGCCGCGACCTCGACTTGCCGCTGCTCTGAGGGGGCGCGGGGCCGACCCGCAGGAACGATCGCAAGGTCACACAAACTCCTTCACCGACACAGACGGCTAGGCCGTTAGGCCATTACCCGCCCCAGTTGACGTCTGGCGCGATGCGCAGGGGGCGGCCTCCATTCCGATACGGCCATGAAGACGCAGCGGTGGGGGACACTCGACCCGCGACGACGTCCGCGGCTCCGCCCGCCGCGCCATCGCCCGGCCCGCTCAGTGCCCCCGTGCTGGTCCCGCACTCTCTCTACCCGAGCCGCTATTCCTGTTCGGAGCTCATGCGCCGGGTGTTCGGGATTGACGTACTGGCCTGCGAGCACTGTGGCGGACGGCACCGGTTGATCGCGTTGATCACCGACCCGCTCGTTTCACGTCGTGTCTTGCGCCACCTCGGCGTGCCCAGCGAGGCTCCTCCGCTCGCGGCAGCGCGCGCGCCGCCGCAGATGGCGTTCGAGTTCTGACGGGGAGGCTCGGCATTCAGGTGCCGTCCAGTGGGGGGGGATGTAGCTGAAGTCCGCAAACCGGCCCGAAACGAGGCGCTCGGGCGGTGCACGAGAGGGAGACCCGCCTGTTCGAGAGGCTCTCGACTGCCAAGGATGGCCGCGTCGATACTCTTGCCCTGAAGACGGCTCTACGGCGGTGCCATGGCAGGCCCTTTGGATTGCCTAGTCGCCTCCGGGTTCATGGGCCCCGTCGCGTGAACCGTCACTCGCGGGACTGAAGATGTCCGAAGCGAGGGCCTGCCTGGTCGCCCGGTCTCTCACGGCAGGAAACTCGCGCTGAGACCATCACTAAGATTGGAACCGGTCCCTCCGGGGCCCATGGGGTCGCGGAACCAGAACTGGAACTTCCAGGTGCTTCCCGCCTGGATCATGCTGCTCCCACTGTTGACCGGGTGCTGAGTGAAGTCGACGCCCCGTTCCGCAGTTCCCGCGCCGTCGGCGAAGACAGCTGGGTAGAGGCGCTGCGTCATTCCACCGACGCATCGGAATCCATCACCAAACGAGGCCTGAATCTGATTCGGTCCGTAGTAGAAGATACCCACCTTGCCAGGCGGGCAGGCGGTCGCCAGGAGCGTGAAATCATTGGCGGAGATGCTGCGCGTTCCGTCCATCGACATGAGCGCTCCCGCCCCCGTGGAGTGGACGGCAGTCGAGCAGAATGAATAGGCCTCGGGGATATAGCTCGAATCGTGGGGTAGGGCGCCCATGTCGGTGACCGTGCCATCGCCATCCAGCGGGCTCGCCGGGTCTCCCGTGTCGATGCAAGGCGAACCTGTTCGAAGTCGATAGTCTCCTAGCGTGAGGCTCCAGAAGCCTGGATCTCCCGGGAGATTGCCGACGCCCGGGTCTCCCCAGAGAAGTGGAATCTGGCCCGCGTTGTACTTCACATTTCCGCCGTCAGGAGTGTCACTACCGAGAGTATTGCCCCAAACGATGGAGTTACTCATGTTGAGGTACCAGCCGAGTGGGAATCCCGTCACCGGGTGGTAGTTTCCGGCAATGGTGCACTGATCGACGAACGCGGTATGGTCGACGAAGAGGGCCGTGAAGGCTGTATCCCGCAGGATGCACCGGCGCAGGGTGCCGGACTTGACGTTCACCAGGCGCGTCGATGGGTGCAGGCCCTGGGCCGAGTGTGAAATGGTGAATCCCTCGAGGCTTGCACTCGGTTCCGATTGGAAAAGGACGCCGAGGGTCACAAAGGTATCTCGGAGCTCGTTCTGCTCCGGACCACCGGTACCGACGACGGCAATACGCTTGGTGAGGTCGAGCGTTCCCTCGACATAGACACCCGGAGCCACGGAAAGCGTGTCGCCGTCGACAGTGGTCGCGGCGGCGTGCGCGTCCGCAATGCTGACGTACGGATCCAGCTGGGTGCCAGTCCCGGGAGGCACGCCGTTCACATCCACATACCAGGTCGTCTGGGCCAATACGGGTGCCCCGAGCATGGAGGCGAGGGCGGTGCATAGCGTGCTGCGAGTGAAGTGGTTCATGATTTGTCCTCCGTGGTTCACCAATCGATCACATTGACTTGTTTGGAGCTGAGCTCGACTGGAATGCGGCGGAGTTCCTCACCATCCCAGTTGCAGAAGACCAGATGTCGAGCCTGGTCGCTGACCGTGAAGGGTCTGGATGCTCGCGATTCCGTAGGTAGTGCCTTCCAGATGGGACCCTGCGGAAACATGGGGTCGTCCTCGGGCAGCAATAGCCAGAGTCGCTCCCCGGCTCCGTCGAGCATCGCCACCAGGTCCGAAACGGGCCCTGCGCGGGACATCTCAATCTGTACCTTGCAGCAGAGACCCACCTCTACGTTGAGGTCCTCCGACGGCTCACCCGCGGGGATCTCGACCTGGGGCGGCGGCCGCATCACGACTCCGGGTTCATTGACCTCGAGCATGAGGGACTGGCTCGAGTGCCCAACCAGCTCGAAGGCGCCGTTCTCATCGGTGCGCACTCGTGGTCCCCCCACCCAGCGGCCGCCCTCGAACTGCTTCCAGTCGTCCGTGGCGAGTAGCGTCGCGCGCACTCCCAGGCCGGCAACCGATTGACCGTGAGAATCGACGACCGTCCCTGCGATGCGCCGTGGTAGTGCCGAATCCGGTACGTGCAGCGCCACATCCGAAAGGCCGGCGCGCACCCCCTCGAGACGGGCGTGCATCATGGTCTCCGGATCCCAGGCGATCAGGCCGTAGTCGCGGGCAAGCAATCCCCCGATGCGAAACCGCCCCTTGTCGTCCGTCTCGACGATCACATCCCGTCCGGCCGCCAGGCTCTCGATGCTGATCTCTCCGCCCTTGGGCCACTGGCCCGAGAATGCTGGAGTAGGATCGCGGGGCGCAACCCGCCATCCCTTGGCCGGCCTGCCGGACGCGTCGAAAACTCGGCCATGGATTTCGAGCTCTGGCCCGCCCAGGGCCAGCTCGAATGCATGCCGGCGGTCGTCGGTCAAGTCGAAGCTATCGGTGAACCGTTCGACGACGGCAGGTTGGAAGCCCGGCTTCACGGCGACGAGCGGCATCCAGGTGCTCGTCACCTTGGTGCCATCGGAGATGAGCCACATCTTGCGCTCAAACTCGAATCGTCCACGCGCATCGGTCCGCGCCACGTGCTCACCAAAGTAGACATCGGCCTCCGGCACGGGCCCCCCGCCGTGATGATGCAAGACACCCGAGAACTGCAGTACGGCTTGGGTATGGGTCGGACCGGTCTTCGGCTCGAGCGGCTCATCCTCACTCTCCTGCGCGGTGGCGACGGCCGGTATTGCAGCCGAAGCCTCCCCGTCAGACCCGATCGATTCGCGCCGATTCTCCGCGCCGGGGCTCGAGACCGCCTCCCCGTCCACCAGGGTCCCGGCACTTCCGGCCGCGCCCATTCCGATGCCCGCAGCAGGCTTGTCCCGCACCGACAGTATGATGCCGCCGGCCAGTAGGGACACGGCCGCCAGCACCGGGAACGGTCCGAGGTATTGAAGGCGACTCAGCCATCCCTTGCTGCCCAGCGGTATGGCTCCTCCGGGCGCCTCGCTACCCGATGCCATGGGTAGCAGCAGCGCAGCCCAGCGCTCCCGCGACCCGAACTCCCCGTCGAGTCGCGCACGCAGGAGTTCGAGGCCGCGCAGGATTCGGGACTTGATCGTATCGATGGGGGTCTCCAGCCGCTCTGCGATCCGCGCGAGCTCCAGGCCCTCGTAGTAGCGCAGGTACAAACAGGTGCGCTGCGGCTCTGGCAGCCCACGAACGGCTTCTGCGACCAGGCGTTGAGACTCGAGTGCAGCCTCGAGCCTGGCCGGATCGACGCCCGCAACGCTCTCGCGCCGCGCTTCGCGCGACTCGCGCTCAACCACACTTCGATCGCTCTCTCGGGCGTGGCGAGTCGCGATGCGATTGCGCAGGACTCGGGACATCCAGGCACGCACCCCGTCACGGAGCTCCGGCGGATGCTCCAGCGCCGCCGCGAGTGTGTCCTGGAGGGCGTCCTCAGCCAGGTGCCGGTCCGCAATCAGACTCCGCGCCAGGCTTCGCAGGAACCCCTGGTGCTCCAGGAGAGCTTCGGCCTCGATGTTGTGTGACGGATCGACCATTGGACTCCAGCCCCATCCACAATCAGCGGGCTCGAATGGATGATAGAAACTAGAAAAAATTGCGAGCCACGACCCGGCCGGCAAGACTGAATGAGGAGACGAAGTCTCCGGCGCGCCAATCCAGGCCGCCCAGCCTTCCCCCCGCAGGTGGCCAGCCCCGTTCATTCTACGAGTTCTCCGGCCTCCCCGGTGACAGAACCATGGGCGAGGCGCACCGGGCCAGAGACACGCGATCCGCGCTCGACTCCCGTAGATCCGGAGAACATGACGGTTTGGCCCAGGCGCCGCGCAGAGCGGAGGCGGAACGGGTCACCCGCGAGGACGTCGCCACCCACCGGGGCACCTGCACCTCGCGGGACGACTCCAACACGAGGAGCGGTTCGTCGAGGCGGTGGACGAGCGCGGGCACGCCTTGGAATAGGGATCCGTCCAAGGTTCCGGAGAGCCCATCCATTCACACGTGCGCGCCGACCGAAGTGGCGACGACCGGCCCGAGAACGTGGCCGCCGATGCCACGTATGATCTCAAACTCTTCCCTACGGAATGAACTCTAACTGGGGGGACAATCCACCCCCGGAGCATCCCCTCTGCCGACATTGAACTCGGCGGTCTGAGCCCTGCAAGAGCACTCAGCCGCCAAATCGCGTCGGCAGGTCGATGAGCCTGTCAAAGCGGTAGTTCAATGCTCTTTCCACGAGCCATTCCGACGCCCTCGACAGGGCAAACCTTCAAGGCCGCCTTGGTCGAACGCGACGAAGACATGGCGGGGCCAAGCTAGACCAGGGCGCGGTGGAACCACATCCCATTGAGAGTCTTCCAATCTCGATTGGGCGTCCTAGGGCGCGAAGGTGATGGAGAGCGCGTTGGAAGTGTTGATCGATGCCCCACATGGACCACCGGAGTCTCGGTGCCAGGTCTGAAACCTCCACGTCGAAAACGGTGTGATGCATCCTGGCGCGGTTGCGCAAGAGGCAGCCACGACGCCGGGCCCAAGGGTCAATACGCCTCCGGGCCCAGAGTTCCGCGGCGGGCCGAAACGATAGGTGGCTCCGACCACGCAGCGCAGACCGTTGCCAAACGGCGGGCTCGCTTGCCCCATGCCCATGAAGACCATCCCCAGGGTAGATGCGGGCATGGATTCGGTTCTGAGCACCAGGTCATCCTGTCCCACGCTGTTTGTTCCGGAGGCACTCAACAAGGACCCTGCGCCGCTAGCATTGACGCATCCAGCCCCAGGATCGTCGTTCCCGCACGGGCAGCCACTTCCAAAACAATAGGGCGTCGCGACGGGCTCTCCGACCTCGAATGTATAGGCGGAGCCGGAGCTAGAGCCGTTATCGTCGTCGAAGCGAGCTCCGATGACCGCTGCCTCGCCGCTGATGGCCACGGCGTAGCCGAATTCGTCCATGGAGGCGCCGTCCAACGGACGAAGCTTGCTGACCTCTTGACCCGTGTTCACGTCGAAGAGATAGGCTGCTCCAGAGGAGCTTCCAACGTCTGAGCGGCGCTTGGCCCCGACCGCCGCCATTTCACCGCTAATCGAGACCCCGAAACCGAACCAGTCTCCCTGCGCCCCATCGGATGCGTGGATTTTGTTGATTTCCTGACCCGTCGCAGTGTCGAACAGATAGGCCGAACCGGAATCCGATCCGTTGTCGTCGTCCTTGTAGGCACCGACGATGGCGATCGAACCGCTAATGCCTACCGACGACCCGAACCAATCGCCCTGTGCCGCGTCGGAAGCGTGGAGCTTTGATGTCTGTTGACCGGTAGTCGTGTCGAACAAGTACGCTGAACCGGAATCGGTACCGTTATCGTCATCGAATATGGCCCCAACGATGGCCGTGCTGCCCGAGATCCCGACCTTCAGCCCGAATTGATCGGACACAGTACCGTCATTCGGAAGCAGCTTCGCAATCTCCTGCCCCGTTGTCGTATCGAACAGGTAGGCCGAGCCGGACGAGCTACCGTTGTCATCGTCGCCGGACGCTCCGATAATTGCGGTCGTGCCTGAGACCGCCACGGATGAGCCAAAGAAGTCGCCCGCCGCCCCGTCGCCGGGCACGAGCTTGAAGAGCTGCTGGCCCGTATGCGCGTCGAATACGTATGCGGAGCCGGAGTCACTCCCTCTATCGTTGTCGGCCAATGCGCCAACGACCACCGTGGAACCGCTGATCGCCACGGCTGCCCCGAATCGGTCGCCTGTCTCGCCGTCGGCCGCGAGTAGCTTGGCAGTCTCTTGACCCGTCAGGGCGTCGTGGACGTATGCGGAGCCGGAGAACGAGCCGTTGCTATCGGCTCCCACGGCGCCGATGACCGCGATGGAGCCATCGATCGCGACCGCATTGCCAAACGTGTCACCCGAAGCTCCATCGCCTGGCAGCAGCTTTGCCGCCTGGGTGCCCACAGAGGCGAGAGCGGCGGTCGTAAACAGCCCTCCCATCGTTAGCGCGATTACCGCATTCGAGCTCGAACGCGTGACGGATTGTCGAAAGGACGAAGATTTGAACCACATGGTATTCTCTGATTGGTCGGGTGTTTCTGGTGGAGTAGATGGACGGGTGTCGAACCCGTTCCAACCTGGGGGGCGCAGTGACGCCGCTCCACCCACCGAGAATCCGAAGAAAACCTTTTCGACGTCCGAACTGGCCCTCAAACGGCCCCAGTCCTCGACCCAACCGGGCTCAGTCCCCCTGGGCCAGTCCCATGGTCGCGAGTTGCCCGGCCACCCATTCGTCCCGTAGGTCGCGCAGGTCGGCGGGATCGGGCACGCCCTCGATGACAATGTTGTCGAAGCGCAGGGTGCCGCTCAGGGCTACCCAGAGGATGATGCTGCCCGAGGTCAGTCCGAGGCAGGGGCTCTCCTGGCGCTTCTCGCCTTCGCGCCACGTGCTGACGAGGCGGCCGTCGTGCTTCAGGGCCATGATGTGGGGGTGGCCGATCAGGTAGCTCCTGGGTTCCTCGTCGCGGCCGATGCTGTCGAAGGAATTCAGTCCGCGGTGCTCGATCTGGAGCTCGCCCTGGGCGTAGCAGGCCAGGTAGCTGCCCTTGGTGTCGTCGCAGATGGCGACCATGACCTCCGCCAGGTCCGACTCCTTGGCGGTCTTCTTGTGGAACTCGAATTCGTAGGCAACCGACATCGGGGCGCCGAATCTCAAACGGTGCCGGAAGCAATGCGCGCCGCTTCCGCTCAGGGTCTTCTTTTCGACCTTGAACTTGCGGTTCGAGGGCGTCCCACGCAGCTGCTTGCTGCGCCACTCCAGGTAGTCGGGAACCTCGACGAAGTCGTCGAACTGGTCCCGCTTGGAAAAGTTGTAGGTGATGCGTAGCTGGCCGTCATCGAGTGACTCGACGTCTCCCTCGAGAGCCTCCTGGATGCCATCCTCGAGGTAGCGCAGGTGGAGCGCACGCTGGGCGAGGGCTGCCAGCAGGTCTCGATGGGCAGCGATGCGCGCGCGCTGGGATTCGCTCGCCGTCGGGAGGGCCAGTTGCTGGATGACCGCGATGTGTTCGAGTGTGACGCGCGCCTGGTCGGGTGTCTGCGGGGTTCCGGCATGGGCCAGATCGGCCAGGGCACCCAGGGTGCGTCCGGCCTCGAGCCAGGTGGGGATGGCGTCCTCCGCATCCCGTGCCAGGCGCTCACCCTGTTCACCGCGGTCACGCAGGAAGCGCTTCCAGCGCGAGTCCTCGGCCAGGGCAAAGGCGTAGGAACGTAGCCAACCGACCCCCAGGTCCTCGGGGGGCGCCCCCATACAAAGGGCAAGGGCGACGCTGTCGATCTCGTCGAGCGGAATCGAGTAGCTCGCCTGCTCCTCCTCTTCCTCGTCCTTCACGAATTGCAATTCGCCTGCCTCGATGCCCGTCGGGGCATCGTTCACCTTCTGACCCTTCCACGTCACGCGCACCTTCTTGCGCCCCTTGACGGCCCGGGCGAAGAAGGAGTCCCGTGCTTCGCGCAGGGTACGCAGGCGGACCAGTTCGAATTCGACCAGAGCCTGGTCTCGAGGCTCGGCCGTGGGCAAGAACTCGACCAGCGTCCGGATGGCTCCATCGAGACGGCCTTGCTGTGCGCTCCAGAGGGCCATACCGAGGGCCTCGCCCACAGCGGTCGGCTTTCCTTTCAGGCTGGAGAGGTCGATCGGGGCCTCGGGCTCCGCCTCCTGTGCCTCGCTCTCCAGGTCGGAGGTGCGGCTCGGCTCGACGAATATCCGATCGAACAGATCGTAGATGTAGGCCTCGAATTCACCCTCCAGGGCCTCGAGGTCGGCGGTCCCGAAGCACTCCTCGAAGGCTGCCAGGCCACCCTCTCCCGCGAGGGTGCGACCCAGGTAGGCCCCTGCCCCGGCCCGGTACTTCCCATCCAATGCGTGGTGGAAGAAGTGCATCCACAGGCTCGCGGTGTCGTCGAAGACCTTGCGCAACGAGGGCTCTTCCTCGCGAGGCTTCGGATCCAGTTCGGCCAGGTCCCCGTAGCCCATGAGGGCCTCGAGCGAGATCCAGAGGGCCTGGCGGCGCTGCTTCTGGCGCAGCAGATCGAACAGGAAGCGGACCGCGTAGCGATCGGGTATGTGGGCGTCGAGGGCCGTCGTGCGCGTGCCCGTGTGGTAGGAGCTGTAGCCGGCCAGGCCGCGACGAAACCAGAGCTCGTCCGTCTCGGCGCCCCGGGCTGAGTGTGCGATGAGCATGCCCAGGGCGACATCGCGCAATACCGGCTGCCGACGCAACCAGGCGGCGGTCCCGCTCTCGCTCGTCACGACGCTACGCAGGGCCGGGTCAAAGGTGCTCGCAGCTACCACTTCCTCGGCTCCGGTGCGGGCCTTCCAGTAGGCGCCGAGGAAGGTGTCATTGGCGAGCACGATGACCGGAGTCACCGGGTGAGTGCTGCGCCGCGTAAGCCCGAGTGGGCGCAGGTAGGTGCCGTGGATGTTCTCGCGCACCTTGCGAATCCAGGGCACGTAGAAGGTGCGGTTTTTCTGGCTAGGCGGATTCTGGGTCAGGAGTGCCAGTGGTGGCTCGTCATCCGTGACCTGGATGCGCAGCTCGCCGAAGAATTCGTCGGCCGCCAGTTTTCTACGGAGCTCGGTCAGAAACAGGCGTTCCAGTGATTCGCCCTGGGGCCTGGCGGGCACGGCATGGGTCGCATGGGTGCTGGTAGACACGGCCAGCGCCAGGGCCAGCAGTACTCGTGCGAGCGATGGCCGGTCAGCCACCGAGCCCCATTCCGTCGAGCTGCTCGGCTACCCATTCGGCCTGCATGCGCCGCAACACGGACTCGATCAACTTGCCCTCGATTTCCAGGGAAGTCATGGTGATCGGGACCTGAGTATTCATCCAGAAGAAGACGCTGCCCGCATTGCGCTTGCCAGCATCGATGGTGTTCAGCTCCTTGCCCTGGTGCAGGAAGGTCACGGTCGATTCGCCGTCGTGCTGCAGCTCGAGCTTGTGGGACTTCTTGATGTCGATCTTGCGCTCGCCCTCGGCAGACTCGGTGGCGACGTGCTTGCTGCTCTTGTCGACCGCCTCGAGGTCGAACATGTTGTAGGCGATCACGTAGCTCTCGTGGCCGTCGTCGCAGATGCCCATGATGAAGTTCGATTGGGCGTCCTTGTTCTTCTTCTTGGTCTTGCCGTACTTGATCGTGTACTTGACCGTGAGTGGCGCTTCGAAGCCCAGGAGGTGCTCGTAGCACAGGGCGCCTTCGCCGCTGAGGGTCTTCTTCTTGATCTTCAGCGACGAGTCCTTCGCGCTCTTGCCTTCAAAGTTGCGATGGTCCGCGAGGTAGTCCCCTCGGTTGGTGAAGTCTTCGAGCTGGTCAGCGTCCTTGAAGTCGTACTCGACCCGCGCGCGACCGTCCGGCAGCATCTCGATGTCCCCGTTGAGGACGGCCGAGAGACCCTCCTCCTCGTAGATCCTCATCCAGGCTCGGGACGCAAGGTTGCGCAGGGGCTCGTAGCGCAACCGGACGGCGTCGACCGAGCCGGACTCCGCAAGCAGGGTCGAGATGGCCCCGTTCAGGGCACGTGCGCTCTCGAGGTCCTCCGGCTGCGCCATGCGCGCCAGGGCAGCCAGGCGCGCCATGGCATCGCCGGCGATGATCAGGTCCTGCATCGAAGAGCTGGCGTCGGTGGCGAGGGCCTGGGCCTCCGGGTCCGATTCGTCCAGGTCCTTGTCCCAGCGCCGTTCGTCACCCAGGAGCAGTCCATAGCACCCGACCCAGGCCGGACCGAATTCCGCCACATGCCGCCCGAGGTTCTCGACGATGTCGGCCGGTCTGATCGTCCGCAGTTCGATCTGGGTCAGTTCTCGTTTGTTCTTTCCAAGCTGCGCGATCCCGTCGGCAACAGATGTGACCACCGCGCTCAAGGGCTCGCCCGCAACGCTCACGCGCAGACGCGTCTTGCCTCCGACGAGGGACTCGACGTAGGTGTCGCGGGCCGCTCGCAGGGCCTCGATGCGTGCCGTCGAGCGTTGAATGCGCTCCTGCAACTCGCCGCTGGTTGCCGACGCCCCAACATCCAGTGAAACCAGAGCCGTGTCCAGGTCGCCCAGACGTGCACAGCCGATGGCAAAGGCCAGCCAGTCGCTGCCATCGATGGGCTGTGGCAGGACGGTCGGGTGTTCGGTGCCCTCGGAACCCAGGGCATTGGCCATCGCCTGCGCCGCGGCGCCCGAGGAGCCTCCGATGGTGACCCTTTCGAGGAAGCTCCCGAATTGCTCGTCGAGTTTCTCGAGCTCCGCCTGACCGAGGGCCTTCGCAAGGGCATCGGCGCCGCCCTTGTTCTCGAAGGCTAGCTTGATGTAGTCACGAAATCCGTCGCGATAGCGCGCGCCGTCACCGTGCAGCAGAAACTGGACGAGCAGGGCCGAGTGGGCGCGAAAGGCCGTGGTCGTGCTCGCATTGGAGGGAAAGGGCAGCTCGTTGTCACTGGCGTGCCGCAGGTAGGGAGCACGGATGCGATCCTTGTCCGTGCAATCGAGCAGGCGGCTCGTGCTCAGGATCATCCTCTTGGTCTCGTCCGGGTCAGCGAGTATGGCGCGTATCGATGCCAGCACGGTCTCGTCAGGCGGGGGTGTCAGGCCCGCCGGAAGGCGGCGCGCACCCGCGTTGGCGAAGTAGATCGCCAGGCCCTCGAACAGCCAGACGTCCTGGATCGGCTCCCGACCCGGGCGGGCGTTCACGAGTAGCTGTGTCGCGGCCTCGTGCAGCGCCGCAAACATGGCTGCCGGCTTCTCGACGCCGTCCACACCGAGATAGGTCACCACCAGCCCCAGGTCCGGCAGGGTGGTGGCGTACTCGACATTGCGGCCCGCCGGATTGCCGTAGCGCTTCGCATTGAGGTAGGCCGCGTCGCCGGAGCACACGAATACGTTCTGAATCAGGTCGTCCGACACACCCAAGGGGCCGAAGAGCATGCCGCGCATGTTGTTGCCCATCGATCCAAAGGCGCGCCCGTGGATGCGGCTGACGGTCGCGATATGACCCGGTGATTCCTTCAGGGGGTGCTGGATGTGGAGCAGGAATCCCTCGGGTTGCGAATCGATCTCATAGCTCAGGCGCGAGATGAGCGGGTGCTTGTCCAGAAGCTCCGCGATGGGGGAGACCTCCTGTCCATCTTCCGAGCTGCTCAGCGCGTCGGCGGCGGGCCGAGGGGCGGCGGGGATCGGGCCCGAGGTCGGGAGGGTGGCCAGCAGGGCGGCGAAGGCGGTGGAGCTCAGGAGCATCGCGCGGGTCTCAATTGGTTTCCGTGATCGGGGCGCGTCGGGATCGCCCTGCCGGGACTGGGCCTGGCTCGGCCCATTCTCGGGTCAAGGCTCGGGGGCGCCAAGACGATTCTTCCTGGGCGACTGTAGCCCTCTTGGCGGAGGATGTTTCGTGCTCGGAGCCGTTTCCTGAAGGGCGGAGTGCGGCACGGCTCCCGCCCTGCCGATGGGGTAGGGTATCCAGCCGTTCCTCCGCACAACTGCAGCGGCCCGACCCGGGTTGCGTGCCCTGACCCCTCACTGAATGACCGCCACCCGCCAAGAATCCAATCCCCCCGTAGCGCGCACATTGATCGGTGGCTTCCTGATGGGGCTGGCCAACCTTGTGCCCGGCATCAGCGGTGGGACGATGATCCTCGCCATCGGCCTCTACGATCGCTTCATCGGCGCCGTGGCCGACGTCACCCGCCTGCGCTGGACCCGTTCATCGATCTTCTTCCTGGGCATCATGGCCGTCGGCCTGGGCGCGGCGGTGGTCTCCCTGTCCGGCGTCGCGGTGGACCTGGTGGCACACCACCGCTGGGTGATGTACAGCTTGTTCATAGGAATGACCCTGGGTGGCGTGCCCGAGCTCTGGCGCGCGTCGCGACCCCTGTCGCCCCCGGTCATCGCCTCCGTACTGCTCGGGCTGGCCCTCATCATCGGGGTCTCGATGGGCCTCGCGAGTACGAGCCTGCCCCAGACCATTCCTGTCTTCATGCTGGTCGGAGCCGCCGCCGCCTCGAGCATGATCCTGCCGGGCATCAGCGGGTCCTACATCCTGCTCATCTGTGGGCTCTACAGCCTCGTCATCGGCAGCATGTCTTTCACCGCCCTGCGCGAGGACATGGGCGCCTCGCTGCGCATCATCGTGCCCGTCGCGGTCGGCGCCGTGATCGGAATAGCCCTGCTTTCCAACGTGCTGAAGTTCCTGCTGCAGCGCTTTTCGAGACCGGCCCATGGTGCTCTGCTCGGCCTCCTGGTCGGTTCCGTGCTCGGACTCTGGCCATTCCAGGAGCCCGTGCATCCGGATCTGGCACGCAAGCCATTCCGCAAGGCGACCGTCATGCTCCTGGCCGGGAAGTCCCACACGGACGTGCGCGAGAAGTACGGTGATGACTTCGACGACGGGACCCTGGCGCGGCTCGAGGCCGAATGGGCCGGACGGGATCCGGGCGAGCTGAAGGCGCTGGGGGAGGAGCTGAAACGGTTCGATCCATCGATGAAGCAGATCGGTTCTGCCCTCGGCCTCTTGCTCGTCGGCTTCGGGATGACGCGCCTGCTCGGCAAGGGCAGCGGAAAAGCTCCCGACGTGGACGCGACGTGACCTTCACGCTCTGCACCCTGAATCTGAATGGAGTGCGCGCGGCGGACAAGCGTGGCTTCAGTCGCTGGTTGAAGCGCCGGCAGCCGGACCTGCTGTGCCTGCAGGAGGTGCGCGCCTGGCCGGACCAGGTGTCGCCCGAGCTCGTTGCGCCCCCGGGCTACAGCACTCGCTGGCTATGTGCTGAAAAGAAGGGCTACGCGGGGGTTGGGCTCTACAGCAAGCCTGCTGTCGACGCCTACACCGTGGGCTCAGGTCTCGAATGGAGTGACGCGGAGGCGCGCGTTCTGCAAGCGGAGGTGGGCGACATCACCGTGGTCAGCCTCTACATCCCATCTGGATCCTCGAGCGAGGCGCGTCTGGCGCGCAAGTACGAGTTTCTCGATCACATCTTTCGCCACACGCGCCGACTGCTGAAGAGTGGACGTCCAGTCGCCATCTGCGGGGATCTGAACATCGCCCACGCCGAGATCGACATCCACAACCCGCGCGGCAATGCGAAGAACTCTGGCTTCCTGCCCGAGGAGCGGGCCTGGTTCACGAAACTCCTGGGCCAGGGCTGGGTCGACGTCATGCGCGCCCAGCATCCGGACGAAGCCGGCCTGTACTCCTGGTGGTCGAGCCGAGGCAAGGCGCGCGCCGAGGACCGCGGGTGGCGTCTGGACTACGTGCTCGCCAGCCCGGCCCTTGCGGAGCGCGCCACGAAGAGCTGGATCGAGAAAAAGGCGGACCTCTCCGATCACGCGCCAGTCTGGGTCGAGTTCGAGGGCAGCGCGCCGATCGCAGCTCGCCTGACCCTGGCCTAGCCAGTCAGCAGTCGGTCGGCCACGCCCTGTTCCGCGAGCCGCGCGCGCAGGCGCTGCCAGCGTTTGGCGACCGCGTCCTGACTGATCCCGAGTCGGCCGGCGACGTCCTTGTAGCCAAGGCCCTCGAGGCCGCAGTGGACGACCAGCTTCTGGTCCTCCTGTCCGAGGGCGCGGATCTCGCCCGCGAAGTCGGCCAGGGTCTCTTCGCGGGCCATGCGGCGGCTGATGGCCGTTGCCTCATCGGGCATGTTCTGCAGGGCGAACATGCGCGTCGTGGGACCGACACCACCACCACGATCGAGGCGTTGCATTCGGCGCAGGCCTTCCAGCAACACATTCTTGGCCACCCGGAAGATCCAGAGCCGGAAGGGGACGTTGGCCGCGTCGAATTTTTCTATCGAGCGCCAGGCCCGAAACCAGACCTCCTGTACCAGGTCCTGGGGATCGAGGTATGCGCGCTGGGCTGGCCGGATGCGCAGCTCGGCCCACGTGAAGAGGGCCGGTGCTATGCCCTCGTACAGACGCGCGAAACTCTCGGTGTCTCCGGTCCTGGCTGCCTCCAGGTAGCGGAGCGTCTCCGGGTCGTTGGGTTCTCCGGACGAATGGTCCATGGGCAATGCCGATCCTAGCCGATAGCGGGGGATCCGTCGCTGTCCCGTAGACTGTGGGGCCCTCGGCCATGCAATTCGACTCCTTCAGCGATCCCGATGCGGCGGCCGTCTTCGATTTCCTGAACGACTACTGGGAGGATGTCGAGGCCGGCGGCGCGCGCACCCTGCGAGAGTATCTGGACCGCTTCCCGGCGGCCCAGGAGGCCGTGGCGGCGGAGTATCTGAAGCTGCAGGGCCCGGCCGCCGACCAGCAGGACGGGGCGGCGGGTGTCGACGATCTGAGCGAAGACGCTGGCGCCAGTGGGGGAGATGGAGAGCACGTCGGGTCCTATCGGGTCCTGCGCGAGCTGGGCCGAGGGGGACAGGGTCGCGTGGTTCTGGCGGAGGACTCGCGCATTGCGCGCCGCGTGGCATTGAAGATCCTGGATGGATTTTTCGTGACCGAGGAGCGGCGCGAGCGTTTTCGGCGCGAGGCCGAGGTGATCGCACGCCTGTCCCACCCGGGCATCTGCACCATTCACGAGGCAGATATCGACGGGCCCGTGCCCTATATCGCGATGCAGTTCGTACCGGGTGAGGTGCTGTCGGCGGCGCTCGCGCGCGCGCGCAAGGACGCGGCGGCGGGGACTGTCGAGAAGAGCGTCTTCGTCGAGCTACCCTGGATCCCGCGCTCGCGCACCGAGGTGCACCGGGTCCTGCACTTCTTCGAGCGGGCCGCACGGGCCCTGCACGCCGCACACGAGGCGGGCGTCGTCCACCGCGACGTCAAACCCGCGAATATCGCGATCGGGGTCGACGCGCGACCGATCTTGCTCGACTTCGGCCTCGCATCGGACGAGGACTCACGGGTGCCGGAGCTGACGCGCACGGGCGATATATTCGGCACGCCCGCCTACATGTCCCCGGAGCAGTTGCGGGGCGAACGGGCAGCGGTCGACCGCGGGACGGACGTCTACTCGCTCGGCGCGTCGATGTTCGAGGCCGTGACCGGAGAGCGACCCTTCGGAGGGAATTCGCGATTCGAGCTCGAGCACGCCATCCTGAACGCATCCTTGCCGGATGTCCGGACACTGAACCGCGCCCTGGGGGAGGACGTGAAGGTCCTGCTCGAGAGTGCACTGGAGCGGGATCATGGACGGCGTTATTCGAGTGCGCTCGAGCTCGCGGAGGACCTGCGCCGGCTGCGTGAGTTCGAACCCATCCGCGCGCGGCCAGCAGGACCGTGGCTGCGCTTCCGACGCTGGACGCGACGCCAGCCAGCCCTGGCCGCGGTCCTGATCACGAGCTTCGTCTTGCTCACGGGGGCCCTGATTCAGGCCCGCATCCTGCTCGGGCGGGAGCAACGCGCGAACCAGTTTGCGCGCGGGCGGCACTTTGCGGAGCGCTCCGCGAGCCTGCTGATGGAGGAGCCGGACGCGGCTCTCCTGGTGGCGATCGAGGCCGTGGAGCTGGCTCCGGGATACCTGACCCGATCGGCCCTGTTCGGGCCGCTCGAGGAGTGCCATGTCCGGCGCGTGCTCAAGCCGGCGGAGTCGGTTCGGCGAGCCTACGACATTTCCCTGGCACCGGATGGTGAGACGGTCGCGGTCGGACTGGCCAATGGCGAGGTGAGCCTCTGGCCCAGCCGCCACCACGGGACGCCGGTCGCCCTGGCCCTGGCGGATGAGAGCAGCGCTGTTCGAGGGGTCGCATTCCACCCGGGCGGCGACCAGCTCGCGGCCATCTATCAATCGGGACGCCTGCAGTTGTGGTCCGTTCCGGAAGCGAGTGCTCTGGCCGGCGCCGAGCTCTCGGCCGAACCCCTACTGTGGGTCGAGTTCAGTCCGGACGGTGACGCGCTGGTGGTGCAGCCCAGCGACGGACCGGCGCGCGTGCTGGCCATTCCCGGGCTGGCGCCGATCTGCGAGCTGGCGACCGGGGCACTGGAGTCGGGCTGTGCCCAGTTCTCCCCGGATGGGAAGCTCGTCCTGACGTCGAGCCGTGTCTGGCAGGGCTTGCCGCTCACGGCGTCAGACACGGTCACGGTCTGGGATGCACACAGCGGCGCCCAGCTTCAGCGGCTTGGCGGACACGAGGGAGAGGTCCAGTGGGCGGAGTTCAGTCCCTCCGGCACGTACGTCGTGGCCGCCTTCGCCCAGGGAGGCGTGCTGCTATGGGACACCGCTAGCGGCGAGCGATTCGGGGCTCGCCTGGACCACGACGGGACGGTGCTCTGCGCAGCCTTCGGACCACAGGAGCGGCAACTGGTCACGACCACGGATGACGGTCTGAAGTCCCGTGCGATGCTCTGGGATCTCGAGACGGGGATCGGCGCGGCCCTGGCCGGCCACGAGGGCGACCCGGTCGTGCACGCGTCGTTCCAGCCCGGCGGCAGACTGCTCGCCACCGCCGCGCTCGACCGTGCGGTGCGCCTGTTCGATACGCGAACCGGGAAACTCGAACGCACCCTGCGCGCGCGCTTCCGACCCCTGCGGGCGCACTGGAGTCCGGATGGGCGCCAGCTCTTCACGCTCAGCAATTCGGCCGATGTCCACGAGTGGACAGCCGGAAACCTGGCCTACGGATATCGGTTGCGGGGCCACACGAGCGCTGTCCGCTGGGCGGCCTTCATCGAGGGGGGGGAGCGCGCTCTGTCAGCTTCCGCGGACGGCAGCCTGCGCCTCTGGTCGACGCCCCTTGAGGCGCCGGCGCCCGATAGCCTTGAACCCGGAAAGGCCCTGGCGACTTTCGAGGACCGCGGAGCACCCCTCGTTGGGGTTCGCATGCATCCGGACGGGCAGCAATTCCTGGCCTGGGCCGAAGACGGACCCATGGTCCTGTGGCACCTGGAGCGGCCGCAGTCGCCCGTCTCGGTCTTCGAACACGACCGGGCCGTTCGTTGCGCCTCCTTCTCTCCGGTCGGTGATCGTATCGCGAGCATCGACGGCGAGGGGCAAGGCACCATCTGGACCGTGGACCGCTCCCGGCCGCAATTCGATATCGATGGGCCGTCCCTGAACCAGCTGAGCTTCAGTCCGGACGGACGCTTTCTCCTGGCCCTGTCTTCGGAGAGCGTCGTGCGCGTACTGGACGCAACCAGCTTCGAGGACCTGCGGCAACTGACCTTCGACCCGGCCATGGTCGGTTCGAGTGGCACGCTCGACGTGGCCTACCATCCCGATGGTTCCGAGATTGCGGTCGCGTGCGCGGACGGACGGGTGCGCTTCTTCGACCCGTCGACCGGCTCGATGCCGCGCCCACCACGCACCCTGTTCCAGCACCGGTTGGTGCGCTACAGCCCCGATGGTCGGCGGCTTCTGGTCCTGGGCGATGGCGGGGGCGGAAGTGTGCGAGTGCTCGATCTGGAGGGGCCACCAACATCGTTCGGTGTCACGCCCCAGCTGACCCACAAGAGTCGCATCATGACCGCAGAGTTTGACCAGACGGGTGAGTTCGTGCTGACCGCGTCCCTGGACGGGAGCGCCCTGGTCTGGTCCGCGGGCGACGGGTCGATCTTCTCGCACCACAGCCTGCACGCTGGCCCGATCCTGTGGGGGGGCTTCTCGAGCGGGGACCTCCCCGAGCTACGCGCGATCACCGCATCGGAGGATGGGACCCTGGCCGTGTGGCCGGTCGACCCCTATCCAGCGGCCCTGGCGCGCAAGCCCCGTGAGCTGCAGGACTGGGAACGTGCCCGAGAGCTCAAGCTCGCTCGGGCTCCCGAGTAGCTCCACGCGCTCAGAATTCTCGACTTCTTTGTCCTGATCGGCGGGTCCGGGTCACCTGGAAGCACTCAAGAGGTGTTCTCCATGCTCACACTGATCCAATTGTTACTCACATCATTGCCCTGGCTGGGATTGTCAAATGCACGGGAGCCCGTAGTGGCTCCCACCGACAGGGCCGCAGGGGTCTCATCGACCCGAGACTGCAACGGCAATGGGGTGGACGACAGCGTCGACATCGCGATCGGCACGTCAGGCGATCTGGATCAGAATGGGATCCCGGACGAGTGTCAGGGGATCGTCAGATCCGCGGGAATGACATGCTCGAGCGCGGGGCGGGCGGGATTGTGGCTCCCTCGACCCCTCCTGGGGGCCGCGGCCCAATCGCCCCCGCGCTCGGGCCATTTGCCTGTACCATGGTCTGGCGGCCGCGATCTCGCCCAGGCGTGGCGGCCGCTCGAGCTCGTGAGCCGAGCGCCCTGATAGATTTTTTTTGCTTCCGGCGCCGCGGCGGCGCCTACATGTGGTGATTTCGGATGTCTGCACAACCGCGTCTGCGCTTTCAAATCCTAGGTGTCGTCATCGGCCTGGCCGGTGCGAGTTCGGCCCAGGCCCAGGGCCTGCCGGTCATCTTCTCTATCGACTGGCACGGTCCAACGATCTCGGCCGACGACTCCGGCATGGGCATGCCATTGACCGAGGGTGATGTGCTCCAGATCACGGCCGACGGACCCTCCTTCGGCCCGGTCGACAACCCCGAGATTCGCATCTCCGGCGCCGCGTTGGGGCTCTCGCGATACAGCCTTTGTTCTGGCCACCTGCCTGGCATTCCCTGTGGTGTCGAGGTTGACGCACTGTCATTCGGCAAGGACAAGGCGCTCGAAGACGATATCGCGGAGAGCTATCGGATCTGGTTCACGACGGACGAGTATGCGGTGGGCGACGCGGCCGTTCCGGCGCCGTCGATCAATTCCGAGGCCCCGGTCGGGGACATCAGCTCCGACATCCTGGTGGACCACGGGCTCGGGCCCGGGCCCCTTCCCGTGCCTCCGGTCCCGGGGACACACGCCATCGTCTTCGACGGAAACGGCCTCATGAGCATGAGCGGCTTCGCTACCCGCGGCATCGGGCTGATCGAACCAAACCTTCCGGGTACCGGGCTTCCCGCAGAGCCCAACGATTTCGGGGACAACGTCGACGCCCTGGCCGTGGGCTACGACCCTCGCGCTGGAGATCTGCTGTTCTTCTCGGTCGACGAGGGCTTCTTCGACCCGGCCGTTGGGCTGAACAACTCGAACACCGCGGGCTTCGAGCAGGTCTCGGGCGCGGATATTCTCGTGCACCAGGTGGGGGGCAGTGGATTCCTCGTCTACGCCCAGGCGGCCCAGCTCGGGCTCAGCCTTCCAGGCGTTGGGATCGATGATCTGGATGCCCTCGCCATCGCGGAGAACGGAATCCTCGGCTATCAGCCATCACATATTCCCTACGACTGGATCGCCGGGCCGGCGCCAACAGTAGCCCCGGGCGATTCGAGCGCGGGCCCCCCCCCGGCCGACATGGTCCTCTTCTCCGTGCGCCGTGGCTCCGACGTGGTCGGCCGGCCCGACAGCATATTTGGCCTGGCCATCGAGCCAGGAGACGTCCTCACCAATCCACTACCGGTTGCGGACGGCGGCCTGTCGCCCTTCCCGGGCATATTCATCGCGGCCGAGAACCTGGGCTTCGAGACCTCGCGCAGTGGCGGCTCATCGGACGAGATGAACGGTATGTCCGCCGGCGACCTCCTGCCCTATGGCTTCGACTGCAACAATAACGGCACCGAGGATTCCGTCGACATCTCGTGCGGTGCCTCGATGGACACGAACATGAACGGCATCCCCGATGAGTGTGAGCTCGCGGGCACCGCCCTGTGCTCATGCACACCCTCCCGTTGCGGCAATGATTCGTTCACGACCGGCTGCCTGACCTCTACCGGCATCGGTGCGGTCCTGGGGGCATCTGGCACGAGTAGCGTGTTCGCCGACGACCTCGTCATCACGGCGACTGACGTGCCGCCCAACAAGTCGGGCCTGTTCTTCATGGGCGGAAGCCTGATCAATGCTCCCTTCGGCGATGGCCGGCGTTGCGTGGGTTCCGGAGGCATGGGGACACACCGCTTCAACCCGATCCAGAATTCCGGCCCGGGCGGAACCTTCACCCTGGGACCGGGATTGTCGGACTTCAGCTGCTCGACCTTCTCCGCCTCGGGCTGCATCGATGTCGGGGAGACCTGGCACTTCCAGGCCTGGTTCCGGGACCCCATGGGACCCTGCGGAAGTGGCTTCAATCTCTCGAGTTCCTGGACCGTGCTCTTCACCCCCTAGGTAGCTCGACGGAGCCTTGCCACCGGATGTCCGGCTCGTCGGGCACCCGGGCCGGGGCTGTCGCCGCGGCCCATTCCCGGTGCAGCTGCTATCCGTCGCGCGATTCGCTATCGTCTTCCCATGGCGGAACCCAAGAAGCGACTCGGGCGCAATGTTCTCGGCGAGCCCCTGGTTCCTTGCAGCATGGAGCCCCTGACCGGCTACATGCGCGACGGTTGCTGTCGCATGATTCCCGGTGACCAGGGCTTGCACCTGGTGTGTATCCAGGCGACGGCGGAGTTCCTCGAGTTCTCGGCGGGCAGGGGGAACGATCTGAGGACGCCCATGCCCCAGTACCATTTTCCAGGGGTCAAGCCGGGCGACCGCTGGTGTCTCTGTGTCGCACGCTGGCAAGAGGCCCTCGAAGCAGGTGCCGCGCCGCCGGTCGTGCTCGAGGCGACCCACATCTCGTCCCTCGAATTCGTCGACCTCGAAGACCTGCAGCGCTTCGCCGTGGTCAGCTAGCTGATCCGGGTCAGGCCTCGGTCCGCAGATCGCGCAGGAGCAATTCCAGCTTGGTCTGCCCGCGGAAGGTGTTCCAGCGCGGCGTGAAGGCAATGTCGATGCGCTTGCCCATCCGCAATTCGGGTTCGCGGTCGGCCATGCCAAATCCAAGGGCCTTGAAGACCTGGCTGCCCTGGCGGACCTGCAGCATGAGGTGCGTGCGATCCTTTCCGATGATGCGCGCCGGCTCGCTCAGGCGTACATCCTGGGCGGTCAGTATCGGGTCCGCGTTGTCGGTCCCGAAGGGCTCGAGGCGGTCGATCTGATGCATCAGGGTCGGCGTCAGCTGCTCGAGCGGAATCTCGGTGTCGATCACGAGCGGGCGTTTGTCGTCGCTGGAATCGGCGACGATGCTGCGCGCACGCTGGCAAATGGCCTCGCGCAACGCGTCGACCTCGTCTGCCCGCACTTCGCAGCCTGCTGCCTGGGAGTGGCCGCCGTAGCGCAGCATGTGCGACCTGCCGCCGTGCATGGCCTCGAGCACGCTGAAACCAGGAACCGAGCGCGCACTACCGCGCCCCTCGTCGCCGTCGAGACCGATGACCAGGGCCGGGCGATCGAATGCATCGACCAGACGTGAGGCAACGATTCCGATCACTCCCTGGTGCCAGCCCTGTCCGGCGATCACCAGGACCGGGTAGCGTTCTGCATCGGAGAAATGCTCGGCTGCCGCCATGGCCTGGACCACGAGCTCGCGCTCGATCCTGCGACGTTCCTCGTTCAGATCGTCCAGCACCTGGGCCAGCCGATCTGCGCTCTCGACGTCATCGGCCAGTAGTAGCTCGACTGCCTGGGCCGCACTTCCCAGGCGACCTGAAGCGTTGATGCGGGGCCCGATCTGGAAGCCCACGTCTTCTGCACTGAGCTTGCGATCCGAGAGCTTGCAGCGCTTGAGCAGTGAGACCACACCCGGAAACGAGGACTGGGCCAGGGTGCGCAGTCCGTAGTGCGCCAGGATCCGATTCTCGTCGACCAGCGGTACCACGTCGCAGACTGTTGCGATGGCGACGTAGCTCATCGCGTCCACCAGGTACTGGCGCAGGTCTTCGCGTACCCGTGACGCGCCGCTGATCTCCTGGCACATGCCCCAGGCGAGCTTGAAGGCGACGGCCGCTCCGCAGAGCTCACGAAATGGATATGTGGAGTCGGGCAGTTTCGGATTGACGATCGCGGTTGCGTTGGGGAGCGCGCCCAGTGGCGCCTCGTGGTGGTCCGTGACGATCGTATCGACCCCGGCATCGAGCAGGTCCTGGATCGTCTCACCGGCCGAGGTGCCATTGTCGACGCTGACGACCACGGTCGCGCCGCACTCGCGCGCACGCTCGACCGAGTGGGCGCCGAACGAGTAGCCGTCGGTCAGCCGGTTCGGGATATGCCACACAGCCTTTCCGCCGAGCAGGCGGAACAGTCGCATCAGCAGGGTCGTACCCGTGACTCCATCCACGTCGTAGTCGCCATGGACCAGGATCGTCTCACCATCTCGCAGGGCGCGCGTCAGCCGCTGGGTCGCGGCACGCATGTTGGGTAGCAAGAAGGGGTCGTGCAGGCGCGTCAGCTGGGGCTGCAGGTGCTCGCGCACCGCCTTGCCGGCCTCGAAGCCACGGTTCACCAGCAGCCTGGCGACCAGGATCGGAACCCGTTCGGTGCGCACCAGTTCGGCCACGGCCTGGGCGTCAGGTCGGCGCAGGGACCAGTCCATGCGTCCGCCCGGGATCGTCTGGGGCGCCGCTTGCAGCGTGGCGATCGGTCCGGTCTCAGGCGTTTCGGACTCGGGGGCTTTGGGCGGTTGGGGCTGGGTCACGTGGGCGCTCTACCTGAGCCGCCACCGTATCACGTCGAAGGGCCGGCGCCGAGCGCGGGTGTCGCGACCTGATCTCGACCGGGAGCTGGGTCGGGATCCTCGGCAGTCCTGGGGCCGATCCAGCGCCGCAGGGCAGAGCCCAGGGTTTCGATGGCGACCGGCTTGGTGACGGCATCGACCATCCCGGCGGCCAGGATGCGCTCGCGCTGCTCGGGCTCGGTGCTGGCCGTGAACGCGATGATCGGGATCAGCCCGGCGGCGCCGTCCAGGTTGCGGATAGCACGGGTCGCCTCGAATCCGTCCATGCGCGGCATCTGGCAGTCCATGAGGATGGCGTCGAAAGCCTCGCAGCGTACGGCGTCGACGGCCTCGAGCCCATCGACGGCAACCTCGCCGTCGTAGCCCAGGCGGCGCACCATATGCAGTGCCAGGCGACGGTTGACGACGCTGTCTTCCGCAATCAATACGCGCTTGCGAGCCTCGAGCGGCTCGACGCTGGTGGGTGCCGGCAAGGCGGCCAGGGGTTCGCGACTCGGGCCTGGGTTGGGGATCGAGCCGAGGTTGACGGTGAACCAGAAGGTACTGCCCTGTCCCGGATTGCTCACCGCGCCGATCTCGCCACCGAGCAAGCGACACAAGCTGCGGCAGAGCGAGAGGCCTATGCCCGTCCCGCGCTCCGAGCCTTCATCCTCCTCGTCCTGAGTGAACGGCTCGAACAGACGTGCCTGGCGCTCGGGCTGGATTCCGCTACCCGTGTCGACGACCTCGAAGCGCAGCGTCGTACCGGTCTCGTCGACGTGATCGACATTGCACGAGAAGCGGATTGACCCGACCTCGGTGAACTTGATCGCATTGTCGATCAGGTGTGTGAGGATCTGCCGCAGCCGGGTCGGGTCGCCGTACACCGTGTCCGGGATGTCCGGCGTCCATGACCATGTGAATTCGAGCCCGATCTGCTGAGCCTGGATGCTCATTCGTTCGCCGGTCTCCTGGATCAGCTCACGAACGTCAAATCTTGTTTCGGCGAGTTCGAGATTGCCTTCGGTGATGCGCGAGAAATCGAGGATGTCGCCGACGATCTTGTGCAAGGACTCGCTGGCGCGCTGGACGGTATCGACGATCTCGCGCTGTTCCGGGTCAAGGTCTCCTTGACGCAGGATCTGGATGAACCCGATGATCGCATTCAGCGGAGTGCGCAGGTCATGGCTCATGTTGGCCAGGAAGAGTGACTTGGCCTTGTTGGCCGATTCGGCCTCGATGCGAGTCATCTCGAGCGCGGATACAAGCCGCTCCTGCGCCTCGATATAGGATGCGATGCGGGCGCGCGCCGACTCGAATGCATCCGCGAGGTCGCGAATCTCTCGTGAGCTGTTCGATATCTCGAGCTGGGTCGAGTAGTCGCCAGCGCCAAGGCGAAGCGCTGCGAGCTGGACGCGAGTCAGGGCACGTGTGATCGACAGGGTCAGCAGGGCCCAACCCATGAGTGCAAAGAGCAGGACGATCAAGCCGAACGTGGCCTTCTTGGACATCCGCTGACGCACCTGGATCGGGAGTGTGCTCACCGAGGCATCTGCCTTGAGCAGGCCGACGACCCGACCGCCCCCGTCGCTGATTGGAGCGAAGGCCGAGATCCACGAGCCAAGGGCGTTCCGATAGACGCCCGTAGTGGATACCTGGCCATCGAAGAGTGCGGCTCCCATCTCGGGCAGGTAGTCGGCAGTGTGCCGCCATGCTGGCGTGGTGCTGGATGTCAGCACCATCTCGAGCGCTCCGAGGTGCACCGACTTCCGGTCTGCGAGAACCGTGTTGCGCGCCGATTCTCTCAGCCGCAGCGTATAGATCGGGGACTCCAAGCTCGCGTGACGCACTCCGTCAACCAACGTGCGCCGCAGGTACTGCAGCCAGGTTGGGCCATAGGCCCAGGCGTGAATCTCATCGGCTTCGGGGAACTCACCGACCGCCCGCTCGTGGAGTTCCCCGTCGACCAGGGGTGCCAGGGTTTGTACAAGGGTGCGGACCTGCCCCCGTTCCTCCGCCTCGACGTACTCTCCGGCCTCGTTCCAGGACTGCCAGATCCACGCAGCGAAGAGGGTCGACAGGAGAAGTCCGAGGAAGCCGATCAGGCGGACTTTGAAGCTGGTGAGGGGGACCTGCATCAGGGATGGGAACCGCCAGGCGGGCCCGAAGCTGTTTCGGCCGTCCAGGCCAATCCCTTTAATTCAGGCGCTCTCAGTCAGGCTCCAGATCTTCGAGCCGGCGTGGCCAATCGTCCTTGAGCAACCGTGAGAGGGCCCTGTCGGCCAGTATTCGGCCCTGCGTCTGGCAGGACGGGCAGTAATTGGCCTCGTTCGACGCGTAGACGATGCGCTGGACCGGGCTCCCGCAGGTCGGGCATGGCTTCCGGTACCGGCCGTGCACGGCCATCTCTTCGCGAAAGGCCGTGACGCGCTTGGGAAAGGCACGCTCAGCCTCGGCGCAAAGGTTGGCGCGCCAGCGCGTGAGAGTCTCGACCGTGGCTTCGAAGAGACGCGCCTGCTCGTTCTCGTCGAGGTTCCGCGTCCGCTGCAAGGGTGAGAGCCCGGCGCCGTGCAGGATCTCGTCGGAGTAGGCGTTTCCGATTCCGCTCAGGATGCGCGGGTCCGTGAGCGCGCGCTTGAGAGTACGGTTCTCGCGGGTCAATGCCTCGATGAACTGGGCGCGCGTGCAGGTCAGGGGCTCGATCCCACCCGGGTCGAGAGCTTCGAGGGCCGGAGCGCCTTCGAGAGCGCGCAGCCAGGCGCGCTTCCTGGAGCCAGCCTCGGTCAATATCAGGCTGCCGTCCGGAAAGTCGAAGGCCGCGAGGCCACTGCGACCGGGAATGCCGGCGCCCGGCTTGGCCCAGCGAAAGCGCCCGGCGATCATCAGGTGGATGACGAGGAATCGCTCACCCGGAAAGGCGAACACGATGCGCTTTCCGATGCGGCGCAGCTGCGCGACCTCATGTCCCAGAAAACTGTCGAGCGAGGGCTCGACGGAGCGCAGCAGGAAAGCGCTTCGCAGCCGGATGGCCTGCAGGGGCTTGGCCCGGATGCGCAGGTCCAGGGCGCACAGGTAGGCCTCGATGTCGGGGAGTTCAGGCAAGGGCTGCTCGCGGGTTGGCGGGTGGCCCCGAGAGGATAGCGGTTCGGAGTGCCCTCGACGCTCCGGCCAGCGGGAACTGGCGGGCGGGGCACCAATCCGCCAGACTGGAAACATGTCCGAACCGCACGCGATCAACCCCTTCCGGCTACTGCCCTCCGTCGACGAGTGTCTCGGCTACGATGGCTTGCGAGCCCTGGAGGCCGAAGCTCCCCGGTCCCTGCTGGCGAACTTCGTCGAGGGGGTGCTCGACAGCTGGCGCGGGGAGCTGCGGGACGGAAAACTCGACGCGGCCGGGCTCGAGGCACGCCTGGCCGATGGGGGCGTCGAGCGTGGTGTACGGGAGGCCTTGCGGGCCGAGCGGGGACGTGGACTACACCGTGCTATCAATGCTACCGGGGTCGTGCTGCACACGGGGCTGGGGCGTGCGCCTATCCACCCGGATGCGGTGCGCGCGATGACCCGGGCCGCGGGTGGTTTCTGTACCCTCGAGGTCGACCGCTTCAGCGGCCAGCGCAACCGACGCGACCAGCGCCTCTCCACGATGCTCGAGCGCGCGACCGGCGCCGAGGCGGGCCTGGCGGTCAACAACAACGCGGCCGCCGTGCTGCTGGTCCTGCAGACCTTCGCTGGCGGACGCAAGGCCGTCGTCAGTCGCGGCGAGCTGGTGGAGATCGGAGGCTCGTTTCGAATTCCCGACGTGATGCTCTCAGCGGGAGTGGAGCTGTGTGAGGTGGGCACCACCAACCGGACGCGTCTTGGGGATTACCGCGCGGCCATCGGTCCCGATACGGGCCTGCTGATGAAGGTCCACACGAGCAACTTCAAGGTGGTCGGGTTCACGAGTGAAGCCGGTAGCGGCGAACTGGCGCAGCTCGGGACCGAGTGCGGCGTCGTGACAGCTTTCGACCTGGGTGCGGGGCTGCTCGAACCCCTCGACGGCGACCTGTTCGATGGCGAGACCCTGGTGCGCGACGCGGTCGCGAGCGGGATCGATGTGGTCACATTCTCGGGTGACAAGCTGCTCGGAGGACCACAGGCGGGACTGATCGTCGGGAAGCGTGAAGCGATCGAGAAGCTGCGCGCCAACCCGTTGTACCGGGCTCTTCGCCTCGACAAGGTCACGATCGCTGGCCTCGAGGCCACCCTCGGCCTGTACGAATCAGGCCGCCTGGCCGAGCTTCCGGCGCGTCGCCTTCTAGGAGTGGCGGCGGAAGAGCTGGAGCCGCTCGCGCGCGAGATTGCGTCCGCCATCGACGCCATTCCGCAGTTCGGGGCGGACGTGATCAGCGGGCATTCCCAGCCCGGTAGTGGTAGCGCGCCCGGTGTCATGCTCGACACATTTCTCGTACGAGTGCGGCACGAGGTCCTCGGGGCGGACGCCCTGGGCGCCGCATTGCGCGCGTCCACTCCAGCTGTCTTTGCGCGGATTCAGGACGGTGCGTTGCTGCTCGATCCGCGCACCCTCTTGCCGGGTGAGAACGAGGAGCTTCTGAGTGTGATCGTGGCCGTTGGAGACGACCCCGCGTGAGGGGCCCGGAAGCGCCATCCCCGGCCCTAGAGCCCGGGGGCAATTCCTGGCAGCTTGGTATGTCATTTAGCGTTCGCCTCGCCTATACCGTTCGATCATGTCCACCCCCGCGAAAAAGCGCCTGACCGACTACGCAGCCTGCGCCGGCTGAGCTGCAAAAATGCCCATGGGGCAGCTCGCGCAGGTCCTGCGCGATGTCAATCCGGTTGCCGACGAGCGTCTGCTCGTGGGTCCTCAGAGCTTTGACGATGCGGGCGTCGTCTTCCTCGGCAAGCAATTCGACGTGCCCGGTCAGCCCCGCACGGCCGTCGTGCAGACGGTCGACTATTTCCCGCCCATCGTCGACGATCCGTATATGTATGGAGCGATCGCCGCGGCAAACGCCCTGTCGGACGTCTACGCCATGGGGGGGCGGCCCTTGAGCGCCCTCAACCTGGCGGGATTTCCCGCGGAGTTTCCACCGGAGTGGGTGGCGGAGATCTTTCGCGGCGGGTTCGAGAAGGTGCGCGAGGCCGGAGCCGTGATCGCCGGTGGGCACACGGTCACCGCCGAGGAGCCTCTCTTCGGATTCTCGATCACCGGGTTGGTGGATCCGGATCGGGTGGTCACCAACGGTGGTGCCCAGGTCGGTGATGTGCTCTACCTGACCAAGGCGCTCGGAATGGGGGCCCTGACGACGGCGGCCAAGTTCGGAAAGATCTCGGCCGACGACCTGGCGCCCGCCGCCGCTCAGATGGCCACCCTCAATGGGGACGCGGCGGAAGCGATGGCCATCGCCGGCGGACATGCGTGCACCGATGTGACGGGGTTCGGCCTGATCGGTCATTCCTACAACATCTCACGTGCGAGCGATGTTTCCCTGCGCTTCGTGCTGTCCGACCTGCCCTTCGCCCAGGGCGCCCAGGATCTCGCGCGGGCCGGGGTCTTTTCGGGCGGCCGCTCGCGGGGCAAGCAGGCCATGGGTGAGCATGTGCGGATAGCCGCGGGCCTCGAGGAGGCCAGTGTCGATCTGGCCTTTGACGCAGAGACATCCGGCGGTTTGCTGATCGTTCTGCCCGCTGATCGTGCCGCGCTTCTCGAGACCGAACTGGGTGAGCGCAAGGTTCCGGTTCACCGCGTCGGCGAGGTTGTCGAGCGGGCCTCATTCGATATCGAGTTCGTCTGATGCTGAGGCCCGTGGCGTCCGCTTGCCCCGGTGAGCGCCGGTGACAGACGACCGATTCGATCTCGGGGACTACGGCGGCGAGTTCAGCGCGCCACCCTGGATTCTGGGTCACCGTGGGACGCCCCATGAGGCGCCCGAGAACACCCTCTCGGGCCTGCGACGCGCGGTCGACCTGGGCCTGGATGGATTCGAATACGACCTGCGTGCCTGCGGGTCGGGGGAGGCCATCCTGATCCATGACGCGCGCCTCGAGCGCACGACAGATGGCACTGGCGCCCTGGCTGCAATGGACCTGCCGGAGCTATTTCGGATCGATGCGGGCGCCTGGTTCAGTCGGCGCTACGCGGGCGAGCCGCTTCCGGCCTTCGACGAGGCGCTCGATATCGCCGGAAACCCCCAGCGCGGGTTTCCGCTGCACATGATCGAGCTCAAGGAGCGCGGTCTGGTGACCCAGGTGGCCAGCAAGCTCGCGGAGCTGCGTCCAGGCCCCGATGTACGTATCGCGTCCTTCCTGCCGGACGTGGTGCTCGAAGCACGGGACGCGGGCCTGCCCAGCATGCTGCTCGCTGTGCGAGCCACCGAGGAGGACCGGCGATTCGTGCGCGACGAGCGACTGACGAGTATCGGTGTCGGCCCCGGTGGCTGGCGCAATCCGGCCGGCGCCCTGGATTGGTCCTTTACGGAGCGTTGGGGCTGGTCGGTCGACTCACCCGATGACTTGCTCGAGGCCTGTCGACTTCCCCTGGTTGGTTTCAACACGAACGAGCCCTACCGGGCCCTGGCCACGCGCGCCCTCGTGCAGCTGTCCCCGGAGGACTGCGCCATCGGTGGCGAATACCCGGTCAAGCCGCCGACCCTCGTGATCGAGCCCGAGAGTCTCGAACGAGAGGTCAGCTCGCGCGGTGAGTGGTTTGGTGCCTGGGCTTCGCGCGCGGAAGTTCGCAATCCATTTCCGTTTCCAGTGCAGGTGCGCTGCGGGATCTTCGTGCGCAATGGGGTCTTCGAGATCGGCGGTCTTCCGAGGGTTATCGAGCTCGAGCCGGGAGAGGCGCGCGACGTGCCCTTCGAGCTGTCCGGTGGGTCCCGATCACCGGGCGGCGACCCGCTATTCGCGGCCCTCTACCAGTGGAAGGTCGGTCTGGGCGGGTCCACCATCCGTCCCGGCGGTCGGCTGTTGCTCGACGCACCCATCTGCCGCGAGCGACAGGTCGTGGCGGACGGAATGGTGCGTCGTCTGAGCATGGTGCGCGAGCGGCCCGAGGATCCGCCGGCGTCGATGACCCTGCGTCGCGAGCGTGGCCAGCTCGTCGTTGCGATCGAGAGCCCGGGCGATCTTGAAGACGCTCACACCATCGTGCAGCTCGACGGAGAGATTGCGCGCGGGGGGCGTGGACTGCGCTTGAGACTACCGGAGGGATTCGATCAGTCGCCGGCAGGCCTGGCGTTCAGCTGCGGCATCGAGGGCCAGCGCATGGGAGAAGCGGGGCTGCGGCGCTGGGCAGGCGGGGTGCCGGAGGGCCTGAGGCACGGGCTCCCGGGCCGGGTCTACCCGGCCCAGCACGGCTGAGGTCACGAAATCCCGAGGCTGGCGGGCAACGGCCTGACGATGGCGTCCCGGCCAGCGGCCGTGGCGGGCGCCGGCACCGCGCGAGGCGCGCCTTGCCGGGCGGGGGAAAGCAGAATGGCGGGAGTGCATGGGAATCGAACCCACCGGCCCCGCTGTTCACGAAGCCCGACCGGCTTTGAAGACCGGGCGGCACACCAGTACCGATCCACTCCCGTCGACCGCATTAAAACGCGCTGCGGACCCGAACGCCACGCCGGCCGACGGCAAATCGATGGGTCAAAGTAAGGGATGGGACGTCGGCTGGCGCTCCGCACCACCCGCGTGGGTAGAATACGTGGCATGGGACGGATGTTCTCCGGCAGCGCGCAGCGCCTGATGCTGCTGGCCCTGACCGCATCGCTTTCAGCCATGCTGGTCGGATTCGGCAATCCACGTCAGGCCACGCCAGACCTGGCCGGGACCGGCTCGGCGCCGGCACCCGATTCGGTCGGCCATATGCACATCGAGGGAGCCCTGGACATGGGCACCCTGGCTCTTCTCCAGCGCGCGCTCAAGGAGGTGCGGACTCGTGGAGGCGACCGGCTCGTGATCGAGATCGACACCCCGGGCGGGCCGATCGAAGTCATGTGGCTGATGGCCAAGGCGATCGATGAAGCCGTGCGCGATGGAGTGCTGGTCGTGGCCTGGGTCAACGACCGAGCCCTCTCGGCGGGAGTGCTCGTTTCCATGGCTTGCGAGCGGGTGTACATGCGCCAGCGCGCGACGATCGGGTCGGCACAGCCAGTGATCACCTTGCCAGGCGGCATCGCGCCCTTGCCAGAGGCCGGCGGATTGCGGGAGAAGTGGACCTCGTCCTTGCGGGCTCAATTCCGCGCCTGTGCCGAGTGGCGCGGTCGTTCCGCTGTCCTCGCAGAGGCCATGGTCGACGCCCAGATCGAGGCCCGTTTGATCGAGCTCGACGGCGAGTCGCTCATCGTCTCGGGCAAGGAGTACGATGATCTGCAGGAGAGGAACGCCTACGTGGTCTTCCACCGCACGATCTGCGAGAGCGGTGAACTTCTGAATCTGACAGCGAACGAGGCCCTCGAGTACGGGTTCGTGGAGGGGCTTGCGGAGACTTTCGACGAGGTCCTGGAGATGGTCGGCGCGCACGGCGCATCGGTGCTGGAGATCGAACGTGCACGCTCCGAGGACCTGCTTGGCGCACTCAACCAGATTGGATTCCTGCTCGTCGCGGCCGGGCTCATCCTGGCCTTCATCGAGCTCAAGGTGCCCGGATTTGGCGTCCCGGGAATCCTCTCGATCGTCTGCTTCGGACTGCTCTTCACCGGGCGCTACATGGTCGGACTGGCCGACATTCCTCACATCGTTCTGGCTGCGGTGGGTCTCATCTGTATCGCCGTCGACATCTTCTTGTTGCCCGGCACCCTCTGGCTGGGGCTCGCGGGCGGCGCACTGCTGCTTACCGGTTTGCTGCTGGGCGAACTCGGGCCGGGTTTCAGCCTCGATAACCCCCTCGATCGGGACCTTGGCTTCGACGCCATCTTCCGGCTGGTCATGACGGCCCTGGGCGCGATCCTGGGCGCCTGGTTCGTGGGCCGTTTCCTGCCCGAAACGCCGCTCTTTGGCCGCATGGTCCTGCGGGCGGATGGGCCGGACCCCGGCTTTGCTGCGGCCGTGCCCGAGGTCGATCCAGTTTCTGCCAAGCACATCCCGCGCGTCGGCGACCACGGCACCGCCCTGACTGCGCTGCGCCCCGTGGGTAAGGTCGAGCTGGACGGATTCACGGGTCGTGACTTCGAAGCGCGCGCAAGCGGAGACGCCCTGGAGCTCGGAGCTCCGGTGCGCGTGACCGAGGTCTCCGGAGGACGGCTCGTGGTTGACGAGCGGGAGGCGGGCGCGTGATCAAGGTCATCTTATTGTTCGGGCTAGGCCTGCTCATGATCGTCGCGGAGGTCCTGATTCCGAGCATGGGGATCATCGGTCTGGGCGCTGCCCTGTGCATCCTGGGGGCACTCGGTTGGGCCTTCCAGATGGACACCGATCTGGGCATGCGGTTGCTCGCCGCGGCCACCCTGCTCGTTCCCACCGCAATCATGCTGGCGCTCAAGCTGCTTCCGAAGAGTCCGCTCACGAAGAAGCTCATGGCGCGCGGTTTCAGCTTTGACGACGGTCAGGCTGTCGACCGTCGCGACCTGGGCCTGGAGGGCGCTACTGGCGTGGTCGAGGCCACCCTGCGTCCCGCAGGGACCGCGCGCATCGGCGACCGCCGGGTCGACGTCATCAGTCGTGGTGAGATGATCGAAGCCGGAACGAGCGTCAAGGTTGTGGAGGTGCTTGGCAATCGTGTCGTCGTCGCGCGCGATGCCGAGGCGTGACCCGTATCGCTCATGACCGCAGCCAAGGCAAGAGGCAGCGCCGGATCGCGTCAACCCGGCTTCGACTACACAAACAATCCAGCCAGCAGAGCCTGGCCATGGATCCGGCCGTCAAACATTTTGGATTCACGAGTACTCAGAGGATGAACATGATGCGCTTCCAGTCGGCATTGCTGTTGCAGGATGATGGGATCGGAATCGGGGCGGGAGATGCACTGAAAACAGTGGGGGTCGTCATTGCGATCATCCTGCTGCTGCTATTCCTGTTCGTGTTTCTCAAGTTCGCAAACCTCTACCTGCGTTCGGTCCTTACACGGGCAGGCGTCGGGCTGTTCGACATGTTTGCCATGAGCCTGCGCAAGGTCGACCCGGCCGTGATCGTGAATGCTCGGGTGATGCTCGTGCAGGCGCGCCTCGAGGGCATCAGTGCGACGGACCTGGAGGCTCACTACCTGGCCGGGGGCGCCGTGCAGCGGGTCGTGCTGGCTCTCATTGCGGCTGATCGTGCTGGACTGAACCTCGACTTCCGCAGTGCCACCGGGATCGACCTGGCCGGACGGGACGTGCTCGACGCCGTCCGGACGAGTGTGACGCCCAAGGTCATCGACTGTCCGGACCCCGCCAAGGGCAAGTCGGAGGTGGCGGCCGTGGCCAAGGACGGAATCCAGGTTCTGGCCAAGGCGCGGGTGACCGTGCGCACCAACATCAGCCGCCTCGTCGGGGGCGCCGGGGAGGAGACGATCATCGCTCGGGTGGGCGAGGGAATCGTGTCGACGATCGGGTCCAAGGGGTCGCACAAGCTGGTGCTCGAGAACCCGGACGAGATCTCGAAGGTGGTGCTCGCGCGCGGCCTCGACGCTGGAACCGCCTACGAGATCGTGTCGATCGACATCGCCGATGTCGATATTGGCCATAACATCGGCGCCCGGCTACAGGCCGACCAGGCCGAGGCGGACAAGCGTGTGGCCCAGGCCCTGGCCGAAAAGCGGCGGGCGATGGCCGTCGCGGCCGAGCAGGAATTCCGGGCTGGGGTCGAGGAGAACCGCGCGAAGGTCATTCTGGCGGAGGCCGAGGTGCCCAAGGCCATGGCCGCGGCGCTGCGCTCAGGAAACATGGGCGTGATGGACCTGTACCGGTTGCGCAACCTGGCGTCGGACACCGAGATGCGCACATCGATCGCGGGCGATGGCGAAAACCCGGCGCCGCTCGACGAGTCATGAGCGCGGGAGTCGCATTCCTGCGGCTCGCCGAGCTCGGACCGGCGAGCATGCTAACGGCCGAATTCGACGACGCGATCAAGGGGCTCGTCATTCTGGTGCTCCTCCTGGGGCCCGGTCTCAAGAAGCTCCTCGAGAGATTGGGAAAGGCCGCAGCCGGCTCGCGCGCGCGTCCGTCCGAGGGCGGGCCGGCTCCGTCGACCGGACGGCGCCCTCCGGTAACCTGGGAGGAATTGATGCGCGGCGCGCCTCCCGAAGCGCCAACCGTCCCCGAGGTGGATGTGGAGCCCGAGCCAGTGTCCGTATCCACTTCACCGAAACCCGCGTGGGGGCTACCGATGTCCTCCATCGGGCTCGAGCCCCTGAGCGAGATTCCCGAAGAGGATCATCTGGAGTCTCTGGGTATAGATGAGCCCCTCTCATCTACTCTGGCGCCCGTCGGCGTACCGAGCCTTCCCAGGGAACTGAAGAGGTCCGTATCCGACGCGTGGGGCACGGATCGCACGAGGCCGAGCCGGCGTGGTATGACTGCGCGACTGAAGGCCGGTGGCTGGCGCGACGCCGTCCTGATGGCGGAGGTTCTGGGGCCGCCCCTGGCACTTCGCGAAGACTGGAGTCACCCTGGCCCGCCCCTCGGTCAGAGATCCGAGCAGAAACATGGCTGAGAAACGAAACTACTGGCTGGTGAAGTCCGAACCGGACGTGTTCTCGATCGACGACCTCTTCGCCGCTCCCGGCAAGAGCACCTGTTGGGATGGAGTGCGCAACTACACCGCGCGCAACATGCTGCGCGACGAGCTGAAGAACGGTGATGGGGTGCTCTACTACCATTCGAGGACGGACCCGCCGGGCATCGCCGGGACTGCGGAGGTCGTGCGTGAGGGTTATCCCGATCACACCCAGTTCGATCCGAAGAACTCGCACTTCGACGCCAAGGCGGACCCGGAGAATCCGCGCTGGTTCATGGTCGATATCCGGGCGCTCGAGAAGTTTCCCCGCCACGTGCCCCTGGAAGAAATCAAGGCCAGCTCGAAGCTCGCCGAAATGGCGGTCGTGCAGCGGGGTCAGCGGCTGTCCGTTCAGCGCGTCACCGCCGCGGAGTGGCGCGAGGTGTTGCGCATGGGCAAGTCGGAGAAGCGCTGAGTCTGGCCCACGCTGGCACTGCTGGCCCCCCCGGCCTGGGCCGCTCCCAGGGGCAGTGAGGGCTTCGGGATCGGGCATTCGGGCCCCATCTGCCGGACCGTAGGGACCTCCTGGGCCCGGTTTTTGGATTCCGACGGCCGGCGCCTCTCATTCCCGCTCGCCCGCGCCCCGCATCTGTAAGGCATTCAAACGCAACGGGTTAGCGCTGGCGTCTGGACCCGAACCGAGGCTCCGACGAGGTGGCCAACCGCCTTCCAGGTACCTTCAGGGGGGGGATCCCCTTGAACAATCGGTTGAAATGTGGCTTGTAGAGAACTGTGGAGGCCCTGAAAGGGGCCCCCAACGGGGCTGTGGACGGTTCACAGCCCCCTGTCCCTCAGAATCCACCACCCACCCCGAGACGAGCCCCGATGAGTAACCATTTTGACCAGCTGGCTTCCGTCGTCGAAGCCACTCGGCCCGACGTTGAGAAGGCCGAAGAAGGCAACAAGGCCGCCACCGCTCGCGTCCGCAAGTCCATGCAGGAGATCAAGAACATCGCCCAGGACATCCGCAAGGAGATGCTGGAGCTACGCGACTCCGGCGGCAGCAACTAGTCCAGCGCGGCAGCCACGGGGCCCCGGCCCCTCGCTTCCGCGCGAGACGCGAGTCAGCCCACGAGGCGCGCTCCCCTAACCGGGGGCGCGCCTCGCCCGATTAACCTCCATGGGCGCGTGGAGACCCCTATTGCCGGATAGCCAGGTAGGATGGGCGGCCAGGCAGTCTCCAAGTGCGATTGCCGTCCCTTTCCCTGCAGATGCCCCCTAGCCGCCGATAGAACCCATGCGATCCCTCGGAATCCTAAGTTGCGGGCTCCTCGTCACCCTGACCTCGACGCTGAGCGCCCAGGAGCGACCCGCCCAGACGCGAGAGAGCCATTCCACGCCGGTAGATCTGCCCGAGGGATTGCCCGATCGGTTCACGACCGAATTGCGGACGAACGGCCGGTCTCGGCAGCTCGATCTCGAGCGCGTGTCCTTTCGCGCCGACGGATTCCGGGTCCGCGCCTGGGTAGCGGACGGGGAGCTGGTCGAGGTTCCGGCCGCTGAATCGACAACCTATGTCGGTGGCGTGTTCGGTGAACCCGAGACGACTGTTGTCGGCCGCCTGACGCCCGCTGGCTTGCGTGCGCGCATCGATGCCGGCGATGGAGACGTGTGGCTCATCGAGCCAGCCGGCGGAGCCAGACGAGCGCTGGCTCACACGGTGGTGCGTGAGGACCCGGCGAGCCTCGACTTCGGCGAGTGTGGTGCTGATCTCATTTCGGCCAGCGTGTCGGCTCCGATGCCCGGTGCCGATCTCAGCAGTGACCTGCTGCCGCTCGATTGCCTGAAGCAGGCGGAGATCGCATTCGATGCGGACTTTGAATTCTATCAGGACTACGGCTCCTCGATCCCGAACACTGTGGCGCGTATCGAGGAGATCGTCGCGCAGGTGAATCTCTTCTACGCCAGGGATGTGAAGATCGTCCATCAGCTGACCGAGATCGTGGTGCGGACTGCGCCCTTCTACACGCCGACGAGTGGCGGCAGCCTGCTGACCCAGTTCCGCAACCGCTGGAACAACAACATGCAGGATGTCCCGCGCGACATCACCCATCTGATGACCGGAAAGCCCGGTAGTCTGATCGAATTCGGCGGTCTGGCATACGTCGGTGTCGTGTGCACCAACTCCCAGTACGGCTGGAGCATGGACGGCGCCAACATCGTCGGCCACGAGGTCGGTCACAACTGGGGCGCTCCCCATTGCCTGGACCCCTCGCCGTGCAACAACATGTGTGGTGCCTGTTTCCTGATCCTGCCCAACACCAAGCGCGTGATCGAGAATCACCGCGACTCTCGCAATTGCCTGGATGACGTGGGCCCATTCTTCAAGCGCCTGCCGCCCTACGTCGCGCCCGAGCTCGTGACCCTCAACAAGAGCGAATACGCGAGTTCCGGGCCCATCGAGATAGACGTCCTGGCGAACGACCACGATGGCAACTGCCAGTGGATCCGGATCACGGATTTCGATCCCGTGAGCTCACGTGGCGCGTCCATCTCCCTGGTTCCTGCAGCCGGCCTGCTCGAGCGTGACCGGCTGGTGTATACGCCGACGAGCGATCTGTTCGTGGGCGAGGACACATTCAGCTACGTGGTGGGGGACTCGAGCGGTCAGGAGACCCAGGCCCTGCAGCGGGTCGTGGTCGACGCGGTGCAGCTGCGTAGCTACTGGCCCTTCGACGAGACCAGCGGTGACACGGCCGCGGATGCGACCGGCAACGGAAACGATGCCCAGGGCCAGGTGGCGGGAATCTGGGCCCCCGGCGTCCTGGACGGGGCCCTGGAGTTTGACGGAAACCAGCTACTCGACACCGGCATGGCGGACCTGCCGCGCCCCTGGACGGTGGCGACCTGGGTGCGGCGACGGGCCGGTGCAGTGGGCGCCTCCTCGATCATCGAATCGTCGAACGGCAGCCTGCGCATCAAGCAGGGGCCGGCCGGGGTCGAGCAGGTGGGGGTCACGCGCTACGGCGACATCAGAGCCGAGTTCAACTACATCGCACCCACGGATACCTGGGTTCACCTGACCTTCGTCGGGGACGACAACGGGACCACGCTCTGGGTCGACGGTCAGTTCCAGGACACCCAGCCGGTCTACATCCGCGCACCCACGGGGACCATCGGTCGAGACGTGCAGCCCCTGTTCGCAACCCTGGACGATCTGCGAATCTATGACTACGGCCTGAGTGCGAACGAGATTTCTGACCTGTTCGCAAGCGGAGGGCGAGCGGAAGTTCCCGTGCCGGCCGACGGCGCGGCCTCCGCCTTTTCGTCACTCGGGTTGCAGTGGTTGCCTGCACCTGGAATCACCTCCCACGATGTCTATTTCGGGACCACCTACGCCGACGTGGCTGGCGCCACGCCGGCGAGTTCTGAGTTTCAGGGCAATGTGGGCGTGGCGAGCTTCATTCCGTCCGGCCTGGTTCCGGGCGTGCCCTACTACTGGCGCGTCGACGAGGTGGGAGGCGCGACCGTGGTCGGCGACATCTGGCAATTCTCGCCCGTCGAATGGCATCGCTGGCGCCTGGATGAGACCAGCGGCGGCACGGCGGCCGACAGCGAGGGCGGGCATGACACTGCCTTCGGCGGTGGTGTCGTCCTGGGAGAGCCGGGAGCCACGGGCGTCCTGGGCACGTCGGTCTACCTGGATGGGATCGACGACCAGCTGAACATGTCGGCCCTGAATCTGGATACGGATCGGCTCACCATCAGCTGCTGGCTGAAGCGCGACGGCTCCCAGCCGGACTTTGCGGGAGTGATCTTCACCCGCGCCGGAAACTCTACCGCGGGCCTGAATTTTGGAACCGACGATGAGCTGCGCTACCACTGGAATGGAAGCGGCAGCAGCTTCAACTGGGACTCGGGCCTGGTGGCGCCGGTCGATGAGTGGGTCTTCGTCGCTCTGGTGGTCGAGCCCGATCAGGCGACGATGTATCTCGGGCAATCCGGTGGATTGACCTCGTCGGTCAACTCCGTCGGTCACGGAGTCGAGGAGTTCGATGGGCCCCTCTTCTTTGGACGGGACCCCGGATTCGGCAACCGCGACTTCAAGGGACACCTCGACGATGTCCGGATCTACGATTCCGCTCTGACGACGTCGGAGATCAATACGCTCTACGCACTGTCCCAGTGATCCTGGAGAGATCCGATGTACCCCGGGGCCTTCATCGGACTAAGATGACCACATGGTGCGCCCCGACGCGAACGATGCTCGAGGTTCGAGCTTTGCAGCAGCGGGAATCCCGGTTGGATGGTCGGAATCGGGGTCCAGGAGCTGGAGCCCCTGCGTGACGGCGCCTGAGGCCTAGCGATGCGCCGGCACGAGAAGGCTGAGCGGGTTCAGGCCATTCTGGACGAGCTCTATCCAGACGTCCCGATCCCGCTCGACCACGACGATCCGTTCACGCTGCTGGTGGCCGTGCTCCTGTCGGCGCAGACGACCGATGTGCGCGTCAACCTCGTCACTCCGGCCTTGTTCGCGCGCGCGGGGACTCCGCAGGGGCTTGCGCGTGTGCCGGTGGAGGAGGTGCTCGCCCTGATTCGCACCTGCGGGCTGGCACCGACCAAGGCGCGCAACATCGTGGCCCTCAGCCAGCAGCTGGTCGATCTTCACGGCGGCCAGGTGCCCGAGGGCTTCGCCGAGCTGGAGGCCCTGCCTGGCGTGGGCCACAAGACTGCAAGTGTCGTCATGGCCCAGGCATTCGGTCATCCTGCCTTTCCAGTCGACACCCATATCCACCGGTTGGCGCGCCGCTGGGGGCTCTCGGGGGGGGCGCGCGCATCGACCGTCGAGCGCACGGAGCGCGACCTCAAGGCAATCTTTGCGGAGCAGTCGTGGAACGAGCTCCATCTGCAGATCATCATGTTCGGGCGCGAGTACTGCCCGGCCCTTCGGCATGACTTCGACGGGTGCCCGATCTGCTCGTGGGCGACTCCGAAGTCGCGTCGGCTCGAAGAACAGCAGAAGCAGCGCCGCAAACCCGCGCGACCAACCCCCGGTAGGGGTACCTGACCACCGGAGCACGATATGGATCGGACCGAATTCATCCCCCTGGCCGACGAATGCATGACGCGCGTTGCGGATTGGCTCGAGGAGTTCGATCCGGACGAGGTGGACTTCTCGACCACGGACGGTGTGGTCGCGATCGAGTTTCCCGATGGGAAACGCTACATCCTCAACCGCCAGACTGCGGCCTCACAGATGTGGCTGGCTGCTGGCGCCAGCGCCTGGCACTTCAACTGGCATTCCGACACCAGAACATGGCTCGACGACAAGCAGGGTCAGGAGCTGATGACACGTATCGCGGAGGTCGTGTCCGCCAAGATCGGTCGGCAAGTGAAGGTCGGCTAGAGCGATGATTCAGATCCACCGGCTGGAGGGATTCTACTGGGTGGCGCGCACCGAGGGCTACGCCCGTGCCGCGCGTGCCTTTCCCTATCCGATTACCCAACCCGCGGTGCACCAGCAGGTGAAGAAGCTGGAGGCCGAACTCGGAGTCTCGCTCTTCGAGCGGCTCGGCAAGGACCGCATGGGATTGACCGCTGCTGGCCAGCGCCTGTATGGCTTCATTCAACCGTTCTTCGAACAGCTCCCGGCGGTCGTTCGATCCATCGACCAGGGGGAGTATCAGGGCAGTCTCTCCATCCACACCGCCAGCCTGATGTTGCGCCAGCTCTTGCCGGGCTGGATCAAACGACTGAGGAAGCGTCGTCCCGGTATTCGGGTCACCCTGGTCGAGTCGCTCGAGCCCGCGATCGGAGCCCTGCGAGAGGGCTCCGCTGACCTGATCGTCGACTACATACCGAACCCACCGGGCGATATCGCAACACTTCGAGTGGGCACCCTCTACCCCTTCATCGTCGTTCCCCAGGGCCATGCGAGTGCCAGGCGCAAACGCCTTTCTCTGGCCGCTCTGCGGGACGAGACTTTCATCAGCTACACGGTCGGCAGCCCGGGCTATGCGCTTCAACTGCAAGCCCTTGCCCGGCACTCGATCGTGCCCGCCGAGACCCTCACCGCGAGCACCGCCGAGGCCATCCTGGGCTTCGTCGAGAGCGGCCTGGGGTACTCACTGGTTCCCTCGCTCGAGGCCACCGGCCCAAGATCTCGCAGCCTGCGGGTCGATCGTCTCGGACCCGGCCGCATCGAGTTTCCCGTGGTCGCGGCATGGCGTAAGGACACGCCAGAGAATCCTCTGCTCGACGCTGCCCTGGAATCGGCCCCGACACCATAGGGGCCTGATAGCCCAACGAATCCGCCGCAGGCAGCGGACATTCCCATGGGATCAGTCACTCTCGGGAATCATGGCCTCGAAGGTCTTCAGGAGCATTTCGCTCGTCTTGTCGCGCAGGGTGGACTTCAGATTCAGGCTCATGGCCTCCTGCAGCACGCGCAGGTTGATGTTCAGGATCGGGTCACGCCAGGTTCCCACCAGCTGGATAGGGACCGTGACATTGGCTGACATGAGCAGGTCCAGCGCGCCGGGGTCGAGCAGCCGCTGACCGACGAAGCTGAGGGGGACCTCGATCTCGATCTCGATACGGTCATCTTCGAGCAGGTGCTGACCACGGAAGGAGCAGCGATGTTGATCGACCACCATCGTGACGTCTTCGTAGCGCAGAATGCCGCCCTCGATCTCCATCATGATGGGCGCGTCGGATTCGAGCTCGAACGAAAGGTCATCCGACAATCCAAGATCGTCTGCAAAGGCCCGAACTGGTGGGCACTCCAGTTCGCCGAGGGTGACCACCGCGCGCGCCGCGAGCGACGGCCATCCGGCCCCGCGCTCGAAGCTGAGCTGATCGACTTCCACCCGGATGCCGCCCGCCGGATTGCTGGAGCGGCTGCGGTCGAGCCATGGAAACAGCCAGCGAGTGACCTCGGTCGACAGCTGGCCACGTTGCGGAGCAAGAATTCGGAGGGCGGGACTATCGGCCACCGAAACGAGCGAATCCTCGGTCAGCAGGAAGGTCCACTGAATCTCGGAGTCTGCCGTGCTGACCGTCCCCGCCACGCGGGTTTCGCCCGAGCGGCTGGAGTCGGCTGCAGCACATTGCAGTTCCAGATCGCAGGCTGGACCCAGCAGCGAGTGCAGGCGGCCGCGCGCCGAGCAGATCGAGCCGGCCAGACGCGTCGGGAATTCGGAAGCCCGCATCAAGCCGCGCCAATCGCGGGTGCCCGGTGCTCGACTCAGCTCGACCTCGCCCGTTCCGCCGCCAACAAACTCCAGCAGGCCTCGCACGACCACGTCGCGCTCGGAATCCCCCCGGCGGCCGGCGGCCCGGTCGGGGTCGCCTTCGGTCCGGATCCGAAGGTCGAGTGCCTCGACCACGACGGGCTCCAGGGTTTGACGCATGTCCGCGATCGAGATGGTCCCCGCCCCGGCGTGTACCCTCAGAGAGGGCCAGGCCCAGTTGGGGTCTGCGTCGTCGGACGTCGCCCCGTCGGAGCGGCGGTCGCCAACGAGATTCCGGTCGAGGAACGCTACCCAGTCGAATGCACGGTCGCGGTCGGCCAGGGCGACCTGGAGGTTGGACAGTCCGGCAGAGTCGATCTCCAGGCGAGCACGCTGGACGTCAAAGTCCCATTCCTGGGGTGCTGGCTGGAGCCCGAGAATTGTCAGCAGGGATGGAAAGTGAGCGTTGAGAACCACGATCGTCTCTCCACTCCGATCGAGAAGCTTGACGCCGTTGGCGCGCTGCCCGTCGACCCACGACAGCTGCAGGTTCTCGATCACCAGCCGGCCGTCGTGGCGGCGTCCGAATCCGCTCTCCACCCACTTGGCGACCACGTCCCCGAGCATGGTCGGGGCGAACAGCGCGGCCGAGACGACGGCGCCGAACACGAAGGCGCCGCAACCCATGGAGCCCGAGAAGAGGCAGCCAACCAGGCTCCGGCGCGGCTTCTGAGTTCGGGTCTCGGGCTCCATGCAATGCCGATCGCGGCGTTGAGGGTGGACGGGTGATGTCCGGGATGGTCGACGGGGACCCGCGGGTCCTTACTGGGATACTGGCCCCTGGATTTTCACGGGGCCGGTAGGACCTCGGCGAGCTTGAGCCTGCCAGGACCTCGAATTGTCCGCGATCCGGGCAGGCGGTTCAACGGACCCGGGCTAGCTTGGCTCCAGATGGGGGACGGGCTGTCGCTCGCGGGTCCCTCAGAGCTTCTGGGCCCGCTCGAGTTTTACTGTGCGGCGACGCAAGTCCGTGGCGCTCTCGACCACCAGCCGTGCGCGGCTGCCCGATCCATCGACGCGCACAACCTGGCCCACATGGCGGCCGTCGACCCGGACCCAGTCTCCGCGCTGGATGACATCCGGGTCGCTCGAGGTTCCCTGGTCAGGGCCGGGCCCGCCGGCCTGCAGCGGGGCGCCGATAGGGCGCGGGGTCTTGAAGTGCTCGGAGAGCCACTCTTCGGGCGGATTGCAGACATCGCAGGCTCCGCACGCCGAATCTGGAGTCTCCGTCTCGAAGTGCTCCGCGAGCGTCACCCGGCGACACACCAGCCCCTCGGTTGCGAAGCGCACCATGCGCAGCAGTCCCTCGAGATCCGAGCGTCTCTTGTCCCCGCTCCCGACGAATCCGGGTAATCCGCCAGGGTCGAGGTCCTGGGCAACGGCCAGGTTGTGCGCCTCGAACGAACCGCTGGTGATTCCGAGCACCTCGAACCACTTGAGGCAGATCGAGACGCGGTTGTCGCTGCGATTCTTGACCAGAAGTTCATCTCTCAGGTCGTCCAGATCCCTGGCCTGGATGCGCTCCCCCCAACCCACGAGAGTCTGATAGACGCCAACCAGGTACTCGAGGCTTGGATTGGCCCAGTCGACGAAATTCTGCTGGATCGCGACATCCTCTTCGAAATAGACCAGCTCGCACCAGGCCGGTTTGCCGTCACGACCGGCACGTCCAACCTCCTGCATCCAGGACTCGAGGGTGCGCGGAATCTGGGCGTGGATCACGAACCTGATATTCGCCTTGTCGACGCCCATGCCGAACGCGTTGGTCGCGAGGACCACGTCACGTTCCGACGCCATGAAGCGCTCTTGCATCGCGCGTCGCTCGTCGAACGAAAGCTTGCCGTGGTAGACCAGGCTATCGACACCCTGGCGCGCCAGCTCACCATGGAGTGCCTCGAGATCCTTGATCAAGGCCGAATAGACGATCCCTGGTCCATCCATGCGCCGGATGCGATCAGCCAGGATGCCGATCTTCTCTTCGGCCTCGAAAACGGGCGTCACGCCCATGTACAGATTCTCGCGCTCGATACCCGTGCGTAGAACCAGCGGGTCTGAGAGGCGCAGGTGCTCGCAGATGTCACTCGCCACACGTGGCGTCGCGGTCGCCGTCAGGGCGATCGTGGGAGGATCTCCGAGCAGCGCGCGGTATTCACCCAGGCGCGAATAATCCGGCCGGAAGTCGTGGCCCCAGTGGCTGATGCAGTGGGCCTCATCTATGGCAAGGCGTGTGACCTTCAATTCATGGATGTGCTCGCGGAAGGCCGGGCTGCGAAAGCGCTCGGGCGTGATGAAGAGCAGGTCATGGCTGCCGCTGGCTGCGTCACGCAATCGCCTGGCCCGTTCGCGTGAGCTGAGGGACGAGTTGATGAAGGTGGCTCGCAAGCCACGGGCCCGCAGGCCGTCTACCTGATCCTTCATCAGCGCGATCAGGGGGCTTACCACGAGCGTGAGACCGTCCAGCAGCACGGCGGGCAGCTGGTAGACGAGCGACTTGCCCGCGCCGGTGGGCATGGTCAGCAGAACATCACGGCCTGCGAGTACGGATTGGACCGCTTCGGCCTGACGGCTGCGGAAGCCGTCGATCCCGAAGCTCTCGCGCAGGGTCGCATGCAACGCCGGGTCGTCGATCTTCCAGTTCTTCTGTGTCAATCGTGGTCCCCGATGCGAGTTCCGATCCGGCGCGCCAGTCTATCAAGGGCCGATCAGGAGTCTGCGGTCGCGTCTTGCCCGATGAGAGCCCATGTCCGAGACTGGGCGGCATGGACGGACCCACGCTCGAGGGCGTCGAGACGCTGATTCTCATCCCGACGGCGGGGGAGGCGCAGAGTCTGGGGCCCGAACGCCTGGCCCAGGCGCAGCCCGTTGCCCTGTGTGGCTTTGGTCCGATCGCGGCGGCGGCCAGCACGGCGCGAGAGCTTGCTCGCCTGCGGCCGCAGCGCGTCCTGCTGGTCGGAATCGCCGGAAGCTTCGACGTCCAGCGACACCCGATCGGAACGGCCGCCGTGTTCACCCAGGTCCGGGTCGACGGGATCGGTGCCGGCGAGGGCGCGGAGGCACAGACGCCTCGGGACCTTGGGTTGCCCCAGTGGTCGGCGTCGGACGACGGTCCGGGAGTCTTCGATACGCTACCGCTCAGCTCGCCCGATCCGATCGAGGACCGAACCCTGCTGACGGTCTGCTCCTGCTCCGCCTCGACCCAGCAGGCGGATCGCCGCCGGCGCGACTTTCAAGATCCCGCGGCGGAGGACATGGAGGGCTTCGGAGTGGCCCTGGCCTGCCGCCAGTTCGGGACGCCGCTCGGGATCGTGCGTGGAATCTCCAACGCGGTGGGGAATCGCGATACTCGCAGCTGGCGCATCAAGCCCGCGATGCACGCCGCGTGGGATGCCATGCTCGAGCTCCTTGCCGACCAGGATTGGGGCCGCGAATCATGACGACCGTGCGCATCGGGATCTCAACCTGTCCCAACGACACCTTTGCCTTCCACGGCCTTCTCTGCGGACGGGTCGACGCCTGCGGCCTGGACCTGAGGATCGAGCTGGCGGACGTTGAAGTTCTCAACCAACGCGCGTTGGCGGGTGATTTCGATGCTAGCAAGGTCAGCTTTGCGGCGGCCCTCTCCATGGCGGGCGAGTACTTCGTGTTGCCCTGCGGTGCCGCGATTGGCTTTGGTGTTGGGCCCCTGCTGCTCGCTGCGCGCCCGGGCGAGCGCCCCGAGCGTACCCGGGCGGGAGCTCCCCCTGCACTTGTGCTGTGCCCGGGTGCGCATACCACTGCCAGCCTTCTGTACCGGATGTTTCACCCTGATCAGGGGCGCGTCGAACAGGTCCTGTTCTCCGAGATCATGCCCGCGTTGAAGGCCGGGCGGGCCGACTTTGGCGTCTGTATCCACGAGGGCAGATTCACATTTGCGGAGCAGGGCCTGGAGCGCGTGGAGGATCTGGGGCAGCGCTGGGAGGCGGCGACTGGCGCTCCGTTGCCCCTGGGGGGATTGGTCGCACGTCGTGATCTGGGATTCGACGTGCTATCGGCCCTCACCCACGCGATCCGCAACTCGATCGACCACGCCATCTCCAACCGGGCCGAGACCTTCGACACCATGCGTCAGTATGCTCAGGAGATGGATGACGACGTCATCGCGGCCCACGTGGACCTGTATGTAAACGAGTGGACCCGGGACATGGGCTCAGACGGACGTGCGGCTCTCGACGTACTCTCCAAGCATGCTCCGGCGGGAGATCATGGGCGGAAAGCGCTGGAAGTCTTCGGGTCATGACGTCGGCGCGACTCTTTCACCTGATCGGAATCACCGAAGCCGGCGTTCTGCTCAAGCGCAACGGGGCCTGGTCGCCGCCGTCCCTGGCCAGTGAAGGCTTCGTACATCTGTCCTTCGCGCATCAGGTGGCCGGCACCCTGGATGCACACTACGCCGACGCGACCGAGATCCTGCTCGTCGAGGTCGATCACGCGAGGGCCGGCGGCGACCTGCGCCTCGAAGTTTCGCGCGGAGGATCCAAGTTTCCACACCTCTACCGGGGCTTGGATCGTGCGGACGTCTTGCGCTCCTGGCGACTCAGTCGTGGCCCACGTGGCTGGCATCCGCCGCTGTTCGGGGGAGAGGCCGAGCAGGATGACCCACAGGGGCTGTCGCACTAGCCTTCCACGACAACGACGGCCGAGGCGATCCCGCCGTCATGGGTGATCGCAAGGTGCATGCTTGCGATGCCCCGAGCGGCGACGATTCGTGCGGTTGCACCATGAAGTTCGATCCATGGGGCGGCCCCGATCTCTCGCCGAACCTCGACATCGTGCCAGCGTACGCCGGACTGGCCGCCCGTGCCGAGGGCCTTGATGGCGGCCTCCTTGGCCGCGAAGCGTCCGGCGTAGTGGGTGAAGCGCGCGCGGTGGGCGTCGCAGTAGGCGCGTTCGTCGGGCGTGAAGACTCGCTCCAGGAACGCATCTCCGCGGCGCGCGAAGACCTGTTCGAATCGATCGATCTGCGCGATGTCGATGCCTAGTCCGAGGATTGCCACACTCTGGTCACTTCCAGTAGAAGCCCGGCTCGCGCGAATCGGTACCGGAGGATCGGTAGTTTACGAATACGACCATCGGCAGCAGGGCCTTGCGCCGGGCCTTGCCACCCGCACCCTCCGAAAGAGGTGGGATGGCGGCCTGCAGGGTCACCAGGCGATTGGAATCGACCCGGAAGCTCTGGGTTGCCTGGAACTTGACCTTTCGGAATTCCAGCACGAGCCGGTATTCCTGCCGCGCGGTGAGGCGAGTGAAGGTGGCGCGGCCGTCGAGATCGACCACTCTGCTGACCTTGTGTTTCCACTCAGCGCCAAGCGGCTGAATGCCAAACGCTTCTGCTTCGGGTTGCGTGTCGCCGGCGTCGCCGCCGCTGCCGTCGTCGGGTTTGGTCTCGGGTGTGCTCTTGCGAGATCCGAGTCGGTGGCGCTTGGCCGTAGATGTGGCGTCGTCACCCGCGTCCGGCAGGGACGGTGGTGTGCCACGTTGTGGCGCGGATGGGTCATGGAGCCCAGGTCCCTTTCTCTCCCGGGTGTTCGCCGTTTTTGCCTTGCGCGTGTAGATGCGCGCAGTCAGAAGCCCCTCCTTGGTCCTGGCTGCCGCGGGTAGATCGGTAAGGCTGAGTTCGACCGAGCCGAGGCCCTGGATCACGACATCGAGTTCATGTACCCCGGGGACCAGCTCGATCGGCTCTTCCATCTCGAGCAAGGGGGCATTCAGTGGGCCGACGGCCACGTGGTAGTCCCCGGAATCCTTGAGCATCGTGGCGAATGTGCCGTCCGGTTGGGTGGTGACAATTCCGCGTCCGCGATTTGGCCTGGTTTCTTCAGATGTCGGCTCGGCCTTCTGAAACGAGATCAGGGTTCCCCCAATCGTCGCACCAAAGGTGTCGACGATCTGGCCGCTGATCTCGATCGAGCGGTGCATTGTCACCACCAGATCGGCCTGGCCGCCGTCGATTACAGTGACCCGCTCATGGGCGTCCATGAATCCGTCACTCGTGATCTCGACCTCCCATTCGCCGACCGGGATATCTTCCCACTCTCCGCGACCGGTCGCTTCGCGCATCTCACCGCCCATGCGCACGACAATCTTGGCCGTGTGCAGGGGCAGTCCCGACGGATTGACCGGGATGATGGTCAATGCCGGGTCGAGGATCGCCGCCATGCGAGATGCGTCTGGATCGCTTGTGCTCACCGGGGCGAGGTCCTGCGCCTGGGATGGGGCGAGCTGTGCGTCTTGCTCGAGCCTTGGGCCCCCGGCGCTGCCACCGATGTTGTTCAGCAGAGTGATGAGCCCGAGGACCAGTACGGCTGCGAGGATCACGCCGCCAATCAGGATGCCGGAGTTCTTGCGCTGACTCATGCCCCAGGGGACCCCATCAAGGGTTCTGTGCGCCTTCGCTGGTGACTTCGATCAGGGCGTCGCCCGCCCCCACGTCCGCGCCGTCCGCCACCAGTACGCGCAGCACCCTGGCCTGGGCGGGCAGGCCTGCCTCGGCGCGGTAGAGGATCTGGGTAAACGTCTTCATGACTTCGATCATGCCAATTGCGACGCCGTCGTGAAGCGTGCTGCCGACGGATACGAACGGCGGCTCGGTTGGTGAGGGGGAAAGGTAGAATCGTCCAGCCTGCGGTGCCACGACGACCGGATTCCCGGTGGGGCCCATGCCGGCCTGGGGATCCTCCAGCTCACCTTCCAGCTCTGCGGCCCCAATCGACGACAGCTCGTACAGTACGTCGCCGGCACCGACGGGTTCACGCACACGCGCTGGGCGCGTGGATGTCACGATGCCTTGCACGCCGGCCGGGACCACCAGGGTCGCAGCGCGCCCTAGCCGGACCAGCACGCCGGCGGTTTGCCCTGCTGCAAGTGCGGCGCCGCGTTCCTGGGCACAGGTGAATACACCCGTCTCAGGGGCGCGTAGCAGCCATCGCTCACCGTCTTTCTCGGCGCCCAGTTCGATGGGAGCGATCATGATCCGCGTGCCTCGCTGAGAGCTGCCAGATCGTGGAGAGACCAGATGCGTGGATTCTTCAGGCGCCGGTAGCCACTGGACTGATACGAGGCCTCGGCGAAGAGTTCCAGCCACGGACGCAACTCGTCGATAGCGACCACCTCGTCCGTATCCATCTGAGCAGCCGCCTTGTAGGGGTCCATGTCTCCCTCGATACGGGCCTCGGTGTCGCGCATTCCCTGGGCTATCGCTTCACGCTCTTCCGGGTCATCTACGGCGATTTCGAAGTTGTCATCGAGCTTCGTGTTGAATGCAGCGATCGCGAGCGTGCGGCCCTCCATGACAGACAGGCGCGTCAGCGGTGTCGAAATCTGAACGACCGGATCGTAGGGCATGCCCGCCATCGCGTAGTAGCCAGCACCCGAGGCCTTGCGCAAGAGCACCGTGAACATGGGAACGCGATTGGTGCTATTCGTGTAGATCAGGCTCGATCCGAACCCCAGCAAACCTAGCCGTTCGGCCTCGACGCCGATGTCGAAGCCGGAGATGTCCTGCATCCAGACGATCGGAATCCCGTCCGCCTCGCAGGCGCGACTGAAGCTGGATACCTTGGCGATGCCCTCGCGATACAGGATGCCGGCTGGCTTCTGCTGGTCGTGGTGCTCAGGGTCCTGCATCAGCCCCTGGCGATTGATGACGAAACCCATGTAGAGTCCCGCCACCCGGCCCACACCGACGATCATCTCCCGTCCTCGATCCGGCAGGATTTCCCAGAAGAGACTGCGGTCGACCAGGCGCGCCAGAACCTCCTCGGCGTCGTAGCTGACGCGGTGGTTCGATGGCAGGATCCCGCGCAGCTCGCGGGCCGCGTGGTGAGGCGCTGCAGCCTCTGCGCCGTGCCGGTAGAATTCGATCGCCGGGGTCGCGAGCTTGCCGATCTCGGCCCGGATCAGGTCCAGGGCCGTTTCGTCGTCGGGAACTCGCTGGTCGGCACAGCCCGACTGATGTACGTGTACCTCGGGCCCGCCGATGTCCAGGCTAGATAGGTGCTGGCTCTTGGCGCCCTTGATGAGTGCTGCGCCTGCAATCACCATGTAGGCCTGCTCTGTCATGATGACACGATCCGAGATGATCGGCATGTAGCCGCCTCCCGCGATGCAGTCACCAAAGACACCCGCGATCTGGGGCACGCCGGCGTCGGAGAGCTCGGAGTTCTTCTTGAAGATGTGGCCCGCGCCGGTCCGGCCCGGGAAGGAACGGGATTGTTCCGGTAGGAACAGTCCGGAGCAGTCGACCAGGTAGACGACCGGAGTTCGCAAGCGCCGGGCCATCTCCTGGGCACGCTCGATCTTTTCCGAAGTGAGCGGCCACCAGGCACCCGAAGCCACGGTGTTGTCATTGGCGATCACCATGACCCAGCGGCCGAGCACCTTGGCGAAGGCGGTCACGACGCCAGCCGCGGGCGCGGCGAGCTTTCCAAACTTGCGCCCGTGGTTGACGAAGGTCCCCACCTCGAAAATGGCCGAGTCCGGGTCCTTGAGGAGCTCGAGGCGTTCGCGTGCCGTGCGCTTGTTCTTGTCGTGAACACGCTGGACGTACTTCGGTCCCCAGCCCGCCGCGACCTGGGTCCGTTGCTCGCGAAGTTCGGACTCCCGTTCGGCCAGGGCGGAATCGTTGGTACTGAAGCTGCGGTCGTCCAGGAACCCGTCGCGGGGCCGACCGATCGGGACGAGAGGGGGATGGGCCATGTTGGCTGGTGTGGAGGGCGATGTGGGGCGCTAGCCGCGCCAGCCCGGGATGCTGCGCGTATCGTACGTGCCGCTCATGAATTCGGGGCTTGCGAGAACGGTCTGGTGCACCGGAATCGTGGTCGACACACCCTCTATCTGGACGCGCTGCAAGGTGGCTTGCATCGTTTCGATCGCCTGGTCGCGATTCTCACCATGGGCGATGATCTTGGCCAGCAGTGAATCGTAGTAGGGCGAGACCTGGTCGCCCGCTTTCAAGTGTGTCTCCACGCGCACCATGCCCGGCCCGGCGTCGGTCGGGATCTCCACCCTCGTCAGGGCGCCGGGAGTCGGACGGAAGTCACGCTCGGGATCCTCGGCGTTGATGCGGCATTCGATCGCGTGGCCATCGAGCTCGATCGAATCCTGGGTGTGCGTCAGGCGCTGGCGTGCAGCGATGCGAAGCTGTTCCTGCACGATGTCGACGCCGGTGACCATCTCGCTGACAGGGTGCTCGACCTGCAGGCGCGTGTTCATCTCCATGAAGTAGTACTCCCCGTCATCCGAACGAAGAAACTCCATCGTGCCCGCACCGACGTAGCCGATGGATGCAGCTGCTTCCGCCGCGCGCATTCCAAGCTGCGAGCGCAACCCGGAATCGACGATTGGACTGGGACTCTCCTCGATCAGCTTCTGGTGCTTGCGCTGGATCGAGCACTCGCGCTCGCCGAGGTGCAACATTCCGCCAAAGGCATCGCACAGGATCTGAATCTCGATGTGTCTGCCACCCGACAGGTAGCGCTCGAGATAGAGTCCCGAGTTTCCAAAGTTCGCCAGTGCTTCGGTCGCCGCCTCCGGAAAGGCCTGGCGCAACTCGGCCTCCGAGTGGCAAAGGCGCATGCCCCGTCCGCCGCCGCCGGCATCGGCCTTGAGCAATACCGGGTAGCCGACCCGGGTTCCCGCCTCGACCGCCTGCTGCGCGTTGTCGAGCAGTCCCTCCGAGCCCGGAATCCCGTCCAGGCCCGCCGCGCGCATGGCACGTTTTGCAGGCCACTTGAGGCCCATGCGGTCCATGACGGCCGGGGATGGTCCGATGAACGTGACCCCGTGTTGCTCGCACAGGGCGGCGAAGCGGGCGTCTTCGGCCAGGAATCCCCAGCCCGGGTGGATCGCGCTGCAACCGCTCTGCAGGGCCGCTTGCAGTATGGATTCGGAGCGCAGGTAGCTTTCGCGCGGTGAGGCGCCGCCAATCGAGACGACATCGTCCATGGCAGCCAGCCAGGACGCGCCCCGGTCGGGCTCCGACGCCACCCCGACGACGTGGACGCCGAGCTCGTGGGCTGCCCGGGCCACGCGCACGGCGACCTCACCACGGTTGGCTATCAGGAGTGACTTGAACATTGGGTACCGGGACGGGGATCGAGACCACGAGGTTAATGTCCCGCGCCGGAACTTCCACGAACGCCGGAAGATTCGTCGGCCGCGGGTGACGGGAGAGGGGGTAACCTGCCTGACGTGCCTACCTCCGTGAGCCTGCTCGCGGCCTCCTTGCCGCTCCTGCTGTCCTGGTCGACGGAATGTCCCGGCGCCTTCACGGGTACGGCTGGTGCTGGGGTGGATCTGGAGCGCCAGCTCGAATTGCTGGGTGCTACGGGCAGGGAGGAGCGCCGTATGGCGGAGCGCTGGCTGGCGGCCCATCTGACCGCGGCGGACTTCGCGCCGGCGGCCGAGGCGGCGCGCGCCGGGGATGCGGAGATGCGCCGACGATTGAGCTGGGCCCTGGCTGCCGACAGCCGCAATCTGGGCCTGGCGGTGCTTTTCCTGGCGGACAGCGACACCCTGGTATCGGAGGTCGGGCGAGTGGCCGTTCTCGAGATGATCGATCAGTGGAATGGCGCTGCCGAGCAGCCTCCACTGGCGCGGTCCGTGATACCGGCCGATTGGCAAGACTCTGAAACGCGCCGCCTGGCGATCGATCTGCGGGCCGGAGGAATCGCTGCGATAGTCGACAGGGTCGAGCGCCTCGCGCCGGCCCCGGCAACCGTGGTGCTGGATCCGGGGCTCGACCCCGGCGTCCGGGTCGGCGCATTCTGGCCGGCCCAGCGTAGCGACGGCTTCGAAGGCGTCTGGCCGGATATGATCCGGGAGCTAGCGCGCGTGCATCGCGTCGCCTTCGAGGTCCACGGCCAGCGCGCGCCCTTGCGTGGCGCACAGCCCTGGGTCCGTATTTGCGCCAGCGGCGGTGGCACGACCTTCGGCCCACCTGCGACCACCGCGGAGCTCTGTCTCGAGTGGTGCCGGGGCGTGGTACGCCAGGATGATCCGGCCTGGCGCATCGCCTGTGCCCGCGCGCTGGCGGCCATCGGGTGGCCGGCGGCCATCAGCTGGTTCGAGCAGTCGTGGAGCGAACGCCGGGATCCGGCTGCGAGGGAAGCCTTGCTGCTGGCGGCCGGTCGTGGGCGCGTCGCTCCTTCGTTTGCAACACCAGCCGGCATGACAGATCTGCTCGCTTCGATCGATCGCGACCTCGCCAAACGCGAGCCGGGAGCCCTGGCGCGGGCGCAGGGCTTTGCGCTGGCCGTGGCCGCCATGGGGCAGCTCGGGACCGATGGCCGCTGGAGCGCGATCCTCACGTCCGGGTGGGAGGGGCTCGTTCCCGCCTCGCGCTGGATGCGCATGATCGCGCTCGAGGGCCACGGCCGTGCCGACGCCCGAGTGCGCCAGCTCGTGCGCATCGAATTCGCAAGGGAGGGGCAGCCCGAGCTGCGCTTCCAGGCGCTGCGGACGATGGCGAGCTTGACCGAGTCCGCGGGGAAAGATATCGATCTCGAAGTCCGAGCACCGGAGGAGCTCTTCGAGCGCGGCCAGGACTGGCTCGATGAACTCACGCTTCACCTGGCGACAGCGGGAGTACCGTTTCCCGACGGAGATTGGCATGGGCGCCTCGAGGGGCCCCGAGAATTGCTGGCCGTGTTGAGCTGGCGTCTCGAGGCTGGGGGCGGGCCGGACGCGGTCGAGCTGTTCTGGCGCATTCTGCAGAGTGGTGCACTGGACATGCTGTCCGAGCACTTGCGGGTGTGGTGTGGCATGGCGCGCGCCGGATCCGTGGACGAGTTGCTTGCCCAGGCGAGCGCCGCGGCCCCGGACGCGGCTGGGCGCGCGCGGGTCGAGAGAGTCCGGCTGCGCGCTGGTTTGCTTTCCGAGGCGGACCAGCGCCTGCGCCTGGATCGCCTGCTGGCCGAGACTCCACTCGACGCGGATGAGCTACTCGATCTGGGAACCCTCTGTGCGGCCAGTGGGGTTGGCTGGCGCGCGCGAGCTGCACTGGTGGAGCGCATTGCAGACATGCCGCCGGTAGGGGACCTCGCGCCAGCCGTGGCCGAGGCGCTGATCGGACTTGGTCGAGTTCGGCTCGACCGAGAAGCGGACGTGCTGGCGAGCCGATTGCGGACCGCGGCCCGCGCCGCGACCCACCCCATTCTCGATGTTCTCTACGGTGCCGGATGGCCTCCCTACCGATTGCCGGCGGCACTGGCCCTCGACCCGCTTGACCGCCGCATCGGATTCTCGGGGCCCTGACGCGGCCCAGCCAGCGAGTTTTTCTCTGCTGTAAGTCTATTGATAGTAACTAGTTATTGCCGTGAAGCCCCGTTCCAGGCGGAACCGAACTGGCGGGCAAAACAGTCCTCACATCGAAACTCAGGGTATTGAGGCAGGTTTGAGCTTGGGCCTTCCCCTGTCGAGGCCGATGAGCATGATGGTCCGAGAGTTCTGTTTGAGCGCAATATGGTCGTTCCCCGAGAGAAAGCTACGAATCCGCGCTTCAGCCTGAAGAAGGTCGCCGTGCCCGCCAGTCGGCCACTGCCGCCGGAGCCTGGCGAAGCGCGCGAGATCCCTGTGCGACGCGAGGAGATCGTGATGGTCACCGAGCCGCGCAGCCAGATTGCGGAACAATTCCGTGGGCTACGGAACTCGATCCAGGCGCTCAACCCCGACAGCGCGTCGCACACCCTTGTGCTTACCAGTGCGCTGCGTGGCGAGGGCAAGACTGTCTCGACTCTCAACCTGGCCATCTCGATGGCCGAATTGCCCGGGATGGAAGTGCTCGTGGTCGACGCGGACCTGCACCATCCTGCCATTGAAGACTACCTGGGCTTGCCTCGCCGTCAGGGTCTGACCGAGGTGCTGCGAGGCGAGCTGACCCTCGACCAGGCCGTCCGTCAGACGTCGATCAATGGAGTCTCCGTCATGGGGGCGGGTAGCCTGCCCCCGAATCCCTCCGAGCTGATCGGGTCGGACCGCATGCGTTCAGTGATGAACCGCCTGCGTCAACGATACTCCTACGTGTTGATCGACACGCCGGAGGCCATGACGATCTCCGACGCCAGCCTGCTCGGCGCCATGGCCGATGGCATCTTGCTGGTCGTTCGCCTGGGCGACACTCCTCGCTACTACGTGCAGCAGACCCACAATACGCTCGAGGCCCTCGGTGGAAACGTGCTCGGAACTTGTCTGACCCAGGGTTCGGTCAAGGACACGTCGGCCGGCTACACAACGCTCTGAGGCTCTGGCAGGGCGCAGAAGCTGAACAGGCCCTGGGCTTCGGTCTTGACCCGTATCGGAATCCCCGTGCGGGCCGAACGAATCAGGCGCGGTAGGTTCTCTTCCTCCCAGGCCAGCGCGCGCCCATGGTCGCGATAGGCGCGCTCGCGTCGACGAAATTCCGCGCCATGGTGCACCCAGCGGGAGTGGGGGCCTCGCACGGGCGGGAGAGCTGCATGCAGGAGTTCATGGAACAGCACGTAGGACACGAACCACTCCGGAACTGCGAGCTGGTCAAGAACCGGGTGCACGCGTACCAGGCCCGCCTCCAGATCAAAGCTGCCGAGGCGTAGGGAGCGGCGCGTGCGGCTGCGTCCCCGGCGGCCCCAGGTCAGGTCCGGCAGGGGCGGACCATTACCGAACTCTGCCGACAGGGGGCCGGTGACCAGGGCTCGCGCCAGGATCTCGAGGTCGTGCACCTGACCGCGCGGTCGAAGGCGCTCCGGCCTCACCGTGCGAGCCGGCAATTCACTGGAGCGCTCCTCGATCCAGCTGTCGAGCAGGGCAGAGGCGCGCCGTGCTCGTTTGCCTGAGCGGATCCAGCTCGCGACGGACTCGGCAACTTCGACCGGGGCGTCAGCGAACATCGAGTGCATGCGTACGACCACGCCGGGTGGCCCCGATTCAGGACGTGGACTCGGGCGAACCTGTACCGGGTAGGTCCGAGAGCGTCCAAACAGGACGATCGCCGGGTACTTCAGACGAGCCGCGAGGAACTCTGACCATTCCCCAGGCGTTGCCAGGCGGGATGGATCTTGCGCGCGGCATTCCATGCCGCCGTCATACCAAATGTCGGAGGCCAGGTGGGCTATCACCCGCGGGCGTCGAGCGTCAGATCGATACCGGTGTGCTTCTCACCTTCCTGCACCTCGATCGGTCTCTGGCTCGCTTTCATGTCACCCAGGGCCTGGAAAGGGTCAGACCCGGCCACCGCGCTGCGCGTGGCCTTGATCGTGTAGCTGCCCTGGCGCACATGCTCGAACCGGAACCCACCTTCGCGGTCGGTCTTGGCGGAGTAGCGCGTCGGGAACTGATCAGCCAGGGGCTGCATCGTCAGCTGCACCACGCTTCCGGGCAGCGGCTTTCCTGACGGGCCGTAGACCGTCCCACTGACCTCAGCGCCTCTCTCGACCTGGATGTCGCCCGCGCTGGAGTCCTGGCCCTCGACGACGCGCACGTTGCGCTTCGTCGCCGTCGTGTGCGCGGCGTGCTTGACCTGAAGCAGATAGGTCGCGGGCGTCAGGTTGGCCACGATGAAGTCGCCATTGGCCTTGCTCGTGACCTGCCGGGTCGTGGCGTTGGTCGGATACATGTCGCCCAGGACGCGCATGAACTGATCGTCCGTCCAGTCATTGTCCTGGGTCTCGATGGTCACTCCACCGACGCCCTTGCCGTTTGAGTCCACGACGCGACCGGTGATCTTGCCGCCGCGGGTCATGCGCACGACGATGTCCGACAATGTCTGACCCTGAGCGATCGAGAACGGTTCGGAGAAGCAGGTGGCGTAGGCGGGCGAGCTGGCCTCTGCCAGATACTTGCCAGGTGAGGGCGGATTGACGCTGAATGCGGCCTCGGGCCCCTTTGCCTTGCCATTGGTGCCGCTGACGGGCATCGATACCTCGCCGGGGGATCCCGCCTGTCTCAGGCGCACTCGGCAGCCAGGAACCGGCTTTCCGGTAGCGGCGTCGACCACATTGCCGTTCACACTCGGGAGCGGATCCAGCTCGATGTTGAGCGACATGGTCCCGGTCTCGATGCGTTGCTTGCGCTTGTGGTTATAGCCATGCTGGCTGGCCATGATCGTGTAGCTACCGGCCGGAATGTCCTCGAAGCGGAACTCCCCGTTCTCGTCGGCGCGGGTCTGCGAGCGCGACATCTTTCCGCGTCCGGGCATCGAATAGGCCTGCACCTTGGCTCCAGCAACGACCGCACCACCGGGCGACGTGACCCGTCCGGCGATCATCTGGGCCACCGCGAGCTCCACGTTGAGCTCCAGGTCCTGCCCCTCCTCGACCTGGACCTTCTGGATGATGACCCGCCCGTATCCGTCTGCCGTGACTGTAAGCGCGTACAATCCAGGGCCGACACTCTTGATCTCGTACCCGCCGGTCGCATCGGCGGTCAGGCGCTTCGTCTCGGGGCCGTCCTGGGGGTCGCTTCCCAGGTTTGGAAGGGAGAGGACGATGCTCGCACCCGGGACGATATTGCTGCCCGTATCCGTGATGACGCCCCAGACCTTGAAGCCCGGATGCAGGACGATCGGCGGCTCCTCGACCAGTCCGGTCTCGTCCATCGAGACCTCACCGACCTCGGTCGCGCCGAAGTCTTCATGGTTTGCGATCAGGGCAAAACCCTCGAAGGCAGGCAGGTTGTCGAACTCGTAGACACCCTCCTCGTTGGTACGAGCCTTGCGGTCGTCGGAGCGGTCCCAGGTGCCGTCGTCTTCGGTAAAGAAGAAGGTTGACCGACCCCACTTCGTCAGCACTACCGAGGCGTCGGCGATCGGATTGTTGTCCTCGTCGACGACGCGCCCCGTGAGCCGATTCTTGAATCCCCTGCGATCGTCGACGGCCTGGGGCTGCTCCAGCTCGACGCGCGGCTGGGCCGTGCGGTCGTCCTGGATCGCATCCGGGCCGACGAGCTGGGCGTCGTCGGTCGGGCCGGCCGTGGGCGTGGGGCGGCTATCCGGAGTGAGGCCCTGGGTCTGGGTCTCGGTGGAGTCCCCGGAGAAGGCCACGTAGAACGCGCCCAGGGCGGCGACGATGAGGATGATTACGAGAAGGGGTCGCATGACTGGTTACTCTGAAGTGCCGCGGGCTGGGCGGCCGCGATGTATATGGGGGGCGAACCTTGACTCGGACGTCCCCGTTGTGAGTTTCTTCCGGCGAGTTGGAGCTGATTCTGAGGGCCATCCGGGGCGTATGCCGCCCGTTGCAGGCTGCGACCGAATGGAGGCCGCCGACCCGTCTGTCAGGCCTTTGATGGGCTAGGAGCCTTGGCGGGCCTGGATTTCGCAGAGTGCATGAAATCCAGTGAGCTGGGAAAGAACGACTCGCGCAGGATGATCGAGCCGAGGAAGTACGAGAAGAGCACGAGCTCGAAGTCCATCTTGCGATAGACCTCGATCCTCGAGCTGCGCCGAAAGGCCTTGGGCAGGATCTGGGCGACCACCCCGGTCTTCGAGGCGACCAGACGCCAGCCACAGCCGAAGCTCTGGCGCGGGACGATCCGGTAGGGGCGGCTGCCCGTCCAGGCATCGATCTGGCGCCGGATCACGTTCCAGCGCATCGACGATCCGAGCCACTCCCGGCCATCGGTCCAGATCGAGAACTGGGCCCGCAGCAGGCCAGGGTCGCGCCTGAAGAAGAGCACCTCACCCTTCTCCGGACGGTATTCGCCGGCCACCACCATTCCGAAACCGTTACGGCGCACCGACAGGACGCCCATTTCCACCCCGTCTCGATCGAGAATCGTGTGGCGCGGGTTCCAGTAGCCCGAAACCCGGGTGTCGTAGATCTGAATCGGTTCGGCCATGGCTAGGCGTGAATGTGGGGCAGGGCCCGGTGCCGACCGGGTGGCTACCACGCTACGGCAATCCTACCCGCTGCTGGGCTGCCGGGCCTGCGGCGGGTCCTGGGCGGCAAAAAGTGTACAACCAGGCCCGCGGCGTCGCGAGAGTCAGGCTGGTCCCTTGCCCTAGAAAAGGGCGCTCAGGAGCTCTGGCAGCGACAAACCCGTGTTCTGACAGGGTTCGCAGTAGTTGTTCTTCAATTCCGGGCAGAAGGCGCAGCGCTGGCAATCGGTGAGCTTGTGGAGCGCCGAATCGATCTTGGCCTGCTGCTCCTGGAGCGCCTTTACACGTGCGTCCATGCGGGCCGACTGGGTCGCCAGAGCGGTTCTGACCTTCTTGAGCCACGCCGTTCGGTCCGGCAGGTTGGGGCGGGTGTCCACCAGCTCGCGGATCTCCTCGAGTTGCAGTCCGAGGTTCTGGAGCTCCCGGATCAGCTCGACCCGGTGCACGTCAGTTCGCCGATAGTAGCGGAAGCCCCCGTCGCTTCGCCTGGCCGGTTCGAGCAGGCCCAGCTCTTCGTAGTACCGAAGGGTGCGTAGGTTCGTGCCTAGCAGTTCGGCGAATGCGCCAATCTTGAGGTGTTCGTGGGGCTTGTCGACCATTCGGGTGTTCCTCGGAGGTCCCTCCGGAGGCTGGGGGGCCTGAACCCCAGGATAGCCCCGGAGGGGGCAGGGGGGCAGCCTGAAGTTGGTGGCCCCCGGGTCGGCGCGCTACCAGAGCGCTTCCTGTGGCCTGGAGACCCATCCGGGTTTCGCGAAGCGCGCCCGAAAAAAACACCGATGCTTGTCGTATAAGAGGCTAGCGAACCCGTCCGGCCGCCTGTGCTGGCGTACCCACCCCCGATTTCGACCTCGAGAGCCATGCTGTTCGACCCCCTCTATTTCTTGTTTGTAGGCCCGTTCATGTTGATCGCCGCCTGGGCGTCATGGCGTGTCAAGTCTACGTTCAATCGCTACGCGCGCGTCGGAGTACGCAGGGGGCTGACGGGTGCTCAGGCGGCCGCGGCAGTGGCGCGTGCGGGTGGGGCACAGGTAACGATCGAGCGGGTCGCCGGATTCCTTTCGGACCACTACGATCCTCGCACGCGCACGCTGCGCCTTTCCCCGGACGTGTACGATGGCCGTTCCATATCCGCAATCGCGGTAGCCGCACACGAGGCGGGCCACTCGATCCAGCACGAGCAGAAATATGCGCCCCTGGGGATTCGCTCCAACCTCGTTCCGGTGACCCAGTTCGGGTCGAGTGCGTGGATCTGGGTTTTCATCGGCGGCATGATGCTGCAGCTTCAGCCCCTGGTCTGGGTTGGCATTGCGCTGTTCTCGGGAACGGTGATATTCCAGCTTGTAACCCTACCCGTGGAATTCGATGCGAGCAGGCGTGCCAAGGCTGTCCTGGCCGAGGCGGGGATCGTGACGACCCAGGAGGAGGCCGAGGGCGTGACGAAGGTGCTGGGCGCCGCCGCGATGACATATGTCGCCGGGGCACTGACCTCGATCGCGACGCTGGTCTACCTGCTAGCACGTTCCCGCGACTAGTAGCCGGTTTGGGGATCGCAGGACCGCTTCGACGGGCTGCGAACAGCCTGTCGGCCGCCGACCCAGAGGGGATACTCGACTTGTAGCCCGGGATAGTGTTCCCGAGCTGGCGGAGAGGGCGCCATGCCCCTATAACTCGGCCCGTCTCAATCCTGGAGTCTTGGACCGGGAGTCCCTGCCTTGGACAGTATTCGGATCGACTACACCAACGTGCTCGCCGACACCATCGGCCCCGAGCACGGCATCACCCACTCTGAGCTCGAGGCCCTGGCTGGACCTTCGCGCAGCGCCCTGGCCGCCGTCCACGGGCGACGCCAGACGGATCTGCGCTGGCTCGACCTGCCCTACGAGAGCGAGGTGCTGGAGCGCATCCTGGCCTATGCAAACCGCGTGAAGGGCCGCTTCGAGAATGTGGTGGTGCTCGGGATCGGGGGATCCGCCCTCGGGAACCGCGCGGTCATGTCGGCCCTGGCCAGCCCGTTCCACAACATCCAGCCGCCTACAGGCGTACCGCGGCTGTTCATCCTGGATAACGTGGATCCCGAGCTCATCGGCGAGTTCCTGGACACCGTGGATCCGTCCAAGTGTCTGTTCAACGTGATCTCGAAATCGGGGTCGACCGCGGAGACCATGAGTCAGTTCATGATCTTCCGCGCGTGCCTGATCGAGAAGCTTGGCGAGCGTGAACACCGGGAACACATCGTGATCACCACCGACGCCGAGGCCGGCGTGCTGCGTCCGATCGTCGAGGAAGAAGGCTACGAGTCGTTCGCCGTTCCCGATGGCGTAGGCGGGCGTTTCAGCGTCCTTTCGCCGGTGGGACTGCTCTCCTCCGCACTGCTGGGGATCGACGTGCCAGGTCTGGTCGCGGGTGCCGCCGCCATGGATCGCGCCTGTCGCAGCGATGTTCTCACGGAGAACCCGGCACTCTTGCTGGCGGCCATCCAGTGGTTGATGCAGTCGGCCAAGGCAAAGCCGATCGCGGTGACCTTTGCCTACAGCGCTCGGCTTGCGGATCTCGCGGACTGGTATGCGCAGCTGCTCGCCGAGTCGATCGGCAAGCGAAACGGGCGCGACGGAAGCGAGCTATTCGCCGGACCGACTCCGGTGCGGGCGGTCGGCGTGACGGATCAACACAGCCAGGTGCAGCTCTATGCCGAGGGACCCCATGACAAGTGGTTCCAGTTCCTGGCAGTCGAGCGCTACGATCATCAGGTTCGCATTCCCGATGTCTATAAAGACAAGGATGCCCTGGCCTACCTCGGCGGGCGCTCGTTGCACGAGCTTTTCGATGCGGAGCGCGAGGGTACGCGCATCGCCTTGACTGCGGCGGGCCGCCCGAGTGTTCAGATCACCTTTCCGGCCGTGACCGCACACGCCGTCGGGCAATACCTCTACTGCATGGAGCTGGCGGTGGCGATCATGGGGGAACACTATGGCGTCGACGCGTTCGACCAGCCCGGAGTGGAGGCGGGAAAGGTGGCGGCATACGCCCTGATGGGGCGCGCCGGCTACGAAGAGCGCCGCGCCGAGATCGAGGCCTCCCTCCCGACTGCGCCGAGCATCCTGTGACCCGGACAGCCCATGCACGAATTCAAGAGAATCCTGGTTGGCCTGGACCTGCTACCGCGGGGCAAGGCCCTCACGCCCGGTAGCCAGAAGGCCCTGGACCAGGCGATCTGGCTCGCGAAGCGCAGTGGCGGCCAGCTCACCCTGATCCATTCGTCCTGGTCGGACACCTACGTCGACCCCATCAGTGGCGGTGCTCATGTGGTTCACGAGGGCCTGTCGGCGAACGGCGTTAGCACGCTTGCCGAAAGCGAGGCCTATGCGCAGGGGCAGGGCGTCGCAGTCGACTCACAGCTGGTCGACGAGCGCCTGTGGGTGGCGATGATCCAGGCCGTCCTGGACGGCCGGGGCGATTGCGTGGTGGTTGGCAAGCGTAATCAGGAAGAGGGCTCGGGGCGTCGCCTCGGAAGCGTCGCCACCAAGTTGCTCCGCAAATGTCCATGTCCCGTATGGGTCGTGCGGCCCGAGCACGATCTGGTGCACCGATTGGTCCTGGCGGCGACGGACCTGACACCGGTGGGGGACCAGGCGGTGCGCGCCGCCGCCTACGTGGCCTCGAGCGGAGAGTGCGAGTTGCACGTTGTGCACGCCTACCAGATCCCGCTGGAGCTCCAGATGGAGTCGGCGAACATGACCGAGGATGAGTACACGGAGCGGGTCGACAAGATACGCAGTGCCGGGCATTCCCGGATCGAAGCTTCGCTCGACGGCGTCGAGCTGGGATCCGAGCCGCACATTCACGTTCGGCGCAACAACCCATCGATAGCGATCCGGGAGGCTGTCGAGCATCTGCACCCGGACTTGCTGGTGATGGGCACCCTCTCGCGGTCGGGAATCCCCGGCTTGCTCGTCGGGAACACGGCGGAACGCCTTCTCGATCGGGTCGACTGCTCCATCCTGGCGATCAAGACCACGGACTTCGTCTCGCCCATCCGACCCGCCGACTGAGCTCAGGAGGGCGGCAGGCCGCAGCGATTCTCGAGCGTGTTCTTGGTCTGGATGCCGAGCATCTTGCGGGTCTCGAGCAGCTTGCGCACGGCCTCATCGGGCAGTGGCTGCAGGTCGCCCTTGGCAACGTGGGCCAGCCAAAGGATGCGTGCCGTGTGCTCGAGCATGTCGAGCTTCTTGTAGGCATCCATGAGGTTTGTCCCGAGGCAGACCGAGCCATGGTTCTGCATGATGAGCGTGTCGGAGCAGCGGATCAGATCGCGAATCGTCTCGGGCAATTCTGCGGTGCCTGGGGTTCCAAATGGCGCCGTCGGGATGCCTCCCAGGGTCACGATGATCTCCGGGATGATCGGCATCTGCATGTCGATACCCGCGATGGTCAGGGCGACCGCGTGGGGCGGGTGAGCATGCACCATGGCCTTCATGTCAGGGCGTTCCTGGTAGGAGACCAGGTGGATGGCCGTCTCCGAGGAGGCCTTCGGGCCGCCATCGATGGTCTGTCCCGTCATGTCGATGTGGGCGATATGGACCGGCTCCAGGAATCCCTTCATCGCCCCCGTGGGTGTGATCAGGATCGTGCCGTCGGACATGCGGGCCGAGATGTTGCCGTCCGCGCCGACGATGTATGAGCGTTGGTAACAGAGATCCCCGATGCGGCACAGGGCGCTGCGCAGGCGCGTCTCTTCTTCGGTCCAGCTGGATCCGGTAGGCGGGCTCATATCCATGGGCACGAGTTTAGGGGCCTGGGTCGCAGATAGCGAATTCCCGGTTGCGGGCGACCGCCGGCACACTTTCCTACCCTGCGCCGTGCTCGTAGACCGTCTCGCCCGCGGACTCGATGCTGTCGACCACGCCCACCACGACTGTCTTGACGGCGCCCTCGGGATCTCCGAGCAGCTGGCGGCCCGAATTGCCCTCGTCGATGACGATCACCCGGTCGCCGAGCCCGGCGCCGGCCCGATCGATACCGATGCGCGTTTCACCGCGCCGCTCACCGTTCGGCTGAACACGTCGCAACAGTAGGAGCTTTTCGCCGTCCAGGATTGGGATCTGAACCGGGGAGACGACCGTGCCGATGACGTCAGCGAGGAACATCAGTCCTGTCCAAGCACGCCACCGGGAGCGGCCGCCTGGGTCACGAAGCCGATTATGGCGGTGTCGACGGGAACGAATGGGACCGGGCAGGCCAGGGCGGCCTCGCGGCCGTCGACGAAATGCACGAGATCGCCCGGCCCCGTGTCGACCGCCGCGCAGGCGACCAGGACCTCTCCCTGGGACCCGCCCGCCTCGTCGATCGGTTGAATGAGTTGAAGGGGCACGGCGTCGAGGCCTTGGTAGCGTATCGTCGCCACCAGTCGCCCTATCACGCGTGCCAGCTGCAAGCTACTGGGTCCACTTCTCGTAGACGTTCTCACCGCTCATATCCCAGGAGTCGATGATCGCCATGATGACGGCGTCGCACGGGCGATCCTGTGTCAGGCTCGTCTGGCGCGCGCTCGAGCCCGTGGCGTAGAGGATCATGTCGCCGACTCCAGCCCCGACCGAATCCACCGCTACCACATAGTCCTGGGTGGCCTCGTTGCGGTGGTCGTGCTTCTGAACCAGGAGCAACTTGTGCCCGGTCAGCTTCTCGTCCTTTTGCGTGGCCACCACGCTTCCGACCACGTTTCCGATCAGCATCCCGGAGTCTCCTTGCTCTCGATCGAGATCATTGCAACCACGTCGTGACCTCTGACTGCAACAGCCGTTCCTCCAGGAATCGACGCCGGGTTTCGGTCTCCACGTACTTCTTCATGCCCTCCCAGAGGGGGGCGCGCCGGCGCCGGCCCAGGCATAGCAAGGCGCTGGCGCCCTGCACGTGAACCGGGCCAAGGACCTGACCGTCGACCTCGTCGGTAGTCCTGTCGAGGGCCGAGAATGCCGCGTTGCGAATCTGTTCCGGCACCAGTGGCGTGGAGCGCGTGACGACGCCCACCAGTCCACCGTTCTCGCGCGAGCCCGGATCTTCGCTATGCAGCCGGACCAGGCGCATGAAGTCCTCCACGTTCTTCGACGTGGCACCCATCTCTTTCAGCTCGGAGTCGGCATCGTCGAAGGTACGCGGGTTGAGCTCGTTCTTGTAGCGCGCAGCCTTCAGCAGCAGGATGTGAACCTCCACGCCTTCTCCGAAGAGTCCGTCGAAGTAGGCCCGATCTCCCTCGTAGACGTCTCGCAGGTCGGCGTCGGTGTGCGAGCGTTCCAGCCATAGCTGCGAGAGTGCGGCGACCCGTATGGCGGGGTCATGCCTTACCGAGTCGAGAGTCAGGCCCTGGGCACCGAGCAGCGCCTCGTACTTGAGGCCCTTGTACTTGGGGTTGGCCTCGGCGGCGATTCGGCGACGGCCAAGCTCCGCATCGACCGTTGCCGCGATCCCCGCCGGGGAGAGGTCCGGCATGCGGGCCAGCACACATTTCTCGAGCAGGACCTGATAGCAGGCCTCCTCCAGGACCTCGTCCGAGAGCTTCTGCACGAGCTGGCTCGCGAGTTGATCCCGTGTGATCTCCAGGTCGCCGCAGTGGGCGACGATGCCCGCGCTGTAGGGATGAGCCTCCTCCGAGAATCCACGGGCGTTGATCTCGCCCTCGAGCCACATGCTCTGCTGCTCCGCCGTGATGGCGGCGTCCGGCTGCAGTCCAAGTGCGCGGCGCGCGAGCGTCTCGTGCACGATCGCAAGCTCGAGGTACTTCCGAAAGACCTCGATGTCGACCCGGTTCGCTTCCAGGTACTCGGCCATGCTGCCGGCCTCTCCACTGGCGCGTAGCTCCGACTCCAGTTGATTCCAGCGTGCCTTGAACTGCTTGGCCGGGACACTGACCTGACTCTCCTCGGCCAGGGCTGAGAGCACCGAGAGCTCGAGCACTTCGCGCAACGCACTACGGCCCTCCTGACCCTGAGCGAAGCGCCAGATCAGCAGGTCCTTCAGTTCATCGAACGAGACTGTTTCGCCCCGACCGACGGCCGCAAGGGTTGTGCCCAGGGCGTCGAACTGTGAGGCGTCCTGGGTCGCCAGCGCCCGGACTGGCAGTCCGACGACAATGACCAGTGCCGAGAGGCAGAGCTGCCGAAACGTCGAGCGTGCCGAGCGGTGAAAGGAGGATGAGATCATGGCCGCCGAAGGATACCGGAGCACGCTGTGTGGGAGAAGGTAGGGCTGGGGGGGTGTGGGGAGGCGGTCTTGGTCGGCGTTGGGTATTGGGGTGTGGCCTGGGTGGGGCGGTGGGTGGGTCATACGTCCCCTCGGCTTCGGGCTCTGGAGCAAAACGGGGGGCGCCCCGCCTTACCCCGTCACCGCCAGCGTCGGGGCCCAAAGGGCCGTAACCCGACGCTGGCGGTGACGGGGCAAGGCGGGGCTAGGGACCCAACTGGGTGAGAGGAGGCCATTGGTGGGCATGGGGAATGTCCGCCGTTGTTCGATGGCTTGGGACCGCGTCCGGGCGGCTAGATCTCACGCGGTCCAGGCGGCGCAGACGGAGATCAGGCCGTGGCGACGCCAGCCGGTGGTCTGGAGCCAGGTGCGGGCGGTGGCCAGTGGGGGTGGTCCGAAGGCGCGCACCGCATCGGCCGGCAGCTCCCGCCAGCCGTTGAAGAAGGGGCCCGATGAGAAGCGATCAGGCTCGGGCTTGTTGTGGGCGCCGTGCTTGTTGCCGTTCTTCAAGACATAGCGCAGGGCGTTCTTGACCTCCCGGGGCGTGCGCAGGATGCGGTCGAAGTAGCGGTCGGCGAAGACCCGGCCCTTGCGGGCCCAGAGCTTGTTCAAGCCCTTGGCGATGCGGACGGCCAGGCCCTTCAAGCCGCGCGACAGTGACTCGCGGTTCTGGGCCTCGACGATGAAGTGCAGGTGATTGCCCTGCACCGAGTAGTGGTTCAACCGGAACCCGAACCGATCGCACCCCGCGGCAAATGAGCGCCGCAGTATGCGATAGGGATGTTTGCTCCTCATGCTCGGAAGACCCTCGTCGAGACGCAGCACAACATGCACCGGAAACCTCGAGGCCAAGGGCTCGCGGACCTGATGTGACACCCCCGAGTCAGCCTGCGGTTTGCGTCCAATTCGATGCCCTTCGCGCCGCGTGAACAAAAACGTTCGCTGCGGACTGAGGTGACTACCCGGGGCCTTGCGGCGGCGCTTCTTGTTCTTCGATTGAATGTAGCTCTATAGCGCACAGGCGCATCGAAGTCACTCGCTAAATGTCGAATAACTGCCGCCAACGGCGCCTATTGGGCGAATAGCGAATTACGGCGGACATTTAGACCTTGCCCACTGATGGCCTCCTCTCACCCAGTTGGGTCCCTAGCCCCGCCTTGCCCCGTCACCGCCAGCGTCGGGCTACGGCCCTTTGGGCCCCGACGCTGGCGGTGACGGGGCAAGGCGGGGCGCCCCCCCGTTTTGCTCCAGAGCCCGAAGCCGAGGGGAAGCAGAACCAACGCCCCCCGTCTCACACCAACCAACCGCAAAGCCCAACTCCGCCACCAGCCAGACCCAACCCCCAACCCCCAAACCCCCAACCAACCCCCAACCCCTAATCCTCGACCCTGCACTCCAGCTTGCCCTGCTTGACTCGCACGCGCACGATCTGCTCCGGAGTCACGTCGCCATCGAGCATCAACTGGGACAGCATCGGTTCGACACTGCGCTGCAGCACCCGGCGGACCTGTCGCGCGCCGTACTCTGGCGAGTAGCCATGCTTGGCGACCCAGCGCGCGACCGCGGGCGTAAAGGCGACCTTCAAGCCACGGTTGCGGGCGAGCAAGGCCAGGGCGAAGAGCTTGTTCTGGGCGATGGCTTCGACGGCCTTGGTGGTGAGTTCCCTGAAGACGATGGTCTCGTCGATGCGGCCTCGGAACTCGGGCGAGAAGCGCTGCTCGATGGCCTGGAGCGTAATCCCCGTGCTGGTCTCGTAGTCCAGTGCGCTGTTGGCGCCGAAGCCTACGGCGCGGCCGGCCTGTTCCATTTCGCTCGCGCCGACGTTGGAGGTCATCACCACGATGGCGCGTTCGAAGCTGACTTCATTGCCCTTGCCGTCGGTCAGGGCGCCTTCCTCCAGGATCGAGAGCAGGAGATTGTGCATGCGTGGATGCGCCTTCTCGATCTCGTCGAACAGGACGACGGATTCGGGGTTCTTTGCGACCGCTGCGGTCAGCTGGCCGCCGTCGTCGTGTCCGACGTAGCCCGGGGGGGAGCCGATCAGCTTTGAATATTCGTGTGCCAGGGCGAACTCGCTGCAGTCGATCCGGATCAGGGTGCGCTTGCCGGGGGCGGGCTCGCCGTAGACGGCCCGGGAGAGGGCGCGGGCGAGTTCGGTCTTGCCAGTTCCGGTCCGACCCGAGAACATGAAGGACGCCAGGGGACGGTTGGGACTTGCGAGGCCCACGGCGCTTCTTCGCAAGGTTTCGACCACCCGGTCCACGGCGTGGGCCTGGCCAGCGATGTCCTTCTTGATACGACGCTCGAGTCCACGCACGGTGGACCGGATGTGAGCGAGCAGGCTATCGAAGGAGCGTCCGTCGACGGCTTCCGTTTCCGGCTCCTGCTGCGGATCGATCATCGGGTCCTGGTCAGGGCTTACCGCGAGCTTGACCTCGTGGATGTCGAGCTTCGGATTGACGTCCACACATAGCTCGTACAGCAAATGCTCGACCATGAGCGGGTCTTCGGGAAAGAGCGTCTGCAGGGAGCTCTCGATGTCCTCGCGGAACTCTGGCATGCAGGTTTCGATGACCAGGCGCCGGTAGCTGGACCGGTTGAATCCTGGCCGACTGTCGACCTGCAGGACCTCGGACTCTGGAATCAGGACCTGGACGAACGAGTCTGCCAGATCGAAATAACGGTAGACGCTCTTGCTCTGGCTGGGGTTCACCACTCGTGACGCTCGGGAGTGGGGAAACCTCCGCGAACGAGCGACCCTTCGGAATCGGCCACCGCGCAACTTGACCGAAGCCGGCTTTCTGGCTGAAACACGCCGGATTTCCCGGGCTAGCTTGCTTCCAGGTACCCATTCACCCGAGGTTGGAGCAGGGACCGGCCGATTCCGGCCAGGCCCGGGCCCGAATAGGGCTAAGATCCAACCAGCAGCCCCCGCACGCATTATCAGGCCGGCCCATGACCCAGCAAGACGTCCAATTCCTAGCCCTCCTGGTCCACCGAGGTCACCTCGACCGCAGTGACGCCGAACGCCTCTTGCCCGCCCTCAAGGAGGGCGAGGACCTCGACGCCCTGCTGATCGAGGACCTGGGCTGGACGGAAAAAAAGACCCGGTTGATGCGTCGCACACGCGCCGGCGAGGAGCCGGAAATTCCGGGCTACGAGATCCTGGGTCGCCTGGGAGTCGGGGGGACAGCCGAGGTCTTCCGGGCGCGGGAGAAGAAGACCGGTCGCTCCGTGGCGCTGAAGATCCTGAACGCTCGCTGCGCCGCGAACGGGGGGATGCTGAAGGACTTCGTCTGTGAGGCCAAGATGCTCAAGGAGCTGGAGCATCCCAATCTGGTCAAGGGCATGGGGGTCGCGAAGAGCGGCAACACTTACTTCTGCCGGCTCGAGCTCATCCACGGTCAGACCCTGCTCGAGCACCTGGACGAGGGGCAGGTCTTCGAGGAGCCGGTGGCCTTGCGCATCGTGCTGGAAACGGCAGAGGCCCTGAAGTACATGGCGGCCGAGAATCTGGTCCACCGAGATATCAAGGCCGGCAACATCATGCTGACCCAGAATGGTCAGGTGAAGGTGATCGACCTTGGATTCTGCGCCGAGCAGAACTCCTGCAACGATGCGGACAGCGCTGTGGGGACCGTTGCCTACCTGTCGCCCGAGCAGGCGCAAGGTGGGGCCAGCGCAGACTTCCGGAGCGACATCTACAGCCTCGGAGTGACCCTCTTTCATGTAGTCGTGGGGCGCTTGCCCTTCGAGGGATCCGACGATCGCGAGGTCCTCGCCAAGCAGGTGATGGAGACCCTCTCGTCGCCCGAGCTCAAGGGGCGTGGTCTGTCACCCCACCTGCATTACTTCATCGAGAAGATGATGGCCAAGGATGTGGACGTCCGCTACCAGTCGTGGGATGAGCTGACGCGGGATATCAGCGAGCAGCTCGATGGCCGCGACTCCCTGGACTACGCCCGAACTGCTCGCAAACAGGCGCGCCGAACCGTGCCGCGGCGCCGTTGAACGGTGCGCGAACCGAGCCCGGCCTGAGTGGTGTCGTTCCGTTCCGGTTCGCTTGCCACCGCTGTGGCCATTGCTGCAGTGGCGGCGGTGGGCACGTCTGGCTGGCTGAGGGCGAGCTGGCGCGCATGGCACGCGCTCTCCACATGACGGAGACCGCATTCAGCGATCGCTACGTGCGGCTGGTGCCCGATCCACGGACCGGTGAGCTGCGCAGTGCCTTGCGGGAGCGCGGGGCAACGGGTCCCGGCTCCGGCGGGGATGCCGGTGGAGCCTGTGTGCTGCTCGAGGGTCAGAAGCACTGTTCGGTCTACCTGGAGCGTCCGCAGCATTGCCGCGACTTCCCTTACTGGGACAGAGTTCTCGAAGACGAGCGGGCCTTCGAGGCGGCGCGTGCGGTCTGCCCTGGAATCGCGACCGAGCCCGGCGAGGCTGCACGTGAGCGCGCTTTCGAGTTGCTGGAGGCGCTCTACGTGGAACTGGAGGCCTTCGTCGAGAAGGTCAATCCGGTTTGCATCCGGCGCGGCGTGTGCTGCAACTTCGAGCAGGCCGGACACGAGCTCTTCAGCACCGCGCTCGAGGCCGACTACGCTGCCGCTCGCCATCCACACGCCGACCCGCCCGCCGCGGACGGGCGCTGCCCGTATCACGTGGAGGGCAAGTGCACCGCGCGCGTCGGGCGCCCGCTCGGTTGTCGGACCTATTTCTGCGACAAGCGCTGGGAGTCGGTGTTGCAGGAAGCCCACGAGCTCTTTCTGGGTCGCCTGCGGGCGATCGAGGAAGAGACCGATTACCCGGCGGCCTATGCACGCTTCCCGGACCTGCTCGCCGCGCGTGGAATCGGCCGCGCGGATCATGCGCCGAGCCCTAGCCTGGAGGCGGACCTGTGAGCCTTCCGCGTGCCCTGGTCTTCATCGTTCTGCTCGCCCTGGGCGGGCTGGTGGTCATGCGTACGCGCATGTTGCCGGGAACACAGGCGCCCCAGGATCTGCCCGACCGGGGTGCGATGATGGGCTCCGAGCTGGTCACGGATTCACGGCGCATCTCGCTCGATTCCCGGGCTGCGGAAGCCGTTGACCAGGCCTCGCTGGTCGGCCATGCCCGCGCGCTCGAGCTTGCTCGGGACAATACCCGCGGAGTCGAGGCACTGGATGCCGGCGACCTCGATCGCGCCATCGCGCTGTTCGAGGGGTGTGTCGATGGGGGGCCGGATGAGCCGATCTTTCAGCGCAACCTGGCCGAAGCGCTCGCGCGTCGCGCCGCAGTGGGGCGAACCGCCGGGGATGTTGAACTGCGCGAGCGGTCGATGCTCGATCTGGAGCGCGCCATCGAGCTGGATCCGTCGCGTACGGACCTGACCGACTTTCTGGCGCGCTGGCAGACGAGTGCCGCCGCGGAGCAGGGCTTCTGGCGCAAGCAGACCGAGCACTTCGAATTCTCGTTCGACGGTACACGCGACGAATTGATGTGGGGTACGGCGCCACTGGAGAATGAACTCGAGGCGGCCTATCACGAGTTCGGGGAGCTCTTCGGTCTCTATCCGATAGAGGCCGGGCGCGCTCGCTTCCGGGTCGTGCTCTACCGGCCGGAGACCTTCGGCTCAGTGACTGGACTGGACGATTGGGCGGCAGGGGCATTCGACGGCACCGTGCGCGTCCCGGTTGAAGACCTGAGCAGCGAGACGGAGCGGCTGCGATCCGTCCTGCGGCACGAACTGATCCACGCCTTCATACACGAGGTCGGCGGCCCAAGAGTTCCGGGCTGGTTGAACGAGGGCCTCGCCCAGCTCCAGGAGCCGCCCTTCCACAATGAGCGCCTGCCCCTTCTGGAGAAGGCTCACTCGAGGTTGCGGGGCGAATCACTCTTCACCCTCGAAGAGCTGCGCGGCAGCCTGATCAGCTGGACGGATCGCGACGCAATCGAGCTCGCCTACGCACAGTCCCTGGCTTTCGTCGCCTACGTGGAGCGAATGTATAGCGAGCGCGTCCTGATCGACATGGTCGCCGGCTGCAAGCAAGGCCGTTCGCCTGAACAGACATTCGAGGCGGCCGTCGGCGTCGAGCTCGGTGTCGTGCTCGAGGACCTGGCGCGCGGGATGTGAGGTCGAAGGGACTCGAGCTGGTCCCGAGATCTGGCGCAAGCGGCCGCACCAGGTGAGGCCGCTTGCGTCGGGGTCTTGCGCTACTGCTCGTGACCCCAAGTCCGTGCGCAACCGAGAGGTCGAGCCGGACAGTCGAAGGTTCTCAGAGAGTCATGATCACCGCCTGCGGTGCTCCAGAGATCGGGGTCGGTGCAGCCGGACCAGGATGAAGATCGCTTCCATGATCCAGATCCCAAGCAGGACAGCTGACCCAACCTTTAGCCAGAGAATCACAGGACTTTCCTTGCTTCAGGGTGGTTCGTTCACCACCTATTCGCTCTTCGGCCGAGATCTGTCCGGGCGTCCGAGTTTTTGTCCCTTTCCGACCGGTTCAAAGCGCGATTTCCTGCCGTAAGCCATTGCATGAAAACGGCTTGGGGAAGCGTGAGGCTCGCGGCGGTAACTGTCAGGCGGCCCGTCGGTCTCCCTCTCGATGACGGAGACTGCCCCGGATGATGCGCTGCCAGAGGCGGCAGCCCGACCCCTGGGGGCGTATCTCGAGGGGCTGCTGGGCCCGGGACCGGCCGGCCCCGCCGTGGGCCGAGTTCTGGCTCGATTCGGCCTGGCCCAGGCCAGCCGCTTCGATCCGGCGCGCTGGTCCGAGGAAGCCGGTCTCGACCGCCTCTCGGCCGGACGGGTCTCCGCTGCCTTTGAACTGGGTCGGCAGGTCGAGCGGTCCGGGTCGACGACCCGCACGCGCCTGACGCGCGCTTCCGACGTCGCGCGCCTGATGCAGCCCGAACTCCGCGGCCGGCTTCGAGAGAGCTTTTATGCGCTCGTTCTGGACTCCTCCCAACGTCTGGTCGTCGCGGAGCGCGTCAGTGAGGGGACGCTCTCGACGGCTCCCGTTCACCCGCGCGAAGTCTTCCGCGCAGCCATCCGCGCAGCCGGTGCATCGTTGATCGTGGTTCACAACCATCCCTCCGGCGATCCCGAGCCCAGTGTTCAGGATATCGAGGTCACGCGGCGCTTGATCCAGGCCGGGGCTCTGTTGGGTGTGCCGCTCGTGGACCACGTCGTGCTCGGCGAGGGTCGCTGGGTCTCGCTCAGGAAACGGATCCAGTTCGAGTGACCCGCATGATTCGGGCGTCGGGCTTACGGCGGAGGCCTGCGAGTGCAATGGTGAAGGGCGACCGCGGCGGCCGCTTCGGTGGCGGTCTCGATTCGCAGGATGTGCGGCCCTAACCAGGTTGGTTGGACCGGAGGGGCTGCGCTCGCGAATGCCTCGATCTCACCCGGCGAGAAGCCACCTTCCGGGCCGACGTACAAGGTGATGCCTCGACTCGGGCCGATCGGCCCGGTCGGGTCGGTCGCCTCGAGCCCGAGGCACCAGTCGGCGAGGGACCGGGTCGCGCCCGGATCCAGAAAAACCCGTGGGCTATTGCCGGTCCCATCGATGACCTTGGCCAGGGGGCGCAGGGGCTCGATCCGGGGCTCCCACAGGCGGCGGGATTGCTTGCACGCGGTGCGCGCGATTCGAATCAGGCGCTGCTCCAGCTTGGGCGTCAACGTGCGGGAGCGCACGGGTGTGTGTGCGGCAACGAACGGCGCAAAGCGGGCCACGCCGAGCTGGGTCAAGCGATCGATCAGCCCATCGAGGTGGCCGCCCATCGGCATCGAGAATGCCACGCGCACTTCCGGAGTGGAGGCCTGCGGGTCACCAGGAGGTGGGCAGGTCTGGCGCGGGCCGTTTTCCACGACCTCGACGGTCCCGCGCTGGATCCCCTGGATCATCAAGGGCCATGCGTTGCCACGTCCATCCAGGCCAATGATGGGGTCGCCGGGGCGCAGACGCAGGACGGTGCTAGCGTGGCGAGCCTCTTCAGGGGCCAGGCGCGGGGGGCCGTCGTCGGGCGTCCCCGCGAGAAAGAAGCGCCGCTCGGTCTGGGGCTGCTGGGGGGAGGCGGTCATGGATCGGTTCTTGCACGCGCATCGCGCAACCGCAAATTGCGGCGGGTGCCGGTGGCGAGTATCCTACGGGCCCGAGGCCTGGCGCGCTTCGCTCGTTACTGCCCACCCCACAATGGATATATGGGGCGGGTCGAGTACGGGGTATTCGTCGCCCCGTGCCCTGGCCCCTGGAATCGCCGCCGTCCGGAAGTCCGAGCCCCCTGCTCCATTTATATGACAGACCGTTACTCGCTGCGTTTTGAGACGGGAGAGCGGCAAGGTGAGGTCGTCCCGATCGGCAGCGCTCGATTCACGATCGGCCGCCGGCCCGGCAACTCCCTGCAGGTCGTCGAGAACTCCGTCTCGGGTCAACATGCGGAATTCGTGATCGACTCCCAGGGGGTCGTCCTGCGTGACCTGGGGAGCACCAACGGCACCCGGGTTGGCAACGAACGTGCCCTGGAGGTTCGCGTCGATTCCGGCGCGCAGCTCTGGATCGGCAACGTAGGAATGACCCTGCTCGATGCCCAGGCCTCGGCCGGTTCCGTCCCCGTCGCAGCTACTGATGGCTCGGTTCCACGCGCCGACAACAAGGGCTTTCAGGTCAGTTCCGAGGACCTCGAGCGCGCGCGCAAGGGTTCCCGGTCCGGGTTGCTGCTCGTCGTTGCCCTCGGCGCCATACTCGGGGCGGGTGGCTGGTATTACCTGCGCGGTGCGGGGGCCGCCGGCGGCCAGGTCGCGAACCCGGTCACTTCGATCCCGAACAATTTGCTCGAGGATGGATACTCCTTCGAGAGCGCGGTAGGTGGTGAAGACATCGGTTCGCCCAGCACGTGGTCCGCCCGCGAAGGCCCTCCCGCGAGTTTCCTGGAGAGCCCGTCGGCCGCGGTCTCGGGGAGCGTTGGCCTACGCGCGGAATTGGGTCCGGGAGAGTGGGCCGTCCAGGCTTCGCAAGCGGTGCGGGTCGTACCGGGGCGTGTGCTCCGGGTCGGCGCGGTACTGTCGGGCGCCGGTGGCGTCGCTGCTCGAGTCGGGCTCGAGCTGGCGGTCGCCACGCCGGATGACGAGGCCGCTGAAAGCCCGGCGGGCATGCTCACGGTCTGGTCCGATGCGGTCGTCGAGGAAAGCGAGCGAGCCATCACGTTGGAGGCGACCGTACCGATTGGCTACCGACGCGCGCGCGTACTGCTGCTCGGTAATGCGGATAGCGGAGCCGGGGGCGGCACGGTTGACGCCGACAATGCCTGGCTCGTGATGAATAGCGGTGGTGCCCCGACCGCGACCCTGGATGAATTCAAGTTCTACGCCCTGGGGGAGCCGGCGACCGTTGCGGCTCTCTACCGCGTGGACAACCTGCTGGTATCCGGGGTGCGCGCGCGTGCTTCGGAGGGGGAGATGGGCAGCGACATCGGTGCGTGGGAGACGGCCGAGCACGAAGACGGGCTCGAACTGCGCTCCACGGGCATCGATGGACCGTTGACTCTACACCTGCGGGCCGAAGAGGACGCGACCGCGGGTGGCGTTGCGACCATCGGCGCGGATGGCTATCTACGACATGGCGTCGAATTCGACCGCGACCAGGTGAGCGACCTGTTGCTCGGAAGTGGGCTCGAGCTTGTCCGATTCCGGTTCGACCCGCCCGCGCGGGTGGTGGGGCGACAGAGTGGACCGGCATTTGCGATCAGCTGCGACCTGGCGCGGTCGTCGCCGATCATGCTGCAGCTCAAGTTTGGCGCTGAGCTCGCCGCTGCCGCCAACCTGGCCCACGACGCGGAACAGGCCGAGACCGACCAGCAGCTCGGTCTTTGCATGGCCCGCTGGCAGGAACTGCTCGATTCTTTCCCCTTTGATGAGCGCCATGTCGCGCGGGCAGAAGAAACCCGTGGTCGCCTGGTCCTCGCCGGCTTCGAGGAGACGCGCGCGCTCGCGGACCAGATCGAGCGCGCGCGCTTCTTTCGCCTGATCGATCTGTACCGGGAGTGCCTTGCGAACGCGACCAACCTCGCCCAGCGCTACGCGGGCAGCGAAGTCGAGCACGAAGCGCAGCGCCTGGCTTCGGAGCTCGGCGTCGAGATCGCCGCTCTCGAGGTAGATCTGGATCGCCACGAAAAGGCGCGCCTCGAGGGCATACTGGGCACTCTCGACCTGCAAGGGGCCGAGATGCTGGCCGGGCAGGTACGCAGCTACCTCACGGAGCACTTCGGGGAGGCCTCAGCCGGTTCAGCGAATTCGGGTGCCGGCGCCAGCAACGGTGACGGAGGGGGACAGTAATGGCACGCACGACAACCGGAATCGACGTGGGGTCGCATAGCAGCGTCGCCCTTCGTGGAGCCTTCAAGAAGAACACCTTCCATGCCACGGGCTTTGCCGCCGCCCAGCATCGTGGCACGGGCATCGAGGCCGCCTGGGGCGCGTTGACGCCCGAGTTCAAGCCAACCGCTGCGCGTATCGGGATCAGTGGTCGAGAGGTGAATGTGCGCTACACCCGTGTTCCGCTGGTGCCTGACTGGCAGCTCCGGAACCTGATGCACTTCGAGGTCGCGGAGATCGGTGATCAGTCGGGCGCGGTGGCCTCGGATTTCAATCTGCTCCCCCAGATCCCCGAGATCGAGGGTGAGGATGTCGTGCTGCTGGCGATGGCGCGCGAATCGATGCTGGCCGAGCACGAAGCGGGGCTGCGCTCGGTCGACGGTAGCCTGGATGCATTCAGTCCTGCGGCGATCGGCCTGTACAACGCCTGGCTTCGATTTGGCGTGATCGAGGAGGACACGGTCCTGATCGCGAACATCGGCCATGACAACATCGATGTCGTTATCTGCCGCGGCCCGGACCTGCTCTTCGCACGCAACCTGAGCGGCGGCTCACGCTTGTTCCAGGATGCCATCGCCCAGAATCTGGCCTGCAGCGACGGCCAGGCCGAGAAGCTCAAGGTTGAGATGACCACGCTGCGGCCCGGGGCGACTTACCCCACGCCGAATCACGAGCGCGCGAGCCGTGCCATTCTCGGTGCGGCCGGACAGTTGCTTTCGCTACTGCAATCGACGGTGCTGTTCTGCAAGAGCCAGGTGAAGATCACCAGCCTGCGCATCGATCGGGTGCTGCTCTGCGGCGGTGGTGCTGCGCTCGACGGCCTACCGGAGTATCTGGCAGGTGGCATGGGCGTGCCTGTCGAGCTCTTCGATCCGTTCCGGGTGGTCGAAACCTCGGCCCTCTCGCCCGAGGCACTCGAGGCTCTCGAGGATTACAAGCTCGAGGCGGTCGTGGCGCTCGGCCTGGCGACCATGGCCTCCGATCCGGACTCCTACTCGCTCGAAATCCTTCCGGGTGCCCTGGCAAAATCGCGGCAATTCTGGGGCGGTACATTCTGGCTGATCGCCGCGGCCATCCTGGCGGCCGCGTTCCTGGGATACTCAGCCTTTGTCGAGAAGAGCAAGCTGGACGACATTCGGGGCCGCAACGCGGCCATATCGAGCCAGCTGCGGCGTGCAGTTGCGGTGCACAATGAGACGACGGCTCTGGCGGCCGATAGCGCAGCACTGTCCGAGCTGGCCCACGAACTGGAGGGCGTCGTCGGTTCGGGTGAGCAGCTCGCGCGCGTGCTGGCGATTCTCGGGCGTGACCTGCCCGCGGATTTCTGGGTGCAGCGCCTGACCAGCTCGTGGTCGGCGGACGAGGAGTTGCAGGTCGTGCGTGCGGACGAACGGCCGATCCTCTCGATCAAGGGGCGTACACGTGAAGGGACTGATTCTCCGGCGGTGCTGTACCAGAACTTCACTCAGGCCCTATCCGCGGGCTTGCCAGGGGCGCGTATCAATCCGTCGTTGACCCCAACGGGCGACGGATTCTCCGTGGACTTGACCCTCTTCGGACCGCGCGACGACGACGCGCAAGTGGATGACGAGGCGGGCGCGGAAACAGGGGCACAGGGCTGATCATGGATCTCGACGATATCTGGCAGGCCAACAAGCAATTCATCGTCTCCGTGTCGGCGGGGGTGATGGTGTTCTTGATCGGGACCGTGGTGGTCGACCGCGTGTACGGCAGTGATCTGCGCAGTGCCCGAACGCAGCTGCGGACGAATCAGCGAAGCCTGGGGACGGAGCGCTTCGGCCCTGAGGTCCAGGCACAGGCGCGCGAGGTGAACGAGGCTCTGAAGCAGTCGCTCATACAGCTCTCCGAGGCCGCGGCATTCAGGTCGCGCGAAGAGTTCAAGCTCACGCGCGGCCAGGGTTCAGCGGGCGGCCAGTACTTCGCACTCGTGGACCGGGTGCGCGACAGTCTCCTGACCCTCGCCAGTCGCAACCGATTGCGCTTGCCGGCAGATCTCGGCTTGCAGATGCTTCAGACCACCCGCGCAGAGGTGATCGAGCGGCACGCCGAGGCGCTGGACGTCATCGATCGAGTCGTGCGGCTATGCGTCGAGGTTGGCGTCGATCGCATCGACAGCATTCAGGTACGTCTGGATCCGGCCTTCGATTCGCGCCACGGTCTGGGCCAGGTCGAGCGTACGCGCGTGACATTCAAGTTCACCTCCTCCGCGCAGCCGGTGGTCGAGCTGCTCGCCAGGACTCAAGACGCCGCTGCTGGGCACTCGCTGCCGATCGAGAACGTCGATCTGCTCGGCGCCCGTTCCAAGCAGGACGAGGTGCGCGCCGAGGTCACATTCCTCGTCGTGCGCCTGCATCATCACGACACTGCGGACGAGGAAATCTGATGCGAGTTTCGAGGGGTCGCGTGCACCGTCAATGGATCGCCGCACCGGGCAGGGGAGGAATCTAGGAGTGCAAACTCGCAAGGAACAGGCGGTCCTGCTCACGACCGTGATCGTGCTGGGACTCTTGGTGCAGCGCAAGCTGGGCAAGACGGAGCTGCGCGGCAGTCGCAGAACATCGCCGCCTTCGGAATTCGAGCCCGTCCCGGTGCCGGATCTGTCCGCCTGTCTACCGGTATCGACGACCGCGGGCCGTTCGAAGCTGGGACGGGACCTCTTCAGCGCCCCTCGGGATACGGCGCCACTGGCCTACCTGGATCTGGAACTGCCGCCGCTCGAGAAGCTCGCCGGCCTGGCGCCTCCGACGGCCTTTGGCCCGGGGGCTGCCTATTTCGGCAAGTACCTGCGTCAGCCCGTAGATGTGGAGCGAGTCGATGGTCTCTTTGAGCTGGACGCCGCGCCAGACGACGACTTCCTGTCGGATGGGGACCTACTCTCGGAGTCGGCCACTGACCTGACTCGCGCCGAGCGCGAGGGAACGCTGAGTGGTGCCGGGCACCGGGCGACATCGGATCGCTCGTCCCGCGGCACACTAACCTCCGAGGAGCGCTCGGAGCGCACGGCAGCGTACAAGCGTCTGTATGACTGGATCCATGTGGGCAGCCTGAGGTTCGGCCACATCAAGAATGCGGACCGTTACGGGCTGGCCGCGCGGCCCGAAGAGGCCATTGCTTTCGCCGAGGTCGATCCGTCGACAGGCCAGGCTCGGTTCGGCGGGCAAAACGCGATTGAATACGAGCGTGGGCGAGTCAGCGAGTTCGGATTCGCCAACACAGAAGCCAACGCCATCGAGATCGGTCGGCGTGAGTTCGGTGAACAGCTAAGTCCGGCCCAGCTCGATAGGGCGCTGGCCTTCGCCGAGCGCTGCGTGCGCGTACGACTCGACGCGCCGTTGGCGCTCGAGGTCGCCGAAGAGATGTATCGCCTGGCGATCGAGGTCTCCGACGGGGATCCGCGCCCGGAACTGGGCCTGGCCTGGTGCTTCGAGGTTGGCTTCCGCTTCGAGCAGGCCTTCGAGGTCTACGACAGGCTCATCGCTGGAGGTCATGACAAGAATCCGCTCGTGCTCGCACGGCGTGCGGATCTGCTGGCCCGATTCCGGATGTTCGAACGGGCCGACCTGGCCTACCTCGACGCCTTGCGCTGGGGACGCACCGACTGGCTGGTCCTCTGGCGCTACGGACGATTCTTGCTCGAGCGCGGTCGAATCCCTGAGGCCGTGGAAACCCTGGCCAAGGCCTGCAAGTTCGAACCCAGCACCGCCGAGACAAAGGCCCTGCGCGCGGCCCTGCGCGCGGACCACGCTCGCGCGCGCTTCGAGGCGGGCGAGCCGGCGCTTGCGCTCGACTGGTTCCAGCGCGCGTCGAACGCCGAGATGGGCTACGGGCTCGCATCTGCGGGTATGGTCAGCGCCCAGCTGTACGCGGGTGGGCAGGCGGACGACAACCTGGACGGCGTGCTCGATACCGAGTTACAGGGGGCCAGTTTCGACCTGTTGCTGGCGCTCGGTCTGGCCCATCTGAATGCGCGCGATTGGGCGTCCGCAAAGGCAAACCTCGAGCTTGCGGCCGAAGCGGACCCGTTCCGCGCCTACCAGGCCTGGCGCGCCCTCTCGTGGCTGGCCGAATTGACCGACCACCCGGAAGAGGCCGCTCAATACATCGAGCTCGCCTACGCGAATGCTCCCGACGATCTGTACACGCTCTATCAGCGTGGCCGGTTGCTGGTCCAGGCGGACGATCTCGAACAGGCAGTGAAGAGCTTCGAAGGGGCTCTGGATCTTGAACTGGGACTGGGCGACGCCCTGGTTGCGATCGGCGAGGTCGCGCGTCGCACGGGCGAATTCGAGGCGGCCGAACGCTACTTCGAACGCTCCCTGGACCTCGATCCCCAGCGGCCCCTCGTGCATTCATTGCGCGGATTCAGCCTCTTGCAGGATGGCGACGCCACGCGCGCCGAAGCCTCCTTCCGTGAAGCCCTGCGACTCGACGGCCGCCTGGCATCGGCCGCCAGCGGATTGGCCTGGTGCGTCTACCTGTCAGGCGACTCCGGAGAGGCGACTACCCAGTTCGCCGATCTCGTCGAGCGGCGACGGGGCGAGGCGGAGGACGATCCTGCAAAGGTCCATGCCGAGGCCCAGATCAAACGCATCGGTGAGCACGACGCGAAGGAAGTCTGGATCGATGGATTTGAGCGCCGAGCCGGTGAACGCATTGGCAAGGGCTGGTTCAAGGAGGAGCCCCACGGGCTGCTGATCAGCCTGAAAGAGGGAGCGATGGTGATCGAGGGGCAGGCGCGTTCAGCCGGGCGCACGCGCGTCTACCAGGAAATCCCTGCCGGGCAGTTCGTGTCCTTCGAGGCGCTGGTCACGATCGAGGCCGGGACCCGCGCACGGACCGGACTCTTCCTTGCGCGCGAGCTGCGGCGCCGTGGCGAGTGGGAGACCCAGGCGCTCGTGAGCATTTCGCGCGAGAAGGAAGGCGCGGTGCAGGCTCGCAATATCGCCCAGGGCGAGCGCGACGCACCCTACATGGACCTGTTCACGACCGAGTGGAATACGGCTGACGTGATGCGCGTGAAGGTCGAGTTGATCGGTGAGGGGAGCGAGGCCCTGGCCACTCTCTATGTCGATGGCCTGCCCGTCTCCGAGGGTATGCGCGTTCCGCGGCTCGGCAGTGCGACCGCCAATCTGCGCTTCGGGATCCTCGTAGATACGGAGTCCGGCCGCTCGGCCCAGGTCAGTATCGACGACGTCTCCGTCGTCCGGAGGATCCACTGATGCTCTCCAGAGGCTCCCGAGGGCGTCAGGGCGAGCGCTCGGCATTCACGCTCGTGGAGATGCTCGCAGTGCTCGTCATCATCACGATCCTTTTCACCTTCGTGGTATCCAAGGTCATGCGCGGTGAGGACATGGTGCGTATCGAGAATACGCGCCAGTTCATCCATCAGCTGGCCGCGATGATCTCCGAGTACGAGCAGGAGCGTGGCGACTACCCGCCATCGACCTTCCCGGCCAAGATGGACACCAAGCCCAGCGGCCAGAACCAGGGTGCCGAGATGCTCTTCCTGTCTCTCTTTTCAAAGGAGCGTAGCGCGCGCGAGATCGACGAGGCGCGGCTCGCCAATACAGACGGCGATGAGGCCAAGAACTCCCTGTCCAGCTTCACGGCGCCAGACGTGTTCGAGATCGTGGACGATTGGCAGAATCCGATTGCGTACTTCCATCGGCGGGACTACGGGAAGTCACGCGCCTACGTGACATTCGACGGAGAGACCGGTGAGCCCGTCGATTCGTTGATCAAGGGCCGCATCAGTTCCAAGACCGGGGATCCATTCAACAAGAGTACTTTCCAGCTTCTCTCCGCCGGCCCCGATGGAGTCTTCGACACCGAGGATGACATCGGCAACTTCACCACAGACCCCTGAGCCCGGAGGGACTGCCCCTTGGGTGATCGACCGTTGAACTACCGAACGAGCCGCATTTGTGGACCTGGCAAGACCACGGCGGGCCTTACGCTGATCGAGCTGATGGCGGTAGTGACTCTCTTGTCCTTCATCATCGGGATCGGGCTTGGAATGTTTGCTGGCCTCGATCCGGGGCGCCAGGTCGCGGCCAGCCTGGTTCAAAATGCCCTGCGTAGCGCCCACAACTCGGCGATTGCGCGCGGCAGCTCTGCGCGCGTCCGGATCGATGGGAAGGCGGGTCGCTTGTCGGCGGAGCAGGTCTCGGTCATCGGTACCTGGCACTTCGAAGCCGAGCCGATCGTCGGCGCCTTCGAGCTCGACGGGGCCGTACACGGAATGGACCGCGGGTACATCGACGACGATGGCTACCAGGGGCGCTCGCTCGCCCTCGACGGACAGCCCGAGGGGGCATGGATCGAGATCCCCGTGCAGACGGATCCCGCGTATGACTTCGGCGCTGGCTTCGGCCTGGACTTTGCCCTGCGGATCGACGCAGACCGCGCGGCGAAGTTGCTGGATGTTGGGCGCGTGCTGCTGGTCGGCGTGCGGCGCGGGGGCGTGCTCGAGGTGGCCTTCATGAACGAGGTCGAGGAGGACGAAGCGTCCACCGCGCTCGATCAGGGTGTGGCCCGCGCGGGCGGCAAGATCGTATTGCGGACGCCGCCGGGCAGCCTGCGACCGGGCCGCTGGACGCGCATCGGCGTGGCCTACGACCGTGCGCGCTTCACGATCACCGTGGACGGAGTCGAGGTCGCGAGCCTCGACGAGGCGGCGCCGGTCTGGAGGGTCGAACATCCACTCGTGATCGGTGGCGGTCAGACGACCTTTCCGGGCAGTCTGGACAGTCTTGTGATCAGCGCCGTCAAGGTTGGCCAGGCGATCGTCCTACCCGAGGGTGTGCGCCTGGCAGCGGGCACGCCGGACGAAGTGCTCTTTGCTGCTGGCGGGGCGCTCGACCCCCGTCGCCATGGGGCTCCGGTAGGGGTGACCCTGGAGTACGCCGACGGTCAGCGACAGACGATCAAGGTCAACCTTTACGGGACGGTGGAATGATGCGGAAGCACACGAACAGAGCCTTCCAGGTGGCCCGAACCGGATCGGCGCGCGCCGCATCCAGGCGCGGGGGATTTGCACTCCTGACTGTGCTCTTCGTGTTGCTCTTCCTGCTCGTGTTCTGTGCGCCTTTCCTGATGACCGCCCGCAACGCAGACCAGGCCAGCGCGCAGCTTGCGGACCGGACCCAGGCGCGCATCGCGGTGGAGTCGGCCGGTCGCCATGCACGCGCCGTTCTGCAGAAATCACACATGGCGGTCGACGAGACCATCTATTTCGATAGCGAGCAGGAGCTGGTTGTCGACAACGCGTTTCCCGAGGCCTTTCTCGACGCGCGCGATGCCCAGGGGGTCATGTGGGATGTCCAGGCCAAGGACCTGGCCGGTGTGATCGACCTGAACAGCGCCAGCCCGCAAACGATCGGGAGCATGTTGGGCTTGGTGACCCGCCTGAGCGCGGTGACCGAGGCGGAGGCCACCGAGCTCGATGTGTCCAGCACGCTGGGATTCGAGCCAGAGGGCTTCCTGTCGATCGACGGTGAGATCGTCCACTACAAGGCCATCGAGCCCAGGCGCTTCCTCGAGTGCACGCGCAGTGTCGGCGTGAAGTGGGACGATGACGACGCATTGATCCCGAGCGGTCCCCTGCCGGCCGAGACGCACGGCGTCGGGACGACCGTTATCGATCAGCGAGCCTTCGCCCTGGCGCACTGGCGCACCATGTCCCGCGATGGCGAGGCGCGCTTTCTGGACGCGGAGGAACAGGTACGCGATGCCAGCCTGTTCGCCCTGGCGGGCGAGCTCGGTGATTCGTTCCTGGCCGGTCTGGCGGACCAGGGTTCGGTACATGCGGGCGTGCGAGCCGGGAGCCCGTGGCAGTGGCCCGTGCGCCTGCGCCGGCCCCTGGCCGCGAACTTCAGTCAGAAGATTGTAGTCGAGAGCCCGCGCTGGTTTGCGGCCGGCGCCACCCTGCAGATTTCAGATGGTCAGGGCAGCGAGGTCTTCTTCGTGCGCCACGCCGCGGATTCAGGGGCTCTCTTCCTCGATCGCCCCGTGTCCCGTGACTACAACGCGTGGACGACCACCGTGCGCGTGCTGGCTCGGCGCCCGGTCAACCTGAACACGGCCAGCTCGGATGTGCTCACCACACTCTTCGCCGGCGTCCAGCTGCAGGGTGTCAATTCGCGCGTAACCCGCGCCGAGGCGCGCGCCCTCTCGGGCCTGGTCGTGGCTTCGCGGCCCTTCGAAGGGCACGAGGATTTCCTGCGGCGCGTGCTCTTGCCGGCAGCCGGGATCGAGCCCTTGCCCACGGACGCGGCGGTCGTGCCCGAGGTCTTCGAGGACGGCGGGCAGGCGCGCCTGATCGACGAATCTGACGCCCTGGCCCTCTACGCCAACGGACTCAACGCCAACGACCGCACCCTGGCCTTTTCGACCATGCCCTTTGGCTTCACGTCACGGGACGTGTTCCGGCTCGATCTGCGCAGCTCGATCAATGCTCCAACGGGTGTCGAGCGGGTTGCACTGAGCGCCGAGAAGGTCGAGGTCGTCGTGCCCCAGGGCGAGCTGTTCTCGCTCTGGACAAGGCAGGAGGACTTCGACGAGGCCCTGCGCCTGACGCGCCAGGCACCCTGGTGGTTGAGCGGCCCGCTGTCGACTACCCGTCACGATGGGGTTCAGCCGCCGTCTCGCTTGAATGCCCACTTCGGGACGCGCGGTGGACGTCCGTTCGTCCCGGGGGACTCGACCGCCCTCGAGGCGGGTGCAGCAGGCGGCTCCAACGCTGACGCCATCCAGCATGTGTTCGCATCGCGCGAGGACGATGGTTGGCTTCAGCTCGCGCCCGCGCGCGTGGCCGAGTATGGCGATCGCCTGCGGCGCATCGAGCATTTCGATCACGAGACCCGGGCGCTCGAGGGCCGCTATCTGCCCGACGAGACCCTCGAGTACGAGAGCGCGGATGACATCGTTCAGTGGAGCGGGTCGAGCTCGGCCAATGATCCGCTTCTTCGAGCCCTCTCCTTCTCGGCGTGGATCCAGCCCCAGTCCCTCGACGCTGGTGTCTTCCTGGATGTGCGGGCGACGCGGGACGACACGGACCGCATCTCCCTGGAGTTCGAGGAGGGCGACCTGGTGTTGCGAGTCTTCGATGGGTTTGGCGATCGTGGCGACACGACCCTCGTCGAGGCGGGTGAGGTGCGCTATGCCCTGGCCGAGCAGGGACCCGATCCCGGGCTCCCGGCGGACACCTGGAGCCATGTCCAGATCGATGTGAGCGGAAACCGGCCGGACCAGATGTCGATGGTGGTCAACGGCAGCACCCAGGGCGTCCGTACGCCGGGAATGACGCGCCTGACCTCGGCTCTGGACGAGGTGTCGATGTCGCTGGCCGTTGAATCGACGGAGGGCTTTCCTGACCGGGGCGTGCTGCGCGTCGGAAACGAGTTGATCGAGTACACGTCACGCAGCTCGGGCAGCTTCGTGGCGCAGCATTTTGCGAGTGGCGAGATGGCGGGTTTCGGGGGGCGCGGCGCCAGGTCACGATTGCAATTACCGGATCCAGGGCAAGGGTCGACGCTCACCTGGCCAAGCGCCCCGACTGCCTATTATGCGGAGACCGATTCACTGCCGGCGTATCACCCCCTGGGCGCGGCCGTGACTCTCTATGGTTACAGCAACCCGCTTTCGACAAACCTGACAATCCACGGTGCGATCCTGGACGAGGTCGGTCCCTTTCGTGTCGCGCGGGTAGGAATGACCCTCGGAGGGCCCGCGGACGGAGACGCGATCGTGGTCGGGGGCGGAGATTTCCCGTTCACGGTGGCCGGGTTCGAGGCCGGTGGCAAGACCAGAGTTACCGGCTTGAGTCTGATCGACGCCGACTCGAACAATATCACTCCCGAGGTCCTCGCCGCATTTCCGGAAGGCGGCGGATACGTGGCCCTCGTTCAGATGGCCTGGAACGTTGGCGGGATCGCGGAGTCCAATGATCGCAGCCCGCTGGGCGGCGTCGAGGTCATTCGCTACGGGCGGCGAGTCGGGGCGGGGCTGCAGGATCTGCAACGGGGAAACGCGACCGGCCTGCAGACCGAGCCCCAGCTGGATCGCTGGATCGGCGGAAGTCGAGCCTTCGTGACGAATTGGGGACCCCACACCCTGGGAAACCGGCTGGTGGCAGACATTCACGAGGCGAGCGTCTTCGTCGTACCCCTGTCGATGCCCGTGCCCACCTCAGGATGGAATTCTCTGCCCTTGGGTCGTTCGGCCTTCGCGCAGATCACCGAACGAGCTGCCGCCGAGTTGACCGAGTGGATCCGTTTCGACGAGAGGATGCTCGACGGTACGGGTGGACAATTCCTGATCCGGGACAGTCCGAAGGCGTTGCTGGATACCTACAGCGTGCTCATTGGCAGGGCCAATGGCGCGGTTCAGAATGGCGAACCCAATGGGCCTGGCGGCCAGGGCAATGGCGGGGATGGGGGCGGTGGTCTGGGCGGAACGGATGGCGTGACAGGCGGAGATGGGGGAGGCGGCCAGGAACGCAGCGCGCCACCGGCTCCACCGATTCCGGTCGCCGCAGCGCCCGCACCCCAGGGCGGCGGAGGCGGTGGCGTGGTCGGTCCGTGGCAGACCGAGTTGGGGGCGGACAACTACGGCTCATTCCCCCTTTCGCGCGCCGTCGGGGCAGCCCTTCGCTTTCGCGGTGTACTCGGTACGCATGCGACCGCCCACCGCGCGGGGAACTCCCTCGTGCCGGTATTCGAGCTCAAGGATCGGGGGCCACATCGTGGTAGGCCCGGGCGCTTCGATCAGGTCTATCTCGCCGATCAGGATCCCACGAACATCGGATTCACGGCGACCGTCCATCGGACGCACTTCCCCGCAAACGAGTCGCCTGGCTTCGGGTGGGCGTGGAACTCTGGACTGACGGTCACCGGGCCGCCTGTTGCATCGAGATACAATGAGGTGACGACGGGGGAGTACAACATCGAAGGAGTCATGTACCTCGCCTTCGAGGAGTCCACATTGAGCTTCATTGCCCTGGATGCCGGCACTCGCCCCGAGATCCCGGATGACACGCGCGTCCTTCCACGGATCGTGAAATTCCCTTCGGGCGAACGCCCACGTCTAGCAAACAGGGTCGGGATCGGAACGAATTTTCAGGCTGGCGCGAGGGCGGTCGTTCCCTCGGCCGTGATCGACGAGATCGTATTTGGCACGCCCCAGTTCGGTCTGTCGGGCAATGACCACTGGCTTCAGGGTGCGAAACTCGTCTTGACGTCGAGAGTCGACGTGAACTCCACCACTCTCAGCGTCAATCCAATCCAGCTGCGGGTCGCGGGCGGGCTGGTCACCCAGAACAATGCGCTGGACGTGCTTCCGGAGGGCGGCGGAATGCTGCGGATCGGAAACGAGATCCTGGCCTACGAGACTCGCAATTCTGGCACTGGAGAGTTCTTCCTGGGCTTCTCGGGGCGCGGGCTGCTGGGTTCCTCGCCCCAGGCCCACGGGGCCGGGGAGCTGGTGACGTGGCTCGAATCCTGGCCCGTTTCGACCCTCGCAAATTCACTGACGGGCAGCGACTCGACGATCACCGTGGCCGACCTGACGCCCTTCCCGTTCCAGGGCACCCTGCTGATCGACAACGAGCTGGTGCACTACACGCGCAAGCGTGACGGCGCCCTCGAGATGCCGCGCGCTTCCGAAGAGCCGGGGCAGATGGACGAGCAGGGCGACGGAATCTTCCGTGGTCGCTTCGGCACCGCGCCCAGTGCCCACGGGAACGGCACCCCGGTGATCCTGTTTCCGATCCGCTACTGGGATCGCTGGGCAGATCGTTCCGACGCACCTGAGCTCGCGTGCTTTGGCTTCGAACTCGAGCAGCCGGGTGCCTGGTGGAAGGCCGTGCACTGGGAGGCGGAATCCGCGAATCACGGGGCCGTGCAGCTAGGCGTCATGCAGCGCACCGACGCGGACCTGCCCTGGGATAGCGATCCGGAGCTGAGTGAAGGACTCGACCTGATGTGGGAGGGCGAGGAGGCTGGCGGGATGGTTCCGATCGCGCGCCAGTCGGATCGAATCGAGTGGCGCATCTTCGCGCGCTACGACCCGGGGGCATTCGACCCGATGGGAGGCTACTCCCACGGTTGGAAGGAAACGCCACGCTTCCGGCGTGTCGCACTCAGCTACATGGCCCCCAATCGGGTCCTGCGGAGCGTTCGCCAATGAGGGCATGGCGCATGTGCACTGGCTCGCGACGGGGCATGACCCTGATCGAACTCCTGATCGCCGTCGGGCTGGCGTCGATCCTGATGCTGGCGGTCTTCCGGCTGCTGGACACGTCGCTCTCCCTGTGGAGTCGCGGGGAGGTCCGACGCGGAGCCCTGGAGCAAGCCTCCGCGACCGCCGAACTTCTCTCCCACGACCTGCGTTCCCTGCATCGCGGAGCCCAGGGCGACCTCCTGGCCGAGTGGGTCCCCTTCGACGCCGACCGCGACGGAGCAAACGAGCGCTTCTGGCCACGGCTCTTGCTGGTTCGCCAGGGATCGCCTGCGGAGATGGCACGGGTGGCGCGCGCCGCCGAGGCCGGGGCCGAGAGCGACGTCGATGCGGACACCGAGGCCAGTGGCCCGGACGACGCTTCATTCAAGCCGCGCCGACCCGCCGGGGGCCTGCTGGAGATCGCGTGGGTCGTGCTTCCTTCGAGCGAGGACCCGGCCGAGGGTGTTCTTTGGCGGGCTGAGCGGGCGCTGGATGACCCGGATAGCGTCTCGTATTTCAGTCAGGGCTACTTCGATTCCATGGGGCGGGCACCGGTCGGAGTGCTGAACGAGGTCACCGGCGGCGTGCTATGGATGGGCATGGCCTTTGCCACGCAGACGAGTGTGGTCCAGGAAGGATGGGATATCGGGCTGGGGCTGGCCGACGCGAGCGGATCGTGGGACGGCTGGTGTCGGGCTCGTCCGAATCCGAACATCCATGCCTGGAACGAGGCCGCCGCGGGCATGCCGGAGATGGCGGACGTCTGCCTGCTGCCGCGGCGAGTGCGCCTGGAGCTCGAGATCGAGCGACCCGTGGATCGGGCGCGGCGCACCAAGACACTGAGCGAGCTCGATGCGACCGCAACCAGCTTTCAGGTCGAGAATGCGGCGCGCTTGCCCGCCGACCTGAATTCCTTCGTATTGATCGATGCCGAGTGGATGAAGCTGGTCGGCGTGACCGGAGATCGGGTCAAGGTCGTGCGCGCCCGGCGCGGATCGGATCCGCGGCCACACGGTGTGGGGGCCCTGGTGCACCACGGCGTGCGCGTCATCAGCGAGATCCCCGTGGACCTGCACGACGACTCATGGGATCTACGATGAAGACTGCGAGCACCCACACCCGTGCCCGGCCTCGAGCCCATGGATTTACGATCCTCGAGGTCGTGCTGGCCATGGGAATCCTGGTCGTGGGGATGACCGTGCTCCTGTCCCTGTTCACGTTCGGGGCGGCGCTCAGCCGCTCGGCCGAGATGCGGACGTCCGCGGCGGTCGCGGTGGACGCCGTGCTCGCGGACCTCTCCGAGACCCTCTTTCCGCTCGCGCCCGACGGCAGCGTGGAGGAGCCGGTCGCGATCGAGGAGCGTTCCCTGGCGTCGGCGCCCGGGGTGCTCTACTCCGCAACACCCATGCAGAACCCGCAGCGGCCCGACGAGTACCGCGTGGACGTCCAGATGTGGTGGCAGGGCGGTGGCGTCCGGAGGGGCGAGGAGTTCACGACGATCCTTTTGCGCGAGGTGCCCTTCGGGGAACGTATGCGTCGTCGATTTGTTGAAGGTAGCCGTGTAGAGAAAGGTCAGTAGATGAAGAACAGAATCAGACCCTTGCGAGTTATCGCGTCGTGCGTGCTGTTTAGCGCCCTGGCGAATCCCGGCCTGGCCCAGGCGACGGAATCGGCGCCGGTTTCCAGCGCGGACCAGGTCGAGATGCTGCGCTTGCGCAGCGGCGGAATTGAATGGGGTCATATCCGGCATCACGATCCGGATGGTATGGACTTCATCCGGCTTACCAATAATGGCGAGGTGCGCGTGCCCTGGGCCTTGCTGGAGCCCGCACAGGAGAGCGAGCTGCGCGAACGATTCGGCTACGTCGATGTGGCGTCCGAGGAGCTCATGATCGAGGTGGAGCGCGTGCAGTTGCGCGAGGGCGGCGAGGTCCTCGGGCTGATCCTGTCGCGGGAGGGGGACCACTTCCTGGTCAAGGTCGGGGGCAACCTGCAGTCGATCCCCAAGGACCGCGTGCTGAGCGTTTCGACCGGCATCAGCATCCCGATCCTGGATGTGTACAGTCGTCCCGAGGTGTACGCCTACCTGCTCGGATCCCTCGAGTCGGGCGATCCGGAATCCCAGGTCAAGATGGCCCAGTCGTGTGAGCGGATTCTGGATTTCGAGCACGCGGTCGTTCACTACCAGGCGGCCCTCGACCTGCTGGAGGAGCCGCGCGAGGATCTCGTGTTTGCACTGCAGCGCTCGACCCAGAAGGCGACACAGCAGGAGCAGATCGACTACATTCGTGATGCGGACCAGCTGCGCAAGAAGGGCCGCTACGACGAGGCTCTGGCCTGGATCGACGCTTTCGAGGAGAGGTTTCCGCGCAGCCCATTGCAGAATGACGCTCGCAAGAAGCGCGTCGCCATCGAGCAGAGCCTGGAGCGTGCCACGAGCGAGCTGGTTCGAACGCGCTGGCACTACTGGCTGAGTCGCAAGGCGCGCGCAGCGGCGAAGAATCTGAGCGTGGAGCAGGCGCGCACGTTTGCCGAGTCACGGCTCTCTCAGGAGATCCGCAGCGCGGTACTCGCCGACGTGCACGAACGCATTTCGACCAGTGTTGACGACGTGGACCCCTACTGGGTGGCACGGCGCAAGGTGAAATACCACGTGGCCTCCTACGGAAGTGGAACCTGGCTGCTCGGTGAGGATGGTGCCCTCGCGGGCACGGAGGATGAGGCCGAAGAAGAAGAGTCGGTCAGCGCGCTGGATTCCGAGCGAGCGGCGCTGGACGTCAAGATCAAGCGCTTCCTCGAGAACCAGGACCGGGCCCGGCGCGCACGCAGCAGTGCGGAAGAGGCCGACGGCCAGGAAGCCTTCTGGAATACATTCTCGTCCAACAGTCGCGCCCAGTGGATCATCTCCAGCTACGCGGAGCACGGCGGCGACCTCGAGGTTCGGCCGCGACCCCATCTGCGCGCCTGCTCGGGTTGTGGGGGAACGGGTGCGCGCGAGGTGATTTCAACCGGCGGCGTGGCCGGTCGCTCAGGTATCCAGCTGTTCAAGTGCAGCGTCTGCTACGGGATCGGTATCATCCGCCGCGTTCACTATCGATGAATCACCCTTCGCGAACCCGATCGACCCCTCTACGTATGCGCTGGATCATTCTCTGCCTGGGCTGTTTGCCGGCCTGTGGTGCCACGACAAACCGACGACTGGGTGAAAAGGTGCCGGAGACGGTATCGGTGACGCACCCGGTGTCGACCGATGCGAATACCTCGGGTGCGGCGCTCCCGGCCCTGCCGACAGCCAGTGTCAGCGCGCGTGCTGACACGGAGGGCGACGCCACGATCGCGACCGTGGCCGGCCACGAGATTCTCGCGTCGGACCTGCTCGAGCTCTGGTTGTTCCGTGAGAGCCCCAGGGTGCGCGCCTACCTGGAAGAGCTGGTGCTCTCGAATCTGGTTCTGGCCGAGGCCCACCGGCTCGAGATCTCGATCGCCGTGGATCTGCTCGACAAGGCGGTCGAGGCAAGCCTGGTCGCGCTGAACGAGCGTCTCGATGAGGAGTCGGGGGAGTCGCTGGACGTCGACAAGTTCATCGAGCAGCGGCTGGGTCTCGACCCGGAGCTGTACCGCACGCGGCTGCGGCGCGAGACCGAGATCGATCTGCTCGCGGAGCGCTGCGTGCGCTCCTGGTTGCTGCAGAGTGAGCGCGCCGACGTACGCGTGATCGTCGTCGAAGATCGAGATGTGGTCGACGCGGTGCAGGCCAAGCTCGATCTGGGCGCGGAGTTCGCGCTCCTGGCGAATGAGTACAGTATCGAGGGCTCGGGATCGGATGGTGGTCGGGTGCCACCCGTGGTGCGCTCCGGTGTGGCCCTGTCGCGGCTTGCCTTCAGCACGCCGGTCGGCGACGTGGGCGGTCCGGTCCTCGAGCAGGGGCGCTATCTGTTCCTGTCCGTCGATGCGCGCCATGCCCCCGTCAAGGGCTCCTGGGCCGAGCTGCGGGGGCCCGTGGAGGCGACCCTGAGCCAGCGGGCGATCGAGGATCCGGAATACTGGCAGTGGAAGACGGCCATGCTCGAGCGCTACTCCGTGGACATGACGCCCTTCCTGAAACTGGTGGGGGAGCCCGTCGGACCCTGAGGAAAGGGCGGTCTCGCGCCTTGCACCCGTCCCCGCGGAAAGGGATGCTCAGGGCATGAACGACAGCCCTGAACCCGCCGTACAAGAGCCTGGCCCGGATCCCGAGGCCGTCGATGCCGCCGAGGATTCCCAGGACGGCGCGCCGGACGCTGAGCCGGTCGATTCACCGGCGGAAGCCGAGCTTGCCGAAGCCGAGCTTGCCGAGGCCGAGACGGCCGAGACGGCCGAGGGGGATTTCGAGGACGATTCCGCCACCGACGAGGAGCTGATCACCCAGGTGTCCGCATTGCTCTTTGCGTCCCCCGACCCGCTCGGGGCCGCGCGCCTGGCGACCGTCCTCGGCACATCCCGGGCGCGGGTCAAGGCCGCCCTGGCCCAGGTCGCCGAGCGCTTGACCCAGGCCGGCCTTGGATTCGAGCTGCGTGGCCTGGCGGGCGGATCGACCCTGATGACCTGTCCGGCCCTGGGTGAGCTGGTCGCGGGACTCTCGAAGCAGGCCGCGGTCGAGCGCATCAGCCCGGCCGCCCTGGAGACCCTGTCCGTGGTGGCCTACCGTGGGCCAGTAACCAAGGCGGAGATCGAGGCCATCCGGGGGGTCCAGGCGGGTCCCATGCTGCGCTCCCTGGTGGATCGGGGGCTGGTGCGGGTCGTCGGTCGATCCGAGGACCCCGGCCACGCCTTGCTCTACGGCACCACCAAGGAGTTCCTCTTCCGTTTCGGGTTGGAGAGCCTGGCGGACCTGCCGCGCGACGGCGAGCTGGCCCGGAACTGACCCCGGGCGAGGGGCCAGGCAGGGCTCAGCCCGGTTCGGGACCCAGATCGGGCCCTGGCGCCTTGCGCGCGTCGGCAGGGGCGCCGTAAACTCTTTCGCTCCATTCGGTTTTGCCCGTTCCAGATCGTGTCTGGTTGGCGTTGGCGAGATCGTACCCAAGCGCTACCGGGCGGACCTCTGTTCCGTCTGCGCCAGGATCCCTCCGATGTCCAAAAAGAACGTACCCCAGCGCCCGACCGAGCCCGAGTCCGTCCACGACGACGAGTTGGTCCACGTCCCGGTGGGTCAGAGCCGGCTCAAGTTTCTTCTGATCCTGGGCCTGGTCATCTTCGTCCTGCTGATCTTCACCGTCGGTAGCCAGTTGCAGGATACGGCCCGCACCATGTTCGGTGGCGGTGGCCCGATCCGCCCGTCGATGACATGGGTCAATCCGGACACCGGCGACCGAGCAGAGGTCAGCCAGCAGGACTTCTTGTACTCCAAGCGTTCCCTGCAACGCATGGCCGACCTGGGCCTCTTCCGGCCCAAGGCGATCGGCCTCAGCCCCAATGGCGCGCGCGTCTCGGACGAGGACGTGGCCATGTTCCTGATCGTGGGCGACCAGGCAACAGCAGCGGGAGTGGCCGCAACGGACGCCGAGGTGTCGGAGCGCATGCGGCTCGTATTCACGACGGGTGACATCTTCAAGCGCTGGGCAGCCCAGAACCGGACGACAACGGTTGAGGTTCAGGAGGATGTGCGCGAACTACTTTGCTTCCAGAAATACAAAGCACTGCTGCAGATGGCAGTCTCCGTGCCGTCTCCGGATGCCATAGCCGAGCTGTGGGCCGAGCAACACCCCGAGTACTCCTTCCAGTACGTCGTCGTCGATGTCGCCGACTTCGAGGAGCGTGCCAGGAGCGCAGCGCCCTCGGATGAGGAGCTGCAGGCCTGGTTCGATGAGCTGCCCGAATTCCAGCAACGCTCATACCATACGGAAGAGAAGATCGTGCCCGAGATCGCCTGGCTCGACGTCAGCGGTGAATTCAACGTGGCCGCCTTGCTCGAGAAGTATCCGGCGCCCGACGACGCCGATCCGGTCCAGCTGGCGCGCGCCTATTTCAACCAGGTCTCGAGCGTTCGCTTCCGTGCCGAGGCACCCGTGGATCCGGAGAATCCGAACAAGGTGGTCTTCGTTCCCTACGAAGAAGTGCGCGAGGTCTGTGAGCTGCAGGCGCCCGTACACTACGCCCTGGTGGACTGGCTGGCCGATATCAAGCAGCGCGAGGAGGAGGGCGTCGAGTTCGATTTCAGGGCCGAAGCGGCCAGTTTCGGACTTGCATTCGACGCCCCGTCGGAGGGGCTCTCGCGATTTGAACTCCAGGAAGCACCGGGCTGGGGCGGGCGTTTCGCCGGTAGCCAGCTCGCATTCGGTGAGCCCGGAGCGTATTTGCCCCGGGTCGTGCACGAGAAGAACGCCATGATCGTTGGGCGCCTTGCCGCCAAGCAGGCAGGCGAGCTACCGCCCTTCGAGGACATCCGTGAGGACATCGCGGGCAAGTGGGCCGAGGAGCACGCCGCGGTGATCGCGGCCGAATCGCTCGAGGACCTGCGCGACCAGATGGGTGTCCGCACCGAAGTGCCGGAGGGCGAGGACTTCCTGCCCAACGTCGACGCCGAGACCTTTGCTCGAATCGCCACCGATGCGGGCTACGAAGTGAGCGATCGCCCGTTCCTCGAGCGCAGTGCCGTGCCGGACGATGACCTGGCCAACGCGGCTCCCGCCGATCTCTACGTGCGCATTGCAGCCCACCTGTTCGAGCTCGAGCAGGGGGACGTGGCCGCGGCCGAGTCCAACGCTCAGGGCACGTTCGCCTTCCTGGTGCGCTCCGCCGGCGAACGGATAGCGGACATCAATGGGGTTACGGCCCAGCAGATCGCGAACCTGCGCAGTACGGTCGCCTACCAGGCGACGGTCAGCTTCGATGATGACTTCATGACGGCCACGGCTGACTACGCCAAGGACCGCTATCAGATTCATCTGCTGTCCTGGGAAGATCCCGAACAGCTGTAGGGTTCAGGCCTTCTTGAACGTCACGCGAAAGGTTGCCCCGCCGCCTTCGCGTGCGGCCACCTGAACGCGTGCCTTCATGGCCTGGGCCTGGGCCGAAACCAGGTGCAGCCCCAGGCCCGTGCCCGGCGCTGTCCGCGTGCGCTCATCACCGATGCGATAGAACGCGTCGAAGATCCGCGCCCTCTCGCCCTCTGGAATTCCCGGGCCGCGATCGGAGACCTCGAGCACGATCTTGCTCTTGAGGACGCCCGTGCGGATCAGGATCGGTTCCTCGGCCGGCACGCCGTTACTCTCGCCGCCCGGACGGGGGCGGGCGTACTTTCGTGCATTCTCGACCAGGTTGACGAGGACCGAATGGACCCCCTCGTGAATCAAGAGCACCTGTGGCAGGTCCTCGGCCAGGGAGAAGAGCAGGTCACCACCCTCGGCACCCGCCGATTCGAGTTCCGGCATCTGAGCGCGCACGGCCACGTTCAGATCCCCGGCCATTGGCGTGGAGGGCTCGACACCCAGCTTGCGCTTGAGGAGCACCCGGTCGATCAAGGTTGCCAGCCGATCCGATTCGGTCACGATCCGGTTGAAATACTCGCTTCGCTTCTGATCTGTCGTGACCCAGCCATCGCGCAGCATCTCCCCGTACATCTTCACGGCGGCGACCGGCGTGCGCAGTTCATGGGTCACGGATGCGACGAAGTTCTCGGTGCGGCGCGCCTGCTCGAGGGACGCCTGCACACTGCGCACCAGGAGGCCCATCCCGATCACCAACGAGACCGCCATGACGGCCGTGACACCCAGAAACCCGAGCCACTGGCGGCGGAATCGGGTCTTCATGTCCTCGAGGTTGATGACGGCCTTCATCAGGCCTAGCTTTCGATCCGCGTCGACCTCGATCTCGATATCGATCTCGTCGAAGAGCTGGATCTCCTGGACCACGTGGGTTGAGGGCAGGACGTCGTCACGTTGATCCCAGAAGAGAACCCGCTCGTGGGGCGCCAGAATGTTGCGGTGGACTCGCCCGGGCATCACGTTCAGCAACCAGGTGGGGTTCATGAAGAAGCCCTGGACGAGAACCTTGTCGCGCGCCATGTCCTCGAAGGCCTCGGGGAAATCGCCGCTTTGAGCCCGGATGAGCACCTGGCGCGTGGCCACCAGGCGCAGCTTTCGCTCGCTATCCCGCAGGAGCCGCAGGCGGAAATTCGTGCGCGGAATATCGATGCGCCGATCGCCGGCCTGGCCCAGGGCCAGCACTGCGGCGCGCAGTGTCTCCTCGTCGCGCACGACGCTCAGGTTGATCGCCACGATCGGTAGGGCCAGGGTCTGGGAGGCCGGCCGATCACCGGCGGAGCTGGGGTCGTGGTCGAGGGGTGGCCAGGAGCTATCGGAGCGCAGCTCGAGGCGTCGAACCTGTTCCTGCCCGCCTTGCACGACCTGGTGCTCGAGGAAGTCCCGCAGGTTTTCGCGCTCCACGAGCCACTCGGAATGGCGCCCGTCGAAGATCGTGACCTCGGGCTCTTCGCCCATCAGATCGTAGGAGAACCAGGCCAGGATCTCGTCCGGCGCCGGGCCAGCAAAGAGCGGCGATCTCAAGAAGGCTAGCTGCTTGGTGGTGCCCTCGCTGAACGAGTCCTGCTGGTACTCGCGAAAATCCCGGCGTTCCTCACGGTCGAGGACGACGTTCAGGCTGTGCTTGATCTCGCCCAGCATGCGCGTGACTGCGCTGCTCGCGTCCTCTGGCGCCTGGGAGAGCTGTGCACGGTGTTCCTCGATCAGCAGGCTCCAGTGCAGGGTGCCGAATACCAGCGCGGGCAGGACGACCAGCAGGGAGTAGAGAAACAGTGCCGTCCGCTTCGTTGCGAAGAAGCCGTCCGATCTGCTCTTGCCGCGTAGGTTCAATCGCCCGGACTAGTGATACCAGCGGTAGCCCTTGCCGCGCACTGTCTGGATCAAGGTCGGGTCTGATGGGTTGGGCTCGACCTTGCGCCGCAGGCCGACGATATGGATGTCGACGGTGCGCGTCTCGACATTCGCGCTCTGGTAGTGCCAGACGTCGAGCAGCAGGTCCTCACGTGTCACCACGCGATCCCGGTTCTTGATCAAGTAGGCGAGGATGTCTCCCTCCCGGGGAGTCAACGGCAGGATCTGGCCCGAGCGGTGGACCTCGAGGCGCTGCAAGTCGACGCGGATTCCCTCGGGCAGCTCCAGGAACTGGGGCGGCGCATTGTCCATGTCGATGCGGCGGAACTGAGCCTCGACCCGCGCGATCAGCTCGCGCGGCGAGAAGGGCTTCTTCATGTAGTCGTCAGCGCCCATCTCGAAGCCGCGCAGCAGGTCATCCTCATCGGCCAGGGCCGTCAGGATGAGCACGCGAAGCTTCAGCTTCTCGCGCCGCAGGACCTCGAGTATCTCGAGCCCGCTCATGCCGGGCATCATCAGGTCGAGCACGATCAGGTCCGGCAGGGTCGCTCGGATGCGCTCGAGGGCCGTCACGCCGTCGTGTACCACGTCGGCCTTGTAGCCGGCGTGCTCCAGCGCGTCGCGCACACCGACCGCCAGGGCCTCCTCGTCCTCGACCACCAGTACGCTGCGTACGGAGGAAGCGTCGAGCGGAGCCGGGGCGTCCGGGGCCGTGGAGTTGTCGTGGGCGTCGTTCATCATCATCGGAATAGTGGGGTCGGGGCTTTGAGGACTGCAGGGAGACCCTGCTCAATCGTAGCGGATAGTCCGCTATTTCTCCCGATCAGAGCGGGACAGGCCAGACCTTACGCAGGAGTTGCCCTTTCCGTTGGCCCAGGAGCACTTCTTGGGCGGGCTCTTACGCTGCGCTCAAGGTCGATCGGCGCCTGGCCAATCGAGCCGGCGTAGCTCCTCCAGTGCCCAGTCAGGCAATTCCCGCCGGTCGACCTCGGAGAGCTCGGGTCGAGGGGCCCCGGTCTGCGCCGTGCCACGCAGGGATTCGGCCGCTGACAGTTCAAGTCGGACGCGCGCTGCACCGCCGTGCAGGTTCGGATAGCTGTCGGCCACGATCAGGCATTGGCGGTAGCTGCGTACGGCGCTCGCCGCGTCGCCCGAGCTGGCGTGCTCGCGAGCCCAGCTGAAATGGGCGTGGGCCAGAAGGGCATCCGCGATCAGTCTCTGATCCGGATTCTCGGAGAGGGACTTGGAGAGGCCGTAGGCGCTCTCGGCGGACGTGACCTGCCATTCCGGGTGGGCGCGCTTCAGGATCGGCAACCCGAGGTGCGGGCGTCCGGAGAGCAGCAACTCCGCTGCGCTGCGCTCCAGCCAGACCGGGTCCAGGGTGCCGCGCTCACCCTGCCGTACCAGTCCTGTGAGAACCGCTTCCACGTCCCCGGTCCGTAGCGCGAGCAAGAGGGTGTTCTCTCCGAGTTGCGGGTTGTTCGGGTCGACCTGAGCGGCACGTGCGTAGTACTCCCGTGCCTGGTCGAAACGTTCGGCCCGCGCGTGCAAGTTTGCGATGGCCATCAGTGCTTCGAGATGGTGCGGCCGGCGCTCGATCACCGCTTGCCAGAGCTCCAGTTGTTGCTCGGGTGGCGCTCCAGTACTGCGCTTCAGATCCGCCATCTCGCCCAGTGCAATGGTGGAGTCCGGGCAGGCCGCGAGCGCTTGCTCCAGGGCAAGGCTCTTTCCTTCGACCGTGTGCATTCGCTGGCCGGCGACGACCGTGGTGGCTGCGCCGGTGAGCGGCGCGAGAGCTGCGCCGTGGCGGACGAAGCGGCTGGCCTGGGGCGCTTGCGCAAGCACCATGGCGGCGCTTGCGATGATCAATGCAGTCGAGCCCGGTCGGCGCTTGCCCTCGAGCTGGCGCGTCGCCAGAAGGACACCTAGAAGGGGAGCCACCGTTGCGAAGGCCGGCCCCTCCAGGAGCGGGCTGTTGAAGCCTGCGTTCAGAATCACGCCGATGCCAGCCAGGGCGTAGGCGCCCTCGATCGGGTCTGCGGTAACTCCGCGCCTGTTCCCGAGGATCGCGAGCGCGCGCGCGGCGGCCAGTGCACCGAATATGAGCCAGGCGCCACCGCCGAGAAGACCGTACTCGGCGAAGCCCTCGAGCCAGTCGTTATGGGCATGCTCAACCTCGGTCGACGTCGGCGCCCGGCGTGAATGGGAGGAGAGTTCGATCTCGCGCGGGTCGCGATAGGTCGGGAAGGTGCGCGCGAACTGGCCTGGGCCGGCGCCGATCAACGGGTGGTCCGCGACCATGCCGGGTACCCGGGCCCACGTCATGCGCCGAAATGCGACGCCTCCAAGGGTGGATGGAATGTCAGACGCGGAGCCTTGCTCCTGATCCGGAGCCGGCCTCTCACCGCCGTCCCGGTGAGTGGCCAGATAGGTGCCGCCGAAGGCCAGGGCCGCCATGAGGAGGCCTGTGATGGATAGGGTCTTGCCGCGCGCGCGCCCGAGAACGGAGCCGACGGAGGCGGCCACCAGGAAACTGAGCGCGCCCGCAAGAACCGGGGCGCGCCCGACCGTGATCAGGTATGCCGCGGTCGTCAGCAGGCCCGCGATGCGCCATGCTCTGGTCTCCGAACGGAGGCAGGCGTAGCCCAGCAGTGCGCCGGGTAGGGCGGTCTCGGATAGGTCGCCGCTATTCTCGAGCGCGCCCGAGAATGCACGCAGCGGCTCGCGCAGGGTGTCGATCCAGGCGAATCCAAGTCCCAGTGCCGTCAGGCAGATCAGACCACGGGCCAGGGTGCGTCGACCGGCGGGTGCGAGGCTGGCCGCGCAGAGCAACAGGACGAGCCAGCTGGAGAGGGACATCAGGGCGCGGCTTGCCTCGAAGTTGTCGAGGTCGGTCCGACCCAGGGTGTGGAACAGGGCCACGGCGATCACCACGAGCAGGGCGGGCAGCCCGCGCAGGGCGAATGGCTGCTGGCGCAGGATGGCCAGGGTCAGCGCCGGCAGGCTCGCGAGAAGGACCCAGCCGGCTGCAGCGCTGGTGTGGGTGGGCACTCCATGGAGCACGCCGGAAAACAGGGTCGCGGCGGGGACCAGGCAAGCCACGGCCTGGGCATGTTCGCCCTTGCTGGGGTCGGCTGGCGCCCTAGTCACTGTTCGGCGACCGTGGTCATCCCGAGGATCGCGTCGACGAAGGGTTCGGGGTCGAAGGCCTCGAGCAGATCGAGCGACTCTCCGGTCCCGACGTAGCGGACCGGCAGACCGAGCGCATCGTGAATCGTGAACACGGCTCCACCGCGCGCCGTGCCATCGAGCTTGGCGACGATCAGGCCGGTGACATCTACCGCGCGGGTGAACTCACGCGCCTGCTGTACCGCGTTCTGGCCGTTGGTTCCGTCCAGGACCAACCAGGTCTCGTGTGGCGCGTCCGGGATCTTCTTCTGAATGACGCGTCGTATCTTCTCCAGCTCCTGCATCAAGCCATGCTGCGTGTGCAGTCGCCCGGCAGTATCGATCAGGACCACATCCACATCCCGCGCAATTGCGGCGCAGACTGCATCGAAGGCGACGGCTGCCGGGTCGCCGCCGTCCTGCTGCTGGCGAACGATCTCCGCGCCGTTGCGCTCGGCCCAGATTTGAAGCTGGTCGGCCGCAGCAGCGCGAAATGTGTCGCCCGCGGCGAGCAGCACGCGCTTGCCCTGGCTCTGGAAGCGGTGGGCAAGCTTGGCGATGGAGGTCGTCTTTCCCGAGCCATTGACTCCCACAATGAGGATCACGGTCGGGCTCTGGGCAAGCTGGATCTCGGGTTCACGCTGGCCGAGTCGTTCGAGCAGCATGCGCCTCAGGGCCGCGCGCACATCCTCTTCTCCGCGCACGTCGCCGCGCTTGTGCAGGCGCGCCAGTTCGGTCGTGATGTCCGCTGCGACGGCGCCCAGGTCCGAGGTGTAGAGTAGCTCCTCGAGCTCATCGAAGAGTGCCTGATCGATCGGGCGGCCGCCCTTGAAGATCGACGAGATCCCGTCCGAGAGGGCGGTTCGAGTGCGCGTCAGGCCGCGTTTGAATCGGTCGAGGAGGCCCATGCCCTACTCTGAAAGGGGTTCGGGAGTCTGGGAGACACTCGGGGGGGTGGGATCGCTCGGCGCTTCGTCGACCGGGACGGCCCCGACCCCCATGCCAGACTCGGTCGGCGGTTGGAGCGCCGTTGCGCTGTCCGCGCCGCCGTCATCGCCTGCGGGGTCTTCGGCCTCGGTCGAGCCAGCCTCGCTGCCATCGGCGGCACGCGTCTTGATCTTGTCGAGGATCCCATTGATGAACGCACCCGAGTTGGATGTCGAGTAACGCTTGCCGAGCTCGATGGCCTCGTTGATCGCGACCTTGGGCGGGATGTCCTCGCAATAGAGCAGTTCGTAAGCCGCAAGGCGCAGCACATTGCGATCGATGACCGCCATGCGCGAGATCTGCCAGTTCTGCGCGACGGCCTGGATCTCCGTGTCGATGCGGAGTCGCTGCTCGAACGCGCCCTGAACGATGCGCTTGGCGAAGCGGCAGGTCTCGGCGTCCCGCTCCTCGTCGCGCAGAAATCGGGCCAGTTCAGCCATGAGCTCGTCGCCGAGCAGATCCAACTGATAGAGGAACTGCAGGGACAGCTCTCGGGCGCGGGTTCGTTTCTTCACTGTGCACTTTCCTTGGCGGCCGTTTCGAGGCACGCGAGCATGGCCAGCGCCGCGCGGGCGACCTCGCCACCCTTGTCATGGCTACCTGTGCCCGTTGCAAGCGCTCGGGCCCGCGCCTGCTCGATGGTCTGGCATGTGAGCACTCCGAATAACACGGGCTTGTCCGCTTCGAGGCCCACCTGTACGAGCCCCTGGGCCGTCGCGTGGGCGATGATCTCGTCGTGGGTCGTCTCGCCGCGCAGGATCAGTCCGAAGCAGAGGACCGCGGCGACCTCCTCCCGGCGCGCCATACGCTGGGCTGCGAGGGGCAATTCGAAGGCACCCGGCACCCACATGACCTCGAAGTCATCGGCTGCCCAGCCGGCCGCGAGGAACTCCTGGCGCGCCGAATCGAGCATCGCCGTGGTCAACTCCTGGTGATAGGTCGAGACGACAGCGACGGCGCGAACCCCGGGCTGGACCCGGGGCCGGGCCGCAGCTCGATCGGGGAGCTGTGCATGTGTCGAACCTGCTCGTTCCGAATGATTCGGGTCGAGTGCCATACCAGGGTTGATAAGGAGCGGAGTGGGTGTGAGAAGGGCGGGGTCGGAGCGGTGTCGCCCGATACTGCCCTTGGCCTGGTGGGGAGTCTAGCCCGAAGCCCTCGGGAGCACACGGATCAATAACACCGATCGAGATGTACTCCGATTTGCGCCGCCTGGATGGTGACGATGGGGGGCGAAAAATCTTCCCGGGCTCCGGATCGAGCGCGTCCAGTTCGGCCTGAGCCGGGGACCAGGTGCGCCTGGTCGGCTGGCAGGCGGGGTGGAGATTCTTTCGGTACAGGCTGTCGCAAGTTGGCACTTCCGTAGGTCGATAGTCCATTCCAGTCCTCTCAACGCCCCAATCATGATTCAACCCGACGACGAGACCCTCAAGGCCCTCGAGGAGTCCCTCCGGCACTCACCCAGGAACGTGCCGCTGCTGCGCCACATGGGGGACGTCTTGCGTCGCGGTGGTCGCGTTCGCGACGCCGAGCGACGCTACCGGCAGGCCCTGCGTGTGGTGCCCGACGACGACGACCTGCGGTTGTCCCTGGCCAACTGCTACCTGCTGCGCGGTCGCCACAGCCACGCGGGCGTGCTCCTGGACCTGCTGGTCCAGCGGCCCCAGCCACTGCCGGCCACATTCTTGCTTCAAGCTCGGATCCGCATGCACGAGGGCGATGTGCGCGGTGCCAGTTCCTCGTTCAGGCGTGCGATCGAGGGGGATCCGAGCCTGATGGATACCGAGTTTGCCACGCGCCTGGGCTTCGCCCAGGCCCGCACGCGTGAGGCCGAGGAAGAGGAAGAGGAGGAAGAAGACGAGGAGGAGTACGAAGAGGAGTACGAGGATCCCCTGCGCCAGACGGTTGGCCCAGAAAACCATGGGACCAATATCGAGCTGGAGACCCTCACGTCGGGCTTTGCCGATGTGGGTGGCATGCAGGCCATCAAGAGTGAACTCTCGATCAAGACCGTCGGACCGATCCAGCATCCCGAGCTCTTCGCCGCCTACGGCAAGGCCGTCGGTGGTAGCGTTTTCATGTTTGGCCCACGGGGCTGCGGCAAGGCGACTGTCTCGCGCGCGGTCGCGGGCGAGGCACACATGGGCTTCATCGGTGTGGCATCACACTCGGTCCTGGAGATGTGGCTGGGCCAGAGCGAACGCAACCTGCACTCGGTATTCCAGATGGCACGCGAGTGCCGGCCCTGCGTGCTCTACTTCCAGGAGATTGACATCTTGCTGGAGCCGGGGGCGGCGGCGGCACAACGCCTGCACCACCAGTTCTTGACCGAGCTGTCCGGGTCCGTGGATTGCAATGAAGGAGTGCTGATCGTGGCCGCGACAGAGGCTCCGTGGGCGGTCGATCCAGCACTTGTCGCTGGCTTCGACCAGCGCCTGTTCGTCGACGCTCCGGATGCCGATGAGCGCGCCGCCATCCTCGAGATTCTGATGCGCGGCAAGCCATTCGAGAGCGTCGATCCGGCTGCGATCGCGGCCAGGACCGTGGGCTTCTCGGCCGCCGATCTCAAGCGCATGCTCGGCCTGGCGACGGAAATCCGGTTGCGTGAGGCGCTCGACAGCGGCCGTCCACAGCCGATCACCGGCGATGATCTGTTCACAGCCGCGGCCGCGATGTCGGGTTCCGTGCCGGGCTGGTTCAGCGAGGCCCACGAGCAGGTGAGCTCCGAGCACCCCGGGTTCTGGGTCTCCGACGTCGTGCGTCCGGAGAGCGCCTGATCTGTTCCGCGGCCCCCGTGTGGGCCGCGAGCTCCTAGCAGGCCGTGGTGGAAGTCACGACGCGCTAGAATCCGCCAGGATTAGCCCTGGCGGCGTTGCGCTTCCTCCGAGTATCCACGAATACGCGTCGTCAGCGCGCCTTGCCAGGACGAACCCTGACTGTTTCGATCCCGCCGTGACTTACGCCACGGCCCGCTAGGCCTTGTCCATCGGACCGTGTGCGGCGCCGGCTCCTGCCAGCGATGTGGCGGGGGACTTGCGCGCCCGAAAGGCGGCCGCGAACCTGGCGTTGCGCTTCGACAATCCCCATTGCAGGGAGCGCCGGCCGACCCAGCCCAACGAGTGGGCGAGATCGTCAGCCAGGGTGTATGCCAGGGGCACAACCCAGAGGGTGAAGAAGGTCGATATGGTCAGCCCGCCGGCGACGCAGGTAGCCAGGGCGCGGTAGTCGATGCCCTGGCGCACGGGCTCGCCGAGAGCCATGGGCATCAGGCCGAAAATCGTGGTCAGCGCCGTCATCAGAATCGGGCGAACGCGGGCCGACGCGCCGTCGCAAACGGCCAGCTCGCGGTCGATTCCAGACAGTCGCAGGCGGTGGATCTTGTCGATCAGGACGATTCCGTTGTTCACGACCAGGCCGACCAGGATGATGATTCCGATCCAGCCTACGGAGTCCATGACCGTGCCCGTGATGAACATGCACCACATGGCGCCGAGCACCGCGAAGGGGATCGTTGTGAGCACGGAGATCGGGAGCAGCAGGGACTCGAACAGGATCGCCATGAGCAAGAACACCAGGACGATGCTCAGTGTGACGGCCGAGAGCATCTCGCCCGTCTCCTGGCGCTGGCGAGAGCGGGCGCTGTCATCGCGCCCGAGGCTGAATCCGCGCGGCATGTCGAGGGCGTCGAGAGCCGCGTAGCCCGCGTCGACGATTTCGAGCTGGCGATTCGGATCCGTGAGGCGTGCCTGGATGTTGAAGGTCGTCTTGCCGTTCGTGCGCCGAATACTGCGCGCGCCGCGCGCAAACGACAGATCGGTGAAGGCCGAGAGCGGGACGATGCCCTCACCATTGAACACTTGCAGGTCGCGCAGCGTGTCCAGGCCGGCCAGCCGCTCGGTGTCGTACTCCATGATCAGGGGCACCTCGCGGCCCTCCTCATGGAAGCGCGGCAGGTTGGCGCCGCGCAGCACCCAGGCGACGTTGCGCAGGGCCGTGTCCGCCGTCACGCCGTAGGAATGGGCGGCCTCCGGGTCGATCTCCAGTCGAACCTGCTCGGGCGCGGCTTCGAGGGCCGTCGAGACGTCCGTGAGGCCGGGCACCGCTTCGAGCAATTCGATCGCCTGCTGCCCGTAGCTCTCGAGCGCCTCGGCGTTCGTTCCGCGCAGCTGGAACCATACGAATTGCTTGGAAGTCGAACCGAGCTGCTGCTCGCTGGACAGGCGTACCCGGTGTCCCGGGTACTTGGGAAGGGTCTGGCGTAGCTTGAAGCGGATCTCGTTGAGGTAGTCCGGATCCTGTTGCTCGGCCCAGCGCATGCCGACCTCGCCGCCGCCCGGATTGAAGCGACTTATCATGTGCTCGAAGCCGAACTCCTCGCGGTAGCCCTCGAGGAATTGCTCGTAGTAGGCCATCTCCTGGCTGGCCTCGGCGAAGGTGAAGTTGTCCTCGAGCGAGACCCTGACATCGAGGCTGGTCGTGTCCTCCTCCTGTCCGAAAGCGGCGATCGGCATGTTGCTGATCGGGATGCCGACCGAGGCGAATGCGAGGACCGCGAGGACGCTGGCAAACACCCTGTGGTTCAGGGTCCACCCCAGCAGAGACCGATTGCCGGCCTGGAGCCATTGGATGATGGACGTCCCCTCAGGTGCAAAGTTCTCCGGTGCCGCCGGGCTGCGGCTCGGCCTACCGCGCCAGCGAGGTAGGCCAAAGATCGCCAGGCCCGCCGCCAGCATCACGAAGACGACCCCGGTCCAGAGGGATCCCTGGGCCGCCTGGACGCCCTGGGTCGGAATCCCGAAGGGGTCTAGGCCTTGCTTTGCGGTCCCGAGGATCGGCGACAGGGTCTGGACGCGCCAGGCCGCGAGGCCGAGCAAGCCGATGGCCAGGACCCATCTCAGCGGGGTCAGAACCGCCAGGGTGATCCGGTTGACGAAGAAGACCGCGCGCGTGATGGCGTGGCCTGCGAAGCGCAGGGCCCCGATGGCGAGGGCGAGCGCGCGCACGGGGGCGTTGAGCAGGGGGGCAATCCAGCCACCGACCCGGACCGCAGCGGCCGGACGGCTGCCGAGGATGCGCGAGGTGCTGACGGGAAGGAAGACCAGGGCGACGAGCAGGCTGAATAGCAATGACGTGCAGAGGGGAATGCCCAGAGCTCCGAGCATGATGCGCAGGACCGGATTGCTCCCCATGAAGATCAGCGGCAGGAAGACCACGACGCTTGTCAGCGTCGCCAGGGCGATCGCCAGGCCGACCTCGCGCACTCCCTCGACTGCTGCCTCGCGCCCGCTTCGACCGGCCACGCGCAGGCGCGTGATGTTCTCGATAACGACCACCGAGTTGTCGACCAGCATGCCGATGCCCAGGGTGAGCCCGGCCATGGTGAGCACGTTGAAGCTGCCACCCGTGAAGTACTCGAAGGCGATCGAGAGCAGTGCCGAGACCGGGATTGCGAGGGCAACGCACAGGGTCATGCGCACTCGACGCAGGAAGAGGAGCAGCACCAAGGCTGCCAGCCCTCCGCCCCAGAGGGCCGTGCTGCGCAGACGCCCGAGCGAATTCTGGATGAACTTGGCCTGGCTGAAGAAGACCGTGGCGTCGAAATTGCCGGCCAGCTTCGGGTCGTCCTTGAAACCCGCGAGCACCTTGTCGATGCGCTCCGTGATCTCGACCACGTTGCCGGTGCTCTCCTTCTGAATGATGCCCCAGTAGGCGTGGGCGCCGTCGATGCGCGTGACCCGCTCGCGGATTGTCTTGACGCGTTCGACGCTGGCGACGTCCGATAGTCGTAGGCCTCCGCCAATCGGGTAGGCCGCGATCTGCTCGAGGGACTCGAAGCGCATGTCCGAGCGCAACAGAAAGCGGCGTCGCCCGTCAGTGATCTCACCCAGGGGAAGGGTGAAGTTGTCGCGCGCCATGCGTTGAATCAGGTCGCCGATATTGAGCTGGTGGGCGCGTACTTGCTCCTCGTTGAGCAGGATGCGGATCGAGTCCGCGAGGGTGCCCCAGATCTGCACCTGGCTGACCCCATCGATGGCCTCGAGCGGGGCCTGGATGCGCTCGTCGATCAGGTAGTCCGTGTCCTTGTTCTGCTCCTTGGCGGTGAGAGCAAAGAACATGATCGGCGGATCGCCATCGTCATTGGCCCAAACATGAATCCGCTGGACGGAGTCAGGGAGCAGGGGGCGCGCACGTTCGATACGGTCGCGTAATTCGGCCTTGGCGAGCTGCAGGTCGGCGTTGCCGTTGAATGCCACGCGCAGGCGCACGCCGTCATCGCTGGAGTTGGAATACAGCTTGTCGCTGACCAGATTGGGCAGCGTCCGGAATTGCTCCTCGAGGACGCGCGCAACCTTTTCTTCATTCTCCTGTGCACTGGAATCCGGATGGGAGACCCAGACCGAGTAGCGCGTTGCCTCGAACCCACCCGGGAGCATCTGCAGGGGAATGCGCGAATAGGCGATGCCACCGATCAGGATCAGGGTGGCGAGCATCACGAGCAGGGCGATCGGGCGGCGCACGGCGCCCGCGTGGAAGCCGTTCTGCATGTCGGTGCGCGGATCAGTGCTCTTCATGGCGCAGGTGTGGGGTTCAGACGGTGACGCCGGCGGGTGACGATGTCGGCGGCGTGGTCGGGGACTCGGGGTCGTCGGTGATGGACTTGCGAACCAGCAGGCTGAAGATCACAGGAATCACGATCAGGGTCAGGAGAGTTGAACTCGTGAGCCCCGTGACAACCGTGATCGCCATGGGGGAGCGTAGCTCGGCGCCTTCGCCCGCCCCGAGCATTCCGATCAGCGGCAATCCCTGTAGCCACCCGGTCAGTGGCAAGAGGCCGAGGACCGTGGTCGCAGTCGTCATGAGGATGGGGCGCAGGCGAGCGCGGCCCGCTTCCAGGATGGCGTCGGCGATCGGGACTCCATCGCGCCGCTTGGCGTTGATGCGGTCGACCAGGACGATGGCGTTGTTGACGACGATTCCGGCCAGCAGGATCAGGCCGATGAAGACCACGACCGAGAGGGAGATATTCAACAGGTCGAGGGCCAGGACGACCCCGACTGCCGCCAGGGGAACGCTGAAAAGGATGATCAGTGGCTGGACGAGCGACTCGAACTGGCTGGCCATGACCACGTAGACCAGGAAGATGGCCAGCATCAGTGCGAACTGCAGGCTCTTCATGCCCTCGTCCATCTCGCGCTTCTGTCCGCCGATCTCTACCACCACATCAGCTGGCGTGACGAGGTCCGTCAGGCTGGCCTCGATGCGTTTGGTCAGACCTCCAAGGTCGAGGCCCGTGCTGGCGGCCGTCACCAGGACGGCGCGGCTGTTTCCGATGCGCCGGATCTCGGCCGGGCCGCGCACTTCCTCGATCATGGCAATCGAGCGCAGGGGCACGGGGTTCTCGGTCTCCGGATTGACGACCAGGTCGTAGACGTCTCCGATGGACGCCAGAGCATGCTGGTCGCCACGAACGCGGATGTCGATGCGCTCGTCACCTTCGATGAAGCGAGTGCTGACCTTGCCCAGGACCGAGTCTCGCACGAAGTCGGAGACGGCCCCCAGATCGAGCCCGTACTCCAGGGTCTTGTCGCGATCGAAGGTGATGCGCGCCTCCGGATGACCGGGCCGCATCGTCGTGCGCACATCGGTCAGGCCGTCGATACTGGCCATGCGCTCGCGCACCTGCTCCGCGATGCGGCCAAGTACGACCAGGTCGTGCCCGCGTACCTCCACCGCCAGGGGTGAATCGATCGTGAACGGGGTCGGTCGGGTGACGTCCACGGAGCGCACTTCGGGATGGGACTGTAGCAGGGCGCGCACGCGCTCCACGGCGAGTTCCTCATCGCGCAGGCCTGAGGACTCCGGCTTGAGGTGAACGGTGATGCGGGCCGTGTGGTCCCCTTCGATCTTTCGTGTCAGGCTTTCCTGCTCGACTCCGACCGTCATGGCCGTGACCTCGACCGGATCGAGGGAGCGGATCTCGCGGTCGAGTTCCGCGAAGACTCGGTCCGAGACCAGTATGGGAGTGCCGACCGAAAGGCCGACGTGGGCCGTGAACTCGCCCTGATGGATCTCGGGGATCAGCTCCAGGCCAAGTTCCCCGGCGCGTCGCACGGCAAACCAGCTGCCCGCGCCGACGGCCAGCAAGATGATGAAGGGGTGCCTCAGGGAGACCGCCAGTACGCGTGGATAGATGACGTCCAATGCGCCCCAGACTGCGTCGAAGATCTTGCGCACGGGCCATGTCAACTTCGCGCCGATCCAGAAGGCCAGGGCCGAGATGAGAGTCAGCGCCCGCAGCAACAGGAACACGATGAACAGGAGCGGGCGGCCGATGCAGATCTTCAGGAAGTTCGGGAAGAGGTTGCTCCAGCTCCAGATGATGTCGTGCAGGAAGAACTCATGCACGAATCCCAGTGGCCAGCGCAGGATCGACACTCGCCCCTCCGGGTCGCGTGGCTCGCGCTTGAGGAGCTGGCGCTTCTCGCCTCCGCTATCGAGCCAGGTGCGCGAGGCCAGCATCGGAATGAAAAGGATTGCGACCAGCAGAGAGACCAGTAGCGAGGACACTACGGTCAGCGCTTGATCTCCAAAGATCTGGCCCGCGATGCCTTCGACGAAGACGATTGGCGCGAACACCGCTACTGTCGTCAACGTAGACGCGGTGATGGCACCCGAGACCTCGCGCACTCCGCGGACGGCGGCGGCCCCTAGCTTGTCGCCCTCCTCGCGGCAGCGCGTGATCGACTCGAGTACGACGATGGCGTTGTCGACCAGCATGCCGATGCCCAGGGCCAGGCCGCCCAGGGACATGATGTTCAGGGACACGCTCGACAGGAACATTGGGGCGAAGGTCACGAGGACCGAGATCGGGATGGCCAGTCCAATGATCAGGGTGGCGGATAGCTTGCGCAGGAAGATCCACATGACCGCGATGGCGAGTACGCCACCCAGCATCGCGGCCCACTTCACGTCGTCGATCGCGGCTCCGATGAAGGTCGATTGGTCCGACAGGAGCTCCATGCGGGCTTCCTTGCGCAGGGTCCAGCCCAGGAACGCCAGGTTCTGCCGATCGCCCCAGGTGACTGCCACGCCATCACCCTGCGATTCCTGTTCGCGCGCCTTGCGCTGATCCTCTTCGCTTCCGAACAGCCGGTCACGGACGCGCTCGGCGACGTCGACGATATTTGCCCCGGCCTCGCGGTAGATGGCGATCTCGACCGCTTCGTTGCCATCGATGCGTGTGATGACCTCGCGTTCGGCATGGGTGCGCGTGACCTGCGCCAGGTCACTGACCCGGATTGTTGCGCCCTCTCTTCGAAGGACTGCCAGGTCGCGGATCTCGTCGATCGTCTTGAACTCATTGAGCGTGCGGACGAGGTAGTCGGTCGAGCCTTCGCGAATCCTGCCGCCCGAAGCGTTCAGATTCTCCTGGGCCAGGCGGTCGGTGATCGCACTGGCGGGGATGTTCTGGGCGTCCAGGCGAAAGGGATCGACGCTGACCAGGATCTCTTCCTCCAGCCCGCCGCGTACGTTGACCGCAGCCACGCCTTCGATCGATTCGAGCTCGCGCTTGATCTTGTTCTCCGCGATCCAGCGCATCTGAATGAAGCTGGCGTCGCTCGAATCCTCCGTGACAGCTCGGACGGGGCTCACCCCGACTCGCAGGATCGGATCCAGGTTCGGATCGTAGCGCAGGATCAGCGGTCGCTCGGCACCGGCCGGGAGGAAGAGGCCATCCAGACGATCGCGAACCTCCTGGACGGCGAATGTCATCTGGGTGCCCCAGTTGAACTCCACCAGGACATCCGAGAAGGCTGCGCGGCTGATCGATGTGCTGCGCACAAGCCCCGGGAGCGTGGACAGGGCTTCCTGAACGCGCACGGAGATGCGGTCCTCGACGTCCTCGGGCGCCGCGCCGGGATAGCTCGTACGAACCGTCAGCGTCGGGTAGCTGATCTCTGGCAAGAGGTCTACGGGCAGCCGCTTGAACGAGACCACCCCGAATACGCCCAGGGCCAGGATGAACATCGAGATCGCGACGGGGCGCGTGGCCACGAAGGCCAGGCCGCCCTTGGGGCGGTCCGATTCCTGGGGTGAATTCTGTTGGGACACGGGTCAGTCCGCCTGGGCTTCACCGTCACCGGTCGCCTTGTCCGGGTCAGCCGCGATCCATTCACTGGGATCCACGGCATCACCCTCCTCGAGATCGCGATTGCCAACCGCGATGACCGCAGTGCCAATCTCGACGGCTTCGTCTATGGCGAAGATCTCGACCAGGTCGTCGCCCGAGAAGCCTTCGCGCACATCGATGCGATGTGCCGCATCGTCACGCACGACGAAGATGTAGTTCGTCTCGCCTTCACGCTGCAGAGCGCGTTTGGGGACGACGAGCGCATTCGGATGGCGGTCGGTAATGATCACGAGGCGCACGAGCATGCCAGGCAAGAGACTGCCCATCGGGGCGTCACCGGCGGCGCTCTGGTCCGGGTCGTCGTCGAGCCCGACCGTGATCCGAAAGGATCCAGAGGCCGGGTCGATGGTCGGGCTGACCAGCTGGATATAGCCCGCGAAGACGCGCTCCGGGATTGCCTCGGCATGCACCTGGATCTCGACCGCCGCACCGTCCGAGCGGGACTCGTCGTCGTTGACCCGTGTCGATGCGCGCCGGTACCTTGGCAGTTCGCGTTGAGGGCGCGAGAAGACAGCCCGTAGATCATTGGGGTCCGTCAACACGAAGGCGCTGGCGGACGGGCTGACGGAGTTTCCAATCTTGACCGTACGTCGTGCGATGATGCCGTCGAATGGCGCGACGATCTCCGTGAAGCTCAAGTTCAGCTGCTGGCGCTCCACGGCCACCTGGGCCTTCTCGACCGTGGTGTGGGATGCCTTTTCGTTCTGGGTGGCTGCGTCGACGGCAACCCGGGCGGCCTGCAGATCGCGATAGGCCTGGTCCCTGGTCAGCCGTAGCTGGTCGAGATCGTGCTTGCTGACCAGGTCCGCCTTCTCGTTTCGCTCGACGTCGCGGACGGTCTGCTCCCACGTCAGCTTGGCCCGTTCGAGGCGTTCGGAGGCTTCCTCTCCGGCAAGCTCCATGGCGGCGACGCCGTCGCGCGCTTCCTTGAGCGAGAGCTCAGCCTCGCGCACGGCGACCTGCGCCTCGCGCTGGTCGAGCACGGCCAGCACGTCGTCAGCGGCGACCGAATCGCCTTCCTCGACGCGCAGATCGACGAGTACTCCGGTCGTGCGCGGGAAGACATCGATCTCCGTGGCCGACTCGATCGTGGTCGTCGTCGTTGTCGCGCGGGTCATTTCGCGCTGTTCGATCGGAGCGGTGCGTACGCGCACAGCCTGACGCCTCTGGATCTCCCCCTGCATGGGCGTTTGCTTGCTGCTCTCCGAGGTCCTGGCCTCGCCTGGTCTCGAGCATGCACTTCCGGACAGCGCGAGGGACAGCAGCAGAAGCGCGGGTACCGAGATGGGCGACCGGGCCATCGAGGGGGATTCGATGGACGGGGAGGAAGAGGGCCGTTGCGGCAGGGCTATCGGGGCCATTCGGAAACGTTGGTGGGGGCGCGATGCGGGACGGGGTGAAGGACGGCTCTCGATGGCAGGGCCGAGCCGGTACACTGCGAGTCATGCGCAGCGTTGAAGAGGCTATTGTTGATATTCTGGACCACGTTCATCCATTAAAGGATGTGGATTCGGTCGAAGTGCTTGGGGCTCTCGGTCGGGTTCTGGCGCGGGACGTTCATTCTGACGTCGACCTACCACCGTTTCAGAAGAGCGCCATGGACGGTTTTGCGGTCCGCAGCGCCGATTTTGAGCCGCAACTGGCTGCGCGATCGTCGCCCTCCGGCAAGGGTGGTGAGGTGCTGCTGGAGGTGCTGGGAGAGTCCCGGGCAGGCGTTCCGTTCGAGGGCCCGGTTGCCAGGAGCCAGTGTGTCGAGATCTACACCGGCGCGCGGGTGCCCGAGGACTGCGATGCGGTGGTGATCATCGAAAAGAGTATCCGTGAGGAGCGTTCCGTTCGCCTCGAAGGACCGGCAGAAGCGGGGCAAAATATTTGTAATCAGGGCGAGGATCTGACCTCCGGAGCCCTGGCGCTGCGGGCCCATCGGCGCCTGTCGCCAACCGATCTGTCCGTGCTCGCGGCCGTCGGATGTTCACCGGTTCCAGTTTTTCGAAGGCCGCGGGTCTCCATCCTGACCACCGGCGATGAGCTGGTGGCGCCGGGCGAGACTCCTGGCTTCGGGCAGATTCGCGAGGGGAACACGCTGCACCTGGCCGCACTCGCCGCCCGCGCCGGCGGCGAGGTGATCGACGTGGGCCTCGTCGCCGACCGGACCGACGAACTCGAAGCGCGCTTTGGAGCAGCCCTGGATCAATCCGATGTTCTGATCACGACCGGGGGCGTGAGCATGGGCCGATACGATCTCGTCGCCCAGGTGTTTCGCACACTGGGCGTGCGCGAGGTGTTCCACAAGGTTGCGGTCAAACCCGGCAAGCCGATCTGGTTCGGCGTGCATGGTGCCAAGCTCATCTTTGGCCTGCCCGGCAATCCCGTGTCATGCCTCGTGGACCAGGAGATCTTCGTCCGCCCGGCACTGGCCAAGCTTGGAAACGCACTCCCGTTGGAGTGGGGCCAGGGCTTGCGAAAGGGGCGCTGGAGCGGGAAAGACATGGCCCAGCACGCGCGCCAGCGCTACGTCCCCGTTCACGTGAGCCAGGCGGGCGATGGGGTGGACGAGCTCTCGCGCCTGGATTGGTCGAGCTCGGCCGATATCGTCGGTCTGGCCGAGGCAGATGGCCTGGCGCTGGTACCGTCCGGCACCGGGTTGCAGTCCGGGTCGCTCGTTTCCTACCGTCCGCTCGCGCGTTTGTAGGTAGCCCGAGCCACCGAGGGACCCGCATGCACCTGCCCCCGAGCCCCGCATGAGCAACCCTGACCTCTCCGCTTCCGACGTGAGTTCGCTGCCCGAACCGAGCCCCTGGTCGCGCTTCGGCATGGCCTTCTTCAGCTGGTTCCTGATCGTGATCTCGATGCCGGGCATGGGACGACACGACGGCTTCGGTCATATCGCTTTCGTGGCACTCATTCCGTGGGCTCTGGTGTGCAGTCGTCCGGGACGCCGGGCCTTCCTGGCGGAGTGGGGCGCAGCGGCGCTCGGCCTGTTCCTGACCTACCTCTGGATGCGCATGCTCCTGCCATGGCTGGTCCCGATCATGGGGGCGGTGCCAGCCCTCTATGCGGCGGCGGCGGGCGGAATCTTGCGCAGGCTCGCGCGCCACTACCCCTTGGCGGTGGCCGTTCCGGTGGCCTGGATGGCGAGCGAGCTGACGCGCTGGCTCCTGCCCGTGCCGCTCAGTTTTGGCTGGTGGCGACTCGGAACCATGTCCCACGATTCCCTTTGGCTGGCGGGAAGCGCACGCATATGGGGCGTCTGGGGCCTGAGCTACGTATTCGCGGCCTTCGCGGGAACCCTGGCCGACGGAATGCGGGCGCGCGAGCTCGGGCGCCCATGGACCTCGACTTCCAAGATTGCCGGTTTCGGCCCGCTCGTCCTGGCGATCACCTTCAGTTTCGCGATCCGACCGCCGGAGATGCGCGCCGGGCCCTCCATATTGATCGTGCAGCCCGGGATCGAGCAGAAGCGCAAGACCTATTCGAATGACCCCCTGCGCGAGCTGTTCTTGCCGAACTGCACGTTGACCTGGAGCGCACTGGCCGAGCTCGAGGCGGCCGGCGAGCCAGTCCCGGATCTCGTTGCCTGGGGCGAGTCCATGCTGACTCAACCCGTGATCGAGACCTCCGCTCTCGATGGTGTGCGGTCCGGCTTGAAACCCCTCGACTGGGCGCGCTGGACCATCGACCTGGCTGGATTGGAGGAACTCGCGGCCCGCGAGCGGGTGCTGGTACATGGACTCCTCTACGGGCAGGTCGGGTCGCAGGGGCGGCTGGCCGACGTGCTCCGGCGCGACAATCTGCCCTGGGCGGCCGGTGTCCTCGCGGGCCGACCCTTGTTGCCGGAGGGAGCGAGTTTCTTCTGCGGAGCCGAGTCGATATTCGCCCACGAAGGAGCCATCCGGCGCCGCAACGCTGGCTTTCTCTGGGATTCCCAGGGCCGTCGAAGTGAGCCCGCACCCAAGGTGAATCTGGTTCCCGGGGCCGAGGACCTGCGCGGGTTCCAGCATCTCGACTTCATGCTCGACATCATGCTCGAGATGGGGGGCTACATCCCGGATCTGGTGGCAGCGGACGAGACCGTCGTGCTGCCCTTGACCGCCAGGACGGGTGAGACCTTCGCGATGGCCACCACGATCTGTTTCGACAACTCCTTCGATGCGCCCTACATCGTCCCGGTGCGTCGCGAGCCGGTCGATTTCCACCTCATCGCCAGCAACGAGGCCTGGTACGAGTCGACCGTGGAGATGGACCAGATGGCGGCCTTCTCACGCCTCATCGCCCAATCCACCGGTCGCTCGGTGGTGCGGGTGACAAATTCCGGAATCTCGATGGTACTGGGCCCGTCCGGGGCCGAACTGGAGGTGCTGGAGGTCGACGGACAGCGGAAAATGGTGGCAGGGACCCTGCGGGCGACGATCCCCGTCCCGGTCAGAGGCCCCGATGGGGAGGCGCCCTCTACCTTCTATGTCCATTCCGAGACCTGGCAGCTCTGGGGCTGGGGCCTGTTGATCGTCAGCCTCTGGGCGGTTGCTGGCCGCTCCGTCCGTAACCGCGGACCTGAACCTGGATAGCCCCGACCGGAACGTGATCCAGGCGAGCAGGGAGTCACTTGACCCCCCGTGGCCCGGGTCCCTATACTCACGCGCCGAACGGCCCGCCCTGGACTCTCCCAGGCGTTGTCGGCCAAAGGCTTAGAACTTTCGAGCAACTCCTTACGTTCGGGCTCCCCCCACAGGCCCCTGGAATAGCATGAGCACCCCCGGGAAGATCTTTACGGTCCTCAACACCATCCTCGCGGCCCTGTTTCTCGGCTGGGCGGCCAATAACCTCGCCCAAAGCACGAACTACAAGGAAATGTACGACGCTGAGGTCGCGGCCTCGGCCGCGCTTCAGGCGGACCTGGACGGCCAGCTCGACGCCTTGAGGACCGAGCTCTCCACCAAGGAGCAGACCCTGGGGCAGGTCCGGAGTGAACGGGACGGGTTCAAGGTCGATCGGGATCGCCTCAACGGCGAGGTCGAGAACGCAGAGAGTGCCAACGCTGCCTTGACCGGCGATATCACCGAGATCAAGAGCTCCCTCGATTCCTACGCGCAAACGAACAAGTCCAACGCCGAGCGCCTGGACGCTGCGATGCAGGAAAAGGAATCCGCAGGCAGCGCCCGGCGTGATGCGGAGGACGCCCGCGAGGAGGCCCTCGAGGCTGCCCGGGCCTCCGGCGAGCAGCTGACCGAGGCCAACAACCAGGTCGCTTCCCTCGAGCGCGAGCGCGAGGAGCTGCGCACTCGAGTGAACGAACTCGACGCCCAGCTGACGGCCCTGGCCGAAGCTACCGGCACTTCCCTGCCCGACATCGTCACCATGCCGCCGATCGACGGATCGGTGCTCCAGGTCGTCAACTCGGTCGAGCCCGGCCTGATCGCGATCAATCGCGGGACTGCCCACGGTGTCCAGCGAGGCTTCACCTTCGATATCTACGCCGGCAGCGAGTACAAGGGCCAGGTGCGGGTCGAGAACGTTCAGAACGACATGTGTACGGCCGTCATCGTCCGGACCTACCAGGGTCGTGACATCTCCCAGGGCGATCGCGCCTCGACGCGTATCTAGAGCGGGTCACCCCGGTCACAACCGAGAATTCGACATGGCACGCAGTCGTAGTAGAGGCAGCAACCGCTCCACATCCCGCAAGGCTGATCCGACGCCGGAACCGGCCGAGATCGAGGTCCTCGAGGAAGAGGCCGGCCTCTCGATGGAGGACGGGATCGCGATCGTCACCGGGATCATGCTGATCATCGCCATCCTTCTGGTCGATTACGAGCTGGGATCGAGCTACGGAGCCGGGGTCTTCTTCTAGATCTTCCAGCCCGTCACTTACATCTGAACAGGGGTCGCGCCGTGGCGCGGCCCCTGTTTTTTTTTGCGCCCGGCGACCCGGCCCGAATCCCCGGCGCGGTCGTGATCATTCCCAGCCGCGAGAAATGGGCATTCGTTCGAGATGCCGCCGGGTTGCGATCGTGGGAACGGCTTGGGCTCGACAAACAGACGCGGTTAGCCCTTCCCAGTCGCTTGCATGTGCCGACCGTAGGGCTACACTCCGAATCACCTTCGCGACGAAGTCTTCGTCGGCGAAGTTTCCACTTCCGAGGAGCGATTCGTGCCAATGGTCAGCGTCTTCAAGCCGATGGAATGGGCCTTTGGGCATCTCTCCGTCGACATGGGCATCGACCTGGGGACGGCCAACACCCTCGTCTGTGTCAAGGGCCGAGGGATCATCCTGAACGAGCCCAGTGTCGTCGCTGTCAAGAAGGGCACCAACGAGGTGCTACTCGATGGAATGGCCGTGGGAAACACGGCCAAGGCGATGCTCGGAAAGACCCCGGGCTCGATCGAAGCGATCCGTCCCCTGCGCCACGGGGTCATCGCCGACTTCGACGTGACCGAGAAGATGCTGCGCTACTTCATCACGAAGGTGCACGAGGGGCGCCACTGGGTTAAGCCGCAGGTCGTGATCGCAGTTCCGGTCGGCATCACGGCCGTGGAGCGGCGTGCAGTGATCCACTCGGCCGAGCGCGCGGGCGCACGGCGCGTGTACCTGATCGACGAGCCCATGGCGGCCGGAATCGGTTGCGATATGCCCGTTACCGAAGCGCGCGGTTCCCTGGTGGTGGACATCGGCGGCGGTACGACCGAGATCGCGGTTCTCTCCCTGGCCGGCGCTGTGGTCTCGACATCCCTGCGGATCGCCGGCGATGACATGGACGAGGCCATCATCGCCCACCTTCGGCGACACCACAATTTGCTGATCGGCGAGCAGACGGCCGAGCGCATCAAGCTGACGATCGGGTCCGCGTGGCCGATGGAGCAAGAGCTGTCCATGGAGGTCGCCGGTCGGGACTCTATTCAGGGACTTCCGCGCCGAACCACCGTGACGTCGATAGAGGTACGCGAGGCCCTGGAGCATCCGGTGCGGCTGATTTGCGAGTCGATCCGCGGCATCCTCGAGGAGGCGCCGCCGGAGATCTCGGCCGACCTGGTGGATACGGGAGTCATCCTCGTCGGGGGAGGTGCGCTGCTCTATGGAGTGGCCAATGCGATCGCCGACCACCTCGGGGTTCCCTGCCGCGTGTCCGAGGATCCACTCACGGCCGTGGCCCGAGGAACCGGGATCTTTCTCGACAAGCTCGACGTCTTCTCACGCGTCCTGGCAGCGGACGAAGACTACTGACGCGCCGGTCCCCTGAGGTGACTCCGTGAACCTCATCCGTTCGCGCACCCTGGTGCTCCTGCTTGGCCTCGGGCTGGCGGTCCTGGCCCTGCGTCCCTTTCCCGCTGCGGACCGGTTCCTGAGTCTCGTACTGGTTCCCTGTCGCTTTCTGGCGGAACTGTCCGTGCCCGTCGAGTGGCTGCAGGATCGCGGCGCACAGGCCGCCGAGGCGAGCGTGTCCGTCGACTTCACCGGCGAGCTGGGGCAGCACGCCAGTCTCGAGCGTCTGGTGCAGGCGTCCGCCATCTCCGATCGGTTCAGCGTGCCTCCGGGCGCCACTGCAGTTCACGGCGAGGTCATGGGACGCGACACCCACGATCTGGACCGGGTCCGACTGCGGGTCGAGGGCTGTCGAGGTCTGGTGGTCGGGTTGCCCGTCGTGAGTGGCGACTGGTTCGTGGGAGTCGTCGAGGCCGTCGACGAGCCCATCGATGGGACCGACAGTCTGCTCTGGGTGCGGCTCATCACGGGCCAGGACGAGCGTATTGCGGCGCGTGTGGCATCTTCTGACGACGCGGGCGTCGCGGGCCAGGCTGCGTGCCGGCTCGTGGTAGGAGGCCTCGCGCCGCGCTCCGACAAGACCTACCTCGACATCCACAACCCATCGCGGCGCGACGTCCATTCGGGCACAGTTCTCGTTGACGAGCGCCCGGAACTCGGCGGGCGCTACACCGGGCTCGCCAATGGCGCCTGGCTCGGTGAACTCGTCTCGGAGAAGTTTGCGGGCAAGGACGTGCTCGGAATCCGGAGCGGGCTCAACTACGGCTCCGGCCTCTACCAGGTGCTCGTCCTGTTCCCCGACGGGTTGGCCCGGACCGTCGCCCGTGATTCCACGCTCGTGCTCGAGGACGATCAATGGCGGAACGCACGGCGCTTCCTGCGGGCCGAGCCATCGCCGTGGAGAGAGGGTGTCTGGATCTCGATCGGGCGCCGCGACGGGGTCCTTCCGGGGGCCGCCGTCGTCGCCGGCGCACGTCTTTGCGGACGGGTAGGTCAGGTGGGTGTGCTGCGCTCGAGCGTGCACGAGCTGGGGGACCCCGGGCTGGCCATCGCGGTTGTGGCAGTTGTCGGTTCCGGAGACGCTGCCTATCCGTTCGTCATGGGGCGCATCGAGAGCCAGGGCCGGCTGCCTGACGGAAGGGTGGCCTTTCGCTGGGATGCATCGGTTCCGCTCGCGGGCGAGGCGGCGGACCCACCGATCGCGGTCCAGCTCTGGACGGGTTCCGGTGAACCGGGCGTTCCCCGGGGCCTCTGGGTGGGTTCCGTCGATCTCCCACGCGGGCCCGGGCCGCACACCTTGCTCGTCGCGCAGCCGCCGGCCATGGCACGGGCTGGCACCTGGCGTGTGCGCGTCCTTTCGTCCGGCGATGGGATCCAGGTCGGTGGGGGAGCCTGATGCTCGAGCGCTGGACCCCGTGGATCATGCTCACGATCTGGAGCAGCTGGGCGGCGGCCTTCCAGGGACTCCTGGCCGATCCTGGACGCATGGCCCTGTGGGTACCGGATCTGAGCCTGCTGCTATTCCTTGCCTGCGCGGCTCGCTTCGAATCCGGTGATGTAACGAAGGCCGCGCTCGTGATCGCGTTCGGGCGGATCGCCTTCAGTGTCGAGCCGCCGGCGGCCCTGCTCGTCGGATTCCTGGCGATCAGCGTGCTCGTTCTTGGCGTGCGCTCGGTGGCACAGGTGGGTGGACCCTTCGTTCGGGTAAGCCTGGCCGTCGTCTGCTCATGGTGCCTTGGCGCCTGGCTGGTTTTCGTACACGTGGTCCGCGTCCAGCGCCTCGGTGGCGGGGCGCCGGTGGAACTTGGCTTTGCCCTGGATCTCTGGCGCGGCGCCCTCACGACCGGGGTCGTCGCGATTCTCATCGGACCGACGCTGGCCTACCTACCGGGGCTGACTGGCCTGAGGAGGCGGCCGTGGTAGAGCGGCGCTTCGCCCCGCTGATCGTGGTGGTCGTCCTGGCTTTCGTGGCCCTGGGAATGCGCATGTTCCAGGTCCAGGTCCTTCAGTACGAGATCTGGGCCCGGGAGGCGGCCAACCTCGTGCGTGAGGGGACGATCGAACCCCATCGCCGTGGGAACATCCGGGACCGCAAGGGGCGTGTGATAGCCACCGACGAACTCGTCTACGAGGTCGAGTTCGTCTGGCGCCAGTTCCGACGTGGCCACCCCCTGGGGCAGGTGGCCCAGATGCGCTCGTTGCTCCTGATGCGTCCCATCTCCCTGGCCGAGACCTTCGAGCATCTGTTCGATTGGGCGGACGAGCTCGTCCATCTGTCGCCCGCTGACATCGATGCCTTCGGAGCTGGCGCAGGAGTCTTTGTCCAGAGCCTGCAGGTGCCGGCATCCACGGAGTCAGTGGCCGACAGGCGCTGGGCGCGCGCCGGAGACCTGCACTACTACGTGAAGGCGCTGCTCGATCTCGATCGGGGCGAGGCCCGCCGGGTGAGCAAGATGGAGGATCCGGCATTACGGCGCCTCTCGTATCTGGAGCTCGCCGCGCGCGTACGCAAGGTGACCTCCTCTGCCGTGCGCGAGGATCTCTATCGACGCCTGGACGAGTCCGTAGGACATCTGGGCGGGCTGGCCAGTGCGCTTGGCGTGGAGCCCGGACCGGACGGTGATGGGCTCATGCGCCTCGTCGAGCAGATCGAGGAGACCCGCCGCAGCGTCGAGGACAGCACCGCCGACGATCTATTCCAGAAGGCCACGGGCTTTGGCGCCTGGCGGGTTCATTCACGCAATCTGGCGCGCATCGACCTGGACTGGCTCAGGCGTTGCCTCTACTGGGACGCGGCACGCCTGGACCAGTGGGTGCTGGATCGTGGCAGCCTCTGGCCGAGGATCGTCGATAGCTACCTTGCGGGTCACACCCTGGCACGTTTCAAGGTCGGTGATCGAGAGCCAGGGAACCGCATCCTGAGCGCTCTTCTACATTTCTTCCAGCCGCCGGAGCGGCGCTCCGGTGTGCATGCTGCCACACCGCGAGATTGGCGCAGCTCGGACGAGTTGGTGGTCCTGTCGACACTGGAGCAGAATTTTGTGGGCGGGCGGGCGATTGGATCCGACGCACTGGCGCGTGTGCTCCCCGTTCAAGATGAGGACCTGCGCCGTGCACATCCGCCCTCGGACGTGGCGCTGGTCACGGAGGTGCTCGCCCGGACATGGCGCGGGTCTCCCGCCTATTCCAAGGAGCGCGTGCAGAGTTGCGCCAAGACCCTGGTCGAGCTGGCCGGGCGCTCGCGCATGACATGGCACGCCCACGAGATCGAGGACATCAGGTCGATCCTGAAGACCTGGAATCAACACCTGCAGGCGGAGATCGCGCGTCGCATGGATGTGATCGGAACCGGCGCGGAGGGCGTGCGTCTGGAGCCCGCGGCGATCAAGGTGGCGACCGAGGAGCGGGCCTACGTGGTGCGCGACCGTGGGGCGCGACCGAATCGTCTGGCCTCCGACCCGGGCTACGACCTGGTCCAGCTCGTGACGCGCTACCCCAAGAGATATGCTGGCTTCGTCGTGCGCAATCGTACGCATCGGGCGGTTGTCAACTACGAGTTCAGCGATGGCGTCGTGCCGGTCGCCGATGAGCTGATCGGGCGCGTGCGCGCGCCCTACCTGACGCACCTGCTGGAGCAGCGTGGCAACGAGATCGAATTGCACGGGCTACAGACCCAGCTGCGTCGGACCGAGCAGGATGTTCCCCGCATCCGAGAGCTCGTGGACCAGCTCAAGCGACCCGATGAATTCCAGGGGGGCAGCGGGATCGAGGCCTACTTCGATCAGGAGCTGCGTGGAAAGAACGGATACCGTGAGACCCAGGGCCTGCAGGATCGCCGAAGTGGCAAGCGCAAGCCCATCTATGATCCGCCGGTCGATGGGGAGGACCTGACGCTCACGCTCGATCTGGACCTTCAGCGGGCGGCCCAGGATGTCCTGCTGCACCCGGACCCACTGCCCGACGGTGAGCTGCGCGGCGACAGGGTCTGGCTGGCCCAACCCGTCGGAGCGATCGTCATGCTCACTCCGGAAGGGGATGTACTGGCCGCCGCATCGGTGCCGGTGCGACCCGGACAGCCAGGGCCCCATCAGGATGGGGAGGCCGCCTCTGCCATCGACCGGACCCTGCGCAGGCCACGCGGCGAGCCGCCGGGGTCGGTCTTCAAGCCCTTCGTCGCGGCCTGGGCCCTGCAGTACAGGGGCCTGGATCCGGCGGCCAGGTTGATTCCATGCAATCCGGAGGGCGGCGAGGAGGCGCGCTACGGAAAGGTCCGTTGCCATGCCCGCTTCGGGCATTCGACCGATGCGGGCGGGGCGATCGACCTGGGCACCGCGTTGCACAAGTCCTGCAACAGCTACTTTGCCTTCCTCGGTGAACAGTACATGGACTCCGCCGGATTCCGTGAGATGGCCTCGACCTACGGGTTTGGCCAGCCGGTCGGTGTGCGCTGTTTCGGTGGCCTGCGCGGGGGCTGGGTCGAGGACTATCTGTTCGACGGGCCCCTGGCGTTGACCGGGACTGACCTGCGCGATGTGGAACGCCAGCGACTTGGCAACGGACTGAGTCACATCGACGTGACCCCCATGCAGGTCGCACGGGCCTACGCGGGCCTGGCGACGGGTAGCCTGCCGGAGCTTCGCCTGGTCCGGTCCTCCGGGGCCGGCGACGGACGGGTTCGCTCGAGGCCGCTACCCATCGAGCCGCGCTATCTCCGGCGTATCCAGGATGCTCTGCGAGGCGTTGTGGCTTCGATCGGCGGCACGGGCCACGGCAAGGGGCTCGGCCGGAGCGATCTCGGCTTTGACTTTGCGGCAAAGACGGGCAGCGCGGACTACAAACTCGGTCAGGTTCCAGACTATCCGTTCGTGACCGACGCGCCCAACGTGTCCTTCAAGTGGGTGGACGGCATGCGCAAGCACACATGGATCGCCGGCTGGTTTCCGGCCGACGAGCCGCGCGCGATTCTGGTCGTCTACGTTCACGACACGTCGACGACGTCGAGCCATGGCGCCGTCTATCTGGCCGGCCAGTTCCTGCGCCAATCCGCCGTGCAGGACTATCTGGTCGAAGAGGGCGTTTCGCTCGATTTTCGTTAACAGGCGAGATCTTGTGAGAACTCGGTTTGCGGGGACCGGGCGATCGACGGGTACGGGTGGGGGATACGGCTGGTAGGATCGGCGCGGGTCGGCAGCGGTCCGTCTGGCCGGATGGGTCGCGGAATTGATGGGTCGACTCGCCTCACCCGAGATCACCTTGTCCTCATCGCGCTTCAACCGGGCCCTCTCCATGCGCCACGTGCGCTGGTTCGAGGTGGATTGGCATGTGCTCGTCATCGCGCTGGCGCTGATGGCCGTCGGCCTCGTCTTCCTGGACGCGATGGATGGCTCGCTCTCCAACCAGGTACATGGGGACGCCTTTCTGCGACCTCACCTGCAGAAGGTGCTCTTGACGTCACCGCTCTTGCTGGTGGGTATGTGCCTGCGCCCGTCGTGGCTGCGCCGCCATGCGGGACTGCTCTACAGCGCCACCCTCGTGCTCCTGTGCCTGGTTCCGATCATCGGGGATGAGCGCAATCACGCGCGGCGCTGGATCCAGCTGCCCAAGTTCGACCTGCAACCCTCCGAGCTCGCGAAGCTAGGCGTCATCTTGATGCTGGCCAAGCTGCTTCATCGCAACCGATTGAGGGATGTGGGCGACTGGATTCGACCGATCCTGGTTGCGGTCGTTCCCATGGGCCTCGTGGTTCTCCAGCCCGATCTGGGCACGGCCCTGACCATAGTTCCGGTCGCCTTCGGGATGTTCTATCTCGCGGGCGCCCGTGCGCGCACCCTTTTTGGCCTGGGCGTCGTCATCGTATTCGCAGGCTTTCTAGCGGACCAGGCAGGCCTTGTGCGCGGGTACCAGCTCAAGCGTGTCGACACCTGGCTCAGCTCGTGGGAGCCGGACGGGCTGATCGCCCAGCGCAATCGCCTCGGGTTCCACGTCTATCACGCGCGTACCGGAATCGGCAATGGCGGAATGCTGGGCGCTGGTCTGGGCGAGGGGATTGCGAATGAGACGGGCTATCTTCCGGAGCGCGACAGCGATTCGATCTTCGCCGTCGTGGCCGAGGAGTCCGGGTTCTTCGGCGCAACCGCCCTCCTGGTTCTCTATCTGGTGTTGGTCGTATCGTTGATGGTCAGCGCCGCCGGTTTGAGAGACCGTTTCGCGCGCCTGGTAGTGGGTGGAGTCGGGCTGTACTTCGCCGCGCACGTGTTCATTAATGTCTCTGTCAACATAGGCATGCTCCCGATGACGGGGCTCACCTTGCCTCTGCTCTCGACGGGCGGCTCGTCATTGTTGACCACCTTCCTGGCGCTGGGCCTGGCTTTGGGACTGGCCTCCCACCACGAGCTCAGCCTGGACCGGGACGCATTCCGGACCTTCTGAGGGCGCGTCGCGCTGAAGCGGCGCCGCCTGGGTCAGCCGAAATGGGAATCGGCGAGCCGCTCCTGCCATCCTGCACCCGGAGGAGCGGCTGGCAACTGGAACGGCTCGCCGATAGCGAACCCGAGCAGTCCTCGGTCCTACTGGAACTGGATCTGAATGCCGTCGGTCAGGTTGAAGGTCGGGTTCATGCCGACCGTATCCTGATACCAGAACTGGAAGTTCAGCTGTCCGGCAGTAATTGCCGACGCGTAGTTGGCGGAGAAGTCGATGTCGATCATGACCTCACCGGCTGGACTGCCGTTTGCCGGCCCGGTAGTCACCATGGGTGGCATGCGCTGAACTCGTCCAGGTCCGACGCAACGCAGCCCCTGACCGAAGGTGGCTTGCATCTGGTTGACACCAAAGAAGAACAATCCGACGGCATCGTTCGGGGCGCCGGTGGCTTGCAGGGTGACGGTCTGATCGGCGAGGGTGGCGCTTCCCGTGGCGGCGATCGATGCGCTGTTGCCGGAGGAGTTCGGCATCGATGTGCAGAAATTCGCTCCGATGGGAGTCACGGTGCAGCTACCCGTGCCGCTGATGTTCATGTCGTAGTTGGTGCAGTCCGCATTGGGATCGCCCGTCCAGTGGAACACATGCAGGTATACAGTCTGGCAGCCGCCCGTATTGGTCCAGTTGATCTGCTCGTTGTCCGTTCCCCCCTGGCTATCGGCGAGCTGGTTGCCACCACAGCCGTCGAATAGCTGCGTATCGATGTCGCCGTTGGCGTGGGTAAACAAGAGATCCACGGTCAACGTGCCGTTGGCTTCGACCTCCATTGCGTACCAGTCGCCCGCGTACTTGCGCACGAACAGTCCCGGGTTCATCCCGTCCGTCATCAGTGTCAATGAGCCGCTGCAGAGGTCGTTCGGCTCGAGGGTGTCGTCCGGGATGCCGGGGCAGATCGAGGCGACGTTGATACTGAACATCCCTGTTCCAGCCTGGCCGAGGGAGCGGGAACCGAGGCGGAACAGGTACTCGTTTCCGGCGGTGGCACCGAAGTTGAGCATGCTCTGGTCCGGCAGGCAGATTGCACCCACACAGTCGATCTGAAGAGTTGGCGGGCAGGTCAAACCGTCGTAGATCGCGATGCGGGTGCCGAGCGCCGTGAGCGTACAGGTCGAGACCTCGTACACGTCGGTTGTGGGCGCGGTCCATGCAAACCAGACATCCCTGCGTACAGGGACCGATCCGGTGACACCGTCACAATCGACCGGGCCGTCGATGGTGGCCGACATGTTGTCGAACGGAAACATTCCCGTTCCAGCGATGACCTGCGCGTTCGCGCAGTCGTTATTGCCCTGTCCCAGGGCGGCAGGTCCGATCGCAGTCAACGAAGCGATCAGGATCAGTGCAAACCTACTACGGCTCATGATGACCTCCTTCCGGTCTCCAATTTGTCTCGGCGGGCCGACCGATCCCCTGTAGGAAGTCGCAATCGGGAAGCCTTGTGCTAAGAGCTTTTCTACGCGTTTCCGGGCCAGCATGTGGGACTATCAGCCCGTTCTTCCCGGCCCATCGGCAATCAGGGTAACACGTATGTCATTCGAGTAGGGGCGCGCTGATCTACTGGCCAGCGCGCCAGGTCGATCCGCCGGCGTAGATGCGGCCGTGGGCTTCGAGTTGCCGTGCGAGCGCCGATTGGCCTCGGGCCCGGGCCAGCCTGGCTCCACGATTTGCAACTTCGGCCGCGGCGTCCGGATCGCCGGTCTCGGCCAGGGCGGCGGCCAGGGCGTCCAGCACCCGTGGGCTCTGGCCAGAGGTCTGGCGCTCCAGTGCGCGGGCCAGGGTGAGGGCCTCCCGACCGTCTCGCACGTCCGGGTCCGAGGTCGTTGCCAGGGTCCAGGCCAGGGATTGTCCTGCGGGGATCCGAAGTGGCCCGCTGAGACTGCCGTCGACCGCACGCCGCAGATGGTCCACTCCGGCCCGCGGATTGCCCTGGTTCACGGCGATCACGCCCAGGTAGTAATGCGGGTCGCTCTCCGGTCCCTTGCGTGCCAGTGCACGCTCGTAGAGGGGGCGCGCCGCTTCCCAGTCGCGGCCGACAAAGTGGATGTTGCCCAGGTTGACGAGGGCTCGATAGTGGCGCGGGTCGATCACCAGAGCGCGCTCGTATGCGCTACGGGCGGCTGGTATCAATCCTTCCGACCGCAGGGCCATGCCGTAGCTGTTCCAGGCGCGGCCGTTGCCCGGCCGAACGTCGACCGTCGCGCCCCAGAGCGTGCGCGCCGACTCGAAGTCACGGTTTCGTACGACCGTGCGCGCGGCGAGCATCCCGGCGACGGTGAATGCAAGGAGGTACCCGGCCGCGGAGGCGCGCCCTGGGCCGAGCCGCTCGATGCCCCGACCGATGAGGCACCCTGCGGCTGCAATCAACCCGGCCGCCGGGATGTACATGCGGTGCTCTGCCACGAGCGCGCCGGAGAGGGGGATGAAGCTGGACGAGGGGGAGAGCACCAGGAAGCAGCTGAGGCCCAGGAGCCCGGCGATGCTGCCGCGTTTCCAGCCCACGACGGCCAGAGCAAGAAGGCCCAGAACCGTGAGCCCCTGCGCCCAGCAGTCGCGCATCCCATCGGGGATCGGCCAGCCGCTGTAGTCGAAGGCGAGGGTCGCTGGCCAGAAGGTCAGGGCCAGATAGTGAAGCAGGGCGCCTGTCTGGGTCAGCAGGTAGTCCAGCGCTCCAAAGCCGGGCAGGCCGAAGCCCGCGGACTCACCCCGGGTACCGGTGGTCGCGAGCAAGGCCAGAGCCAACCATGAGAGGGCCAGCCCCGAATAAAGGACCCGACCCTTTCGCAGGGTCGTCCCCAGGTCCCTCGAGCGCAGGGTCTGGTCGTACAGGAGGACCACCAGCGGGATCGATGCAATGACCTCCTTGCTCGTTGCGCCGAGCAGGCAAGCCGCGACGGCGACCGCAACCCAGGGCCCGGGGCGGGTCGTCCGGAAGGAGCGCGCGGCGCCGTACAAGGTGAGGAAGGCGAACAGGCCGACCATCAGCTCGTTGCGGTTGATCACCATGTGGAGCGTGGATGTGTGAATCGGGTGCACGGCCCACGGCAGGGCCAGGGCGAATCCGATTCCCGTTGCACGGGCGGCTGCGGCGGTCGGTCGGACATCGGTGTCGCGCTCGGACATCAAGAGGACGGTCTGGCGGATCAGTCCGAAAAGAGCCAGGGCCGCCAGGGCGTGCAGGGCCAGATTCACGACGTGGTAGCCATGGGGCTCGCGGCCGCCAGCGGCGTAGTTCAGCGCGAGTGAGAGGGCGACCAGCGGTCGGCGGTCGGCCCCGTTTCCGTCCTCGGCATCGAGTGCCCTCGAGAGGGGGGTCAGGCTCTCGATATTCTGGTTCTCCAGGATGGACGGGATGTCATCGAAGAGAAACGGGCCGTGCAGGGTTCCCCGGTAGAGGAGCACCAGGGCTCCGATGAGCAGTACCCCTGCGAGCCAGGGCGTCCGGATCGCCCACGGGGCACGGGGCGGGTCGTCGGTCGAGTGCACGGGCGTGGTCATGGGTGGGGGCAAAGCGTACCGTCGGACCGACATGCACGAGGGAGCTCGTTGGGGAAAGTGGAGGCGGCGGTTGGCCTGGGGCGGCGCCCTGGCGCTCACCCCCTGGCTCATTCTCGCTGCGACCTTGCCCCTCTGGGTCCGGTGTGTGGGGGGTGCGTCGAAGTGGACCATCATCGACGATCCCGACGGTCTTTCGGCCGGTGCGCGGACCATGCTGCACGAATCCTTGGCCGGGTTGGATCCCGACACGACGCTCGACTTCCATACTCACCTGGCCGGAATCGGTGATGGAAGCGACACCTGGGTCAATCCGCGCCTGCGCAGCTGGTGGCATCCCAAGGAGCACATCCGCTTTCTGATCTACCTGTCCGCCGCCGGCGTGGATCGGGGGCCCGGGGCGTTTGGTGCCGCGCAGAGCGAGGCCTCTGCCGGTCTGGACACACTCTTTGTCGAGCGGCTGATCCGGCTGGCGAAGGCCCGGCCGGACCCGGGCCGGCACCTCTTGCTCGCCTTCGATCATCGCCATGACGAGCGCGGTCAGGTCGACCTGGAGCACAGCGAATTCTACGTCTCCAACGAGGCCATGTGGGCTGCCGTCGAGCGCGCCCCCGACCTGTTCGTGCCCTGCATTTCAGTCCATCCGTACCGCGGCGACGCGCTGGAGGAGCTCTCGCGCTGGGCTGATCGGGGGGTGCGCTTCGTCAAGTGGTTGCCCAACGCGATGGGGATCGATCCGGCGAGCACGCGCTGCGACCCATTCTTCGAGCGGATGGTCGAGCTCGAGATGGTGCTCTTGACCCATACGGGCGTGGAGCAAGCGGTCGAGGCTGAGGAGGACCAGGAGCTGGGCAATCCCCTGCGTTTGAGGCGCGCCCTTGGTCACGGCCTGCGCGTGATCGCTGCTCACTGTGCAAGCACCGGGGATGGTGAAGACCTGGACCATCCGGGTCAGCGTGCGTCGAATTTCGAGCTCTTCATGCGCATGATGGACGAGCCCGGTAGCGAGGGCCTCCTCTATGGAGATATCTCGACCGTGACCCAGGTCAACCGCTTCGGAACGGCGCTCGAGACCCTGCTGCTGCGCTCAGACCTGCACCACCGCCTGGTGAACGGCAGTGATTGGCCATTGCCGGCGATCAATATCCTCTATTCGACCTGGCTCCTGCGCCGCGCCGGATTCCTGACCCAGGCGGAGAGCACGCACCTTGCCGAGCTATTCGATTACAGCCCGCTGGTTTTCGACCTGGCTCTGAAGCGGACGGTGCACGCCCCCGGGACCGACCGGCGCTTCGGTGCGACCGTATTCGGTAGCCCCACAGGCCTGCTCCCTGATTGAACGGGCCGCATCTTAAGTTCTAAGGGCGTCCAGCTGCATGCTCGAGACCGTGCACGTCGCGCGAGTCATGACGGGTGGGGGCACAGCTGGTGTCCATCTTCCATTCGAGCGGCTTCTTGGCCGTCGCGCGTTGAAAACGCTCCAGAGCGCCGTACACTGCGCCCGTTCCGCACCACGCGACCGTTGACTACTACAAGGAAGACCTGGATATGAAGCCGACTGCCCTGGGCATGGTCGAGACTAAGGGTCTCGTTGGAGCGATCGAAGCCGCGGACGCAATGGTCAAGGCGGCCATGGTCGATCTCGTGGGTAAGGAACGCGCGACGGCCGGTCTGGTGACCTTCTTCGTGCGCGGTGAGGTTGGGGCCGTCAAGGCCGCCACCGATGCCGGCGCAGCCGCCGCACGCCGCGTGGGTGAGCTGGTGAGCGTGCACGTCATCCCGCGCCCGCACGAGCAGCTCGAGCGCATCCTGCCGGCCATGACCCCGGCCGCAGCGGCCGGTCGCTGATCTCGTCGCAGTCCCTAGTCCCACGGAAGGAGCGTCTTGAAGGGCCTCGATCCCGACCTGCGCGCGCTGCAGGACGTGCGTGACGCTGTCGCGCGCGCCAAGCAGGCGTGCGCCGCGATCCGTGATCTGGACCAGCAGCAGGTCGACCGTCTGTGCGAGGCCATGGCCCGTGCCGGCGCGGCCGCGGCCCTGGATCTGGCGCGCATGACCGTCGAGGAGACGGGTATCGGGCGAGTGCACTACAAGGTCCTCAAGAACCTGCACGGAACGGAGGGCGTCTGGGAGTCGATCAAGGACGAGAAGACCGTCGGAATCGTCGCCCATGACGAGAATCAGGGCATCATCGAGGTCGCGACGCCGGTCGGCGTGATCGCCGGAATCATCCCGACCACCAATCCCGTCTGCACGGCGACCTACAAGGCCCTGATCGCGGTCAAGGCGCGCAATGCCGTCGTGATCAGTCCGCACCCGCGTGCACGCGGCTGCATCTTCGAGGCGGTCGAGATCATGCGGCGTGCGATCGAGCGCGCCGGTGGTCCTCCGGATCTGGTTACCTGCCTGGCCAATCCGACGATCGAGTCGACCGGGGCTCTGATGAAACACCGCGACGTCGCGTTGATTCTCTCGACCGGCGGCGGAGGCCTCGTTCGCGCGGCCTACAGTTCTGGCAAACCGGCTTACGGGGTGGGGCCCGGGAACGTGCCCTGCTACGTGGATCGCAGCGCTGACATCGACCAGGTGGCAGCCGACGTGGTCAGTAGTCAGAGTTTCGACAACGCGACGTTGTGCTGCTCCGAGCAGGCACTCGTCCTCGATCGCCCGATCGCCGAACGCACGCTTCAGGCCTTCAAGGCGCGCGGAGCCCATATCTGCGACGCGGACGAGACATCGAAGCTGGCCGCGGCTTGCCACATCGGTGGCCACATGAACCCCGATATCGTGGGGCTCGATCCGTGGAAGGTCGCCCAGCTGGCGGGCTTCGAGGTCCCCCGCGAAACGAGTGTACTGCTCGCCCACCAGGGTGGCGTGGGCAAGGACTGGCCCCTCTCGATCGAGATTCTGTGCCCGCTCCTGTCGGTGCACATCGTCGATGGCTGGGAGGATGGCTGCCGGACCTGCATCGAGCTTCTCAAGCTGGGTGGCCTGGGCCATACGCTGGCGGTGCACGCCCGCGAGCAGGAGGTGCTCGACGCCTTTTTCCTTCAAAAGCCGGCCAGCCGCATCTGTGCCAACGGGCCCACCTCCCAGGGAGCGGTTGGATTCAGCACGAATCTGATTCCGGCCATGAGTCTCGGCTGCGGTCCCCAGGCGGGCAACATCACGTCGGACAACATCAGTGCAAGGCACCTGGTCAATCTGAAGCGCGTGGCCTTTGCCAAGCGCGGCTGGCACGAACTCGAGCGCCGCATGCACGAACGCGTGTCATCGATGACCGGATCGCCCGCACCCCGTGGTTCGGGCATGCCCGGTGATCCTGCCCTCGAAGTCGGTACCCGTGCGCTACGGGTTGCAAAGGCGTCGAGCGCGCCAGAGCGCCCGGCCGACGGTAGCAACTGGCAGGGCAATCCGACCTTCATCCCCAGGCTCGAACCGGACCCGGTAGCGCCGGTCGCCGCCCCGGCGCAGGCCCCGGCTGGACGCTCCGTCGAGCAAGTCCGGCCACGATCGACGCCAACCTTTACCCGCAGCGCATCCGCGGCGCTTCAGACTCCGGCTGCGGTCGACACGCCAGCGCGCGTAGCCGCGCCGCGACCGGCCGGCCATGGCCACGAAATGGGGGCCGGGCTATCACCGAACGAGATCGAGGGGATCCTCGCCCATGCTGGAGCAGGTTGCCCAATGGGCCCGTGCCAGGGCTGCCCGCACCTCGACGTCAAGACCCACGCCTGCACCGCATGATGGGTGCACTGCTTGTTATCCAACGCAACGAACGTAAGGACCAAGATGCCTGACAACACAAATATCGCCCTGGGACTCATCGAGACGCGCGGTCTCGTCGGCTCCATCGAAGCGGCCGACGCCATGGTGAAAGCCGCCAAGGTCACCCTCTTGAAAAAGGAGATCTCGGGCGGCGCCCTGGTCACCGTGATGGTGCGTGGAGAGGTCGGTGCCGTGAAGGCCGCGACCGAGGCCGGCGCGGCGGCGGCAAAGCGTGTGGGCGAGCTCGTCTCGGTGCACGTGATCCCGCGCCCTGCGGCCGACGTGGAGCAATACCTACCCGAGGATCCGGGCGGCGAAGGCTGATCCCCGTCTGCGGGCGACGATGATCTCCTCGAGCAACAAAATCGAGCTGCGTGGCGCGGTGCACATCGACAAGATGCAGCCCCAGTTCGCGGCCGTGTGTGCTGCCAACTCGGATGGCTTCTTCCCGGTGACCGGGGAGAGTGCCTTCTGGCTGGAGGTCCAGCCCGGGATCGTCGTGAATCGCCTGCTCGACGTTGCGCTCAAGACCTGTGATGTCACACCGGGGGCACTGATCACCGAGCGCCACTTCGGAACCTTGGAGGTGCATGGCCCGGATCAGGGACAGGTCGTCCAGGCGGGCCGCGCCATCCTCGAGGCTGCGGGTGTCGGCCATGAGGACGGCATGCGACCCACGGTCCTGACGGACGAGGTGATTCGCAAGATCGATGACCACCACGCGATGATGATCAATCGCAACCGGGCTGGCATGCTGGTCCTCGGGGACGACACCCTTTATACGCTGGAGATCACGCCGGCCGTGTATGTCGTGCTGGCAGCGAACGAGGCTGAGAAGGCCTCACCCATCCGCCTGGTCGGCCTGGGCGCCGAAGGCGCTGTCGGGCGCCTGCGCCTGGCCGGTAGCGATGCCGAGATCGACGAGGCGGTCGCCGCGGTCAAGCGAGCGATCGACGGTGTCGCCGGGCGCAGCGGAGGAACGGCCTGATGTTTCTCGGGCGCGTGGTAGGGCAACTCTGGGCCACCAAGAAGGCTGACGACCTGAAGGGGTTGCGCTTGCTCGTGGTGGAGGCTGTCGACGAGCGCGCCGAACCGGGGGCCCCCAAGGTGACGCCCGTTGTGGCCGCGGATCCGATGGGGGCCGATATTGGCGAGCACGTCATCGTCGCCTTCGGCAAGGCTGCGCGTGTGGCCTGCGGCGGTGACGGCGACTACGCCTTCGAGGCGGCCATCGTCGGGATCGTCGACGATCTCGAGGCTCCGGGTGCTCCTGGTCACTGGTTCCCCGGGCGCGGAGGACAGGCCTGATGCTGGTCGGAACCGTGGTTGGCAATGTTTGGGCGAGCGTGAAAGACCCGACCCTCGAGGGCCTGCGTTTTCTGGTCGTCCAGCCCTATTCTCTCGACGGGAAGCCGTCGGCCGAGACCATGATCGCCGTGGACCCCCTTGGGGCCGGCATTGGTGAGCGCGTGCTGGTCGTCTTCGGGCGTGCCGCACGGCACGTGATCGGCAGAGGTCACGACATCGGTTTCCAGTGCGCGGTATCGGCCATCATCGACAAGATGGAACTGGAGGGGGGCCGAACCGTCGGTCCCTGCGCCGCGGACGACAAGTCCTGATTCGCTTTGGAACGCAATGGAGTCCTGATGGAGAACATGAGCCGCAACGATACGAACCCGGTCCTGCGGGCGGACGCTTCGATTGGGCCGGCGATCGCGATGCTGGAGCTGTGCTCGGTCGCAAGGGGGGTCGAGGTCGCGGATGCGATCCTGTGGGAGTCGGACATCGAGCTGCTTGCGGCCACGCCGGTCCAGCCAGGCAAGTACGTCATGCTGTTCACCGGAGGCGTGCAGGACCTGCACTCGGCACTCGATCGCGGCCGTGCGCTTTCCAGGGACAATCTGGTCGATGAGCTGTTCATCCCGAATATCCACCCACAGGTCGAGGTGGGCCTGCGCCGCGAGGGACATATCAACGGTCAGATCGATGCGCTTGGCGTGGTCGAGACCAATACCGTGGCCAGCGCAATCCTGGCTGCGGACGCCTCGCTCAAGGCCGCGACGATCGATCTCCTCGAGATCCGGATCGCCAATGGCCTGGGTGGCAAGAGCTACTACAGCCTGACAGGCGAGGTCAGCGATGTGCGTTCGGCAGTCTCGGTGGGCGCCGCTCTGGCCCAGCAGCGGGGTCAGCTCGCGCGCGACGTCGTCATCCCGCGACCGCACCCTGCCCTCGTGCGTCACCTGTAGGTCAGCCCCCATGAGCCGTAGATTCATCACCGCGCAGGATGTCCAGCGCACGACCGGGAAGGAGATCGTGGTCGACGAGAACACGATCGTCACACCCCAGGCGCTGGAGGTGGCCAGCGCCCTGGGGGTTGCCATCCGCACGACCGGAGGGCAGTACAGCGCCCCGGCACCCGATCGTGGCCCGGATGCGGAGCTGGCGCGCACCCATCTTCCGCAGCTCCCCGAGCCGGTAACGGATGGGGGACGTGATGGCACGGGAGTGGTCGTCACCGTCGTTGGACGCAACCGCCCGGGAGTCCTGGCCGAAGTCACGGCACGCATCGCCGCCCTGGGACTCAGTGTCGAGGATATCTCCCAGAAGACGATCGACAGCTACTTCCACCTGGTCTTGCTCGTCAACATGCCCGAGGGGGCAGCCTTCGATCAGTTGAAGTCTTCTCTGGAGTGCGGCGACGAGGTCGACGGGTATGTCGTGCGAGTCATGCACGAGCGCGTCTTCGGGTACATGCACCGAATCTGAGCCAGGTTGATCGACCCACGATGCCCTTCACCGACAAGGAGATCCTGGAGACAGTCCGGATGTTCGAGCTCGAGACGCTCGACATTCGCACGGTGACCCTGGGAATAAGCCTCTTCGACTGCGCCGACCCCGACCTGGAGACCTGCGCGGAGAAGGTCTACACCAAGATCGTCCACCACGCATCGACTCTGGTGGCGACGGCCGAGTCGATATCGCGCGACTACGGGATCCCGATCGTCAACAAGCGCATCGCCGTGACGCCCATAGCGCTGGTCGCGGCGGCGTCGGCTTCCGACGATCTGGTGCCCCTGGCGCGAGCCCTCGACGCGGCGGCCAAGGAAGTGGGGGTCGATTTCATCGGCGGGTTCACCGCCTACGTTCACAAGGGGTTCACGAACGCGGATCGCGCCCTGTTCGAGTCCATTCCGGCGGCGATGGCCGAGACGGAGCACGTTTGTGCGTCCGTATCCCTGGCGACGACGCGCGCCGGGATCAACATGGATGCAACGGCCCGCTTCGCCGAGCTCGTCCTGGCAACCGCCGAAGCCACCCGCGACAAGGGCGCGCTCGGATGTGCAAAGCTCGTCTGTTTCTGCAACCCCGTCGAGGACAACCCCTTCGTTGCGGGCGCCCATATCGGACCCGGCGAGGGTGAGACCGTTCTGAATGTAGGCGTGTCGGGGCCTGGCGTCGTCCGGTCCGCCCTGGACCGCTTGTCGTCCGACGCGGATCTGCTGGCCGTGTCCGAGACCGTCAAGCGCACGGCATTCAAGATCACCCGCATGGGTGAGCTGGTCGGCCGCGAAGCGGCGCGCCGCATGGGAACGGCCTTCGGGATCGTCGATGTCAGTCTCGCGCCGACGCCGGCCGAGGGCGACTCGATCGGCGATATCCTCAAGCTGATCGGTGTGGACCAGCCGGGCGCGCCAGGGACGACGGCGGCCCTGGCTCTGTTGACCGACGCGGTCAAGAAGGGCGGAGCCATGGCTTCGTCCAGCGTGGGCGGCCTCTCGGGTGCGTTCATTCCGGTTTCCGAGGACGCGACCATGATCGAGGCGGTTCGCATGGGAGCTCTCTCCCTTGCGAAGCTGGAGGCCATGACGACCGTGTGCTCGGTCGGGCTCGATATGGTCGCTATTCCAGGCGACACGTCGGCGGCCACGCTCACCGGAATCATCGCGGATGAGATGGCGATCGGAATGGTCAACACCAAGACCACCGCCGCTCGGATCATCCCCGTGCCGGGCAAGGGGCCCGGTGAGACCGTCGAGTGGGGCGGCCTGCTGGGAACGGCGATCGTTCAGGATCCGGGCCGTTTTTCCTGCGACGTTCTGTATCGCCGAGGGGGCCGGATCCCGGCTCCCATCCACTCCTACCGCAATTGACCCGCTGATCCGCGGGTTCCTTGGCGCGCCGCTCAAGCTCGGGTGCGATCGGCCGAGAACTACCTTGAAGTTGTTCTGACGGCCGTCCCCGGCGCTGTCACGACCATTCCCAATGGAGTCCCCAGCTTGACTGTGCCTATTTTTCTGGTCGACGAGGATGCACCCCGGCTTCAGGCCATGGCGCGCAGCCTGGATGGTCTCGGTCCAGTCCGCTGTCTGGCCCCCGACGATGCAGTCGACGTAGTAGCCGGAGCCGGGGCCTGCGTCGTTTGCCTGGGCCCGGATCCCGGCCCTGGTGTAGTGCGCTGCCTGGCGCAGGCCGCTCCCGACTGCGCGCGCCTGGCCTGGGTCGAGGACCCGAGCCTGGATCAGATTCAGCGGCTCCTGAACGAGGGCGGTGTGACCCGGGTCTTTGCATGGCCTGCCGAGGATGAGCCCATGCGCCGCTGCGTTCTGGAATGCCTCGAGCGACTGGATCGCAGCGCCAGATCCGAGCGGATCTTCGCCGGATTCCGTTCACAGCTCTCGATTCTCGAATCACTCACGACCCTGGCCGGGACCACGGCTGATGCCCTGTTCGAGCTTCTCGAGGGGCGCGCACTGATGGTCCAGCTCTGGGATCAGGACGGCCTGTCTGCAGATGGAGTGCGGCTCGCTGGCGACCCGGGTCGTCATTGGGTCGAAGCGACGCGCGGAGGCGAGATGTCGACCGACCTCCAGAACATCCCCCTTTTCGACGGGAAGCGTTCGGTCGGTGAGATCGTGATCGATCGCGGGAGCTCTGTTTCGGAGGCCGTCGATGCCCACGGCTACCTGGGCCAGATCGAGCCCTTCGCGACGACCCTGGCGATCGCCGCTGCGGCCCGGATTCGCCGGCGCGAGGTGGATCGCTCGATTCACGGCCTGCTGGTCGCGGTGGCCGGGCTGGCCGGATGCCGAGAGCACGTGGGCAGTCGTCATGTGGAACGGATCGGCGGCTTCGTGCGCCTGCTGGCGGTCGGGCTGAGGGAGGACGGGCACTTCGTCGACGAGCTCAGTGACCAGGGCATCGACGATATGGTCCACGCCGTTGCGCTGCACGACATCGGGAAGCTATCCGTGCCCGACGCCATACTGCTCAAGCCCGGACAGCTGACGAGTCAAGAGCGGCAGGTCATCGAGACCCACGCTCGGGCCGGTGCCCTGGCACTCGAGGAGGCCCTGAAGGCTGGGGTCGCACCTCACTTCATGGAGCTTGCGCGGGACGCTGCCCGTGATCACCACGAGAAGTGGGATGGCTCGGGCTACCCCCGTGGTCTGGCGGGCGATCACATCCCGCTCGTTGCACGGCTACTGGCACTGGCCGATGTCTACGATGCCCTGACCACACGTCGTCCTTACCGGGACGCGTGGAGTCACGCCCGCGCAGTGCAGTTCATGGCGGAGCGGTCGGGTTCACACTTTGATCCGCGTGTGCTGGAGTCATTCCTCGCGCGTGCCAGCGCCACCGACGCACTCAGGGATCGCCTGCGCGACGAGGACCCCGAGTCCGACGCGCGATGGCTCGCTGCCTGAGCGCTTGATTCGTCGTGGCCGGGCGGCGATGCTCGGTATGCGGGTGAGGTGGCAGACGCGCCGACCGCGATCATGAGTGACGATTCCAACCCTGGGGCAGGGGCACAGGGCTGGCGCCAGACCTACTGGACGGTCTGGCTCGCAAACCTGATCACGGCGATCGGTATGATGAGCTTCCTGCCCTTCATACCTAGCCTGCTGGAGGACATAGGCGTCGAGGGCGAGGCGCGCATCGCGGCATGGGCCGGCCTGATCTTCGGTGCGGCGCCCCTGTCGGCCGCCTTCATGGGCCCCATCTGGGGTGCGCTGGGGGACCGCATCGGCCGCAAGGTGATGGTCGTGCGAGCCATGTTCGGCATCGCCGTCTTCGTCGGGGCGATGTCTCTCGTGACGAGCCCCGAGCAGCTCTTGCTGCTACGCATCGGACAGGGCCTCTTCTCGGGCTTCATTCCACCGAGCATCACCCTGGTCAGTCTCGGAGCTCCGCCCGACCGTCAGGGCCGGGTGGCGGGAGGGCTCCAGTCGGCACTCGCCATCGGAGCCATGGTGGGACCCTTGACCGGTGGCTTCTTTGCGGCCCAGGGCCGACAGCAGGACGTCTTCGTCTGGGTCGGTATCGGTGCCGCCCTCTCGGGCATGCTGGTCTGGTTCGGGGCGAATGAGGATGCGAGCAAGCGCATCCAGCGCGGTGCCGCGCCCGCGCCGGCGTCCAGCCGAGCGAGATTCCTGCGGGGACTCTTCGGAAGCTTGCTCCATGATCTGCGGGAAGTCTGGCGCACGCCAGCCGTTCGGCGCGCCCTGATACTGCTCTTCTTCCTGCAGTTCGGGCTCGGGGCAACCAACCCGCTGATGGAGCTCTACGTGCGCGAAGTGTTCCCGCCCAACTCAGAGGACACGCTTACCTATCGCTTCCTGGCAACCCTCGGATCCTTGGCCGGTGGTGAGCGAGCCGCGGTCCTCGCCCTGGCAACGAGCGTCCTGTTCGGCGGTATGGCGCTGGTCAATCTGATCGCCTTGCCCCTGTGGGGACGATTCGGCGACCGTGCCGGCCACAACACGGGGCTGTTCTGGTGCGCCGTCGGAGCGGCCGTGTCACTCGCCATCCAGGCCCTGGCGCCGCTCTACGGAGTGCTCTTCGTCGGACGCATGACGATGGGGGCAGCCCTGGCCGGGGCGGGCCCGCTGGCCTTTGGCGTTGCGGCGGCGGAGATCGACGTGGAGCGCCGCGGGGGGGCGTTCGGTGTCGTGTTCAGTGCACGGCTGCTGGCCGTGGCACTGGGTGGCGCTGTCGGTGGTCTGCTGGCCGGGCTTCTCGGTGTGCGAGGCTTGATGGTTCTCGCGAGCCTGGCGCTGGTCCTGGCCCTGATGCTCCTCGGTCGCCAGAGCGAGATCCCTCGACGCCCTTCCGAACTGACCTAGGTCGGTGTTGGTCGGCAAGGCGTAGGTCGCGATGCCACCCAGGCTTGCATCCGAGCCAGCGGGGCCGACCCCGTTCGTCCGTGGCCCCCGTCCCTCCAAGGGCAATATCCGCAGGGAGTCAGGACGCAACGCCGGCGCCAGAACAACACCGAGCCCAGCCAGTTCCAGTGGGCTGCGATCGAGGCATTGGGCGCCGGGGGCGGCGCGGCGATCAGGCCTTGCTCAGTGCGGGCTCTGGCCACTCCTCGGCCAGCACACGCCGCGCGTTGTCGACGTCTTGCCGCCCGCGCCCACCGATATCCTTGCCGCGCCTCGTCTGCATGAATGCGCTGGCGAGCCGGATGCAGTCGCTGCGGTCGGTCTTGCGTTCGATCTCCCGGCGTACGAACTCGCGCAGGGCCTCGAAGTAGCGCGTGTCCTCGTCGATTGCGTTGAGGACTGTTTCATGGCCGATGAGCGGATCGTTGTGGGAGGGAATCACCCGTTCAATCTTCTCCTGCTCGACCCACTCGCGCATGGTGCAGAGCGCTGTTTCAAAGGCTCGCGCCTCCCAGCGGCAATAGGGGAGACCGGGTGAGACCAGGTAGTCCGCGGTACACAAGGTGGACAGCTGGGGCAGGTAGACGACGCTCGTGCAGTTCGAATGGCCAGGAAGGAACCGGATGTCCACATCGAGACCGCCCACGCGCAGCAGGGTCGAATCGTCGAAGAGGACGTCGCCGTGCGGGTAGGTGAAGCTCGAGTCTTCGATGCCGAGCTTCTCGTCGATCCGGAATTTCGCGGCGAGAATGCGACTCCGGGCGTTCTCGTCCTTCTCCGCGACGATGCGCGGTGTCGTGACGCGCGCCGCCGGGAAGTGCGCCCAGCCGCGGATATGGTCATGGTGCGAGTGGGTCAGAATGACGTCGCTGACCTGACGCGAGCGATCCATGGGCGCGCCACGGGTACAGACAGCGTACTCGAGGGTGCGGATTTCCTCGGGGTAGATGCCGGGGTCCACGACAGCTGCGTGCTCGCCGTGATAGAAGCCGATCGCGTTGAAATTCCAGAATCGGCTGCGCAGGACTACCAGCGGATCGCCCGGGCGGCCATCGAACAAGAAATGGGGTTCGTGCATCAATCGGAGTCGGTTTCGTCGTCAGCCTCGGGAAACACCCAGGCCGTACGCAGGGCCTGGACGACCGTCGATTTGACCAGGGTCGGCTCCAGACCACTGGTCATCAGTACGCTCTGGGCGTGCTCGCTGAAAGGGGGAAACTCGGATGTTCCAAACCAGAGCTCCGGTGATGCCCCCGAGGGGCTCTGATGCTGCCAGGCCACGGCCTCGCCTGATTTCGTGCCTTCGAGCCCGTTCAGGGTGGCAGCCAGGGCCTGCAGGTCAGGTCGTGGCGGTGGGCTCGGGCCTGCGAGGTCGAACCAGGACAGGGTTCCGATCAGGAATCGGTAGGTCGTTCCGCCGCCGGCGCTGGCGCTCGGGCCGATGACGAGCTGCCGGTCGGTGGCGCGACTGCCGAACAGGGCGTGGCGACCCGGGTCGAAGCAGGTGTTGCCCGGCGCTCGACTCGAGCACGCGCCCGGGGCCCCTTGCCACACGCTCAGGCTGAGGTGCACGAGGTCATCGTTCGGAACCGAGCGCAGGTCCATCAGGTCTGCGCGTAGATCGGCAAGGCGCGGATCCCAGAGTTCCCTGTATTCGTGAACCTCGCCGGCCAGCAGGCTCGGCAGGCGCTCGAGAAGCTCGTGGGTGCAGACTTCATGCTTTTCACGATCGGAGAGCCCTTCGAAGCGATCGCGCCAGGGTGAGTGCTCGCGGTCGGCCAGACCGGAGACGATCGCGTCGATCACGAAGGCCTCTTCACCGGGCAGCTGGAAGAAATCACCGCAGCGGGCTGCCGCGAGCAAGGCCGCCTCATGTCGCCATGCGCTCTCGGGATCGACCAGCGCGAGCAGGGCACAGACGCCGTCCGTGTCGTAGTGGTTGTTGCAGATGGCCACACAGCCAGAGGTGCGGGCGGCCTGGTCCTCGGGCGCGAGACGCGAGAAGCGAAGGGCGATGCCGGTCGACAGGTCGTGCTTGAGGTCCGGCGGAGTGCTGTTCCCGGGCCAGTGGCTCAGGTTCAGTCCCGGGGCCGCCCACACTCCATCGACACTGACCACGGGATCCGGGCCCGCGTCAGTTTGAACGCGTACGGGAAGGTCCACGTCAGTTGTAGCGCGACTCGTCCCAGATCTGGCGCCGCACCGTGGTCAGTGCTTCCTCGTTCCCATTGCAGGCTGCAATCCAGTAGTCCCGCACGAAGTCGCGCGGCGCGCGCGGCGCGGGACCGATCTCGACGCACTTCTCGAACCATTCGCGCGCCTTTGATGGATCGTTGCGCAGGGTCAGGTAGAGCACGCCCAGGTTCTGGTGCGCGTCGCCCCATGCTTCCTGCAGATCGACCAGCTCGTCGCCCTCGAGGACCGTGTCGGCCAGTTGTTCTGCTCCAAGCTGTACCGCGCGCCGCAGGTAGCGTTCCGCTTCCTCGACATTCGAGCGTACGTAGTAGGTCATCACGAGGCCGGTGTCGTTGATGACGCGCACGTCGGACGGATTCAGGCGCGAGGCCTCGGCGTAGGCGCTGTAGCTACGCTGCATGAGTTCCTTGGCCCGATTGAGCAAGCGAGCCGAGCTCTCCGCGAATTCGCGTCGCTCCTCGTCAGTCCGGGGCTCCTCGCCCTCTCCGTCAGTCTTGGCGTGGAAGTTGTCCACCAGCGCTCGGTGTTCGAGCAGCACGGCGGCGTCGCGATTGAAGAATCCGGCGTTATTGGCCTTGTTGGCGTCCTCCGGCAGGTAGGTATGCAGGTAGTCCGCGATGGCTGCAGCATTCACGATTGCATCCGGGTCATCCGGGCTGAGGGAATACTGGGAGAGCACGAACTCGAGTCCGAGCACTCCGGATCCGAGTCGTCCGCTCGCTTCCCATTGAAGCCCGTCCTCGAACAGATCCTCCATGGACAGGAACGCGTCCTTGGCTGCATCCAGCCGGTCGAGTTTGTACTCGCACCAGCCGATTCCTGCGCGGCACATGACCTCGTACCCGAGGGCGCTCTGGCTGAACTCGGGTTGCATCTCGCGGCAAAGCTGGAACTCCGTCTCCGCGCGCCGAAAGAGCTCCGGGTCCGCCTCCTCAGGCGTGCCCTCGTAGGCGGCTACTCCCTGCTCATAGAGTTCGAATGCCGGATACCAGTGCCCGAGCGCATTCTCCGGGTGTCGTTCCCTGAACGAGGCGTAGGTCGAGTAGACCTCGTCGCTGTCACCTTGCTTGCGCGCAAGCAACACGAGCCGGTTGTGGAGTTCGATGTTGGTCGGGGAAATCTCGATGCCGCGCTCGATGGCCGCGCGCGCGTCTGCGGGGCGCTCCTCCCATTCGTACAGATTGGCAAGTTGCTGCCAGACCCAGCCATCCTGGGGGGCGCGTGCCGCAAGGCGGCCCAGCTGCGTCTCGGTTTCGACAAAGAGGTCCTGCGCGTCCCCATCCGCTGCCTTGCGCTCCACGTAGGCATCGAATGCTGCTTGCGACGCGATCTGCTCCGGGGCTGGATCGAACTTGGGCCGAACGGCCATGGATTCGATAGCCAGCATTCCCTTGCGAGCGTATTGCAGGGCGCGGCCGCTGTCGTTTGCCATGCGTGACGCCCGACTGGCCTCGAAGAGCGACTCCACCCCGTAGCCAAGCCGGATGGCGGTCTCGAAATCCTCGACCGCATCCTTGTAGAAAAAGAGCGGCTGCGGATCCGTCGCCGCCGCCTCGAAGGCCGCCCGCCCATGCCAGAAGGCCGCCTCCGCGCTCTTGCGGTTCAGATCGACGGCAGTGTCCAGGGGCAAGAGGGCGTCGCGCGGCCGTCCCTGGTCCATGAGCTCGCGAGCCTCGGTCAGCTTCTCCTCGACGAGCATTTCGGTCAGGACTCGATGTGCTCGAGAGAGGTCGCCGGCCTGGGTTGCTTCGAGCACCTCCGTGGAACGCGGATCCGAGAGCCCGGAGCTGGTCGCGTCCGCACTCGAATCCCCCTCGGCGTCGTTCGGGTCGGCCGGTTGCCCGGGCCAATCCGGCTCTGGCGTGGGCGGCTTCGGCGCGGGCGCCTCGCATGCGGAGAGGAGGAGCAGGAGGGGGATGCAGTGAACTGCGGACATGAATCTGATTGGGGGCGTGGGCGACACGGGGGGCTCGAGGCGACCTGATCGCCGAGATGGCTGCCCAGTCTAGCTGCGAGGCCCTGTGGTTCCACGCCAGCGTCCGGGCGCGGGTTTCCCTCCCCGCCGATATCCTTATATGTTTAGGAGGGGAAGAGTCGCGGTCCGTCGGCGTCTCAGTCCATAGCAGCTGTCCTACCCGGGCCTCAGCCACGGCCAGGGCATGATCGGGACCGATCCTGCCCCGGCCGTAGTCCCCAGCCCTGAACGTGATTCCCGTCTGAGAGCCACCCACGTGAGAAACCGTACGTTGCCCCAATTGACCCCAGCGAGCCTCAGCGGGCGACGCATGGCGCTCTGGTCCGGGCTGATTCTGGCCGGGCTGCTGGCCTCCGGTTGCGAAGATCCGGCCTGTGTATTCGGAGCCGGCGGATGCCAGCAGGCGGGTGCGGGAAGCGCGGACGGAATTGGAGAACTGGCGGCTGGGGTGCCGTCCAACGGAGACCTGATCCTCGATCCGGCGCCGTTCGTCGCGAGCTCCTTTCCCCGGGATAGCCGGGGCACGCCCGGAAGCGTGATCACGCTCGTCATGTCAGAGAGCCTCGACCCGGATAGCTTGCTCGCGGGTTTCGAGCTGGTGGATGTCGTCTCGGGGGGCCCGATCCCGATTCTGCAGCCACCCCTGCTTACCGGCGGGGGACGGGTCGTCGTCCTGGTCCCGGCCGCCGGACTTCAGCCGGGTCAATCCGTACGGGTGCAGTCGACCGAGGACTCGCTCGTTGCGGACCTGACGGGGCAGGCCCTGTCTTCCGGTGGCACGAGTCTGGCGGAGTTCTCGGTGGCTGCCGCTCCCACATCGCCGGACGTGGTGACGGTCTTTCCCGGCGACGACTCGATCGATCAGAGCGAGCTTTCCGAGATCGTGGTCGTCTTCGATCGCCCGATGGACGCGAGCACTTTCACCGACGCGTCCTTCGACGTGAGCGTGGACCAGAATCCTCCGGCCATCGACCCGGTCCCGCGCTTTCTGCGTATTCCCGGTCCGACCGTGATTCCCGTGACCCAGGTCTGGACATGGCGCGGCCTCGGCGCGGACGGTGATCCCGTCTCCGTTGGACAGACCGCCGACGTCGAGCTGATTCTGTCGGCGAACGGCAATGAGCTCCTGGACGACGCTGGCGAGGTGCTCGCGACCGAGACCTTCCAATTTCGAACGGCGGCTATCGGCGCACCGACCCTGGTCGCGAAGGCTGCCGTCTCCCTGCCGGCCGACGCGATCGGAATGCCGAACCTGAGCAGCGGGATGCCGGTGCTCGAGGCTACGCTTGCCACGCCCGGGCTGACCGGCGACCAGCTCGGAGTGTTCCTGATCGGCGCGACGACCGACCGCCAGGCTGCCCTGTTGCGGCGCGTCGCCATCAGCGACGGCAGCATGACCGTCGATGTGCTCGGCGATGACCTGAACCTGCTGACCGGTGGTGGCGAGGGGCTCTTTCTCAGTGGTGATATGCACATTGCCGTCCGTCACGAGCGGGGGGCCGTGGGGTCCGCTCTGCGCCTCCTGGACGTCGATTCGAGCCTCGTCGGAAACCAGCCGCTCATCTTCGACGTCACTCCCCCGGGCCTGACGGGCTTCGGGCCGGCTGGCGAGAGTACGGTCGAGGTGCGCTCTGACATGCGCGGACTCGTGGTGGTCGGCCGTGCCGATGATGAAGTGCGTGAGGTCGAGGTGATCACGGCCAGTCTGGGCGATACCGGGCTGACCCTCGATGTAGTCGGGTCGACCCCCGACGGCCTCTTTATTGCACGACCCGTATCGGACCCGATGCCGCTCGACATCATCGATCCGGCCGATCTGCCCCAGGCCTTCGATATCCGTCTCTTCGATCGGGCCATGAATGCTTCGGCCAGCATGACCGGTTCGTTTGTCCAGACAGGAGTCGTCGGCGGGGGACTCTCGCTGCCCGGGCCGCGCGTGCTGGTCGATGTCTTCGATGCAAATACCCTGCTGCCGATCGAGGGCGCGCTCGTCATGACCCAGCAGGATCTTGGAGCCTCCTCCGTGACCGACCGAACCGCTGTCACATCGGACGCCAGCGGCCATGCCGAGCCCCTGTCCGCGGCGACCGGTGAAACCATCCTGATCGTCGATGCGGCCGGGTACGACCTGTTCACATTTCACGGAGTCGCGACCCAGCGCATTCAGGTCCCGCTCGTGTTGTCGGCGCTCGCCACGGCGGTCATGGTCGGGAATGTGATCGGCGATCCGGGATCCACGTTCGCGTCCGACAGCACGGGCGTCACCGACAGCCGCCGCTTGCCGATCATCGAGCGGGTCGTTCCGACCCAGACTTGCACTGGCGACGTGGCGAACGGCCTGTTCTGTACCTTCGGCCCCGGGATCATCCAGCCCCTGCTGCTCGGAGCCCAGGCCTTCATGGCCACCAACGACGGGCTTACCCAGGCCAATTTCAGTGCACTCGCCTTCCTGCGGGCCTTCGATCTGCGTCTCCCCGCGCCCCAGGCCAGCCCGGGCCAGATGGAGGCCGCCATATTCAGGCCGCCACTGCTGGGCAACCTGGAACCGGAGGAGCTGCCGATCGCCATCGACAGCCGTACCCTCTCGATCTCGGCAGCTGTCAACCTGGGCGCCCTCGACGGGGCCCCGCGTATTTCGATCGAAGGGATTGCTCACGGCTTGCCGGACAGTGTCCCGGTCGGCAAGGGCCTGGCCCTGGATGACGGGCTGGGCGGTTTCGACGTCGTCGGGGCCTACGCCGGGATCGCCCACGGGGCCTCGGCCCCACTTGGCGAGCTGGTGGGGCGCGGTTCGATCGAGCCCGACCTGGTCGTCCAGGTCGAGGTGGTCGACACCAACGACAATCGGCTTGGAAGGCGGATCCGGCTGCCGGACTGGGCGGCGACGATGACCGATGTCGAGATTCCAGACGTCCCGGCCCTGCTCTCGCCCGGCCCCGGAGCCGGTTCCGGCGTCCCGCCCTACGACCTGTCCGTGCGCAACGTCATCGAAGACGCGAGCAGCCAGGGCGGCCTGTACCACGTGATTCTGACCGATTCTACCGGACGTGATTGGCACCTCTGGCGCCCGGATCCCCCCGATGCGGCTGGCGATGTCCGCATTCACGTCAGCGATCTATCGGGCTTCAGTACCACGGGTCTCACGGATGGGTCGATCGTGGCCCAGGTCTCGGTCCACGCGTGGCCGAGCTTCTCGATCAATTCATTCCTGTGGACCGATATCGACCGCATTCAGGACCAGTTCGGGCACGCGGCCGCGACGACCTACCTCCAGCCCTGACGGGACTTTGCGTCCCGGCCCCGGGAATAAGGTCGACAGGCCCAGGTCCGGGCTCCCGTTGGGCGAGCTGGATTCCTATAATCCGCTCGCACCCTTCGACACCCAACTGGCGCGGTCCGGTACCGAGGTTTCTCTGCAATGTCGACCTTTCGTTCGATCGTCCGATCATCATCTTGTGTGGCCCTGCTGCTCGCCGTAGGCGCCTGCTACCAACTCCCCAAAGCCAAGGGCTACGACGTCCAGGTCCACTCCGGCGCCCTGGCCGACAAGAATCCGCGCGATGTGGCCATCGCACCGGTTCTCTTCGTGCACGAGGACACCCGCGCGCCGGAAGAGGCCCTGCGGCGGGCGTTTCAGAAGGGGCTCGTTCTGAGGCGCTACAGCGCCCTTGCCCTCGAGCAGGTCGACGAGAACCTGGTCGAAGCCTCGTACACGCCAGGGCGCGTCAATGAAGACGCAGTCCTGGAGATCCTGGTCTACAGCTGGAATGAGCGCGAGTGGGATTCACGTGCTCTGCTGATCGTCGACCTCGAGGCTCGGCTCATCGACCCTGCGGGCACATCCCTGGATCCGCTCTGGGCTGGCCGGCTGGAGAAGAGGTTCCAGTTCACCCGCCAGGCTGAAACCACCCCTTCCGGACGGACTCGTATGCAGCGCGCGTGCGATGCGATCGCCACCGAGATCCTGTCGGTCCTGCCGCCGCGCACGGTGCTCCCCGGCCGGTAGGTCGGCAGCTATTCAGACCGGGAGGCCGGGCGATCACCCGCTCCCGGCGATTTTTTTGGGTCTCGAACCCTGCTCGCGTGCCTCTGGGCGGCGATTCTGGCCCATTTTTGGTCCTCGGCGTGCAGAATCCCCTGGGGCCGCTGGCGAGTCGGCCCTAGACTCTCGCGTCTGACGGGGGCGCGTTCGAACGTGCCCCCGAGGCCTTGGCGTCTGGACTACCGGACCGGGCCAGAGCCGCTTCCACCTGGCAGGGCATGCCGCCTTGCAGGGAGTCGCGGAAAAGCACCCCGTCCTGGAGAACGTTCCCCTGGGGCAAGGGCAAGTTGTTGGAGAAATGAACGATGGCTATCAAGACTGAACGCAAAGCCGAACTCATCAAGGAGTTCGCACAGCAGGACGGCGACAACGGGTCGCCCGAAGTGCAGATTGCTCTGCTTACCGAGGACATCCGGAACTTGACCGAGCATCTGAAGGTGCACAAGAAGGATTTCACCTCGCGACGGGGCCTCCTCGTCATGGTGGGCCGGCGTGGCAAGCTGCTGCGCTACCTACGGAACCGAAATACCGCGCGCTACAAGGACATCCTGGCGCGGCTCGGCCTGCGTCGATGAGTGGCGATTCCTGGACGTCGCAACCTGTGCCGTCCGGGCCGACATCTCGTCGATTCCGCCACCTCCTATCTATTGGGGGCTGTCGGTGCCTGAGACCCGTGGCCTGACCCCAGAACGGGGGCCGCGGCGCGAACGAGCCCATCGAGGAATCGGTCGCTGAGCAATTGAGTTGACGTGAAAACTGAAAGACAAACGAAGTTAGAAAAGAGAGAACGGACCATGAGCAATAAACAAGTCCGCGTAGAGAGAACGATCGCCGGCAAGACGATCGTGTTGGAAACTGGCCTGGTCGCCAAGCAAGCAGGCGGCTCGATTGTCGCGACCCTGGGAGCGACCCAGGTCTTCGCCGCCGCCACGAGTGGCGGGGCCCGCGACGACATCAACTTCTTCCCCCTCGTCTGCGACTATCGCGAGAAGACCGAGGCCGCAGGGAAGATCCCCGGCGGCTTCTTCAAGCGCGAGGGACGACCGACTACCAAGGAAATCCTGACCATGCGCCTGATCGATCGCTCGATCCGGCCCATGTTTCCCGACGGATTCCGTCAGGAAGTTCAGGTCATGACCCACGCCCTGGCCTACGACGGGGAGAACAACTCCGACGTGCTGGCCATGATCGCGGCCTTCGCCGCGGTGCGCATCAGCGGCATTCCCTTCGAGCGCAGCCTGGGAGCCGTGCGTGTGGCGCATGTCGGCGGCGAGCTTCAGGCCTGGCCCACGGATGCCGATCGCCGCGGCGACTCCATGCTCGATCTGGTCGTTGCCGGACACGGTGACGGAATCGCGATGGTCGAGTCTTCGGCCAAGGAGTTGCCCGAGGATGTCATGGTGGACGCCCTCGAGTTCGCCCACAACGTGATCTCGCAGGTCGTCGAGATGGTCGACGAGTTGCACAGCAAGGCCGGCAAGCCGGAAGAGGAATTCGTCAAGCCTGCGGTTGACGAGGAACTGCGCGGGCGCGTATTCGAGTGGGAAGGCCGCATTGGCGAGGCCCTCACCACCGAAGGCAAGCACGAGCGGGATGCTTCGGTGCGTACCGTCAGGGACGAGTGTTTGGAGTCATTCACTGGCTCGATTGAAGACGGTGACGAGCGCGCGAGCATGACCAAGCTGGTCAAGGGCTTCTTCAGCGAGGCCTCGAAGTCGGCCGAGCGCGCGACGATCCTCGCGGGCCGCCGCGTCGATGGCCGGAACTGGGACGAGATCCGTCACATTGACATCCGCCCTGGTTTTGTCGAGCGCCAGCACGGCTCTGTCCTGTTCACGCGCGGCGAAACCCAGGCACTCGTGAGTGCCACCCTGGGAACGCCGGACGACGAGCAGGTCATCGACGGCATCGAGGAGGAGTACAAGAAGCACTTCTACCTGCACTACAACTTCCCGGCCTACTCGGTTGGCGAGACACGCCGCATCATGGGGCCGGGCCGGCGCGAGATCGGCCACGGAATGCTCGCGGAGCGTTCCTTGCTGCCCGTGCTTCCCATCAAGGAGAGCTTCCCGTACACGATCCGCATCGTCTCGGACATCATGGAGTCGAACGGCTCCTCATCGATGGCGAGCGTCTGTGGAGGCTGTCTGGCAATGATGGTGGCCGGTGTGCCCCTCAGCCAGCCGGTTGCGGGCATCGCGATGGGACTGGTACAGCAAGGCGACAAGAATGCAATCCTGTCCGACATCCTTGGCTCCGAGGATCACAACGGTGACATGGACTTCAAGGTGGCCGGCTCCGGAGTGGGTATCACCGCCCTGCAGATGGACATCAAGATCAAGGGCGTTTCGCGCGACTTGCTCTCGGCCGCCCTCGAGCAGGCTCGTGCTGGACGGATTCACATTCTGCGCAAGATGCTCGAGGCCGTTCCGTCGCCCAGTGCCGACATCTCGGATCACGCGCCGCGCATGGAGACGCTGAAGATTCCGGCGGAGAAGATCGGGTTCCTGATCGGACCCGGCGGCCGCAACATCAAGGCGATGCAGGAGCAGTACAAGGTCCGCATCTCCATCCTGGACGACCAGGGCAACGTGCAGGTCTTCGGCATCATCTCGGCCCAGGTCAAGGCCTGTGCCAAGGGCATTCTCGCGATGTGCGAAACGCCCAAGATTGGCGCCCGCTACACGGGCACCGTGCGCAGCGTGCGCGACTTCGGTGCCTTCATCGAGATCCTGCCCGGTGTGGAGGGTCTGTGTCACATCTCGGATCTGGCCAATGGCTACGTCGGTCAGGTTACCGACGAGGTCAACGTCGGTGACGAGGTCGAGGTCGAGGTGATCAACGTCGACGACCGTGGCAAGGTCAAGGTGTCCCGCAAGGCTGTCCTTCCGGGCGGCGATGAAGGCGGGGGCGGCGACGACCGGCCGCGTGATGGCGGCGGTGCTGACCGCGGCGACCGAGGGCGAGACGGCGACTCCCGTGGACGCCGCGAGCGTTCCGGCGCTGGCCGCGGCCGCTAGGGCCCCGGGACTGCAATTCAGATAGCGCGCGAAGAGGTCGCCCCAGCGGGCGGCCTCTTCGTCATTTGTACGGGCTACAACATCACACCCATGGCCGGGGCGCACTCCGTTCCGGCGCGCCTGGGTGTAGAAGATCTGCGAATTGGGAAACAGGCTTCCAGTGTGGCCTCCGGTTGGCCGACGTTGAATTCGGGAGCGAGGGAGGCGGAACGTGTAAGCCTGGTGTTCAAAACACATTGGGTTTGGGTGTCTGGGGTTTGGTGTCTGCCAGCGCCCGCCTAGATTTGATACAAGAAAAGGGCTCCGCTCACCCAGGATGGTGTGTCGGACGGCCCAAAAGGAGACGATCGGACAGATGCTCAAGGTCCTCATCAGTGCCAGCCTGGCAATGGTCGGATTGCTCGTTTCGACGAGTGACGCGGCCGGATCGGCCACCGATCTGATGGGTTCCGGCGGCCCGGAGCGCGCTGCCGTTGCTGGTGCCTCCAACGACGATGGCCGTGGGACGGACTATGTCGTCGATAACCGGGACAATATCTGCGGTCTGACCGACCCGCGCCAGCTGACCCGGCCCGCCCGTGTCGACCATGCGAAGTTGATCGCCCTGACCCCGCAAATGCAGCGGATGAAGCGCGAGAAGATCAATCCGGCCTCCGCCAAGGGCATCCAGCTGCGAACAGAGGCGGCCAAGGTGGTCAGCCGGGCCTGCGAGAAGATTCGCCGCCAGAAGAGCTACTGCAGCGTGTGGAAGAATATTCGCCGCCGGGATGGCAAGAAGATTGCCGATATCACGGCGCTGGTGAAGCGCCAACTTGGCAGCTAGGCTCCTCGTTACGAACCGAGGAGCTGGATTGAGGGGCGCTTCTCCCGAGTTCGTCCCCAACCTCGTTGCTCTTCTCCACTCGATCACGATTCCGGCCAGGACTGTACCCGGTGCCGCTGGTGGCCATCTCGCTGGCGCTCTGCGCCTGTGAATCCACGCGCTCCCGGACTGCCAAGGATCGCCAGCGTGAGGTCACGGATGAGCTCTACGCGGAGCTGATCGAGCAGAGCTCATTGACCCCGGTCGAAGGGTTCGATCAGCAGCAGTTCTCGGACCTCGAGCGCGAGTATGCGGATCGCGCGCGGGACGAGGCCTCGGAGGCGGGCCTGGCCAGCGAAGGCGCCCTGGGCGAGGGCGAAGGTGAGTCGGCGGATGGGGCCGATCCGGACGCCGAGCCCTGGGCCCTGGATGACCTGGAAGAGTTCCCGATCAATCCGTATCTGGAGTTCGGCGCAAACATCATCCAGTACGACGATGGGCGCATCATGAAGCCCTACCCGCTACCCACGGGACAGGGTGAAAAGATCGACCGCCTGCTGCGCCAGTATGGACGCTTCGAGGTCTTCAATCCGGTCGCGGCCGAAGGGGAGACCGCTTCATCCACGGCGCGCGCCGAGCAGCCTGTCGGAACGGTCATGCTCGACATGCAGGCCGGCTGGCTTACCGAGAGCTGGGCCGATCCGCGCGAAGCTCAGCTAGCGGAAGGTGTCAGCGTTCCACTGGGAGACGTGCTCTTTGTCACGGCCACTCCCGATCTCATGCGCGAGGTCGAGCAGTTCATCGACCTGTTCGCGGCCGAGGTGCGCCAGATCGAGATCGAGGCGAAGGTCGTCGAGGTCACGACCACCGATACGTTCGAGCTGGGGATCACGCCGGTCGACGACACGACGCCCATCCTCGGGCTGCCGAATCCGGGAGGCCTGTTTCAGAGCTTCAACTACGCCTTCCCGGTCGCGGAGGGCGCCTCCCTGCTCACCATCGGGGCCGTGCAGGATGGAGCCCAGTTCAATGCGGTCTTGCACGCCTTCGCGGGGCTAGAGAACGTCTCGATCATCTCCCGTCCAAAGGTCGCCGTGCGCGAAGGTGGTCGGGCGGAGATCGTGAACACCACCCGCCTGCCGTACCTGAAGCTGAGCGGTATCGACAATGAGGGCAGCTTCAGTGCTACCGTCGAATACCTGGATGTCGGCGTTCAGATGTACGTCATTCCACGGGTCGTGGGTACCAATACGGTCGTATTGAACATCGACATCGAGGCCTCCCAGCAGACTGGCAACCAGGTTACCTTTGCCACCAGTAGCAGTGCCCCCGGAGCCGCCGCTCAGGAAATCACGACTCCCGTTCTCGCCATTCGCAAGGCGCGTACGATCGTCCGGCTCGAGCCAGGTCAGGCGGTCGTGATCGGCGGCCTGATCTCGGAGCGCACGGTGGAGCGCGAGCGCAAGGTCCCGCTGCTGGGTGACATTCCATTGCTCGGCATGCTGTTCAGAAGCACCACGCGCACCAAGGAGCAGAGCAACGTGCTGTTCTTCATCCGACCGCGCATCTTGCAGGGCAGCGATCTGAATCGCCCCTTCGAGTGATCGCCGGCGCTCTGCGCCAGAGATGCCAGTTTCGGGGAAGAAAGCCTGGCGGGTGGCGTCGTTTCAGCGAATCCTGAGAGCCCCATGAGGATCCTGAGAGCCCGACTGATACGAGCGAACGCCCCTGAGCGCGGCGTGGCGCTGCTGATCTCCTTTCTCGTGCTTCTGGTCGTGATCGCGCTGGTCTACCAGATCCACATCGTGACCAGCACGGACGCGAAGGTCTCTCACAACGACATCACGCGTACGCGCATGGACCTGGCGATCGAGTCTGCCTTCTTGCAGGTCTACGAGTCGTTGGCCGAGGACGGCGAAGGTGCGGGTGAGGCTGGGGCGGCTGGAGGCGCGCCGGATCAGGGCGGTGATGCCTCGCTGGGTGGCGGAGCCCCTGCTCCCGGCGGTGGTGGAGAGCAGGAGTCCATCGATTCCAAGATGGACGATTGGGCTCGCCCCCAGGTGACATCGATCAACGAGATCGATCTGCGCATCATGGTTCAGGACGAGGACAGCAAGTACAACATCCTCAACATGCTCAACCCGGATGAGGAGCTGGCTGAGCTGGCCTTCGAACGGGTGGTACGCATCCTCGACCGCTGTCGCCAGGAGACGCGGGTGGACATCGACGGTTCGGACGCCGAGGCCATGGGGCGTGTGATGCTCGAGCACCTGACCCAGCGGTCCGACTCGGGTGTGCTGCCCCGGCCGTTGCTCTTGACCGATCAGGCGACCGAGGAGGGCACCCTGGGGATGCCCGTTTCGATGCGCGAGTTCGCCGTGCTGGAGCCCTTCGACGAGACCCACTTCAGGGATTTCTTCGACACGGACGGCGTGCGAGTGCACTCGATCGAGTCATTCCTGACCATCTGGACGTCGGCCCAGGTCGGACCGATCGATTCCATTGCGCGCGAGGGACAGGGTGCTCCCACGGGCGACGAGCGGGTAGTCCTGGGCTATGGTGTGAACATCAACACCGCGCCACTCGCGGTGCTGGCGAGCCTGACCGACACGCGCGACGTCAACTACCGATTCTGGGATGGGGTGCTCGAGTATCGGAACATCGAGGCCGAGCTCGAAGAGGATCAGGAGGAGATCGAGCCCATGCTCGACGAGAATGGTGAGGAAATAATCCAGCGCCAGTTCTTCGAGAACTTGGAAACGCTCGAGGAGATCTATGGCTGGATCAACATGGAGCCCGCGGTGAAGGAGAGCGTCGAGGAACTGCTGACCTTGCAGAGCAACGTCTTCTCGATCTACATCTCGGCGCACCTGCCGACGCAGGCCGATGAGAAGCGCATCGAGACCTTTTACACCCGTGAGGAGCGCGAGCAATACGAGCGCTCAGGTCTGAATCTGATCCGTACGGTACGCTCGGTCATCTGGCGCAATCCCGATGCGGCGGAGATGGGCGTCATCCCTCTCCTGCGCTGGGAAGTCCTCGACTATCAGCCGTTCGAGGTGCTCGACTTCCCCGACGAAGACTACCGATGAAGGCAGGTCGCGACCCGGTCCGCCTGGAGGTCTTCCAGCACCTGTTCGCGGCGCTTGCAGAGGAGATGGGCGTGTCGCTGATGCGCTCGGCCTTCTCACCCAACATCAAGGAGCGTCGAGATTTCTCGTGTGCGCTCTTCGACCGCCAGGGGCGCACGATCGCCCAGGCCGCTCACCTACCGGTACACCTGGGCTCGGCGCCCCTTTCCCTGGCCGCGGCACGTGAAGCGATCGACATGCAGCCGGGCGACGCTGTACTGCTCAATGACCCCTATCAGGGGGGCTCGCACCTGCCCGACCTGACCCTGGTCTCACCCGTCTTTCTCGGGAAAGGATCGAAGCCGGACTTCTATTGTCTCAATCGCGCCCATCACGCGGACGTGGGCGGGGCCTTTCCGGGCTCGATGGCGCCGGCAGCGGACGTGCACGGGGAGGGCCTGCGGATTCCGCCGGTGCGCTGGATTCGCGCCGGGCGCCCGGATGAGTCGCTGGCGCGCCTCGTGCTCGCAAACATGCGTGTGCCGGCTGAGCGGCAGGGCGACCTGCTGGCTCAGTGGGCTGCGAATCAGGTCGGTGAGCGCCGCCTGAAAGCCATGGCCACCGAACATGGCATTCCGGAGCTGCGTGCGCGGGCGGAGCAGCTGATGGACTGGACGATGAATCTCATGCAAACGGCCCTGGAGGAGCTCCCGTCCGGTAGCTGGACCTTCGAGGACAAGGTCGGTGGGGGGCCGGGTGAGGCCGGCGGCGCGCTCACGATCCGACTGCGCCTCACGGCCAGGGCGGGACGCCTCGTCTTCGACTTCCGCGAGAGTGATCCCCAGGGCAGCGGCAGCGTGAACACGGTTCACGCGGTGACACGCTCGGCCGTCTTCTATGTCCTGCGCCTCCTGCTGCCGTCCGGGACCCCGACCAACGACGGGGTCATGCGTTGCGCCGAGGTGCTGACGACGCCCGGGACAGTCCTCGACGCGAGCTACCCGGCGCCGGTTGCCGCCGGCAATGTCGAGACGAGCCAGCGCATCGTCGACGTGCTCCTGGGCGCCCTGGCCCAGGCGTTGCCCGGAAAGATTCCCGCCGCAAGCGCCGGCACGATGAGCAACCTGACCTTTGGGGGCCAGAGCCCCACCGGGCGACCGTTCGCCTACTACGAGACCCTCGCGGGTGGCGCAGGCGGCGGTCCCCATGGCGCGGGTGCACACGTGCTACAGACGCACATGACGAATACCCGCAACACTCCGATCGAGGACATGGAGACGAGCCTGCCCGTGCGCGTCATGGGGCTGAGCGTGGTTCGCGATTCGGGGGGGCGGGGCGGAAAGATCGGGGGAGACGGGCTGGTCAAGCGCCTGCGATTCCTGGAGCCGGTGCGCCTGGGGTGGATCGCCGAGCGGCAGGTCCTGGGACCCTGGGGGCTGGCGGGAGGTGAGCGGGGCCAGGCTGGTTGCGCCCGCTGGCGCCGCACTCCAACGGCTCGCTGGCAAAGACTGGCCGGGAAGGTCGGCATCGATCTGCCGTCCGGCGCCGAGATCGAGCTGCGTACGCCCGGCGGCGGCGGATTCGGCCGGCCCTGAGCGCGGACGTGGGCGTTCAGGGCAGGCTCTCAGCGAGGCGCTCCAGGGCGGCCTCCATTTGCGGGCCGTAGCGTCCGTCGGCCAGGAGTGCTGTCCAGCGTCGAAACGGATCGAAGCCCACATCAGTTCGTAGGATCCAGGTGATCCGGGTCTCGCCAGGGGTACCGCCTGGAGTGTCCGAGTAGAGAATCGCGCTCTTGCCGACGCGTGCCCCGAGTCCGGCGAGGTCGCACCACACGCCGCGCTGGGGGAGAGCTGCGGTGACCACGGCAGTCTGGCTCCCGGGTGAGTCGGCCCTCATCCAATCCGGGGCCCATCGGGACCAGAGCCCGGGCTCGGCCAGCCAGGGGTGGATGACCGCACGCGGGGCCGTCAGATCACGCGTGCGGCGGATCTCGGCTCCGGGGGGCAGGACCAGGCTAGTACCCAGAAGGAGCAGGACGAGGGCGCAGGCGGCTGCCAGGAGGCGGCGCGGGGGGAGCCTCATCTCGACGCCCAAATCCGGCCCTGGGGAAGCGGCGAGGGGACATGTTCGTACGCACTGTGCGCCGACCACAGAACGGCCACCGGAATTCGCTTGAGGGAATCCGGGCAGGGCGCAAGAATCCGGCGCTGGCCCGTACAGGTGTATGTGCCGATTTCCTCCAATATCGCGGCCAAGCTGCCTCCCGTTTCTCGGTCCTTTAAATGCCCTCGATCAGCGTCTTTGGTGCCCAGTGGGGTGATGAGGGCAAGGGAAAGATCATCGACCGATTGGCGTCGGAGATCGACTACGTCGTCCGCTATCAAGGTGGGGCGAATGCCGGACACACGGTCATCGTTGACGGTGAGAAGTACGTCCTGCATCTTATCCCTTCCGGCATCCTGCACCCGGGCAGGATAAACGTGATCGGTGGCGGTGTCGCGGTGGATCCGATCACCTTGATCGACGAGATGGAAGGATTGCTCGGGCGTGGGGTGGCGGTCGATGGCAGCAACCTGCGCCTGGCAGCCAACGCCCACGTGATCTTCGAGCACCACAAGCGCATCGACGCCCTCTCGGAGCACGGCCGCGGCAAGGGCCGCATCGGAACGACGGGGCGTGGCATCGGGCCCTGCTACGCGGACAAGGCGGCGCGCACGGGCCTGCGGGTCTGCGATCTGCTCGAGCCGGATGTCCTGGAGTCGCGCCTGCGCGCCGCTCTGGCTGGCAAGAACGAGGTCATCCGCAAGGTCCACGGTGCCGAGCCGCTCGACCTCGACGGTGAGCTGGAGCGCTACGCGAGCCTTGGGGAACGCCTGCGTCCCTTCGTCGGAGACGTTGGACTCGAACTGCGCGAGGCCTACAAGCAGGGCAAGCGCGTGTTGTTCGAAGGAGCGCAGGGAGCTGCGCTCGATATCGATTTCGGTACCTACCCGTTCGTCACCTCGTCGAACACCGGCGTGGCCGGCGTCGCGGCGGGCGCGGCATTCCCTCCGCGCTGGATCGACCGGTCGATCGGCATCGCCAAGGCCTACTGCACGCGCGTGGGGGAGGGACCCTTCCCGACGGAACTCGACGGCGAAATGGGCGAGCGGCTGCGCGAAGCGGGCTGCGAATTCGGGGCGACCACGGGGCGGCCGCGAAGATGCGGCTGGTTCGACGCGGTTGCCGTGCGTAGCGCATTCTCCCTGGCGGATGCCCAGGAGTGGGTCGTCACCAACCTCGACGTCCTCTCGGGAATGGGAGATATCAGCGTCGGCGTGGCCTACAAGAAGGGAGCGCAGCGCTGGGATCAGTATCCGCTCGAATTGCCCGACCTGGACGGCATCGAGGTCGAGTACGAGACCTTCCCAGGCTGGACCGAGGACATCACCGGCGTCACCACATTCGAAGGGCTGCCGGCGACGACGCGCGCCTATATCGAGCGCCTCGAGTCCCTCGTTGGAGCACGCATCGGAATGCTATCGGTGGGCCCGGACCGCGACCAGGTCATCTCGAGAGGGCTCTAGTGATCTGCCCCTCGCTCATGGATCCAGCCTCACGCCTACGACAAGGGCATGGCACGTACTTCTGCTTCGGGACACCAGGGCATGGCCTCGATCGGCGCTAAGCGACCGGGCCCGCAGGTCGAACGGCCGGACCTCGGAGGTCCGTTTCCTGAACACGTGGCCATCATCATGGATGGCAATGGCCGCTGGGCCGAGGCGCGTGGCCAGTTCCGGGTTCAGGGACACCGGGCGGGAATTCGCTCACTGCGTGAGATCGTGACCGCCTGTGCGCGAATGGGCGTGCAAAGCCTGACGCTCTACGCCTTTTCCGTCGAGAACTGGAAACGCCCCGAGCGCGAGGTCGGGTACCTGATGCGCCTGCTGCGTGTCTACCTCCACCGCGAGCGGCGCACCCTGATGGAGAACAGCGTGCGTCTGCGCTGCATCGGTCGCTTGAAGGATCTTCCGGCGGTAGCGCTCGAGGAACTGCGCAAGACCGAATCGATGACCTCGGAGAACGGTGGCATGCTGCTGCGACTGGCGCTCTCCTACGGCAGCCGGTCGGAGATCGCGGATGCGGTCCGGGCGATGGGGGAAGATGTTCGCGCCGGGCGACTGGAACCGGAAGATATCGACGAGGAGAGCCTGAGGGCCTACCTGTACGATCCCGAGACTCCGGATCCAGACCTGTTGATCCGTACTGCGGGCGAGATGCGAGTGTCCAATTTTCTGCTGTGGCAGATCTCGTACTCGGAGTTCTATGTCACGGACGTCTGCTGGCCGGAGTTCCGCGAGCCGCAGTTGATGCAGGCGCTGCGCTCCTTCGCCCAGCGCCAGCGCAGGTTCGGGACCCTGGAGTCCGCGACGGACGTCAACGGCGCCTCGGCCACTGGCACCTGAGGGCGGCATGGGTCCATCCAAGCGTGCCAAGATCTGGCGTCGCACGCGCGTGGGCGGAACGATCGCCGGAGTCGTGGGGCTGCTGCTCTGGGCCAGCGCCCAGCCGAATGGCGCCCCGCTCGTACTCGCAGTCGGTAGCTTGCTCGCCTTCGGGGGCATTCTGGAGACGGTGCGTATGGGCGCGCTCGACGCGCGCGTCGGGCTGGCCGGCTCCTTCGCCGGACTGCTGGCCGTGGTCTTCGTCCTGGCCCGCCTGCCCGACATGGGGTTGATGGAGGCTCTCCTGGGGGCATCCGGCTGCGCAGGTGCCGGGGCCCTGCTCGCCGCCCTGGGACGGGGGCCAAAGGCTGGCCGCCCAAACCTCGGTCTACCGGCAGGCCTGGTGTTTCTGGTCTCCCTGGGACTCCCGGGCCTCTTTGCGGTTCGGATGGCCTACGGTCCCGCAGGTCTGGTCGCCCTGCTCGTGCTTGCCAAGGCCGGTGACATCGCGGGGTACTACGTCGGGAACGCTATCGGGAAGTCCCATCCTTTCCCGCGCATCAGCCCGGGCAAGACCACCGCGGGGTGCGTCGGTTCGCTCATCGCGGGCACACTGTGCGGCCTCGCCTTTCAGCTCGGAGGCGCCTTTCCGGAGGCGCGCCTGGGAATCGCCTCGGGGCTCTGTGCCGGCGCCCTGATCAACGTCACGGCTCAGGCTGGGGACCTGTTCGAAAGCTGGGTCAAGCGCCGCGTGGGCATCAAGGACTCGGGAACCTGGTTTGGCCCCTCCGGGGGAGTCCTGGACCTGGTAGACAGTTTTCTCTTCGCCGTACCGGTGACCTGGATCACCTGGCCCTGGTTGTTCGCCCGCTTGACGGACCTCGGTTGACAGGCGTCCGGTAGGCAGGGATCCTTGGGCTCCAATCCAACCCGACGGAATCAGGACCGTTCAGCGAATTGACCGAAATCACCATCCCACTGCGTTCCCACGATGAGGCTGTCCTCGTGCTGGGTCCCTACGATCGGTTCGCGAAACTGTTGCGCCAGGCGCTCGACATCGAGGTCTACGTGCGTCACGGGAATCTGAAGATCAAGGGTGATGAGCCGGGTGTGGCCGAAGCTCGACGTCGCATCGACCACCTGCTGGGCAAGGCGCGCAAGGGCCCGGAGCTTGGAGTGCGGCAGATCGAGACCATTCTGCTCGCGCGAGACAGCCATACGGAAAAGGTCGCCGAGAGTTCCACGCACGTCGTGCGTTCGGCCAGCGGGTCTCCCCATCGTTCGGGGGCAGGGCGCTACCATGTGAAGGGTGGCTTTCGCCTCCGTCCGGTCGAGCCGCGCAACGAGACCCAGAGACGTTATCTGGATCTGATGAGCAAGCAGCCACTCGTCTTTGGTCTGGGTGCGGCCGGCACAGGCAAGACCTACCTGGCCGTGGCGGCAGCGGCGCGCATGCTGCGCGAGGGATCTGTACGGCGACTGGTGATTTCGCGACCGGTTGTCGAGGCGGGTGAGCGGCTTGGCTTCCTTCCGGGAGACCTGCAGGAGAAACTCGACCCGTACATGCGTCCAATCTACGACGCCTTGCATGATCTGATCGACGCCGACGAGATCTTGCGGCTGGAAGAGGCGGGGGTGATCGAGGTTGCTCCCCTGGCCTTCATGCGCGGACGCACCTTGTCGAACGCCTTTGTCATCCTGGATGAGGCACAGAACACGACCATCGGGCAGATGAAGATGTTCCTGACGCGCATGGGCGAGGGCTCCGTGATGGTCGTCACGGGCGATGGGAGTCAGAACGATCTGCCCCAGTCCGTGCGCAGTGGCCTGGGGGACGCCGTACAGCGTCTGCGTGGCTTCGAGGGCGTCGGTGTTGTGGAGTTCTCCGCAGATGAGGTCGTACGCCATCCGCTGGTGTCCCAGATAGTGCGCGCCTACCAGGCGCCGGCGCGGTCGCTCGCGATCGACGGTGTGGACGAATGAGGACACGGTCGGCGCGGTGCCGGTAACCGTTCACTGGCAGGTCGCGCAGGCTGGGCTCGACGACGAGCAGGTAGCGGCAACGGTCGAGGCGGCCCTGGCCCACGGTGGCCGGGCCGGCATCGAGGTCAACGTGATCCTGGTCGACGAGCCAACCCTGACCGAGTTGCACGAGCGCTTTCTGGACGACCCCACGCCCACCGATGTCATGAGCTTCGACCTGGGTGAGGAGGGCGGGGGACCGGCCGGCGAGGTCTACGTGAGCGTGGATTGTGCCCGGACTGTTGCAGCCGAGCGTGGTGTGACCCATGCGCGCGAGCTCGCCCTCTACCTGGTTCACGGCGTCCTGCACCTGTGCGGGATGGACGACCACGAGCCCGATGATCGACGCCAGATGCGCCGCGCCGAGTCGGCCGTGTTGAGAGAGCTTGGATTCGCGGACGACCCCGGGCGACACGATTGAATGGGGAGTCCTCTCGGCGGGCGGACTTTTTTGGTCGTTCCGCGGGACGCGGGTGCCTTTTTTTTCCCATCTATCGGAAAAACTTTTTGGCCGCAAGCGCGCGCGCGACTTTCGCAGCACGGTCCGAATCCGTGACCCATTCCGGGAATGGCGCACGACTTGCGATCCAGTGATCCGGCTGCTCCTCCTTGCAGGCACCTGGTGGGGCGCCCCGTTGTTGATCCACGGCCCCAAAAGGGTGTATCCAGGTCCACGAGCGCTTCGCTTTGACGCCGATCGACCTCGACCAGGTCGAGTTAGTCGTCGCCGGAGAAGTTCATGGATACCACGGCAGACACATCCCCAAAGACAGCGGCTACGGGGCCGCGCTCGCGCCCGCGCCGCAACGAGCGCGACAAGGAAGCCCTCTGGGCGGCCTACCGCCTTGCGCCCGGTGACGAGACGCGGAATCGGCTAGTCGAGGCCTACCAGTCGCTCGTACAGGATGTCGTTCGCCGCTTCAGCAGCCGCCTGCCGAGGAGCGTGGATCGCGGCGACCTGCAGACGGCCGGCAGCGTCGGCCTGATCTCTGCCGTAGAGGGGTTCGATCCGGAACGTGGCGTTCGATTCGAATCCTATGGCGAGCTGCGAGTGAAGGGTGCCCTGCTCGACGAGTTGCGCGCCCAGGATTGGCTGCCGCGACCCTGGCGCCAGCGGATAGAACTCCAGAAGCGCACGCGCGAGCGCCTGCGATCCGAGCTAGGACGGCGCCCGAACGACGAGGAGATCGCCGATGCGATGGGGCTCTCGTCGCCCGACTATTCTCAGCTCTTCGGCCTGGGCTTGCCATCCGCGCCTACGGGGGACGATCGCGGCGAGGACACGTTGCCGGTCCTGGATAGTGTGCCGGATCGAGAAGCCGATGGACCGGGCGACCGATTCTCACGGGAAGAGTTGCTGCGCGTCGTCGCCCAGAAGCTGACCGATCAGGAGTACCGGATCGTCTATCTCAAATACTGGGAGGAGCTTCCGATGCGTGAGATCGGGCAGCTGACCGGGTTGAGCGAGTCCCGGGTATGCAAGATCCATGCTCGCCTGATCGAACGACTTCAGAGTCGATTCAGCGTACACGTGGAGAGCTGACCCTCTTCCATTCGCCCAGGTCATCTCGCGTCACCCCGTGTCCCCGAGGGTGCGTTTAAAAGAGAGGGAGCGCGCGACCGAGGCCGCACGCTCCCTACCCGGACAAGGGGAGCGAGCTCCCCAATGATCGCTAGTCTCGGTACGAGACCAAGACAGTCCCCCTTCGCGATCTGTCGGCCGAAGCCAACACCGGGCGGCGCGTCCCGTGGGCCGTCCCCAAGCACCCAGGGTCGCGCAACTTCTGGCGAGATCGACACTTTGTCCCCACGAAGTGCCGACCTCTCCCCTCCTTCAACGCGAGCACGGGCTCCCCAACCCAAGCTCGCGTGCCTTTGCCGACCCGTATGGGCGTCGGCATGACGGAGAATCTCCGTCGGTTTCTGCCATGCTCAGGCCGACGCGCGGCGTTGGCCTGCGGGCCACCAATCCTCGCGTCGCCTTGTTCGCTGGAACACACCGTGGGCCGTGCACTCACCCGGATCCCTGAGAGGGCGCCTCCGTGGGCGGGCCGCTGGGCCGATCGATATATGGGCGGGCTTGAGATCACCGGGGCGTTCCTCGTTTGGGTCGCCGCGTGATCCAGGATGCTCGAGAGCGTCCCGGCCCAAACGGCCGTGGGTGCTCTTCAGCAGACAGGGACACCGGATCCGTATTCGGTGCCTCTCGCCTTGGAGCGCGGGAGAATACCTTCGAAGTTGCAATCAGGCAAACGGGAGCGGCGAGATCTTGTCGGAAGCTTTTTCCACGTCGTTCGAAGCCGTGACCTGGCAACGGTTTGCGCAGCGGGCCCGGGGGCCGGGTGGGTCACCAAAACGTGCGCGGCGGGCCAGCCATCCCTTTTCTGGTGTCTCCGGGAGGGGGGCGGGCAATCCTCTGGGCCTACCGGATCCCGAGGCCCACACTCTCATCGATGAACAACGCCGCTCTCCTGCTCAATCTGATTCTCGCCGGCACCAGCACCCATTCGACTGACGCGCCGCGCCTGGTCGTCCTGGTCTCGGTCGATCAGATGATCCCGGAGCAGCTTGAGCGTCTGGCGCCCTGGCTCGATGGGGGGCTGGGCCGTTTCAAGCGGGCGGGCCGCATGTTCCGGGCCGCAGAACTCGGCTACGCGCGCACCGAGACCGGCCCCGGGCACGTGACCCTCTCGACCGGTACCTACCCGATGAAACATGGCATCGTCGGGAATGCGTTCTTCGATCGTGAATTGCGCAAGACCGTCTACTGCGTCGGCGACGACGGCGTTGCCCCGGTGACCTCGGAAGGCCCCCAGGGCGAATCCGCCGAGATGGGTGACATGTCTCCGCGAAACATCCGGGTCCCGGGCCTGGGGGATTACCTGGGCGCTCTCTTTCCTGACAGCAAGGTCGTTTCGATCGCCGGGAAGGATCGAGCTGCGGTGGGAATGGGTGGGCGTGAAGCCGACGTGGCCCTCTGGTGGGACCGCCGTGCAGGGGGATTCAGAAGCTCGACCTACTACGGCGCAACTCTCCCCGATTGGGCCGTGGAGTGGAATGGCACATGGCCCGAGCGCTACACAGCATTCGCGCGTGAGGGTTGGAAGCCGCTGGAGGCAGACTTGCCTGGCTCGGGAACGGTCGCCGATGATCGCGAGGGTGAAATGAACAGCCTCTTCCGGCGCCGAGAGTTTCCATACGAACTACCGAGCCTGGATGGGACTCCGGACGGCACGGCTCTCGCGCACGGCGCGTCTGCGACCTTTTCGTCGCCACTCGTGGATCAGTTCGTCTTGAGCATGGCCCGTGCGGCCATCGATGAATTCGAACTCGGGCGAGACGGGTCACCGGACCTGCTTGCAATCGGACTCTCGGCCTGTGACATCACAGGCCACTCCTTCGGGCCATACAGTCGCGAGGTGACGGACGTCCTGCTGCGAGCCGACGACGGATTGGGTGATCTCTTCGACCTCCTCGACGAACGCCTGGGCCCGGAGGGCTGGATCGCTTGCCTCTCTGCGGATCACGGAGTTCTGGACCTGCCCGAAGGCCTGGTCCAGCGCGGAGTCGATGCGCTGCGCCTTGGCCGGGCCGAAATCATGACCCTGCGCGAGGAGCTTCTGGGACGTCTGGGCGAGGCCTACGGCTCTGATCTGGGATTCGACTTCAACGGTGGGTTGGTCTTCGACCCGCAGCAGATACGGGAGCGAGATGTCGACCCGTCGGAGGTCTGGGACCTGGCTGCAACGGTCGCGCGCGGGTCCGATTGGATCGCGCGGGCCTACACCTTCAGCGAGCTCCGGGATACGGCCACCGACTCGGCGTCGGCGGCGGAGGATGCCCTGCGCTGGCTCATGGCGCGATCGGTGGCGGCGGGGCGAGGGCCAGACGTGTCGATCGTACGTCAGCCCTGGACACTGCTCGCGTTACCGACGGGTACCAGTCATGGCTCACCCTATCCCTACGATCGGCGCATCCCGCTCGTGTTCCTGGGACCTGGCTTCGCCGCCGGGACCAGCCATGAGCCGGCGGGGGCCGTCGACGCTGCACCGACCCTGCTCGATGCCCTCGGGATCGATGTGCCCGAAGGCATGGACGGACGTGCTCTGCCGCGCGAGTGAGACTTGCAGTCAGTCGTCGATTGTTGCTCTGACGGCCTTGTGCACGGCCACCAGCTCGTCCAGCACGCCCGGGAATCGATCCAGCTGGACCATGTTGGGTCCATCCGAGGGCGATGAGTCTGGATCCGGGTGAACCTCGAAGAACAGTCCATGTACCGAACCTGTCGCCACGGCCGCGCGCGCCAGGGCTGGTACGAGAGTCCGGTCGCCGCCAGTCTTGTCGCCCAGGGCGCCCGGCTGCTGGACCGAGTGGGTGGCATCGAAGATCACCGGCTGGCCGGTGGATCGCAGGTGCTCGAAGCCTGTCATGTCCACGACCAGACGTCCGTAACCGAAGCTCGTGCCACGCTCGGTCAGGAGCACGTTGGAGTTGCCGCTGGCGAGCAGCTTGGCGGCCACATGCTGCATGTCCCAGGGGGCGAGGAACTGTCCCTTCTTGACGTTGACCACGCGACCCGTCTCGGCGGCTGCGATCAGCAAGTCCGTCTGGCGGCAAAGGAATGCGGGGATCTGCAGGACGTCCACGACTTCCGCCACCTGGGCGCACTGGCTCGCACTGTGCACGTCCGTGAGCACCGGAATGTCGAGGGTGGAGCGCACCTCGGCCAGCCAGCCCAGGCCAGTCTCGATACCGGGTCCGCGGCCGGACTTCAGGCTCGATCGGTTGGCCTTGTCGAAGCTCGCCTTGAAGACGAAGCCGAGCCCGCGCTCGCTGAACATGTCCCGCAGCCGGCCTGCGATCTCGAGCGTCAACTCACGGGTCTCGAGCACGCAGGGGCCGGCGATGAAGGCCAGCTCGGCCCCGCCGAAAGAGCAGGAGCCGGCGCGAACAACGGACGTGGGTTTCATTCGACTCGTCATCGAGGGTTATGCGGGCACGACCAGCTGGAAACGCTCGCCGCTGACCTGCAGGTCGATCGGGGTCTCGCCTCCGCGGTCGCCATCGACCTGATAGGGGACCGGCACATCGGACTGGATACTCACCCGACGGGCCTGAACCATGCGGCAGGAGCGCCCTGGAAGGCGCTTGAAGACGCCCGCCAGAGCGTAGCGAACCAGGGCCACGCGAGTCGCCTTTTCGAATAGAAACACCTCAAAGAGGCCGTCGTCGAGCTTGCGATCCTTCCAGAGCTGGAGGATGCCACCGTAGCCGATCAGATTGCTGACCAGCACCCACCCGAAGCGTCCCTCCAGTGGCCGACCGTCGATCTCGACCGAGAGCTGTGGTGGGCGCCACCTCCCGAGGGTGCGTAATACAGCGCTCACGTAGCACCACTTCGTGATCGCGCCTCTCCTGCGGCGCTCGACTTCGTGGACGGCGGCTCCATCGAACCCGACACCTACGACCAGAAAGCTCAGGCGCCCGTTCACGCGGGCCACATCGAGTCCCTGCAGACGATTCGACTGAAGCATGGCGACTGTCCCGGCGACCGTGCGCGGTAGGCCGAGGTCGACGCTCAGGACGTTTGCCGTACCCATGGCGTGAACGGCGAGGGGGATCTCCGGCGGAAGTCCGGCCAGAACCTCGGCCACGGTTCCGTCGCCGCCAACGACGACCACCACCTCGGGCGCAGGACCCTCGCCGCCGCGGATCTCGGCGACCCGGCGTTGCGCGTCGCCGCGCGCGGCCGTGAAGAACAGAGAGGTTTCAATGCCCGCGGATGTGAGCGCCAGTGAAAGGGCCTGGGCCCGCGCGCGCCCGGCTCCTCGACCAGCGATGGGGTTGGCGACAACCAGTGCGCTCACGTAGGCCATGGGCGCAGGATAGGCGATAGAGCAGGCCCGGTGGTATCCTGGGCCACATGGGTGCGACCCTCATCTTCGGAGCGAGCGGCTTCCTCGGGGCGCACGTGGTCGCGAGCGCGGTTTCACGGGCTCGATCCTCGGCCACCTTCGCGGAGCCCTTCGGCGAGGGCGTCGTGGCGGTCTCGAGGGATCCCGAGCGGGCACCGCGCTTCTGTGATCCGCGGGATGCGGCCGAGTGGGTGGTGGCGGATCTGATTCCGCCCGGTTCGGCCACGGCGGTGCTCGACCAGGTCCAGCCGGCCCGTGTGATCTGCTGCGCGGCCCTGGCGCGCGCGGCGGACTGTAGGGAGCGACCGGCTGAGGCTCGGCGACTCAACTCCGAGCTACCGGCCGAGATCGCCACCTGGTGTGCTGCCCGGGCGGTGCGCTTCGTGCACATCTCGACGGATCTGGTATTCGGCCGACTCGAGGCCCCGGAGGGAGGATTCACCGAGACCAGCGAGGCCGCACCCGTCATGGATTACGGCCACACGAAGCTTGCCGGTGAGCGCGGTGTACTGGAGGCCTTTCCGGCCGCCCTGGTCGTGCGCCTGCCGCTCCTCTACGGGAATTCGGGCGGACGGGGCGTGGGCGCCTCCGACAGCCTGCTGGAGGCGGTCGACCGGGGCGAGCGTCCGTCCCTCTTCGTCGACGAATGGCGCACGCCGCTCGAGGTCTCCAACGCTGCTGAGGCCCTGGTGGAGCTGGTCCACATGGCGGAATCGGGACTGCTGCATGTGGCGGGGCCCGATCGCTCCTCTCGCCACGAACTCGGACTCGCGGTCCTGGTAGCGGCCGGGCTCGAGCGCGATCAGGCCCAGGCCGAGGTCCATGGTGTTCCCATGGCCGAGGTGTCCTGCGCCACGGAACGTCCACGCGATGTGTCGCTCGCGGCCGGACGCGCACGCCGCCTGCTGGCCACGGAACTGGCCGGCGTGTCGAGCGGGACCCGGCGCGCGATGAGCTGAACGCTTGCGGTATACTCCGCGGCCTATGAATCTCGCGACGCGCTACGACCCGGCTGAATTCGAGGGCCCGATCTACGATACCTGGGAAAAGGGTGGGGCCTTCCAGCCGCCGCCCGAGGGCCAGGGTTCGGGGCGGCCGTTCACGATCATCATCCCGCCGCCCAACGTCACCGGCGTGCTCCACATGGGGCACGCGCTGAATGGAACGCTGCAGGACATCGTGATCAGGCACCGGCGCAAGTCCGGGTTCGACACCCTCTGGGTACCGGGCACGGACCACGCTGGCATTGCAACCCAGGCGGTCGTCGAGAAGAAGCTCTTTGCCGAGGAACAAAAGACGCGCGACGACCTGGGGCGTGAGGTCTTCCTTGAGCGAGTCTGGGACTGGAAGGAGAAGCACGGGAACATCATTCTCGAGCAGTTCCGACGCCTGGGCTGTTCATGCGACTGGACGCGCACCGCCTTCACGATGGATCCGGACCTGTCGACCGCGGTGCGCGAGGCCTTTGTGCGCCTCTGGGCGGACGGCCTGATCTACCGCGGCGCGCGCCTGGTGAACTGGGACTGTGTGCTGAAGACCGCAGTTTCAGACGACGAGATCGAGTACGTCGAGCGCAAGGGCAAGCTCTGGCACCTGCGCTACCCGATCGAGGGGCGTGAAGGCGAGTACATGATCGTCGCGACGACCCGGCCGGAGACCATGCTCGGCGACACGGGCGTGGCCGTACATCCCGATGACGAGCGCTACGGGGCGCTCGTCGGCCAGCACTGCATCCTGCCATTCCTCGAGCGTCAGATCCGGATCGTCGCGGACGAGAGCGTCGATCCGGCCTACGGGACCGGAGCTGTGAAGATCACACCCGGGCACGATGCTGCCGACTACGAGCGCGGGGCGCGCCACAACCTCCCGATCATCAACATCCTGGACAAGGATGGCCGGATCAATCAGGAGGGAGGCCCGTTCGCCGGGCTCTCGCGCGAGGAGGCCCGCAAGCGGGTGGTGGCGGAGATGGAGGAGCTGGGCCTGCTCGACAAGGTCGAGGACATCACCCACAAGATCTCGCTCTCGGACCGCTCCAAGTCTCCGATCGAGCCCATGGTGAGTGAGCAGTGGTTCGTGAAGATGCGTCCCCTCGCCGAGCCGGCCATCGAAGCGCTGAAATCCGGCGTGCTGAACTTTCGCCCCGAGCGCTGGGGCAAGGTCTACCTGCACTGGCTCGAGAACGTCCAGGATTGGTGCATCAGCCGCCAGCTGTGGTGGGGCCACCAGATCCCGGTCTGGTACGACGAGGACGGAACGCCGGTCGCGTCGAAAGAGGACCTCGAGATCGGTGCCGCCCACCCGACGACGGGCAAGCCGATCGTGCGCCGTGACGCGGACGTGCTCGACACCTGGGCTTCGTCCTGGCTGTTCCCGATCGCGACCCTCGGCTGGCCCGACATGGAAGCGGTCGACCTGCAACGCTTCTATCCGACCCAGTTCCTGTCGACTGCCTCCGAGATCATCTATCTCTGGGTGGCGCGCATGGTGATGGCCGGCTACGCATTCATGCCCGAGGGCATGGGCGCCCGGCGCAACCCATTCACGACCTGCTACATCCACGCGACGGTGCTGGATGGCAAGGGGCGGCGCATGTCAAAGTCCGCCGGAAACGGCATCGACCCGCTCGATATGATCGAGAAATACGGGGCGGATGCGGTGCGCTTCAGCCTGGTGCTGCTCACGAAGGAGGGCCAGGACGTCAAGCTGAGCCCGGATCGATTCGAGCAGGGCTCGCGTTTCTGCAACAAGGTCTGGAACGCCGCGCGCTTCGTGATGATGAACCTGGCCGGCGAGCGAACGGATGGCGTGCCCGCCGCGGACGGGGCGCTCGAGGATCGCTGGATCCTGTCACGCCTGGCCCGAGCGCGCGAGTCGATCACGGGGGCGCTGGATGAGTATCGCTTCAATGATGCCGCGTCCGAGTTGTACCGCTTCGTCTGGAATGACTTCTGCGACTGGTACGTCGAGATCGCCAAGGGGCGCTTGACTGGCGATGACCAGGCCGCGGCTGCGACTGCGCGCGGGACCCTGGCCCGGGCCCTCAAGGACATCCTTGGCCTGCTGCATCCATTCACGCCCTTCCTGACCGAGAAGCTCTGGAGCGCATTGCACGAGACCCTGGGCGAGGAGCCCGAGGCTGACCTCGTGCGCTCGCCCTGGCCCACGGGCGCCGGGCTGAACCTCGATGAGGAGGCCGAGGCCGATATGGGCCTGTTGCAGGACATGGTGCGCTGCGTGCGCCGGGTGCGGGCATTGACCATGGTCGGCGAGCGCAAGCGCCTCGTCGCGACGGTCTGTGCGCCACGCGACGCCGAGCGGACGGTGCTCGAGCGACATTCTGCGATCGCAAGCTCGATTGCATTCCTGAGCGAGCTGACGATCTCGGAGAAGGCCGACCGACCGGAGAACAGCGCCGTCTCAGTCGCCGGTGGGCTGGAAGTGTTCGTCAGCCTGGGCGACGAGGTCGACTTTGCCAAGCTCAAGGGCGTGCTCGAGAATCGCGCCATCAAGGTCGCCAAGGGCATCGAGGGCAACGCGAAGAAGCTGGCCAACAAGAACTTCGTCGATCGTGCGGATCCGGAGGTCGTCGAGGCCGAGCGAATTCGGCTGGGGGAGCTGAAGCTGGAAAAGGAACTGCTCGAGCGAAATCTCGCCGGCTTTTGACGTACGAGGATCCATGAATCACCAACTCACGCTCATGCTGTGGTCCGCGCTGGCTCTCGCTGCAACCTCCGCTCAGGACGGCGTGCAGTGGCCCTCCTTTCGGGGACCGGGAGCGAGCGGCGTCGCGGAAGGCTTCGGTGCGCCCGTCGAGTGGAGCGTGCCCGAGAAGGAGGGCGTCGCGTGGCGCGTCGAGGTGCCCGGGCTCGGGCACTCGTCGCCGGTGGTCTGGGGCAGGAAGCTATTCGTTACGACGGCGGTACCCAAGCAGGGCGTGGCGGAGCTCTCGAGCCTGTATGGCTCCGAAGGCTATGGGAGCGGCGACTCCGTCGAGGATGAGGGTCCGCAGGAATTCAAGCTCCTGTGCTTCGACAAGCGCAGCGGAGAGCTCCTGTGGGAGAACGCACTGCACGAAGGAGTTCCCAAGACCAAGCGCCATCCAAAGTCGAGCCACGCCAGTTCGACACCCACCTGTGACGAGTCGCGCGTGATAGCGTTCTTTGGCTCGGAGGGACTGTTTTGCTGTGATCACGAGGGCAAGTTGCTCTGGAAGCGTGATCTCGGAGTGCTCAACGCGGGCGCCCCGGGACAGCCGCAGTACGAGTGGGGCTTCGGAAGCTCGCCCGTGCTGCACGAGGGCATGGTCCTGGTCCAGTGCGACGTTCAGGATCAGTCCTTCCTGATGGCGCTCGACGCGGCCGACGGCAGCGAATTGTGGGTTGCCGAGCGCGACGAGGATCCGACCTGGTGTTCGCCCGCGGTCTATATCGCGCCGGAGGGGGGTACGTCGCAGGTGATCGCCAATGGCTACAAGCATGTCGGCGGATACGAACTGGAGACGGGGAAACCCCTCTGGAACCTGGCCGGCGGTGGCGACGTCCCCGTCCCGACGCCGGTCGTTGCCGACGGGCTGATCTACTTCACGAGCGCCCACGGACGCATGGCGCCGATCTATGCCATGAAGCCGAGCGCGCGAGGCGAGATCTCGATGGACCCGGAGGAGTCCGATGCCCTGGTCTGGATCCATCCACGGCGCGGGATCTACATGCAGACGCCCCTGATCTACGAGGGGCAGGTCTACGCTTGCAGTGACGGCGGCATCCTGGCGTCCTTCGATGCACAGACCGGCGAAATGATCTATCGGGAGCGCCTCGGGAGCGGTGGAGCCGGGTTCTCAGGCTCCGCGATCGCGACCGACGGATTGATCTACCTCACCGCCGAGGATGGCGGCGTGCATGTGGTGTCGGCCGGCCCGGAATTCGAGCAGGTGGGCGTCAATGATCTCGGCGAGACCTGCATGACGACACCCGCACTTTCGGAGGGCGTGCTCTACTTCCGTACCCAGCATCACCTGCTGGCGGTCGACGGCGAATAGGGCCGATCCACCGCCAGCGGCGTTCGACTACTGGACGCGCCAGCCCTTGGCGTTTGCGGCTTCCTGGTCGGGCTTGACCTGCATGGTGAAGGTCAGGTTGTGGCGCGGGACGCTGCTCGGGACATGGGCCGTGAGAAGCAGGTGCTTTTCGAGTACGGACACCGGATCACCTCCGTCGCTCGGGGTGACCCAGGCGTTCTCGTCCCGGAACGCGACGCTGCCGCCCTCGCCCTTCTTGGCCTTCTGGAAGCGCAAGCTCTTGACGCCCTTGGGGTTGGCCGGGTTGACCTCCATCGTCAGTGCCAGCTGAGCCGTCTGGGCGTCGTAGAAGAGAAGGTTCGCGGTGCGCTTGTCGAGTCCCTCGATGTCGGGATCCACGATCACCTCTTCGTCCTCGCCGTTGCCGCCTTCATCCTCCTCGACGATCGTCTTGCCCTCGCCACGATAGGAGACGAAGTAAGTGCCGGCGGGTAGCTCCGGGTCCAGGAGCGGAACGGACGTCGAAAAGAAGCCGAGCTGGATCGGTTCGATACGCGATGCGCGCGAGAGCTTGCCCGCGTCCGCAAAGGCTATCGCCTTGACGGGCATCCACATGAAATAGTCATAGCCGTCGATGACCGCGTATCCCTCGGGTGCGTCGTCTGCCATGGTGGGCCGGGTCCGCCAGCGATCGCTGACGAGGGCCGTCTCGGCCAGGTATTCGCTGCCCTGTTCGCGCGCTTCAGAGGTCTTTGCCGTGAGGTCGAAGATCGAACGGGCGATGTCGAGACCGACACGCGGGGTTGCGGCGCAGCGGAATCCCAGGGCGTTGGTGCGCTGGCTCCGTTCGGTCTCGCGGCGCGTCGTTGCGCGCGCCGCAAGGGGGGGCGCCTGGAAGGAGCCGCCGACCGTGACACGCATGTTCGCATCCCAGTTGTGCTGCTCGACCTGGAGCTTCTCCTGCCGCTTGCCCTTGCCAAGCTTGTAGGACGCTTTCTTGAACCCCTTGAAGGGCGAGTACGGACTGTCGGTCCATTCCCAGACGTTTCCAAGCAGGTCGTGCAGGCCATCCGGACTGGCGCCATCCTTCAAGGTGCCGACCACCATGGCCTTTTCCAGGCCCTGCATCTCGGTCGTGGCTGCGGCGTTGCTCTTCCAGCTTTCGCCCCAGGTGTAAGCGTTCTTCTTGTCGCCTCGCACGGCGCGCTGGAACTCCGCTTCGGTCGGGAGGCGTAGCCCGGCCCAGGCGCAGTAGGCGAGGGCGTCGTTGTGGCTGATATATCCGACGGGTCGCAGGGCGTCGTCTTTCGGCATCTCCCATGCCGCGGTCTTGAAATTGGCGGCCCACCAGCGGTCCGTGTCGAACTCGGTCCGGTTGTAGGGCTTGCCGGATTCGCGGGCGGCGACACGCTTCTCGCCCTCTGATTTGAGAAATGCCTTTCGCGCCGCATCGACCGCGCCCTGGGCCCAGCTGCGTGGCGCCTGGCCGCCGGTGGCCGTCACGAACGCCTCGTACTGCTCATTGGTGACCTCGGTCACCATGTACCCGAAGTCGTCGATCCGCTCGCGGTTCTGAGGGCGTTCCGCGTCGAAGATGCGCAGGAAGTCCTTGTTCAGCTTGAGCAGCTCCTCGACGTCCTCCTGGGTGCTGCCGACGTAGGTTCGGCCACCCTTGATCATGCGCAGGCCGGGAGGCGGCGTCTTTTCTGCCGAAACGGCCCTCGGGCTGACGATCGGGTCGGGGTCCGGGGCGGAGACAGGGTCCGGGGCCGGGGTGGCGACCGCGCTGGGGATCGGAGTGCGGACCGCGGCGGCGGCCGGGCTGGCGATCGGGCTCGGGATCGAGCTGGCGATCGGGCTCGGGGTCAGGAGCAGAGACAGGGGTAGCAGAATCAGAGCTAATAGGAGGGAACAGATCACGGTGCGCCTCATCGGGGGGGCCAGGTCGGGCTGGGAACCGGATTAGTCACCCACGGGGGGCTCGTTTCCGACTTCTTCTCGGGCGAAAAGGATACCCGCGGCCTGCTGGGGCGCAAGCGGGCGCTGCCTGGGGCCCGGACCCCGGGGGACCACCCTCGCTGGATGGCCGGAGGGCCGCTTCAGACAGACAGGCCGGCCGCGATCTGGTCCCGCTTTGGGGCGGCGATCCACTCCTCACCGTGGGTCTCCAGGAGTGCCATGAAGACGTCGACGACCTCCGGGTCGAAGGCCCGACCGGCCTGGGCCTCGAAGAAGTCCATCGTCTTGGTCAGGTCCCACGGGTCCTTGTAGGAACGTTTCGTGGAGAGGGAATCGAAGACCTCGACCACTCCCAGGATGCGGCCGGGGGCGGAGATCTCCTGGGCCTTGCGGCGCAATGGATAGCCGGTTCCATCCCAGCGCTCGTGGTGCTCCGCGACGAAGAGGCAGACCTCACGCAGGTGCTGATTGTTGCCCAGCTTCTCAGCTCCCAGCTCGGGGTGCCTCTGGACCTCGCGGTACTCGCCGGGGGTGAGCGGGCCGTTCTTGGTCAGGAAGGTCAGGTCGTCGAGGTAGATCTTGCCGTAGTCGTGGGCGATGGCGGCCAGCTCGAGGCGTTCCGTGATGAACTGGTCCAGACCCAGGTCCTGGGCGATCTGACGGCAGTAGCGGCGCGTTCGCTCTCCGTGGCCGGCGGTATAGGGGTCCACCCTTTCGATCGTGGCGGCGACCATGTCCGAGAGGATGTCCACCAGATCCTGGAACTCGAGGCTCTCCGAATGGAGGCGGCTCTCACGCATGGCCCGGCGCAGAGAGTCCGCCAGACGTTCCGGTTCGACTGGTTTCTGCAGATAGTCGAACGCTCCCTCGCGCATGGCTGATACCGCGCCCTCGATGGCCGGGTAACCCGTCATCAGGATCACGACGGCCTGGGGGCGCAGGTCGCGGCAGGCCAGCAAGATCTCTTCGCCGGCCGGATCGCCGTCGAACACGACGTCGGTGACGACCGCGTCGATGGGCTCCTCACGGAGGATCCGGATGGCCTCGCCCGGGGTCGGGGCCAGGGAGACCTTGAAGCCCAAGGCTTGCAGGGCCGCGCCCATGAGGTCGAGGGTCTTGGATTCGTCGTCCGCCAGGAGGACGTTCATGGGGGCAGCTTGCATGCTTTTTCGGATGGGGGAATGGGTGTGCGCTATCCTTGTACCAATCCGAAAGGGCGACTTGAAGGGCCCTGAATGGGGCGCGAGCGTGCATAATCCCGGCGGCTCATGAGGGTCGGGCCCCAGCTCGATCAAAGACCTGCGATGGCACCCCTGGAAGTTCAACGGCACCACGTGCCCCCGGATCTCGCCGGTTCCCGGGTAGACCGGGTCCTGGCCCAGCTCATTCCGTCATTGTCGCGCACCAGGCTGCAGGCGCTCGTGGCGGCCGGACATGTGCGCGTCGACGGGGAACCCGTCCTGCGGCGGAATGCCACCGTGGCCCGGGGAGCGCTGATCGAAATCGAGTTTCAGCCGCCCGCCGAGCCCCGCCGGCCCGGCCCGCCAGTGCAGCTGAAGGTCCTCTACGAGGATGACCATATGGTCGTCATCGACAAGCAGGCTGGTTTGATCACGCACCGCACCCAGCGTGGGGAGGGCGGCACCGTCGCCGATCTGGCCCAGGACACATTCGGGCCGCTGCCCTCGGTCCAGGGCGCGGACCGGCCCGGAATCGTGCATCGCCTGGACCGCTTGACCACCGGAGTCATGGTTCTCGGGCGAACCGAGGCGGCGCTGGAAAACCTGAAGGGGCAGTTCAAGGAACGCAAGGTTCAGAAGACCTACCGCGCGATCGCCCATGGCGATCCGCGCTTCGAATCCGACTGGATCGAGCTGCGCATCGCGCCGTTGCAGGGCCATTTCGATCGCTACCGTGCCTTGCCCGCGGCAGATTCCACTGGCCCGAGCGATCCCGAAGCATTGAGCGAACTAGGTCAGCCTTCTTCGCAGCCGGAGGGGCGCTCGGCGTCCACCTATTATGAGGTGCTCGAGCGATTCCGCGGCTTCGTCAGCTTGAAGTGCATGCCGAAGACCGGGCGTACGCACCAGATCCGGGTGCACATGTTCTGGGCCGGCATGCCCCTCGTCGGCGACCGGCAGTACGGACCACGGGGCGGGCTGAAGTATCCGTTGCCCCCCGAGGCCCCGGCCCTTTCGCGCCAGGCGCTCCACGCCCAGAAGCTGGAGTTCGACCATCCGGTGAGCGGCGAGCGCGTGTGCTTCGAGGCGCCGATCCCGGAGGATATGCGCGCCCTCGACGAATGGCTGCGGGAGAACATGCCCGTCGCCTAGCCCGGATCAGTCCTTGAGTCGAAGCTTCAGCCTGCGGGACTCCTGGCCCTTCAGGGTGACTGGCTTGCGCGTACGCCGGCCCTCGTTGTCGCTGGCTTCCACCAGATACTTGCCGGCCGGTAGCGGACCGATCTTCGTCTCGCTCGACGAGAAGCCCTCGGTGAACATCTCCTGGAATCCCGCGATGGTCATCATGCTTCCGACCTCGTTGTCATTCTCGTCGAACACACGAACTGTTCCGCGCAGGGCCTCGCCCTCCTCGTCCACAACCTGGACGGTCAGCATGGTGCCGGACTCGAGCGTCAGTTCGACCTCGGCCGCCTCGGCCGGATCGGTCCGAAGCGGAGCGCTCGTCGGTGATGCGCCGTCCTCGCTGCGAGCGCTGACGGTCACCATTCCCGGGGGGACTCCCGCGTACTCGAACTCGCCGGCCGCGTTTGTCACGGTGCCGGAGATCGCCGACAGCAGGCGGCCCTGCTCATCGCGCACGAAGATCGAGGCGCCGCTGACGAGCTCTCCGTTCTGATCCCGCACGGTCCCCGCGACCTTGCTCGCGCTCGCCAGCGTGATGTCCACGCCGCGAGTTGTAGCATCCGTGTCCACGTCAATGCCGCTCACGATGGTCGTTCCAAAGCGCGATTCACCGTTGCCTCCGAAGAAGCGGCCTCCAGCAGCGGCTCCCGCGCGGACTGTATAGGTCCCGGCCCACAGCCCGGTGAACTCGAAGTGCCCGTCGGAATCGGTGCGCACGCCACCCGAGCCATCCATGAACTGAGGCTCAGCATCGGACTGGGCGCTGACCTGCACGCGCGCCACGGGAGCGCCGTCCGGATCATGGACAGTGCCTTCGATGCGACCCGCCGGCAGGCTGAGGTCGAGCGAGAACTCTTCCTGCTCCGGCACGTCGACCGGGAAGCGAATCTGGCTGCCGCGTCCGTCGCGCTGAACCGTCAGCATGTAGGCCCCCGGGCGATCGACCGTCAGTTCGAAGGACCCAGCTTCGTCGCTATTCGCCATCTTCATGCCCTTGAGCAGTGATCCACCCTCTGCCATGGCGATGACCTGGGCCTCCGGGACCGCATCGCCGGCCTGGGTCACGCGGCCGAAGACACGCACTGGCACGATCGGATCCGCGCCCAGGGTGATGTGGGTCTCCTCACCGTCGATGATCTCGACCGAGGCCGTGTCCGTCTCGGAGAACATCTTCATGAAGCCGCTCTGGCCCTCGGAACTGGCCATGATCTCGAGCTTCTCGGCGTCCGAAGGGCCGGCAGAGACAACCCACGTGCCCGGTGTGAGATGGTCCAGCGCAAAGAAGCCGGCGCTGTCCGTACTCGTTGCGGGCCCGTTGCCGAACATGCCACCGCCCATCGCATTCTCGGAGATACTGACCTGGCGTCCGGCGGACGGCTCGCCCTGGGCGTCGAAGATCTCGCCCGTAAGGCGCCCGCCGACTCGCAGGACCAGGCTCAAGTCTGTGACTGTCTGGGCTGCGGCGAGCTCGACGTTGATCGGCTCGCTGCTGGCCCAGTCGTCGGACTCGGCGCGCAGGGCCAGGGTTCCAAGTGCGACGCCCTCCATCACGAAGGTCCCATCAGCCTCTGTCTGGGTGCGTTGGCCGCCACCACTCCACCAGGCCGCGTTCTCTCCGTCGCTGGCGATCACCGTTGCGCGAGCCGGTTGCCCAAGGGGATCCAGGACAATCCCGGTCAGTGAGGCTGCTCGGGCCAGGACGAGCTCCAGATCCGGGCCAGAGTAGGGCACGCTGATGGCCGTCTCGGACCCGTCGCTGGACGCGTGGTCCTCGGCGCGAACCTTGATCGTCCAATCTCCGGTTCCCAGACCCCATAGCTCGAAGCTGCCGTCCAGGCTCGCCTCGACACTCTGTTCGATGCGCTCCCCGCGTGCCCAGGGTGTGGCAGCCTGGTCTTCGGGTAGGGCGCTGAGGTGGAAGTCCGGGATCGGCTGACCGAGATCGTCGTGTACACGGCCGCGTATCGCTACGAGCTCGAAGAGCACCAGCTCGATGTTCTCCGTTCCGGTCTCGATATCGTTTGCCCTGGCGCGCCATCCAGTCGACTCCTCAATAGATTCAGAATCGTCCTCGCCGGCATCGGAGTCGTCATCGTCGAGCGCCCTGGGGCGCCATTGGGCCGGGCGCTTCGGTGCGCGCCCCAGGCGGGCAGTCAGGTCCACGGTCCCTTCCGGCAGGCCCCATATCGTGAAGCGTCCATTCTCGTCGGTCGTCGACTCGATCGGCTCTGCCTGGCCCTGCCACGGGCCGCGGCCGCCACCCTCGGCCTGGATCTTGAGCTGTGCGTCGGCGGCGGGCTGTCCGCCCGGAAATAGCACGCGCCCCGAGATCCTCTGCCCCTGGTCCAGTGCAATCTCGAGGTTGTTCAGGGTCTGGCCTTCGGCGATCTCGACCTCGTCGGTCGTCTTGGGGAGCCAGTTCGTGGCCAGGACCTCGAGCTGTACGCTGCCGGTGGGGGTGCCCAGCAAGCGGAAGTGCCCCTGGCTGTCGGTCTCGGTCGTGGTGGCCTGTGCGCCACCCATGAACGCCATCGGGCTCCGGTCTGCCGTGCTCACCTGTGCGTCGTCGATCGGGTCTCCCGATGGGTCGAAGACGCGCCCGCTGATCTCGCCGCCCATGGCGAACTGGATCTCGATCGTGCGCTCCTCGTCCGGCTCGAAGCTCAGGCCGAGCTCCTGAAACGGGGCCAGGCCCTCGATCGAACCGAAGATGTTGAGCAGGGTTTCAGGCGGAACGGCGCGCAGATCGAATGACGTTGCTTCGGCGGCGTCCAGCTCGTATTCGACCGGCGCGCTGCGGGCGCCACGTCGGAACATCCAGCTGCCTGCCAGGCTGATCTCGCCGGCGACAGTGTCCGCTGAAACGCCGCGCGCAGCGGCAGCTGCGGGTAGGTCATAGGTCAGGTGTACGAAGGCTCCAACGGAGGGCTCCAGGAGAACGTGGCCGGTCTCGTCCGAGATCGGGATCTCGAGCGGGCGCTCGAGATAGAGAAAGCGCCCGTCGAGCAGGAACCCGGCTCGCGCGGTGCCGGGCGGAAGGGGAATGCGCGCCCTTCCGTTCTCGACGACTCGCCGGGTCCAGTCCACGCCCGATTGGGCGGCGAGCCGCTTGCGCTGCAGGGCCCAGACTCGCTGCGGAGCCAGTCGCCCGCAAAGGCTGCGCAGCTCGTCCTCGTGCTCCCCGTCGGCTGCCAATGCGAGCACATGCATCGACTCGTCCGCCTTGCGGCTGCCCGTTTGCTGCACCTCGACTTCCAACCAGCGCGCATCGGCCGTATCAAAGCTCGCCAGGCGCTGGTCGTCGAGGGCCGCGGTCTCTTCGCTCGAGAGGTCGCTGCGGGGTCCCTCGATCTGGGGCGAGTCGGGGCTGAGGGCCTCGGGCGCGAGCTTCTCGAGTCCCGCCGGGGTCGGTGCGGCCGGATTCTCGCTGGCACCGAGACCGGGTGCCAGCATGGCGTCACCGGCCTCGCCCGAGAAGGCTATCCAGAGCCCGCCGAGGACGAGGACGATCGCGATCGAGATGATGGGAAGCAGGCGCTGGGCGCTCATGTGGGACTCCGGATTCGAAACGGGCGAGACGCAGGGCCGAAATCGGACGAGCGCGGGATGCTACTTCAGGCGTACCGTGAGCTTGCGCTCCTCGTTCCCCCGCAACGTAACCGGCTTGGCTGCAGAAAGGCCATCGCTCTCCGCATACACGCGGTATTTGCCGGGAGGTAGGGGGCCGACCCGGTGCTCGTTGGGGGAGAATCCGCCGTCGAGGTAGAGCACCTGGAGGTCCTCCATGCCGAACATGCCACCCCATTCACGGTCGGTCGAGTCGACGATCCGGATGGTTGCTCGCCGCGGACCTTCCTTGTCACGGATGCGGATCCACAAAATTGAGCCTTCCTCGATGCGCGTCGCGAGCTTCGAGCGGTTGCCCGCGCGCACGGGAACCGGCGCGCTTTCGATGCTGACGAGCTCTCCCTTGCGACTGGTGACGGTGTATTCACCGGGTGCCAGCCCGTGCTGTTCGAAGCGGCCCGTGCCGTCGGTTTGCGCAAGTGAGAAGGGCTCCGTGATCTGTCCCTCCGAGTTGCGCACGAAGATGTAGGCGCCGCTGATTGGCGCGCCTGCGGCATCCGTGACGGAGACCTCGATCGAGCCGGGCTCCGAAAGGGTGAAGTTCGCGTCCTCGACCCACTGGTTCTCGCCCACCTTGAAATCGCGTGTCACGCGCCCCAGGCTGGCTTCGCCTCCGGCGTTGAAGAGGGCTGCGCCCCCCGCGGAAACCGTGTATTCCCCCGGCCGCAGGGCGGGCAGGTCAAACTTTCCGTCGGCGCCAGTCTGGATCTCTGCGTACTGGCCGCCCAGCATGGAGTCGCTTCGAATCCCGCCGGCGGGCGAGAGGGTGATGCGTACGCCCGCGCGGGGTTGTCGATCCGGACCGACCACAAGTCCGGAGATTCGTCCCAGGGGCAGCTCGAAATTCAGCCGAAAATCGGTGAGCTCCGGAATCTCCCGGGAGTACTCGATGTTCTGTTGCTGCCCGGGGGCGCCTCCGATGCGCTGAACGATGGCGACGTACTCGCCCGGTCCGTCGACGACGATCTCATAGGCACCCTGCTCGTCCAGATCCGTGAACTTCAGGTGCTCGTAGAGCTTCGCACCGGAGGGGTAGAAGGTGACGATCGCGTTCGTGAAGGCGGCTCCGCCATGGGTCACCCGACCGTGAACGCGCACCGGGTTGGCGGGCGGGGCTCCGATGGTGATATGGGTCTCCTCGCCATCCTTGATGTCAGCCTGACCCATCTTCATCGACTTCATGAGCCCGCTCATGTTGCCGTCGTCCATCCCGCTCATGTCAGCACGCCGGTCCATGGCGATGACCTGATAGCTGCCCGGGCTCATTCCGTCGATTTCGAAATGTCCAAGGGCATCCGTCGTGGTCATGCTCTGGTCCATGCTCATGCTGTTGGCCATGACCATCATGCCGGACGCCAGCTTGCCCTCGTCGTTGTAGACCTCGCCGGTCAGCTTGCCGCCGAGGATCAGTTGCAACTCGACGTCGTCGACGCGCTCACCAGGGTCGACGTTCATGCTCACGGAGGCGCCCGGTGCGAAACCGTCGGCCGACGCGAACAGAGCGACTGCACCGGGAGGTACGCCCTCCAGGAGAAAGCTCCCATCCTCTTCCGACGTCGCCTTGGGCGCGGCGAGGGATTGAGAGAGCTGGGCCATCCAGTTGGGCTGGCCCGAATCGACTTCGATCAGTGCGCCGCCAACGCGCTCGCCCGTCGGTGACACCACGGTTCCGCTGAACATGGCGGTGGCGACCACAACGATGGCCAGCGGGTCCTTCTCGGTATCGGCGGGAAGGCTGACCTCGGCCGGTTCGAGGCTCCGGAATCCATCCGCGATCGCGGAGACCTCCCAGGAGCCCTCGAGCAGGTCTTCCAGGAAGAAGGCCCCGTCCTCGGCGTCACTGACGCTCGTCGACTTGCTCTCGAGGCCCAGGCTACCCATGGAGCTCTCGACGCGGCGCGTGGCCCGGATCTCGAAGGCCGCGAGGGGGCGACCATCGGTGTCGGTGACCCGACCCCATAGACCGAGCGGTGGGTGCAGCCTGAGATCGACATTCTCGGCTCCCGCCGCAACGTTGTCACGGCGGGCTGTCAGCTTCGTGTCCGTGGCACCGCTGGTCTCACACTGGATCACAAATGGCCCGCCACCGAGTCCCGTGATTGCGTACTGGCCATCGCTACTCGTCTTGGCTTGCCCACTCGCCCCGCGCAGGGCGTTGAAGGCGGACGGTCCCGCCAGGAATGCCTGGTCAAAGCTCGCACGCACACTGACGCCGGCAGCGGGTTCGCCGCTCTCATGGGTGACACGGCCCGTGATGATCTTGCCGTCTTCGAGTTCCAGGCTGATGCCCTGGCGGTGCTCGCCCTCGCCCACCTCGGTGCGCACTTTCTTGCTGTCCAGATACTCGTCGTGGGTAGCACGTAGGCTGACACCCAGGCTGCAGACGGCCTCGAGCGTGAAGGTACCGTCGGCCGCTGAGAGGGTCGAGCGCACCTCCTGGTCGCCGAACCCGAACGTCTGGCCAGGCAGAGCGGCTGCCAGTTCAGCGCCCTCGATCGGATTACCGAGCTGGTCGGCGACGACGCCCGAGACACGCCCGCCGCGGGTCAGCTTCAGTTCGATGTGTTTGGTCTCGTGCGGAACCAGGCTGTCGATCCTGTGCTGCTGAGCGGCCCAGGTCTCTGGCAGGACGAGCAGCTTGTACTCCGCATCGACGGGGAGGGCTCGCAGCTCGATCAGGGCCTCCGTCAGGGGACCACGAAGTGAAACATTCAGGCCCCTGCCTCCCGCGGGAGCGAGCGGGTTGAAGGCCTGGTCGTCTGTTGAAGTATCGAACTTGAACTTCGCCTCGCCTGCGGGAGTCCCGTCCGATGTCCGTGGGTCGATGGTGATGCACGCGCCGACCACCGGCTCAAGCTCGACAGTCGCTTCAGCGTCCTCCGGAACCTGCTGCGCGATCGGCAGGTAGAGGTAGCGTCCGCGCAGCATGAGGTAGGCGTCCTGCCCCTCCGCCACTGCGATCCGGAATCGACCCTCGTCGTCCACGGCGGCCGACGAACCGATGCCCGGGGCCGTGTTCTCCTCATCGTCTGTCGCCCAGCTGCGCCGCAGGAAGCTCGGGTATCCAATCTCGTGCTCCAGGGCGAAGACTTCGAGGCCATCACCGCGCAGGACGCCCTCCGGGAAGAGCACCTGCCCCGCGATCCAGCGACCCTCGTTGGGCGCGTAGGTCAGCTTGTCCGACTCCGAGGAGCGAGCGGTGCCGGCCTCGGTCTCCGGGATCGGCGCGACCTGATCCAGCCCAGAGGCAGTACTCGAGGGAGTCGGAAGCCTGCCTTCGGCGCCAGCGGCGCCAGGCCCGGCCAAGGCATCCACCGGGGCGACCAGCGTGGGTGATCCGGAATTCTTGAAGGCCACGAATCCGAGCAGGGCGACCAGGCCTACGGCCAGGGCCGCGATGCTGAGTTGTTTGTTCGACATGACGGTTGGGGGTGCGGGGAGGGGCTCACGGACCACATACGCCGCTTCAGAGCGCTCATTCCAGCACGATTCGTCGCTAATTCCGCGGGATTCGTTCCTCACCCGACTTCCCTGTCACTGATTGCGGGTCGGCGCCTCCCTCCTTAAAGTATTTCGCCTGCGATCCGCGCCGAAGTCCTGGCCCGCAGCCCCCATGCACCCTCCCTCAGATTCGCCTTCAGACCCGGCCCTGGAGGCCGAGGCTCCCGAGACGCGCTCCGCCTGGCTGGGCGGGCCCTACCGGGACGCCGTCACGCGCCACCCGGAGCGCGAGTCGTCCTTCGAGACCCCCTCGGGCATCGTTCAGGACGCGATCTACGGAGACGCGCCCGACGGCGGATTCCCCGGTGAGTATCCATTCACCCGTGGAGTGCGCGCGTCGATGTACCGCGGTCGTTTCTGGACCATGCGCCAGTACGCGGGCTTCTCGAGTGCGCGCGAGACAAATCGGCGCTTCAAGATGCTGCTCGAGAGCGGCCAGACAGGTCTATCGACGGCCTTCGATCTGCCCACACAGATCGGCTACGACTCGGACCACCCCCTGGCCGAGCCGGAGGTCGGGAATGTTGGTGTTCCGGTCAATAGCCTGGCCGATGTCGAGCGGCTCTTCGCCGATATCCCCCTGACCGAGGTCTCGACCTCGATGACGATCAACGCGACAGCGCCCTACCTGCTCTGCTGCTACGTGGCCCTGGCCAAGAAGCGTGGCGATGATCCAGCCAAGCTGCGCGGTACTGTCCAGAACGACATCCTCAAGGAGTACGCGGCGCGCGGCAATTTTCGCTTCCCGGTCGGCCCGTCGATGCGACTGACGACGGATCTGATGGGCTTCTGTCGGGATCAGGTTCCGCTCTGGAACACGATCTCGATCTCCGGATACCACATTCGCGAGGCGGGCTCGACGGCCGTGCAGGAACTGGCCTTCACCCTCTCCAATGGCCGGGCCTACATGCGCGCGGCGTGCGAGGCGGGCCTCGAGGTGGACCAGTTTGCGCCGCGCCTCTCGTTCTTTTTCAACGCCCACAACCACCTGTTCGAGGAAGTGGCAAAATTCCGTGCGGCGCGCCGCATGTGGGCCCGGATCGTACGCGACGAGTTTGGCTCCACGAATCCGAAGAGCTGGATGCTGCGCTTTCACACCCAGACGGCCGGCTCGATGCTCACGAGCCAGCAGCCCGAGAACAACGTGGTGCGCGTCACGATCCAGGCTCTTGCCGCGGTCCTCGGTGGGACACAATCCCTGCATACCAACTCTCGAGATGAAGCCCTGGGCCTCCCGAGCGAGGGTTCGGCGCGTATCGCCCTGCGCACCCAGCAGATCCTGGCCAACGAGTCGGGCGTGGCCGACGTGATCGACCCGCTCGGGGGCGCGCCCTACATCGAGGAGTTGACGGATCAGCTCGAGAGCCGAGCGCTCGAATTGATGGGGCTGGTGGAAGAGAAGGGTGGTGCCGTGGCCGCCATCGACGCGGGCTTCGTCCAGCGCGAGATTCACCGCAGCGCTCTCGAGTGGCAGCGCAGTGTGGAGCGCGACCAGCGTACGATCGTCGGTGTGAACAAGTACGAGGCCGACGAAGGTCCTCCGGAAATCTTTCGGCCGGACGCAGGCGCGCGCGAGGAGGTCCTGAAGGACCTGCGGCGCGTTCGCAGCGAGCGGGATCCCGCGCAGGTGGAGACGGCCCTGGCGGCCCTGGCTGAGTGTGCGCGTGGTTCGGGTAATCTGCTCGAGCCCATGCTGGCTGCGGTCGAGGTCTACGTGACGCTGGGTGAGGTGTGCTCCACCCTAGAGGCCGAGTTCGGGCAATACCGCCCGCCGGAGGTGATGTGATGGGTTCCGAGCGTGTACCTGAGGCCCTCAGCGGAGTCGTACGCGGCCTGCACCATGTCGCGGTCGTCGTCCAGAGTCTCGAGGACTCCGCCAAGCTCTACGTGGAGACCCTGGGCATGGCCTCGTCGGCGCCCGAATTCGTGGCCGATCAGAAGGTCAATGTGCTCGTCCTGCGCGCCGGCGAGCAACGAATCGAACTGGTCGAACCCGCATCCGACGATTCGCCGGTCTCGGGCTTCCTGGAGAAGCGCGGCGGCGGCATGCATCACCTGGCCTGGCGCGTCGACGACGTGGCGGCCGCGATCGCAATCCTCGAGCAGCGCGGCGTGCGCATGATCGACCGCGAGCCGCGCGCAGGTTCCCACGGCACCCGCATCGCATTCGTACACCCCAAGGCCACCCATGGCGTGCTCATGGAGCTGGTAGAGGATCCCACCTGACGTCGGATGCGCCGACCCCGGCGCGCCCGAGTCGATCGCCTCCATCCCATTCTCAGTAATCCACCGAATGTCCACCGAGACCCCCCTGGAACGACTGCACCGATTGCGCGAAGAGACCCTGCTCGGCGGGGGCCAGCAGCGCATCGATACGCAGCACAAGAAGGGCAAGCTGACGGCCCGAGAGCGCATCGATTTCCTTGTCGATGAGGGCTCGTTCGTGGAGCTGGATCGCTTCGTGACACACCGCTGCACCGACTTCGGAATGGAGCAGCAGAAGATCCTGGGCGATGGTGTCGTGACCGGATATGCCACGGTCGGCGGGCGCAAGATGTTCCTCTTCAGTCAGGACTTCACCGTTCTTGGCGGCTCATTGTCGGAGACCCATGCGGAGAAGATCTGCAAGGTCATGGACATGGCCATGAAGGTCGGAGCTCCGGTCATCGGGCTCAACGACTCCGGTGGAGCGCGCATCCAGGAGGGTGTTTCCAGCATGGGAGGCTACGCCGAGATCTTCTGGCGCAACACGCGCGCCTCGGGGGTCATTCCCCAGATCTCGGCCATCCTGGGCCCGTGTGCCGGCGGAGCTGTCTACAGCCCCGCGATCACCGACTTCATTCTGATGGTCGAGGGGCATTCGTACATGCACATCACCGGCCCGGATGTGGTCAAGACGGTGACGCACGAGGTCGTCACATCCGACGATCTTGGCGGCGCGGCTGTCCACAACGAGGTGTCCGGTGTCGCCCATTTTACTGCGCCCAGTGACAAGGCGAGCCTGAACCAGATCCGGACCCTGCTCTCATACCTGCCGCTGAACAACGCGGAGGACCCGCCCTTCGTGCCGAGTGACGATCCGCCGGACCGCATGGAGGAGGACCTGGCATCGATCGTTCCGAGCGATCCGATGAAGCCCTACGACATGAGCCTCATCATCGAGCGCGTGGTCGACCGGGATTCCTGGTTCGAGGTGCACGCCGGCTGGGCCAGAAACCTGATCGTCGGGTACGCCCGCCTTGGAGGGCGTGTCGTGGGAATCGTCGCGAACCAGCCCAGCGTCCTTGCGGGCTGCCTCGACATCGACGCGTCCACAAAGGGCGCCCGCTTCATCCGTTTCTGCGACGCCTTCAATATCCCGCTGGTCACCTTCGAGGACGTTCCCGGTTTCCTGCCCGGAACGGACCAGGAGCACCACGGGATCATCCGGCACGGGGCAAAGATGCTCTATGCCTTCTGCGAGGCCACGGTCCCGAAGCTGACGGTCATCACGCGCAAGGCATTCGGCGGGGCCTACGATGTGATGGCATCGAAGCATATCCGGGCGGATGTCAACATCGCCTGGCCCGGCTCGATGGTGGCGGTCATGGGCGCCGCCGGCGCTGCCAAGATCATCCATCGCCGCGAGATTGCGGCCGCCGACGACCCGGCCGCCGTGGAGGCCCAGCGCGCGGAAGAGTATGAGGAGACCTTCGGAAATCCCTATCGCGCCGCCGCACGGGGATTCATCGACGACGTGATCGAAGAGTCGAAAACCCGGCCCTACCTGATCCGCGCGCTCGGCCTGCTGGCGACCAAGCACGAAGATCGTCCCGTTCGCAAGCACGGCAACCTGCCGTTGTAGAGGGCCTGATGTTTCGTCGAATACTGATCGCGAATCGGGGCGAGATTGCCCTGCGCATCATCCGCACAGCGCGCGAGATGGGCATCGAGTGTGTGGCCGTTTATTCCGACCTCGACAGGCGGGCCCTGCACACGCGCATGGCGCACGTGGCCATCGGGCTGGGTGGCGGTTTACCGGCCGATACCTATCTTTCCCAGGAGCGGATCCTGCAGGCGGCGATCAGCTCGGGCTGCGAAGCGATCCATCCCGGATACGGATTCCTGTCCGAGAACGCAGAGTTCGCGCGGCGCGTGTGTGACGCCGGGTTGGTCTGGATCGGTCCACCTCCGGATGCCATCGCGACGATGGGGGACAAGGTCGAATGCCGCCGCGCGATGACGGCGGCCAGGGTTCCGATTGTCCCGGGGGCGGTCGATCCTGTGGAGAGCCCGGCCGAAGCGTCCCGCCAGGCCGAATCGATCGGGCTGCCCGTGGCCCTCAAGGCGGCTGCCGGCGGCGGTGGTAAGGGCATCCGGATCGTGCACGACCTGGCCAGCGTGGAGAGCGCGTACCGCGTCGTCACGGGTGAAGCCCAGGCGGCCTTCGGTGACGGGCGCCTCTACATCGAGCGCTACCTCGATCGGCCGCGCCATATCGAGATTCAGGTGCTATTCGATCAGCACGGCAACGGCGTTCACTTTGGCGAGCGCGAATGTTCCGTTCAGCGCCGGCATCAGAAGTTGGTCGAGGAGTGCCCCTCCCCGGTCGTCGACCAGGCCTTGCGCACGCGCATGGGTGAGGCTGCCCTTGCCGCGGCACGTGCCGTTGACTACGAGGGCGCCGGAACCGTGGAGTTCCTCTACTCCGGTGGCGAGTTCTTCTTCCTGGAGATGAACACGCGCCTGCAGGTAGAGCACCCCGTCACCGAGATGGTCACGGGAGTGGACCTCGTGCGCGAACAGTTGCGTGTCGCGGCCGGCGAGCCACTGGGCTATGAACTGTCGGACATAGACCTGCGCGGCCACGCGATCGAGGTCCGCATCAACGCGGAGGATCCGCACAATGGATTCTTGCCGTCCACCGGAGTCCTGAAGAATATACGCGTGCCCGGGGGTGCCTGGGTGCGTCTCGACTCGGCCATGTACGCGGGCCTCGAGGTCGGAACGACCTACGACCCGATGCTGGCCAAGCTGATCGTTTGGGGCGCGGATCGCGATCAAGCGATCGCGCGCATGACCCGTGCGCTCGAGGAACTCAACGTAGGCGGCGTGCTTACCAGCGCGCCGGCGGCCTTGCAGGTCCTGCAGCATGAGGACTTCCAGGGCGGGAATTACGACACGCACTTCCTCGAGGCATTGACGCTGGAGCCTGCCGCCAGCTGGGAGCCGCTCGTGGCCGCCACGGCCGCCATCTTTCGCCACCAGCAGGCCGTGCGGCGCGGCCTCGCTCCTCGAATCGAGGGCGCCTCGGGTTGGCTCACACGCAGCAGGCGCAGCATGAGTGCATTCAGCCGGCTGGCCGGTGAACGACTTGGTAGCAAGGGTGATCACGAGTGAAGTACTCCGTCAAGATCGGGACCCACGAACACGAAGTCGAGCTCGTCGAGCGCCTGGGGCAGTTGCGGGTCGAGGTCGATGGGGCCGCCTTCGATGTCTCCTATGAGGAAGTCGACGAAGATGGTCAGGTCGTCGTGTTGCACGACGGCAAGAGCTTTGCCATGTCGGTCGAGGGTAGTGGTCGCGAGGTGGGCGTCACCCTGGCAGGGCACCACTATGCCTGCCAGATCGAGGACGAGCGCGAGCGTGCCCAGCACTCGGTCGAGGGCGGAGGTGCCGCCGGCGGGGGATTGATCAAGAGCGTGATGCCCGGCGTCGTCGTCGAGGTGCTGGTCGAGGTCGGTCAGGTGGTCGAGGCCGGGGACGCGATGCTGATCCTCGAGGCCATGAAGATGCAGAACGAGATCAGCGCACCCTGGAGCGGGACCATTGAGCGGATTGCGGTTGAGGCCTCCCAGACCGTTGCAAAGGGTGCCCCGCTGATCGAGATCAAGCCGCTTCCCGCCTAGCCGGGGCGATTCAGACCCAGGCTCGACTGCCTCACGAGGCCCCGACGGCATGCCGGGGGGCAAGGCACCCGCGATCCGCCTGGGCTGGGATACACTGTCCATATAGTTAGTCGGCCCCGGATTCCGTACCCGCGGAGCCTCCCGCAGGCCGTCAGTCATCGAGGCAATGGCGACATGACATCCATCCGAATTCGATCGCTCATCGGCCGTGGCCTGATCGCGGCGGGTCTGCTCTGCAGCTCTGCTGCCGCCACCTGGTCGATCGTCGTGGTGGACCGGGCTACGGGCGAGGTCGGCGTTGCTGGTGCGACCTGCCTGGCCAATTTTGCGCTTCGCAATGGCATCGCGGTAATCGTGGTGGGTAAGGGCGGGGGCGCTGCGCAGTCCTTCCTGGATGGCACCGGAACCAATCGTCGCCGCATTTTCAATGGCCTCAGATTCGGTCGGACTCCCGAGGAGATCCTGGCCCTGTTGCAGAATTCGGATTCGGGACACAACACGCGCCAGTATGGAATCGTCAGCATGGAGCACGGCGCGGCGACCTTCACCGGGGGGGCCGCCGGGTTTGCGCGTTTCGGGGTGACCGGGACTCAGGGCAGCCTGGTCTACGCGATCCAGGGCAATGTACTCGCAGGGAACGCGGTCATCGAGGCCGCCGAGAAGGCTCTGCTGGATGCGAGCGGAGACCTGGGCCAGCGCATGATGGTGGCCATGGAGGCAGCCCGGGCCTACGGCGGGGATGGCCGCTGTTCCTGCAGCTCTGGCGCGCCTCCGTCGTGTGGCTCCCCGCCCCCGAGCTTCGACAAGTCGGCCCACACGGCCTTCATCACCTTGGCGAGGCTTGGCGACGAGGACGGCAGCTGCGGCTCGACGGGCTGCGCTACCGGTTCCTACTACCTGAATCGCAAGTACATCGGCGGCGTCCCGGACATGGATCCGGTGCTGGGCTTGCAGATGCGCTACGACGGCTGGCGCGCCCTCCGCATCGGCGACGTGGATCACCTGCTGACCGAGGTGACCCCGTCCGCTTCCCGTCTGGTGGCAGACGGATCGACCACTGTCGACGTGCACGTACGTCTGCGCGACCTGGATGGCAATCCACTGGCCCTCGGTGGGCAGACGCTGATCCTGCGCGGCATCGGTGGGGCGCAGCCTGCGACAGTTCTCGGCGCCGTGGATCATGGCGACGGCAGCCACACCATCACGATGCGCGCGGGCAACGTTCCGGGCGTCGGGCGCTGGCGCATTCTGGTCGAGGCGGGAGGCGTCAGGCCATTCACCCTGCATCCGCCACTCCAGCTTCACTTCGATCCGGTGACGCCGATCCACGCGGGCTTCAATCGGGTCAGTGCGTCGACCGGCGCCGATGTGCCGCTCGTGTTGAACATGGGCGCTAGCCATGCCGGCCGCACCTATCAGATCGTGGCCGGTGCTTCGGGCACCTTTCCGGGCTCCGTTTTCCATGGGGGGCTGATTCCCCTGAATTCCGATCGACTGCTGCGTTTCACGGCCGCCAACCCGGGCCCGCCCCTCTTCCCCGGCTCGTTCGGGGTAATCGATCCGATTGGTCGAGCCGAGGCTGCCATCCGGCTGAGGCCGGACCTGTTGACCCACTTCATCGGTGGACGACTCGACTTCGTCGGGGTCGTTTTCGGCAGCCCGGACGACCTGACTGGCCCGACGGGTTTCGAGGTTCTGCCCTGAGTCTCGACCCGGCGCGTCTGGCGCCGGTCCCGAGCCCTGGCTGGCCCGAATGTGATGCGCGGGAACCCGTGGTGGATTGGCGCCGCTCGCCGACCTGAATCGCGCACCCTGACCTCTGCCTGACCTTCCTTTTCCGGCCAGGCGCATCGGGCGGGCTCGATCCACGCTGCCTGGGATACAATGGCGCCCGATCGCCGGCCCTTGCGTCCGTCCCCGCGGATCCGGTTGTGCCGGCGAGACCTGGACCCTCGAGGACTCGACGACATGAAACGCATCACTATTCGCTCTCTGCTTGGACGTGCACTGGTTGCGACGGGCTTGTTGTGTAGTTCTGCTACGGCGACCTGGTCGATCGTCGTCGTGGATAGGGCCACCGGCGAGGTCTGCGTCGCCAGCGCAACCTGTCTGGTCAATTTCCCCCTGCGGAAGCGGCTGGCGGTGATCGCAGTGGGCAAGGGCGCCGGCGCCGCACAGTCCTTTGTCGATACGAGCGGCAACAATCGTCGGCGCATCTTCAACGGATTGAGGCTCGATCGGACGCCGGATGAGATTCTCGCGATACTGGAGGCCGCCGACCCCGGTCACGAATCCCGGCAGTACGGAATCGTCAGCCTCCAGCACGGTGCCGCGACCTTCACCGGCACCGGCGCGGGGCTGGCTCGCCACGGAGTGACCGGGGAACAGGGCAGCATGGTCTACGCCATCCAGGGCAACGTGATCACGGGCAACGCGGTGGTGGATGCTGCCGAGCAGGCTCTGCTCGACACCGATGGTGACCTGGGGCAGCGGGTCATGGCGAGCATGGAGGCTGCACGCGCATTCGGCGGAGATGGCCGCTGTTCATGCACCACCGGTCCTCCGCCCTCCTGCGGATCCCCGCCGACCGACTTCGAAAAGTCGGCCCATACGGCCTTCATCGTCCTGGCGCGGATCGGTGGCGAGGACGGAGTCTGTAACGGGGATGCCGGCTGCGCAAACGGGCGCTATTACCTGGGACGCCGCTATGTTGGAGGCGCCCAGGACGTCGATCCGGTCCTCGCCATGCAGCTTCTCTACGACACGTGGCGACTGGCCAAGATCGGCGATGTGGATGAGCTGCTGACCGAGGTCACGCCGTCAGCTTCGCGACTGGTCGCAGATGGAACGACGACCGTTGACGTGCGGGTGCGCCTGCGCGACATCGACGGCAATCCCCTCGCCCTGGGCGGCCAGATCCTGACGGTGCGTGGGATCGGAGGCCCGCAGCCGGCGACGGTACTCGGTATCGCGGACCATGGCGATGGCAGCCACACCATCACGATGCAGGCGGGAAGCGAGACGGGAAGCGGTCGCTGGCGCATCCTCGTGGGTGCGGGACCGAACCCACTCTTCCTGCATCCGCCGCTAGAGCTTCATTTCGATCCGGTGACCCGGATCCACGCGGGTTTCAATCGGGTCAGCGCCTCCGCTGGTGCAGACGTGCCCCTGGTGCTGAACTTCGGCTCGACCCAGGTTGGCAAGACGTATCAGGTCGTGGCTGGCGCGTCGGGTACCTTTCCGGGGTCGGTCTTCCACGGGGGCGTGATTCCGCTCACGTCGGATCGCCTGCTGCGCTTCACTGCCGCGCACCCAGGCCCGCCTCTATTCCCGGGCTCTTTTGGCGTGCTCGATGGGGCGGGGCGAGCCGAGGCGACCATTCGTCTCGGCCCGAGCCTGCTCACACAGTTCGTCGGAGGCCGCCTGGACTTCGTGGGGGTGGCCTTCGGAAACCCGGACACCCTGACCGGTCCGACCGGATTCGACATCCTGCCCTAGCAGACCGCTGTTCTTCAACGGCCTGCTAGCGCTGGCCGAGGCCATCACATGACTTCGACAACGCTCGACGGTCTATTCCGCGAGCTCGCGGATTGGATCGAGATCCCCTCGATTACCGGCGAAGAGGGCGACTATGGCGATGCGCTCCAGCGCGCCCTCGAGCGGCGCGGGTTCTCGGTGGAGCGTCAGAACGTCGGACCCGGGCGATTCAACCTGCTGGCGCGCGCGGGTCAGCCCGATGTGGTCTTTTGCACGCACCTGGATACGGTCCCGCCCTTCTTTCCTTCACGCAGGGACCGCACGCACCTGCACGGACGGGGTGCCTGCGACGCGAAGGGCCAGGTCGCCGCCATGCTGTGTGCGGCCGATCAGTTGCTCGCGAGTGGCGAGGATCGGATCGGGTTCCTGCTGACCGTTGGTGAGGAGGAGGACAGCGACGGAGCCGCCTTCGCGAACTTGCACCGGAAGGCGCCATGGCCGGGACGATTCGTGATCATCGGGGAGCCGACGGACAACACCTTTGTGCGAGCCCACAAGGGGATCGTCAAGGCGCACCTGCGGGCCTGCGGCGTCGCCGGCCACAGCTCACAGCGCGTCGGACCCTCGGCCATTCACGAGCTTGTCGGGGCCTGTGCCAGGCTGCTGGAGACGGAATGGGGGCACGATGAGGATCTTGGGCCCGGCACCCTGAATCTGGGCACTATTGGCGGCGGTCTGGCGTCCAATGTCGTGGCGCCCGCCGCCCGGGCGGAGCTGATGGTACGCACGGTCGAGCCCAGTGCGCGTGTGATCGAGCGTGTTCGGAAACTGCTCGGAGAGCATGTCCTGATCGACGAGATGTCCAAGGCGACCGAGCCCGTGCGATTCGAAGTCCCGCCGGGAGAGGCCAGCCAGATCGTCGCCTTCGGGACCGATGCGCCGCACCTTACCGGTTGGGGCAAACCGATACTGTTCGGATGTGGATCGATCCTCGACGCCCATACGGACCACGAAAAAGTCGAACTGCGAGCGGTCGAGGAGTGTGCCGCGCGCCACGTTCGGACGGTCGTCGAATTGCTGGCGCGGGAGGCCTGACTTGGATCCGAGCCAATTGCTCGACGACCTCGAGAGCGGTGACCTGCGAGCGGCGGAGCTGGTGGCGGGGGAGTGGGTCGTACACGCTCACGTCAAGCAAGCCATCCTGGAGCTCTTTCGGAGCACGGAGGTCGTGGGACATCCCGTCGATGCAGCGGTGGACCGGGACTCCGCTCCGTTCTTTGACAAGGAGCCCTTGACCGTCCGTCGTTTCTTGAAAACGGATGGTGTGCGCCTGGTACCCGGGGGTTCCGCGGTGCGGCGAGGTGCCTTTGTCGCTCCCGGAGTGGTCTGCATGCCTCCCATGTACGTCAATGTCGGCGCCTGGATCGGGGCCGGCACCATGATCGACTCCCACGCCCTGGTAGGTTCATGCGCCCAGATCGGCGCGGGGGTGCACATCTCGGCTGGATGCCAGATAGGTGGTGTGCTCGAGCCCGTCGGCGCGCGCCCGGTGATCGTCGAGGACGGGGCCTTCCTCGGCGGCAACACCGGAATCTATGACGGATATCGGATCGGCGCGCGGGCGGTGGTGGCCGCCGGCCTGGTCTTGACCCGTGCCACTCCGATCTTCGACCTGGTCCACGGGTGTGAGCTCGCGCGCGACCGCGACCGGCTCGAGGTGCCCGCCGGAGCCGTGGTCGTTCAGGGAACCCGTCCAGCAAGTGGCGACTTCGCGCGCGAGCGCGGGCTGCAGGCCGCGTGTGCGCTGATCGTCAAGTACCGTGACGAGGGCACGGACGCCGCCACTGCACTGGAAGGCGCCCTGCGCTAGGGGGTTCCTTGGACTGCGGGCCGGCCCACCTCAGGCCGAGGCGGGCTCCGGTGCACTGTCCTGGGGCTCGGGCTCCTGGTCGGGCTCGTGGCTGTAAAAGCCGCAACCATCCCGGGCCAGACGCTCCACCAGGGCGGTCGGCTCGAAGCGCTGGACGCCCGCACCGCGATCCACGACATCCGGCGCCTGGGCCAGTGCCTGGAACCGTTCGTGGACGGTGGAGATGCCAAGGGAGTCCGCAAAGCGCAGCAGGCCGCCGCGGAAGGGCGCGAAGCCCATTCCAAAGACGGTGGCCAGGTCGAGCTCCGTGGGGCCGGCGACGACCTCTTCCTCGAGGCAGCGCGCGGCTTCGTTCAGCATCGCGAAGACGCAGCGATCCACGATCTCATTCTCGGTCATGCTGGCCAGGCCCGTACTCTTCTGGAAGCGAGTCAGGTCCTCATTGAGCACAGGGTCCGGCGCCTTCTTGCCCTTGGCACCCGACTCATGGCGGTAGAAACCGTTGCCAGTCTTCTTGCCGAGGCGTTGCTCGCCCATGAGTGCACTCAGCACTCCCGTCGGCTGCATTCGATCTCCGTAGGCCGAGTGCAGTGACGCCGCTGCATGGGATGCAATATCGAATCCGACCTCGTCCAGCAAGCGCAACGGTCCCATGGGCATACCGAAGTCCTCGCAGGCACGATCGATCCGCGCAGGATCGACGCCGCCTTCGAAGAGCCGTAGAGCCTCGTCCAGATAGGGCCCCAGAATCCGGTTGACCAGGAAGCCCGCGACGTCGCTGACGACGACCGGAGTCTTGCCCAGGCGCAGGGCCAGGGCGGCCGCACTGCGCACCACACCCGGTGCGGTCTTCGGGCCACGCACGATCTCGACCAGCGGCATCCGGCGAACCGGGTTGAAGAAGTGCAGGCCGACTACGCGGCGTGGCCGGGGCAGTCCATCGGCGATATCGGCCACGGAGAGGGACGATGTATTGGTTGCGAGGAGCGCATCCTCCGGCAGGCTCTCCGCCAGGCTTCCGAATACGGCTTGCTTTACCGGCAGGCGTTCGGCGACAGCTTCGACGACGACCTGCATGTGCTGGAATCCCATCGTGCCGACGGATACGTCGAGGCGGTCGAGGGCTGCATTGGCCTGGTGCGCGCGTAGCTGTCGACGCTTGCGCTTCTTGGCGATCACGGCCTGATGATCGAGCAGGGCGCGATCGAGCGCGTCGGAGTCCAGATCAGCCAGGCGCGTGGCGATGCCGCGCTCGGCGAACAGGCTGGCGATGGCGGCACCCATCACACCTGCTCCGATGACGCCAGCATTCTTGATAGGCGCCGGGCGCGAACCGTCGTCGGCCTGGGCCAGCTTCTTGGCTGCCTCCGAGGCAAAGAACAGGGCGATCAGATTCTTGGCCACGGGCCCGGTCGCGAGCCGCCCACCGGCCTGGGCCTCCTTGATGGCGCCTTCACGCATCGAGGTGCGGGGCGCCTTGCAGACGATATCGATCACCTCCAGAGGTGCCGGGTACTTGCCCTTTGTTTGCTCGAGTACCCCTTCGCGCGCACGCTTGGCGATGATCTGGGTCGCGAGCGGGTTTCTGTCCACGAGCAGGCCCTTGAGTCCGCGCGAGCGCTTGCGCAGTCGTTCCCGTCCGAGGGCGATGTCGGTCGCGACGCGCGTCAGGTACTCGGGATGGGTCAGGCGATCCACCATCCCGAGCTTCTTGGCCTGGCGCGGGACGTAGCGCTTGCCCTTGAGGATGGCACCGAGCGACGCGACCACGCCGATGCGACGCGGCAGGCGGTGAGAGCCGCCCCAGGCCGGCAGGATCCCGAGCTGGGTCTCGGGCAGGCCGATGCGGGTCTTGTCGTGGTCCGCCAGGACGATCACGTTGCAGGCGAGGGCCAGCTCGAAGGCCCCGCCCAGCACCGGTCCGCCAACGGCGGCGACGGTCGTGAGCTTCTTGAGCTTCTCGATGCGCCGGAAGACCTGGTGCCCGAGCTCGATGACGCGCTCGACCACGCGCGGCTCGGTAATGGACGCGATGGCGTCCAGGTCTGCCCCGTAGGCGAAGTGCATGGGCGTACGACCGGTGATCACGAGCCCGCGCAGGGTGCTGTCCATGGCGATCTTGTCGAGCGCCATGTCCAGGTCACGCAGCATCGGAAGGTCGATGACGGTGTGTTCACGGTGTGGCGGGTCGAGGACGAGGACGCACAGTCCGGGTTCGGGGCGCTCGACCCTCACGCAAGTGCCCTCGGCGGGCACATTGTCGGGCAGGGGGAGTCCTTGAATGTCGATCATGCTGCAAGCCTTTCGAGAACCACGGCGCCACCCTGGCCGCCTCCGATACACAGGGTTGCGAGGCCCAGTTCAGCGTCGCTGGTCTGGAGCTCGAGGGCGGTCGTGAGCAGTATTCTTGCCCCGGTTGCGCCGACTGGATGCCCGAGGGCGATGGCGCCCCCGTTCTTGTTTGTCAGGGCCGGATCCCATTCGCCCAAAGCCGTGCTGCGACCCAGTTCTCGCTGGCAGAACTTCGTCGACTCGGCGGCGCGCATGCACGCGAGGACCTGGGCCGCGAAGGCCTCGTTGATCTCGATGGCGCCCATGTCACCCAGGGTGCAGCCGGCCGAATCGAGCGCGGCTGCGCTCGAGAATACGGGACCCAGCCCCATACGTGCGGGGTCGAGTCCAGCCCAGGCCCAGCTCCTGATGCGCGCCAGGGGCTGCAGGCCGAGCTCCCGCGCACGGTCTTCGCGTGCGATCAGGAGTGCCGCGGCGCCGTCGGTGATGCCACAGGAATTGCCGACAGTCACCACTCCGTCCGGCTTCTCGAAGTAGGGGCGCAGCTTGCCGAGCGCCGCGACGGTCTGCTCATCGCGAATGCCATCATCGTGTCCGACAGAGCTCTGTCCACGCTTGGCCGCATTGGGCATGTGAGGCACGATCTCGCGCGCCAGGCGTCCCTCGCTGCGAGCGTTCTTGGCGCGCATATGGCTCTCGACCGCATAGGCGTCGGACTCCTCGCGTGTGATCGAGAATTCCCGTGCCAGGCGTTCGGCCGTACTTCCCATGATCATGTCGCAGGTCGGGTCGGTCAGTCCTTCGAGCAGGGCGATGCGGGGCTTCAGGAAACTCGGCCGGAACGACCCCAGGGCCCCAAGCCGCGCTCCCAGAGATCGCGCTCGGGACAGGCGTGCGAACATGTTCGTCATCTTGGTGCCGAAGATCAGCGGATAGGCGCTCATCACCTCGACTCCGACGGAAAGAAACATGCTCCCGTAGCCGGCTTCGATCGAGGTGGCGGCGGTGGTCACGGCCTCGATGCCGCTGGCGCAGTTTCGAGCGACAGTCCGGGCGGGAACCTCGCGCGGAACGCCTGCCCGCAATGCCAGGACGCGCCCGACATTGGCCTGGTCGTGGGCCGGGCCCACGCATCCAGTGACGACCTCGTCGACATCGCCGGGGCGGACACCAGTGCGTGCGAAGAGTTCGCGCGCTACCTTGGCGCCCAGGTGTCCACAATCCTCGCGGGCGAATGCGCCGCCAGCGCGCACCCAGGGCGTGCGGATTCCGGCGGCCAGTACGATCGATTGTTCAGGTTTGTAGGCAAACATGGTGGCTCACTTTGGTCGAAGGTCGACGTATCGCTTCTCCTTCATCTCGGTTTCCATTCCAGTGCATTCCAGCATTTCTGCCGTGGAATGAAGACTGATCAAGCTCGGGCTCACTTCCGTGGCCTGGATCAGCTGTTCACGAATCTGCTTCTGGGCCTGGTCCGGCTCTGTACCGTCGCGCAGGGCGAGCTTGAGCTCGAACTGATCTAGCCCGTAGGGGTCGCCGTTCTGCTTGGTCAGGACGACCTGCCACTCCTCTATGTCGGGCCGGTCGGAGAGAACGGTGCCGATCGACGACAGATCGACCAGGGTGCCCTTGATCTTGGTCAGATTCAGGGTGTGGCGATCCGTCACGCGGCGTAGCTCCGATGACACGCGGGGGACAGTCCGCCCGCAGTGCGGGCAGGGCTCCCAGGTCATCCCGCCAACGGCCAGGTCTCCGGTCCGGTAGCGGCATACGACGGAACCGTGGCCCGCCAGGACGGTCAGGACGATCTCGCCGTCCTCGCCCTCGGCCACCGGCTCCAGGGTTTCCGGATCGATGATCTCGATCACGCATAGATCCGGATAGGTGTGATAGCCGGGCGTCGTGTCGTGGTCGGTCGGGCATTCCGAGAATGCCATGCGGGCTTCGGTGAATCCGTAGGTGCCGGAGATCACGACGTCGTGTGCGCCGCAGGCCTCGAGGCACTCGGCCATCTTGCGCTTGAGCCCGGGCGTCACCTTCTCCGCGCCCAGGATGATCTGCTGCATGCTCGAGAGGTCCGCACCCTCTTCCTTGGCGCGCCGCAACAGGTGGTAGGCGAAGCCCGGCGTGGCGACGAGGGCGTTGGTCTTGATGCGTTCCAGCAGGCGCAGATTGCCGGCCGTGCCCATGACCTTGCCGCCGCCCGTCGGGACCATCATGCGTCCGGTCTCGAACCCACAGAATGTGGCTTGCCAGAAGGCCAGGTGGGGGGCGAATGGGAAGGCATTGAGGATGCGCGCGCTGGGATCGGTGACGGCGTGCACGTCGAGCATCCGGCCACCGACCGAGGAGAGGATGTCCAGGTCATGGGGCGTGTAGACGAAGGACACTGGCTCCGTGGAGCGCCCGGTGGTGAAGGTCAGAAAGCTCGGCGTATAGGCCCTTCGAAGGGCCTCGCGCGACCGTTTTCCACCGGTCACGAGGGCGAATTTTCGAAGGAATCCCCAATGCTCGCGAATTCCGGCCGGGGTCGGGATCAGGATGAAATCCCTGTTGCGGGTCGGGTCGAGCTGGGCGTCGATCAGGTCCTGTTTGGTCGTGAATGGCAATCGGCGCAGGTCATCGACACCGCGAATATCGCGCGGGCGGACCCCGGCGGCGTCGAAGACGCGCCGATAATGGGCCGAAAACGGGTACAGCTCTTCGCGCACAAAGCGTTGCAGGAGCTTGTCTTGCAGCCGTCGAATGTCGCTCGCAGGCGTCTGGGCCAGTCTTGTCCAGGAGGTCGGTTTCATGGGGCGTTTGGTGCTGCTCCGTCTGTACGCTCCCCTAGGCTGCGCCCCGGACAGCCCCGACTCAAGGCCGTATGGCTCCCTTCCCATCGACCCCCACCGATTCCCACTCCCAAAGAACCTCGGGAATCCTATTCAACCTCCCAGAAGCTGTTAATGGGGATGACAGCTCTTCGCCGATACCCCTCCCGATGACCCACGAGCCCCCGACCGCCCCCTCTTCCTCCGCCAATGGCCAGGCCGACAGCGGATCCACGCCTGGCGACCGACGCAACGTCCTTCAGCTGAGCCTGCCCGGCCTGCGCGCCACGCGTCGGCCGCGCACCGTCCTGGTGCTCGGTGGGGGCGGCATGCGCGGCATGGCCCATGTCGGGATCCTGCGCGCCATGCGCGATCTGGGCATCGAGTACGACGCCATCGTCGGGACCAGCATCGGCTCCCTGGTGGGCGCCATGGCCGCCGGCGGACTGGACGTCGAGACGATCGAGGAGATCGTCGCGGATGTCCAGAAGGGCGACTACTTCAAGCTGAACTTCATCAAGCTACTGCTGAAGGGCACACGCGCGCCGAGCATGTTCCAGGGCGAGCGATTCCGGGAGAGCATCGCCAAGATCCTGCCCGACATCGAATTCGGCAAGACCAAGGTGCCCTTCTACTGCAACTCGGTCCGGCTCGAGACCGGCGGTAGCGTCTTCTGGGGCTCGCCGGGCTTCGAGGATGTGAGCGTCGTCGACGGCGTCTACGCTTCGTGCGCCCTGCCCGGCGTCTTCGAGCCCTTCCAGTGGAAGGGTCACAACTACATGGACGGTGGGATCGTGGACTCCGTCCCCCTGCGCTTCGCCAAGACCCTGAAGCCGGACCTGATCATTGCCGTCGACCTGACGATCAAGGGCACCTACAAGGCGCCGGACTACAAGCAGCGTGTGGTGAGCACCCTGTTCCGAGCCTTCGAGGTGGTCGAGGAGGTGCTGGTCGAGCAGTCCCTGCACATGCACGTCGATCACACCGTCGCGCTGATCCAGCCCAAGGTCGGGCACCTGCATCGATTCGACTTCGAACAGATGGGGGATGTGGTGCAGATGGGCCAGGACGAGGCCGTACGGGTGCTCACGTCACACGCCGCCACGCGCGATCTCGTGCGGGAGGACGCGATCGAGGGCCTCGCATGCCCCGTGTCACCCCACGACTACGTCAGCCTGCACATCGACCCGACCCTGTGCGTCGGCTGCGGAATGTGCGAGATGGTCTGCGAGACGGACGGATTCTGGGCCCAGGCGCAGACCGCGTCCGTACGCAAGATGCACAACTACGAGTGTACGCGCGACCACGCCTGTGCGCGCAACTGCCCGACCAACGCAATCAGCCTCGGAAATCTCTAGGCTGCGGGTCGAACCTGGCCGCCGGTTTGACCTACTGGGACTCGTCCAGGGGGCCGCGGAATCGCTCGAGGCGCTCGACGTCACCGTCGCTGAATCCACGGGAGGCGCGCGGCAGATGGTCGTCGGGGGGCCCATCCTCCTGGGGTTGAGACTGCGCCGCTTGTCGGAAAAAGGCGAAGGGATCGGGGGCGCCATCCGGCGTTGCCCCCGGACCTTGATTGAACATCTGATCGGCCAGGGGCCCGAGGCCATGGCGCAGCCGGACGCCCCAGAGTTCACGGATGCCGCTCCACCAGATGAATGCGGCAATCAGTGGCAAGACCAGGATCATCGGGCGCGAGAAGATCCCCACGAAGCACATCACGAGAGCAGCAAAGCGCCCGATGCGAACTGCGATCTCGGTGGCTCCGACCCAGTCGCCGCGGCGCGCGAGGAAGGCACGCAGAATACGGCCGCCATCCATCGGGAAGGCCGGGACCAGGTTGAAGAGCCCTAGCCCCAGGTTGATCTTGATGAACCAGGCCGCCATGGCCGGCATCCAGATGGCCCCACCGCCGAGCCCACTCGTGACCCAGAACAGAGGCAGGGCCAGCAGGGCGAGGGAGAGGTTGACCGCCGGCCCCGCGGCTGCGATCAGGCCTTCGACGCGCGAGTCCTCGGGGACGTGGCTCATGCGGGCCATGCCGCCCAGGGGCCAGAAGGTGATGTCGACGACGCGGATCCCGAAGCGCTGGGCCACGAGGCAGTGACCCAGCTCGTGCAGGAGCACGAGCCCGAAGAGCATTCCGAGCAGGGGCAGCACCGCCGGGCCGAAGCTGATCACGAAGAACAGCATCATCAGGATGAACAGGGAGTGCATCCTGATGTCGATGCCGAAAACGCGTCCGAGATGTATGGAAGTCACGGTGGGGGAGGTCAGCTGGCTGTCGCGAGGGGGTTACGGTCTATGCGTGCGCCGGGCTGGCCCATTCCACCGAACTTCTAACTCGTCCGCCTAGTCTGGACTACCCTGTTGGAGATTCCATGACTCCTTCCAGCGTAGAACGGATTCCCCAGCTGCTCGACATCGATCTGGGGGCCTGGAATGCCCCAGGGCCGATTCAGCTGACTCCGAACTCCTGGGCCAGCCCGGAGCCGCACCTGCAGTCCATAGGCAACCACTCGGGCCCCGCGCTCGGGATGGCGCGCTTCCTCGACGACTCCCAACCCGCTCCTGCGTTGATCCTGTGCGTCGGGGATGCGGTGCGCCGCGGCCTACCGACGGCCGCGCGCGTCTCGATCCTGGCGCCCTCGCCCCTCACCGGGCGCCTGGCCGAGGGCCAGGTCGGCAGCGAGCTCGGCCGCAGGCTGGCGACGGTGGCCGACGCTCTCGTTCTACGCGGACGAACCCGCGTCGAAGGTGCGGTTCTGCATGTGGGCCCGGCCGGGGAGGTGGAGCTGCTCTCCATGCCCGAGCTCTGCGGCGCCGACCCCGTGCGCACCCTGGACGTGGTCGTCGCGCGCCTGGGTGCGTGCGCGCTGCTGCGCTGTGGCCTGGCGGGTGAGCGCGGAATCCCCTTCGCCAACCTTGCGGCCGGAGGTCGTACACCGAGTTTCGTCGGGCGCGGCGGGCTCGGTGCAGCCTTCGGTGCCACGGGGTTGAAGGCTCTCGCAATCAGCGCACCGCCCGTGGCGGGCGGTGACGACGAGGCCCTGACCCGCGCGTTGCTCGCATCTCCGCGCCTGCAGGCTCGCGCGACGGGTGGGACCCTCGAGCTGGCCCATGCGTTTGCCGCGCGGGGCGATCTGCGCGAGCGGGGCTACTCGCGCCGGGTGGAATCTCAGGTGGGTGCTGAGCTGGCCCAGGATGCCCAGGATGCGGCCCGCGAGCGGCACGGCTGCAAGGGCTGCCCGACTCCCTGTGGCTGGGTCTTCGAGCGTGGCGACGGCCGGCGCCAGGGTGCGCACTTCAGCGCGGTCTACGCCCTGGGTACGAACCTGGGGCTGACTGGCCTGAACGATGCCCTGCGCCTGCTCGAGGTCTGTGATCGATTGGGAATCGATGCAAAGGAGGCGGGAGCATGCATGGCGCTCTGTGCACACGCCGTCGAGGATGGCCGAATCGGCGGCGCGCCGCTCTTCGGGGACGTGGACGCCCTCGCAGCTTTACTGGATGAACTTGCTGGGCGCACGGGACGCGGCGCGCTCCTTTCTCGAGGGGCGGCGGAATTCGCACGCAGCCATGGCCTCGGGGCGCGGGCCTACCATGCGGGCGGCGAGGCGGCTCGGCCCGAGTCGAGCCTGGCGGCAGTTCTAGGTCAATGTGTCAGCGCGCGTGGAGCCGAACCCATGCGCACCTTTCCGTTCCTGCTCGGCGATGGCGCCCAACGCGCTCGCATTGAATCCCTGTTCGCCCCCTTCCCCTTGCCCGAGCATGGGCAGGACGCACGCCACCCGGCCGGCAAGGGTCGCCTGGTCTGGTGGCACGAGAACCTGGTGGCCGCGCTCGACGTGACGGGCTTCTGCGCCTTTTCCGCCGCGGGTCTCCTGGCCGACGGGCTGCTCGACCTCGACCAGCTAGCGCAACTGTTGATCGCGTCTGCGGACGGGGCGGCGCCCGACTCGGAGCGGCCGGGGACGGCCCTGCTCGAGCTCGGAGGACAGCTCGTCTACCTGCACCACCTATGGAACGAGCGCGCAGGAGTCGCCCTCGATGACCGGCCCGCCTGGGCCAGCGAGTCCCTTGCTCTGGACGGCATGCTCGAGGAATACCGCGAGTGGCGCGGCCTGGACCAGGACGGTCGTCCGACGGCCGAGTCCCGCGCCGCGTGGGGGCGATCAGCCGCGACTCGCCCCCGGGGCGATGTCCGGCCGGTGATCGGGAGCGGGGAGCCCACTGGCGCGTCCACTCCCGGTGGGCCGCCGATGATGATCACCCTGACCGGCTGGGGCCCGTTGCAAGCCGAGCTCGGTGGGATGGCCCCGATCGAGCTGCCCCAGGGCGCCACGGTCGCCGCGGCCCTGCGGGCAGGCGCTCTGGCCTTTCCGGGCGCGGCTCCCTGGCTCTGGCAGGGCGACCAGCCCATCCCCGCCGTCTACCGTGGCGGAGGGCGTCTCGAGCCCGAAGATCCTGTACACGATGGGGACACACTCGAGCTTGTCGTGGCGGTTTCGGGCGGATCCACTTGAGCGCCCATGCTGTGCTGGGCGATTCTTGGTAGGCGCCGAAGCGCCCGAACCCGACTCCGTCGACCCCGCTAGCCAGAAACCTGTGACCCAGATCCTGATCATCAAGACCGGCGCCCTGGGCGACGTGCTGCGCACCACGTCGATCCTGCCGGGCCTGAAGGAGCGCTATCCGGATGCATCCATCGTCTGGGTCACCGCCCATGCGGCGCGGGCGTTGGTCGAGAATCACCCGCTCGTCGAGCGCGTCGAGTGCGTGGACCCGGATTCCGGCGCCGAGCTGGATCAACTCACCCAGCGCCTGGCGTCGACCGGGTGGGAGCGACTGCTCTCCTTCGACGACGAACTGGGCCTGTGCCAGCTCGCCAGTGGCCTTTCGGCGCGCTCCCTTTCCGGCGCCTATCTGGACGACGCTGGGGCGCGCGTCTACACCGCCGACGTGGCTCCATGGTTCGAGATGGGCCTGCTCTCCACCCGTGGCAAGGCTGCGGCGGACCGGGCGAAGATCTCGAACACACGCACCCATCCCGAGATCTTCGCCGACATGCTCGGCATCTCGATGGGTCGCCCGCAGCTCGACCTGCCGCCCGCTGCCGAGACCCTTGCCGAGACCTTTGCGACAGAGCACTGCATGTCAGAGGGGCGCTTCGTCGTGGGCCTCAACACGGGCGCGGGCGGTCGCTGGCGCACCAAGGAGCTGCCGGTCGAGCGCACGGTCGAGCTCGTGCAACTCCTCGCGGGGCACTTCGGCGAGCAAGCGACATTCCTGACCCTCGGCGGGCCGGCCGAGTCCGAACGGAACGCCGAGATCCGGACCCGGGCCAGAGCGGCCGACGACAGCTTGCACCTGGTGGACGGGGGCGCCGACAACACGATCCCCGAGTTCGCAGCGCTCGTCTCCCGCTGCAACCTGATGGTCGTCAGCGACAGCCTGGCCCTGCATATCGCCATTGCGCGCGGCGTGCCGATCGTGTCCTTCTTTGCGCCGACCTCCGCGGCGGAGATCGAACTCTATGGCCTGGGCGAGAAGGTCCAGAGCACCGCTCCCGACTACTGTTCTTACCGAGTCGACACGGACAACTCGACCCTGACCGCCGCGCGCCTGGCCGCAGCAGTGGCCCGCGTGGCCCCATTGGGCGCTCGCCAGGATTGACCGGCCTGCCCGTGCTCGCCCGGGCCGGGGCCTTCGGTTACCGTGTCGGCCATGTCGGGCAACATCAAATGGACCCTGGGCAAGACCATCCAGGGCATGGGACTCGTGGTCGTCCTGGCCGGCGTCCTGGGTAGCATAAGTCTCGGAATGGAAGACGAAGGCCTGGCCTCGATGGGCTTCGAGTTCAAGGGGCTCATGATCGGCGGCGGGCTGTTCATCGTCGGCTGGTTCCTCGAACGCATGTCGGGTAGTGGGGCCCGTTGATCTGAATTCGCGACCGCGTAGCTTTTCCGCGACCGCTCCGATCGGCGCAGCGGTCTCTCTGAATGGCCGGCAGGTGGCCGCCGCAGGCAACGGGTGGGACGGCATGGGGAGGACTCGATGAGCAACGCGAGCAAGCTGGTGCGGTTGCTGGAGCGGCGATTCGTCGTTCAGGCGCCGCTCGAGGCGGTCTGGGAGCACCTTGAACGGGTCGAGAGTTGGCCCAGCTGGGCGCGTCACATCAAGCGCGTGGAGCTCACGCCCCCGGGTCCTTTGGGGCCCGGATCAGAGGGCGTGATCCGGCTGACAAACGGTATCCGGTCCACGTTTAGCATGACCGAGTTCGAACCCGGTGGCAGCTGGAAATGGGTGGGGCCCTTCCTGTGGATCTCGGTTCACTACGACCATCTTTTCAAGCAGCTGGGCGCCGCCGAGACAGAGGTCCGCTTCGTGCTGGATGGCGCCGGCGTTGGCGTCCGCATTTTCGGTCGACTCTTCGCCGCGATCTACGCTCGCAACCTGGACCGCGCGATCCCGAACCTGATCGATGAGATCGAAAAGGCATAGCTGGCGGCCCTGGGCATGGCGCACAACTCGCAAGACCACATGAGCAGCGACGGCGCCCGGTCGGCTCGACAATTCCGCCGATCCTGCCTGGCCCAGTCCGCGCTCATCGTGGTGCTGCTCTTCGGAGACATCGGATTCGACCGTCCGGGTCGTTTCGGTCTCGACTTCGGTCATCTGCTCCTGCTGATCGGGGTCGAGGCGATCCTCGTCGCGTGGGCCCTTCGAACCGCGATTCGTGCGCGCAGCTGGACCTACCTGGGCATCCAGGCCCTGCTTCTGGCCCTGGCTGGCATGGGCGCCAGCGTCCGCGCCCTGGTCTAGCCCGGATCATTCACCAGGACTCGCGCCCAGTGGTCCCAACTCGTTGTTTGGTGGTGCTTTTGAGGCTTGGCCCCCGGAGGCGGGGCTTGACGCCCCGTCGAGGACGGCCGAGCCTCAAAAGTACCGCCAGACGGCGAGAGGCGGCCGAAGGCCGCCGATTGGGGCTGCAGGGCGCGAGTCCTGGTGAAGGATTCGGGCTAGCCCGGCGCCGTGACGGAGCCGCCTTCCGGAGCCGCAAACTGCAAGGCGTGCAGGCGTGCGTAGAGGCCGCCGCGCTCGAGCAACTCCCCGTGGGTCCCGCGCTCACGCAATTCGCCCTTGTGCATCACAAGGATCTGGTCTGCCCGGCGGATCGTGGAGAGTCGATGGGCGATAACGAGGCCGCTGCGGTCCTGAAGTAGGCTGTTCGTTGCCATCTCGATCTCGGCTTCCGTCGCGGAGTCGATACTGGCCGTGGCCTCATCCAGGATGACGATACCCGGGCGGCCCGCGAGGGCGCGCGCGATGGCCAGCAGCTGACGCTGGCCGGTGGAGAAGGTCGCGCCGCGCTCGGCCACCTGGGCTTCGAGCCCGCCGGGCAAGCGCTCGAGCAGGACGTCGGCGCGGCTCGCCTGCAGTGCGGATTGGAGCGAGGCCTCGTCGACCTCCGGGCGTTCCATCACCAGGTTGTCGCGTACAGAGCCGGCAAAGAGGAAGTCCTCTTGCAGAACCAGACCGAAGTGCTGGCGCAGGACACGCGGGTCGAGCTCGGCGATGTCCACTCCATCCAGGGTGATGCGTCCGGCGCTGGGGTCGTAGTAGCGCAGGAGAAGATTGACCAGGGTCGATTTGCCCGAGCCCGTGGCGCCGACGATGGCCACCGTTTGGCCGGGCGGAATGTCGAAGCTGACGTCTGTCAGGACCTGCTTACCCTTCACATAGCTGAACGAGACGTTCTCGAAGCGCACGTGGCCGTGGCCAGCGCCGCTTGAATGCTGGCTTGCCTCGATCGGGATTGCCGGGGGACTTACGTCGGGTTTCAGGTCGAGGATATGGAAGACTCGCTCGGCGGATGCGAAGGCAGACTGCATCACGTTGTAGCGCTCGCCCAGTTCGCGGATCGGGCGTACGAGCAGGTTGAGGTAGAACCAGAACTGCACGAACACGCCGTAGGTGATTCCGCCTTCGACGAAGGACTGACCGACCACCCAGAGGGTCACGCCCTGGATCAGGTAGACGGCACTCGACATGGCCGGGTAGAAGAGGGCGAACAGGAATATGGTGCGCCGATTCGCCTGGAAGTAGCCGTCGAGGTGATCCTGGAAGCGGGCGGACACGCGCTCCTCGCGCCGGAAGACCTGCACGACTCGAATGCCCGAGAGGACCTCTTGCAGGTAGCCGTTCAGGCGCGCCAGGCGCGCTCGCACGACCCGGTGGGCACGCCTGGCTCCGCCGCGGAAGGCGATGCTGATGCCGATCAAGAGGGGCGTCAGGGCCAGGACGACGAGAGCTAGCTTCCAGTGGATGAGGAAGAGTATGCAGAGCACGATCCCGACCTTGAGCAGGTCGAAGGCGAGCACGACCACGCCCGACGTGAACATCTCGTTCAGGTTCTCGATGTCGCCGGTGACCCGGGTGACGAGGGAACCGGTGGGCTGGTTGTCGAAGAAGCGCAGGTCGAGGCTCTGGATGTGCCGGAACACTCGAACGCGCAGGTCGTGGACCACCGCCTGTCCTGTGCGTGTGAGCTGGGCCGTCTCCAGGTATCGAAAGACGACGCGTACCAGTACGAGCCCCATGAAGAGCGCGATCCACATCCAGAGCTCGCGCGTGTGGCTGGCACGATCGACGATGCCTTCCGCGCGGCTCGCGGCCACCGGGCCGTCGAGCGCGCGGCGCCAGATCCACGGGCCGATCAGGTCCAGGACGAGCAGTCCGCCCAGGACCAGCAGGCTCTGGACGAACAGTCGAGCGTGCGGCCGCGCGAAGGTCAGCAGGCGCCGGAAGAGGGAGTGGTCCCACGCCTTGCTGGCGATGATCTCGGTTTCGCTCTCGCTCATAGATTCGAGAGCTCCTCCAGGCGCTGTTGCTGGCGCCACGTGTCGCGGTACCAGCCTGGGCGGGCGATCAGATGTTCATGGGTGCCCAGGTCTGCGACGGCGCCCTTGGCGCTCAAGACGAGAATCTGTTCGGCGTTGGAGACGGTGGAGAGCTGATGGGCGGCCAGGATCACGGTGCGGCCCTGGCCGGCGTCGCGCAGGTTGGACACCAGCTCCTTTTCCGTCTCCGTGTCGACCGCTGACAGACAGTCGTCGAGCACCAGGATGCGCGGGTTGCGAGCCAGGGCGCGCGCGATGCAGGTGCGCTGGCGCTGTCCACCGGAGAGGGAGACGCCGCGCTCTCCGATGACCTCGTTCACTCCCTCGGGAAAGGCCGCAACCTCCTCGCTCATGCGCGTCCGCTCGATCAGGTCGTCGACCTGCGAGTCCGACAGGGCGCGGTCGGCGCCAAAGCGGATGTTTGCTTCGTAGGGCTCCGAGAACAGAAAGCTGTCCTGGGGTACGTATCCGAATGCGCCCCGCAGGGTTGAGAGGGCCAGCTCCTGGATCGGGATGCCGTCGAGTCGGATCGTGCCCTGGGGCTCGTGGAGGCGACCGAGCAGATTGAGCAGGGTGCTCTTGCCACAGCCGGTCGGTCCAACGACAGCCAGGGTGGACCCGGCCGGTACGGCCAGGTCGATACCGGTCAATGCCGGCGCTTCACTCCCGGGGTAGGTGAAGCGCACGTCCTCGAGGTCCACCCGTCCCTCGACCTGCGTCAGCTCGCGCGGACGCTCGGGATCACGAATGTCCGATTCCCGTCCCAGCAACTCCACGATGCGCTGGGCACTCGCCACTGCACGGGGGTACATGCCGGCGATCCAGCCCAGGGCGATCAGGGGCCAGAAGACCTTGAAGGTCAGGTCGATGAACTTGAAGAGGTCACCGTCAGCCAACCTGCGATCCACCAGGGCCAGTCCGCCGATGATGAGGATGCTGACGAAGGTCAGGTCATTCGCGCCGTGAACTGCAGCATTCATGACACTGCGTGCCCGACCGAGCTCGACCTGATTGACCATGTTCTCGCGACTGGTGCGCTCGAAGAGCGCGGCCTGCTGCGCTTCCCGGGCATAGCCCTTCACGATCCGGATCCCGGCAAAGTTCTCCTGGGCCCGGTGGCTGATATCGGCCAGGCTCTCCTGTACGGCCACCGAATGGCGGTGCAGCCGTGGCGTGAGCAGCTTCATGGCCAGGCCCATGAGCACCATGGGCAGGGTCATTGTGAGGGCCAGCGCCGGGTTCAGGGAGAAGAGCAGCACGATCGTGATCGGAACCACGACCATCGCGCCGGCCGTGTACATCAGGCCAGGCCCCAGGAACATCCGGATGTTCTCGACGTCGGAGGTCAGGCGGCTGACCACGTCGCCAGAGCGGCTCTCGTTGTGAAACGAGAATGGCAGGCTGGCCAGCTTGTCGAACAGGTCGCGTTTGAGCTGCACCTCGACCCGGCGGGAGACCACTACCAGCAACCAGCGCTGCGCGAAGCGGAAGATCGCGTGGACCACCACGTACACGCCGAAGAGCAGCAGCATGTTCCGCATGAAGCCCATGTCGGGTGCGGTCTGCAGGCGCGTGATGGCGTCGCCAACCAGCACAGTCAAGCCCACGTCGGCGAGCTGGGCCAGCGGGATGCACAGGAACCCGAGCAGGAGCGTTCCGCGGAAGCGCATGAAGCGCCCGAAGAATGAGAAGAGCGTTCTCAATGGGCGCCGATCACTTTGAGACGGGCAGACGCGCTACCCACGTCTGACGGTGGGCATCGATCGCGCCGAGCAGCGCGACTAGCTGCCGTTCGAGCTCCTCGGTGCCCTCGGCCTGCTTGGCAGCGCGCCGCAAGTCGGGAAAGGTCTCGGCCGCGTATCCCGACTCGATGCTCGGAGCCCACAGGCGGTTCTGATACCAGGGGCGCTCGGCCAGGCCAGTCTTGAGCGCGAGACGGGCGAAGAGCCGCTCGCGCATGGACTCCAGGGCCAGGGCCTCGAGCGCCAGGGTGTGCACGCCCTGGAAGATCTCCGGGCCTGCCTTCGCCTGGTCCAGGGACGGGCGCACGCCTCGGCGGTAGCCGGCTTCGATCGGCAGGGGGAGCTCCGGGCTCTCGCACCAAGCGGCCCAGGTGGCCCGGACTGCAGCCTCGAGGGCATCGAAGGCGCTTGCGATCCGTTCAGCCGGCTCGACGCCGATGGCGTCCGCGGCGGCACGCGCGTGGCGCGCGAGCTCGTGGGCGGCCCAGGCCTCGTCGAGGGCCAGGGGGCCGGCGTCCGAGATCTCGGTCGCAATGGCGGCAAACAGGGCTCCGGCCGCCTCGTGTACCTGGAAGCCGGGGTCGATGAACCGTTCCACGAAGCTGAAGTCGTCGAAGCTGGTGTGGTACTGGCCGCCGCCGGATCCGCCGAATCCAAGGTCGAGCACCGGCACCTGCAGGTGGTGCGCGAATACGGCGAAATCCGACCCGGACCCGGGCAAGCGCAGCTGGCCGCCGCGCTCAGGCTTCTCCAACCAGGATTGAGCCAGGGAGCGCGATTCATCGGCAGGGTCGGGCACCTGGTTCAGGGCTCGAGCCAGGACCGATTCCATGCCGGGGCTACCACTGGCGTGGAAGCGATTGCCTCCGACGACCGCGTCGCCGTTGACGTAGGCCAGGAGATTGTCGCGCGCCCAGTCCCCATGAGCTTCGGCCCACTCCGTACTGCCGATGAGTCCGAATTCTTCCGCGTCCCAGAATGCGAAGGCGATCGAGTGCGCCGGACGCCAGCCGTCTCGCACGCGCTGTCCAAGTCGCTGAGCGGCTCGGATCAGGGCTACAGTTCCGCTGCCCGCGTCGTGGGCCCCGCGAACCCACGCGTCCCGGTGGTTGCCGAGCAGGACGGTCTCAGGGTTGAGACCTGGAATGCGCCCGATCACATTGACGATGCGCCGAAGGGTACGTGGCGCGTCCACACGGACGAATGCCTCGACAGGTCCGGGGCCTACCGGGCGGCGTTCCTTCTTGGGCTCGCTCGATTCACCCGATTCTCCTGACTCACCGTCAGCCTCGACGGCCATGCGCCGCACACGCAGCTTCTCGATCACCCGTGCGGCTTGCGCGGCACTGATGGGCAGGCAGGGAATCCTGGGCAAGCGCGCCTCGAGCTCGGCCCCGGCGAGTCGTTCCTGGGGAGATGATTCACCGGGCGCCGGCGAGGCGAATCCGGGCGTCGACGGGTCGCCGGGCTGAGTGGCAATGGAGAGGATGGCGCCACGCTGGACGGCCCAGTCGGGTTTCCAGCGGTCGGTCGGCCAGGTCTCGCCCCTGCCCGGCCCGTCGCTTGCGGGGTCGCTGAATAGCAGGACCGCCTTGCACCCGAACTCGGTAGCGAAGTCTACTTTCACCCCGCGGTAGGCTCTTCCGTAGCGGATCAGCGCGACCTTTCCGGCCGGATCGACTCCTGCGGCGCGCAGCCGTTCGAAGTCCGCGCGCAAACCGTAGCCGGCATCGATCACCGGCGCCCGCACCTCGCCGTTGCTCGACCAGCCGCTGAACGGCGGCACATCCATCGCGGGCACCTGGTCCGGGTCGAAGGACGCGTAGTTTTCGAGGTATGGCTGGTCCGCGAGGGCGTCGTCGAAGAGCTTCAGATCGAGCTGGCGCGGGAGTGACAGCAGGACCTCGCGCACGTCGAACTCCACCTCGAGCCCGGCGGCTTCGAGCTTGTCGGCTACCCACTCGGCGGCACGCGCGGAACCGGACGTTCCGGCCAGACGCGTGGCTGCGCTAAGCTCCATGAGCAGGGCGCGCGCAGGGGGGGCCTGGTCTTCGCTTCCCGGTGTCGGAGCGGCGAAGAGGATGGAGGCCAGGGTGGTCAGGGCGAGGTCGCGGGGTGAGAGCATGTGGGGTGGGGGAGTCGAGCCCGGGGTGGACAATGCCCGATCCTAAGCCAGGCTGCCGGGGAATCGAAGCCGTGCGCGCACTTCTCGAGCGGGGAACACCATCGACCCTGGGTTGTCGGGCCCCGTCAGTCCCGGCCGAGACGCTCGATCAGCTGGGGCAGCAGGGCCGTCAGGCGGGCATTGAGCCCGAAATGCCCTCCCTCGAACTCCTGGTGCTCGAACGGGATTCCCAGCTCGGTCAGCCGACCGGTCAGGGCGCGAAGTGCGAACTGGAGATGGAATTCGTCGCCTCGACCGGCCTCGAGGTAGAGCCACTCGAGCTGGCGCAGGTTGGCCGCGAAGCGCTCGCTCGCATGGAGTGGGTCGTATTCGAGCCAGCGTCTCCAGGTCGCCTCGACCCGTTCACCGGATGTCGGGTCGATCGGAAGATCGAAGCCCAACGGGGAGGCTGGATTCGGCGAATAACAGGCCGACATGGCGAGCAGGTTGAGTACTGCGTGACCATCGCCGGATAGATCGCAGTTTTCGGCGAACGCTGAAAGGAAGGCGGCAGGATCCGAGCCATGGGCCAGCAGCCCGCGCGCCGCATTCAGGAAGTCAGAGGCGTATCCAAATTCGAAATGGCAGTCACCCGAGATCGACGCGACGACGGGGAAGGTCTGCGAGTGGCGCATTCCGAGGTGTAGCGCGCCAAATCCCCCGGAGCTCTTGCCGCAGAGCGCCCGGCGACCCGGCCGCGTCGGGTAGGTGTCGTCGATGAAGTCCACCAGCTCCCGGGCCACGTAGGTTTCGTAGTTGCCGCAGCAAGCGCTGTCGACGTATTGACTGCCGCCGAGACGGGTGAATGCGTCCGGCATGACGAGGATGGCGGGTGCCGCAGCGCCACTGGACACGGCCCGGTCGAAGGCCTGGACCACACCGGCTTTCCAGGGGTGGGTTTCGAGCAGAGCCTGTGGGCGCCCGGTAAAGGCCGAGAGGATGAACACCACGGGTAGTCCACCCTCGGCTCGCTCGAATCCGGGCGGGAGGTAGACCGGAACCTCGCGTGTGAAGGCGTCGCCGAGTGCATTGCCGCGTAGGGCCTCGCTCTCGAAGGGGCGCGTCTCCACGCGACCTTCGAAGGCCAGGGGATCACGCCGGTATTGGGAGTCGTCCATGCCAAAGGACTATCCGCGCGGGCCGGGTCATGCCAGGCAATCTATGGAAAGGGATCGGCCGCCGCGGCAGACGCGGCCTGCCCGCTTCGTCAGCGCAGGGCGGCGTAGCCCGGGCGGATCTTCTCATCGATCAGGCGCACGCGATCCGCGTAGGGGTAGAAGGCCGACTTCATGGAATTGATGGCGATGCGCTCGAGGTCGTCGAGATCGCACCCGAAGGCTTCGACGGCCAGGAAATACTCCTCCGTCATGCTGGTACGGCTCATCAGGCGGTTGTCGGTGTTCAAGGTGATCCGGTAATCCTCGTCCAGGAAGTACCGGAACGGATGCTCTGCGACCGACGGTGTGGCGCCCGTGTGTACGTTGCTCGAGAGGCAAACCTCGATCGGAATGCGGTGATCGAGTACGTAGCGGGCCAGTCCGCCCACGTGGATAACCTTTTCCTCGTACACGACGATCTCGTCGAACAGGCGTGTGCCATGGCCGATGCGGTGGGCTCCGCAATACTGCAGGGCCTGCCAGATGCTCTCGGGACCGAAACTCTCACCGGCGTGGATCGTGATCGATCCGTTGCTGCGCATGATCAGCTGGAAGGCCTCGATGTGGTGCTTGGGCGGGTGTCCGTCTTCTTCCCCGGCCAGGTCGAACCCGACACATCCCCGTTGACGCCAGGCCACCGAGAGCTCCGCCAGCTTCAGCGAGAGCTCCGCGGACTCGTTGCGCATGGCGCACACGATCAACCCGAAGTCTATGTTGAAATCGGCCTGGCCACGTCGAAGCCCGCGCAACACGGCCCGCATGACAGCGTCGAGGCCGAGTCCCTTCTGAGTGTGAAAGTGGGGCGCGAATCGGATCTCGGCGTAGACGACATTGTCAGCCGCCAGGTCCTGCATGGACTCGTAGGCCACGCGCTCGAGGGCATCGGCCGTCTGCATGATTGCGATCGTGTGCGAAAAACCGGTCAGGTAGAGACCGAGGTCGCCCCTGTCCGCCCCCTCGAAGAACCAGGCTGCGAGGGCTTCGGGGTCGCTTTCCGGTAATCCGTCGTACCCCGCGTCGCGCGCCAGGTCGAGCACGGTCGAGGCGCGCAGGGAACCATCCAGGTGTTCGTGCAGTAGCACCTTGGGTGCCTTTTGGACCCGCTCTCGGGACACGGGTGACGTCTTCGATTTCATGCGATCAGAATCTAGCCCTTTGAACGCCAATTCCAAGGTGTGAGCCGGTGTGAGTCGAAGCGCTCGGCGTTGTGGCGCGGGTCACCGGACCCTATTCTTTCGGCCTCCGGGGCTGGCTCACCACAGCCCGGTTGGCAGCCCTTCTCCGAATAACGTTGATATGAACTCGAATCTGCGCGTCCGAATCGCTCCGAGCCCTACGGGGGCGATCCACCTCGGACTCGCGCGTACAGCGCTTTTCAACTGGGCCTTCGCCCGCGGGCGCGGCGGTGCATTCCTGCTGCGCGTCGAGGACACCGATCGTGAGCGCTCCACCAGCGAGTCGGAAGAGGCCATCCTCGCGGGCCTGAGGTGGCTCGGCCTGGACTGGGACGAGGGACCCGACGTGGGGGGCGAATTCGGACCCTACCGACAATCCGAACGGATCGAGCGCCACTGCATGCGCGCGGTCGAGCTACTCGAGGCCGGTCACGCCTATCGCTGCTTCTGCAGTCCCGATCGACTCGACGCCCTGCGTGAGTCCCAGATGAAGGCCAAGGAGACCCCGGCCTACGATCACCTCTGCCGGGAGATCGAGCGGGCCGAAGCGGATCGCCGAGCCGGCGCAGGTGAGGCCTGCGTGCTGCGATTCAAGATCCCTGAAGGAGAGACTCGTTTCGTGGATCTGGTGCGCGGCGAGGTCACCTTTCAGAACAACGAAGTCGACGACTGGGTCATGGTACGGCGCGATGGCAATCCGACTTACAATTTTGTCGTCGTGTGCGACGACGTCGACATGCGCATTAGCCACGTTTTCCGCGGTGAGGAGCACCTGGTAAACACTCCCAAGCAGATCTTGCTATATCGCGCCTTCGGGGCCCAGCCGCCCGAATTCGGACACCTGCCCTTGATGCTGGGTCCTGATCGCAAGAAGCTGAGCAAGCGTTCGGGTGACACTTCCCTCGAGGACTACCGGGCCAAGGGCTATCCGCCCGAGGCCGTCATGAATTTCCTGGCGCTCCAGGGCTGGGCCCTGGACGGTGAGACCGAGGTCTTCTCGACAGCGACCCTGGTCGAGAAATTCGATATTCGAGATGTGAGCAAGGGCGGCTCGATCTTCGATTTCGACAAGTTCCTCTGGCTCGCGGGTGAGTACGTCCACCATGAGGCCGTGGAGCGTATCGCAGAGCGCTGTGCCCCGTTCGTGATCGAGGCGGGCCAGATGACGGCCGAGGAGATCGAAGCGCGCGCGGACTGGTTTCACTCGATCGTCGCAATGGAGCGCGAGCGCATCCGGATCTACTCGGACCTCCCGGCCCGTATCGCGCACTTTTTCGCCGACGATGCCAGCGTCGTGTACCAGCCCAAGGCGGAGAAGAACGCGCGCAAGCACGTCGCGCGGATCGAAACCCTGCGAGACTACGGGGCCTGGGTGGCCGACCGGCCCGAGTGGTCGGCGACCGAGACCTCCGCGGCTGCAGCCGCTCTGGGCGCTGAGACCAAGGCCTGGATCGCCGAGCGTGGACTCAAGATGCCCGGCCTGTTCCAGCCCCTGCGCTGCGCCCTGACCGGACTGCCCGGCGGGCCCGATCTGTTCGAGACCCTGTTCGCACTTGGCCGCCGCACTGCCCTGAAGCGGATAGAATTCGGTATCGAGCGCCTGGCCGACTAGAGGGATGTCCGGCCCTGTCCTGGGCCCTGGCTCAAGCAAATGGCGCTCCTGGTCGAAGAGGGCGGCAGCCCTCATTGGAGGGACCGGACCCCATGGAAGACGACTGGAACGGCGACGAGATCACATGCGAGGTGGCCTGGATCATGATCCAGGGCTTCGTGAGTGGGGACTCGACCCCCGACGGTGAGCACCTGATGCGGGCCCACATCGCCCGCTGCGGAGCCTGCCGAGACGAGTATCGTTCGGCCGTGGTGACCCTGGCGCGGATCGGTGGGGAGAAGCGCCGGCAGCGGGTGGAGCGCGAGCGTTCCGATCGCCACGATCGCCTGCGCACGATGGCCTTTCAGGCCGCGGCGCCGCCGAGCGGGAAGTTCCAGCGCATGCGTACGATGCTCTACCCGGCCTTCTTCGCCTTTCTGATGTTTCAGGTCTCGCGCATGTCCGTGGCCGTCGCGGGGGTTTCGTTTACGGGACTGACGGGTCAGGTCACCGTTTGCGAGCAAGGCCTCGAACCCGCCGCCGAGCAGACGGTCAAGCGCGGCGACTGGTGCCGGACGGGCCCGGACTCGAGTGCGCGGCTCGACGCCACCCGGGCCGCGGTCGTGCTCGGAGCCTCGTCGGCGGTGCTCATTGAACGCACTCAGCCGACACGTTACCGGCTGGACAGTGGGAGCGTCGACATCGATGGAACCTGTACGGTCAATACCAGCTGGGGCATCGTCGACCTGGACCAGGGCCGGGCGCGGGCGACCCTGCGGGAAGGCGGCCTGGAGATCGAGTGCTTCGAGGGGCTCGTCGCGTTCACCGGAGCGCTGGGCTCGGTGAAGGTCGAGGCCGGTAGAATCCATCGCAGCTGGCTCTGACTCGATTCCCGTTGCCGGCGCGAGTATCACTCCTCATCAAGGGGGAGGTGTCGTAGCCCGGCACCGGCTCTTGATTCCCTCTCACTGACGACACGGGAGCGGTAGACAGACGATCGTGGCTAACCGACCGCCCGTGGGGGCCTACCGCAGTTCTCTTCGATGTCATCCAGGCGCTCCCGGGGGCACCCTCCTGCAAAGGTCACACCGGTTGGGAGTCGCCCCAGATGCACGGGCTACGACAGGGTCCCATAGGCGCTTCTTGGAGCGGGTTCAATTCACACCCGGCCATTATCGAAAGTCGTGCCCGCGAGCAGGCCATGACTCTCTAGAGTGTGTGCTTGGTTCTCTTCCATCAGAACAAGCCAAACGTGGCGCGCGTCGCCCCTCGACGACATTCGGACACGCGCCTGGCATTTTTTCGCGCTGCCGAACGGATATTCGTCTGGGCCGGCGGGCGGCGGTTCTACCGGCGCTTCTTCCTGGGTGCGGGGCGTTTCGTGGTACGCGAGGAACGCCTGGTGGTCCCTGACTTGCCGCCCGATCTGGATGGCTTCGCGATCGCGCAGCTCTCGGACTTCCACGCCGGGCCCTTCCTGGGGCCGGGCGACATGGTCGACCTGATCGCTGCCGTCGATGGGCTCGACGTCGACATGGTTGCGATGACCGGTGATTTCATCACTCACCACTCGCGCGAGGTCGAGCCAATCCTGCCTGATCTGGGACGGTTTCGGTCACGCCTGGGGTCCTTCGCTGTGCTGGGCAACCACGACTATCACCGGCGCCAGGAGGATGGCATCGTCAGCGGTCTGGCGGCCCAGGGGGTGCGCTGTCTGCGAAACGAGAGTGTGCACCTGAGGGTTGGCTCGGAGTCGCTCTTTGTCGTCGGACTGGAAGATCTGGAGGAGTCGCGGGACGTGGACCCGGAGCGAGCCCGCGCGGATGTCCCGCCTGGCGGTCTGGAACTCCTGCTCTGCCACAACCCGATGGGGGCTCCGCGGCTTCACCGGCCGGGCTGCGTCGCAATCCTCGCGGGCCATACACACGGCACCCAGATCGATCTTCCGGTTCTGCGGCGGATGGGGCCCCAACATCCCGGGCTGAGAGTCGATTTCGGTCCGACAACGTTGATCGTGAGCCGCGGGGTCGGAGTCGTCGGCGCTCCATTTCGATTCCGTGCTCCGGCCGAGATCGTCTGTGTACGCCTGGTTCGCGGCGACACGGAGTCCTAGCAGGCCGTTGGAGAACAGCGGTTCGCGAAATGCCTGGCATCGGGCCCAGATCAAGGCGCAGCAAGTTCCCAATGGTTGGACATCATTTGGAACCTTGCTGCAACGCTGAGCTGGGTCCGAGGACGGGAATCTCGGGGATCGCTGTTCTTCAACGGTCTGCTAGACGATCGGCATCTACCTGCTCTCTGTACTTCCGCGGCTGGTAGAATCGAGTGCATCGTGCAAGGAAGTCTCTGTCTCAATAACGGCGTGCTGTACGTCGGTCGCTGCGCAAAGACGGCGTCCGTTGCCTCGTACGATCTAGACGGGCATCCGCTCGAGACGCGCTTCACGTTTCGAGACAAGGAAACGGGCATCTCCTCGGTCGCGGGACTCGATGTTGACGACGACCACCGCATCTGGGTTGCCGATGGTGCAAGTGGGCGGTTGCGCGGATTCACCCTCTTCGGGCAGGAGATCGCGATCGTCGGGGCCGAGCCCGGCTCGAGCGAGGACCGGCGTGGCAGCATCGGCCTGCCGTCCGATGTGTCCGCGAGTGGATCTGACGATTCCCTCGAAATCCTGATCGCATCACGCGGCCTGCGGCGTCATGCCCTCCAGATCCTGCATCCAGATACCGGGCGGGTGCGCTCTCTGCGGCCGCTCGGCGACCCGCGCGGCCAGTTCCAGGATCTGGTGGGTGTCGCCAAGTTGGGAGATCTGGTCTATGCGTGCGAACGGCGCGCACGCCGGGTGGAGGTCTTCCGCCACGGAGATTTTCACTTCGCATTTCAGCTCATGGCGAGCGGCGGCGGCTTTGCCGTGCCCTCCGCGGTAGCCGTTCTCGACGACCGGCGGGCCCTCGTCGCGGTGTCCCAGCCGGAGAGCGCGTTGCTGCTCGTGGATCGGACCGGAACATTGATACGCGTTCTGGCGTGGGGCTCGGGTGAGGGCGCAGAACCCCGGTCCGGTGAGGTGCTGCAGCCCAGCGGTGTGGTCGTCGAGGCCGGCGCCCGCGATCGGGATACCCGTGTGGCGGTCATCGATTGCGATGGGGAGCGGGTGCAGGTGTTCAATCTCGAGAGTGTTTGCTACGGAGCATTTCAGCACCTGGCTGACTTCTGAAATGGGCCAGCGAGGGCCGCAACGGAGGGCGATGCCCCTCTTCCTGTTGCTGGCAGGTGCATTGGCCCTGGTCGGGGTCCTCTGGACCCGGGGCGTGGCAGTCGACCCGCACGGGCAACAGGTCGCAGTTCCGGCAATAGGCGGGCTACACCCGGTCGGCCGCGAGGGTGATCCAGGCCCGGCCGGTCCCACAGACCCGTTCCCGGTCGGGCGCGAGGCGCTGACGGGCGTCGAGAGTGCCAGTCCCGCCGTCTCGTCGGTCGATCCAGATACAGACGTGGAGTGGATCGACGTGCGCGTGATCGACCGCGCGAGCGGGGCTCCCATCCCAGGCGCCCGGGTGCATCAGTACGGGACCGACGGGGAATCCGAGACCGTGGCCGATGAAGAGGGCCAGCTGCGGCTTGCGTCGCTCGGTGTTCAGATTCGGGTGGGACACCCGGACTACATCGATGTCTTCGCCCCGCACCTCCCCGAAGCGAGACCCCTTTGCCTCGAGCTGACACGCAGCCTTCGCCTGTCTGGCCGCCTGGTCGACGAATCGTCCCAGGGCGTAGCGGAGGTATCCGTACGGTTGGGTGGGGGGCCACTAGGCGCGGTCGCCGGCCTCGAACAGGAGGCGCCCGCCGACCTCTTGACCCAAAGCGGTGCGGACGGGAGCTTCGAGTTCCTAGGCCTGAGTCCGGCGCGCTATTCGTTATTGATCGCGGAGGCCGACGACGAGTACGCGGCGCGCCTCGAAGAGGGAATCGAGCTGTGGCCCGACGACGAGCGTGAGTTCACTTTTGTGCTGGACGGCGGCGCTACCCTGCTCGGGCAAGTCCGGTGGCGGCAGGCGAACAATCCCATCGCTGATGTGCACATCGAGCTGGCGCCCGACTGGACCCTGTGGGAGGGTCGGGAAGCGCCAGTCATGGCGACTCGCAGTGACGAGGAGGGGCGGTTCGAGCTCGCGGGCCTGGCGCGCGGAAGCTACGACGTCCACTTGCGCTCCCCATGGGGGGCCATGGTCGAGCGCTCCGTCATGAGCCCGGGCACGGGCGAGACCATCGAGCTCACGTTCGAGCTGCGCCAGCCGGCCCAGGTCAGCGGGCGCGTCTTCGATCAAGCTGGCGAGCGGGTCCGTGGCGCTCGCGTATGGATCACGACCCGGCCCGAGGATCGGGAGTTCGACTGGAGTGAGCCGACCTCGGCGGGTCTTCGCAGCCCTTTCCTGCTATCTGCGATCTCTGGCGCCGACGGTGACTATCGCTTCGATGCGGTTCCGACCCGAGAAGCGCTCTGGATCTTGGCCCTTCCGCCTGGGCCGGCGGCGCCCGACGAGCGGCCAGCCTATTTCGAGCCGTTGCGCCTGGTCGAGGGTCAGGCACGGACCGGCGTCGACCTGACGTTGGAGGGAACCCGGAGGCTCTCAGGAATCGTCACGGACGAGCGAGACCAACCCGTGGCTGGAGTGCGGGTTGAAGCCTGGCACGCTCGCTGGGGCAAGGCCTGTCCAGGGCGAAGCGCTACTACCGACGCCGATGGTCGGTTCGCTGTGGGGCCTCTGCCCCTCGGACCGACGCGAGTCGAGTTCTCCTGTGTGGGATACCTGGACGCGGTGCAGGCTCGACGACTGGTCGAGGGCGAGAACGAGGTCATGGAGCAGGAGCTTCGCGAGGCCCACCCGATAACCGGCTGGGTCGTCGACGAATCGGGCCTGGGAGTGGTCGGCGCTTCTGTGCGCGCCCGTGCAGTTGCGTCCTCCGGCTCGAGTGGGGCGCCCCGCAAGGGAGAGGCGACGACCGATCGCTTCGGAGCGTTTCATATCGAAGGCCTGACCGAGCGGCGCTGGAAGGTCAGCGCCAAGGCACCGGGCTTCACGCCACTCGCCAAGCTGGGTGTCGAGGTCGCCTTGCCCGACAGCGCGCCCCTGCTGTTGATCCTGGCCGCCAAGGAGCGGACCGTCCCCGGGTCCGTCCACGGCGAGGTGCGCTGGTCATTCACCGGGCGCCCGGTCTGGGATCTGAGCTTCGAGGGCGCGCGAGGTGGCGTGACGCGCTTGTCGGGGAGCAGCTTCGAGGTCCATGGGATCCGTCCCGGGCGCATGCGGCTCGTCGCAAGGGCCCCTGGCATGGAGCCCCTGCTGTTCGGACCGGTCGAGGTCGTATCCGGTGCATCCCTCGACCTGGGCCACCACGAGGTCGCCCGTGCCACCCGCGCGACGGTCGCGGTGCGCGATGCCGGGGGAGCGCTCCTCCGCAAGGGGGCCGAGGTGCGCCTCGAGCCCCTTCCGGGGGCCCAGGGGGGCTGTGGCGAGCGGCAGCCCAATCGTGAATTCGCCGAAAGTGCGCGTGCGGGGATCTTCACCCACGATGCCGTCCCGCGCTGTCGATGGCGGCTGAGGGTCACCCAGGCGGGGTTCGCACCCCACTCCGAGATTGTCCGCATATCCGGGCCACGCCAGACCCTGGCCGTCTTCATGCGCCCCAGGTGACGCCCCTGCTAGGGGGCTTCCCCTGGATCCCGGGCCAGGTGCCCGTACGGCCGCTTTTCGGGCCCGGTTCCGGTAGCTCCGTCCGGCTCAATACCGATCTGAAATTCAGGCGAAAGATTGTCCGGCGTGGCGATGCTGTTCTATGATTGCTTTCGTGAGTAGCCCTTCGGGGCAATTCACGCATGTGAGTTCCATCAAGAGGTATTGCACTTTGCGAGCGGTGCGTACCCGGGAAGCTTGATGGCAACTCCTCTCTCCCTCGGGCCGCCTGTACTTCGGTGCAGGCGGCCCCCTCAATTTCTGGCTCCTGGGGGTGGCTAGCTCAGGCGAAGGGCAACCAGAGCTCGATACGGTGGGCGCCATCCAGATGCAGTTTCCCCGCGCAATCCCGAATATGGCACCGGAGTCCGGGCAGGGCGGGGTGCTCCGCTCTCGGTTGCAGGGTCGCGCGGCCGGGATCGGGCGGCAACTCAGCGCACAGTTGCAGGCCGGCGCGCCCACCGCGTCGGCCACCCAGGTGCAGCGGGCGGATCGAGATCTGGATCTCCGCTCCGCTCTCGTCCTCCCCGTGCGGTTGGCTCTCGACGACGGCAAGCATCGAGTCCACGATCGCCAGGAAGGCTTCCGTGCTCACGTCGATGTCGAATGGGCCCGCATCGATCGCTGAGACCGACAGGCTCCGGCCAAGTTGGTGCAGGCGCGCTGCGTGCCTTGCGGCACGCTCTTCGAACAACCTCACCCAGCGCGTCTTCTCGGTGGACGCGGGCCAGATTGCCTCTCCCGCCTCGTCCGCCTTGCTCCGTTCCGCATAGGCATCGAGTAGCAGGTCGCCGGCGGCCTGACATTCGCGGTCGACGACCTCCGAGAGGCTGAGTCGTTCCTCGTCGAGGGCGTCCGCAGCGCTGTGGAGCTCCTCCTGTCGGGCGCGAATACTCCGCAGCAGGTCACGCAGGTCGGGCGCGACCCGCGCGCAGGCCGAGCGCTCAGCGGTGTCTTGTCGCTGGAACGGTGGAAGAACCCGGTCCGCGATGATCTGGTCCGGATCGCCCGCGACGGCGGAATCCAGGCAGGTGAGCAGCATGAGCAGAGACTCGAGCAGGTCGGACCGGTCTTCCCGCGTGTCTTCGTTAGCCTTGCAACCGGCGCCGGCCAGGACCAGGGCCCTCCGATGAGGAGCATCTCCGCTAACGAGTACCAGGCCGTCCGGCGGCAATTCCGGCCCGATCTCCCGCGCAGCGACACTCTCGACGAGGCTCGCGCCGGGCAATTCGCCCGTCGCGCCAGAGCCCAGCAGTCGGATCCATGGCTGGCCTTCGGCGTAGATGGCCACGGCTGCCGCCAGGTCCGCCTCGAACACGGACTGGACCAGGAGCCGCTCGCGCCGTTGGGGGTCGGGCTCCTCCATGAGGTGCTCGATCAGGGGGCCGAGTAGTTGAAATGGTGTGTGGGGGGGCATGACTTTCGCCGTCAGGCATCCGTATCGACCAGATGGGGTCCCGGGCCGAATACTGGTTAGACTGGGCCCATGCGAATCCCAGGCATGGCCCTCCAGGTCGATACGGAGGACGTCGATTGGCAGCCGACCCGCAGCCCGGGCGTCCACTGGCACGTCCTGTTCTCGGCCAATCCCGACGAGACCTCGGGCCGGCGCAAGGCGAGCGACTCCACGGTCTTGATCCGGATGGATCCGGGCTGCGGCTACCCGCCGCACCGTCACCTCGACGTCGAGGAGGTGCTGGTCCTCCAGGGCGGATTCGAGGACGCGTTTGGGCGCCATGGAGTGGGGGACTACGTGCGCTACGAGTCGGGCACGGTCCACGCGCCCGTGGCCAGCGGGGACGCCCGGAGCCCGGTCGGGCCCGGAAACCCCGCCTGCGTCCTTTTCGCGATCGCGCGCGGCGGAATCGAGATCGAATAGGGCCCGTGTGGGCCTGGCCATTGTAGGCTCGGGGTTTCGCACCAAGCGCCTGAGAGGGCGACTGCCAACCGGAACCAACCCGTGACCCAAGCTCCCATAGATATCCTCTGTGCCCAGTTGACCGCCGAATTTCAGCGCGATTCGCGCGGCGCCGGGGTCATAGACATCCTCTCTCGGTACGCGAAAGAGGAGCAGGATTGGCACGGATGCCGCTACTCCTGTCCGGACACCTATTCCCGAAATCTGATCCACCGCGGCCGCGACTACGAGTTGCTGCTCCTGTGCTGGGGCGAGGGTCACGAGAGCCCGATCCACGACCATGCCCAGCAGTCATGCTGGATGGCGGTCCTCGAGGGAACCCTGGAAGAGGTTCATTTTCGGACTCCCGGTGAGGGGCCCGAGGCCCTTGTCGAGGGCCGATCCCTGCGCATTTCCCAGGGGCAGGTGTGCTTCATCGAAGACGAGATCGCCTTGCACCTGATCAGGCCCGTCGAGGGGGCCGGGGGCGTCTCATTGCACCTCTACGCCAAGCCCATCGACGAGTGTCGCGTCTTCGATCCACAGACCGGCGTCAGTAGCCAGATCGAGGTTGGGTACACGACGCTGCGCGGAGAACCGTGCGTCGAATCGGCGGAGCAGGTCCGGGCGAGCTTCCAGGTCTAGAGGTCAGCGCCGGTCTCCAGGAGGCGCCTGGCCGGTCCCCGCCGACCCGGCCGAAGGCCAGTTCGAGTCTCCGCGATGGCCACCCGTGGGAAGGGACATGCCGCAGGGCCTGCGGGGGGCCCGATCCAGCAATGGAGAGGGGCGCCACCAGCTACCTGGCGACGCCCCAACATGTGGCTCTCTCGTATCGGTATCCCCTTGCCGACCCCCGCGGGTCGAAGGGCGAGGGTTCGCCCTGTTCGGAATCGATCGTTCGTTGGTCCGGCTGGCGGCGATTGCTCGTTCCTTCCCCTTAGAACGCGAAGCGAGTTGCAAACCGCGTCCCTTTCTCCCGATTATCTTCCGCGGGGGCAGGATGACGCTTCGTTTACGTTGCTGCAACAAAGTGCTGGGCGAGTTTCTCGTGTGCGCTTCCGGCCCATGGTTGGCCGCCGCCAGCAAGGGAGCGGCGGTGAACTGAGTGGAGTCGGTATTGTTCTGGCCGGTCCCTGCCGTCCTAACCCCTTGTCGACATGGCGCTTGGAGAGCTGAGGCCAGCGCCGGACCGGGTCGGGCCCGTTCGCTCGGAGGTAAGCGTCGGTGGCACAACCACCTGGGCCTCGATGCCCAACACCGAACCGGGTCAGTTCGGAATGGTAGCGGCGGAGGGACTTGAACCCCCGACACGCGGATTATGATTCCGCTGCTCTAACCAACTGAGCTACGCCGCCATGGGCCATCTGATCCTTGTCAGCCGGCCGCCAAGCGGCGGAACTTAGCCTGCGGGGGGTCATCGGGTCAAGCCGAACCCGCTGGCAGCCCCTGGAAGATGTGCCCCAGATGCCCCCTCTGGCCGCGGATGACTTTCCGACCGGTTGCCAGGGCACGAGGGTCTGGAAGCGACCGAGCCCGATGTCGGCCGCGATGAGTCGGCGCCTACCTACCCGGCGTGAGATCGACCGTGGCACCGCTCAGGACCGCGCTCTCCGGAATGTGAAGCGTGCCCGTGTGTGTCCCGATCGTGAAGCTGGCCTGATCCGTCGGTACCAGTCCATTACCGGTCGGCGAGTCGGTGGCGTAGGGCACTCGCACCTGAGCCTCGCCGTGCTCGTCGGCGATCGCCGAATGGACAAAGGTCAGCGCGTAGCGCGCGCGGGGAAAGCGCACTGTCAGGGTCACGCTGAGACGCGTCCCGGGGGGGGCTGTTGCCTCCAGAAGTGCGCCGGGGACGTACTCCCAGAGGAAGCCTGCAGGAATCGCGCCCGGGTGGGGATTCGCTCCGGGCGGAAGAGTGAGGCTCGGGTCGCGCACGGACGAGACCTGAACCAGGCGCAGGAATTCGAGCGGGGACGTTGGGCTGGCGCCCGGAATCGACGCTGCTGTATTCCCACCGAGTAGCATGCGCGCTCCGATGGTCTGGAACCAGGCCGGGCGGATGTCCGTTCCGTCCGGGCCGGATTCGAGGAATCGCGTTCGAAGCTCGGGGTCGGCCGCTGCAATCTGGCTCGTAAGGGTCCTGGGTAGGCGGCTCGTGACGAGTACGAAGGCCACGTCGTGTCGTTCGAGGATGGCGGTCGCGTTGACCGGGTCTTCGCTCAACAGGAATGCCGGAGCGGAGCGGAAGCCTTCCTCACCGACGTAGGAGCCGAAATTCGTGGCGAGGCTCGGGTGGTCGGCGACCCACTCGATGCAGTGCCCAAACGACCAGTTGGCGAGTACAGCCCCGGAGTGACTCGCCTGGCTGCGTTGGGTCGTGCGCAACCACTCGCACAGTTCACGGGCGGCGGCGCTCGCCGGGCCTTCGCGCTGGAGCTGGGATTGGCGGACTCCGCGGACGGACTGGCCGAGTGATGACAGCACCGTCGGCTGAGCCATGCAGACCAGAAGCGCCGCCAGGGGGAGGCTGACCCATGGGCGCGGTCGCGAGTGCCGGGCGGCGAGGCGGGCGACGATGTACGCCAGTCCAAGGCCCAGCAGGACGCTCATCGGAAGGGTGAGCCCGTCGCCGAAACGGGCCTGACGGGCCGCTTGAATGGCGCGCAAGGGAACGCTTACGAGAAAGGGAAGCAATGCCAGGTCCAGGGCGCGTCGGCCTCTCCAGGTGATCGCCACCCACGCGATCGGTAGGGCTACCAGCCCGTACCCGAGCTCCACGAAGGCGCGTGTTCCCGCACGGCTTCCGATGAGCGGGCGCGATTCACTGATGCCGGCCATGAACTGATTGACCTTGCCCATCCACTGGAATCCTTCACGGATGCCCAGCCCTACCGGCGTGTCGAAGAGCAGCAGGCCGATTGCGGCAGCGAGTAGTGTGCCCAGGACGAGCCAGGGATACGCGCGCCTCGATGAGTCACGACTTCTCAGGAAGGGCAACGGCAGGAAGACCAGGGCGCCAGCCGCCAGGAAGAGTGGGTGGAACCACGACAGGTTGACAACTTGCCATGGGTTGGCCACGAGCCACGGGCTGGCGCTGACGGCCGGGAGCGAGGTCAGGAGGGCCACGAGGTGGAAGCTGCCTCCCATGGCGCAGAGCCCCGCCAGGTGCGAGCGACCGTTGCGCAAGACGAGCCAGCCGAGCACGAGTTGCACCTCCAGGATGTAGACGATCGATGCGACCCAGGAGCCGAGCAAGACGCCGGCGATGACCCCCAGTGCGCTCCCCCAGACGACGCCAGAGCGCGGACGCTCGTGGGCGCCACGCGCGAGGGCCGCGGAGAGGACGACGACCAGGCAGCCCGCCAGCAGCGCTACCCAAGCGTGGTGGTCACCATTGCCAGCCTTGCTGTACGCGATCGAGGCCAGGCAAAGGGCGTGGTAGAGTCCGGCGACCAGAGCCGCCAGGTCCCCGGCAAGGCTTCGAGCGACAGCTGCTGCGAGGAGCGAAGTCAGCAGGCCAAAGATCAGCGGAAGGGATGCCACATGACGTTCGATCCAGCCGTGGCGGTCCTCGCCGTCGGCCGGCGATTCCGTTGATGACGGGTCATGCAGCTTGGGGGCGAAGGGCCCCAGGACCGTCCTCAGGAAGAGCGAGTAGTAGGGCGGCCAGGGGATGGCCGAGCCGTGGGGGTAGTTGAGATACCCATCCTGGCCAGCGATCGGGCCGTCCTCCTCGAGCGCGCGCTCGAGGCGCCGCATCTGATACAGGCTATCCGGGTCGTAGGTGACCCACCCCGGCGCGGATTCCCCCTGAACCGGCACCCGACGATCGAGCGTGTCACGGGCGAACCACGAAGACGCTGCGACGACCAGCAGCACGAGGCCGGTGCGCCAGGTCCATCTCGGGCTGCGAATTGCGCGGGGCTGACGGACGTCGGGCATCAGATGCGCCAGATCGCGTCGTGCCGGGCCCGGAACGTGTGAAGTTGCACATCGGGATCCTACCGTTGGGCCTCCTTGGCGAAAAGGGCGGCCGGTTCGAGTCCTAGGGGTTAACGACCAGGGTGCCAACAACTCGGCCAATGGACTCGTGCAGGCCCGCGCCCGTCGCTATCCTGCTCGCCGCAAATCTTGCTTGGTCCCCCCAGGGTGCTTCGGCCCCCCCTACTCGTTTCCCTGAAAAGTCATGCTCCTACAAGGCGATTCCGCGACCCCCGATACCGTCCCGACGCCCGAGCCCAATGGCGGCACGGTCACCCTGGCTGATACGGCCGAATCGCTGGGCGAGTTTCAGCGCTGGTTGCAGGAGGATGCGATCGATTGGCTCACTGGCCCCGTCTTTGAGAAGGTGGTCCTGTGGCTCGCGGCGGTTGCGATCTTCATCATCGGGCGCTGGGTCGCGAAGCGTGCAACTGCCATTTTAGGTCGCGTGCTCGAGGGACGCAATGTCGACCCAACGCTGATCGGTTTCGTGAGCAGCATGGTCTACATGCTGTTGCTTACATTCGTAGTGATCGCGGCCCTGGGGCAGGCAGGCTTTGACACCGCTGGCCTGGCGGCGGTCATCGCGGCCGCGACCTTCGCCATCGGTTTCGCGCTTCAGGGCTCCCTCTCCAACTTTGCGGCGGGCGTGATGATGATGATCTTCCGTCCCATCAAGAAGGGCGATTTCATCGAGGCTGGGGGCGCGACGGGGGTCGTGGAGGAGGTTGGAGTCTTCTGCACGATCATGAAGACCGGTGACAACAAGAAGATCATTGTTCCGAACTCCGGAGTCACGGGCGGAAATATCACGAACTACTCGTCCAATCCGACGCGCCGCCTCGACCTGGTCTTCGGTATCGGCTACGACGACGATGTCCCGAAGGCGAAGGCCCTGCTCAAGAAGATCTGCGAGGCCGATGAGCGCGTGCTCGCCGATCCCGGAACGACCATCGGCGTCGTCGAGCTGGGAGATAGCGCCGTGAACATCGTCTGCCGGCCCTGGGTCAATTCAGGGGACTACTGGCCGACCCATTTCGATCTGCTCGAGACGGTCAAGGCAGAGTTCGACTCGGCCGGCATCAGCTTCCCGTACCCGCAGCAAGATGTGCACATGAACAACGTCGGGTGACCGGACTGCGATGAAGTTCAGCGACCGATCTGTGGCAGTCTATCCGTGACCGGAGCGCGCCCCCGTGTCCTGCTTTCCTGGTCGACCGGGAAGGATAGTGCGTGGACCCTGGAGGTCCTGCGCGCCGAGCGAGAGTACGAGGTCGTGGGCTTGTTGACCTCGGTCAACGAGACCCACGAACGGGTGGCCATGCATGCCGTGCGGCGCGAGTTGCTTCGAGCTCAGGCGACGGCTGCGGGCCTGCCCGTGCGCGAGGTCTCGATTCCGCACCCATGCAGCAACGAGATCTACGAGCGCGAGATGCGCGCCGCCATGACCTGGGCGCGGGGTGAGGGCATCGCAGCCGTGGCATTCGGTGACTTGTTTCTCGAGGACATCCGCGCCTATCGCGAGGAGCGCATGGCCGAAACGGGACTCGCAGCACTCTTTCCCCTGTGGGATCGACCGACGTCCGAGCTCTCTCGCCAGATGCTCGGCGCGGGCCTGCGTGCGACCATCACTTGCGTGGACCCGCGTCAGGCACCGGCCGAATTGGCCGGTCGAAGCTGGGACGCCCAGCTGGTCGAGGGCTTGCCCGAATCCGTGGATCCATGCGGCGAGAACGGCGAGTTCCATACCTTCGTCACCGACGGGCCGATGTTCGATCGACCCATCAGAGTGCAATCGGGAGAGGTCGTCGAACGCGGGGGATTCGTCTACGCCGACCTGCTCCCCGCTACTTGCCCTTCTGGAGCCAGGTCAGATAGCGCCACTCGAGACTGACAGTCTCGCCGTTGATGCCGGAGAGCGGTACCGAGTAGACGCTCTCGACGACTTCGTGCAATCCGACCTCGTCGTCGACCTCGGCGTAGCGGCGTAGCAGCTGGCGATAGCGCTCGAGGGATTCCTCCTCGGAATCCTCGACTCCATTGACCCGTAGCCAGCGGAAGAAGCTCGCCTTGTACGAGCGGAAGAACTCGCGGTAGTCGATCATGAAGTCGCTATCGGGAAAGGCCTTCTCGTTGGCGAATTCTCCCAGGAAGGGCGCGCTGACCACGTGCTTTCCGGCCGTCGCGTAGCCCTCGAGCAGGAAGTGGGCCGTCTTGTCCTTGACCAGCGGATGGTCCTTGTTCTCCTTCTTGATGCGCTTGGCCCCGTTCTTCTGGCCCTTCTTGAGGGGGGTGGCGAAGTAGTCCGAGCCGCCGCCTCTGCGCCAGTGATTCTCGGTCATGGCGCTGAAGGGCGCGGCCGGGATCATTGGAAGTACGCCGCCCGTCGAGGCACCGCCGGGGACGAATCGTTCGTAGGCCTGGGTCGTGGCGCCACTGGTTCCGCGCGCGCCGACACCGTCGATCGTCTTGACCTGCCCGCAGATCTCGATCGCCAACGCAAGCGCCGTTGCCGTCCCGAGGTGCCCAGGGTCATAGCCCGGCCGGCAGTAGCGGAACAGGGCCATCGTGCAGCGCTGAATTACGTGTTCGGCCAGGCCGGTCTTCTCGAACTTGCTCATGGCCAGGCCCTGATTGAAGTTCATGGAGTCACCGCCCCAGGCCGCGTACTCCAGGGCCAGGGTAAATGTCCATCCGATCCACATCTGAGTCCATTCATTGACTCCCTTGATCCAGTACTGTTCCCGTTCTGTCTCGCTCTTCAGCCCGGCGAAACCCACGAGTTGCATGAAGTCGAGGCGGTTGGGACAGCACAGTACCTGTACAAAATCGCCCTCATCGGGGATGACCAGCCCGAGCTCCTCTTCCGAGTGCATGTACTCCTGCAGCCGGTCGCCCGCGGCACGTAGGTCGGCACTCGCCTCGAAATGGTCGAATAGATCCGGGGCCTCGGACGTGACCCGTGCGAGCATCGCAGGCTTCCATTCGTCAACCCACTCGCGCAGCACCTCGATGTCAGCGCGAGCGGCCCCTGAGCTTTCCCGGTCCCCGGCGAGCAGCTCGATCCAGGCCGATTGCAGGTCCAGCAGGGCTTCGAGGACTCCGAGGAAGTTCCTGGTATCACCCTTTTCGTCCAAGCTCGCGATCGGGAAATGGACCTCGAAGGCGCCCAGGATCAGCCGTGCATAGTTGGCGTCGAGGATCTGCTCCAGGTCGCAATCGTCGCCCGCGTCCTCCGGGCAGTTTGCTTTCTGGTACGCCTCCCCGAGGGCAGCAAAGTCGATCTCCTTTTCAACAGGCGCGCCAGAGGTGGCGGGAATGGCGGCGAGCGTGATGACGGCGAGACAGATGGGAAGCTGCGAGTATTTCATCAGTTCGGTCGAATTGGGGTGGTCGGGTTACTCCTGTACCCACATAGGCCGGCCAGGGGGCCCTCGAAATAGGCCTTTTCTCGCGCTTTCTACGGGCCCGGTATCTATTTCGTTGGGCGTCGGCCACGCGGCTTGCGCGCCTTGGGCAGCTTCAGGCCCTCCGATTGGAGGTAATCCTCCAGGGGCTTGCGCGCGTCGGCCAGGGCGTGGCGCAGGTGGGAGTTGCTCTCTTCGGCCGCCAGCTCCAGCGCCTTGTCAATCTGGCGCACGGCCGTCAATGCGGAACGGATCGAGGCCGACTCTTTCAGGCGGCGGGAGTCCTGACGATCCTTTAGCTCCTTGATGCGCGTTTTCAGGTCGTTGATCAACTCCTCATCCGACCTTCTGTGGCGTTTCGATCCAGCTTTCTTGGCCATGCTGCGGTTCCTTATTGGCCGACGGCGGCCTGGCAATGGTATTGGGGTGATGCGCCTGTTTTTACGGACCGCGGCGCCGATAAACAAGCTCCCCGGCGGGCGCGTCCGGGGAAACCTGGGACGCGAATGGGCCCCGGCCCGTTCGCGCCTATTCGCGCGGCTCGAGAGACTCCTTGTCTCCCGCTGGGACGGTTCTATCCGGCCTGGTCGGGCCGGCGCTCGAGCGGCGCGTCAGGGCGCGCGTGATGAGTGGCGCAACTAGCCCTCCGGCGACGAGGACAAGGGCGATGAGCGCGGCGAAGCGCCCAATTCCACGCCAGCCCTTGGGGAAGGTGCTCCAGAAGAGTCCCAGCCCGACCGCGCCAAACGATATCAGCCCGATGACCAGCACCCAGCCGTCGCGGGCCAGTACGCGCAGATCGCGGCGTGCGGTGGTCCCATCCGAATTCAGCACCCAGCCGGCGGGCAGCGCTGACCGGATTGCCTTTGGCGTTGGAGGGCGCCCATCACCTCGAAGCCGCTCGAGATCCACGAGCTGTTCTACCGGTACGCTTCGTTCCGACGCTCCCCGGTGCTCGCTACCTGGGCGGATATCTGGGTCGGTGGTCATGACGGGCGGTTCAGGGGGCATCCCTGCACCCCGTGGCCCGAGTGGAATCAAGGGCCCGATCTTCGAGCAGGGGATCGTAATCGGCGCTTGTCGAGAATTCGCGTGCCTTGTCCCGTGGCCTGACCCTGGTGCTGACTCGTGGCCCGAGCAACCCACCTCAGAGGCCCCCCAAGGGGGGGCTCGGCCCCGCTTCCGACCTCCCATTCCCATACCTTGCACCCTCTGAAGCAAACACCTACCGTATCGGCCACATGCTGACGCTCGCCCTATCTCCGGCCGCTCAAGGCCTGTTCGGTGCGCCGGACTGGGCCAGCCTGGGCTTGGTCTCGGCCATCGTCGGCTGCTTCCTGATCGCCAACGCGATCCTGTTCGAGCATCCGCGGCTACTGGTTCAGCGCTACTTCGGACGTCAGACCGGTCGACTGCGCTCCGTGCGCGAGTACATCTACAACCGGGTTCAGACGACCCTCGGGTTCACATTCCTCTTGACCGGATTCGGGCTGCAGCTCGTCGGTCGCTACGGCGAAGTGTCCGCGGCGGGGCGCGTCCCCCTACCCATGGTCTGGGTGGGCGTGATCGTCATCGTGGCGGTTGGTCTACTGCTGGGAGGCTGGTGGTGGAGCTTGCTGGCATTCCGGCGCTACGTGCGGGAGTACTTCCTGCAGAACGCAGCGAACCTGGAAGGCGATCCAGCGACGGCCCAGGAGCTCGGCGAATTGTTCGGTGTCGAGCGGTTTGACGAGGACACGGTCGAGGAGTACGTGCGTCGCCTGCGCAGCAAGGCAGGGCTGGCGATGACTCACCGCCCGCGCCTGACGCGCGTCGAGCCCACCTCTGATCAGGACCTGGGCGAAGAGGCGGTCTAGAGAACCGCTGTTCTTCAACGGCCTGCTAGGGGCGATTCGAAGGGGACCCAGGGTCCTATTCGAAGGCGATCTCGACCGCGTCCGTCAAGTTGAACCCGGCGCCGCCGGCTGCTCCATCGCGGAACCAGAACTGAAAGTTCAGGTTCGTTCCGGCCAGGATGAATTCGGCGTAGTCGGCCGCCCAGTTGATTGCCCGGACCGCATGTCCGGCGCTGTCGGAGTGTAGAAAGGGCCAGAGCCTGTAGTGCGGTCCATTGCCGACACAGCGCGTGCCATCGCCGAACGGGATCTGGATCTGGCCGGAACCGAAGTACAGCAAACCGGGGACCGTGGCTGGCAGGCCCTCGACGATGAGCTTCAGGTCCTGCTGTTCCCGCACGCGGCTGCCCGAGGCGCAGATCCTGGCGCTCTGTCCGCTGGAGTTGAGGCTAGCTGTGCAGTAGGGGGTCCCGATTGGCGTGGAGGTACGATAGACATGGGCCGAGCCCTCGTCATCTGCTGGCGCGTCGTCGCGCGCCGCTCCGAGCAGTGCGAGTCCGTCGTCGAAGGCGACGTCCGCGGCGTACAGGTCGGCGGGCTGGCCATCGGGCGCGTACAAGGTGACGTCCAGACTCCAGATGCCGGCGCAGTAGGTGAACAATGTGGCAGCGCCCGCGTCCAATCCGAGATCGTTGTCGTCGAGTTCCGAAGTGACGATCAGGGCGTCCCCATCCAGGGCGACCCGTGAGCCGAAACCATCAAACTCGGCCGGAACCTGTGCCTCGAGCCGAGCCTGCTGGCTCCAGCTTTCGCTGTCATGCACGAAGACGTAGGCGGCACCAGAGTTCTGGGCCAAGCCATCGGCGTAGGCCGCGCCGACCGCGAGTCGAGCGCCATCGAGTGACACATCGTGACCAAACTGGTCGCCGGGCTGGGCGTCAGCTGGAGTGAGCTTGGAAATCTCGGCCCAGACTTCGCCGGATCGTTCGAAGAGATAGACCGCTCCCGAACGGCTACCGTGATCGTCATCCCAGGGCGCGCCGACCGCTAGCGTGTCACCGGACAGGTCGAGCCGATAGCCGAACCAGTCGCTTGCGAAGGCATCGCTCGCGGTGAGCTTGGCTTGCTCGACCCAGCCCGTGGCCTCCTCCGTGAATACATAGACTGCGCCGGAGTCACTGTGAACTCCGTCGGCCAGGTACGAGGCAACGACGGCCGTCGTTCCTTCGATGGCGACTGCCCACCCGAACGAGTCATACGGGGCACCGTCGGCGGGGATCAGCTTTGCGCTCTCGGTCCAGCTGCCGGCGGAGTTGGAGAAAAGGTAGGCCGCGCCGGACTGGGCCCCATTTGCGCCATCGCCGGTCGCACCGACGAGGATGCGATCCGTGTCCAGGTCGAGACCGGCCAGGCCAAGGACCTGATAGGGCATCGCGTCGACCGGTGTGAGCTTTGCGCTGGCGACCCAGCCGGGGCCACTCTTCGAGAAAACGTAGACAGAACCGGATTGGGGGCCGGCGTCATCGTCGAGGGGCGCACTTATCGCCAGCAGGCCGCCCCGGAGCGCGACGGAGCGCCCGAACTGGTCGTCCTGCTGACCGTCGCTCGCCACCAGCTTCTGTAGCCAGGTCACGTCGGCGACCGAGTTTCCGGCGGCAGCCGCGACCAGGACCCAGGCCAGGAGGCGTCGGCCGGTCTGGCCCAGGCCTCCGGGTTCCGACGTCATCTCTATCTCGCTTGGGCCTCGGTCCATGGGTTGATCAGGTCTGCCTGGGGCAAGCCTGTCCAGGCACCGTACCGAATACTCCATTTTCACGGGCTGATCTAGCGCCCGATTCCCCCAATTCCGTTTCTGAAAGATGGGCCCGATCCGCCATACCTTGTCTGACACTTTGAAGCGACGACACCAGTCCTCTCCCTGTGGATGCAAGGTCGTGTCGGTCCCGTCGGGCGCGCGGGTCCCGGGGGTGGCACTCTCTGTTCAAGAGCCTCTCCCTGGCCCTCGGAAGCTGGGAGAAGGGTCCCTTGCGCGGGGCCCTGGCCGAGCTCGCGGACGCCCTGTACCCGCCGATTTGCTGGCTGTGTGGTGTGTCGACGGGTGGGCCGGATACTTGCCCCGGACACCGCCTTCCGGGTCGTCCACCGGGGGCTCGCTGTGGGCGCTGTCAGGCTCGACTCGCGCCCGCTTTTTCGGACGGAGACACCTGTTCGCTGTGTCGCAATCGACCGCCTCGATTCGGGCGGGTGCTCGCGCTAGGGGACTACCGCCAGGCCGAGTTGCGCGCCTGGATCCTGGCCTTCAAGCATGGCGGTCGGTCGGATCTGGCACGCCCACTCGCAGCGGCATTGCTCCGGCGAGCGCGCGCCACCGGATGGCTGGAATCCTCCGAGTGGGAGCGTGAGGGCACCTGGCTCGTACCCATCCCGTTGCATCCTCTGCGCCGAATGGAGCGCGGATACGACCAGGCTGCGCTCCTCGCACGGGCTCTGGCGGAGGCGTCCGGAGGTCGCTGCCGTGAAGTGTTGCGAAGGCGTCGATTCACGCCTCCCCAGGGGGGACCGGGCTCGCGTGCCCGGCATCAGAATGTACGCGGCGTATTCGCCCTGGAACCCGACCTCTGCACGCGCGTGGCCGGGCGTGATTTCGTCCTGATCGACGATGTGCTGACATCAGGGGCAACGGCCGAAGAGGGCGCCCGGACCCTGCGGCGCGGTGGCGCGCGAAGGGTGGACGTGCTCGTTCTGGCGAGTGCGCGCGGAGACGGTTGAACTGACGAGTCGTCGAATGGGCCACGGGGCGCCAGGGCGACATCGTTCGTATCGAGGCCGGACCGGGAGCCTGGAAGAATCCATCGATTCATCCCCGTTTTGAGGCGCCAGACCGAGGCGGATGACCCCACGCCGCCATGCGAGGCTCCCCTTCAGACAGCAGCTGGTTGGCGTCCACGGGTCTCGGGCGCGCTTGATCGTCGAGGCTGGCAGGGGTAGGTTCCAGAGCGCCACAGACGCGGCGAACCCTTGATTCCTTTGCATGCTCTTCGCTAGCGGGCTCTTCCTGTACGGCTTCCTGCCAGTCTTTCTGGCGCTGTACTACTTGACGCCGCGGGGATTCCGTTCGCTGACCCTGGCCCTCGCCAGCTACGTCTTCTACGGCTGGTGGCGCGTGGACTTCGTCCTGCTGATGGGCGTGTCCACCATTCTGGATTACAACTGCGGCCGCGCGATCGTCCGCGCGCAGCTTCGGGCGGGGCCGGATTCTCCAGGCGCATCGCGGCCGGGCCGGCGCTGGGTCGTGCTCTCGGCTGTCGCGAACCTGGGCCTCCTGGCCTACTTCAAGTACGCGAACTTCGGAATCGATTCGCTCAACGCTCTGCTGGCCACGATGGGCTACGGGCGGATTCGCTGGGCTGAGGTGATCCTGCCCGTCGGAATCTCCTTCTATACCTTTCAGACGCTCAGCTACACGATCGACGTCTATCGCGGCCAGGCGCCACCGGTGCGTCGCTTGCGTGACTTCATGTGTTACGTGGCGATGTTTCCACAGCTGGTCGCCGGCCCGATCGTGCGCTACAACACGATTGCCGACCAGCTCCACTCGCGCACCCACACGTGGAACAAGTTTGGTCGCGGCGTGCTCGCCTTTCAGGCCGGGTTGGCGAAGAAGATGTTGCTGGCCGACGTTTTCGCCTCGTTGGCGGATCAGGCGTTTGCCGCGGAAGCGCTCACGACCAGTGACGCCTGGCTCGGCGCCCTGGCCTACACCCTGCAGATCTACTTCGACTTTTCCGGCTATTCGGATATGGCCATCGGGCTGGGTCTGATGATGGGCTTTCGACTACCCGTGAATTTTGACCGCCCCTATAGCTCGATCAGCATCACGGACTTCTGGAGACGCTGGCATATCTCGCTCTCGACCTTCCTGCGAGACTACCTCTACATTCCGCTCGGAGGGAACCGCAAGGGCCGCGTTCGAACCTATGTGAACCTGGCCCTGACCATGTTGCTGGGGGGGCTCTGGCACGGCGCCGCCTGGACCTTTATCGCATGGGGCGCGTACCAAGGTCTGTGGCTGATCATCGAGCGCCTGTCCGGGCGGCGTTCGCTCTACGGCTTTCTTCCAAAGCCCGGCCAGTTCGCGCTGACCTTCGTCCTGATCATGTTTGGCTGGGTTCTGTTCCGCGCCGATACGATCGACGGGGCGGTGGCACACTGGGGCTCCATGCTGGGGCTCGGGGTCGATGCGGCCGCGAACCCGATCCTCACCATCCGGCCACGGCACCTGATCATGGCCGCGCTCGCGGTTCCGATCCTCTGGGGGCTTCCGACGACCCAGGTGCTGGTCCAGCGCACCCCTCGTCTGTGGGTCATCGCGCTCCAGCCCGTTTTCTTGCTGAGCGTTCTGCAACTGCACTACCAGGACCATGTGCCCTTCCTCTACTTCCAGTTCTGAGCCTGCAGGGGCGGCGGCCGTCGATCTGACGGACGCCAGCGCCGAGCGCGGCCTGATCGAAGCGCCGGAGACCTTCGGCGCCGGGAGCGGTCTACGCTTCGGAGTCATCGCCCTATTCCTGGCCACGATCGTCGGGACATTGGCGGTCGACAGCATCAGTCCGATGCCGAGACCGAAGCTGATCGGAAGTGAGCGCAGGCAGGTAGCCCGGACTCGCGCAGCGGCGTCAATCTGGGATGGTTCCCGGGCGCGGCTGATCGAGAACGACATGCGAGTCCGTTCCCGGGTCCGGGACTGGCTCGTGCCCCCATTCTCGTGGTTCCTCTACACGAAGCTGTCGGAGGGCAAGGACATCATCGTCGGCGAGGACGGCTGGCTGTTCCTGCACTCACGCGCGCGCGCGCCGGTGTCGGAGGCCGCGGTGGGCGCTGCCTGTGTTGCGAATCAATTCGCGGCACTCGGCCGGTTGCTCCACTCACGTGGGACGCAGCTGGTCGCGCTGCCGATCCCGCGCAAGGCCGTCATGCTCGAGGAGCTCCTGCCCCGCGGAGTGCATCCGGTCGGCGAGCTGGATCGACAGGTAGTCGGGGCCCTGGAAGCGCGCGGTGTGCTCACCGTGGATCTTCAGGCGGCCTATGCGGAGGAGGATCCGAAGAGCCTCTTTCATTTCGGCGACAGCCACTGGACGGTCGAGGCGGAGCTGATTGCGGCGGAAGAGCTGGCGCGAGTGCTCGGGATCTACCAGGAGCCCGATGAACGAGAATCCGAGCTGCGAGTCTCGAAGAATGAGGCGCTCGGCCTCGATCTCTTCGCATGGATCGGTGTCGATGCTCAAGCGGTCGCGGCACCATGGGTTCAGCAGTACCGGCACGACATGTATCGGGTATTCCGAAGGGATGACGGGACACAGGTCAAGCGGAACAACCCGCGCGAGCTGGGCCGTATTGCGATCGTCGGAACCAGTTTCACGGCGCGCCGGTCCATGGTCGTATTTACCCGACATGTGTCTGGCGAGCACATCTGGAACGCAGCCATGCCCGGTGAAGGCCCGATGGGACCACTTCGGCGATTCCTGTCGAACCTTCAGGGCGCAGCCTGGCCCGAGATACTCGTGGTCGAGTTTCCCGTGCACCTGATCCTCAGTCAGCGCGGCATGCCGTCGGTTGCGCACATTCTCGGGACCTGGACGGACGTTGACCAGACGACCATCGTCGGCGCGGAGTCCTGGAGTTCCACGGACGGCGTCGATCGTGCCGGTACCTGGACTCGCATAGCATCTCTGCCAAGGGGGCGACTGGCCCACACGGCGGACGGAACGGTGAGTGTTCGCCTTACCGCAGCCGTGCCTCCCGGCCGCTGCGAAGTGCAATTGTACTGCGGTGGGGTGAAGCTCGAGTACCCATGGCACGACGACCGGACACAGGTCGTCATGCCCTTGATTGGCGAGTTCGCCGACTCCGGGCCTGTGCTGGTCTTCATGCGCCGCAATCAGGTAAATCGGCTCCAGCTCACGAAGGCCGAGATCGTCGCGGATCTCGATCCACAGCCGATCGCTTCGGGACGGGTGGAGGCGCTGGCGGTGCGTCCCGACGAGCGTTGGGTTCAGCGCGTTCGATTTGCCGGTTCGGAGCTGGTGCCTGAGATGGCGGCGCTCGAACTGGTCTGCGGTCCGAAGTGGGGCATCGGCCCGGTGACCCTCGAGCTAGCCTTCGATGACGAGGAATCGCCCGGACCCATACTCGACTTCGAGCATTCCGCTCCCGAGGAACGGATGGTCATCGGTCTCGGCGGCCACGCGGGACGTCGCTTGAAATCGGTACTTCTGTCCGGCACGGGAAGGCCGCCACGGCGCGGCCTGCTCGAAGTGCAGCTGCTTCGGCCGCTCGTCCGAGCCCGGACCGCGGCGGACTAGCCCGGATCCTTCAACAGGACTCGGGCTAGGGGCCTGTCGGTCGCGGCCCGTGCCAGACGAAGGACTCGCTCCAGCTGACGAGGCGCGCCCAGTTCGTACTCAACGGCAGGGCCAGCGGTGGGTCGTCGCCGATCCTGTTCCTGGTGGCCGGCAGGATCGCCGTGAGGCTGAAGAGAACCGCTCCACGCGATCCGCCCGGGGAGAGGGGCGGAAGCGGACGCAGCAAGAAGAAGTGGCCGCGGCCATTCAGCTCGATGATGCGCATCCAGCGCTCCCGGGCAGGGCTCGCCGGGTAGCTCGCAGCGAGCAGCCGCGGCGCCGGACCGCCCGGCTCATTGAGTCCGTCGAGGATCTCCTCAAACCATGCGGCCTCTTCGACGAGTCCCCGCTCACCGCCTGTCGGCGCCCGATGGGTCACCGCAACCTGATAGGTCGCGAGTCCGAGGGGTAGCTTGGGGGAGAAATGCGCGTTCTCCTGAGCCGGATACTGCTCGTCGAGCACCTGGCAGACGCTCGCGTCGAAAGGCAGGTCCACGCTCCAGTGAGAACTTGGAGCCCCGTATGACACATCCGTAGCGGTGCCCGCAATGCGGGGTGCGGCGCAGGACCCCGCGAGCAGCAGCGCCAGGAGCCCGAGGCAATGCCTCTCGATGCACCTCATCGGGAGGTTCCCATGGCCCGCAACAGTCGCGTCTCGAGAGGACCGGTCTGGGCGGCCCAGGGGCCTGGCCCCACGCATGAGATGGCGCGCAACGTGTCTCCTGCCCGATGCACCATGACCAGGCCGCTCACGGCGCGTCCGCCGTCGCGCGCATTCCCGGACCAGCGCACCAGGCGCGGTTCGTCCTGTATCACTCTTGATACCAGGTCTCGGTAGTCGAGCTCGAGATCGAGCAGCATATCGCCGGCGAGTGCCATGCGTTCGCCTGGTTGGGGGCCCGCCGAGAGTCCGATGGAGGTCATCCAGGTCAATCCGGTCCAGTCCTGCCCGGCGTCTGACGGGGCACGCCGCTCGTATGTAATCGCATCTGCCTCAACATCGGCATGCGGCGGTCGATAGCGCAGCCAGTCTACGATCGACCAATCCTCGGGTAGCTCCCAGGCTGCCGTCGAAAGGTCGGCCACGCGCGGCTCCGAGTCGACGACCCGGCGTTGGTCGAACTCGGCCGTCACGACGAGAACGGGAATGGTGTCGTGTGCAGCGGGCGCCAGGGAGAGTCTGTAGGTCGCTCCGGCCTCTGCCTGAAAGGTGACCTCCTGACCTTGGCCGGCGAGAAGATCGACCTGACCAGGCAGGACCTGCACGTCGTTCTCGACCACGAAGACTTCAAATAGCTGAGCGCCGAAGGACTCCGGGTCCCAGAGGGAAATCCCATTGACCTCGGCCAGAAACAGCTCCTTGTCACCCCAGAAGCCCTCGCCCGTGTGCACGCGCGCGGCCTCTTCAGGCGCGCGCCGCGGACCCTCGTAGAGCTGGACGGGTGCGGATCGGCAGGCCATGGCAACCGATCCGACGAGTATCGTAAGGAGCTGCGGTGGCGACGGTGCGCGCATGATTGACTTCATCGGAACATCAATAGACCAGCGCGGCGCCCTTTCGGACAGCACGGGCGGTGCGAATCGGGCGCGAGACATTCTTCGAACATCGAATGCTCCCGGGCCGTTGCTGTCCCCGCCCTGACGCTATTCAGCGCGCCGCTCGGGCTTGATATCCGACCAGTAGCTCCCGCGCGGCCAGACTCTCCCGGTGCGATTCACCCAGCCCGACCTCGAGCTCGGCCAGAGCGACTTCGACCAGGCCGATGGCCTCGGTCAATTCGCCACTGGCGGCCCGGGTGCGCGCAAGGTCGATGCGCAATGGCGCCATGTGCCAGTCTCCCGGATCAAGCATGCGCTCTGCCTCTTCGATTGCGAAGGTAAAGGCGTCGCGAGCAGACTCCATGTCTCCTGAACTTGCGGCCACACGTCCGAGCTCGCCGATCGCGTCCGGGATCATGAAATGGCCATCCGGAAACAATTCGCGCAGGGTCTCGAGGCATTGCTCGAGCTGGCTCCGACTCTCCTCGTGGCGACCGAGACGCCAGAGGCCGCGTCCAAGTTCCTGGCGCAAGTATGCCGTACTCCGGTGCACCCTCCCGTTCACCTCGATAGAAGCGGCGAGCGACACCTGTCCAATGGCCACCGCCTCTTCGATCGCCCCTTTCTCGCGCAGAACCTGGGTTAGCTTGTAGCGCGCAGCCAGCGTGTCATCGTGGGTCAGGCCAAGCAGAGACTCGTGGCCTTCCACCGACTTGCGAATCAACGCTTCCGCTTCCTCGATTCGCCCCAACTCGAGGTAGGCGCTGCCGAGCAGATCCATCGAGATCAGGGTGTCCGGATGGTGCTCGAACTCGCTCTTGGGATCCTGGTGCTGCTGGTGGCCTTCGAGGACGGCTTCCAGGTGAGGCAGGGCCTCCCGCACTCGCCCCGTTGCGCGCATGACCTGAGCCAGGTTGCCCCTCGTGATCAGGGTATTCGGATGGTCCGTCCCGAGCACGCGCTCTCGCACAGGCCAGATTTCGCGGTACAGCTTTTCGGCGGCCGCCCACTGCCCCAGGTCCTTCATGATGACCGCCAGATCATTCTTGCACTTCAGGAGCACAAGGTGATCGGGACCGAGTGCGGCCTCGGCCGAGGCGACATTCGCAGTGGCCAGGGAGAGTGCCCCCTCCAGATCGCCCTTGCGGCGGCGCAGGAGTGCGACCTCCGAATCGTTGATCCTCACCTCGGCTGAGGCCTCTCCGTGAACCTCGACATGCAGGGTGCGCGCGCGCGTCAGGATTTCCAGGGCGTCATCCACACGATCGAGCCCGCGGAAGGAGTCGGCGATGTCGTCCAGGATGAAGGCCAGGTCCTCTGGCGTGCTGGCGAATTCGCGCTCCGCGTCCTCAACCGCCCGTGAAAGGATCTCGGCAAAGGAGACCTCGCCGCCGAGCCCCTCGGACGGACTGACCGCGGAGAGCACCCGATCCACGAAGAAGGCGAGCAGCCGCTCCGAGCGTACGGCCTGGGCGCGCGCTTCCATCCACTGGATGGCCGTCGTGGTGACTCCGATCGAGAGGGCCAGGAAGACTGCGGCGGTAGCGGAAAGGGCCAGCAGGTGGCGCCGCGCAAAGCAGGCCATCAGATAGGGCCGCGTGCGTGTGCGCGCGCTGACCGGGAATCGCCCCAGAAAGTTTCGCAGATCCGCGGCCAGGGCGGCGGGTGAGTCGTAGCGCCGGTCAGGGTCCTTCTCGAGGGCGCGGGCACAGATGCAGCTGAGATCTTCCGGTGGTGAAGGCAAGACATCTTCCAGGTGCCGGGGAGGCTCGTCCCGAATCGCGATCGCTGTCGCCGCTGTCGAGCGCCCGCGACGCGGGATGGGCAGGTCGCCCGACAGCAGTCGGAACAGCACCACGCCCAGGGCGTACACATCCGCCCGGCCATCGATGTCGCGACCCCGCTCGAGCTGCTCGGGCGCCATATAGGTGAGCGTCCCAACGATGTCTCCACGCCCCTCCGCGCCGTCCGAGTGTTTTCCGGCGTCGGTCGCCTTGGCCACGCCAAAGTCGAGCACCTTGGGCTGGCCCCGGCGGTCGACAAGAATGTTGGCGGGTTTCAGGTCGCGGTGGACCACGCCGCGCCCGTGTGCGTGCTGAACGCCGTCGCACACTCCGACGATGAGCTCTACTCGGGCGCGTGTGCCTAGCTTTTCTGCATCTGCGTGATCGGTGATCGTGCGCCCGTCGATGCGCTCCATCGCGAAGAAGGGCCGCCGCACGCCGTCCTCGAGTTCCTCGGTGCCGGCCTCGAAGATCTGGGCGATGCCTGGGTGTTGCAGGCGACCGACCAGTTCGGCCTCCCACTCGAAGCGGGCCTTGGCCGCGGGGCTGAAGTGCCCGGGCTTGAGCACCTTCAGTGCGACCGTGCGACGTGGGCGCTCCTGTTCAGCGAGGTACACCACACCCATGCCGCCCTCGCCAAGAAGGCTGAGGACCAGGTAGCGGCCGATGCGGTCCGGCATGGCGCCTTCCGCTTCGGGCCCGGAGGTCTTCTCGGGTCCGGCTGCCCAGCTATCGTGTTCGAGCCCGCCGTCCTGGCCATCCAGCAGTGCCTCGAGCTTTGCTCCAAGCGCTGGATCCGACGCGCGCGTCTCGTCGAGCAGGCGCGCGCGCTCTCCCGTACCGAGCCCCAGCGCGCGCTGAAGCAGTTCGGAGAGCTGCAGGTTTTGGCCGTCGGTCATGGGTCTCTCATCGAATGCCGTGCCTGGCGGCTCGGCGCGCACCCGGGCAGTGTAGCCACATTGCCGCCGAACGAGGGTTCAGGCCTGGAATCGTCTCGGGTATGGCTGGAGTCGGATAGGGGAATGGTGGAACAGGGTCGCGCGCCGACGAGGATCCCGCTCGATCCATCCAAACATCTACGGGTTATGCTCTGGCGAGCGTGAACGGCGACTCTTCACAAGGTGATCTGAGCTACGACGAGCGAGTCTACGAGGCCTTCCTGGAGGCTGCGGAGGCGGGGAAGCTGACGTCCCTGGAGCGCTTCCTGGCGGAATGGCCGGAGACCTCACTCGAGCTGCGCACCCGGCTCGAGCGCTTTGCCCGTCAGCTTCCGCAGCGCCCCACGCCGGACCTGGGCCCATACGTGGGGCTGGCGCGCCTGGGAGCTGGGGGCATGGGGGTCGTCTGGCGTGCGCGCGAAGCCGAGGGGGAGCGAGTCGTGGCGGTCAAGCGGCTATCAGCGGCCTTCGCCTCGTCTCGGGCCCATATCGAGCGCTTCAGGCGTGAAGCGCGCGTGCTCGCTTCGCTGAAGCATCCGGGGATCGCTGCGGTCCTCGCCCTGCGCAAGGCGAATGACGGAGCCCTGCTCCTGGTCATGGAGTGCATCACCGGGGAAGATCTGAGTCGGCGCCTGGCGCGTGCTCCGATGGAGGTCTCCGAGGCGCTCGAGGTCGCGCGCCAGATTGCCTGCGCAATGCAGATCGCCCATGCCAATGGGATCATCCACCGGGATCTGAAGCCGAGCAATGTGATGCTCGAAGCATCGGGCCGTGTGCGCGTGCTCGACTTCGGGCTCGCGAAGACTGTCGCCGGGGACACGATCGCCTTGACGCGCACCGGCGAGCTACTCGGCACGCCGGGCTACATGAGTCCCGAGCAGGCCACCGGGGGTGCCGTGGATGAGCGAACGGACGTGTTTGCGCTCGGATGCCTGCTATTCGAGATGCTGGCCGGGCGCCCGGCCCTGGAGCCAGGTGACCGAGACCGAGTGGAGATCGGAGGGCTCCCCGGGACCACGCCCAAGCCAGTGGTGGCCCTGATCCGGTCGACCCTGGAGGGCGAGGCCCGGCGCAGGCCAGCGCACATGGGTGAGGTGCGGGCCGTGCTCGAGGCCAGCGCCGACGGCTAGCCGGCGAGCAGGCGGTAGGCCGCCTGGAAGCGCTCGATTGCCCGCAGTCGGGCCCGCTCGGCGGCGTCATGGGAGATGTCGAGGACCGTGGCCATCTCCGCGATGGGCTTGCCGGCTTGCAGCATGGCCACGAGTCGCTGGTCTCGGGGAAGCAACGCATCTATGGCGCGCGCGGCCAGCTCGAGCTGATCGCGCCGTTCGGCAAAGGTGAACGGGCCCGCAGACGATCCGGCCGGGTCGACACCGCCCGCAAGGGTGGAGCGCGGGCCGAGCTGGGTGATGCGCACCATGGCCCCGCCATTGCGCCTTGCTGCGGTCCAGTAGTCGTGCCGGTCGGCGACGGTGCGCCGGACCAGCTGGGCCAACCAGCCGCGAAAGGCTGTCTCGCCCTCGTATCGAAAGCTGTCCACGGCTTGCAGGGCGCGTAGACGTACGGCCTGGGCCAGGTCCTCCGCCATTTCGAAGCGCAGTAGCCCGGAGCCAAGCTTGCGCACCATGGCCAGCAGCTGTGCCTCGGCAGCCTCGAGCAGATCCTCCAGAGCGGGGGCAGGCATCGCGACGATGATAGCCAGCCTGTCTGTAGGGCCAAGGACGGTTCTCATGCGTTGGTCGGGAAATAAATGAGCGGGCAGAGCAGTCCTCAGACTGCATCTGCCCGCTCCTCCCTCGGCCGCGACCCTGCGGTCGCCCGCCCCTACTCCGATGTTGCTGCGGGCAGCGGGCCCGTGAAGGGCTCGAGATCGCCCTCGAGGATGGCGCGCGCCTCTTCAGTCGTGACGCCAGTGCCCTCCTCTGCCATCTCCTGCATGCGCAACTTGCGTACCGCGTTGCGGATCCGGATCCGGCGGTTGCGGTCAGCGCGGTCGAAGTTCAGCCAGTTCACGATTCCCCAGCAGAATTCCGCGAACCCGTTGGTCGATCCCCGGGCGTAGTCGACCTCCTCCTCAGGCTGATCCAGATCGATGTCCTGCAGGATCTTCTGGGCTTGCTTGGCATGGCCCATCTGCTTCAGTTCTCCAAGGTCGCGCGACACATCAGCGATCGCGTCGAGTGAGTCGGACATCTGCAGGAAGATTCCGATCGGGTCCGCTCCACCCTTGTGCAGCTTCTTCGCGAAGCACTTGAGGCGCCCGGCGATCCGCTTCGCGGCAGTCGAAGGCGTCCCGTTCTTGATGTCATTCAGTGCCTCGACGACCTTCTTGACCTTCTGGGTCCAGTCGATGGCAGTCTTGATTCCGTCGGCGACGGCGTCATCGCCGTCGAGGCCGAGCGGATCGGTGAGGCTCGTGGGACGATTGGCGGCGTAGGTGTAGCCGTTTCCCAGGTTCCCCATGTCGCCCCAGATTCCGAGCGGGTCACGGGCGGTGAAGCGGCCGAGTGCCGGGTCGAGGTAACGGTGACGGAAGTAGTACAGGCCAGTTTCCGGGTCGAATCGACGGCCCGTGAAGAACAGAGAGTTCCCGACTGCCGAGCTCGAGCGCGGACTGCCTTGCGGGCTGAGAATCGTCAGATGGCCGAAGTCGCCGTAACGGTAGCGTTCGGTGACGTTCCCGGCAGCGTTGGTCGCCGCCACGATGCTGCCCAGGTCGTTGGCCAGGAAGAAGGTCTCGTTCGACCCACGCTTCATCGTCAGGACGTTGTCCATGCCGTCGGCGTGCACATACGTGGCCAGAGTCGCCCCGAAGGCCGTCTGCTCTTCGATCACGTGCAGGCCGTCGTAGAAGTAGCGTGTCTCCTCCTCACTCGCGCCACCCTGGTCGATGGTCCGGGCGATGCGGCGCCCGAAGCAATCGTAGGAGTAGGCATGGGTCTGGCCGCTGGCGTCCGTCGCCGAGACCATCTGGTTACGATAGTTGTAGGAGATGCTCAGGTCGGGCGACGGGGCGCTTCCCAGGCGGGTCAAGTTGCCATTGGCGTCGTGCGTACGAGCGCCAGTCGGTGCGTCGCCGTACTGGTTCAGGGGCGCGTCTTCGACCGGGTCGGCGCTGTAGATGCCGAGGCCGGGCGTATTCGAAGGGCGTGCCGAGCGAACACTGGTGCGGTTGCCGGCGGCGTCGATGTCGTAGTGCACATCACGCGGAAGCTCGAGCCCCGTGGTCGATCCGCCGCCGGTGCGCCGAACGTTGCTGGATTCGGTCAGTCGGTAGGCCGAGTCGTAGGTGAAGCGCGTGCGCTGGCTCGCACTGCCACCGGCGAGCGTGGCAAGGCGCTTGGTACCGACCGGGCTCCAGCGATAGGAACGACGATCGAGCCGCAGGCCGCTCGCGCTGTTCCTGTGCGTGATCCCAACGGTGCGCTTGACGCCATGGTCCGCGCCGGTAGCGGGCGCGCCCAGCATCCCGTCGTACTCGAACAGGCTCTCGATGCCATTGGCGCGGGTGATGCGCTCGACGCGCTCGGGCCCGACGTGGTCCAGCCCGGCCAGGAAGAGGCCCTGGCCCTGGGTGTTCTCCCGCACGGTCTCGAGGCGGTCCAGTTCGTCGTACTCCAGGGTGAGCTGTCTACCGCCCGGGTAACCGAGCGTCAGGGCGTTTCCGAGCCCGTCGCGGCTGAATGACGTGCTGCCACTCGTTTCGTCAATGCCCGACCCGATCGTGAGCATCTCGCCTCGCAAGTGGCCCAGGGAGTCGTAGCTGCGGATGACCTCCGAATCGTCGTCCTCGGCAACGACAACCTGACTCAGGCCGTTGTAGCGATAGCGTTCGAGGGTGGTGCCGAGCACGTCGGTTGCCCGCGCGATCGAGCGTTCCTCGAGTCGGTCGAGGAGGTCGTAGGTCATGGCGACGACGGTCCCGTTCGAATCGGTCGTCGATACGGCATTGCTGTGGACGTCGTAGCTGCGGGAGCGGCTCGTAGCATCCGCGAACTCCTCCATTACCATGCGATCCAGGGCGTCCCAGTGGTACCCAGTCTGGTTCCCCTCGGGGTCGGTTGCTCCGACGATCCGTGAGTTGTCGTCCCAATCGTAGGCGGTGACGATCATGCCGATCGGCGAACCATTACCGTTGCCGCTGTCGGTCAAGACCCTCCGGGTCTCCGTCTTGCGGCGCAGGCCGTCGAACGCGGAAGTCACGGTGTTTCCAAGGGCGTCGACTGTCACGGTACGGTTCGAACGGGAGTCGTATCCCCACTGTGTCATGTTGCCCGTGCTGTCGATCAGGCTCGTCGTTCGGTCCAGGCCATCGTGGGCCATCAGGGTGGTGAATACCTGATCCGAGGCACCGCTGGTCGAGCGTTCGACCTGCATCAAGGAGATCAGATTCGAGTTGGCGTCGTACTGCATATGGGTCTCGTTGCCGGCCGCGTCGGTCTCGGAGGCCAGCCGGCCCACGCTGTCGTAGGTCCAGGTCGTCGCGTGTCCATTGTCGTCAGTGGTACTGATCTGAGCCGAGTCCGGACTGAAGCTGAGGCTCCTCGTCGAGACTCCGGCCGCGATGGGGGACTGGGAGTTGAGATCGAAGAACTTGCTCTCCTCGACCACGCGCCGATCCAATGCGTCCCAGGTGTACTGCACCTCGTACAGGGGCAGGTTGCTGGTCGTTCCGGGTACGTCCACGTTCTGTCCCAGCCTGCGAACGGCGAAGGGATTCGGGACGCCGGGGCTGGAATCACCCCCCATGTTGCCGTTGGCGTCGTAGTGCCATTCGGTGACGTTGCCCATGGGGTCGCTCTGGCTGACAGGGCGGTTCTGGGCGTCGAACACACGCGTCACGACGCGCGCGGTGCCCTCGGTACCCTGGGCTACGCGGATCGGATTGCCGTTGCCGTCGTAGCCGAACTCGGTGCTGGCCTGGTCCGCGCTTCCGGGCGCCTGGACGGTTCGCAGCAGCATGTCACGCTCGTCGAACTGGTGCTGAGTGACGTTGTCGGGCTGGTTGCCGTTGACGGCCTCGGCGCTCCGGACCAGCACCCTGTTGCGGTTGGCGTCGTAGGCGTACTCGGACGTGACAGTGTCGAATGTGTCCACCTCGCGCACGATCCGGACGATCTTGTTGAGGATTTCATGCTCCCTCGTTGTCGTCAGCCAGGCGTTCAGGCTGATCTGACCGGCTGCGTCGACATTCAGCGTCTCTTGCCGGATGAGGTTGTCGTTGCCGTCGAAGAAGTTGTCGCGCATGTAGCGCGTCGCGCCGGGCTCGCTCGCGGGCATGATCGTGCGCACGATCCGCTGCAGCTGGTTGACGATGATGTCCGTGACGTTTCCGGCAGGGTCAGTCTCGCGGATCACATTGCCCACGCGGTTGTATTCGAAGCCCGTTACCAGGGCCTCGCCTGCCGCGTCGATGATCTCTTGAGCCAGGTAGCCTTCCTGATATCCGGCGCTGGCGTCGTGATAGACGTACAGGTCCTCGCGTCGGTAGCCGCTCGCATTCTCAGGGTGGACGCGCCGAGTCATCTGCCCGAATGAGTTGTACTCGTAGTCGTCGACGACGCCGGACATCGGGCCGGTGCGCTGCAGCAAGTTGCCCGCGCTGTCGTAGTCGCTGAGAGTCACATTCCCACGGGGATCGGTATAGCGCGTGACGAAATTCACGCCGCAGCCGCAGCCCGTATCGGGAGCGAATTCAAAGTACTCGCTGATGACGCTCTGGTCGCCAACCGGCAAGTGGGTGCCGGGGTAGCGGTGCAGCTCGCGCAGGTTGCCACGTGTGCGCCATGAGGCGCTCGGGTTCAGCTCGAGCTCGTAGACCGAGATCTCCTCGGTGCCGTTGGCGTCGACCATGCGCGTCACGAGCGCGTCCTCGTTGTACTCCCAGCGGGTTTCGAAGTAGTCGGGATCGGTGCCGCGTAGCTTGGGCGTGGTCGGGGCGCTGGGCGGGCCTGCCCACATGTCAGCGTCCCATCGGCCGGTGTATTCGCGTGACAGAACCAGCCGGTTGAACTCGTCGTAGAAGTGCTCTTCAGCGTTGCCTGCGCGGTCGTTCACCATGAATCGGATCACGGCATAGCCGTTCTCGAACGCCGGCAAGACCGGGGTGTAGCTGAAGTTGAGCAGGTCGTCGATCTCACCCAGCGCCTCGCTGATGACGTGGTCGAACAGGAAGTCGTTCGGGTCCAGAGTCGGCGCGTAGGTGTTGTGAAGGAAAGTCTGGCCATTCGGATCGGTGATCGTGAGCAGGTTGTGATTCAGGTCGTCGTTCACAAAGCCCTTCGAATAGGTGTAGACCGTCGTCTTGCCCAGTCCGAAGAAGTGGGCACTGTCCGCGGGCAGGGGGTAGTCGGCAGTGGCCACGACGGCAGGGGTCGTGACGGACTTGAGGTCGCCGAAAGAGCCACCGGCATCCCCGTCCTGGTAGTACTCGTAGGAGACTACGCGTCCGGTCCAGTCGCTGACCGATGCCAGAAAGCCGTCCACGTTGTAGGCGAACTGAATCTCGCGCGGGTGCGCGGCCGTGTGCAGGGTGTCGCGCACGGTGATCATCTGGCCCATGGCGTTGTAGGAGAGGTCGAGTCGGTTTCCGTTGCGCTCGGTGATGTCCGTCAACCGGCCCGGAGAATTCGGGTGATCGAGGGCGTTGAGCTTCCAGCTGCCGCCGTCCGCGAAGTGCACGGTGTAGGACCCGTCAGTCTCCTGCTCGATCTCGCGCTGAAACTCGGTACGGGTGTACATCCCGCTCGGCTGCAGGGCGTAGAAGTCGCGCCGGCTATTGCCGTCGTGCAGGAGCAGACCACCGGGCACCGACTCGACGAAGATGTTGTAGGTGAAGTCCCAGCCCTCGCCCATCGGCGTGCGCAGGCCGAGTTGCGAGCGATACTTGCGCCCCATGGCGAATTTCGAGCCACGGCCCGGTATGGCCATGTCCTCTTCCTGGAGCTGAAACTCGCCCGCGAACGGATACAGGTTCGGAACGACGCATTCCTTGCAGGTCGTGCAGGTGTCCGGCTCCGCAAATCCCTGGGCCTCGGCGCCGGGCTCGAATCCCTGCTGGATGTAGATAGGCAGCTCCTCCACGAAGACGGAGCCCGCGGCAGCGGACCTGCCGTAGGCGCCCGCGAAGGCCGCGCTTCCGTTGAGACTGACCGAACCGCCCAGGCCGTCGCCGGAGCCCACACTGGGGCAGAGCAGCTTCGTTTCGAAGCCCCAAGCCCCAGCCGTCTGCAGGAACATGTAGGCGGCGCCAGCGTTGCTGCCCGCTGCCCCGTCCGCCGGAACGCCGACCAGCAGGCGATCATTGTTGAAGGCCAGCTGACCTCCGAAGTAGTCGTTGGTGCTGCCGTCGAAGGCGGTCAGCTTGGCGATATGCGTCCAGGGTCCGGCGGACCCGTCGTACAGGTGGACTGCGCCGGCGTTGCTCGCCACCTGGTCGTCGAGCCACGCGCCGACCGCAAGCTGGCCACCGGAGAGGGCCACCGCAATGCCAAAGATGCTGCCTGTTCCATCCGGGTTGACGAGCAGATTCTCCAGTGACCAGGAGGAGCCCTCCGCGCGGTAGAGGGCCACGCCCTCGAATCCGCCGACGGCAATCGTGTCACCGGCGATGGCGACGGAGAATCCGAACAGGGAGATGTCGCTCTGCAGCTTGCTCACCTGGGAGAAGTTTCCGCCAGTGTCACGGAAGACGTAGGCGGCGCCCAGGGACTGGTGGTTGTACGCGCCGATCACGATCTCGTTGCCGCGCACATCGATCGATGTACCGAAGCGGTCGCCGGCCACGCCGTCCGTCGCCACGAGCTTCTGTGCCTGGCTCCAGAATCCGCCTTCGTTTCTGAACACGTAGGCCGAGCCCGCATCCGAGTTGTCCTGGGGAGCCGCGACCACCAGGAGGTTTCCGGACATGGCGACCTGAGAACCAAAGGCGTCACCGCTGCCACCATCGGCGGCCAGTAGCTTCTGGACCTGGTTCCAGCTGTCCCCGCCGCCCTGATACAGGTAGACGGAACCGGAGTCCGTACCCAGGTCGTCGTCGGAGCGCGCACCGACAGCCAGCCAGCCGGGAGCGGCCGCGACCGACCCGAATGCGTCGCCCGCGCTGCCGTCGGAAGCGGTCAGCTCGGCATCGCTGGCACGGCCCAGGGGACTGCTCAATAGGCTGGTCAGCAGACCGGCGGAGAGCATCATCATCGCGCGCTGGCGACGGGCTCGGGTCGGGACGGGGAGGATCGGGGTCGAGGGACTGTCAATGCGATGCTTCACGGCTTCTCCTTGGGTTGGGTCCCCGAAATCGGGGGGATGCCCACGGAGATCGGAGGCCGTGTCCGGAGCCGACACGGATTCCAAGAAAAAGGCCGGTAGGCGGCTGATCGTGGTCCCAGGCCTCCCGATGGGCGTTTTCTCCACCCACGACGGACCCGGAGCGCCCGGTCGCTCGCCCCAATCCCTGATTGCCGCGGCCGCCCCCTTGGCCCAGACTCTCTGGGGTGACGACCCTCCATATTCAGCCCTTCGGTGGCATGGCCGGGGACATGTTCCTCGCGTCCCTGCTGGACCTGGCCGACCCGCGCTTCACCCTCGACGACCTGCGTGGCCTGGCCGAGAGCCTCGTGCCGGGTGAGGCGCTCCTCACCTCCAAGCGCGCCTGGCGCGGATCGCTCAGCGGTTGCCACCTGCGCATCGAGACTCCCGAGACCATCCAACCTCCACACCGGGGAATCTCGGACCTGGAGCACTTGATCGACGCCGCCGACCTGCCACGGTCCGTGGGCGAGCGGTCCAAGGCCGTGCTCTGGCGCATAGCACGCGCCGAAGCGAGTGTGCACGGCACGACGCCGGAGAAGATTCATTTTCACGAAGTGGGAGCGGTCGACACCCTCATCGATGTTTGCGGAGCCGTGCTCGCTCTCGAACGGCTCCAGGTGGAGCGGGTCATTTCCTCACCCCCGTTGACCGGTGAGGGGACCGTGGAGTGTGCCCACGGCACCATGCCGGTACCCGCGCCGGCTGTCGCCGAGCTGCTGCGAGGATTACCCATGACGCTCGGTGGTGGCGCTGGCGAGCGTTTGACGCCCACCGCCGCGGCGCTGCTGGCCGAGCTCGTGGATGAATTCGGGTCGCCGGGTCCGTTCGTTACAGGGGCCGTCGGCTACGGGGCGGGTACGCGCGACCCACAGGACGGCCCGCCCAACATCATGCGTGTGCAGCTGGGGGAAGCGGGAGTTCCTGCGGGCGGGAATGAGGCGGAGCGCAGGATGGCCTGGTTGCTCGAGGTCAATCTCGACGACATGACGCCAGAGGAGGTCGGCCACGCCGTCGGCAAGCTGCGGACTGCGGGTGCGCTCGAAGTGTGGACCTCGCCTGTCTTCATGAAGAAGGACCGACCCGGTGTGGTGGTTTCCGCCCTGGCCCGGGATGCGGGGCGGGCAGCGCTGGAGGCCAGCCTCTTTGAATGGACCACGACGTTGGGGGTGCGCTGGTCGCGCGTCGAACGCAGCGAATGCGGTCGCCGGCTGGTGACCGTGACCCTGGGCGGCGCGGCGGTCGACGTGAAAGTGCGCAACCGTCCCGACTATCCGGGTCGCAGCCCCCTGGGTGAGCGCGACCTCTCGCCCGAGCACGACCAGCTCGTCCAGGCGGCGGAGGCGGCCGGGTTGACGCTACGCGAAGCGCGCGCGCGGGCGGTGTCCGAGGCGCTCGACCAGCTCGGGGCAGAGTAGTCCGCCGAAACTTGCTGACTGGTACGGCCCATCGGGCTCCGGTTGGGAGGCCCAGATCATCCAGCCAAGGATGATCTCGAATGCGCGCTCTATCGTCCGGCGACGCGCGTCAGGGCCCTCATCACCAAGCGTGCGCTGGCGAAGTGTGCGCTGGTGAATGGATTGCTGATGTAGCGATGGAGCTTCTCGAGGTGATAGTCGACGACGGTGTCCTCGACGGCCTGGTCGAGGGGGTAGGCGCCGCGCCCGTCCGCAATGCCCTCCAGTAGACGCAGGAAACCCACCCGCTTCATACCCTCCATCCAGACCCAGACCCCGGGTCCCGAGGTGCTGGCCGGTACGGGGGAGCCCATCAACGAATGTTCCGCGGGGGTCAGCTCGACCTTCAGCGAGTCGATGGCAAAGCCCTTGCAGGTCTCGCCGTCGAGCACGGCCGATAGATGGTGGTCCGCATGCGATTCCGGGTCGTCCGAGATCGTGCCGCGCGTACCCTCGATGGTCAGGTGTCCGCGGCCGTAGTCGCGTGGTGAGAGGATCGCCACCTCGCCACCCCGGTCGTAGCGCACGGTGCGTCGCGCCAGGTCGCCACCGGCGCGTACCTGCCGCGCCCGTCGCACGCGCCGGGCGCGGAAGAGCCGCCTTCCCATCGCGATGCCGTGGTAGGCGTAGCCGGATCGCTCGAAGACCACGCGCTTCAGGTCGCCGATGGCATCGCTCTCGAGGAAGGCCTCGATCACGTCGAAAACCGGAAGCGCAATACAGTCCTCTGGCACCCAGACGTTGCGAAAGGCATCCAGCAGGCCCAGGTGTCCGAGATGCTTGAATCGCAGTACCGGTGTATCGATCAGCAGGTCGACCGCGGCGACGTTCAGGCCAGCGAGAGTTTTCAGGACCGTGGGCACGGAGTTCTTGCCCACGACCATGTAGATCAAGTCCGCCTCGTCGACCGTGGCCTGCTTCAAGTCGAGCAGGCGCTGGACCTGTAGGCTGCGCCCCTCGACCGTGAGTTCCTTCTCTGTTCGGGCGTAGATCCCGCGCAGGGTGAAATGCTCCTCGATCCGGAAAAAGGCCGGAAGCGCTGCCTCCTGCACACGCTTTCCCGAACCGATGATCAGGACGTTCTTCATTCAGATCCCGAAGGCTGGGGCGCCTCGGCCGAACTCCTGGGTCCGAGGAGGTCCGGGAAGACCTCCCTTTCCAGGTGGCGTGCAAGCCGGATCGAAAGGGCCACTATCGTGAAGGTCGGATTCGCGCTGCCACTGGTAGGAAAGACCGACGCCCCCGCGGTGTAGACGTTTTCGGCCGTGTGCAAGCGACAGTTCGGAGTGACGACCGAGCTCGAGGGATCCGTACCCATGCGCGTCGCCCCCATGTGATGGGATGCGTCCTGGGTGATTGGCCAGGGCCTCGCGTCCTGAAGTGTCGTCTCCAGTCGGCCGATGCCCAGGCTCTCGAATTCGTGCGCCAGGTGTTCGTGCAGGGCCTTCATGGAGCGTTCGTCCGCAGGCGTGCACGCGTGCCGTACGTGGGCGATGGGCGTTCCGTACGGGTCCCGCTCTTCGCCAATCGTGACACGGTTCTCCGGATCGGGCTCCATCTCCATGAAGTTGCGCAGGCGCACTCGCCGGATCTTCGGTTTCTTTCGAGACAGGCGATAGAAGGCGTAGCTACAGACCTTGCGAATGTCGAGCACGATGGTGCCCAGCAACCCCAGCCATGCGCCGGCCGTCTTTCGCTGATTCTGCAGGTCGGAGTCATCGCCGGTCTCCGAGTAGTCACGCAGTGTCACGACGTCATCCTTGCGCTTCTCCTTCCAGCGCCGGAAGAAAAAGGTGCTGCGCTTCACAAGCAGGACCAGGGCCTCCACGCCCTGGCTGTCCGACCAGGGGAACAGGGGCTCGAGCCGCACGTAGGAATTGAGAAGCTGGGACTCGGCCTGCACCGTCGGCTTCAAGCACAGACCCGCGTACCCAGCAAAGCCCTTGTACAGGCAGCCAAAGTAGTAGGGCACGTCGCCGCTCGGGTGGTCCAGGTGCAGGATGCCATGGTAATTCTTGGGATGGTTCATGAAGAACCGTCCGACCTGGTCGTGTTCATTGCCGAGCCCGGCCGGGCACAGGCCCTTGGAATTCAGGAGCAGGCGTGCATTCTCGATGCCGCCCGCGGCCAGGACGATGACCCGCGCGCGCACGAGATGCTCCCGGCCATTCCGGGTTCTGACCCGGGCGCCGTCGATGCGCCCTCCGTCCGCGTCGGGCTCCAGGCTCAACACGCTCGCATCGAGATAGAGGTCGATCGCCTTGCCCTCGTAGATCCGCCGCTGTTCTCGACCGAAGTTCTGCGGATCACTGCAGGCCAGGAAGACCTTCTCTTGCACGGCCTGCCACTTCGCAACCGTCCCATCGGAGCGCAGGCTGGCACGTTCGCGCAGCAAGCCGAACCCTTCGTCGGCAAAGAAGTCTGCCGGCGGGAAGCGATAGCGCTCGGCGGCCTGGGCGTAGAAGGGCGAGAGTTCCTGTTCAGCGATGGGCCAACCCGAGTGGGGGAGCCAGGGGCGCGCTTCCAGGTCCGTGCGGTCGAGCGGGCTCGACAGGCCGGCCCACGTGGTAGAGGCGCCGCCCAGGACCCGCTCGCGCGAATACTCCTTGATGTGGATGCCCTGGCTCGTGACCTGGCGCAAGGCGTCGGCGTTGGGTGTCGGCGATCTCAGTCCGCTCTCGAGCACGCAGATCGACAGGCTCGAGTCGGCCAGCTCCGCCGCCAGGGTGGCGCCCGCAGGTCCCGAGCCGACTATGCACAGGTCGTACGCGGGCAAGGGCTCGGAGCGGGGCTCGTTCAGGTCGACGATCATGGCGGGGCAGGCGCAGTGGCGTCAGCAGACCCGAGCATAGCGGAGCGGCGCGTCCCGCCGCCTATGCTTTAACGGATGCCCGTACCGCTTCCAGCCAGCCGTACCCGAAGCGCGTGTCCGGCTCCAGGTAGTGCCCCTCACTCCATTCGTTCAGGGAGGCGACGAATACCAGCGGGTCGTGCGGGCGAGTCCGAGCGGCAAAGTCGCGCGCCCGGTCCAGGGCTTGCCGGAAGAGGTCGGGGTGTTCGCCTGTGATGACCGGAGACCAGGGGTACTTGCGCGGCTTCTCCGGACCGAAGTCGGCGGCGCGTGGAGTGGCGTCCCAGCCGGGGGAGACCGAGGGCATGTAGGGCAATCGCGAGGTGCTGGCAAAATGATCCCACTCACCGGCGCAATGCGCCGCGCGCGTGGCGTAGTCCTGGCACTGCGGGCCCTTCCAGTCCGGGAGGTGGACATAGTGGGTCACGCTATCGAAGCCGACGGCGCGAACGGCGCCTAGCACAGCCTTCGAGGGCTCGATGGCGGCCAGGTGAAGCTCTCCGAAGGAGTTGTCCGTGAGCCAGGACCGGGCCGCCCGGATCGCCTCGCGCGCCCAGTCGAGCCCAAGCTCCTCGATGAAAAAGGTGGAGTCGTAGATCGATAGGTAGGGCCGTCCGTCGACGCGAATGTAGTTCTCGCGATGGAAGTATTGCCGGGCGAGAGTGGCGATCAGCTCGACGAAGTCGGGCACGTCGGAGGGCACGCGCCGGTCGTCGCTCAGAACGGGGTCCGACGAGCTCCGTACGGGGAGCACGCGACGGGGCATGCGATTGGCCCACATGACTGCGAATGGGAAGGCGCGCCCCTGTGGCGATCCGAGCAGACCTCGGTCGAGTGCATCCTCGAAGACGCGCTTGCCCCTGCACCAGAAGAGGCCGTAGACGAGCCCATCGATTCCGTGCTCGGCCGCCAGCTCGAGGCGCAGACGCACCTCGTCCGGGTCGCGGTCGTCGTAGGCGCCGAGCAACGGAACGCGCGGCTGGGCGTGCCCGACAAATCTCGCCTGGCAGTCGCGGACGAGCTCCCACTCGGTAAAGCCCGCGTGGAAGCTCTCGTCGCGCTCGGGGATCGGGTGCCAACCCGGGTAGACGTAGGCCAGGACTCTCATCGGCCGGCCGTTGTGCGTGCGAGCAGCCTACAAGTCCCGAAGGAAACGATTATCCCCGTCGACCAGGATCTGGCGTGGCTTGCGGGGCTGATCAGTCGTCTCGAAGGCCATGATGATGACCTCGTCGCCGCGATTCACGAGGTGCGCGGCGGCACCGTTGATACACACGGTTCCGGATCCGGGCTCGCCGGGGATGGCGTAGGTCTCGAGTCGTGCGCCGTTGGTATTGTCGACGATCAGGACCTTCTCGTGCTCCAGCAGGCCGACGCGCTCCATCAGGTCCTGGTCGATGGTGACCGAGCCCATGTATTCGAGATTGGCGTCCGTAACGGTCGCCTTGTGGATCTTGCAGTGCAGGAAGGTGCGCATCAGATATTGGGGGTGGCACGGCTTGTAGTCGCTCCGTGCCGGGCTTCAAGCCGCGGTCTTTGCGGTCGGCAAGAGTAGCCGCAGCAATCGACTCGGGCCAGTCCGCAGGGGTCTCAAGCGCGATCCACGTACCCTGCCAGGCCCTGGCTCAGGCGTGCCAGCCCCTCGGTCAGGGTGGCTGCGGGAACCCCACAGCCTACGCGCAGGTGGCCGGGCAGGCCGAAGAACTCACCCGGGACCACATCCACTCCCCATTCCTCTACGAGGTGCTCGGCGAGGCGCCCGGTGTCATCGACCCCGAGGACGCGTGGGAAGGCGTAGATGCCGAAATCGGGCACGTGGGCCTCGATGGAGGGGCAATTTCGGAGCCAATCGACGAAGAGCGGGCGCGATTCGGCTTCGATGGAGCGGAGGGGAGCGAGGAAGCGCGGCAGGTCGTCGAGCACCCGTCGGGCCAGGGAGAGGCTGGCTGTGGGCATGTCCACGTAGTTCATGTAGGCCATATCGATGAGCTCATCGCGCGCGTCCGTGAGGTCCTCGCCCAGGATCATCCAGCCGATCCGCAGGGGGCCCAGTCCGTAGGCCTTGGTCAGGCTGCCGATCGTGATCGCGTTGGGCGCCAGGCACGCGGCGTGGACACGCTGCTCGTTGGTGGCGTATTCCATATAGACCTCACAGGAGAGGAGTATTCCGCCGGCCTGGCGGGCCACCGCAGCGATTTCGCGGATGGCGTCGGGGTCGCTCGTTGCGCCGCTCGGGTTGTGGGGATTGGTCAGGAATACGTGTCCTGGAGCGCTCCCCGCCAGGTCCCGCTGGATCTGCGCCGGGTCCACCTGCCAGCCGTCCTCGGGCCGCCGCCCCATCTGGACGATGCTGGCTCCAGCGCGCCGTGTGACCGCGGCCAGGCTCTGGTAGGCGGGCGTCTCGACCGCGACCCGCGCTCCAGTCCCGAACCAGAGGAGGGCGGCCTGCAGCATGGCGCTCGAGGCACCGGCCGTGACGAGGACACGTTCGGGGGCCACGTCGAAGAGCTCCGCAAGGCGTTGCTCGAGGGCCGGAAGGGCCTCGATCGTGGCGTACGAGAGCACGTCCAGGGTCGAGAGGTCCCCCAGCCAGGCCTGATCAGGGAGTGGCATCCCGGATTGGGACAGGCAATAGGGCGAGCGGGCGGACTTGGTGTGGGCCCAGAATAAATAGGGGACCTGGAGATCGGGGCTTTGCATGGGAGGGTGGAGGATTGCGGACGGTGGCCGGTTCCGGCGATCGGGTCGAACGAAATGGTCTTTCTGCGGGCTTTTCCGGCAGTCTGCCTGGCCTTCGCATGGATCGCGCCATTCGTCCTGACTAAGATGCGCTCGGAGATGTCGTCAAACCATCTCGACCTTGGCCGTCCGTGTCTGCGGACGTTTCAAGGCTCATCAGACACGACGTATTTGACCGGAAGGGGACCGTGGCCATGGATCCGAGGGCAAAGAAGCTCTGGAGCGCTCTGAGCGCAGTCTGTCTGATCGTCGGCCTGGCCGACGCAGGACAGGATTCGATGAGGATCGTACGCGCTGGGGCCGACGGTGCCCGCGCGCGGAATTTTCAGGACCAGCAGGGTCTGATCGTGCGCCATGTGCCGGCCGGCGAGCTCATGCGGGTGCACGCGGAGGACGTCGGCTTCCTGGATGTCGAGGTCTCCGGTGGCCTCCAGGTCTGGGTCTTCGGCGAGTACCTCGAGCAAGAGGCCGTCGCGGGCGACGCAACCGTACTGCGCGTGACCACTTCGCGCGTCAACATGCGTCCGAGACCCGGCGCTTCGACGGCGAACATGCCCATTCGCACCAAGCTGAATCTCGGAGATCGGGTGCGACTGATCGAGCGCGCAGACCCGAGCAAGCCGCTGGCCGAGGACTGGGTCAGGGTCTGGTCGCCGCGCTCTTCCCGTGCCTGGGTGAGCGCTGCCGAGACGGAGCCGGTTGCCAACATGGCCAATGCCACATCGGAATGGCGCCGTTCGGCACCCAAGCTTCCCGCCACCCTGCAGCCAGTCCAGAATCGGGCAGCAGAGGTTGCAGGTGCATCGGCGGGCCTGGCCAATACGAGCCTGGACGCCGCGGGATCCGAGGTCCCGGCGGCCCGCAACCAGAACTCTGGCTCGGGCGCTTCGAGCACCGCGGGCGCCGCCGAGCTGGCCGAGGCGGATCGTCTGTACAACGCGGTGCGAGACGATCCCATGGGCAACTTCGTCCCGGTCATCGCTGCCTACGAGCGCGCCCTTGCACTGGCGGTTCCCGGCAGCACCAACGCCGAGCTGGCGGAGCGACGGGTGCAGGAGGCCCAGGTGCGCCGTAGCCATATCGAGCTGATGCAGCAGATTGAATCGGAGCGTGGAACGCGCGAGGAGCAGCGAGCCGAGATCGAACGCGCCGGCGAGGCGCGCGAGCTGGCCGGCACACCCAACTGGGGCCGATTCAATACGCGTGGGTGGATAACCAGGCGCAGGCTACCCGATGGCGAGCGCTACATCGTCGAATGGCGTGGCGATGTGATCGCCGAGATCGTCTGTTCGAACGGTCGCTACGATCTGGACATCTTCGATGGGTTCGAGATCGGAGTTGTCGGCAAGGTGATCGAGGAGACGCGCATTTCAGCAGACCGTCTCATCGGCTATCCAATGGTGGTCGATGTCGACTCCATCGAAGTCATCTCGGGCAGCGGCCTGCGCCGCGCGCGCTGAGGCTGGCTCCGAGCTTTTCTACAGACGCTAGCCTGCCCCGGACCCTCGCCAAGGGGCCCGGGGCGGTCTGCGACTGCCCGTACATGTTTCGCTCGCTCTTGCAGGGCCTGGCTCACTTCTTTCGCAAGCTTTTTGCGACAGGGGGGAGCGGCTACCTGTGTGACCGATGCAAGTGGGACTACGGCGACGCATGCAGCCGCCCGGAGCGCCCGAACGCGCGCACCTGCCCGGATTTCAAGCGACGCTGAAACGGGCGAATAGCCTCACAAGCTTGGGGCTATTCGGGTATTCCGGCCGGGCTAGCCCGCGCGACGGATCGCGACTGCCCCTAGATTCTGGAGGGCGCGGTCGTGTCTGGGCGCCAGCAGGAGCTGGGCGAGGATCGCGCCGAACAGGGCGAGGGCCATGTCCCATTGCGTGTCCCAGACGTCGCCCTGGGTGCCGAGGAAGGCGTCCGCATCCGCGTCCAGCAGGATGGCCGCCAGCCACTCGGCGAGCTCGTAGAATGCGCTGAATGCCAGGCAGGTGGCGCTAACCAGGAAGAAGAGCCAGCGGCCGGTCTGAAGCGGGCTAGTACGCAGGAGAATCTCGCGCGCGAGAATCGCGGGGACGAAACCCTGGAGGAAGTGCCCGATGCGGTCGTAGGGGTTGCGTGACAGATCGAGTGCATCCTGGAGATAGAATCCTAGGGGGACGCGCGCGTAGGTGTGGTACCCGCCCAGGATCAGGACCAAGGCGTGCAGGAAGAGCAGCCTGACGAGCAGGGCCGTCAGTGGGAATCGGCTGCGCGTGCCGATGCACAGGGTGAGCCCGATGATGACCGGTGCAATCTCGAGCCACCAGGTCAGCCGGTCGTAGGGGCCGATCGCCGAGGCTCCGAGGGCTATCAGCAGCACTGCGAGGAGTATGACGCGCTCAGCCCTGCTCCCTGGGGAACACGGCTGCTCCGGCTCATTGGTGCGCGGGTCCGTCATCTTCTCGACCTAGAGTCGGGCTTGGATTTCTTCCAGGCAGGACTCACGCAGGGCCTGCAATCGATCCTCGGCGATGGCGTGTCGGATGCGCTCCAGGAGCCGATGAAAAAAGCGCAGGTTGTGAAGCGAGAGCAGCATCCCTGCGAGCATCTCGCCCGAGACTGCGAGATGACGCAGGACTCCACGGCTGAAGCTGGCGCACGTCGTACAGTCGCAGTCCGGATCGAGCGGGCGAGGGTCGTCCTTCCAGCGGCTGTTGCGCACGTTGATTCGCCCCCGGCTCGTGAACACCTGGTGCGTGCGCGCGTGGCGCGTGGGGGTGACGCAATCGAAGAGGTCCGCACCTTGCTCGATCGAATCGAAGAAGTCCGTCGGCGTGCCGACGCCCATCAAGTAGCGCGGCTTGTCATCGGGCAATAGCCGGGCGGTGCTCGCCACGGTCGCGCGGATCGACTCACGGTCTTCACCGACGCTGACCCCGCCGATCGCGTAGCCGACCAGGTCGTGGGCGCAAACGTGCTCCACCGAGGCGCGTCGAAGGTCCTCGAATGCGCCGCCCTGGACGATCCCGAAAAGGGCCTGGCCCCTCTCCAAACCACCATTTGAACGCCATCTGGCGACGCATCGGTCGAGCCAGCTGTGGGTCCGGTCCGTGGCTTCCTGAACGGCGGCGCGCGCGTGCGGGTCCTCGGGACATTGATCGAAGGCCATGATGACGTCAGCGCCCAGCTTGTGCTGGATATCCATGACGCGCTCAGGCGTGAACCGCACCGGGCTACCGTCCACGATCGATTTGAAGGAGACTCCGTCCTCATCCACCTGACGCATGTCGCGCAGACTGAAGACCTGGTAGCCGCCCGAGTCCGTGAGGATCGGGCCATCCCAGCCCATGAATGCGTGCAGACCGCCGAGGGCAGCGACCGTGTCCTCACCCGGCCGCAGATGTAGGTGGTAGGTGTTCGCGAGCACCATCGTGGATCCAACCTGCCTCAGGTCCCGGGGTAGTACACCTTTGACGGTGCCGCGCGTACCCACGGGCATGAATGCCGGCGTGATGACGCTTCCATGGGGTGTCTGGAAGCGCCCATTGCGCGCCTGTCCGCTCGAGCGCTGGGTGATCTCGAACTCGAAATCTCCGCGGGTCTGGGCGACCGGCGGCTCGACCTCGCTCGGGTCGCCTCGCCCGTCTCGGGAGGTCACCGAAAGAGCTCGCCGGTCGTCGGCGGCCCATCCAGGATGGCGCCGACTATCTCGGCCCCCTGGGAAGTGATGACGCGCCCGCGCGCGGTCTTCTGCAGATATCCGCAGCGCAGAAGGTGGGGCTCGAAGACGTCTTCGATCGTGTCCTCGGTCTCGCTGACGGCGGCCGCAATCGTCTTCAGGCCGATCGGGTTGCCGGCGTTTTGCGCCAGGCAGTTGAGGATGCGCCGGTCCATCTCTTCGAGCCCGGTCTCGTCAATGCCCATACGTCGCAGGGACTCGCCGGCCACCGCTTCGTCGACCTGTCCCAGGCCATCCACCTGCGCCAGGTCGCGCGCCCGGCGCAGGAACCGGTTTGCGATGCGCGGCGTTCCGCGGCTACGACTCGCGAGGAATTCGGCTCCGCTGGGGCTCAGATCGCACTCGAGGATCGATGCGGAGCGGCGCAGGATGCGCACGAGGTCAGCGACGGGATAGGGGGTCAGTCGCTCGAAATGACCGAAGCGTGCGCGGAAGGGCGCCGAGAGCAATCCCTCGCGGGTCGTCGCTCCGATCAAGGTGAAGGGCTTGATCCCCAGGGTCATCACGCGCGCGTGTGGGCCCGTGTCGAGCGTGAAGTCGACGGAGTAGTCCTCCATCGCGGTGTACAGGTATTCCTCGACGGCGATCGGCACCCGGTGGATTTCGTCGATGAAAAGGACGTCGCCAGCCTCGAGCTGGCTGAGGATTCCCACCAGGTCGCGGGCTCGCTCGCAGGCCGGGCCCGATGTCGAGTGGAGGCGAGTCGAGAGCTCCTCAGCTAGGGCCCGGGCCAGGCTCGTCTTGCCGAGTCCGGGTGGCCCCGAAAAGAGAATGTGATCAGGGGGCTCGTTGCGGCTGCTGGCAGCCTCGAGGGCCACGCGAAGGTTCTCGACGACCCGTCCCTGCCCCACGAAATCGCCCAGGTTGGTGGGGCGCAGGCTGCGCTCGAATTCCCGTCCGGCGCGCCCGTCGGAGCTTCCGGTCTCCAGGGCCGTGGGGTCAAAGACGTGATCGGGTGCCATCGCGTCGCAGGATAGCCCCCGCAGCGGGAGTTGAACACCGGCGCGCCGGACCGGGAGTGGATCTCGTGGGGAGGCCGGGACCCCTCCAGCGGGCCCCCTACGGGCCCCCGGGCTCTGCTTGACACCGCGCCGAGCGGGCCTAGACTGATCGTCCCCAATATATGTAAGCAACGGGCAAGGGTGCGGGAGCGCACAGTCCGGTGAATGTCGCGCACGGTTTTGCTCAGATCGATCGCACGATCCCCCGACTGCTCGGATCCGTTCCGTTGACGTAATTCATTTCCTGTACACTAGTTAGCTATCAGCTTGACCAAATGCCCAGGCTGGGCACGGTCGTTGATACTGGTCTGAACTCTCCCCCGACGTTCTCCAAGCCCCCTCCCCGCATGAACAACCTCCGACAGCTCCTCTGGATCAGCACCGGCGCCCTGGCACTTTCAGCCTGTGGCACGAGTGCGTCATCGGACTCGGCCGACGCGGGCATGACCCTGGCCGAGATGTCGAACGGATTCGGGCAACTGGTGCCCTACACGGTGAACCGACTGGGGGACAACGGTCAGCCCACACCGGACATCGTCTCGATCCGCTCGCGTCAGGACATGACGGACAACCTGCGACTCGAGGGCGGGGTGGACAACCAGCTGCGCCCCGTTCCGCAGTGGCCGATGACGGCGATCCTGCCGAGCGGCGCGCCGGGAAACCACTTCATCTACGTGACGTTCACCCAGCCGCTGAACATCGGGACGGTGCTGAGTCCGTCGCCGGGGAGCCAGGAAACGGGCGGCTTGACGGGCACGGTGACGGTGCTCGAAGTGGACCCGCAGACGGGCAACTCGACGGCCATTCGTGGACGCGCCTTTATCGACGGACGCACCTACGGCGGGACGCCTTCGGGTTCGCCGCCAACCCTCGGGCTCGAGCGCTGGGTCGGGCTCTCTGATGGCAAGCCGTCAGCGACGCGCCCGGAAGGTGTTGGCTTCCCTGGAACGGACGGAAACTTCAACAACTCGGCGGCGCTCGTGAGCCCGAACACCCTGGTTTTCGTGGTCGACAGGGACAACGATCTATCGACCCTGGAGACCTTCCCGGAGGGCGTTCAGATCCGGATGCGGGTGACGACCGCCGTGCGTGGCGCTAGCGGCGACAATCTGGAGTCCACGGTGCTCGGTAATTCGACGGTGGGCCCGGACAACTACAGCCCCGAGATCGTGCGCACGCCGGCTCCCGACAGCCTGCCGCTGATCACGCCTGGAAACGGTGACTTCAACGTGGACCCGCGCACGACCGTGCGCATGCAGTTCACGGAGCCGGTGCAGCCCCTGAGTGTCGGTCCGCTGGACGGTCTCTCGTCCCCCGGGTCGAGCTCCCTGGTGGACATCGCGTTCGGCGAAGCCTCGGCGCGCACGAACATGGTCTACACGGTGCGCCCGGTGAGTGTGTTCGACATGTCGACCTACGAGGTGATCCCGGCCTACGCCTTCCCGGGTTCAGGCCCGGCAGGTGTGACTTGCGACACATTCAGCCAGATCGATGTGACGATCAACCCGTCCTTGACGCCGGACGAGCCCCTATTGCGGGACCTGGCGAGCAACCAGGGGATGGCGAATGGCAACCAGCTGGGCGCATTGACGGATTTCAGTACGGGCAATGGTGCGGCATTGATAAACGTGCCCGTGCTTCCGGACGCGATCGTGGTGGGGCGGCTGGGCGCTGTTCCCGGCATTTCGGTGCTGGACCTGAACGGCTACGGACAGGGAACAGGTACACCGACCTTCACGGATGGAATCTTCCTGGAGGGGGAGTCGAACTTCCCGAACAATCCGAACCTGGACCTTGCGGGCCTGGTTCCACCGTTGCAGCGCGGCGAGTGCACGATCAATGGGGGCTCGGCGGGTGTCTTCACCCTGACGAAGGACTCGTCCCTGAACGACTTGCTGGTGCGGCCGCCGATCGTGACCTCTGTCGGCGACATGATGCTGGGCCACGCCCTGGACAGTGTGTTCAACAATGCGGATGCGACCTGTCAGGCCGAGGGTGGAAACGCCTGCTCGAACACGGGTGAGAAGCTGATCAGTCCGAGTACGGTGACCCAGAACACCCAGGCGCCGTCCTCGTTTGCCCAGTTCGGGAGTATCACGCTCCCGGGTGTCGAGAACCTGGTGGCCTGGGCGCCGCACCCGAACCCGCCCTCGATCATCTTCCCGCCCCTGTGCGTGACGCCCTTCCTGGGAGTACAGGAGCCGACGTCGGTGCGGAACCAGGCGGACAACCTTTTTGGGCAGACGGGCGTGGGCGCGATCGACAACGCGCTGGTACCCGGCGATCCCTTTGGTACCCCGATAATCGAGGCGCCGCGCGGCCTGTTGACCTCCGAGCAGAACATGTTCTTCGTGGGGCCTGATTTTGGCGTCGCGCCCGGACAGTCCTGCTTCAACTACGCGATCCGGCAGCAGGTCGGTCACTTCCTGTACGTGGTGGACCGCCAGGCGGGCGAGATCGTGGTCTTGAACAGCAACCGGATGACGGTCGTCGACCGGATTCTGGTGCCGGACCCGACGTCCTTGGCGATGGGGCCGAACGTGGACATTCTCGCGGTGAGCAACCAGCTTGCGAACGTCGTGTCGTTCATCAACATCGACCCGAACTCGTCCGACTTTCACCGGATCATCCAGACGACGGTTGTCGGGACGGCCCCGCGCGGACTGGCCTGGGATCCGGGCAACGAGGACTTGCTGGTCTGCAACGAGGGCAGCAACAACATGTCGATCATCGATGCGGCCTCGTTGCAGGTGCGGCGCACGGTCGGATCGCAGCTGAGCCATCCCTTCGACGTGACGATCACCCAGCGGCACGGGTCCTGGGGCACGTTCCGGAATGTGTACTACGCCTACGTCATCAACCGGACCGGGACCCTGGCGGTGTTCGAGTCAGGCCCGAACGGGGTCAACGGCTGGGGCTTCGACGACGTGGTTGGCAACGTGCAAGGCATCCAGTTCCGTAACCCAAAGGCAATTCAGGCCGGCCCAAACAAGCTGTTTGCCTCCATCTGGATCGCCCACGAGGGTCCGATCGATCCGGTCAGCAACGAACCTGGCCCGGCGGGCGAGGGGGCTATTTCGAACGTGTTGATCGAAAGCTACATCAGTGGACAGCTAGCGCTCGGCAACAGCCAGACGCCTGGCGTGCGAGACATGCAATTCGGCGTGTTCGTATCGATTGGCGAGGACCAGCTCTCCGGCATCCCGGTTGATATTGGCTTCGACAACCAGCGCTCTTTTGCTGCCTTGCAGAATGTCGCGACGCCCTTCAGCGCCGGTGCCCCGATCGAGCTCAATGGAAAATCCCTTGTACGCGGGGAGCCGACGACCCTCTCCATTCTCAACAGCCACGAGAGCCGTTTCCTGTTCGCGGCGGTGCCGAACAACGTTGGTGGAAGTGGCGTGATCGACGTGGTCAACATCAGCGCAGCGGGCACACCGCGCGTGGATACGGACGTTTTCACGCCCGGCATTCAGTCGGTCCCGGCTCCCAACGCAAACTTCGTCATCGACTACTGGCGCCAGTAGGCGGCAAGATTCATTCAGGTTCGGGTCTAGCAAGATTCTGATTCCGGAAGTTCCTCGAGTACTCCCATGCGCAATACCAACCGTCTCGCCATTGCACTGACGTCTCTCGCCGCCCTGGCCGCTTCCTGTGGCACGAGTGCGTCATCGGACTCGGCCGACTCGGGCATGACCCTGGCCGAGATGTCGAACGGATTCGGGCAGCTGGTGCCCTACACGGTGAACCGACTGGGGGACAACGGTCAGCCCACTCCGGACATCGTCTCGATCCGCTCGCGTCAGGACATGACGGACAACCTGCGGCTCGAAGGTGGCGTGGACAACCAGCTGCGCCCGGTTCCGCAGTGGCCGATGACGGCGATCCTGCCGAGCGGCGCGCCGGGAAACCACTTCATCTACGTGACGTTCACCCAGCCGCTGAACATCGGGACGGTGCTGAGTCCGTCGCCGGGGAGCCAGGAGACGGGCGGCTTGACGGGCACGGTGACGGTGCTCGAAGTGGACCCGCAGACGGGCAACTCGACGGCCATTCGTGGACGCGCCTTTATCGACGGACGCACCTACGGCGGGACGCCGTCGGGTTCGCCGCCAACCCTCGGGCTCGAGCGCTGGGTCGAGCTCTCTGAAGGCAAGCCGTCAGCGACGCGCCCGGAAGGTGTTGGCTTCCCTGGAACGGACGGAAACTTCAACAACTCGGCGGCGCTCGTGAGCCCGAACACCCTGGTTTTCGTGGTCGACAGGGACAACGATCTATCGACCCTGGAGACCTTCCCGGAGGACGTTCAGATCCGGATGCGGGTGACGACCGCCGTGCGTGGCGCTAGCGGCGACAATCTGGAGTCCACGGTGCTCGGCAACTCGACGGTGGGCCCGGACAACTTCAGCCCCGAGATCGTGCGCACGCCGGCTCCCGACAGCCTGCCGCTGATCACACCTGGAAACGGTGACTTCAACGTGGACCCGCGCACGACCCTGCGCATGCAGTTCACGGAGCCGGTGCAGCCCCTGAGCGTCGGTCCGCTGGATGGCCTCTCGTCCCCTGGGTCGAGCTCCCTGGTGGACATCGCGTTTGGCGAAGCCTCGGCGCGCACGAACATGGTCTACACGGTGCGCCCGGTGAGTGTGTTCGACATGTCGACCTACGAGGTGATCCCGGCCTACGCCTTCCCGGGTTCAGGCCCGGCGGGTGTGGCGTGCGATACATTCAGCCAGATCGATGTGACGATCAACCCGTCCTTGACGCCGGATGAGCCCCTATTGCGGGACCTGGCGAGCAACCAGGGAATGCCGAACGGTAACCAGCTGGGCGCATTGACGGATTTCAGCACGGGCAACGGTGCGGCATTGACGAACGTGCCCGTGCTACCGGACGCGATCGTGGTTGGGCGCCTGGGCGCTGTGCCTGGAATCTCGGTGCTGGACCTGAACGGCTACGGACAGGGAACAGGTACACCGACCTTCACGGACGGCGTCTTCCTGCAGGGGGAGTCGAACTTCCCGAACAACCCGAACCTGGATCTTGCGGGACTGGTTCCACCGTTGCAGCGCGGCGAGTGCACGATCAATGGGGGCTCGGCGGGTGTCTTCACGTTGTCGAAGGACTCGTCCCTGAACGACTTGCTGGTCCGGCCGCCGACCGTGACATCGGTCGGCGACATGATGCTGGGTCACGCCCTGGACAGTGTGTTCAACAATGCGGATGCGACCTGTCAGGCCGAGGGTGGAAACGCCTGCTCGAACACGGGTGAGAAGCTGATCAGCCCGAGTACGGTGACCCAGAATACCCAGGCGCCGACTTCGTTCGCACAGTTCAGCAACATCACACTCCCGGGTGTTGAGAACCTGGTGGCCTGGGCGCCGCACCCGAATCCGCCCTCGATCGTCTTCCCGCCCCTGTGCGTGACGCCCTTCCTGGGAGTCCAGGAGCCGACGTCAGTGCGCAACCAGGCGGACAACCTCTTTGGGCAGACGGGCGTGGGCGCGATCGACAACGCGCTGGTACCCGGCGATCCCTTTGGTACGCCGATGATCGAGGCGCCGCGCGGCCTGTTGACCTCCGAGCAGAACATGTTCTTCGTGGGGCCTGACTTTGGCGTCGCGCCCGGACAGTCCTGCTTCAACTACGCGATCCGTCAGCAAGTCGGCCAGTTCTTGTACGTGGTGGACCGTCAGGCGGGCGAAGTCGTGGTGATGAACAGCAACCGGATGACGGTCATCGACCGGATTCTGGTGCCGGACCCGACGTCCTTGGCGATGGGGCCGAACGTGGACATTCTCGCGGTAAGCAACCAGCTTGCGAATGTCGTGTCGTTCATCAATATCGATCCGAACTCGGCCGACTTTCACCGGATCATCCAGACGACCGTGGTCGGGACGGCCCCGCGCGGTCTGGCCTGGGATCCGGGCAATGAGGACTTGCTGGTCTGCAATGAGGGCAGCAACAACATGTCGATCATCGATGCGGCCTCGTTGCAGGTGCGGCGGACGGTCGGATCGCAGCTCAGCAGCCCGTTCGACGTGGCGATCACCCAGCGGCACGGCGCCTGGGGCACATTCCGGAATGTGTACTTCGCCTACGTCATCAACCGGACGGGGACCCTGGCGGTGTTCGAGTCGGGCCCGAACGGGGTGAATGGCTGGGGCTTCGATGACGTCATCGGCAATGTCCAGGGTATCCAGTTCCGGAACCCGAAAGCCATCCAGCGTGGTCCCAACAAGCTTCTGGCTTCGGTCTGGGTTGCGCATGAGGGTCCGATCGATCCGATCAGCAACCAGCCTGGCCCGGCGGGTGAGGGGGCTATTTCGAACGTGTTCATCGAGAGCTACATCGCGAACCAGCTGGCCCTCGGCAACAGCCAGACGCCAGGTGTGCGAGACATGCAATTCGGCGTATTCGTATCGATTGGCGAGGACCAGCTCTCCGGCATCCCGGTTGATATTGGCTTCGACAACCAGCGTGCCTTCGCGGCATTGCAGAATATCACCACGCCGTTCAGCGCCGGTGCGCCGATCGAGATCAATGGCAAGTCGATCATTCGTCGTGACCCGGACAATGGCAACCGCGTGGTCAATAGCCACGAGGCGCGCTTCCTGTTCGCGGCCGTGCCGAATAATGTTGGCGGCAGCGGCGTCGTCGATGTGATCAACATCAGTGCAGCGGGTACGCCGCGGGTGGATACCGACGTCTTCACGCCGGGTGTCCAGTCGGTTGCGGCTGCCAACGCGAACTTCGTCATCGACTACTGGCGCCAGTAGAGGGCGGCGGGCGCGCCAGGGCGATTCTGGAGCGGGCCGCGTCCCGTTGCCCGGATTCGGGTTCCGGACCGGTAGCCGGCGGGCGATTCGTCCTATTTTTCGGCCTCCTGGCGGCACCTGGGAGGGGCGGCAGAGCGATAGCTTTCGTACCCTGCGGGAATGCCGGAAGCCGCGGAAGTCCAGTCGATGTTCGGTCGCATCGCCCGGCGATATGACCTCTTGAACCGGGTGCTCTCGATGGGAGTTGACCAGGGCTGGCGTCGGCGCCTCTTGGCGCGGGCGGGAGATGTGCGAGGGCGTCGGATTGTCGACGTATGCTGCGGCACGGGCGACCTGTCAATGGCCTTTGGGCGGGCTCAGGGGCGCGTACTGGGTATCGACTTCACCCATGAGATGCTCGAGCATGCCGTGCCCAAGGTCGAGAAGGCGCGCGGCGTAGAATCGTCCGGGCTGGTGTTCGCCCAGGGGGACGCGATGTGCCTTCCAGTTTGCGATGCCAGTGTGGACATCTGCTGTGTCGCGTTCGGCATAAGGAATGTTGCCGACCGGCGCGTCGGCCTGCGAGAGATGCGGCGCGTTCTGCGTCCAGGCGGCCAGGCACTCGTTCTGGAATTCGCGCCGCCGCCGCCGGGCCTCTTCGGTGCGGCCTACCGATTCTATTTCACGCGCATCCTGCCGCTCATCGGCGGATGGATCTCGGGGGATGCGGAGGCCTACCGGTACCTTCCGCGCACTGTTCTGGAGTGGCCCGATCCGGACGAGTTTCAACGCGAGATGGAGGGGGAGGGCCTGATGGACTGTGGTCACGAATTACTGGCCGGAGGCATCGCGTGCTTGCACTGGGGCCACTCGGGAGGCAAGGACCATTGAAGGACACATACGAAGACGAAGACGAGGACTGGGACGACGAGGACGATCAGGCCCTAGACACCGTCGATGATTCTAAGGACCGGCTATCACGAAGCCTCTCCCTGGGCTTCCTCGCGATGGCGCCCATGTTCCTTGTCTATGAGCTGGCGCTACTCTCGACCGGGGGAAGTCAGCGCAACACATCCGAGCTGGTGTTATTCCAGGTCTTCGAGCTCTTCGGTGAACACTCGGATCTTGCGCGTTGGATCGCCCTCGGCGGGGCAAGCATCGCCGCCCTGGTCCGTTGTCTGCGCCAGCAATGGGAGCTAGGGCCTCGTATCTTGCGTATTGCGGCCGAGGGAGCGGTCGGCGCCATCATCCTGGGCCCACTCCTGATCGGTCTGATCCACCTGTTCGGTGACGCGCTTCCGGCTCTACCCATTGGCTCCGACGTCGGCTCGGGCCCGGGGATTCCAGGTCTTGCCCACGCGTCATTCGTCTTCGGAGCCGGCGCCTATGAGGAGCTCGTCTTCCGGGTAGGCGCCTACAGCGCCCTCTACACGGTCTCGATTCGTGTCGGCGTCTTCTTCCTCGGAGCCCGTGCTGCCCATTGCCGGCCGGTCGCCGAGGTCGTGGGGTTATTGGGATCGGCCGCCCTGTTCTCTGCCTTCCACCTGGCCCTCTTCGTACGCTGGCTGGGCGCAGGCGGAGAGGCCTTCGACCCCGCCCTCTTCTACTACCGTGCCCTGGCCGGGGTCTTGCTCGGCCTGCTCTTTCGCCTGCGGGGCCCGGGCGTCGCTGCGTGGACCCACGGCCTCTTCAACGTGGCCTTGCTACTGGGTGCTGGACCCAGCGTGTTCCTGTGAGTCGCTTCTTCGTTGGAATGACCGGAGGCAGCGGGCATGTCTACGCCCGGCGCTTGATCGTCGAGCTAGCCCGGGCGGGCGGCGACGTCGACCTCTCGATTACCGCGGCCGGATTGCTGGTTCTGCGCCAGGAATCGGGCCTCGACCCGGGCGAGCGAGGAGAGCTACTGCCAGCACTTCTGGACGACTGGTTGGGGCCGGAGGTGGCGCGGCGCGTGCGTCTGTTCCGCTCCGATGAGGTGGGCGCACCACCGGCCTCGGGCACGGCGCGCACCGGGGGGACCATCATCGCGCCATGCAGCATGGGAACCCTGGCGCGCATCGCGGCCGGCTTCAGCTCCAATCTGGTGGAGCGCGTGGCAGACGTGGCGCTCAAGGAGCGACGGCGCCTGGTGCTGGTCCCGCGCGAGACGCCACTGTCGGAGATCCACCTCGAGAACATGTTGAAGCTGACGCGCATGGGAGCGGTGGTACTTCCGGCAATGCCGGGCTTCTACCACCGCCCGCAGTCGATCGACGATCTGGTCGACCATGTCGTGGGCAAGCTACTGGACGCGCTGGGGCTGGAGCATACGGTCGGTGCACGATGGAAGGGGCTCGAGCCGGCCGGAGACCCGGACACCCGACCCGCGGGAGACGAGGCCTCTTGAAACGAACGCTCGACTACCTGCGCCTGGTCAAGTTCAGTCACTCGATCTTCGCGCTGCCCTTCGCGCTGCAAGGCGCGTGGCTCGCGGCGGGTGGCATGCCGGCCTTTGACGTGCTGCTCTGGATCGTGGTGTGCGCCGTCGCTGCCCGCACCGCCGCCATGGCGTTCAACCGCCTCGTGGACCGGGAGATCGACGCGCGCAATCCGCGTACGAGCGCCCGCGAACTCCCGGCAGGGGTCTTGCCCGTGCGCGGCGCCACTGGACTGGTGCTCGCATCGAGTGCTGCCTTCTGCCTGGCCGCCTTCCAGCTGAATCCCCTCGCCGGTTGGCTCTCCTTCCCGGTCCTGGCGCTGGTGCTCGGCTACAGCCTCGTCAAGCGCTTCAGCTTTCTGGCCCACGCTGCCCTCGGCCTCGCCCTTGCCCTCGCGCCACTGGGCGCCTGGGTGGCCGTTCGTGGAAACATCGACGGGTCCCTGTCGGCGATCCTGGCCCTGGCTCTGGCAGTATGCTGCTGGGTGGGCGGATTCGACCTGATCTACGCATGTCAGGACGCGGAATTCGATCGCGCCGAGGGCCTCCACTCGGTCCCCGCGCGCTTTGGAGTTCGCAATGCCCTGCGCATTTCCTCTGTCCTGCATGTGGTGACCGTCACGGCCCTCGCGCTGGTGGGCTGGAGCGCTGGCCTGGGCTGGATCTACGGGATTGCCCTCGTGGGCGCCGCCGGGCTTCTGATCTGGGAGCACCGACTGGTGCGGCCCGACGATCTGAGCCGGGTGAACATGGCCTTCTTCACGATCAATGGCTGGGTAGGTGTTGCGCTCTTCCTCGGTCTGGCCTTGGATATGCAGTTGTTGGGGGGCTGACTGATGGCAAAGGCAAGAAAACGCGATCCGCATCCGGCCGATGAGCTGCAACGGCTCGAGGCCTCTCTGGCCGAGGGAACCCTCGCTCGTGCCTACGTGTTTCGCGGCGAAGAACGGTATTTTCGCGAGCGTGCGGCTGCGGCTGTAGTACAGGCCGCCGGCAAGCACGGATTCGAGATCTGCAAGCACGATGCCGTCGATCCGGACTTCGACCTGGCGCGGCTCCTCGATGACCTGGTGGCTGGATCGCTCTTCGCAGCCGCCCGCTGCGTTGTCATCCAGCGTGCCGACTCGCTGCTCAAGAAGGGTGCCCGCAAGTTCGCGCCCGGACTGATCGCCGCAATCCAGGCGCGCCTGTCCAGTGAAGACACGGGCTGCACCGTGCTCACCGCCGATGCTCTTCGCGTCGACCATGTCCTCGTCAAGGCGGTCCTCGCCGCGGGGGGCGGAAATATTGCCTGCCGTAGACTGTGGGATTCCCCGCCGCCATGGGCGCCCGATCCACGCCGCGCCGAGCTCGTGGTCTGGATCCTCGCCCGGGCCCGTGAGCTGGGCGTCGCACTGCAGCCCGACGAGGCCGTCTACGTCGGCGCTGCAACCGGCAACGACCTCTTCGCCCTCGAGGATCAGCTCGAACGCCTGCGCAGTCGCGGAGAGGCGGGCATCATGGAACTCGTCGGCTGGCAAGCCGGCGGCTCACCCTATGCCATCGCCGAGGCCCTCGTGACCGGTGACGCCAAGCGCGCCGTGGCCGGCATTGAAGCCCTGTTCCAGGCCGGATTCCAGGGTCGCGACGGCGCCCGCATGATAGACCGCCCAGCGATTCTTGCACTATTGTCAGGTGCCCTTACCGGAAAGTTGCGCGAAGCCGCGGCCGGCGCCCGCGCCCTCGAGTCCGGCGCCGACATGGACACCGCCCTCGCCGCCGCCGGCGTTCGCGGCGGCCCCAAAGCCCGCGATGAGTTCAAGGCCCGCGTCAGCCTGCGCCCGAGCAGTCAATGGCTAGGCCTCGCCGACGAAGCCGCAAGCATCGAACGCCGCTCTCGGACTGGCGCAATGGTCGATGCGGCTGACTACGCCCGGCTCGCCTTGCGGTGGGCTGGGAAGCGACGCGCGCGGTAGGGGGGGACGGGGGGAGGAGGCGGCGGCGGGTCGGGTCGCGGTCGGTACGCGGTCAGGTTGTGGTCGGCAATGGGCTTGGGTGTGAGATGGGGTGTCGGGTCTGGATTCGGGTGGCTTCGGGCTTCGGAATGATTGGCTCGGGAGTCTGGTTCGCTTCGGCGTCGGGTTCTGGAGCTTGTGGGTCTGGAGTCTGCTTCCCCTCGGCTTCGGGCTCTGGAGCAAAACGGGGGCGCCCCGCCTTGCCCCGTCACCGCCAGCGTCGGGGCCAAAAGGGCCGCAACCCGACGCTGGCGGTGACGGGGCAAGGCGGGGCTAGGGACCCAGCTGGGTGAGAGGAGGCCATCGGTGGGCAAGGTTTAGATGTCCGCCGTAATTCGCCATGCGCCAAATAGATGCCGTTGGCGGTAGTTATTCAGCATTTGGCGGGTGACTTCGAGGTGCCTGTGCGCTATAGAGCTACATGCAATCGAAGAAAAAGAAGCGCCGCCGCAAGGCCCCGGGTAGTCACCTCTGTCCGCAGCGAACGTTTCGATTTGTGCGGCGCGAGGGGCATCGTGTTGGGCGCAAACCACAGGCTGACTCTGGGGTGTCACATCAGACCCGCGAGCGCTTGGCCTCGAGGTTTCCGGTGCATGTGGTGCTGCGTCTCGACGAGGGGCTGCCGAGCATGAGGAGCAAACATCCGTATCGGATACTGCGGCGCTCATTTGCCGCGGGGTGCGATCGGTTCGGGTTCCGGTTGAACCACTACTCGGTGCAGGGCAATCACCTGCACTTCATCGTCGAGGCCCAGAACCGAGAGTCCCTCTCGCGCGGCTTGAAGGGCCTGGCCGTCCGCATCGCCAAGGGCCTGAACAAGCTCTGGGCCCGCAAGGGCCGGGTCTTCGCCGATCGTTACTTCGACCGCATCCTGCGCACGCCCCGCGAGGTTAAGAACGCCCTGCGCTACGTCTTGAAGAACGGCAACAAGCACGGCGCCCACAACAAGCCCGAGCCCGACCGCTTCTCATCGGGTCCCTTCTTCAACGGCTGGCGCGAGTTGCCGGCCGATGCGGCCCTCGCCTTCGGGCCCCCTCCCCTGGCCACCGCTCGCACCTGGCTCCAGACCACCGGCTGGCGTCGCCACGGCCTGATCTCCGTCTGCGCCGCCTGGTCCGCGTGAGCCCAAGCCCCCGGAACGCCATCCGAAGCCACAAACTCCGCGCCCCCTTCCCAACGCCTTGCCACCCGCACCCCTCACTCGACTCACCCCACCCCGCGCCCGATCCCGCCAATCCATCAAACAACGGCGGACATTCCCCCCTGCCCACCGATGGCCCCTTCTCACCCAGTTGGGTCCCTAGCCCCGCCTTGCCCCGTCACCGCCAGCGTCGGGTTACGGCCCTTTGGGCCCCGACGCTGGCG